>Ga0308162_1000005_pt1 | contig 547588 bp, 497 predicted proteins | sample PhySR2_FD_201370 | JGI IMG/M metagenome (GOLD analysis project Ga0308162, IMG submission 201370) | Phyllosphere microbial communities from UC Gill Tract Community Farm, Albany, California, United States - DLSLS.R2 | ecosystem: Host-associated > Plants > Phyllosphere > Unclassified | place... | reverse complement strand
CTATGAACGCAACGTGTTGTCGGTGACAACGGGGACGAATATTAGCGGCACAGCATCGTTGAGGCAAGAGGGAAAATGCATTTTTCTCTCTGATTTCACGCGATTGCTTTATTACCGCGCAAAGTGAAGAGAAAGTAGCCGCCAGCTGGCGGCTACTGCGTATTTAACGTGCAGCGCGTTGCAATATTACCGAGGATGACTGGCGTTGCAGGAAGCGCATGCGCAGCATCATCATAATTGCCGCAGAGGTTAAGCCGATGATAAAGCCCATCCAGAATCCTGCCGGCCCCATGCGGTCAACCACCAGGTCGGTAAGCGCCAGGATATAACCACACGGCAGACCCAGCACCCAGTAAGCGATGAAGGTGATAAAGAAGATCGAACGCGTATCTTTATACCCACGCAGTACGCCGCTGCCAATCACCTGTATGGAATCGGAGATCTGGTACACCGCGGCAAGCAGCATCAGATGGGATGCCAGCGCCACCACTTCCGGGTTGTCGTTGTAAAGCAGGGCAATTTGCTCACGCAGCGTGATGGTAAACAGTGCCGTACAGATGGCCATACAGACACCGACGCCAAGCCCCGTGCGGGCCGCCGTTTGCGCATCCAGCGTCGAACCTTGCCCCAGACGAAAGCCCACGCGAATGGTCACCGCTGCGGCAAGCGACATCGGCAATACGAACATCAGGGAACTGAAGTTCAGCGCAATCTGGTGACCGGCTACGTTCACAATGCCGAGCGGAGAAACCAGCAGGGCGACCACGGCAAACAGCGTCACTTCAAAGAACAGCGCCAGTGCAATCGGCAGGCCTAACTGCACCAGACGCGTCATGATGTTCCAGTCCGGCGTGCTGAACGAACGTTCATTGCGGATATCGCGCATTGAACGAGCACGTTTCACATAGGAGATCATACTGAAGAACATCACCCAATAGACGGCAGCCGTCGCCACGCCGCAGCCGACGCCGCCGAGCTCCGGCATACCGAAGTGACCATAGATGAAGATGTAGTTCACCGGAATATTCACCAGCAAGCCGATAAAGCCCATCACCATTCCGGGCTTGGTTTTCGCCAGACCTTCACACTGGTTACGCGCGACCTGGAAGAACAGATAGCCAGGCGCACCCCACAGCAGGGCCCGCAGATAGCCGACGGCTTTGTCAGCCAGAGCCGGGTCAATATTATGCATGGCGCGGATGATATGACCGGCATTCCACAGCACAACCATTATCAGCACGGAGACAAACCCTGCCAGCCAGAACCCCTGTCGAACCTGATGGGCAATACGTTCACGTCGCCCTGAGCCATTAAGCTGAGCGATAACCGGGGTGAGGGCGAGCAGCAGGCCGTGGCCAAACAGGATGGCCGGAAGCCAGATCGAGGTGCCTATTGCCACGGCGGCCATATCGGTGGCGCTGTAGCCACCCGCCATTACCGTATCCACAAATCCCATTGCGGTCTGGGCCACTTGCGCGATGATCACTGGTATAGCCAGTGCCAATAACTGGCGCGCTTCATTCATGTACTTCTGCACGTGAACACCTTTATATTCTAGTTATTTGAGAGACTAAAAAGGCCGCCGTAACTGGCAGCAAGAAGAAAATGCAGGGGGGTGCCAGCTATTGTAGCGGGGTTTAGCTATTTATCTAGTGAAAAAATCGCCACAAAATGCGCTCCGCTGGCAACCTGTTTTTCCAACTGTTATTGTGGTGGGATTAAACGGTGTCACCACCGTCCGGAAAAAACAGGAGTTGTAAGCATGTTTACTGGTATTGTGCAGGGCACCGCCAAAGTGGTGTCCATTGATGAAAAACCTAATTTCCGAACTCATGTGGTTGAGCTTCCGGAATATATGCTTGATGGCATTGAAACTGGCGCCTCGATTGCACATAACGGCTGTTGCCTGACGGTAACCGAAATTAACGGGAACCAGATTAGCTTTGATTTAATGAAAGAGACGCTGCGCATCACCAACCTGGGCGAGCTGGTGGTAGGGGATACCGTAAACGTAGAGCGTGCGGCCAGGTTCAGCGATGAGATTGGCGGCCATCTGATGTCAGGCCATATTATGACCACCGCGGAAGTGGCGAAGATTGTCACCTCGGAAAATAACCGTCAAATCTGGTTTAAAGTGCAGGATCCTTCATTAATGAAATACATCCTGTATAAAGGATTTATTGGTATTGATGGGATTAGCCTGACGGTTGGGGAAGTGACGCCGACCCGTTTCTGCGTGCATTTAATTCCTGAAACTCTCCAGCGTACAACCCTGGGGGCGAAAAAACTGGGGCATCGGGTTAATATCGAAATCGATCCGCAGACTCAGGCGGTTGTGGATACCGTTGAGCGGCTGTTGGCGGCAAAAGAAGCCGCAATAATAAAGACCGCAGAAGAAGAATAAAATGAACCCCGGATTTCCGGGGTTTTTTTTAGCGTGCGACCCGCAAACCGTGTTCTATCCCTCGGCTGAAAACAACCTGCCAAAGTTGAATATCACGCGCGCGAAAGGCGCCTGCGCAGGCATTGAGATAATAGCTGAACATCCGTTTAAACCGTTCAGAATAGTTGTCCGCAATTTCTGGCCAGGCTTCCTGGAAACGTGAATGCCATGCCATCAACGTGGTGTCATAATCCGCGCCAAAGTTATGCCAGTCTTCCATAATGAAATGAGGTTCACTGGCGTTAGCAATCTGGCGAACGGACGGCAAACAGCCATTCGGAAAGATGTATTTGTTGATCCACGGATCGACGTTATTGTCGGTGCGCTTAGAACCAATGGTGTGCAGCAGGAAGATGCCGTCAGGTTTCAAGTTACGGTCCACCACGCTGAAGTAGGTGTCATAGTTTTTCGGCCCCACGTGTTCGAACATGCCGACGGAGACTATGCGATCAAACTGCTCGTTCAGGTCGCGATAATCCTGAAGGCGAATATCCACATCAAGGCCCTGGCAGCGCTCCCGTGCCATTTTTTGCTGTTCAGCTGAAATGGTCACACCGACCACGCTGGCACCATAATGCTTCGCCATAAAATAGGCCAGACCACCCCATCCACAGCCGATATCCAGCACACGCATGCCCGGTTGTAGCTGCAGTTTTTCACAAATCAGACGTAGCTTAGCCTGTTGTGCTTCTTCAAGGGTTGAGGCCTCTTTCCAGTAGGCGCAGGAATATTGCATGAAAGGATCGAGCATGCGGCTGAACAGGTCATTACCGAGGTCGTAATGCTCCTTGCCGACGATCCACGCCCGTTTTTTGCTTTGCAGATTAAACAGCCGGGCGGAGGCGACACGTAATGTATCTTTCAGATTGCGGGGGAGCTGGTTTTCCAGACCGGCGCGTAAAACGCTGGAGAAAAACATATCCAGCCGTTCACACTCCCACCAGCCGTCCATATAACTTTCCCCCAGGCCTAACGATCCCTCCCGCAATACGCGTTTAAAAAAGTCGGGATGCTTAACCTGTGGATCGGATGGCGAAGATCCATTAATAGTGATGCCTGCGCGACCTAACAGTTCACTGACGATCCGGGACCAGTTATCGTCCGGAACGCTGACTTCTTCTATACACGATGAACTCATAGCTTCTCCATCACCTTACTGTGATCAGAACCTTCAAACAGCGTAGACGCTTTTTATGGTTTGTGAGAAATCTCACGGTATTTCCCCGTGAGGCTAGTATCCGACGTAGAACAGAGGAAGGGAGATAACCCTTGCCGAAATGCCTTCCATGGTAAAACGGGAGCGCTCCGGCTCCCGTTAACACTTAATATTTATCGTATTTAATCGAACCAAATTTAGTATAGGCCTCAAAATTTGGTGATTCAATAGAAAATTCTTAGCAACCTAATCACTGATATTTAACATAATTTCTGGCGCGATTATGCATGCGAGGTTTTCACCTCTGCGCGGTCATCCTGCTCACGTTGTGCCGCTGACTGCATACGGTATCCCAGAAGGGCCAGCGCAACCGTAACCAGCATGACGCTGGTGGTGGTCAGGAGCGGCGTGGCAATCAGCGCAGAGACCACCAGGCTTGCCAGGAAGCACAGACCCAGCTGCAGGGTATTCTGAAGCGCGGCCGCACGGCCTGTTGCCTGTGGGAACGGACGTAACGCCTGGGCTACCACGATAGGGTAAATCGCACCGTTCGCCACGGCCATCACGCAGAAGGGAATCAGAATTTCTGCCAGACCGGCGCCCGGGATAAAGCCCACAGCCCAGGTGGCGATCACGCTCAGCGCGTAGAGCACCAGCAGCCAGGGCAGCATCTGCTGACCTTCCCATTTTTGCAGCGCCGCGCGACAGCCATAACCCCCGACCAGAAACGCGATGGTCTGCGGAACATAGCTCAGACCGATGGCGGCCGGGCTGTAACCCATATCGTGAAGAATGAACGGCGAACCGGTCAGCCACGCGAAGAAACTCGCCGAGCAGGCGGCATAAATCAGGACATTACCGCGGTACGCTTTGGTGCTCAGCAGAGAGGTGAAGGTCACCGGTGTCGTGTCGGCAGGCGTCTCTTTCTTATGTGCCGCTTTGAGTGTGAATGCCGGGATCATCAGGACCAGCGTGATGGCAAACAGCGTAGCGAAAATGGCCTGCCAGTCGAAATGCGCCAGGATCCAGCTCCCGAGCAGCGGGGCGAGGGCAGGCGAAAGCCCTACCAGCGGCATAATGGTGGCGAAAATGCGGTTTGTCCGGTTGGCCGGATAGTAGTCGGTTACCAGCGCCTGCCAGGTCACCGCGGCAGCACAGACGCCAACGGCCTGCACGAAGCGCAGCACCAGCAGCCAGGTTGCATCGCGTACCCATAACATTCCCAGACATCCGACGGCAAAGATAGCCAGCCCCAGCAACAGCACTGGTTTACGGCCAAAGCGGTCAGAGAGCGGCCCCCAGAGCAGCTGCGCGAAGGCAAAGCCCGCGAGGAATAAGCTCAGGCTGGCGCTGATGGCTGCCGCCGGGGTCTGTAAATCTTCCTGCATTGCGGCGAAGGCAGGCAGGTACATATCAGTGGCTAAAAAGCCCAGCACGCTTAAACCACCGAGCCAGACTAAAAATCCTTTCCTGGGTTGCATTGTTTTTTTCTCCTGAGGGAGGCAGGTCTATGTTTGCGCAGAGTGTAGGGAGTGCAAAGCAGCTTGTGAAACGCTAATATTTGGCGAGTGCATTCAAAATTTTTGCAGGCAGAAAATGTGGTCAGATTATTCTCTTGAAGTGGTCGATGCTGTTGCGCGCAACGGCAGCTTTAGCGGTGCAGCGCAGGAGTTGCACCGCGTCCCCTCGGCAATCAGCTATACGGTGCGTCAGCTTGAGGAATGGCTGGCCGTTCCGCTGTTTGAACGGCGTCACCGTGATGTGGAATTAACGCCCGCCGGGGCATGGTTTTTGAAAGAAGGGCGTTCTGTTATCAAAAAAATGCAGATCACCCGCGAACAGTGTCAGCAGATCGCTAACGGCTGGCGAGGACATCTTTCGATTGCCGTGGATAACATCGTAAAACCGGAACGTACCCGACAAATGATTGTCGATTTCTATCGCCATTTCTCGGATGTCGAATTGCGGGTATCCCAGGAAGTGTTTAACGGCGTCTGGGATGCGCTGGCGGATGGCAGGGCAGAGATGGCGATCGGTGCTACGCAGGCGATCCCGGTTGGGGGACGCTTTGCCTTTCGCGACATGGGCATGCTCAACTGGAAATGTGTGGTGGCAAGCGATCATCCGCTGGCTGACCTGGACGGGCCGCTCAGCGACGAAACGCTCCGTAACTGGCCCTCGCTGGTGCTGGAAGATACCTCGCGTTCGTTGCCCAAACGCATTACCTGGCTGCTGGATAACCAGCGACGGGTGGTTGCGCCGGACTGGGAATCCTCAGCAACATGCCTCAGCGCAGGGCTGTGTGTTGCCATGGTCCCTGGCCATTTTGCGCGACCCCGAATCGACACCGGTGAATGGGTTGAACTGACGCTGGAAAATCCTTTTCCGGATGCGGCCTGTTGCCTCACCTGGCAACAAAATGATGTGTCGCCCGCAATGGCCTGGCTTCTGGATTACCTGGGAGACAGTGAGACGCTTAACCGGGAATGGCTACGGGAGCCAGTATAACTGGCCCCGTAAAAGATTAACGACGATAGTCGCGGAACGGACCATCCGCAACGGAACGGCGTTCGATAAGACGCGGGTGAACTTCAATGGACTGAGACTCTTCACGCTTGTTGACGATCCTGTCCATCAGCATATTGAAGGCCGTTTCACCCAGCGAGTCTTTTGGCTGGTGGATGGTGGTCAGCGCCGGGGTAAAGAAGCGCGCATTGCGCACGTTGTCATACCCGATCACGGAAATGTCCTGCGGCACGCGCAGACCCAGTTCATCGGCGGCACAGAGAGCCCCCATCGCCATAATGTCACCGCCACAGAAAACGGCTGTCGGGCGATGCGACTGGGAGACAATCTGCTGCATTGCGCGGTAACCGGATTCCGGTTCAAAGTCACCCTGCACGATCCAGTTTTCCGGCACGGTAATCAGCGCCTCTTCCATTGCTTTCATAAACCCGGCCAGACGCCCGGCTCCGGTGTTGCGCTCCAGTGGACCCGGGATCACACCAATCTCACGGTGACCGCGTTCAATCAGATAACGGCCTGCCATATAGCCGCCTTCAAACGCGTTATCGATGACGGAGTCGGTGAAGTCTGCACGCGCTTCGCCCCAGTCCATGACCACCATAGGGATATGGCGGTACTCTTCCAGCATGGAAAGCACGGACTCCGGATACTCTGAACACATCACCAGCAGGCCATCCACACGCTTTTGCGCCATCATGGAGAGATAAGCGCGCTGTTTTTCTATGCTGTTCCACGCGTTGCCCAGAATCAGGGTATAGCCTTTCTGGAAGCAGTTTTTCTCGACCGCTTCAATGATCTCGGCAAAATAGGCCGCTTCACTGCTGGTTGCCAGCAAACCAATGGATTTGGTGTGATTAACTTTGAGGCTGCGCGCTACCGCACTCGGTGAATAGTGTAATTCTTTGATTGCCGCCCAGACGGCGTTGCGCGTCTCTTCCGCCACAAAGCGGGTTTTGTTAATTACATGTGATACGGTTGTAGTGGAAACGTTTGCGCGTTTTGCTACGTCTTTAATTGTTGCCATTAAATGTCACTCCAGACCATATCCTAAACTCCTGAAAAACTTGAAGGTAAACGTTTGCCTTCTCTCACCCTTATCACGCAATCTTGAATTGCGGCACGCCGGGAAAACGACACAGGACGTCAGGAGGGGGTCAATGGCCGGTACGCTAATAAATTTAGCGTGGAATTTTGTCCTATCTTGATGAAAAGGGGAAGAGCTAAAGTGGTTATCAGTTTAAATCCAGGAAGATTTTTGAACTAAACTGTGTAAAAATGAGCAGGCTCACTTTTCGTGGGGAGATTAAAAGGAGAAAAATTGATGAGCTACGATCTGAAGTTTTCGCTGGTGACCACCGTTATTGTACTGGCTCTGATTGTTGCGGCGGGTCTGACGGCTGCATTGCACTGATTTACACGGAGGGAGAGCTCTCTCCCTCTCAGTTTTCCTGATTGTTACGCCTGCGGCAAAAATCTTTTGCCAATTTGTTAACTTCTCATTTTTTGTGATTGATGTCATGCTTTCGGCTTCTTTGTTCTGTGTCACGACATGACACGGCATCCGGAGTTGACGCATGAAAATCAATTTTCCCCTGCTTGCCCTGGCGATTGGCGCTTTTGGGATTGGCACCACTGAATTCTCCCCGATGGGGTTACTGCCTGTTATCGCCCGGGGCGTGGATGTTTCTATCCCGGCGGCCGGGATGCTCATCAGCGCCTACGCCATTGGCGTGATGGTGGGGGCACCGCTCATGACGCTTCTGCTTTCACACCGCGCGCGCCGCAATGCGCTGATTTTCCTGATGGCGATATTTACGCTGGGCAACGTGCTCTCCGCGATTGCTCCGGATTACACCACCCTGATGTTGTCCCGCATTCTGACCAGTCTTAACCACGGCGCGTTCTTTGGGCTGGGATCGGTTGTGGCTGCAAGCGTGGTGCCAAAACACAAGCAGGCGAGTGCCGTGGCAACCATGTTTATGGGTCTGACGATTGCCAACATTGGCGGTGTACCTGCCGCAACCTGGCTGGGTGAGGCGATCGGCTGGCGCATGTCGTTCCTGGCGACGGCCGTGCTGGGTGTTATCGCCATGGTGGCGTTGTACTTCTCCTTGCCGAAAGGCAGCGCTGGTGAACGTCCTGACGTCCGCAAAGAGCTGTCGGTACTGATGCGCCCGCAGGTGCTCTCCGCGCTGTTGACCACCGTACTGGGGGCGGGCGCCATGTTTACTCTGTACACCTATATTTCACCGGTGTTGCACGATATCACCCACGCGACGCCTCTCTTTGTGACCGCGATGCTGGTGCTGATTGGTGTCGGGTTCTCTATAGGCAACTATCTCGGCGGGAAATTCGCCGATCGTTCCGTGAGCGGGACGCTGAAAGGCTTTTTAACGCTGCTGATTGTCATCATGATCGCCATTCCGTGGCTGGCGCGTAATGAGGTCGGGGCGGCGATGGCGATGGTTGTCTGGGGGGCTGCGACCTTTGCCGTGGTTCCGCCGCTGCAGATGCGCGTGATGCGCGTTGCTCATGAGGCGCCGGGTCTCTCGTCGTCGGTAAATATTGGCGCGTTTAACCTTGGCAATGCGCTCGGTGCCGCTGCCGGTGGAGCCGTCATTTCTGGTGGCCTGGGATACAGCTTTGTGCCCGTGATGGGGGCGATAATTGCCGCGCTCGGCCTGCTATTAGTGATGATGTCTGGCCGTAAACAGCCGGACGCAGCGTGCGCTGCTGAATAATGAAAAAACGCAGAAGGGCAACCCCTTCTGCGTGTCTCTTACGCGGCGAAGTTCTTCGCCACAAACGCCCAGTTAACCAGTGCCCAGAAGTGCTCCAGGTAGTTCGGACGCGCGTTACGGTAATCAATGTAGTAAGCGTGTTCCCAGACGTCCACGGTCATCAGCGGCGTTGCGCTGGTGGTCAGTGGCGTACCCGCATTCGAGGTGGAAACGATAGCCAGTTTGCCATCCGCGTCTTTCACCAGCCACGTCCAGCCAGAACCGAAGTTCTTGACTGCAGCATCCGTAAACTTCGCTTTAAAATCAGCAAAGCTGCCAAATGCCGCGTTAATCGCGCCAGCCAGTTCACCCGTAGGTTCGCCGCCTGCATTCGGTGCCAGGCAGTGCCAGTAGAAGGTGTGGTTCCACACCTGAGCGGCATTGTTAAAGACACCGCCCTCTGAACTGCGGACGATCTCTTCCAGCGTTTTGCCTTCAAAATCGGTGCCCTTGATCAGGTTGTTCAGATTGGTGACGTACGTCTGGTGATGTTTGCCGTAGTGATACTCCAGGGTTTCCGCAGAAATGTGCGGGGCCAGGGCGTCTTTTGCATATGGTAGTGCAGGTAATTCGAACGACATTGCTTCTCTCCTTATTGTTTTTTATGTTGCCAATAACCACACAGACAACAGGGACAGGATAGCAAATTGAAAGGGTATGCAAAAGAGGAACTTACCCTGCCACGGCTGTGGCAGGGCAGGGGTTAGCGAATGGTTTTTGGCGTCATCACGCGGCGTGCGCCGACATAGTGACGTACCCAGTAGTCTTCACTGAGAGAGGTTATCTGGATGTCCTGCCCGCTACGTGGGGACTGGATAAATTTCCCGTTGCCTACATATACGCCAACGTGGTCAGCCGTGCCGCGCCCCTGAGTGCGGAAGAAGACGAGATCGCCATTCTCCAGTTCACCGCGGTTGACCGGTGACGCGTCGCGCAGGTGATACATCTCATTGGCGGTACGTGGAATTCGGAACTTCACCAGATCTTTATAGGCGTAATAGACGAGGCCGCTGCAGTCGAAACCGGTACGCGGTGAGCTGCCGCCCCAGCGATAGGGTTTGCCAATCTGCCCCATCAGTTTGTTCAACGCCGTTTTTTGCGCTTTCTGTACGCGAACCTTATGCACTTCCGCTATTTTCGTGACCTTCGTGCATTTCGCTTTATGACCTTTGCGGGGGATGCATTTTTCCGTCACGAGATTAGCTGCAGTTTGCGAGGCTTTGCTTTTGGTTGCGTGGGCAGTGCGGGAAGGTTTTGTTTTCGTCTTGCTGGAGGCGGTCTTTTTAGTCTGGGTGGTGGTCTTTTTCTTGTCGTTCTTGCTGGTGGTTTTTTTCTTACGGTCTGTGGTTTTGGCCAGATGCGTTTTTTGTACAGCAGAGTGCCGCGCCTGTTGAGAGGCGTTCGCCACTGGCGTGAAAGTGAGTGTTGTAAACAGTAAAGCACAGAGCGTGATCGAGATTTTATTTATCCGCGCCACTGGGCAGTCCCCTGATAAATGCAGGTCATCAATAATACCCGCGAATGATTTACAAAGCCCGTCGATTCTAATCTATAAAAACCCGATAAGTTAATAGCATTTTTCAATCTACAATCCTGTTTCGTTAGCAAGTGCAAAAAAATTCATCAATCTGTCGCACTATTGTTCACTCCCTAAACAAAACCCTGAGTGCCGCAGGGTTAAACACCATTTGCAATGCAACTTTTCATCACTCGCGGTAAAATAAGAAAGACGTGACAAAAATGTTATTTTCCGATGGCAGTCTGAACCGCTACAATGACAGACGAATGCCGTAACAGAAGTTAAAGGAAGCAAGACATGAGCACCACTATTGAAAAAATCCAGCGCCAGATCGCTGAAAACCCGATTCTGCTGTATATGAAAGGTTCTCCGAAGCTGCCAAGCTGTGGCTTCTCCGCGCAAGCGGTTCAGGCGCTGTCTGCCTGTGGTGAGCGTTTTGCTTACGTTGATATCCTGCAGAACCCGGACATCCGCGCTGAGCTGCCTAAATACGCTAACTGGCCGACGTTCCCACAGCTGTGGGTAGACGGTGAGCTGGTCGGCGGTTGCGATATCCTGATCGAAATGTATCAGCGCGGTGAACTGCAGCAGCTGATCAAAGAAACGGCTGCGAAGTACAAAACAGAAGAGCCAGACGCGGAGTAAGTTATCTGCGAAGACAAAAAAGCGACCTCATGAGGTCGCTTTTTTTATTCTTCACTGTCACCCATCGGCAGCGGCCAGCCACCCAGACGCTTCCAGCGGTTCACAATTTCGCAAAACAGCTCCGCCGTCCGCTCGGTGTCATAAAGTGCGGAATGCGCCTGCGTACCGTCAAACTCAATGCCTGCCGTAATACAGGCCTTTGATAATACCGTTTGTCCCAACGCCAGACCGCTCAGTGCCGCAGTATCGAAGGTCACAAACGGGTGGAAGGGGTTACGCTTGAGCGACGCGCGCTCGGCGGCGGCCATGGTAAAGGTGTGATCGAACGTGGCGTTATGCGCCACCATAATGGCGCGGCTGCAGTTGCTCTCTTTCATGCCTTTACGCACCATTTTAAAAATGGCGTGCAGCGCGTCATATTCACTTACCGCACCACGCAGCGGGTTATGCGGATCGATGCCGTTAAAGGCCAGCGCCTCGGGCTGTAAGTTGGCCCCTTCAAACGGTTCAACGTGGAAATGCAGCGTGGTGTCCGGTGTAAGCCATCCCTGTTCATCCATCTTCAGCGTGATGGCGGCAATTTCAAGCAGCGCATCGGTTTTAGCGTTAAATCCAGCTGTTTCAACATCGATCACAACAGGATAAAAACCACGAAAACGGTCGCACAGACCGCTAAATTGAGCGTTATCGGACATCAGGGTCTCTTACATGGGGAAAAAAGCAGTGCGCATTATGGCAAATTTTGGATGGGGATGCAGTAAAAGTACGGGCGCATGTTGCGCCCTGCGGGATCAGTTGCCCAGACCGCGACCAGCGTCTTTGGCTTCAATCAGCTCGATTTTGTAGCCGTCCGGATCTTCAACAAACGCGATCACGGTGGTGCCGCCTTTGACCGGGCCAGCTTCACGCGTCACGTTACCGCCGTTGCTGCGAATACGTTCACAGGCTTCGGCTGCGTTGTCCACTTCCAGCGCGATATGACCATAAGCGGTGCCCAGCTCATAGCTGTCCACGCCCCAGTTGTAGGTCAGTTCGATGACCGCTTCGTCCGTTTCCGGGCCGTAACCCACAAACGCCAGCGAGTATTTATATTCCGGGTTTTCGCTGGTGCGCAGCAGTTTCATACCCAGTACGTTAGTGTAGAAATCGACAGAACGTTGCAGATCGCCAACGCGCAGCATGGTGTGAAGTAGGCGCATAATTTCCTCATTAACCAATGGAATAGAATATCTATTTGAACAGAAACGATGTTTTAGTATAGCGGCGAAAGGTCGCCGCTATCAATGAGCAATGAAGAGATTACAGGGTAGGGTAGTCGGTATAACCTTCAGCGCCGCCGCCGTAGAAGCTTTCCGGACGCTGAGGGTTCAGCGCGGCTTTCTGCTGCAGACGGGCGACCAGATCAGGGTTAGCGATAAAATCGCGACCAAATGCAACGGCGTCGATCAAACCTTTGCTAATCAGATCTTCAGCTTTCTCAGGGGTATATGCACCTGCACCGATGATCACACCGTGGAAGCGTTCGCGTACTTTCTGACGGAAGGCTTCAGTGTAAGGCTGACCACCGGCCCAGTCTGGCTCGGACATATGCAGATACGCGATACCCCGTTTTGCCAGCTCTTCAATCAGATAAAGGGCATCCGCTTCTTCGTCCGGGCCGTTATCAACGTTCTGGAAAGAACCAATCGGGGAAACGCGGATACCAATGCGGTCCGGGCTCCACTCCTGACATACGGCATCCACCACTTCCAGCACCAGGCGCGCACGGTTTTCAACGCTGCCGCCGTACTGGTCGGTACGATGGTTAGAGGACGGTGACAGGAACTGGTGCAGCAGATAACCATGCGCGGAGTGCAGTTCAACCAGGTCGAAACCGGCTTCACGCGCATTCGCCACGGCCTGGCGGAAATCGTTAACAATCCCCGGGATCTCGTCCAGTTCAAGAGCGCGCGGCATAGACGTATCAACGCGGATCGCATTGCCGTTTTCATCACGCAGAGAGGTGCGGGTGTTCGCGCTCAGGGCAGAGGCGGAAACCGGTGCCTGACCGCCAGGCTGGATGCTGCTGTGAGAGATACGACCGGTATGCCACAGCTGGACGGCAATACGACCCTCTTCAGCGTGAACGCCAGCCGTGATTTTTTTCCACGCGGCAATCTGTTCCGGGCTGTGCAGACCTGGTGCGCCAGCGTAACCCTTAGCCTGAGCAGAAATCTGAGTGGCCTCGGTGATGATCAGGCCAGAGCTTGCGCGCTGACGGTAATATTCACCCATCAACGGGGTAGGGATATCACCCGGCTCAATGCTGCGCAGACGGGTAAGCGGGGCCATGAACACACGGTTTGGCGCGGTAACGGCACCCACTTTCAAGGGGGTAAATAATTTTTCAGCGGACATAAAGGCTCCTGAGTAGACCAGTCGTCTAGTAATTACGTAAATAAAAACGCCTGCTATACGCGAGGCGTAGTAATGCTGCTTTTTACGTGTGCCAGTGCGCTTTCAAGCGGCACCGCACTGCGTGAAATCTTGGCCTGCAGGTTCGCGCCTAACCAGAGGGCGTATAAAACCTGCGCCTGGGTTAAAGGTTCGCCGGGAAAAGTCAGCGTTTTTTCATCGCGGCCTTTCTCCAGCGCCTGTGCCATGAGGGCGATAACCCCGCGGGCCCCTTTATCCATTGCTGTGCGCATATCTTCTGAAAGATCGCACACTTCGGCAGAAAGTTTTACCGTCAGGCAACCGCTGATGATGCCCTGCTGACAGAACTGGTTCAGCGTTTCCTGATAGAAGTGCAGAACACGATCGCGATAATTACCTTCGCCCGTGGCAAAGTGCGCTGCCAGGCGCTGATGGTAGCTGGCATAGTGCCGCTCCAGCATTGCCACGCCAAACGCCTCTTTGGACCGGAAGTAGTGATAAAACGACCCCTTCGGTACCTCAGCGGTTTTTAATAACTCGCTCAACCCCATACCGGTGAACCCGCGATGCATGCAAAGTCGCTCGCCGGTCGCCAGTAAATGTTCTCGGGTATCGTGTTCTGTATTTCTGCTCATGGCCGCACTCTAATAGACCGTTCGGTCTATTGCAAGCGTGTTCAGTGGCGACATGCGTTCAGAATATCCAGCTGTTGTTGATAAACCTTTGATTTAATGTCCATCATACCCAATACGGTAGAGAACAAATTGTCCTGCGAAACCGCATTTTTTGCTGCATGGTCACGTAAACACTGCGCGTTGACGCCGAAATTTTTCGCATAGTCTGGTGATAACCAGAACATAAACGGAATGTGCGTTTGTTGCTCTGGTGCCAGCAGATACGGCGTGCCGTGCAGATAAATCCCGCTTTCGCCCAGCGACTCCCCGTGATCCGAAAGATAAATCAGGGCGGTATTCATGCTCGCCTGACGCGCTTTCAGGGCATCGATGGTTTTGCTGACCATGCTGTCGGTATACAGGATGGTGTTGTCATAGGTATTCATCAGCGCCTGGTGATCGCAATCCTGAATTTCATTGGTATCGCAGGTTGGCGTAAATTTGCGGAAATTATCCGGATAACGGCGATAGTATGCCGGGCCGTGGCTGCCCATCAGGTGGATGACCAGTACGGAGTCCTGCTTCAGGCCATCCAGAACATTGTCCAGACGGGTGAAGTTCACATCGTCAATGCAGGAGTTGTCTTTGCAGAACTGATCGAGTTTCCACTGGGTCATGTCGGTATGGGGAACGCGATCGCAGGCGCCTTTACAACCGCCATCATTGTCACGCCACAGCATATTGATCCCCGCATGGGCGAGCACGTCCAGCAACCCTTCCTGGTGATGGGCCAGGTCGGCATCGTATTTACTGCGCGTCATACCGGAGAACATGCAGGGCACGGAAACGGCTGTTTCGGTGCCGCAGGAGGAGGCCTGCGGGAAGTTAATCACATCCTGCTTTTTCAGCTCGGGGTTTGTTTCACGCCCGTAGCCATTCAACGAGTAGTTCGCGGCGCGTGACGCTTCGCCGATGACCAGCACCAGCACGGTTTTCTTTTGTTGGCCTGCAATCAGCGGCCCTTTATGGGCATCTTCACCGATCCGGACCAGCGTTTGATCGCCTGCAAACCAGCGCATTTTGCTGTATTTGACCATCGCGCTGACATAGTTTGCGGGGGTCACCATTTTGACGATGCTTTTGTTATTGCGAAACAGCGACGCGTAGTCTTTATAAAACAGGGCGGCGATGAGGATGATAACCAGCAGGGCGCCGAGCATTGCGGCAAAACGGGTCAGCAGGGCGTACCACCATTTCCCGGTGCGAATGCGGATCATGGCCAGCACCACGGACGGAACAAGACCGGCAACGACAATCCACAGGATCATCTGCGGCGTCACCAGGGCGGTGGCTTCCTGAGAGTTGGTTTCGAACACGTTAACAATCATGTTCTGATCGATAACCGCGCCGTAGGTATACATAAAGTAAGTCGCGGCGGCGCATCCGACGGTCAAGACAATCAGCAGCGGCTTACGGATAAACGGGATATTAAGCAGACTAAAAACAATGACCCAGCCGCAAAACAGCACCAGTGGAACGGACGCGGCAAAGAGGACGTCATGGATATGCGCGGGCGCGATAATTGCCCAGCTACGCTGAATAAACAGCGCGTTTAATACGGTAAAGAAAAGTGCACAGCCCAGAGTAAATTTTATATCGTTACATTGTAACTTTTTGATTAGCCACATCGATCAGAAAACCTGCAATTTTAATGATGGGGCGAGTATAGAGAACGAAGATTAGTGAAACCTTAATGCCACAAAACTGTGGTAAAGCCCTTGCACGCGGGACGTTTAGCGTCTTCACTGTAGGTGATAGTCGTTATCGGGAGGTGAGTGTGGCAGAGCAACTGGAGTTTTTCCCCATCCAGAGCCCGTGCCGGGGTATTTGTCAGGTGGATGAACGCGGATATTGCCGTGGCTGCATGCGCACGCGCGATGAGCGTTTTAACTGGCAACACTTCAGCGACACGCAGAAACAGGAAGTGCTCCGTCTCTGTCGACAGCGACTTCTGCGCAAAATACGCGCAAACAAAGCCGGTGACACCGAAGAACCCCAGCAACCTTCACTGTTTTAACACGGTAATTGCGTATACTCATGACATCACGTCCTTGAGGAAAATGTTATGGTTCAGCGAATTACCCTTGCCCCCCAGGGGCCAGAATTCTCCCGCTTTGTGATGGGCTACTGGCGCCTGATGGACTGGAATATGTCCCCCCTCCAGCTGGCAAGCTTTATTGAAGAGCATCTCGACTTAGGGATCACCACGGTCGATCACGCTGATATTTACGGTGGCTATCAGTGTGAAGCCGCGTTCGGCGAGGCACTCAAACTGGTTCCTGCGTTACGCGAACGCATGGAGATCGTCACCAAATGCGGGATTGCCACGACGGCAAAACCGGAGCATGCCCTCGGCCATTACATTACCGACAGCGCGCACATCATTAAGAGCGCCGAACAGTCGCTGGTTAACCTGGCGACCGATCATATCGATCTGCTACTGATCCACCGCCCCGATCCGTTGATGGATGCTGATGAGGTGGCCGAAGCGTTTCTGAATCTGCATCAAAGCGGCAAAGTGCGTCATTTCGGCGTATCAAACTTTACCCCTGCACAGTTTGCGCTGCTGCAGTCTCGTCTGCCGTTTACCCTGGCCACCAACCAGGTTGAAATTTCTCCGGTTCATCAGCCGCTGCTGCTGGATGGCACGCTCGATCAGCTTCAGCAATTGCGTATCCGTCCGATGGCGTGGTCGTGCCTGGGCGGCGGACGTCTGTTTAATGATGATGAATTCCAGCCGCTGCGGACTGAGCTTGAGACCATTGCCCGCGAACTGAATGCCGGAAGCATCGAACAGGTGGTGTACGCGTGGATCCTGCGTCTGCCGTCAAAACCACTGCCAATCATTGGCTCGGGCAAAATTGAACGCGTACGCGCCGCCATTGCCGCGGAAGAGTTGCAGATGACCCGTCAGCAGTGGTTCCGCATCCGCAAAGCGGCGCTGGGTTACGACGTCCCGTAACCGGTAAAACGTGACTTTCCGGTGAAATCTTTGCCCCTGGTATAAACTTAAGGGGCAAAAAACAACCCGTGGAGGTCATATGAAGCGTTTTACTCTGGCTCTCGTCACGCTGGTGGTCTGTGCAGGTGCGCAGGCGGCCAGTGATGAAGTGGAAATGAATCTCGTCACCTCTCAGGGTGTAGGTCAGTCCATCGGCACGGTGAAAATCACTGAAACCGACAAAGGACTGGAGTTTGCGCCCAATCTCAAAGCCCTTCCTCCTAGTGAACATGGTTTCCATGTCCATGCCAACGGTAGCTGTCAGCCCGCATTAAAAGAGGGTAAAGCCTCGGCTGCGGAGGCGGCAGGCGGCCACCTCGACCCACAACATACCGGTAAGCATGAAGGTCCTGACGGCATGGGACATCTGGGCGATTTGCCGGTGCTGGTGGTGAATAACGACGGCAAAGCCACGGATCCCGTTGTCGCGCCGCGGCTGAAAAAGCTGGATGAAGTGAAAGGCAAGGCGCTGATGATCCACGTCGGCGGCGACAATATGTCCGATCAGCCAAAACCGCTTGGCGGTGGCGGGGCTCGCTATGCCTGCGGGGTGATGTGATCCCCAATTGTACCCGGAGCCGGTGCCTGTTCCAGCTGCGACAGCGAGCAGTGCAGGCGCCAGATTATCGAGGCTAAATCTCGTGCTGCAGGCGAGTGGTGGTGCGCAAGGGTATCGCAAATTCGCTGAAGTTCAGCAAGCGTGGTTTCCAGTGGACGCTGCTGGACACCGCGTTCGCTCATGACATCGCGTAGCAGGGTGATGCAGACATCACGAACCTGCGACAGCGGGTCGGACCGTGTTTCCCATGCCCTAAGTTGCCAGACCACGTGAGAGCAGTTCAACAGCACCACACCCCAGCGCAACAGCCAGCGGCGCGAAAGGGAGTCCTGGCTGTTATTGAGCTGGCTGACATAGTGATAGACCAGCGATTCATACTCACTTTCACGTAAATGCGGTTTTCGACTCAACTGATCGACAAAACCTCTGCGTAACTCGCGGATATGCCGGCGACTCTTGCGCGCATCTGAACCCGGACGTAACACCGCAAATGCCAGCCACGCCAGCCCAACGCCAAGGATCTTCGCCAGATTATCATTGAGAAAATCGGCGTAGTCATAAACCGGCGGGTTAGTGACGGAGATAAACGAGCCCATAAATACAATCAGCTGTCCCCACAGCCCCGCGAGTTTGGGCATTTGCAGCTTCAGCAGCTGCATGGTGGTTAACAGCGGGAACAGGAACAGAAGGAACTGCCACAGGTCGCTTATCTGCACCATCAACCCAAACTTCACGGCAAAACTAAACAGCGAGAGCAGCACCAGGGTGCGCAGCAGCAGCGTGAGGGAGTTGAACGGTGACGCGGCGACGGAGTACAGCACGCAGCTGATAGCAGCAAGCGTCAGGGCCGCAGGGCCTGACTCCCACTGGGTGGTGATACTCCACGCGCCAACCAGCGTGAGCGCGCAAAAGGTACGAAAACCGCTCCACAGTGCCTCCATCGAGTCTGTGTGTCGTGCCAGCGCCGGGCTACCGGGGACAGCGAACTCGGTGACCGGGGTGGCATTTTCCACGGCGTTAATCCAGCGGCTGCTGCGCAGATACAACCGGCAAAAATAGTTGAGACGCTGCCAGAAGGCGCGGTGACGGTAATCGTACTCATCTACTGGCGCGAGCGGGGCGATAATCTTCGCGACGGTGTAGATGTCGGCATCCGGGCGTGCAAGCGCCGCAAGCAGCGTTTCAATCACGGCGCGCGTATGTGCAGGGGGCGTGGGCCAGTTGAGCAGCATCCGGCGCAGGCTGGAGATTGAGCTGGTCATACGCAGCTGCTGATGCAACAGATAGTTCAGCAGGGTGTTCTGACGACGAAAGCGATAGTGGCTCCAGAAGGCCTGAATGCGTAACAGATTCATGGTCAGGATCTGGCCGATCACCTTTTCGTGCGCAAGACGGATGTCGTCGTTGGTATCCGGTTGCCAGAGCAGGCTTGCGTGCTCCAGTAAACGGGTATGCATGGTCTTCAGGGCGGTAATAAGCGCGGTGCCATCGGAAGTGCTCGGCAGTATCATCATCATGAAACCGCCGCTCAGAATACCGACAATCACTTCGCAGACGCGCGCCTGTGCGATGTCCCACAGCTCGGTGGTATCGAGCACATTCACCACCGGAAAGGCGATAATGGCGGCGGTATAGCCGGCCAGCTGGAAGGCATAGGCAACGTTATTCGTAAAGTGCGCGCAGGCCCAGGTACAAAAGCCCAGCCATATCGCCATGCTCAACAAAAAAAGCCACGGATCGTTCAGCGTATGACCTGCAATGATTAACGCTGCGGTGGCACCCAACAGGCTGCCGGCAATACGTCCAAGACTCTTGCTGATCACCCCGCCGACGGTGGGGAAACTCACCACCGCGGCAGAGGTCATTGCCCAGTAGGGCTGATCAAGGTTGAGGTAATAGGCGACAGTCAGCGCCAGACACATCGCAATGCCATTACGCAGCGCATAGCGCCACTGCGGACGTGTCGCTTTCATCCACGGCGTATTTCGCCAGGAGAAGGCCTGCAGGTTCATCAACGGGTCCCGATGGCGACGGTGCAGGTTGTGCCGGAGACCAGCGTTATGCCCTGCGGTAAATGGTCAAACTCCACACGAACCGGTACGCGCTGGGCCAGACGCACCCACGGCACGTTCGGTTTAATGTCCGGTACCAGGCCTGAATCCATTTCAACACTCTGATCGTAAATGGCGCGGCCAATGCTGGAGACGTGACCCTGTAACCTCTGAGAGCCGCTATAAAGCGTAATGGTAGCGGGAGACCCTTCGCGAATATGGCGAAGCTTGGTCTCTTCAAAATAACCCACCACATAGAACGAGTGGCTGTCGACAAGGGCGAAAACGGGTTGCCCGGCGGTGGCATAATTCCCCACGCGGGCTGACAGGTTAGTGATCCATCCATCGACTGGCGCGGTAATAACGGTTTGTGTCAGCTCCCACTGCGCCTGTTTGAGCGTAGCCTCCGCGACGTTCACGCTCGCCTGCATGGCCTTAACGTTGATATTGGCAGTATCTAAATCTTCTGCGGAAATATAATTGCGCGACAAGTGCCGGCGGCGATTGGCTTCGTTATTGGCTTTGGCTAAATCAGACTGGGCCTTCGCCAGCTGTGCCTGGGCGTTAAGGATCGCAATATGATAGGGGGTGTCGTCGATACGGAATAACACGTCACCCTTTTTAACGTACTGGTTATCTTTCACAACAAGCGTCGTGATGCTGCCCGATACCTGAGGGGTAATGCTGACCTGCTCAGCCCGCACTTTGCCGTCACGTGTCCAGGGTGACTGCATATAAAAATTCCAGAGCCACCACCCGGCAACCAGGGCCAGGGCAAGAACAATCAGCGTGGAAAAGTACTTCAGCGTTTTCAGGGGCATATTCACCACACAATCAAGACAGCAAGGCCCAGGCATACGGAAAGGGCAAACAGGGAGAGGTCCATTAACATGGGGTGCCAAATCTCGCCGGAGTACATCCAGTCGCGAAGCAGGCGATGGGCTATGAGCCAAATCATAAAGCCGACCAGGACGGCCTTAAACAAGGGCGGAAAGTAGACTGACGCACCGAAAATCAGGTCCTGAAGGGGGAGTCCCACGGAGCTTTGAAAAAACGTCACGGGCAGAGATCCTTTGCAGTGAACAAAATGCCGCGAGGGCGAGTCTTAATCTGATGGAACATCACAATTCAGTGTAAGTCATCCTTTTAAGTTCGATGAATGCAGTATTGCATTTGTTTTGCCAATACAAATGCTGCACACTATTCTAAAATCAGTATAATAACTTAGCAAGCTAATTATAAGGAGATGAAATTGGAATCGCCATTAGGTTCTGATCTGGCAAGGTTGGTACGCGTCTGGCGTGCTCTGATTGACCATCGCCTGAAACCTCTGGAATTGACACAGACGCACTGGGTCACGCTGCATAACATTCATCAGCTGCCACCCGACCAGTCACAAATTCAACTGGCAAAAGCGATCGGCATTGAGCAACCGTCACTGGTACGTACGCTTGACCAACTGGAAGAGAAAGGACTCATCTCCCGGCAAACCTGCGCCAGCGATCGTCGCGCTAAGCGGATTAAGCTCACTGAGAAAGCGGCCCCTATCATTACTGAAATGGAAGCCGTTATCACCAAAACGCGCGGCGAAATCCTTTCCGGGGTTTCACCCGCAGAGCTTGAACTGCTCATCAGCCTCATTGGACGCCTCGAGCAGAACATCCATGAGCTGCAGTCACGCGACTGACACCATCACAAGGCCTTGCAGCAACAAGGCCTTTTTTACCTCGACACAATGACACGGTTACGCCCGGTCTCTTTCGCTTCATACATCGCCTTGTCAGCATTCTCCACGCACGCTTCAGCGGTCGTCGTCGGAGAGGTGGCGGTAAACACCCCCATGCTAATCGTGATGGATTCAGGTAACTGACCCCCGCTGCTGACCTTATCAAAACTGCTCAGCTTTAGCCGTATGCGTTCAGCCACCTGGTACGCTGCTTCCGACGAAGTATTGGTCAGCATCAGGACAAATTCTTCCCCACCAATACGTGCCGCGATGTCCTGCGGGCGGACGGAATCCATCAGCAGGTTGGCGACAAACTGCAATACTTTGTCTCCCTGCAGATGGCCGTAGCAGTCGTTGATGCGCTTAAAACGGTCGAGATCGCTGACGATAACCGACACAGGGTGGTTGGCTTTGCTGATGCTGAGTGCCTGATTTAAGGCGTCGTAAAAATAACTGCGGTTGTAGAGGCGCGTCAGCGGGTCGCGGATCGAGTTCTGATAAGACTGCTGATACTTTATGTGCGAGTCGCGATACAGGTTAAAGACGTCGTACAGCAGGACAAAAATAATCATCAGCGTCGCCACGGTTTCGAATAAGCGAGCGTGATACCAGGACGTGTCCTCAGCATGTCCGCCGGCTAACAGTAATGAGAGCGTCAGGACATAACAGACACATAAGAAATTACCGCCAACCCAAAAAAGATTCCGCACCCGGGTAATCGTCATTAACGTTGCTAACGCCACAACCCAGAGAAGAATCAAAAAGATATTTATGACCTGGCTCCAGAGAACCATAAATTGCCGGGTTTCATTATCCACCAGATCCAGCGTTATCAGTGCCGAGTGGCTGGAGCAAAACCAGGCCAGGGCGACCATAGAAACCGTAAACAGCATTGTACCGATAACCACGGCAATATGCGCGGGTCGTGAAAGGGGATAATCCCGAATAGAATAGAGCAAGGCTGAGACTATTATCAGCACCGCCATAAGAATATGACGGAACATAAAGAAGATCATGGCGTCGTTATAGTCGACAACATTGAACTGATAGAGATCCAGCCATGATGGGAAGCTGGACAGGGTACCGGCCATCAGCATCGTCGAACCGGCGAAGGCCGAGGCGAGGGCGATAAGGTACAACCGCCGTCTGTCACACCAGTATTTCATGACCATGAAGCAGGCAATAAACAGGTGGAATACCAGCAAAAATATGGTAAGTGTCGGGAATAGCAGTGGTGAGAATGAAGGGACTAATTCAACCAGTTTTACAAAGAGACCTTGTAATATTCCAACGACGACGATGCATCCAAAACAGAATGTAATATAAGGGTTCTTAAAATATCGTTGTAGTGCAAGCATAGGGATTTGACGGAATAATAAAATTAAAAAATGTAAAGTAAGAAAGAGAGTAACAGGCGTGGAGAGTAAATACTTTGCGCAGGAACAAGATATACCGCGCTTAATGATTCATGGCGGAAATGTTTTTTTGTAAATATATTGCTGGTAATTATATTATATGTAAATAGATTTGTTTACGGGCTTTGCTAAATGGATTTGTTCAATGGATGTGGTCTGATGACCACATCCAGTTTGAATTAGCGTGGAGAAACGGTGACCTGGCTTCCGTTGCTTGCCAGAACAACGCGCTGGCCGGCAGAGAAACGGGTATTACCTTGTTTCTGTACTACCATGATGGTGCTGCCGTCATCTTTACGGATTTCCAGTTCTACGCCCTGGCTTTTGTTCATTGCACCCTGAACGCCCTGGCCTGCAACACCACCCGCAACGGCACCTGCTGCTGTGGCCAGCGAACGACCTGTGCCACCGCCTACGGTATTACCGAGGAAGCCACCCAGCACAGCACCGCCGATGGCGCCCATCACGTTGCTGTCATCGCCACCCTGAATTTGTACAGGACGTGCGTTAACAACGGTACCGTAAGTGACGCTCTGAACCTGTTTGGCTTCAGAAGCGCTGTACACGTCGCCAGAAAGTGAACTGTCATTCACACAGCCTGCAAGGGTTAAACCGATCAGCGAAACGCCCAGTACACGTAAAATCATTTGAATCTCCTGTTCACCAAAAACGCCCGATGGCGGGCATCCGTTATGGCTAAATTATATGGCATAAGGGGCCATAGTTCATATCTTTGCACTAACAATAAGAAAATTGTACTTGAATTTAACTTAACGAGACATAAACGGGCACCCGGCAGGTTACCTGTCTGAGATTGTTAAAAAATATTATCGCCGGATAGCAAAGCGGCGCTGTTTATGGTTGAGTGGAGAGCATTAGCCCACGCAACGTAAGGAAAGCGCATGAAATCGGGTCGCTACATTGGTGTGATGTCGGGTACCAGTCTGGATGGCGTAGACGTCGTTCTGGCCGCTATTGATGAAAACATGGTGGCACAGCAGGCGAGCCTGACCTGGCCTATCCCCCTGGCGCTGAAAGAGGACATTCTCAGTGTCTGTCAGGGGCAGCAACTGACGCTTTCTCAGCTTGGTCAGCTTGATGTGCGGCTGGGGGCGCTGTTTGCCGATGCGGTACTGGCCCTGATGCATAAAGAAAAGCTTCGCCCGCAGGATGTCGTCGCTATCGGCTGTCACGGACAAACGGTCTGGCATGAGCCGGTCGGCGATGCACCGCATACCCTGCAAATTGGCGACAACAACCAGATTGTGGCGAAGACGGGCGTGACCGTAGTCGGTGATTTTCGGCGTCGCGATATTGCGCTTGGCGGGCAGGGCGCGCCACTGGTGCCCGCTTTTCATCAGGCATTGTTGACCCATCCGACAGAGCGCCGAATGGTGCTGAACATTGGCGGTATCGCCAACCTGTCTCTGCTTATCCCGGATCAACCCGTACGCGGCTATGACACCGGCCCGGGTAACATGCTGATGGATGCCTGGATCTGGCGTCAGCGTGGTCAGGCGTATGATAAAGACGCGCAGTGGGCCAGCGAAGGCAAAGTGATCATCCCGCTGTTGCAGTCCATGCTAAGCGATCCGTACTTCGCTTTACCGGCGCCCAAAAGCACGGGGCGCGAATATTTCAACTATGGTTGGCTCGAACGTCAGCTGGCGCAGTTCCCGGCGCTTGCACCGCAGGATGTCCAGGCGACGCTCGCCGAGTTAACGGCGGTTTCGATATCGGAACAGGTTCTTCTCAGCGGTGGATGCGAACGCCTGCTGGTGTGCGGCGGCGGCAGCCGTAACCCGTTGGTGATGGCACGTCTTGCCGGGTTATTGCCGGGTACCGAGGTGACGACCACCGATGAAGCCGGCATCAGCGGCGATGATATGGAAGCGCTGGCCTTTGCCTGGCTTGCCTGGCGCACCATTGCCGGGCTTCCGGGCAATTTGCCGTCGGTGACTGGCGCACGTGAGGCCAGCGTCCTTGGGGCTATTTTCCCGGCGAATCCACGTCATAATCAGAGTTAACTGAAATTCAGCGCTGCGTGTGGTCGTTAGAATGGAATGAAACAGGAGGGCAGCCATGCCCTCCAGGACCAGGAAAGTCTTCGGAATACGCCCATGAAAAAACTTCTTCTTATTGCCGCGCCTTTATTGCTGTCAGGATGCAGCGTCTACAACCAGTTCCTTGATCGCATGCAGACCGATACCCTGGAGTATCGCTGTGATGAAAAACCGCTGACCGTTAAGCTGAACAATCCGCGTCAGGAAGCCAGTTTTGTCTACGACAACAAATTGCTCACCCTCAAGCAGGGCATTTCTGCCTCCGGCGCACGCTACACGGACGGAATTTATGTCTTCTGGTCGAAAGGCGACAGTGCCACCGTCTACAAACGCGACCGTATTGTGCTGAACAATTGCCAGCTCGAAAATCCGAAGCGTTGAGATTTTTACAGGGGCGGCGCACAATAGCGCCACCCAATGTCAATGTCAGCTAACGCCATGTCAGATAACGACGAACTGCAGCAAATTGCGCATCTGCGCCGTGAATACACCAAAGGCGGCCTGCGTCGCCAGGATCTTCCCGCCGAACCCCTCGTGCTTTTTGAACGCTGGCTGAAACAGGCCTGCGAAGCGAAACTCGCCGACCCAACGGCAATGGTTGTCGCAACGGTAGATGAAAACGGTCAACCGTATCAGCGTATCGTCCTGCTCAAACATTATGACGAGAAAGGCCTGGTGTTTTACACCAACCTGGGCAGTCGTAAGGCACACCACCTGGAAAACAATCCTCGTATCAGCCTGCTGTTCCCGTGGCATATGCTGGAGCGTCAGGTAATGGTCACCGGCAAAGCAGAGCGTCTCTCCACGCTGGAAGTGGTGAAGTATTTCCACAGCCGTCCGCGTGACAGTCAGATTGGCGCCTGGGTCTCAAAACAGTCCAGCCGTATTTCGGCGCGTGGCGTGCTTGAAAGCAAATTCCTCGAACTGAAGCAGAAATTCCAGCAGGGCGAAGTTCCGTTGCCCAGTTTCTGGGGGGGCTTCCGCATTCCGATCGAGCAGATGGAATTCTGGCAGGGCGGCGAACACCGTCTGCATGACCGCTTTTTATACCAGCGTGAAAATGGCGGCTGGAAAATCGACAGGCTGGCACCGTAATCGCCGAAATTTGTTGATTTAAGCGCTAGCGCAGGCCGCGCTTGCGCTTTATTCTATGTACCTTTCGCATCAGGCGAAAAGTCGTGTACCGGCAAAGGTGCAGTCGTTTATACATGGAGAATTTGATGGCAAGCAGTAACTTGATTAAACAATTGCAAGAGCGGGGCCTTGTGGCTCAGGTGACGGACGAGGAAGCGTTAGCAGAGCGACTGGCGCAAGGCCCGATCGCGCTCTATTGCGGCTTCGATCCTACCGCTGACAGCTTGCATTTGGGGCATCTTGTTCCATTGTTATGCCTGAAACGCTTCCAGATGGCGGGCCACAAGCCTGTCGCACTGGTTGGCGGCGCGACCGGTCTGATTGGCGACCCAAGCTTTAAAGCTGCCGAGCGTAAACTGAACACCGAAGACACCGTGCAGGAGTGGGTGGATAAGATCCGCAAACAGGTTGCGCCTTTCCTCGACTTTAACTGCGGTGACAACTCTGCGATTGCGGCCAATAACTATGACTGGTTTGGCGGCATGAACGTGCTGACCTTCCTGCGCGACATTGGCAAACACTTCTCTGTTAACCAGATGATTAACAAAGAAGCGGTGAAGCAGCGTCTGAACCGTGACGACCAGGGCATCTCCTTTACCGAGTTCTCCTACAACCTGCTGCAGGGTTATGACTTTGCCTGCCTGAATAAACTGCACGGCGTCTGCCTGCAGATTGGCGGCTCTGACCAGTGGGGCAACATCACGTCGGGTATCGATCTGACGCGTCGTCTGCACCAGAACCAGGTCTTCGGTCTGACCGTTCCACTGATCACCAAAGCCGACGGCACCAAATTTGGCAAAACCGAAGGCGGCGCGGTATGGCTTGATCCGAAGAAAACCAGCCCGTACAAATTCTACCAGTTCTGGATTAACACGGCGGATGCCGATGTTTATCGCTTCCTGAAGTTCTTCACCTTTATGGACATTGAGGCGATCAATGCTCTGGAAGAAGAAGACAAAAACAGCGGTAAAGCGCCACGTGCTCAGTACGTACTGGCTGATGAAGTGACCAAACTGGTTCACGGTGAAGAAGGTCTGGCCGCGGCAAAACGTATTACTGCAAGCCTGTTCAACGGGACGCTGAGCGATCTGAGCGAAGCGGACTTCGAACAGCTGGCGCAGGATGGCGTGCCGATGGTTGAGATGGAAAAAGGTGCCGACCTGATGCAGGCGCTGGTGGACTCCGAGCTGCAGCCATCCCGCGGTCAGGCGCGTAAAACCATCGCCTCGAACGCTATCACCATTAACGGTGAAAAACAGGCCGACCCGGAATACACCTTTGCTGACAGCGATCGTCTGTATGGCCGCTACACGCTTCTGCGTCGCGGTAAGAAAAACTACTGTCTGGTCTGCTGGAAATAATTAAAAGTATCCAGGGGCGTGGGAAACCACGCCCCTTTTGTTTTTTCAGGCTTTGGTAAGTAAAAATGAAGAACATCCTCGCCATTCAGTCCCACGTTGTCTTTGGGCATGCTGGCAACAGCGCCGCGGAATTTCCGATGCGCCGCCTCGGTGCCAACGTCTGGCCCCTCAATACCGTGCAGTTCTCAAACCATACACAATACGGTCAATGGACCGGCTGCGTGATGCCGCCCTCGCACCTCACCGACATTGTGCAGGGCATTGCCAATATCGATCAGCTAAAACGCTGTGATGCGATACTGAGCGGATATCTCGGTTCGGCAGAGCAGGGAGAGCATATCCTGGGCATTGTCCGCCAGGTGAAAGCGGCAAACCCGGCGGCGAAATACTTTTGTGATCCTGTTATGGGGCATCCGGAGAAAGGCTGTATCGTGGCCCCCGGCGTGGCTGAATTCCATGTGCGTCACGCGCTGCCGGCCAGCGATATTATTGCGCCGAACCTGATTGAGCTGGAAATTCTCTGCGAGCATCCGGTGAATAGCGTAGAAGAGGCGGTAAGCGCTTCTCGCGAGTTAATAGCCCAGGGGCCGGAGATTGTCCTGGTGAAACATCTCGCGCGCGCAGGGCTGAGCAGGGACCGTTTTGAGATGCTGCTGGTGACGAAAGACGAAGCCTGGCATATCAGCCGTCCGCTGGTGGACTTCGGCATGCGTCAGCCGGTGGGTGTCGGTGATGTGACAAGCGGCTTGCTGCTGGTGAAATTACTTCAGGGGGCCACGCTGCGGGATGCGCTTGAGCATGTGACTGCTGCAGTGTACGAAATCATGAAGGCGACGAAAGAGATGCAGGAGTATGAACTGCAGGTGGTCGCGGCACAGGATCGTATCGCGAAACCGGAGCATTACTTCAGCGCGACCCGGTTATAACGATTCACGTTCCTGTCGGCCGGGTAGCGACAGCGCCACCCGGCAATACAGTGCGCCGGTCAGTTCAACCCTTCTGCTTTAAGCGCTGCAGCCACCGCAGGACGCGCGGCTACGCGATCCATGTACGATGCAATGTGGTCCAGCCCGTCCATGTTGAGCTTAATGGCCCGCGCCCAGCGCAGCACGGTGAACAGATAGGCATCGGCAATTGTAAAACGCGCGCCTCCAATCCACTGATCGTCTTTCAGCGATGCGTTAACGTACTGCAGTTTTTTCTCCAGCTGAGCACGTACGGTCGGTTTGTACTCTTCCGGCGTCTCCGGACGGAACAGCGGGGTAAAGCCTTTGTGCAGCTCGGTCGCAATGTAGTTCATCCACTCCAGCGTTTTGTAGCGAGAAACCGTGTTTACCGGTGCCAGCAATTGCCTGTCGGGCACGCTATCGGCGAGGAACTGCATAATCGCCACGCCTTCGGTCAGCAGGGTACCGTCATCCAGCAGCAGAGCCGGAACTTGTCCCTTCGGGTTAATAGCAAAAAAATCATCGCCGTTTTCCAGGCGTTTTTTCATCAGGTCAACGCCATCCAGCGTGAAATCTTTGCCGCTCTCGCGCAGGGTAATGTGGGAAGCAAGAGAGCACGCGCCCGGTTTGTAGAACAGTTTCATCGGTAACTCCTTTTTGCTGAGGTTTCAGCTATGTTAGTGCGCGAACGGGTAAAAAAAAAGCCGCTAATACATTAGCGGCTTCTGTTCAGTCGTTTCTCAGTGACATTATGCGGTAGCGGTTTCGGTCGCTTTCGCCGTCTTGTCGTCGTCCTGAGTCATGCGATTCAGCTTCGGCGCAGTCAGCATCATCAGAACCGCGATAACTGCAGTAGCAATACCAATCTGCATGAACACGGTACCGTAGACGTTCAGAGAGACCAGTGGGTCAGTCACGTTATCCGGCACGGCCATCAGGTTTGCAATTTTACCTGCGATGATGGCGGCACCCGCAGTGGTCAGGAACCAGCTACCCATGATGAAGCCCATCAGACGCTGAGGAACCAGTTGTGCAACCATCGCCAGGCCCAGACCGGAGATCATCAGTTCACCGATAGACTGCAGCGCGTAGCTCAGGATCAGCCAGTTAACGGAGACGATACCGGCGTCAGTCGCAAATTTCGTACCCAGCGGCAGTACCAGGAATGCGCCAGAACACAGCAGCATACCGATAGCAAATTTGTGCGGCATCGGCAGACGGTCGCCCATCTTGTTATAGATAGCAGCCAGAATCGGGCTACCAATCATGATCCAGAACGGGTTCAGGGCCTGATACTGCTCCGGCTCGAACGCGATACCCAGGATTGAGTGTTCAACGTTACGGATAGCGAAGAAGTTCAGAGACGTTGGCATCTGGCTGTACAGAACGAAGAAGATAATCGCTTCCAGCATCAGGATGAAGGCCACAATCATCTTACGACGAGCGGCACCCTGCATGGCGAAGGCTTCTTTCGCGAAGATGATCACGATACCCAGCGCAACCACACCCAGAACGGCACGCGCGATGCCCTGGTTATGCAGCAGCCAGGTTGCGATTGCCGCGAGGATCACCACGCCGACAATGGTCGCCAGCAGTTTGCCAATGTGAACCGGTTCGAAGTCTGGTTTGGAGCCGTAGTCTTTCACCCAGCGTTTGCAGAAGGCAAAGTTAACCACGGTGATCAGCATACCGACAACGGACAGGGAGAACGCAACGCTCCAGCCGAATTTAGCGGCCAGCCACGGGGTTGCCAGCATGGAGAAGAAGGAACCGATGTTCACGGACATGTAGTACATGGTGAATGCACCGTCCAGACGCGGGTCATCTTTGTTGTAACAGGTAGAGAGCAGGGAAGACGGGTTCGCTTTGAACAGACCGTTACCGACGGCGATAGTCGCCATACCCATATACACCACAGCGGCATCGTGACCAGACCATGCAACCAGTGCATAGCCAACGGCCAGGACAATCGCACCCAGCATAATGACACGTTTAGTCCCGAGGACTTTATCACCCAGCCAACCGCCGATAGCGACCAGACCGTACACCAGGGCACTGAAAGAGGAGAACAGCGTAATGGAATCTGCTTCGGACATACCCAGCTGTTTTACCAGGTAAACCGCCATGATCCCTTGCAGGCCGTAATAACCAAAACGCTCCCATAACTCGATAGAGAAGATGAGATAGAACGCTTTAGGTTGTTTAAAAGCGTTAAGACTTACGCTTTCATCTGTTGGTTTATTGTTTGCAGTCGACACATATACCTCTTTTTTTACATCCCATATTAACGGGGGTGTTCATCGCGTGATGGCCGTAGTCCATCCGCCTTATAGTTATATTGGGAGGAGAAACGGCGGGTAATGTTCACTATCCTGCACCGTCTGGCAATACGTTTGTAATAATCTGTTACATATAACTGGGCCGCTATAATCGGCGGTTCATACAAATGTTATTCAGCGTTAAATTTCATACGATCTGTAAAGGGAGTTTTTTTGACTGGCATTCACCCATAATTTGCCCTCAATGGCGATATGTTCTGCTATTTGAGGTTTATTGCAGTGATATAGCCCATATTCTGAAAAATAGCTGGTCTTATGTGTTGCTCGTGATGAGTTTGATCTTGTCTGGCAAAGGGTTTACGCCGCTTTTAACAACAAAAATTCAACACGAAGTTATCAGGGTGATCTTGATCACATATGTATAGAAATTTTTGGCTATGAAAAAAGTATTAACCTGTTTGAGCGTTAAAGGCTCGAACAAGTGATAAGGGAAGCGGTAAGGAAGGCGGATAAATTATGGTCAAAAGAAGGTCCTCTGGTAGACCCTCTTTTGGTAAGGAATTGCCGTTGCGTCAGAAAACGAAAAGCGGAAGATATCAGGGATACACTTTCTCTTTGTACTCGCAGAGATCTTCGATGATACAGGAGCCACAGCGAGGCTTACGGGCAATACAGGTATAACGGCCATGGAGAATGAGCCAGTGATGGCAATCCACCTTAAATTCGGCGGGAACCACTTTTAGCAGTTTCTCTTCAACCTGCTCGACATTCTTACCCGGTGCGAAGTTCGTGCGGTTAGAGACGCGGAAAATATGGGTATCAACGGCGATAGTCGGCCAGCCAAACGCGGTGTTAAGTACCACATTCGCAGTCTTACGTCCCACGCCGGGTAATGCTTCCAGCGCGGCGCGATCTTCCGGCACTTCACCCCCGTGCTGCTCCAGCAGGATCCGGCAGGTTTTGATCACGTTCTCAGCCTTGCTGTTAAACAGACCGATGGTTTTGATATAGGACTTCACCCCGTCCACGCCCAGCTCCAGCATCGCCTTTGGCGTGTTGGCGACCGGATAAAGCAGGGCGGTCGCCTTATTAACGCTCACGTCGGTAGCCTGCGCAGAGAGCAGCACGGCGATCAACAGCTCGAACGGGGAGTTAAAATTCAGCTCCGTCGTCGGGTGTGGGTTCTCATCCCGCAGACGGGTCAGGATCGCAATGCGCTTTTCTTTATTCATGAGGCCTTCTCGGGTATCCCTTCCTGTACGCTGCGCTCAGCCGCGCGGCGCTTACGTTTTTCATCAATCAGGTATTTTATCGCCAGCATCATGCCGAGGCCAATAAACGCGCCTGGCGGCAGCATGGCCAGCAGGAACGGCGTATCGGTGTGGAAGACTTCGATGCGCAGCGCTTTAGCCCAGCCGCCGAGCAGCGCATCTGCGCCATCAAACAGCGTTCCGTTACCCAGGATCTCACGCATTGAGCCGAGCACGAACATGGCACCGGTTGCCCCCATACCAATAGAGAAGCCATCCAGAGCCGACATCGCCGGGCTGTTTTTCACGGCAAAAGCTTCCGCGCGCCCGACCACAATACAGTTGGTTACGATGAGGGGAATAAAGATCCCGAGCGACTGATACAGACCGAACGCATAAGCGTTAATCAGCATCTGGACGATACTCACCACCGACGCGATGATCATGACGTAAATCGGAATACGGATTTCCGATGGCGTCCAGCGGCGCAGGGCAGAGATGGACAGGTTGGTCAGGGTGAGAACCAGCGTGGTTGCCAGCCCCAGACCCAGCGCGTTGGTGGCGGTGGATGTCACTGCCAGCAGCGGACACATCCCCAACAGCTGTACCAGCGCGGAGTTGTTCTTCCACAATCCCTGGACGATAACCTCTTTAACCTGGCTCATGATTACTCCTCACAGGCCGGAAGATTGTTCATCTGCGCGGGCAGCGTTTCCGCATACAGCCCGGCTCGTTTTACGGCATTGACCACGGCCCGTGGGGTAATGGTTGCCCCCGTGAACTGGTCAAACTCGCCGCCATCCTTTTTCACAGCAAATGCAGGATCCGCTTCGCCGTGGATCACTTTTCCGGCAAAATGCAAAATCCAGTCGCTCAGACGGGTTTCAATTTTATCCCCCAGGCCTGGCGTCTCATGATGTTCCGTCACGCGCGTACCCAACACGGTACCGGAGAAATCGCTGCCGACCAGCAGTTGAATCGCCCCGGAGTAGCCATCGGGCGCCGTCGCTTCCATTACCGCGCCTACTGCGTTATCCCCCTTACGGGCAATAAAGACGCGGTGCGGGCCTTTGCCTAACTGAGGTGCCTGGACCACGAAGCAACTTTTCTGCAGGTCATTATCGTAGAAATCAGGGGGGATCACCTGATCGAACAGGGCTTTTTGCTGCTTCACCGCCTGTTCGTCGATGGTCGATTTGGTCAGGTTGTTCACCAGGGCCGTCAGTCCGGTGAGGACCGCGGCGAAAATGGCCAGCGTGACGCCGTGTTTTTGCATTGTTTTCAGCATCGCGAAACCCTTAACGGTGGCCGTACACGCGCGGACGCGTGTAGTAGTCGATGAGCGGAACGGTGATGTTTGCAAGCAGAACCGCGAATGCCACACCGTCCGGGTAACCGCCAAAGCTGCGGATGAGCCACACCAGCAAGCCGGCCAGCGCACCGAAGATCAGGCGGCCACGGTTCGTGGTAGATGCCGTTACCGGATCGGTCAGGATAAAGAACGCACCCAGCATGGTTGCCCCCGAGAGAAGATGCATCTGTGGGCTGGCGAGCGATTCTGGCGAGAACACCCATCCCAGTGTGGCGCAGACCGCCAGCGTCACGAGGAAGCTGACCGGAATATGCCAGCGGATCGCTTTCTGCTGCAGCAGGAACAGCCCGCCCAGCAAATAAGCAAGGTTCACCCACTGCCAGCCCGCGCCCGCCAGCATGCCGCTGAAGATGGCAGATTTCATAATCTGATCGACGGAGTGCCCGGCATGCAGGGAGGTTTTAAACGTATCGAGTGGTGTGGCCTGGCTTATGCCATCCACGCCCATACGCAGCGCGTTCATATCCGCACCGAGCGCGGTATGGCCGGTAAAGATAACGTGCAGGGCATCCATAAAGCCGGGTACCGTCGCGGCAATGTCATGCGGCGGCAACCAACTGGTCATCTGAACCGGGAAGGAGATCAGCAGTACGACGTAGCCAATCATCGCCGGGTTGAACGGGTTATGGCCCAGCCCACCATAAAGCTGTTTGGCAATAATGACTGCAAACACCGTACCGAGCACCACCATCCACCACGGGGCAAACGGTGGAATACTGATTGCCAGCAACAGGCCAGTCAGCAGTGCTGAGTTATCGGCAAGTATGCGGGAAACCGCCAGCTTACGCAGTTTAAGCACCAGGGCTTCTGCCCCTAAGGCGCTGGCACCGCCCAGCACTATCTGGAACAGCGTTCCCCAGCCGAAAAACCAGCACTGTACGGCAATGCCCGGCAGCGCCGCCAGGCACACCAGCATCATGATGCGTGATGTCTGGCGCTGATTATGGGTGTAAGGGGAACTTGCGATTCTGAAAACCATTTAATCCTCGTTAACTGCTTGCTGTGCGGCTTTCTTCGCCTGAACGCGCGCAATGGCGGCGGCGACTGCGGCTTTACGTGGGTCGTCGTTTGCGGCCGGCTGCTGTTCTTCCTGCTGTGCTGCTTTGCGGGCCTTGGCGCGGGCAATGGCGGCTTCAACAGCCGCCTTACGCGGGTCGACAGGTGCTTCAGGTTCAGCGGCTTCAGGCTGCGCCGCCGCTTTACGCGCTTTGGCACGGGCAATGGCGGCTTCGACAGCCGCTTTACGCGGGTCGACGGGGGCTTCAGGCGTAGCGGTTTCAGTCTGCGCCGCTGCTTTGCGCGCTTTAGCGCGCGCGATCGCCGCTTCAACAGCCGCTTTACGGGGATCAACGGCCTCCGCATCTTGTTCAACTACCACGTTTTGCTCGCCGGCCTTACGGGCTTTGGCGCGGGCAATGGCGGCTTCAACGGCGGCTTTACGCGGATCGATCTCAGCGTCAGAGGAGGCTGTCTGTGCTTTTTCTGCCTGACGGGCGCGCGCAGCCGCTTTACGCGCTTCGCGGGCGGCAATCGCTTCGCTGTTATCCGGTTTTTCACCGGCCGGGATCACCACGGTCTGGGCTGCCGTCGCTTTTTTCTCCCGCACGCGTGCCAGTGCGGCATTAATCGCATCCTGGTCTTTTTCGCCGGGCTGAACTGCGGCCTGTTTGTGACGCGCCTGACGGGCCAGTTTTTCACGCTCCAGACGCGCCTGACGCGCTTCAAAACGCGCTTTCGCTTCGGCTGCGCGTTTCTCTTCCATGGAGATGGCATAAATCTCGGCCTTCTCCTGGCGGAAGTACTGCACCAGAGGAATGTTACTTGGGCAGACCCAGGCGCAGGCACCGCATTCGATGCAGTCGGCCAGGTTATGGGCCTGCGCTTTATCGTGCAGCTGACCTTTGCTGTACCAGTACAACTGTTGCGGAAGTAAATCCGCCGGGCAGGCATCGGCACAGGCGCTGCAGCGGATACAGCCTTTCTCCTCCTGCTCTTCACCCATTTCGGTCGGGGAGGGGGCAAGCAGGCAGTTTGTGATTTTTACTACCGGGACATCGAGCCACGGCAGGGTAAAGCCCATCAGCGGGCCACCCATGATCACCATCTGGTCGCTGCCCGGGCAAAAATCAGCCTGTTCCAGCAGATGACGAACCGGCGTACCCAGACGCGCCCAGACGTTGCCCGGACGTGCGACAGATTCACCGGTCAGCGTAACCACGCGCTCGGTCAGCGGTTCACCGTCCACCACCGCACGTTTCACGGCGTAGGCTGTCCCGACGTTTTGCATCAGCACCCCGATGTCCGAAGAGCGTCCGCCATGCGGAACCTGCTTGCCGGTCAGAATTTGCGTCAGCTGTTTGGCGCCGCCAGAGGGGTACTTGGTTGGGATAACGCGCAGGCCGATATCGTGGCTGCCGTTGAGGACGGCGCGCAGCATCGAAATAGCCTGTGGCTTGTTATCTTCAATGCCAATCAGCACTTCGCGCGGCTGCAGAATATGGGCAAGAATGCGGATCCCTTCCACGACCTGCGCGGCGCAGTCCTGCATCAGACGATCGTCGGCGGTGATGTAGGGTTCACATTCTGCTGCATTGATGATCAGGGTCTGAATTTTATCGCCGCCGCCGTGCAGTTTGACGCCGGTAGGAAACCCCGCGCCGCCCAGGCCGGCAACGCCGAATTGATGAATACGCTCGATAAGCGCTTCGCGGCTCCGGTTGCGGTAGTCGCTCCAGCCGTCACGGTCTATCCAGCGGTCTTCTCCGTCGGCTTCAATAATGACGCTCAGTTCGGAGAGCGCAGAGGGGTGTGCAACGGTATGGGGGGCGATCGCCACCACTGTACCGGACGTCGGAGCATGGACCGGCAGCATACGTCCGCGACCGAACGTTAACGGCTGGCCGCGAAGGACGGTATCGCCTTCTTTCACGCACAGTTCACCCTCAGCACCGATATGCTGTTTCAGCGGCATGACGTAACGGGACGCCAGCGGAATTTGGCGCAGCGGCGTGCCGTTGGACTGGGTTTTCATTTCAGGTGGATGGATACCACCGTCAAAGTCCCAAATCTTCTCTTTTCTGAAAGCAGAAAATAACTTAAGCATGTTGTTCCACAGGAATGATGCGAACCGGAATGGTTTGAAGATCCCACTTCCAGCTTTCGGTAGTCGGTTCAACCGGGCGCAACGCGATACATTGCGTCGGGCAGGGTGCCACGCAGAGGTTACAGCCGGTGCACAGATCCGCCACGACGGTGTGCATGGCGCGCGTTGCGCCAACGATGGCGTCGACAGGGCATGCCTGGATGCATTTTGTGCAGCCGATACAGTTCGCTTCGTCAATCACGGCGAGGGCGCGAACCGGCTCCTGCACATCTTCATCGCCGTCAACAGGTTGCGGGTCAACGTTAAGCAGGGCGGCTATTTTCAGCATTACCGCTTCACCGCCGGGTGCGCAGCGGTTAATTTTTTCACCCTGCACGCCTACCGCTTCGGCATAGGGGCGGCAGCCAGGATAGCCACACTGCCCGCACTGGCTTTGCGGCAGAAGCTCATCGATTTTTTCTACAACAGGATCGTCCTCTACCGCGAAACGGCGGGAGGCGTAACCCAGAATAAGGCCAAACACCAACCCCAGCACGCTGATAGAGGCGATGGCTATCCAGATAGTACTCATTACAACTTCACCAGACCACTAAAGCCCATAAAGGCCAGAGACATTAAACCTGCTGTCACCAGGGCGATCGCGTTACCGCGGAATGGCGCAGGGATATCCGCTGCTGCCAGACGCTCGCGAATCGAGGCGAACAGCACCATCACCAGAGAGAAACCGACGGCGGCAGAAAAACCGTACAGCGCCGATTGCATGAAATTATGCCCAAGGTTGATGTTCAGCAGCGCCACGCCAAGTACTGCACAGTTGGTGGTAATCAGCGGCAGGAAGATACCCAGCAGGCGATAGAGAGCCGGGCTGGTTTTACGCACCACCATTTCTGTGAATTGCACTACCACCGCGATGACCAGAATAAAGGACAGCGTACGCAGATAGATTAAATCCAGCGGGATGAGGATCCAGTTATCAATCAACCACGCGCAGATAGACGCCATCGTCATCACGAAGGTGGTGGCCAGCCCCATGCCCATTGCAGTTTCCAGCTTTTTGGAAACCCCCATAAATGGACACAGGCCAAGGAACTTCACCAGGACGAAGTTGTTAACCAGCACAGTGCCGACAAAGAGCAGTAAGTAATCGGTCATTATTTAGCCTGAAATAAAAAAGCCGCCTATTATCGGACAAACCACCGCAGGCGACAACAGGTTATCTGTAAGGTTATTACGGGTTCACAAAGGTGTTCTTCACCCGCGTCGAACGCTTGAAATAGGGCACCAGCAGCGCCGCGGCCAGTAACGGAAAAAGCAGCTGGCGAACGGCCAGGGCATCAGAAACTGGCGAAAAAGCAAAGGCTTTCACCGCCAGCAGGACCGAAATCAGCAGCCAGATAATGTAGTGTTTAGGGACACCCTTACGGCGCTTAAAGAAGGCAATGGTCAGCCATAGCGTGTAGTACCACATCCCGATCGCAAAAACGAACGACACAAACCACATCGTAATATTAAGCACACTTTGCGACATCAGGGTCTGGATTGCATGAGGTGTAATCAGTGCGGTGGTATAAAGCAGCAGCGCAAGTGATGCGCTTAATAAGGCAACCAGCAGCCATGCCAGTGGGGCGATTAACCAGCCTCCAATTCGTTCTCCAGGCGTTGCGGTCATGAACTCTCCCATAATCTGCGCGAAATGTTGTACAGCCAGTTTGCAGGGCGGAGAGTATATAACATTTCGCGCGGATGGCTACTTTCTTATAAAACGTAGCGCCATACAGACTTAGGCACTTCACCGACGTTGAACAAACGGCCACCGGAGACCAGCTCCGCACGGCGGTGGTCAGCGGCGCGATACATATTGATGATTTCCTGATTATCCGACAGCGTGTAGTTCAGATGGTCAAACAGTTTTTCCAGGCTCTCAAGCGAATTGATCTTGCGAAATTTTAATAAATAGTCCTGAACTGTCATATTAATAAGTTTCCATATAAAAGTGAGTAATACCAGTTAAGGTAATTCGTCCGAATAATAAACGGATTAATAAAGACGTAAACAGCCCACTCAGATAACGCGACTAAATTAGGAGTTTTCTTTGCTGAAAGTACAGGCATCAGACGATGCCTGGAAGAGAAGGTTAACCGTGTTCACCAGGGCTGGCAATAAGTAACTGACATATTATGTCACTCTTTATTGCGGTAACCGGTTACTTAGGTTGGGCGACGGTGACAGGCTCCGGCGGCTGGTAGTTATCGATATGGCTGGCAACGCCAAGCAAAATGACCGATACCCCAAGGACAATCCATCCCGCTAATTCAATGATTCGATTAATAATTGACGTCATGACTGGTACGTGTAATTTATCCATAAATACAGGTTGCAAATGTTACAGCGCCGTTTCCCCCGCGGCAAGTGCTTTGGGAACGGTTCCCCTAAACAAAATCAGAACGTTAAATCTATGTAACAAAAACAACCGGCATAGCCTGCTATTTTACGTCATATGGCACATGATTAATCTGTAAGAACGTCAGAGTAGCCAGTGTGAAATAAGATAGTCATAAAAGAGGGCAACATTATGAGTGATAGCATCCGCGTCGGGCTTATTGGTTACGGGTACGCGAGCAAGACTTTTCATGCGCCTCTGATTGCCGGGACGCCGGGCATGGCGCTGGCGGCAGTTTCCAGTAGCGATGCCACGAAAGTGCATGCCGACTGGCCCTCCGTGCCGGTTGTTTCTGAACCTAAGCATCTTTTTAACGACCCTAATATTGATCTGATCGTCATTCCCACCCCCAATGACACGCATTTTCCGCTGGCAAAGGCCGCACTGGAAGCCGGTAAGCACGTTATTGTCGATAAACCCTTCACGGTGACGTTGTCACAGGCGCGCGAACTGGATGCGCTGGCAAAAAGTTTTGGCAGAGTGCTTTCGGTATTTCATAACCGTCGCTGGGACAGTGATTTCCTGACGGTAAAAGCGCTCCTTAATGAAGGTACGCTGGGCGAAATCCTCTTTTTTGAATCGCACTTTGACCGGTTCCGCCCTCAGGTCCGAAACCGCTGGCGTGAGCAAGCCGGGCCGGGCAGCGGCATCTGGTACGATTTAGCGCCGCATCTTCTCGATCAGGCCGTAAATTTGTTTGGCCTGCCGGTCAGTATGACGGTCGATCTGGCCCAGCTCAGACCCGGAGCGCAAACCACTGACTACTTTCATGCCGTCTTGAGTTACCCGCAGCGGCGTATTGTACTGCACGGGACAATGGTGGCAGCCGCCGAATCAGCGCGTTATATCCTCCACGGTACCCGCGGGAGCTTTGTGAAGTTTGGTCTCGATCCTCAGGAAGAACGCCTGAAAAACGGCGAGCGTTTGCCGCAGGAAGACTGGGGCTATGACATGCGGGACGGGATTGTGACGCGGGTGGAAGGCGAGGAGAGGGTTGAAGAAACGTTACTGACGATCCCGGGTAACTATCCGGCGTATTATGCCGCTATCCGTGATGCGCTAAACGGGACTGGGGATAACCCGGTTCCGGCCAGCCAGGCGATTCAGATTATGGAATTGATTGAACTGGGGATTGAATCAGCCAAACACCGCGCAACGCTCTGTCTGGCGTGATTCTGGCAAAGCCGGGTAAGGCGAAGCGCCCACCCGGCAACGGGCTTAGCCGCGGGCGACCTTATCCCTCAGCGCCTGTTTCTCTGCTGGCGTCAGGAAAGCGATGTCCAGGCCGTTAATCTGCGCCTGGCGGATCTGATCCTGACTCAGGCCAGCCTGCGGTGCGGCGACGGTGTACTCATGAATAATATCCACGCCCTGTACTGCCGGATCGTCCGTGTTCAGTGAGGCCAGAACACCGTGCTCCAGGAAGGTTTTCAGCGGGTGATGCGCCAGTGATGCCACTGTGCTGGTCTGAATATTGGACGTCAGACAGGATTCAATACCAATACGCTGCTCGGCAAGGAAATCCATCAGGGCGCGATCTTCAACGGCTTTGACACCATGACCGATACGCTCTGCACCCAGCTCACGGATGGCCTGCCAGATGCTTTCAGGGCCTGCCGCTTCACCGGCATGCACGGTAATGTGCCAGCCGGCGTCACGCGCGCGGTTGAAATGAGAAAGGAACAGACTGCCCGGGAAGCCGAGTTCATCACCCGCCAGGTCAACGGCAGCGATCGCATCACGATGCGCCAGTAACCCTTCAAGCTCCTGCAGACAGGCCGCTTCACCGAAGGTACGGCTCATAATGCCAATCAGGCGAGCCTGAACGTCGAAGGTTTTACACCCTTCGCGCACGCCGTCAATTACCGCTTCAACCACGCCTGCAACGGGCAGGTTGTGGGTCATCGCCATATAGCCTGGCGAAAAGCGCAGTTCAACGTAGTGCAGGCCATTACGGGCGGCATCTTCAATATTTTCGAAAGCAACACGGCGGCAGGCATCCAGCGAGGCCAGCATCTTCACGCCCCAGTCGAGTTTGCTCAGGAAACTGACCAGATCCGGTTCATTTGAGGTGACCTGAACGTGGGGGATTAGGGTCTCAATCGTTTGAGCAGGGAGCGTGAGATTGTACTGGCGGCCAAGATCGAGGATGGTTTGGGCACGAATGTTACCGTCAAGATGGCGGTGAATATCAGTTAGTGGCAGGCGTGTATCAATCATGGTCGCACTCTTTTCTGGTTAAAGTGCGTCATATTATAAAAACAAAACGAGGTAAAAAGCTATTTGCGCAAGGGAATATTCCGTTGCGCAATCTGATTACAGGAGCGTCGTTATGCCGGCGATCAGCCGCTGAACCCCTTGCTCAAGCTTGCTACGCGGGCATCCCGCGTTCAGACGGACAAAACCGTTACCCTCTTCGCCGTAGGTGTATCCCGGCATGATGGCGACCTTTTGCTGCTCAATCAGGACTTTTTGTAGCATTTTATCGTCAAGGTTGAGTGGGCGTAAATCGATCCAGGCCAGATACGTGGCTTCGGGTGGCTGCCAGTTGAGCGTCGGAAACGCGTGGTGTAATTCGCGTGCAATGTACGCCAGATTTTCCTCCAGATACGCCCGCAATGCATCCAGCCATGGCTCTCCCTGCTGATAGGCAGCAATGTGGGCCGTCAGCGCCAGTACGGAAGGGGAAGAGAGCCCGTCACGACCTTTTAATGCGCTGAGGTAACCGTTATGGCTCTCTTCATCGCCAATCAGCCCCCAGGCACCGGTGAGCGCCGGTATGTTAAAACTTTTTGAACCAGAGCTCAGAAGTGCCCATTTACCGCGTGCCACTTCATTCCACGGCGTATGGCGACGGCCTCCCCACACCATGTCCATATGAATTTCATCGCTGATCACCGCCACGTCATAACGGGCGCACAGTTCTGCCATGTGACTCAGCTCTTCACGCGTCCAGACTTTACCCGTGGGGTTTTGCGGGCTGCACAGCAGCAAAATTTTGTTTTCCGGTTTTGCCAGCGCCGCCTCAAGTGCGGCCCTATTTCCCTGCCAGCCCGTGGCATGTTTTTCCATCGCCACGCCGACCACCTGGCGGGCATTCCCCTCGATGGCCTTATAGAACGCATCGTAAGCGGGGGTATGGACCACCACGCCGTCGCCGGGAGTTGACCAGAGGCGAATCAGTTCGGACACCATATAAATAACGGAAGGCCCGTACACGAGCGATTCGGTATCAATGTGGCTGTTAAAGCGCTGCCGGAACCAGTGCGCCACAGCGGCGAGAAACTCTTCATTTTTCCAGCGGCTGTAGCCAAACACCCCGTGATGAATACGCTGGTGCAGCGCTTCGGTGATGCAGGGCGCGGTCGCGAAATCCATATCGGAGATGGTGAAGGGCAGCAGATCGGCCGCGCCAAAGCGGTCGGCGACATAGTCCCACTGCGTGCACCAGGTGCCGTGTCGATCCACGACGGTTGAAAAATCGAACATGACTCAAGTCCTTAAAGAAAAACCCCCTCAGCGCGAGGGGGTGAGGCATCAGGCTTCCACTGTACGCATCAGGGTTGCCAGCTCATCTTTCACTGACTGAACCTGCGGGCCGATAACCACCTGCAAATTATGTTGATTTAACTGTACCACGCCGATCGCCCGGTTGGCTTTCAGGGCGTTGGTGTCCACTTTCGACATATCCGCCACCGACAGGCGCAGTCGGGTGATGCAGTTATCCAGAGAGGTAATGTTATCCGCACCACCCAGCGCCGCCAGAATAGCAGGGGTGTTATAGCCGGACTTACCCACGGTACCTGCAACAGCCTGCTCAACGCTGCTGGCGGTATCGGTATCCCGTCCAGGCGTTTTGAGGTTAAAGCGGGTGATGGCGAAGCGGAAAATGCCGTAGTACACCGCGAACCAGATAGCGGCGACCACCGGTACCAGGTACCACTTGGTCGACAACCCGTGCAGGATCCCGAACACTACAAAGTCGATGACGTTGCCGTCGGTATTCCCGATGGTGACGCCCAGCACCGCCATCACAGTGAAGCCCAGACCGGTCAGTACCGCGTGGATGAGATACAGCACTGGCGCGACAAACAGGAACAGGAATTCGATTGGCTCCGTTGTACCGCCCACGACACAGGCGATGACCCCGGAAATCAGCAGCCCTTTAATTTTATGGCGGTTTTCCGGACGAGCACAGTGATACATGGCCAGCGCCGCACCCGGCAAGCCGCCGAGGAAGGCCGGCATTTTACCCTGTGACAGGAAGCGGGTCGCACTTTCAGAGAAGCCGTGCGTGGTCGGGCAGCTCAGCTGTGCCTGGAAGATGGTCAGCGCACCGCTCACATCGTGTCCGCACACCTCCATTGTGCCGCCCGCTTCGGTAAAGCGGATCAGCGCCACCAGAATATGTTGCAGACCAAACGGCAGCAGCAGACGTTCGCCGGTTCCGAAGATCATCGGACCAAAATCGCCCGCACCGTTGATGATGCGGCCAATCCCGTTAATCCCCAGCGCAAAGACTGGCCAGATCAGCGGAATAATAAGGCCAAACAGACCCATGACCACAAGGGTTACAATGGGTACAAAGCGGGTGCCCCCGAAGAACGCCAGCGCATCAGGCAGGCGGATATTGTGGAAGCGCTCATGCAGCATCCAGATAATCACCCCGGCGATCACCGCACCGAGGATCCCGGTATCAATGGACTGAATCCCGATAACGCTCTGAATGTTGTTCGCTTTAAGCACGGCGGCATCGGTGGTGGGCAGAATGCCTTTTGCCGTCAGCCAGAAGTTCACCGCAAGGTTCATTACCGCATAACCGACAAACCCGGCAAAGGCGGCCACGCCTTTGTTCTCGCGTGCCAGACCCAGCGGGATAGCAATACAGAACATCACCGGCAGGAAGCTAAAGGCGAAGGAGCCAACTTTACTCATCCAGATAAAGATCGCCTGCAGCACAGGTGTCCCGAGGAACGGGATCAGCGTGATGACGTCCTTACTGCTCAACGAACTGCCGATCCCGAGCATGATCCCGCAGAACGAGAGGAGTGCCACGGGCAGCATAAAGGTTTTACCCAGTTGCTGGAAAAATTCCCACAGCGATATTTTTTGTGCTGCTTTCGCCGTCATAAAACGACTCCTTTATTGTTAAAATCAGTTTATCTGCTTCAATGCTGCGAGAAGATAAAACGTTTTATCAAAGTTTAGTGCGCTCTGAATCACATTCTCAGGCTTTGACTGGTAGTATAAAGATTACATATTGATAAAACGTTTTACCGATCTCATTTCAGGGAGTCACGCCGACACATGGCTGTAGCGAAAAAAATCACCATCAACGATGTCGCGCTGGCGGCGGGGGTTTCCGTCAGCACCGTTTCACTGGTGCTCAGCGGGAAAGGACGCATTTCTCCCGCGACCGGGCAACGGGTTAACGAGGCGGTTGAGCAACTGGGCTTTGTACGTAACCGCCAGGCATCAGCGCTGCGCGGCGGCCAAAGCGGTGTGATCGGTTTGATTGTGCGTGACCTGACCTCTCCCTTTTATGCCGAACTGACCGCGGGCCTGACCGAAGCGCTTGAAGCGCAGGGACGGATGGTCTTTTTGCTTCACGGCGGTCGCGAGGCCGATCAGCTCCTTTCCCGTCTGGATATGCTGCTTACGCAGGGCGTCGACGGGGTGATCGTCGCCGGCGCGTCGGGTGTGAGTAATGACTTGTGCGAGCGCGCCGCCGAAAAAGGCGTGCCGCTGGTGTTTGCCTCGCGCGCCAGTTATCTGGACGAAGCCGATACCCTGCGACCAGACAACATGCAGGCCGCACAAATGTTGACGGAGCATCTTATTCATCGGGGGCATCAGCTCATTGCCTGGCTTGGCGGAAAAAGCTCGTCCCTGACGCGAGCCGAGCGGGTAGGCGGTTACTGCGCGACGCTGATTAAATACGGCCTCCCGTTCCACAGCGAATGGGTGGTGGAATGCGAATCCAGCCAGAAGAAAGCCGCGGAAGCGATAAACGCGTTATTACGGAGTAGCCCGACGATAAGCGCCGTGATTTGCTATAACGAGGTGATTGCGATGGGAGCCTGGTTTGGCCTGATCCGCGCCGGGCGTCAGAGCGGCGAGGGTGGGGTTGAAACCTTCTTCGGCCACCAGGTGGCGTTAGGGGCATTTGCCGACGTTGGTGAAAACGCGCTGGACGATCTGCCCATTGTCTGGGCCACCACACCTGCCCGGGAGATGGGTTACACGCTGGCGGACAGGATCATGCAGCGCATCGAAAAAGCAGACGTGCAGGCCGGGCACCAGATTGTGTCGGCACGGTTAGTGACGGTGAAATAGTATTCGTGGCACCAGGCTGAGTACCTGCAACCGGTAATAAAAAACCCCTCAGAGAGGGGTTTTGATGATTACTGCTGTGGTGCAGCGGGTGCAGCGGGTGCAGCGGGTGCTTCAGGCACGGCCGGCGCTGCAGGTTCAGCCGGTTCCGGCATCCCCAGGGCAGGCATACCAAACATCCCGACAAAATCTTCCAGCGGCATTTTATCGCCGTTTAGCGTGACCTGACCGTTGGCATACTGCAGGCTGGTGGAAATGGTGTTGTCTTCCATCTTCGTGATGCGGAACATCTGGCCCATTGCCGCCAGGCCTTTCACCTGCTGGCTCGCCAGCTTGCCGGCATCTTCATCGCCATACCCTTCAAGCTTCGCAATCTGGGTCATAAACTCGGTCGCCATATCCACAGGGATGGTCAGCTTGCTGTCGAGTGACTTCACGCTGCGATCCACTTCCTGCGCCAGCGTCTGAGGTTCACCCGTTGCGGTTGCCGGGTCTTTCAGGAACAGGGACAGATTAAAGTTGGTTTCGCCTTTGCTGTTTTTCCAGCTCAGCGGGGCCACGGTGATAACCGGCTCGCCTTTCAGCAGGATTGGCAGGTTGTTCATCAGCACCCCCATGGCCTGCTGCTGGTAAACTTCCGGATTCTGCTGCAGCGCGGCATTGCTCAGCAGTGCCTGGCTCTCTTTGCTGTATTTCTGGCTAAATTCATGCCACGCCTGGCCGTCGATATTGCCAATCTTCAGCGACAGTTTGCCAGTCCCGAGATCCTGGTTCTGCACTTTCAGGCTCTTCAGGGCGTAATCCAGTTGGGTATTGATGCTCTTACCGTCTTTAGACACGTCGGATTTGCCGTCCACCTCCATGCCTTCCAGCACGGCCATCTCTTTCCCTTCAACCGCGATAGCAATCTTGTCGAAAGAGAGTTTCTGATTACCGATACGCTCTTTAAAATCGGTCATCTTACTGTCGCCGTCGGCTTTCAGGTTATTGAACGTCAGCTGAACCTTTTGACCATATTCATTGACGGCATTGATCAGGCCGCTCTCTGCTTCACCTGTCAGGGAGAAGACATTTCCATCGCGGTCAGCATCAACCTTGAAATTCCCCCCGCTAAAGGTCACTTTCTCGTTATCTTTCTCGTAGTTCAGTGCTTTCAGATCGATACTGGAACGTGTGTCACCGGCGTAGCTGATGCGGGTGTTAACCTCAAAAGGTGACTCGTTCTTTGCCAGATCAAACAGAGGTTTGGTTAAGTCGTTATTCACCAGTACAGTATGAACGGACGCCATCGACGGGATCAGGTTAAAAGACGTTAACTGTGCCAGCGGGAACGGACCGTGGCTGACCACTTCATCCAGCACCACGCTTTGGCCCGGTTTCAGCCAGCCATTTTCATTACCGGCAACAGGCTTGACAACCACCTGCATATGGCTGGTAAAGATACCACGCTGATAATTCTGGTAGGCAAGCTCCACGCCTGCTTCCGGCGCACCACGCTTAAGCTCTCCGTTAGCCTGTGCCACCATCTCAGCCAGACGGCTTTCCAGCTGTTTCCCGGTAAACCAGGAGGCACCTGTCCAGACCACGCCTAACGCTACAATCACTCCTACCGCTACGACCGATTTTTTCATTGCGACTATCCCTAAAATGAAACCAGGCGGTAGAAACCGCCCGGTGATGTAAAGTCTTCAACTAGCTTAGCAAGAGTTGTTAAAAAATTCAGTAAGTGCTTATAGCTTATTAAAAACACGCGCCAGACGACCGGTACCGCTCACGCTCACCGGCGACTCGTTTGCCGCTACAAATGCCGATTCGCCTGGCTTGAGCACCAGACGCTCGCTACCTTTATGCAGCGTTGCTTCACCCTCAACGCAGAACAGGATTGCCGCGCTCTCCTGTGCGATAGCGGTTTCTGCCGGGCTCAGGTCATGTAGTGAGAAGGCAAAATCATCCACCGGGATCGGGAAGTCCAGCTCCGCACCCTGTTTAACAGGCTGAGTCAGCAGGTGATCCGCTGGCTTCGCCTCAAACTTCACGTTGGCAACCAGCTCAGGGATATCAATGTATTTCGGCGTCAGGCCTGCACGCAGTACGTTGTCTGAGTTGGCCATCACCTCCAGCGCCACGCCCTGCAGGTAGGCGTGCGGGGTTTCAGCAAACAGGAACATCGCCTCGCCCGGGTTCAGCTTCACCACGTTCAGCAGCAGAGGGGAGAACAGGCCGCTGTCGTCCGGGTAGAATTCAGAAATCAGGCGGATGGTATCCCACGGCTCACCGTGCTGGCTGTCCAGTGCTGCTTTCAGCACGGCCAGGGCGTGAGATTTCTCTTCACCCTGCATGTTCAGCAGGCTGGCGAAAAGCTGGCTCAGGCCTTCTGCATTCGGGTTTTCCAGGAAGTGAGCGATCGCGTTGTTAGCACCCGCCACCGGCTGCAGCAGGGAGATAATTTCTGAGAACTCGCGAAACGCGTTCATCGCCAGGAAGGGGGTCAGCGCAAAGACCAGCTCCGGCTTGTGGTTAGGATCTTTATAGTTACGCTCGGCGGCATCTAACGGAATACCGGCCGCGTTCTCTTTCGCAAAGCCCATCTCAGAGGCTTTTTTATTCGGGTGAACCTGGATGGAGAGCGGCTGGTCGGCGCACAGCACTTTAAACAGGAACGGTAGCTCACCAAAACGGCTGGCAACCTTGTCACCCAGCAGGGTGGCTTTGTCGGCATCAATCACGTCGCGCAGAGAGCGAACCTGGCCGCTTGCGTCTTCAATTTTTGAGCTGCTCTTCGGGTGCGCACCCATCCACAGTTCTGCCATTGGCAGGTTGTTTGGGTTCGCGATACCGTAGAGATCCGTTAACGCAGTTTTACTTCCCCAGGCGTAGTTTTGCACTGAGTTAATGAGTTTTTGCATTATCAAGCCCTGATTCAATGGTGGAATTAACTCCGGGTATTAAAGCAATAAACCACATGGAAGTAACCTGTGGATGTAAAAAGTCGTACTAGTCTCAGTTTTTGTTAAAAAATTGTGTAGGATAAGCTGACTCGCTTTTAAGCGGGCAGCGGAACATCTGCCCAAATAATCAGACTGAAGCAGTAAGTGAGAGAACAATGTCGAACAAACCCTTTCATTATCAGGATCCTTTTCCCCTCAGTAAGGATCAAACCGAATATTACCTGTTAACCCGCGATCACGTCTCCGTCTCTGAATTCGAAGGGCAGAAGATCCTCAAGGTCGATCCGCAGGCGCTGACGTTACTGGCGCAGCAGGCTTTCCACGACGCCTCGTTTATGCTCCGCCCTGCGCACCAGCAGCAGGTTGCCGATATACTGAGCGACCCGCAGGCCAGCGAAAACGACAAATACGTCGCCCTGCAGTTCCTGCGTAACTCGGATATCGCGGCGAAAGGTATTTTACCTACCTGCCAGGACACCGGCACGGCCATCATTGTGGGTAAAAAAGGCCAGCGCGTCTGGACCGGCGGCGGCGACGAAGCGGCGCTGGCGCACGGCGTGTACAACACCTACACCGAAGACAACCTGCGCTACTCGCAAAACGCGGCGCTGGATATGTACAAAGAGGTCAACACGGGCACAAACCTGCCTGCGCAGATTGACCTGTATAGCGTGGACGGTGATGAATACAAATTCCTCTGCATCGCCAAAGGTGGCGGTTCAGCGAACAAAACCTATCTCTACCAGGAAACCAAAGCGCTGCTCACACCGGGCAAGCTGAAGAATTACCTGGTTGAGAAAATGCGCACGCTCGGCACCGCTGCCTGCCCGCCGTACCATATTGCCTTTGTGATTGGCGGTACGTCAGCAGAGAGCACCCTGAAAACGGTGAAGCTGGCGTCGACAAAATACTACGACGGCCTGCCTACCGAAGGGAACGAGCACGGCCAGGCGTTCCGCGATGTTCAGCTTGAACAGGAACTGCTGGAAGAAGCGCGTAACCTCGGCCTGGGTGCGCAGTTCGGCGGCAAATATTTTGCCCATGATGTGCGTGTGATCCGTCTGCCGCGCCACGGCGCCTCCTGCCCGGTCGGGATGGGGGTTTCCTGTTCTGCGGATCGTAACATCAAGGCGAAGATCAACCGCGAAGGCGTCTGGATCGAAAAACTGGAGAACAACCCAGGGAAGTACATTCCTGAAGCGTTACGCAAAGCGGGCGAGGGTGAAGCCGTTCACGTTGACCTGAACCGTCCGATGAAAGAGATTCTGGCGCAGCTGTCTCAGTATCCGGTGTCGACCCGTCTCTCTCTTAACGGAACCATCATCGTTGGTCGTGACATCGCTCATGCGAAACTGAAAGAGCGTCTGGACAACGGTGAAGGGCTGCCGCAGTACATCAAAGATCACCCGATTTACTATGCAGGCCCGGCCAAAACGCCAGAAGGCTACGCCTCTGGCTCGTTAGGCCCGACCACCGCAGGCCGTATGGACTCGTATGTTGACCAGCTGCAGGCCAACGGCGGCAGCATGATCATGCTGGCAAAAGGAAACCGTAGCCAGCAGGTGACGGATGCCTGCCATAAACACGGTGGCTTCTACCTGGGCAGCATCGGCGGTCCGGCTGCCGTACTCGCGCAGGGCAGCATCAAGAGCCTTGAGTGCATTGAATACCCGGAACTGGGTATGGAAGCTATCTGGAAAATTGAAGTGGAAGATTTCCCGGCGTTTATCCTTGTGGATGACAAAGGTAACGACTTCTTCAGGCAGATCCAGTCCTCTCAATGTTCGGCGTGTGTGAAGTAATCTACTATAGCCGGGTGGCGTTCACGTCACCCGGCACATCAAAGAGCGCACAAAGCGCCATATCTTTTCTGTAAAGCAATCAATACTTATCTCTGAAGCATGTGAGCAATCCCGACAGTGTTATCAAGGAGAAAGTAATGACAACGGTACGCCGTGAGAAAGACTCTATGGGCGCGATCGATGTCCCGGCTGACAAGCTATGGGGCGCGCAAACCCAGCGTTCGCTGGAACATTTCCGTATTTCGACCGAGAAAATGCCCGTCTCGCTGATTCAGGCGCTGGCGCTCACTAAACGTGCGGCCGCCAAAGTGAATCAGGATTTAGGCCTGCTGGCGGCAGATAAGGCCACCGCGATTATCACTGCTGCCGATGAAGTGCTGGCCGGCAAGCATCCCGATGAATTCCCCCTCGCCATCTGGCAGACCGGTTCTGGCACCCAGAGCAACATGAATATGAACGAAGTGCTGGCGAACCGGGCAAGCGAACTGCTGGGCGGCGTGCGCGGTATGGAGCGTAAGGTTCACCCGAACGATGACGTAAACAAAAGCCAAAGTTCGAACGACGTCTTCCCGACGGCGATGCACGTGGCGGCGGTGATTGCGCTTCGTGAACAGCTGATCCCGCAGCTCAACGTGCTTAAAACCACCCTTGGCGAGAAAGCGCAGGCTTTCAGCGATATCGTCAAAATAGGACGTACTCACCTGCAGGATGCCACGCCGCTGACGCTCGGCCAGGAGATTTCCGGCTGGGTGGCAATGCTAGAACATAACCTCAAGCACATCGAGTACAGCCTGCCGCATCTTGCAGAGCTGGCGCTGGGCGGAACGGCGGTCGGTACGGGGTTAAATACCCATCCGGAATATGCGGTGCGCGTTGCCGACGAGCTGGCGGCCATCACCGGGCAGCCGTTTATCACGGCGCCGAATAAGTTTGAAGCGCTGGCCACCTGTGATGCGCTGGTTCATACCCACGGTGCCCTCAAGGGTCTGGCAGCGTCGTTGATGAAAATCGCCAATGATGTGCGCTGGCTGGCCTCGGGTCCCCGTTGCGGTATCGGTGAAATTAGCATTCCGGAGAACGAGCCGGGTAGCTCAATCATGCCGGGCAAAGTAAACCCGACCCAATGTGAAGCCATGACCATGCTCTGCTGTCAGGTAATGGGTAACGACGTTGCCGTTAACATGGGCGGCGCGTCCGGTAACTTTGAGCTGAACGTCTATCGCCCGATGGTGATTCACAACGTGCTTCAGTCCATACGCCTGCTGGCGGACGGTATGGAGAGTTTCAACGAGCACTGTGCGTCAGGCATTGAGCCAAACCGCGAGCGCATCAGCCAGTTGCTCAATGAGTCGTTGATGCTGGTGACCGCGCTGAATACCCATATCGGCTACGACAAAGCCGCCGAGATTGCGAAAAAAGCGCATAAAGAGGGGCTGACGCTGAAAGCCTCCGCTCTGGCATTGGGTTACCTGACGGAGGCTGAGTTTGATGCATGGGTACGCCCGGAATCGATGGTCGGCAGCCTGAAATAATCACTGCGCCACATACAGGTGCAGCCGCGGAATAATCAGCTGCAGCGGTTGCGCCTGAGGTCTGTAACGATGCTGGACATTTTCAGCATCGTAATTCAGCAGTTCGCCAATATCCGGCACAATGGCTCCCTGATCGGCATCATAAAGTGCGATCAGCGGCGTCGGGCAGGCATACTGTACCTGCTTTTGCTGGCCGGAATACCAGACGCGTGCGATAGGCTGCACCTTCACCGGACGCTTAATCTTAAGCCGGGTATCCGCCGGCAATGAGGCGATGCTGTGGTACTCCTGCTCAAGCCGTTCAATCCACTGCTCGCGTGACCACGGTGCGACAGTCCGCGGTGCCTTCAGACTCTTTTCCAGCTGCGCCAGAATGTCATCACGGGTGAAGTTTTTAATGATGTGCTTGTTGGCCCAGCCGAAGCGAAGCGTAGCGGGATGACGCAGTACCGTCAGCGTACGGTAGGCATTCAGGGTGATTAATCCCGGTAGCTGTCGGTGTACCCATTCAAAGCGGGCGGCAGGGGCCAGACCCGACTCTTCAGTGATGATCTTTTCAAACGTCGCCTTAAGCGTGTTGATATGCGCAATCTGGTTTTCCAGCGCTTCTCGCGTTGTTGCATCAGTTTGCAGGCAGATTACGCCCGGCAGACGAACGGCCGCCTTACTGCTGCGGTTTTCTGACTGCTGCTGGATAAACAGGCGACGGTAGTGCCGCAGCGTCAGTTCCAGCGCCGCTTTGCCGATATGCTGCTGTACCTCTATGGTTTCCAGCGGGTCGTGTTCAGCGCCTTTCACCACATCCGGCAGGGTAAAGACCCGCGCGGCTAACAGACGGCAGGTCTGCAAACGTTCGGTCAGAGTCAGTAACTCGTGTTCAATGTCGCGGAACGTGCTGTTCAGCCTTTCGATGAGATCGTACGTCGCCATGATAACTCTTCATTAGTTACAACATACTTATCATATAGCACAGCACGCCGGGTCAGGCCAGCGTGCGATAAAGGTCAGGCAGGGACGGGAAGGGTGATGTTGTGATATACCGGCCAGCTAAAGCAGAAGCGCGCGCCGCCGAGTGCGCTCTCTTCACAATGCACCGTGCCGCCCATCGCCTGCGCAATGGAGTAAACAATTGCCAGCCCGAGGCCACATCCCCCCGTGGCACGATCGCGGCTAGGGTCGAGGCGTACAAACGGCTCAAACACTGTTTCACGCGCTTCCGGGGCGATGCCTGGTCCGTCGTCCTCAACCGTCAGACAGGCCTGACTACCCTGTAAATCTAAGCCAATCTGCAGCGTGCTCTCGCTATAGCGCATGGCGTTGTTCATCAGATTATCCAGCACACGTTCCATCAGACGCATATCCAGTGCGCCATAATCGCCGGGCGTGACGTGTGTCAGCAGGGTACGTTGCGGGTTTACGCTCTGGACATCATCAATATGGGTTTGTAACCAGCCGGGCAGGTCCGGCGTACTGAGGTTCAGTTCGTTTTGCGGGCGATCGAGGCGCGCGTAGGTCAGGAGCTCCTCAATGAGGCCCTCAAGCTGACCAATGTCGCGGTTCAGCGCCTGAGACTCGGCCTCCGTCAGGTTTTCGCTCATCTCCAGCCGATAGCGCAGGCGTACCAGCGGCGTACGCAGCTCGTGAGCAATTCCGTCAATGAGCTGTTTTTTACTGATAATCAGCGCATTGATGTTATCAGCCATCTGGTTAAACGCCACGCCAAGACGCTCGAAGCTGGAACCGCTGTCGAAGTGAATGCGCTCGGTAAAATGCCCGTCACCAAAACGTTGCGCAGCTGATTCCAGTTTCAGCATGTCCTGCCAGTGTGGCCTCATCCAGATAAAGACCGGGAACGCGAGCGAAATGGCAATGAAAGCCAGCAGGGCAAGGTCCAGCAGGCGCATCTGATGCAGATAATAGAGATAAGGTACCGGCCCCACGGCCAGAACGTAATGGCTCCGTGGAATGCGCTGGATAAAGGTATATTTCTCATCCAGCGCCACAATGTCCCCGTCACGCAGTCGCTGCATGGCGGGTGGCTCTAAATCGAAATCCTTCATCGGCTCGATGCGCAGATCAAACGACAGGTTCAGATCCAGCTCTTTTAAGGTCTTGGCCCAGTCGTGTGGCGGGATCTCTCGCAGCTCGCTGCGCATCAGGTAGAGCGAGCTTTTCATTAAATCATCCAGTGACTGCCTGCCCGCACGTTCGGCGGTGAATTTATAGACCAGCCCAACCAGCATGGTCATCACCAGGAAGCAGACAAACAGCAGGAGATAAAACTGTACGAACAGCTTTTTCATTCAATCTCACCGAAAATCAATACGTTAACAACCTGCGTCGAAGACAAACACGCAAACCCAAACTAGTTACACATACCGCTCGGTTTTTTACGGGGCCCGCATTGTGAGTAATCCAACAGAACGTACCCTTTTGATTTCATACAGTCTTCTATTTTTTGGATCCTGGAATCTTGCTGTTCTATCGTTTCGCCCGGCAGCAGGCGGTTACGACTGAAGCTTTCGTCCCATGAATTGAGCGAATACTTTCGATCAACGCCGCAGGCGTACAAATCCTCACGGCGTTGTTGCACATGGGTATGGCCCGGGGTCCTGGGATTCTGGATAGTCTGAATATACGGAACATAGTCATAATGACTTGAATCCATATCTGCGACAACGCACCCGGTTAACCCAAAACAGCAGATCAGGCTGAGTGTTCTTATTTTATGCAACTGTCAGACCTCGTCTGCGTAATGTTTTAAACAGTGTCGTTCGGGGAACCGGCATCAGGTTTCCCAGGCGTGAGGCGCGAACAGATAGCCCTTGTTACGCACGGTTTTAATGCGGTACGGCTCAGTGGCATTATCCTGCAGTTTTTTACGCAGGCGCGAAATAGCCACGTCAACGCTGCGATCCATTCCGTCGTAGCTGACGCCGCGCAGGTTTTTCAGTAATGCATCGCGATCCATGATCTGCCCGGCGTGGGTTGCCAGTTCCCAGAGCAGGTCAAAATCTGCGGTGGAAAGGGCGATAAGCTCGCCAGAAAGCAGAACCTGACGGTTAATCGGATCAATAGACAAGGTACCAAAACGCATCGCTTTGTGCGGGGTCAGTGACTGAGCAGGCGCTTCTCGTTCAACGCTGGCACGCTGGCGTAAATGAAGGCGCAGACGAGCAAGGAGGACGGCAGGGGGCGTGGTTTTCAGAATGTAGTCATTGGCACCCATTTCGAGTGACAAAATATGGTTCATGTCGCTGTCCAGCGAGGTCAACAGCACGATAGGGCCCTCCCACCGGGCGCGCAGATCGCGGCAGACCGTCATGCCATCTTTGCCGGGCAGCATAATGTCCAGCAGCACCAGGTCCGGGTTTTCACGTAAGACCACCTCTTCGGCACGATCGCCACGAGGCTCAACAATGACGTCCATATCATGCTTACCCAGATAGGCGGCGATCAATTGCCCCACTTCGGGCTCGTCTTCAACATAAACAATCTTATTCATACAACGTCTGTTATCGTGAAAAAAGCCAACATACACCGCACAACCTTAACGTTCCATTAATCTTTCATAATTAACGCCAGTTCCGTTATTCTGGCTCATAGTGTTATTTGATTGTTATAGGGAAAAAGATGGGGCTGGTGATAAAAGCCGCGTTGGGTGCGCTGGTGGTGTTACTGATTGGTGTTCTGGCTAAAACCAGGAATTATTATATTGCCGGGCTGATCCCACTCTTCCCGACCTTTGCGTTAATAGCGCACTATATTGTCGCCTCAGAACGAGGCACGGAAGCATTGCGTACGACCATCGTGTTCGGGATGTGGTCGATCATCCCTTATTTTCTTTATCTGCTTTCGCTCTGGTACTTCACCGGTTTTATGCGACTTCCCTTGGCGCTGAGCGGGGCCGTTGTCTGCTGGGGGCTCAGCGCCTGGGTGCTTATCTTCTTCTGGAGCCGCTTTCACTAGCGCAGCGGTCGACCGCCGTCCACGGCAAAGGTTCTGCCAGTGACATAGCAACTGGTGAGCAGATAATCGATAAGATCGATAACCTCTTTTTCACCTGGCGCAATTTTCATCAGCGATTTATTCAGCGCCTGCTGGCGATACTCCGCATCATCGTCTTCGTTGAACAAAATCATCGCCGGGGCGATGGCGTTGACCTTAACTTCAGGGGCAAGTTTACGGGCGAACGAACGCGTCATGTTATCGAGTGCGGCTTTACTGGCCGCATAGGCGATGTGCTTGTCGCTGCCGCGCTCCACGACGTAATCGGTGAAATGAATAATATCACCCGCCGCATGTCCGTGACCGCGCAACAGGTCGAGCAGGGCATGGTTCAGCAGATAGGGCGCATTGACGTGGATCTGCAGCATGCAGGAGAGCGTTTCGCTGAGTGGCGTACCGGATTTTTCGGGAAGCCAGGCGCTGGCATTATGGATAATGGCGCGCAGCCCGGGGGTGGTAGATTTCACTTTATCAGCGAAGGCCAGAATACCGTCATCGGTTGAGAAATCGGCCTGAATGCAGATCGCACCGGCTTTGCGTAGCCCCTCAATCGAGGGATATTCGCTGCGGTAACTGATGATGACCGGATGGCGAAGATTGAGAAAGTGATGGGCAAGGGCGAGGCCGATACGACGGCCTCCACCAGTAATCAGTATTGGGCGTTGCTGCGCGTTTCCCATCGTGTTCTCCTTTTCAGTTCAACAATGGGAAAGGCGATTCTATCCCATTAACATCCAGGTTGCCGGTACGGCAGCAACCAGTAACAGCCCGATTAAGGCCATCTCACGGCGTCTAAGCGCGTTCTCTAACTGATGCGTGCGGCGGGCGTAGATAAACACCAGCAGGCCCGGTGCATACAACACCACCGACAGCAGCAGATGCATAGGCCCGGAAGCATACAACAACCACAGGCCGTAAATACAGGCTCCGACGCCCACCACATAGTGCGCCGGACGTGTGGCGATTTTTAACAGATATGCACCCACTAAGAAATAGGGTACCAGAATCATCTCCGAGGCGATGGTCAGCAGAGTGTTATAGTCTGAACCTGTGAGCCAGATCAGCACCAGACAGACCTGAACGCTGATGTTGGTCAGCCAGAGTGAGGCCGACGGCGCGCTGTTTTTATTTTGACGAGCAAACAGGCGTGGAAATGCTTTGTGCGTTGCGGCCAGAAACGGCACTTCTGCCGCCATAATGGTCCAGCTCAGGTACGCGCCACACACGGAGATAATCAGCCCCGCGGCAATCACCACGTCACCCCACGGTCCGAACATTTTCACCATCAGGCCCGCCATCGACGGGTTACGCATTTCGGCCAGTTCAGGACGCGCGACCACCCCCAGCGACAGCAGCGTCACCATCAGATACACGCCCAGCGCCGCCAGTACCGCCAGCAGCGTGGCGCGACCCACATCGCGCTTATTCCGCGCCCGGGCAGAGACCACGACGGCACCTTCAACACCGATGAAGACCCACAGGGTGATCAGCATGGTGTTTTTGACCTGCTCCCAGACCGGTACGCCCAGCGCGACACCGCTGAAATCGAGACTGAACACATCGAGACGGAACGCCATAAAGGCCAGCACGATAAACAGGCCGAGCGGAACCAGTTTGGCCAGGGTTGCCACCAGGTTAATGCTGGCCGCCGTCTGTACGCCACGTAGAATCAGCCAGTGAACAACCCACAGCAGTACCGAGGCGCCCACAATGGACTGCCAGGTATTGCCGTCGCCAAAGAACCGCAGTTCAGGGGTATCGGTAAAGAAACTGAGCGCCGAAAAGACGATCACCAGGTAGGAGACGTTTGCGATGACCGCACACAGCCAGTAGCCCCATGCGGAACAGAAGCCAATCAGTTCGCCGAAACCTTCACGGGCGTAAGTGAAAATCCCCCCATCCAGATCCGGGCGGATGCGGGTCAGCAGCAGCATTGCGAACGCCAGCAGCAAAATCCCGGCACCCGTGATGCCCCACCCTATAAGCAGTGCGGCAGGGCTTGCGACCGCCGCCATATTCTGCGGTAAGCTGAACACGCCCGCACCCAGCATTGAGCTCAAAACGAGTGCAGTCAAAGCACTCAGGCCTAGTTTCTTTTCCATTGGCTTCCTGTTATGAAAGGTCCAAATCCAGAATAATTATTTCGCACAGGCGCATAAAAATGGTGGATCACACTAAGGCGCGGGATTTTACGGAGTGTCACGAAAGCATGCAATGACGTGGGGCCGAATTTCAAAAAAAAAGTAACAAAAAAGGCGGCATTGCGCCGCCTCGGGTCAACCGTTCTGTTACTTGTACAGGTCGGCGCTGATGGTCACGTTGTTACCACGTTCCTGCCACTGGCGGGTGATGTGGTAATACTTCGCCCCTTTCTTCGCCGCACGTTTCGCGACCTGATAAGAGACTTCCGTCATGTTGCCGTAGTTGCCGGTAAATTTAATGCTGTCGAACGGCACCATCTGCGCTGCAGTGGCTTTGTTCAGCTCTTCAATTTTGGTTCCGTCTGGCAGGGTAACGGAGTAACGGCCACCTTTGGTGGATTGCGTTTCGAAGAAACGGCCCACTTCAGCGCTTGGTGCGGCAGAGGTGGCTACGCCTGGAATTTCCACTTTCTTCGCTTCTTCGCCGCCTTTCGCTATTGCCGCACGACCCGCTTCGGAATCAGCAGGAATAGCGTCCGGGCTTTGCAGAACGCGTTTTTTCGCATCTTCTTTATAGATGAACGCAGTAATGCGCTGGTTGCCACCCTGGTTAGCATCGACCTGACGCACGATAAAGAAAGAGTACGCGCCTTTTTCTTTTGCGGCTTTGGTGATGGCATCATTCACTTCAGGCTGGCTGCGATAGAAGCCCTGCACGGTGACGGTGTCATAAGGTTCCAGCTCAATCGCCTGATCTTTCGGTAATTCAACGACGCCGTTAATCACGCGGTTTTTCGGTGCGTCAGCTTTCGGCGCATTGTCTTTATACAGCGCAATCGTCACGCGCTGGTTACCGCTGTTGCCGGAGTCAGACTGATCAACAACGTAAAACGAGGCCGCACCGTTTTTATCGGCGGCTTTTGATGCGGCGGCGACGGCATCGCCAATAGAATTATAACGACCCACAATGACCGTATGGTCAAAAGGTTTTAACGCTGCCGCTTGCTCCGGCGTTAACTCTGTCGCGGCATTCGCAGACAGGGCGGTCGCGGAGAGAAGTGCGGACGCCAGGAGTGTGTTCTTAAGCTTCATAAAAATAATCCTTCGCCTTGCGCAAACCATGTACTGGTATTGTTGTTAATTTGAGACGGTCCCGATTATGGCATTTAAAACCCGTCGCTGTCTGCGCCATTTTTCACAGCCTGTGCTCACTGAATCATCTGATTTGATAACATTTAGTGATATGTTGAAAAAACAGGCGTCTGACAAGCAAAACTGATAAAGCTTATGACTTTTACAAGTTAATTTAATGTTAATAAGTTGTTCTCTAATGGCGCTATATCATGTTTTTACCGCTTCGCTTGCGCTATTTATCGGTCTCAGCGATGAATTTAAGGTAAATATCACTGTCAGCGACGCAGATCACTTATTTTTCACAGATAAAGTAAGAAATAGTGTTTTCTGGCGGTAGATCACGGGCGTTATTTTCAGTAGGTTATAGAAAGTTTGTTACTGTTTTATTTTCTGGGGTTAATCATATGTCGTCGCTGTCCTGCTGGCGAAAGTTGATACAAACCGCGGGCATTTATCGACAAACCATCATCAAAAACCGATGGAAGGGAAAACTATGCGTATTGGGGTACCAAAAGAACGGTTAGCCAATGAAACCCGCGTAGCGGCAACACCGAAAACGGTGGAGCAACTGCTTAAACTGGGTTTTACCGTCGCAGTTGAACGCGGCGCGGGCAAACTGGCGAGTTTCGATGACGAGGCCTTTATTCAGGCTGGCGCGGAATTGGTGGACGGTGCTGAAGTCTGGCAGTCGCCCGTTATTCTCAAGGTTAATGCGCCGGAAGAGAGCGAGATTGAACTGCTGAATCCTGGCACGACGCTGGTGAGCTTCATCTGGCCTGCACAGAATCCTGAGTTGATGGAGAAGCTGGCAGCACGTGGCGTGACCGTGATGGCCATGGACTCCGTACCGCGTATTTCGCGCGCGCAGTCGCTGGATGCCTTAAGTTCCATGGCGAATATCGCCGGTTACCGCGCGATTGTTGAGGCGGCGCATGAGTTTGGTCGCTTCTTTACCGGTCAGATCACCGCGGCAGGGAAAGTGCCTCCGGCGAAAGTGATGGTGATTGGCGCGGGCGTGGCGGGTCTTGCGGCTATCGGCGCAGCAAACAGCCTGGGCGCTATCGTACGCGCTTTTGACACCCGTCCTGAAGTAAAAGAACAAGTACAAAGTATGGGTGCCGAATTCCTTGAGCTGGACTTCAAGGAAGAAGCGGGTAGCGGTGACGGTTACGCGAAGGTCATGTCCGAAGCTTTTATCAAAGCGGAAATGGAACTCTTCGCCGCGCAGGCAAAAGATGTCGACATCATTGTCACTACCGCGCTTATCCCCGGTAAACCCGCGCCGAAGCTGATTACCCGTGAGATGGTTGACTCAATGAAGTCGGGCAGCGTGATCGTCGACCTGGCGTCGCAAAACGGTGGCAACTGTGAATACACCGTGCCAAATCAGGTGACCACCACTGCTAACGGCGTGAAGGTGATCGGGTATACCGATTTGCCGGGCCGTCTGCCAACGCAGTCTTCTCAGCTGTACGGTACCAACCTTGTTAACCTGCTGAAACTGCTCTGCAAAGAGAAAGACGGCAACATCACCGTTGATTTTGACGATGTTGTTGTGCGTGGCGTAACGGTGGTGCGTGAAGGTGAAATCACTTGGCCTGCGCCACCGATTCAGGTGTCCGCGCAGCCTCAGGCGGCACCGAAAGCGGCACCTGAGCCTAAAGAGCCAGCTAAACCGGCTTCTCCGTGGCGCAAATACGCGATCATGGCGCTGGTCATTATTCTGTTTGGCTGGCTGGCAGATGTCGCGCCGAAAGAATTCCTCGGCCACTTTACCGTCTTCGCGCTCTCGTGTGTGGTGGGGTACTACGTCGTGTGGAATGTCTCCCATGCGCTGCATACGCCACTGATGTCGGTCACTAACGCCATCTCCGGGATTATCGTGGTCGGGGCGCTGCTGCAGATTGGCCACGGCGGCTGGGTAAGCTTCCTGAGCTTTATCGCGGTGCTGATCGCCAGTATCAATATTTTCGGTGGGTTCACCGTGACTCAGCGCATGCTGAAAATGTTTCGTAAAGGCTAAGGGGTAGCATATGTCTGGAGGATTAGTCACAGCCGCATACATTGTTGCTGCAATCCTGTTTATTTTCAGTCTGGCGGGACTTTCCAAACACGAAACGTCTCAGCAGGGAAATAACTTTGGTATCGCCGGGATGGCGATTGCGCTGATTGCCACCATCTTCGGGCCGGACACCGGCAACGTTGCATGGATCCTGGTGGCGATGATCATCGGTGGCGCGATTGGTATTCGCCTGGCGAAACGCGTTGAAATGACCGAGATGCCGGAGCTGGTGGCCATTCTGCACAGCTTCGTGGGGCTGGCGGCGGTGCTGGTGGGCTTCAACAGCTATCTGTACCACACACCCGGTCTGGAACCGATTCTGGTCAACATTCATCTGACGGAAGTGTTCCTCGGCATCTTCATTGGTGCGGTGACCTTCACCGGCTCAATTGTCGCGTTCGGCAAACTGCGCGGTAAGATCTCTTCTAAACCGCTGATGCTGCCAAACCGTCACAAGCTGAACCTGGCGGCGCTGGTCGTGTCCTTTGTGCTGCTGGTGGTCTTCGTGCGCACTGAAAGCGTGGGCCTGCAGGTGCTGGCGTTACTGGTGATGACCCTGATTGCTCTGGCCTTTGGCTGGCACCTGGTGGCCTCCATTGGTGGTGCCGATATGCCAGTGGTTGTCTCCATGCTGAACTCCTACTCCGGTTGGGCCGCGGCAGCAGCAGGCTTCATGCTGAGCAACGATCTGTTGATCGTCACCGGTGCGCTGGTGGGTTCTTCTGGTGCGATCCTGTCTTACATCATGTGTAAGGCGATGAACCGTTCGTTTATCAGCGTTATCGCGGGTGGCTTTGGTTCTGACGGCTCCTCAACCGGTTCTGACGAAGAAGTGGGTGAGCACCGTGAGATCACCGCGGAAGATACCGCAGAGATGCTGAAAAACTCACACTCGGTCATCATTACCCCAGGCTACGGCATGGCGGTGGCGCAGGCTCAGTATCCGGTTGCGGAGATCACCGAGAAGCTGCGTGCGCGTGGTATCAAGGTTCGCTTTGGCATTCACCCGGTAGCGGGGCGTCTGCCAGGCCACATGAACGTGCTGCTGGCGGAAGCGAAAGTGCCTTACGACATCGTGCTGGAGATGGATGAGATCAACGATGATTTCACCGATACCGACACCGTCCTGGTTATTGGTGCCAACGACACCGTTAACCCGGCGGCGCAGGACGATCCGCGTAGCCCAATCGCCGGTATGCCGGTTCTGGAAGTGTGGAAGGCGCAGAACGTGATTGTCTTCAAACGTTCCATGAATACCGGTTATGCAGGGGTTCAGAACCCGCTGTTCTTCAAAGAGAACACGCACATGCTGTTTGGCGATGCAAAAGCCAGTGTCGATGCGATTCTGAAAACGCTGTAAATCAGCGACAAAAAAACCGCCGGAAACGGCGGTTTTTTTATGTCTGAACTTAGTCGTCTTCCGGGTCGTCCAGTTCAACCGGTGTCTGATACTCATCCGGCTTGATGACCAGCAGGTCACAGCGCAGATGGTCGATCACCTGTTCGGCGGTATTGCCCAGGAACGCGGCAGAAATACCGGTCCGGCCAATGGTACCCAGTACCACAATCCCCGCCTGCAGATGTTCTGCTAAATCCGGGATCACCTCTTCAGGCAACCCTTTTTCCACATGTGTCATTTTCTCATCGATGCTGAATTTCTGGCGTAACGCCTTCATGGCCAGCAGGTGCTGCCCCCGGATCGCATCGTTATACACGCTCGGGTCAAATTCAGGCAGCTCGATGGCAATATTAATCGGTGTTACCGGGTAAGCGCCCACCAGATGGACTTCAGTGTGGTTAACCTGCTCGGCAAGCTGGATCGTCTCCTTGACCAGCTTTTCATTGAGCGAATTGTGGTAATCCTCCTCGCTCGCCAGGTTGACAGCCACGACGGCCTTGCCGCCTTCTGGCCACGGCTGGTCTTTTACCATCCACACCGGGCAAGGGCATTTACGCAGCAGGTGCCAGTCGGTAGGGGTAAAGATCACGGATTCCAGCTTGTCGTGCTGGTGCGCCATTTTCAGCAACAGGTCGTGCCCACCGGCGACCACTTCCTGGATAATGGCTTCGAAAGGTCGGTTATGCCAGACCACTTTAATATCGATAGGAACACCCGCTTCCAGGTAATATTTGGCCTGTTCACGGATCCACGCGGTACGCTGGCTGATCACTCCCTGACGCATTGCGGTGCGTTCGTCAGGCGACAGAAGGGTGGTCATCTCATAAGAGAAGTCATAGATCGGCAAAAACGCTTTGATTTTGCCACCAATCCGTTGATGTAGATACACAGCACGTCGTAATGCCGGCTGATCGTCCTGGTTAGGATCGATAGCCACCAGCATGTTTTGATACTTTGCCATACAGGTCTCCTTACTACTGTCACCACAGTCTGTAATTAAAAGAGTAACCTATATATCTTGAATGAAACAGGGGGGAAGTTTTTGTCAGATCAATAAATCATGAAAATCTGTCACAGAAAAAGAACCGTTGTTGTTACCGCGATAAAGGCAATCAACAGCAGTACCATCACCGCAATCGCAAACGTCGTTGAATCCTGTACGTAGGTTTTTTCTTCACCCTTCATTGGCCCGACAAGCATGATCCAGATGAATATGAAGGTCACTGAGGCGATAACGACTGAAACGAAAAATAAACTTTCTCTCAATTCATAACCTCAACAAGAACCTTTCAGGGACTGAGTGGGGCGGTGCCAGGGAAACGTGGTGAAACGGAAGTGGTGACGTACCAGACCAATAAATCATAAAAATTTATCGGCCTGGCATCAATCATGCGGAGGCGTTATGCCACGTTGCGGGAGTGACCGGCAAGAACGGCCAGAGCTTCACCGTTTTCGATGGTAATGTATTTACCCTTAACGGCCAGCATTCCGCTTTTCTGGAAACGACCCAGCAGGCGGCTAATGGTTTCCACGGTCAGGCCCAGGTAGTTACCGATATCGCCACGCGTCATGGTCAGACGGAATTCACGCGGGGAGAAACCGCGCTCCGCGAAGCGGCGTGAGAGATTATAGATAAACGCGGCCAGGCGTTCTTCTGCATTCTTTTTGGAAAGTAGCAGAATCATGTCCTGATCGCCTTTGATCTCACCGCTCATCAGACGCATCATCTGCTGACGCAGATTGGGCATTTTGCCTGAGAGATCGTCCAGCGTTTCAAACGGGATTTCGCAAACCATTGAGGTTTCCAGCGCCTGAGCAAAGCTCGGGTGATGGCCAGTACCGATGGCATCAAAGCCAACCAGGTCACCCGCCAGATGGAAGCCGGTGATCTGCTCATCACCCTGTTCCGTGATGGTGTAGCTTTTGATGGTGCCAGAACGGATAGCATAGAGCGATTTCAGTTCGTCTCCCGCTTTAAACAGCGTCTGCCCTTTCTGAATAGGCTTTTTGCGCTCGATGATATTATCAAGCTGATCGAGTTCATGCTCATTCAGGGTAAACGGGATACAGAGCTGGCTGATGCTGCAATCCTGGCAATGGATAGCACAACCGCCAGACTGAATGCGTCGTATAATTCGCTTTTCCGGGATCATAGGTTTGCTCAAGCCTTAATTGATATTGGTCAATTTTAACATCTTTTTGGTAAGTACGTAAGCCTGCCAAACCATCAATAAGGACAAGAGACGGCAACCTGTTGCCATCTTCTTGAAATTCCACAGCTTGATTATGGATTTTTAGCCTAACCGGAAGAAAATTAAGCACTAAAAGCCTGGAAACTAGAGCAGGAGATACCCCTCGTGACGCAGTAACCACTCCTTGCGCTGCACGCCACCGGCATAGCCGGTCAGGGTGCCGTTGCGGCCAATCACGCGGTGGCAGGGGACCACAATACTGACGGGGTTAGCGCCATTTGCCGCGCCGACCGCGCGGGCCGCGCCGGCACGGCCGAGTTGCCCGGCGAGCTGGCCGTAATGCATGACCTGTCCGCACGGAATACTGCGCAGCGCCTGCCAGACTTCGCGCTGGAAAGGTGTTCCTGCCGTGGCGGTCGGCAGGGTGTCAATGATGCTGAGATCGCCCTCGAAGTACGCCGTCAGTTTGTCGCTCAGGCCGCCGGGGTTGGTGGCGCTGATACGTTCATAACCCTGCGCGCGATAGTGCACGTTGAGCAACGTGTCCATCCTGTCGCTGTGTTCTTCCCACTCAACGGCGCGCAGACAGAACTGCTCGTCTGCAATCACCCACAGTGGACCAAGCGGCGTGGCAATTTTATCTTCGAGTAATCTCAGCATCGTTAATCCTTTAGTGCAGCCTTGGGTAAATCCCCGGCCCAATCGGCAGACCGACAAGATACCATGCCACCAGCATCACCAGCCATACCCCTAAAAAGATAAGCGGATAGGGTAAAACCAGCGAATAGTAGGTACCCAGTTTTGCCTCTGGTTTATAGCGCTGCAGGAAGCCCAAAAACAGCGGAACAAACGGTGAGACCGGTGCCAGGGGGATGACGGAGGAGTCTGCGATACGGAACAGGATCTGGGCAAACGCCGGGTGGAACCCCAGCATCATAAACATCGGCACAAAGATGGGGGCCAGAATCGACCAGATTGCCGAGCCGCTGGCGATAAACATGCACAGCAGTGACGACAGCAGCGCAAGGCCGACAAATGCCGGGACGCCGCTTAACCCCGCCGCTTCCAGCGCATCGGTCAGCCCCACGGCCATAAATTTGCCCATGTTGCTCCAGTTAAACATCGCCACGAACTGCGCCAGCGGGAACACCATCACAATAAAGCCCGCCATCTCTTTCATGGGTTCGATCATCAGCTGCGGCAGATCGCCCTGACGGCGAATTTTGCCGGTGGCGATCCCATAGGCGAGCGAAACGACAAAGAAAAACAGAATAATCAGCGGCACAATGCCCTGAATAAACGGCGAGGGGAGAACGGTATGTTTAACCGGATCGCGCAGGATGCCGTTTTCCGGTACCACCATCAGCGCGACCGCGGCAATAAACGCCAGCGAGACCACGCCTGCCACGCGCAGGCCAACGCGTTGCTCTTTACTCAGCGTCTCCAGCTTCTCATCGCTTCGGCCTTCCCATTTCCCTAAACGCGGCTCAATGAGTTTATCGGTAATCAGTCCGCCCACCAGGGTCAGCAGGACCACCGAGCTGGCCATAAAGTACCAGTTGTCGATGACGCTGACGTGCATCGCGGTGTCGATGGTTTTAGCCGCCTCCGTGCTGATGCCTGAGAGCAGGACATCGGTGGTCACGATCAGCAGGTTGGCGGTAAAGCCGCAGCCTACGCCCGCAATCGCCGACAGCAGACCCGCCACGGGATGGCGTCCGACGGCGAGGAAAATCAGAGCGCCCATGGGCGGCATGATCACCAGCGCGGCATCAGAGGAGATGTGGCTAAAGAAGGCGATAAACAGCACCATGTAGCTGGCGTAACGTGCGCTGACGTGGGAGGCCATTTTCACCATCAGCGCCGGTAACAGTCCGACACGCTCGGCAAGCCCGGCGCCCAGTACCAGCGCCAGAATGGCTCCCAGCGGGGCGAAGCCGCTGAAGTTTTTAACCACATTCGGTAAGAACCAGTGCAACCCTTCGACACTCAACAGGTTCTTGACCGCCACCATACTGCCATCGGCCGGACTGCGCACGCTGACATCAAAGGCGGACAGCACCGCTGTCGCCACCATCAAAACCACGATCAACCAGATAAAAAGCAGGAAAGGGTGCGGCACTTTATTGCCGATCCTTTCAACCCAGCCATAGAGCTTACCGGATGGGGAATGCGAAGGTATGGAAGACATACTCATGGGCGTTCCTCGGGACTGTTGTTGTGTTGTTGTGTTGTGTTTTATTATTTTAAAGGTGACGGTGTCACGCCTGACGGAATCGGACACACGTACGGTTTTTCGGTGATTTGTTGTTCGAACTCTTCCCGGCATTGTTGCAGCAGCGTTGCATCCTGGAGCAGATTTAGCGCGGTTGCGCCCATCACTTTTCCGGCCAGCAGCATGCCTTTATGAGCAATGGAGGTTCGCCCCTGAGCCACGAGTTGCCAGGTATGCAAAGGCGTTCCGATGGTAAAGCAGGGGCTGAAACACTGTGCCACCGGCATTTTCCAGCTGACATCGCCCACATCGGTTGACCCGGCCAGTACGTTATCGGTAATGGCGTAAGGTGCGACCTCATCTGTCAGTAACATCTCCTGCTGACGGCGCGCAAAAGCGTTACCGGCTTCTCCCCCCGTCGCGGCAATGTTCTTCAGGCTGTTTTGCAGGTCATTTGGCGTTAGCGTGGCACGAATATCCTGCGCAAACTGGCGCTCCTCTTCCGTCCACTCCGGTGTGCCGTAATGCTGCAGGGCGCGATACATCGCCGCTTCGAGCGTGCGATTGGGCAGGTAGCTGGAGCAGGCTTTATCAAAGCGACACGCAACGGTGGTTTCGGTCATCATTGCCGCGCCCTGAGCGATTTTCTCGATACGTTCGTAGATCTGCTGCGCATCGGCCATTTCCGGCGCGCGGATCAGGTACAGCACTTCAGCCTGCGCCTGCACCACGTTGGGTGAGATTCCACCGGTATCGGTGATAGCGTAATGAACGCGCGCTTTCTCAATGATGTGTTCGTTGAGGAAATTGGTGCCGGTGGTCATCAGCGTTACGGCATCCAGCGCACTACGCCCCAGATGCGGCGAGTTAGCAGCATGCGCCGCCACGCCGTGAAACCGCCAGGCGGCCTGAATATTGGCCAGCGTGCTGACGTTAAACATGCCGGCAAATGCTTCAGGGTGCCAGGTGACGGCGGCATCAACGTCATCAAACAAACCTTCGCGCACCATAAAGGTTTTCCCTGAACCGCCTTCTTCACCAGGACAGCCGTAGAAACGCACGGTGCCGCTCCCCCCGTGCTGCTCCAGCCAGCTTTTCACCGCAATGGCACCCGCCAGCGCTGCCGTTCCCAGCAAATTGTGGCCACAGCCGTGGCCGTTGGCACCCGGCGTGGCGGACTGTGCCGTCGCGCAATGTGCCTGCTGGCTCAATCCGGCCAGAGCATCATATTCCCCCAGCAGGGCGATAACGGGTTTACCGCTGCCGAAGCTGGCGATAAAGGCATTCGGAATCCCGCCGGCTTCACGGGTCAGGGTGAAACCTTCCGCTTCCAGCGCGCCGGCAATCCGTTCCGCGGACCAGAACTCTTCAAAACGCGTTTCAGGGTGATCCCAGATGTCGTCGGCAATGTCGGTTAACAGCTGACATCGTGTGTCGATGGCATCGGCAATAAAAGCGTAGTTCTCCTGCATTACACACCTCGCGTCCACGGGAAATTAAGCGCAGTGCGCGCCAGCGTTTCGATAGCGAGGTTCATGACCTGCTCATCAAAATCAAATTTTTCATTGTGATGACCTGCGCTTAACTCGGTACCGAACACCATATACGACGCCATTCCGCCGTTCTGCTGCACGCGGGCCATCATCAGCGTCGCGTCTTCGGAACCTGCGGGGGCGTTGACTCTGTAAATGGCCTGCACCACACCGGTCACCTGACTTGCCTGCTGGCGCAGATAATCTACCCAGGCCGGTGTAGGGGCACTGGCGGTGGCGGCGCCCATCAGACGCATCTCGACACTCACGCCGTAGAGTGCCGCCGCACCGGTAATCACGGCCTGCGCGCGTTCAAAGACGTACTGGTTAATGGCTTCGCTTACGCCGCGGGTTTCAACCTTGAGCAGGGCGTTAGCTGGCACGACGTTGCGTCCGCTGCCGGCCTGCATCACGCCGACATTCACCCGCGATGCACCTTCGCTGTGTGGGGCAATGCTGTGAAGCGCGATAGCGGCCTGAGCTGCGGCGAGCAGGGCATTACGGCCGTCCTCCGGTTTACCGCCGGCGTGTGCGGCAACCCCGGTAAAATGCACATCGAACTTGGTGGTGGCCATAAAGTTATCGCTGCCGCAGATCACCACACCGGCGGGCACACCGGTGCCAATGTGAATCGCGGTGAAGTAGTCCACGTCGTCGAGCGCCCCGGCGGCCACCATGGCGCGAGCGCCTCGGGTGCCTTCCTCGGCTGGCTGGAAGATCAGTTTGATGGTGCCATTGAGTTGCGATTCATTCTGCTTAAGCACGTGCGCCAGCCCCAGACCAATGGTGGTGTGGCCATCGTGGCCGCAGGCGTGCATCATCCCCGGGTTGCAGGAGGCAAACCCGTCGCGGAACGGGCGATGGCTGTCATCGAGTGCTTCGCTTAAATCCAGCGCGTCCATATCCACGCGAAACGCCAGCGTCGGGCCTGGGCGGCCGGTATTCAGGGTCGCCACAATGCCGGTAAATCCCCCTTCAAACGGGGCCAGCCATTTCTCTGGTGCGCCTTGCGCCCGGGCGCGGGCAAACTCTCGCGCCAGCGTGGCGTCATCGGGTAATCCCATACGGCTTTCGGCGTCCACCACGTCGCGGCCCATCGCCAGCGAATAACCCAGCTGGTCTAAGATTTCCGCGACTTTCGCCGCCGTGCGAAATTCGAGCCATCCGGACTCCGCGAAATGGTGAAAATCGCGACGCCATGCGCTCAGTTGTGGGGCTAATGTCTGGATGTACTGCGCCAGTGATTCCATATCTGTTCCTGTCATCATTAAAATATGTGAACTGCTTCACGCTGTGATAGTTTTTACTTATCACTAACCGTTTTTTCACAGTTTTAACCGTTCAGGAATTACCCTCGCACATCCATTTCCATTAAAGTAGATGACAGTTTCTTTACTCTGATAAACAACGGTTATCGGTCGGGCTATGTCATTTCAGATTAAATTTCATCAAATCCGGGCGTTTGTTGAAGTCGCGCGTCAGGGCAGTATCCGCGGTGCTAGCAGGACGCTTAATCTTTCGCAACCGGCGCTGACCAAATCGATCAAAGAGCTGGAAGAGGGGATGGCGGCGCAGCTTTTTGTGCGCAGGAGTAAAGGCGTCGCATTGACCGAGTGTGGGGAAGGGTTTTACTCGCGCGCCAGGCTGATTCTGGAAGAGTTACGCGCGGCGCAGGATGATATCCGCCAGCGCCAGGGGGAACTGGCCGGGCAGATTAACATTGGAATGGGAGCCAGTATTTCGCGAAGCCTTATGCCCGCGGTGATCACCCGCTTTCATGCACAACATCCGCAGGTAAAAGTCCGGATTATGGAAGGGCAACTGGTGTCGATGATCAATGAATTACGCCAGGGCGAGCTGGATTTCACCATCAATACCTATTATCAGGGGCCGTACGATCATGAGTTTACGTTTGAAAAATTGTTCGAAAAGCCTTTCGCCGTATTTTGTCGGGAAGGGCATCCGGCGACGGGCGCGACATCCATTACCGAATTGCTGAATTATAACTGGACAATGCCGACGCCACGCGGGAGTTATTATAAGCAATTAGAAGATGTTTTTACTCATCGCTCGCAAATACCACGCATTGACGTTGTCTGCGAAACGTTTTCTTCCTGCATTAGCCTTGTTGCACAAAGTGATTTTTTAAGTATCCTGCCAAAGGAACTGGGCTGTGACCCGCTGCTGGCGCACCGTCTGGTTATGCTGCCCGTTGTCGAATCGCTACCTAAAGCGGCCTATTATTTAATTCAGCGTCGTGATTCTCGTCAGACACCCCTGACCGAATCGTTAATTACGCAATTCAGAAGAGAGGCGCGGAAAATAGTATCGGAGTGAAGTGGGGAGTAAAATAAAAAAACAGAGCCTGTCCGACATCAGACAGACCCTACAACACACAGCAGTGCTTCCCTTCGCAGATCCTGAATGTTATATCCGTGAAGCAGGTTTATTTAATTATAACAGCCAACCCTCAAAAAGATATGTTTTAGCATCATTGATTCCACATTTTTTTAACCTAAACTTTCTGTTTTATGTGTGCTGAAATTTAAGTTAAGTTGCGTTTAACTTTTGCGAAGAAATAATTTTTATATTCATCAGGTTAATATTTATGCCCTCATCCTGGGGGGCGGTTATTGAGGCCCATGCCTGGCGCAGGTATAGTACAGGCTCAGATGTAGCGGGAGGATGTCCATGAACCCTGACGACAAATCACTTTTTCTTGACGCCATGGAGGGTATCCAGCCCCTGAAGCGCTGCACGGATATTCACTGGCAGCCGAGCCGCAACACGCGAACGCGTCAGGAGATTGATACCGAGCAACTGGATAACTTCCTGACCTTGGGCTTCCTGGAACTTCTGCCCCTGGAGGAGCCGCTGGCGTTCAGACGGGAAGGGGTGCAACAGGGCGTTATTGATAAGCTCCGCTCGGGTAAATATTCCCGCCAGGCCAGCTTAAATCTGTTACGCCAGCCCGCCGAGCGTTGCCGGCAGATGCTGTTTTCCTTTATCCGCCAGGCTGGACGCGATGGATTACGTAACCTGGTGATCATTCATGGAAAAGGGCGGGAGCAGAACGCCCATCCCAACGTGGTACGCAGCTATCTGGCGCGCTGGTTAACCGAGTTCGAGGAAGTGCAGGCCTTTTGCGTGGCGCTGCCGCATCACGGCGGCAGCGGAGCATGCTATGTTTCGCTACGAAAGTCTGACGAAGCGAAACAGGAGAACTGGGAACGGCACGCTAAGCGCAGCCGTTAAGCGCTTCTGGCGGGCGAGACGTTCGCCCGCCTGTCACTCAGAAGGTTTCCCAGTTGCTGTCGGTGGCGGTGTTGGCCGTTGCCGGGCGTAACAGCTGTGGGGTTTTCACCGTGGCCGGGCGGGGTGCGGTGGCTTTTTCCTTTCCGTTCAGGCGAAACGCTGCCACAGCCTGGCGCAGTTGTTCCGACTGATCTTCCAGGGCCGCCGCCGCCGTGGCGGATTGCTGTACCAGCGCGGCGTTTTGCTGTGTGACGCTGTCCATCTGCGAAACGGCCAGGCTCACCTGTTCGATGCCGCGGCTCTGTTCATCGGACGCCGACGAAATCTCGCCCATGATATCGGTCACGCGGGTCACGGCAGCGACAATCTCCTTCATGGTTGCGCCCGCTTCGCTGACCTGCTCTGAACCGGTATTCACCCGGCTGACGGAGTTCTCAATCAGCCCTTTGATCTCTTTCGCCGCCTGCGCACTGCGGCTGGCCAGCGTGCGGACTTCACCTGCGACGACCGCAAAGCCACGACCTTGCTCCCCGGCACGCGCGGCTTCCACCGCCGCGTTAAGCGCCAGAATGTTTGTCTGGAAGGCAATGCTGTCAATCACGCCGGTAATGTGCGCAATTTGCTGCGAGCTGTCGGCGATTTCGGTCATGGTACGGACAACGTTATCCACCACGTGACCGCCACGGGCCGCCGTTTCTGAAGCGTTCTTCGCCAGTAGCGTAGCCTGACGGGCGTTGTCGGAGTTCTGTTTAACCGTAGCGGTCAGCTCTTCCATGCTGGCAGCCGTCTCCTCCAGCGAAGCCGCCTGTTGCTCGGTGCGGGCAGACAGATCGTTGCTTCCGGCGGCAATTTCACCTGCGCCTGTGTAAATGGAGTCGGTGCTACCACGCACGGCGCTGACGGTGGTCACCAGCGACTGCTGCATCTCATGCAGACCCGCCGCCAGCTGGCCCATCTCATTGCGGCCAGACAGGGCGATATCCTGCGTCAGATCGCCGCCCGCAATGGCGCGAATATGGTTCATAATCATGTGGAGCGGTTTTAACAGCAGGTGTTGTAAACCCTGCCAGATCACCACCAGTACCGCGATAACGGCCAGGAAGATCGCTGCCAGCGTCCATTGCATCTGGGTAAAGCTGCTCTGGTTCTCTTCGGTTGCGGCTTTCAGCAGGGTGTTGTTTTCGGCGCGCCAGCGGTTATAAACCCCTTCCATATCGTCCTGGGCCTGTTGGGCATCCAGATCGCCATAGGCCTGGTAGTTGTCGGCACGCAGATACGCAATGGAGAGACGCATTACTTCATGCATCTGGCTCCATGATTTCTGCATTTCGTCGGTTAATGCCGCGTTCTGGCCGTTAACCTGCGGCATTTTCTGCCACTCTTTGTTATAGGCTTCAGCTTTAGCCAGAGAATCAGCCGCGGTGCCAAGCAGTTTGTTGATCGCCGCAAGGGACGCCGGGTCGCGCTGGTTTTTCAGGTAGCGGATCGCCACGCGGGTGACGGTGACGCGCGTTTTGATCAGCGTGTTCACGCTGTCGCTCAGGCTCTCCTGCTGGGCATTGAGCACCCCGGAGTTCTGGAAGTTATGGCGGTCGTTGCTGACGGCAGAGTAGAACAACCCTCCCGTGACAACTTGCAACAGACAGAATATGGTGAGAGCAAAGATAATACCGGTAATCACGTGCAGATTTTTCAGCATAGCGGTCGTCCGTTAGAGAAGATGCAGGGTTACACAAATACTATCGTCGTAGAGAAATTAAACTTTAATTTAACTCGCGCTTAACTACGGGGTCTGTTAAGGAACTCGTTGTAAATCCGGATCATTTTTATGAGGAAGGTCGACATGAGCAGCATTGATAAAAGCGGGACGTACGCACTGGGGTCGCGGACGGTTAAACGGCTTGGCTATGGCGCGATGCAGCTTGCCGGGCCGGGCGTGTTTGGTCCTCCAAAGGACAAAAATGCCGCGCTGGATGTGCTCCGCGAAGCGGTGGCTGCTGGGGTGAATCACATTGATACCAGCGATTTTTACGGGCCGCATATCACCAACCAGCTGATCCGCGAGGCGCTTCATCCGTACCGCGACGATCTGACGCTCGTCACCAAGATCGGTGCCCGTCGCGGCAGTGATGCCTCCTGGCTGCCGGCCTTCTCCGCGCAGGAACTAACGCAGGCGGTACATGACAATCTGCGTAATCTGCAGCTGGATGTGCTGGACGTGGTTAATCTGCGCATCATGTTCAGCGCACACGGGCCAGCAGAAGGCTCAATTGCTGAACCTCTCGCCACGCTGGCCGAGTTACAACAGCAAGGTTTGGTGCGCCATATTGGCCTGAGCAACGTCACGGCCACCCAGGTTGCGGAAGCGCAGAAGATGGTGCAGGTGGTGTGTGTGCAGAACATGTACAACATCGTGAACCGTGGCGATGATGCGCTGGTGGATTCGCTGGCGCAGCAGGGGATTGCGTATGTGCCGTTCTTCCCGCTGGGCGGTTTTACACCCCTGCAATCATCCGGGCTGCAGGCGGTCGCTGATTCGCTGGGCGTAACGGCAATGCAGGTCGCGCTGGCGTGGTTGCTGCAACGTTCGCCGAACATCCTGCTGATCCCCGGCACCTCCTCCGTGGCGCATCTGCGACAAAATCTTGCGGCGGCGGAGCTGGTGCTCCCGGCTGACGCGCTGGAAACGCTCGATTCGCTGGCGGATTAAGCCAGACAGGCATAAGCCCAAAGCAGTGCTTTGGGCTTTTTTGTCCCTCTTGAAACCTGAATGTCGCTGCCGCAGGCGTTATCTGGCTATTCTTTCGCCGATGCGCAGGATACGGCTGAATTAAATCCGCTCACACTTCAATGCGTTTGGGGTGACCCCCGTAAAGGACCTTGATCCTTGTCCATAATCCGTAATACTGTATTTATATACAGTATCTGACGAGAAAGGCATTTATGGACACTCTCTTTTCTTATTATCCAAAGCAACCTCTTGAATTACCGTTATTTGTAGAACGCGTAGCGTGTGGTTTTCCAAGCCCGGCACAGGATTATGTGGAAGATCGTCTCGATCTTAACCGCCTGGCCGTCAGGCATCCCAGCGCGACCTACTTTGTGAAGGTGAGCGGAGACTCGATGATCGGCGTTGGGATCGGCGATGGCGATCTGCTGGTCGTCGATCGTTCGTTAAACGCCGTGCACGGGGATATTGTGGTGGCATCCGTCGCGGGTGAGTTTACGGTCAAAGAGCTGCAGACCCGCCCGATCCTGAGGTTAGTGCCGCATAACGTTCGCTATCAGCCGATCACGTTTCAGTCCGAAGAGGAACTGCAGATCTTCGGTGTTGTCACCCACACACTCAAAACGCATAAACATGTTCGCACTGGTTGATGTGAACAGCTTTTATGCCTCCTGCGAGACGGTGTTTCGGCCCGATCTGCGGGGCAAACCCGTGGTGGTGGTCTCCAATAACGACGGCTGCATTATTTCGCTGTCGCGGGAGGCAAAGCAGTTCGATATAAAAATGGGCGAGCCGTATTTCAAATTCAAAGAGAAGCGCTTTCCCGCGCGGGTTTACGTCTTTAGCTCGAACTATGCGCTTTACGCCGATCTCAGCAGCCGGGTGATGCAGACGCTGACCGACTTCGCCCCGGCCATAGAGATTTACTCCATTGATGAGGCGTTTGTGAACGTTGCTGGCGTCAGCAACTGCATGGCGCTGGAGGCGTTTGGTCATCATATGCGCACGCAGGTGTTTAAAAATACGGGATTAACCGTTGGCGTAGGCATTGCCCCCACGAAAACGCTGGCGAAGCTGGCCAACTATGCGGCAAAGCGGTGGAGCAGCACGGGAGGCGTAGTGGATTTATCGGATCGCGAGCGGCAGCGTAAACTGCTGGCGCGCGTACCGGTAGAGGAGGTGTGGGGCGTCGGGCGGCGCATTACCAAAAAACTTAATGCGATGGGCGTCACCACGGCGCTGGATCTGGCACAAGCTTCCTCGTGGGTCATCCGCAAACATTTTAACGTTGTCCTGGAGCGCACGGCGCGCGAGTTGCGCGGCGAGCCCTGTCTTGATCTGGAAGAGTTCACGCCCACGAAGCAGCAGATTATCTGTAGCCGCTCGTTTGGACACCGTATTACGCAATACGAGGAGATGCACCAGGCCATTTGCGCCTACGCTGAACGGGCTGCGGAAAAGCTGCGCAGCGAGCATCAATATTGTCGCTTTATCAGCGTGTTTTTGCGTACCAGCCCGCATGCGGACAACGAGGTTTATTACGGCAATCAGGCGTCTGTCACCCTGATGACGCCCACCAATGACTCGCGCGATATCATCCGTGCCGCCACCGATGCGCTGGGGCGCATATGGCTTGACGGCTATCGCTACATGAAAGCGGGGGTGATGCTGGCGGACTTTTTCAGTAGCGGCGTCGCCCAGCTGAATTTATTTGACGATAACCGTTTGCGCGCCAACAGCGCGGCGCTGATGGCGCTGATCGACAGCGTGAATCATTCCGGGAAAGGGAAGATATGGTTTGCCGGGCAGGGGATTGAGAAATCCTGGGCGATGAAGCGCGAGATGTTGTCACCGGCTTATACGACGCGGTACGCGGATTTGCCGGTAGCGAAGTAGACGCCGGTTATTTGGCAAGCGACGGCAGGATTTGTTCGATCACCTGTATCACGCTTCTGACGCGTTGTGGGATAAAGCGGGCGTCGGGGTAGACGGCATAGAGATACCGGTCAGGTAACCGCCAGGCCGGTAATACCGGCACCAGCGTGCCGGCTTGCAACGCCTTTGCCGCAAGCGGCAGCTGCATGCCGCCAATCCCGATGCCTGACTCCAGCGCCTGTAACAGGGCGTCACTGGTGTTGGCACGAAAAACGGTATGCACTTTCACGTCAATTGTTTCCTCACCGGCGATCAACCGTAGAGGCGCATCCCGCGGGATGCCGCTAAATCACACATGGGGATGTGCCGCCAGTTCGCTGACGGAGTGTACCGCCTGAAAGCCGGGAGCAGCGAACAGCGCGGTTTCAATCCGCATCAGAAGACGTGCCGCATGCGATTGTGGAGGTTCAGCGCTAAGGCGTAGCGCGACATCCACCCCTTCGCTCACCAGGTCGGCGATGCGGTCATCCAGGGACAACGTCAGGTGCAATGCCGGATGCAGGCGCTGAAGCGCCAGCAGAGGGGGCAAAACGATCTGCCCCAGACCGCTTGGCAACTGAACATGGACGCTGCCCTGAAACTGATGATCGGCAGGATTCAACCGTCTCTCCGCTTCCTGCATGGCATCCAGCAAAAGCTGCATATCACGGCGATAACGTTCACCCTGCTCGGTGAGCTTCATCATTCGCGTTGTCCGATGCAGTAATACCACCCCGAGCTCCTGTTCCAGGGCGGCAATCTGCTGGCTGACGGCAGATTGCTTCATTCCGCTCTGGCGAGCGGCTGCCGAAAAGGAACCCGCTTCTGCGACGCGCAGAAAGGTGGAAATGGCGTTGAGCTTATTGTTCATTTAATGTTTTTTCTTATAAGTGCCATCGAATTCAGGGGATATGTAGGGAAAAAATAATATATCACACTGTGTCTGTCACCCTAACTGGAGAAACACCGTGAATAAGATGCAGCCACAAAACGTCGCGCTGGTCGCTGGCGCCAGCGGGATCGTAGGCAGACAGCTCGTCAAAACGCTCCTGGACAATAAATGGCAGGTGATTGGCCTGAGCCGCCATGCCTTATCCCATCCTGATGCTATTTCGCTGATCAACGTTGATTTACTGGATGCGGAGGATAGCGCCAGGGCTTTGCAAGCCGCTGGCGAGATCACCCATATTTTTTACAGCGCCTGGATGAATGCCGGGAGCTGGACGGAAATGGTTGAACCGAACGTCACGATGTTGCGCAACCTGGTCAGCAATATTGAAAAAACGGCGCCTTTGCAGACGGTAAGCCTGATGCAGGGATACAAAGTGTATGGCGCGCACCTGGGACCGTTCAAAACCCCGGCACGCGAAAGCGATCCGGGCGTACCCGGGGCAGAATTTAACGCCGCTCAGCTCGCGTGGCTCCGTGATTTTCAGCGGGGAAAACGCTGGCACTGGAATGCCATCAGGCCAGGCGTGGTGGGCAGTTCGGTGCCAGGCAATACCATGAACCTTGCGCTGAGCATCGCACTGTATGCGTCCCTGTGTAAGGCTCTGGGTTTACCTCTGCGTTTTCCCGGTTCGGAACAGACCTGGCACAGCATTGTTGATCATACTGACGCCGGATTGCTGGCGGAGGCAACGCTGTGGGCAGCCACATCACGTAGGGCTAACAACCAGGCTTTCAATGTGAATAATGGGGACATCTGGCGCTGGAGCGAGCTGTGGCCGCGCATCGCACGCTGGTTTGAACTGGACTCTGCGCCGCCGGTCAGATTGTCATTCCATCAGCTGTTTAAGGATTATCGTGCGTTATGGCGCGACATTGCCGGGGATCGGTTGGTGGAGGCGGATATTTTGCAACTGAACGACGGGCATTTTGCCGATTTTGTCTTTAGCTGGAATTACGACATGTTTGGCGACGGCAGTAAGCTCCGCCGGTCAGGGTTCACGCGAATGCAGGCAACCGATGAGATGTTTTTCAGCCTGTTCTCGCAGCTAAGAGCGGCACGTATTATTCCGTAAAAAAAGGGGAGTGCGTTTCTGACGGCAGTAAAAAACGCGAACCCGGAAGCAGGGAGTAAAGAGCGCTCAATGCTCACTTTCTGGAATAAGGCCAGAGGAGCTGGCCAGTTCATGACAAAGCGCGCCAATCCGATCCACCGCATTCAGCAGGAGGGGCGTGGGTTCGTTGGCACAATTTAATCGCAGGAAATTCGTTAAGTGTGCGCGGGGGGAAAACAGCGGCCCGGGGCTAACGCCAATGTTCAGTGTCAGCGCGCGGCGGTGCACCTCCAGTGCATTCACCTGGTGTGGAAGTTCAACCCACAACAGGAAACCGGCAGCCGGCACGTTAACGCGTGTGCCGGGAGGGAAGCTTGCCTTGACGCGCGCAATGACGGCACCAATCCCTTCTGCGATGCGCCGCTTTAGCCGCCGCAGATGACGATCGTAGTCGCCACTGGCCAGGATTTCGCTCGTTGCGGCCTCAAACAGCGGCGCGCCTGCCCAGTCTCCGGCCATACGCGCCTGCAGGACCTGGGCGTGGTAACGTCCGGCCGCAATCCAGCCGATGCGCCATCCGGGCGCAAGCGTTTTAGACAATGAACTGCAGTAAATGACATTCCCGCTCTGGTCGAACGCTTTACAGGCCGGAGGACGTTGCCCTTCGCCGACCAGATCACCATAAACATCGTCCTCAATTAACGGGATACCTGCATCTTCCAGCAGGGCAACAAGTTCCTGCTTGCGGGTGACGGACATACTGGCGCCCAGCGGATTTTGCACGGTGGGCGAGGCCAGAACGGCCGCTGGATGATGGCACCGAATAGCATCGGCGAGCGGCGCCAGCAACAACCCTTCTTGAGGATCGGTTGGGATCTCCAGCGCCTTCAGGCCCAAATCTTCCAGCAACAACAGCGTACCGAAATAGGCGGGTTGTTCTATCGCTACCACGTCGCCAGGCTGGCACACAGCCCGCAACGCCAGACGCAGCGCCTGTGTCGCGCCAGCGGTGATGATGAGATCCTCTGCACCAAAACGGCCACCCCATTGCGCTGCCCGGGCGGCAATCTTACTGCGCAAATCAACCCGTCCCGGAGGCAGACTATAGCTTTGCCCACGTGCTTCCAGACGTCGACCTGCAGACTGCAGCGCACGTTGCAGGGTATCGCCTGGTAGCCACGCGGGGTCGGGCAAGGCAGCCCCCAGCGGTACCAGCCGGGCTTCTGCACTACTGAATAACGATCGCGCGACGGCTGACATTGTCACAGGCACGGGGCCGGGCAGGGAACGCGTGGGCTGCACGCATCGGGACTGGCGGGTCTGACGGACGTAGTAGCCCGAACGCGGACGTGCAACGATCAGGCCTTCGGCCTCAAGGCAGCGTAGTGCTTCCAGTGCCGTCGGGAGACTGACCTGTTCGCGCTCGGCCAGTTTACGTGCAGAGATCATCCGGTCGCCGATTTGCAACGCGCCTGAAGCCAGCGTAAGACGCAGCATCTCAGCAATCCGACGGTAATGGGGGGACGGGGCGGCCATGGGGATCTGTGCAGTCAAATTTTCGATAAAACTGACTATACAGCCAATGAAGTGCCCCATCTATAGTGTCCGGCATGTTCCAGACAAGGAGGCACTATGCACAGCGACAATTTCGATATTTCTGCCTATTTCAGGCGCATAAACTATACCGGTCAGGCGGCTGCCGATACTGCAACCCTGCATGCGCTTATGCGCCATCAGCTCTTTTCGATACCCTTTGAAAATGGGGATGTACAGGCGGGTAAAGTCGTTTCGCTGGTACCCGAAGACATTGCCGATAAGCTGTTGAGGCAGAAGCGCGGCGGCTATTGCTATGAGGTGAATGGGCTATTTGCGATGGCGCTGGAGGCATTGGGCATTCGCTGGCGTTTTGTCGCGGCGCGCCCGATGTTCTACCCGGTGCGTCGGCCTAAAACCCATATGGCACTCATTGCTGAGATTGACGGTCGTCAGTGGCTTTGTGACCTCGGGTTCGGTAGCTACGGCATCCGTGCGCCGATGGCGTTAGACATGCTTGATACGGATATCCGGCAGGATTTCGACACGTTCCGGCTGACCCGTAACGCGGAGGGTGAGTATCTGCTTCAGGCACGGGTGGAGGGTAAATGGGCCAGTCAGTACGGCTTTGACCTCTCTCCTCAGGAGTGGATTGATTTTGTGCCTGCCAACTACCTCAACTCCACGCACCCGGACGCCATTTTTGTGCAGAAGCTGCTCGTCGTACAGCATCGCCCGGAAGGACGCCAGATTTTGCTGGGTAATGTGCTGAAAACGATCACCGCGCAGGGCGTGGAAACGCAGCAGCTGGCAGAAGATGACATTGCCTCTGTACTGAAAAATTGTTTTGCGCTGACGGTTGAGTGATCCGCAGGGGGACGCTGGACTGTATCGAGTCTGCGCATGCGTCCCCGGCTTATCATCGACAATGCGGACTGTTAAATACAGAGGCTACCTGAGACGTCTTCAGGGCAGAAACCGTATCCGCTACGTAAAAAGCGTCGTAATAATCAACCCTATAATATACAGGGAAAGGATGCCCTGGATGCTACTTAAAGCCCACCGCAAGTAGCGCCACTGGTAGCGTTCTCTGGCATTGGCCTCGGCAATGGGGCCGGTAGCGTCAGGGGCTTCTTTTCTGAAGCGCTGCAGGGTTTGATGACACCACCACACCAGCAGTAATACCAGCACGGTTTTCGTGAGCAGTGAGCCATAAGCATTGAAAAAAACGTCCCAGTAGCAACGGAGTGTATCCATATCCTTTTACCTGTAACTGTGCGGCCCATATGACGAAGAGGGGCAATATTAGGGAATTATTTTTTCTTATTCATCATCGCTTTTAGATCGGCAAACGGGTTGAAAGTGGCCACGCCCATGTCTTTTTGCGCGTCTTCACCCGCCACAACGGTAGTACCGTACTGATCTGCTTCGGTGTATTTCGAGTGTTCATGGTCGTGGCAAAACAGGCACAACAGCTCCCAGTTGCTGCCATCTTCCGGGTTATTAGTATGATCGTGATCGATATGGTGAACCGTGAGCTCGCGCAGGTTTGAATAGACGAACTCGCGTGAGCAGCGTCCACAGACCCAGGGATAGATTTTTAATGCCTTTTCACGGTAGCCACTTTCCAGTCGCGCGTAGTTTTTAGGGATCAGAGCCATTGCCGGTTTTACCTGCCAGGGAAAAAGAAAGACGCACTATATCTCATTATGGGGCGTCATTGCGATCCGCTCAATTCTGTCAATTTATTTGAATTATTCCGTTAAATAAAGGGCATTTATTCTCCCCGGGTAATGCGTAAAGTAGAGATAACGCAAAGCATCATCAGGATATCTCGTTATGAAAAAGATCGGCTTTTTGTCATTTGGTCACTGGACACCGTCACCCCAGTCCGGCACGCGTTCCGCGGCGGACACCCTGTTGCAATCCATCGACCTGGCCGTCGCCGCTGAAGAGCTGGGCGCAGACGGTGCCTATTTCCGTGTGCATCATTTTGCCCGTCAACTCAGCTCTCCGTTCCCCTTACTGGCGGCGATCGGTGCCAAAACGAAAAGCATCGAAATCGGTACTGGTGTGATTGATATGCGCTATGAAAATCCGATGTACATGGCGGAAGATGCGGGCGCGGCGGATTTAATCTCCGGCGGACGTTTGCAGCTGGGGATCAGCCGGGGCTCTCCGGAGCAGGTCATTGATGGCTGGCGTCATTTTGGTTATGTCCCGCAGGAAGGGGAAAATGAATCAGATATGGCACGCCGACACACCGAGGTACTGCTTGAGGTGCTGCGCGGAGAAGGGTTTGCAAAACCGAACCCACAACCCATGTTCCCAAATCCACCGGGACTGCTGCGCCTGGAGCCACATTCCGAAGGTTTACGTGAGCGCATCTGGTGGGGCGCAGGGTCGAACGCGACAGCGGTATGGGCTGCAAAACTGGGGATGAACCTGCAAAGCTCAACCCTGAAAGATGATGAAACCGGTGAGCCATTTCATATTCAGCAGGCAAAACAGATCCGCGCTTACCGACAGGCCTGGGCGGAAGCCGGGCATACTCGTCAGCCGCGCGTCTCGGTCAGCCGCAGTATTTTCGCGCTGATGGACGATCGTGACCGTATGTACTTCGGCGCAAGCCGGAATGACAGCGATAGCGTGGGTTACCTTGATGAGAAAACGCGCGCAATTTTCGGACGCAGCTATGCCGCTGAGCCTGAAAAGCTGATTGAGCAGTTGAAACAGGACGAAGCGATTGCCGAAGCGGACACCTTATTGCTCACCGTGCCGAACCAGCTCGGAGTGGATTACAACGCGCATGTTATCGAATCCATTCTGAAGCATGTTGCACCGGCAATGGGATGGCGCGAGTAGCCATTTTGTTGTGCGCCGAGCGCGAAGGCCGTAACGCCTGCCTGTCTCGTCACCCCCGGTAAGGGGGACAGGCAGGCATCTGCGGAGGTTATTCGACTGGCTTATGGCTCATATCGCTCAGCAGCACGGCGATACTTTGCCCGCCCGCCGTCTGTTCGAGGCCAATCTTCACAATGATGGTCAGCGGAACGGAGAGCAACATGCCGACCGGGCCGAGCAGCCATCCCCAAAATATAAGAGACAGAAATACCACCAGCGTGGACAATCCCAGACCGCGCCCCATCATGCGTGGCTCAAGAATATTCCCGAACACCAGGTTAATCACCAGATACCCGGCCAGCAGAATCAGCGCATCATAGAACCCACTGAACACCAGCACCTGCAGAATAGGGGGAATAGCGGCCAGCACCGAGCCGATGTTGGGGATATAGTTGAGCGCAAAGGCCAGTAATCCCCAGACGAACGCAAACCGGACATCCAGCGCCATCAGCATTCCCCAGACCACGGCCCCGGTGACCAGGCTAATGGCGGTTTTCAGGACCAGATAGCGGGAGACGCTATCCAGCGCGCGTTGAATCGCCCCCATGCCTTCAACCGGACGGACCATTATTTGCTGCAGTTTTACGGGCAGTTGCGGCACTTCCAGTAGCATGAACACCACCGTTAAAAACAGCAGGAAAATCGAGGTCATGGCGTTAGAGAGCTGCGCCAGCAGGCCGGTGACGAGGGTCATGGCGGCATTCGGATCAATGTACTTCAGCAACTCCTCAACGGAGACTTCGATTCCCGCACGCTGCAGCCAGGGTTCAAGCTGCAACAGCGGTATCGCCAGCGACGAGCGGTATTTCGGTAACGTTCGCGTCAGTTCATTCAGGGAGGTGCCGAGATAAGCGACCAGCAGCACCATGGCAATAATAATGATGCTGATAAGCATCGTGATTGCCAGCACGCGCGGGATGCGGAACCGCGTCATGCGCTGTATGAGCGGGTTAAGGATCACCGCAATAAACAGGGCCAGAATAAACGGCACGATGATGTCGGCGGCAAAACGAACGCCCGTCAGTATGATCACCAGCATGCCCAGCATGATGACAATTTTTAGCCCGTTCAGGGTAATGATGGGTTTAGCCATGGGGGTTCCTGAATAATATTTTTATTTATAATAAAGGCGAAAGCCGTTTCAATAAACTAACCAAAATCAAACGGGATGGGTAAAGAATTGAAAAGACTTTGAGTAAAAGCCTTACTTATGGTACAAATTTGACGTGTTCAACTACCGAGGACAATTTTCATCCGCAAAGACGAGAAGCAACAACGCGGATAATTGTAATTTTATGGACAATTTGTTCAGGACGTATTCTTCAAACAACACCGCTGTATTTTTCACTTCCTTCTGCCTTCTTTCTGGTGAGCAACACTGGCGCAACGCGCTATAGTCACATCTTCTGCCTGAGCTGGCGCTACGCGCTTAGCTGTCTGATTTAATTTCATATTTTTGGGTTTGCTGCACGCAGCAGGCCACGATGGATTATATTCTCAAGCAGGAGAAAAACATGTTTTACTGGATTTTATTAGCCCTTGCTATTATCGCTGAAATTACCGGCACGCTGTCGATGAAATGGGCAAGCGTCAGCGATGGCAATACCGGCTTTATTTTAATGCTGGTGATGATTTCACTTTCCTATATTTTCCTGTCGTTTGCAGTGAAGAAAATTGCGCTGGGTGTGGCCTATGCGCTGTGGGAAGGGATCGGTATTTTGTTGATCACCCTGTTCAGCGTCTTATTATTTGACGAAACATTATCAACAATGAAGATTGCCGGGTTAACGACGCTGGTAGCAGGTATCGTGCTGATTAAATCGGGTACACGCAAACCGACTAAGCAGCCGAAGGAGCAGACCCATGCAGCAGTTTGAATGGATCCACGCGGCCTGGTTGGGGTTTGCCATCGTGTTGGAGATTTTAGCGAACGTCCTGCTAAAATTCTCTGACGGTTTTCGTCGTAAAATTTACGGACTGTTGTCGATTGCCGCCGTACTGGGGGCGTTCAGCGCCCTGTCACAGGCGGTGAAGGGTATCGATCTGTCCGTGGCCTATGCGCTGTGGGGCGGGTTTGGTATTGCCGCCACCCTGGCAGCCGGCTGGGTGCTGTTCGGTCAGCGTTTAAATAACAAAGGTTGGATTGGACTGATATTGCTGCTTGCCGGCATGATCATGATAAAACTCGCCTGATACACGTTAAGCCATTATTTACAGGCAGCGAAATTCGCTGCCTGTATTACTCTTAAAAAAGCAAAACATTGAAGAGGATGGCTGATGTATCGCACATTAAGCTGGCGCAATATTCCCACCGCGAGAACATTGTTCGCCATGATCTTCATGGCGGGGATCGGCTTAATCATCTCCATTGTCGCGCTGCTCTATTTATCTCTGCACCTGATCAGCACCAAAACCAATGAAATTGACGAGCACCGCACCACGCTTTCCGTGCAGGGTGCGATACAAACGTCGGTTAACCGTGTCTCGACCCTGGTGATTGATAATGCCGTCTGGGACGATGCGGTACGCGAGGTCTACCGCCCAAAGCTCGATACCGAATGGTTATACAACACCTGGGGAGCGGGCTTTAAAGTCAATAACCTCTATGACGGCACTTTCGTGCTGGATGAGCATTTCAACGTCATCTGGGGATCGTTTCAAAGCCAGCCTTTTGCGGAGACGAATCTCGACTTTTTTGGCAAAGGCCTGCAAGCGCTTATTCAGCAGCACGGACGTGAGTTACCCAGCCAGAAGAATATTTATGCCGGGATCACCCGAACGCGTCACGGCGTCGCGTTTGTCGGAATAGGGCTGATTCGACCGATGATCGGGCGATTGCAGGTTAACGACGGTACACGCCGCTATCTGGTGATTACCCGCCATTTGAATGGCGGCATATTATCCGATCTGGGGCAGACCTTTCAGATTGATAACCTCAACTTTACCCCGGATAAAATCAACAGTCTGAGTATGCCGCTGCGCAGTTCTGCAGGGGAGTTACTGGGGTACCTCAACTGGCAGGCACGCCTTCCTGGCGCGCAGGCGGCCCGGGCTGCATCATCCGATATTACGCAGATAGTGGTGCTGGCATCAGTGCTGATCCTGCTGTTCATTATGGTGAGCTGTGTGGGCCTGTACAAACTGGCCCGCGGAGAAAGCCAGGCGCGTCTGGTCGCCAGAACGGACTGGCTAAGCCATCTGCCGAACCGCCGCGCACTCATTGAAGCGCTGGACCGCGTGAGTTTGCGTGGCGATATTGACGTCAAAAGCGTGGTGTTTATCGATCTGGATGGCTTCAAGGACGTCAACGATATCTACGGCCACAGCGTCGGTGACGATCTCATTGTGACCATCGCCAAAACGCTGAATGAATGCGTTCCACCGGGCGGGATGCTGGCGCGCATGGGAGGCGATGAGTTTGCCATGACCATCGGCGGTGAAGGGGCAGAAGCGCTGGCGACCACCTTTGCCGAATCGGTACTGGATTTTCTTAATACCCCCATTCGTCTGGGGGAGCGCACCATTCATATCGGCGCCAGCATCGGGATTGCCAGCGGAACCCTGATTGAATGCACCAGTTCCGAGCTGTTTCGCCGCGCCGATATCGCCATGTACCATTCCAAAATTAGCGGGAAAGGGCGTGTCACCCACTATGACGCGGCGCTGAATAACGCCCGGGAACGCAAGCTTGTGATTGAAAACCAGATCCGTAACGGACTGGAGCGAGACGAGTTTGAGGTCTGGTACCAGCCGATTATTGACGCCCGCAGTCAGAAAATGAGCAGTGTGGAAGCGCTGGTTCGCTGGCCGCGTCGTCCGGAAGGTGAACTCGGTCCGGATACCTTCATTTCCATTGCGGAAACGAGCGGGCTGATTTACAAACTGGGCCAGTTTGTTTTGCAGCGTGCCTGCCAGGATCTGGAGCCGTACAGCGAATTAAAGCTCTCCGTTAATATCTCCCCGGCGCAGTTTCGCGACCCTGAATTCGAAGAAAAAGTGGCCTGGGTTCTGGAAAGCACCCGTTTCCCGGCCAGGCGACTCCAGCTCGAAGTCACGGAGACCTATGTGCTGGAAAACCCCGAGCGTGCCCGCACGGCGATAGCCAACCTTAAAGCGCTGGGCACCGCGGTGGCGCTGGATGATTTTGGCACGGGCTATTCGAGTATTGGCTATTTGCGGCGTTTTAATTTCGACACCATTAAGATTGATAAATCACTGGCCGGGCTGGTGGACAACGATGAGCAGGCGGCGGCGCTGGTGAGCGGCACGGTGAGGATCGCCAATGCCCTGGGCATGGCGGTGGTCGCTGAAGGGGTGGAAAACGAAAAGCAGATGAAATTGTTACGGCTGGCTGGCTGCGATCAGCTGCAGGGATTCTGGTTCAGCCAGCCGATGCCGATTGAATCAATCAGGGCGTTACGTCAGGTCAGACAGTGCTGAGTTACTGCTGCGCCAGTGCTTCCAGCTTGTCACGAAAACCGGTCACGGCTAAGGCCCGGTTATCTGCACGCCATCTGTCTTTTGCCGCTGGCGCAGAGCTTTGAACCCCAATCAGCTGCCAGCCGTTATCCGTTTTTAACATCAGCGGCGAGCCGCTGTCACCGGGTAACGTATCGCACTGATGTGAGAGCACGCTGTTTTGCGCCCATCCTGTGACAATACAGTCCGTGTGGGTGTAAAGCGCGTCCAGATGATCGACAGGGTAGCCTGATTGCGTCACCTTACGGTCGGCGGCTTTCAGTGCGGCAGTGAGCGCGGCTTTGTCTCCGTCAAATAACGGAAGCGGGGTAATGCCAGAAGGCGGGTAGCGCAAAATGATCAGGCCAAAATCCCAGGATGCCGCTGACGGAGGCACTATCCAGCCGTCACCGTCAGGCTTCAGACGTTTGCCGAGAGAAGCATCAACCCGTCCCTCAATACCGTGAATTTCATAACGCCACATCCCTTTTTGCGACACAAATCGCAGGGCAACGGCTTTGTCTGGCTTGCCATCTGGCGGTGTCAGCAGGCAGTGGCCTGCCGTCAGGGCAAGTTGCGGCGTAATCAGCGTAGCGGTACATAAATTACCGCTGGCGGTTTCCAGTTGCCCGATAGCGTCCCAGGGTGCCTGGGTAGGATCGGCGACGCGCGTACGATCGTCATGACCGAAAAACAGCGTTTTAAGCTCTTTCGCGCTAATGGTTTCATCACCGCCATCATCCGCATGTGAGAATCCAGAAAAAAGACCAAACGTTCCCAGTAACAACACAACAGATTTACGCATATCACACTCTGGTGGGGGCAATTATGATTATTAAAAGTGAACCCTATGAAAATACTATAGACGGGACAGCGCTAAAGTGGGAGTAAAATCAGCGTGCTACGATCAGGAAAGATAAAAATGGCTTGCGATGAGCGCGCATAAAATAAGCAGGATAAGAATCAGCTCAAACCGATAGCGCCGCAGCATACGCCCTCCGGATAAAAAAAACGGCGCTGGACCTTTCCGGTTCAGCGCCGGTTTACCAACGTGCCCCGAAAGGCACGGTTAAGCTTGTACTCTTACGCAGCTGGCTGTGCAGCTGGTTTAGCAGCTTCGTGTTTTACTGCTTTTTTGTGATGCTTTTTAGCCGCCTGGGCTTTCTGTTCTACAGCAGGTTTGGTCGCTTTTTTGTGGTGCTTTTTAGCGGCCTGCGCTTTCTGCTCTACAGCCGGTTTAGCGGCATCTTGTTTAACGGCTTTTTTGTGGTGTTTTTTAGCAGCCTGGGCTTTTTGCTCTGCAGCAGGTTTAGCGGCTTTATGGTGTTTCTTGTGGTGTACGGTTTTTGCCGGAGCAGCAGTCGTTGTTGCAGCTGGAGCAGCAGCCGGTGCAGCAGTGGTTTCAGCAGCAAACGCAGCAGAAGACAGACCCATAGCAGCGGCAACAACCAGAGCTAATACTTTTTTCATGTTCATACCCTCGAATTTGGTTTTTCATTTAACCCCACTGCGGGGCCGTTGAAAGAACTATATCCCTGTAAATTCGGGGTTTCCGTGAGTGATTGGTATCGGCGTGTAACGGAATGTACAAAGGGCGGTAAAGGGTGCGCAAAAGGAAAACGGCCGGAGCGTACTCCGGCCGCTGGATTACAGATAACGGGACGTCAAATGCTCGCGGAAGTAACGGATATTCAGGTCTTCACCCGTCGCCTGGGTAATCAGTTGCGAAGTGGTGAAGCGGCTACCGTGCTGCCAGATGTTCTGACGCAGCCAGTCAAACAGGGCGGAGAAATCGCCCTCAGCGATGGAGGACTGCAGACCCGGCAGCGCCGTTTTGGCCGCATGGAACAATTGCGCGGCGTACATCGCGCCGAGCGTGTAGGACGGGAAGTAGCCAAAACCGCCGTCGGTCCAGTGAATGTCCTGCATACAGCCGTTGCGGTAGTTATCTTTGGTTGATAACCCGAGCCAGGCCTGCATTTTCTCATCCCACATTGCCGGAATGTCATCCACCTCGATATCGCCATTGATCAGCGCACGTTCAATTTCATAGCGCAGCACCACATGTGCCGGGTAGCTGACTTCGTCGGCATCGACGCGGATATAGCCCGGTTTCACGCGCTGGTTCCAGGCAATAAAGTTCTCTTCACTGAACGCCGCCTGACTGCCAAAACGGGCGTGAACCGCAGGGAGGAGATGTTTAAGGAAAGCGTCGCTGCGCCCCAGCTGCATCTCAAAGAACAGGCTCTGGGATTCGTGGATCGCCGTTGAACGGGCCAGCGCGACAGGTTGACCGGCCCACGTTTGCGGCAGGTTTTGCTCGTAGCGCGCGTGTCCGGTTTCGTGGATCACGCCAAACAGCGCGCTGAGCAGCTCGTCCTCATCATAACGCGTGGTGATGCGCACATCTTCCGGCACGCCACCGCAGAACGGGTGTGCACTGACGTCCAGGCGACCGCCGTTAAAGTCAAAGCCGAGCATCTTCATGGCTTCAAGCCCGAGTTCACGCTGCGTTGCCGTCGGGAAGGGGCCCTGCGGCGGAACGAACGACTGCTGAGCCTGTTTTTCCACAACGTTTGCCAGCAGGTCCGGCAGCCAGGATTTCATATCCGCGAACAGTACGTCCAGACGCGCGCTGGTCATGTCCGGCTCGAAAATATCCAGCAGCGCGTCGTAAGGGCTGCAGCCTTTGGCTTCAGCACGCAGGCGAGCCTCCTCGCGGCTCAGTTTGACGACCTCTTTCAGGTTGGCGGCAAACCCCTGCCAGTCATTGGCCGGGCGCTGAGTACGCCAGGCGTGCTCACATTTGCTGCCTGCCAGCGATTTGGCTTCCACCAGCGCTTCCGGCAACAGCGACGCCTGCTGGTAATGACGCGTCATTTCACGCAGGTTGGCTTGTTCAATATCATTCAGGTCCTCACCGGCCGCGGCGGACAGCCATTCACCCACCTTTTTATCGGTCAGGATCTGGTGTTGCAGAACGCTCATTTCGGCCAGCGCTTCACCGCGCGCGGCACTGCCTCCCGGCGGCATCATGGTAAACATATCCCAGCTGGCGATGGCGGAGAGGTGGGAGAAACGGGAGAGGCGCTGGAAGGTGCGGGTGAGTTGTTGGTAGTGGCTGTTTTCGCTCATTTCGTTTTCTCTTTGCAAGGCGATGTTTCAGGCATGAAGAGTGAGTAGTATCAAAATTCCCGCCTGAATCCAAGCCATTACCCCTTAGAGTTTGGTGCTATTTCGTTCAGTAACGCTGTGTTATAACCCTAAAAAAAACGACTGCCGGATGGAAAATGAACAAGGTTGTGAGTGTAGGGATTGCAGTGTTGCTGACGGGGTGCCAGACACATCATCATGACGTGATCCCGTTCAACACCGAAGAAGACTCCGCGCACGCATGGGCGTTTGCGTATGTGGAAACAGTGAAAGAAAGGATGACGACCACAGAGCAGTATGAAGGGAAGCTCTGTTCGTTAAAGATTCACCAGCCCAAAGGCGCGGCCTATGTGACCCACATTCAGGTGGTAAAAGGCAGCGATCCTGAGCTGTGTAAGGCCGCCATTGCGGCCTTACAGTCTGCCAGTGACGATCATGTGCTCCCAGTGGTACCTGATGAGCGTATCGGGGAAAACTACACGCTCGATTTCAAACCCTGAATCAGTGCAGACGCTGGTGTAAACGGGTCCCTGCCAGCAGCGCCCCGCAGAGCATCAGCGCAATAAAACCGCCCACGCCGTTCCAGCCATAGTTATGCCAGAACACCCCACCCAGCGTCCCCGCAAAGCTGGAACCGAGGTAATAGCTGAACAGATACAAAGACGACGCCTGGCCTTTGGCCCGGCGAGCGCGTGGCCCAATCCAGCTGCTGGCCACCGAGTGAGCGGCGAAGAAACCGGCAGAGAAAAGCAGCATCCCGGCGAAGATAAGCCACAGGGAGGCGAAAAGGGTCATCAACAGGCCGAGCAGCATGACGGCCGTAGAGACCAGCATAACCGGACCGCGTCCAAAGCGGGCCGTCATCGCTCCGGCTTTAGGTGAACTCCACGTGCCGGTGAGATACGCCACAGAGAGCAGACCCACCACCGCCTGGCTCAGGTGCCACGGGGAGAGCATCAGGCGATAACCGATATAGTTAAACAACGTAACGAATGAGCCCATCAGCAGAAAGCCGGTCAGGAACAGCAGCGGCAACCCTTTGTCACGCCAGTGCAGACGGAAGTTGATAAACAGCGTTTTCGGGCGCAGGGAGGTAGAACGAAAATGACGTGATTCCGGAAGGATTTTCCAGAACATCAGCGCAGACGCAAGGGCAAAGCAGCCGATCACCGCCAGCGCAATACGCCAGTTAAAGAAGTCCGTAAACACCCCGCTCAGCAGACGTCCACTCATTCCGCCAATCGAGTTCCCGCTGATGTACAGCCCCATAGAGAAGGCGACAAAGCTCGGGTGGATCTCTTCGCTGAGATAGGTCATCCCGACCGCCGCCACGCCGCTCAGGGATAACCCAATCAGCGCGCGCATCACCAGGATACCGTGCCAGCTGGTCATCATCGTGGAGAGTAACGTACAAATCGAAGCCAGCATCAGGGCGGTAACCATCACCTGTTTACGGCCAATGGCGTCGGAAAGTGGCCCGGTGAAAAGCAGACCAATCGCCAGCATGCCGGTAGAGATGGAGAGCGAAATACTGCTGCTGGCAGGCGATACGCCAAATTCATGGGAAAGAACGGGCAGGATCGGCTGAACGCAATAGAGCAGGGCGAAGGTTGCCAGACCCGCTGAGAAAAGCGCCAGCGTGACGCGCATGAACTGGGGGGTACCACGTTTAATGAACTGAACCGGCTGCGATGCTGCGGGTAAATCATCAATATCTCTGGCCGGATCGATATCAATGGTAGATGTACGACTCACACAATGTCCTTGCTTAAACATCCCCGTGGTTTCGGGTGACGGGTATGACCACACGATCAGAGTAGGAAAATGTAAATATTCTGTCTAATATATTAATAATCTCAAATGATACTTTAAAAATATGAATATCGAACTGCGTCATCTGCGCTACTTTGTCGCCGTCGCTGAAGAGCTTCATTTTGGCCGCGCGGCGGCAAGACTGAATATCTCACAACCCCCGCTAAGCCAGCAGATCCAGATCCTTGAGCAACAGGTCGGGGCGCGCCTTCTGGCACGGACCAACCGCAGCGTGAGCCTGACGGCGGCCGGGAAGCAATTTCTGGCCGACAGCCGACAAATTCTCAGTATGGTGGATGAGGCGGCAGCCCGGGCAGAGCGGCTTTATCTCGGAGAAACCGGAGAGTTGCGGATTGGGTTTACCTCGTCTGCACCGTTTATCAGCGCTGTTTCGCAGACCCTGTCGTCGTTTCGCCGGCATTTTCCGGATGTGCATATTCAGACGCGCGAAATTAATACCCGCGAGCAAATCGCTCCGCTGAATGAAGGTTCTCTTGATTTAGGTCTGATGCGTAACACCCAACTCCCGGATACGCTGGCGTGGCAGGTTATTCTGCGCGAACCGTTAATGGCAATGATCCCGCACGATCATCCGCTCGCCTCGCGTTCGGCGGTCACGCTGGCAGAGCTGGCAAAAGAGCCGTTTGTTTTTTTCGACCCGCAGGTAGGTACCGGTCTGTACGACGATATTCTGGGCCTGTTACGACGCTACGATCTTGCCCCGATCATTACGCAGGAAGTCGGGGAAGCGATGACCATCATTGGGCTGGTCGCGGCGGGGCTGGGTGTCTCTATTCTTCCGGCCTCGTTTAAACGGGTACAATTGCGTGAAATGCGCTGGGTTGCTATCGCCGAAGACGATGCTGTTTCGGAAATGTGGCTGGTATGGTCGAAACATCATGAGCAGAGCCATGCAGCGCAGCGGTTTAAAGCACAGCTGTTAAGCGCCTCTGCAGGACAATATTTAGAGGGAAAAGTGGGTAAAAATGTGCAGTAAATCACATGGCTAAGTAAATATTTGACGACGGCCATTGAAGTGCTTCACCATAGCCCACAGTTTATTTCGATGCTCGAAAATAAGGGAGTACGAGGTGGTTGCTGATAGTCAGCCAGGGCACATTGATCAGATTAAGCAGACCAACGCTGGCGCGGTTTATCGCCTGATTGATCAGCTTGGCCCGGTTTCGCGTATCGATCTTTCGCGCCTGGCACAACTGGCACCTGCCAGTATTACCAAGATTGTTCGTGAAATGCTGGAAGCCCACCTGGTCCAGGAGACGGAAATTCAGGAGCCGGGCAGCCGCGGCCGTCCGGCGGTCGGACTGGTGGTGGAGACCGAAGCGTGGCACTACCTGTCACTCCGCATTAGCCGGGGAGAGATCTTCCTTGCCCTGCGCGATCTAAGCAGCAAGCTGGTGGTAGAAGACCGGCTGGAACTGCCGCTCAAGGCTGAACAATCGCTCCTCGATGCCATTGTCACCCATATCGATCACTTCTTTATTCGCCATCAGCAACGCCTTGAACGCTTAACGGCCATTGCGATCACCATGCCGGGTATTATTGATACCGAAAATGGAATCGTGCACCGCATGCCGTTCTACGACGATGTTAAAGAGATGCCGCTGGGCGAAGTGCTGAAAAATCACACCGGCGTGCCGGTCTATATTCAGCATGACATCAGCGCCTGGACGATGGCGGAGGCGCTGTTTGGCGCATCCCGCGGCGCAAGGGACGTGATTCAGGTGGTGATTGACCATAACGTCGGGGCGGGCGTCATCACCGACGGACGCCTTCTGCATGCCGGAAGCAGTAGCCTGGTCGAAATCGGCCACACGCAGGTCGATCCCTACGGCAAGCGCTGTTACTGCGGAAACCATGGCTGTCTGGAAACCATCGCCAGCGTGGAAAGCGTGCTGGAGCTGGCGCAGGTCAGGCTCAGCCAGTCCATGAGCTCTTCGCTGCACGGACAACCGTTGACCGTCGATTCACTCTGCGCCGCAGCGCGTCAGGGGGATCTGCTGGCAAAGGATATTATTACCGGAGTGGGGAATAACGTTGGCCGCATTCTGGCCATTATGGTGAATCTCTTCAACCCGCAAAAAATCCTGATTGGCTCACCGCTGAGTCAGGCGGCGGAAATCCTATTCCCGGCTATCTCGGCCTGTATTCATCAACAGGCGCTCCCGGCCTACAGCAAAAATATTGCCGTGGAAAGCACCCAGTTTTCCAATCAGGGCACTATGGCTGGTGCAGCCCTGGTCAAGGACGCCATGTATAACGGCTCGCTGCTGATCCGCCTGTTACAGGGTTAACTCTTTTCCGCAGATGTACGAAAAATTGCGCTATCTCAAGCTGGGTAGCGCACGCATCCCGTAGACTTCCCCCACTGAATTATTTCTCTGGTTTATATTTTCGAAGCATACCCAAGAGGTGGAATGAGTCATGCTTAAGCGTTTCTTTGTTACGGGTACAGATACCTCTGTCGGCAAGACCGTTGTATCCCGCGCGTTGCTACAGGCTCTGGCAGCAAGCGGTAAACGCGTTGCAGGGTACAAACCGGTCGCAAAAGGCAGTAAAGAGACGCCCGAAGGATTGCGGAATAAAGACGCCCTGGTGTTACAAAGCGTCTCGTCACTGGAACTGCCATATCACGCGATCAATCCCATTGCCTTAAGCGAAGATGAAAGCAGCGTGGCGCACAGCGGTCTGATTAATTACACCCTGTTGTCCGACGGTCTGGCGAACCTGAGCGAGATGGCCGATCATGTCGTGGTGGAAGGTACCGGCGGATGGCGCAGCCTGATGAACGATCTGCGCCCGCTTTCTGAGTGGGTGGTGCAGGAGCAACTGCCGGTGATCATGGTGGTCGGTATTCAGGAAGGGTGCATCAACCATGCGCTTCTGACGGCGCAGGCGATTGCCAATGACGGATTGCCGTTGATTGGCTGGGTCGCAAACCGTATCAACCCGGGCCTGGCGCACTACGCGGAAATCATCGACGTGCTGAGCAAAAAACTGCCGGGACCGTTGGTGGGCGAGCTGCCTTATCTGCCACGTGCCGAACAGCGTGAATTAGCGCAGTACATCGATCTCTCTTCCCTCGGTCGCATGTTGTCCGTAGATCGAGTCGTGGCGTAACGTCCGCGAGAAGACGGACGCGATCACGCAGGCAATCAGCAAACCGGGCAGCAAAAAATACTGCCCGGTCATTTCACAGACCATCAACGCAGACATAATGGGCGCATGGGTCGTCGCGGCGAGTAACGTCGCCATGCCTGCCAGCCCCAGCAAAATCACCGTTTCAGATCCCGGAAACCACAGCCCGAAGAGTTGTGCAAACAGCATTCCTGTGGCCAAGCCGACAAACAACGTCGGTGTGAAAACCCCGCCCGGCGCGCCAGAACCGCTGCTTGCCAGTACCGCCAGCAATTTACAGATAAATACACCTGCTATCACGGACAGCAGCGGTGGGGCGAGCAGAAAAGCCTGAACCACGCTGTAGCCATTCCCCCACACGTCAGGCGTCAGGAGCGACAGCAGCCCAACGATCGCTCCGCCGAGCGCCAGTTGCCAGGGCGGCGAGAGCCTGAGACGCAGAAATAACGAATGGCTGAACGCCATTAGCCACATCAGCAGCGGTCCGCACAGGCCCGCCAGCAGGCCTGTCGCGACAAGCAGGCCATAATCTGCCGCACTGAGTAGGCCACTCAGATGGACGTCATAGAGCGTACCGGCACCGGGCGCTAAGAGTCGCGTGGTAAGCAGGGCTACCACCGCCGCAATCACCACCGGCCCGAGCGAGGCCAGCATCAGTGTGCCAAACAGAATTTCGGCAATAAACAGGCTGCCGGCCAGGGGCGCGTGATAGGCGCTGGCCATCCCGGCCGCGGCTCCGCAGGCAATCCATAATTTCCATTCGGATTTCGGCGTAAAGCGTTGGGCGAAAAAGGAGGCGGCCAGCGCCGCAAGCAGGATCATGGCACCTTCGCGGCCGATGGCGCTCCCGCTGGAGACAACCAGCAGTGACGCAAGGGATTTTACGAGGCTCGAGCCATAATCAAACTGGCCGTCGCCCGTCTCCAGTGCTTCCATATAATCTGTCGGCGCGTGAGGACGTTGCGCCGTAAGCCGCTGCCATCCCCACAACAATAACCCCGCCGCCAGCCCTCCCAGTGCGGGCGTCAGCGCGCGACGCCACGGGGATAACGCCGCCGCGGCATTCACCAGACTGCCGCTGTTGTTACTGAGAAACAGCCACTCCAGCAGATACATGCTGTGGCGGAACACCGCGACGGCCAGCGCGGCCAGTATGCCGGTAAGGGTGGCAATCAGAAGTCTGCGAAACATCGCGCGGATGTCGGGATAAGCGTGAAGACGTTGCATGGGCCGCAATTAAACGTGGGAGATACAATATTGTGAGGGGAAATCGCGGGCTTAGCAAAAGGTATGCGTGCGATGAACCGTGTCGGCCTGAGCAAATGCGCTGTGGGGGAGCGTGCCGCCGGGCAGGTCAGCGCCATACGTCTGGCCCGCCCGGCGGAGTGTTTTCGCTTAACTCTCGCTGTGAATATTCAGCGCCCGGCGCGTACGGCCGGAGCTGAGATACTCGGCAATATAATCCTGTGAGATCTCGCCGTTATAGCGGCCCTCTTCGTCGACAATCGGCATCCAGCTGGTGTTGCTCTCATACAACCGTGAAAGCACCACGCGCAGGTTATCCTCCGCTTTGCCGGTCATACGGAACGGATGCAGGATATCGGCACAGGTGCCGCTGGCATTACGCGCTTCCCGACGCTTCACAAAGCCCAGCGGTTTACCCCGATCGTCCACGACGGTAATGGCGCGAATATCGTTGTCATCCATGATCGCAAAGGCGTCAGAAAGCAGGGTAGAGCCCCGCACGGTGAGGGTCGGTTGCTGGTCGGTGACATCGCCTGCCGATACCAGCAGCAAACGCTTGAGCGTACGATCCTGGCCGACAAACGAGCCGACGAACTCATTCGCCGGTTTTGCCAGCAGTTCGTCCGGGCTGGCGCACTGGACAATACGCCCCTGGCGGAAGACGGCGATACGATCCCCAAGCTTCAGGGCCTCGTCGATGTCATGGCTGACCAGCATCACGGTTTTTTTCAGTTTACGCTGCATCTCCAGGAACTGGTTCTGGATCACCTCGCGGTTTATCGGGTCCACCGCACCGAACGGTTCATCCATCAGCAGTACCGGAGGATCCGCCGCCAGGGCGCGGATCACGCCGATACGCTGCTGCTGACCGCCGGACATTTCACGCGGATAGCGGTTGAGAAATTTATGCGGGTCCATGGCCACCATATCCATCAGCTCTTCAGCGCGGGTTTTACATCGGGCTTTATCCCAGCCCAGCATGCGCGGCACCACGGTGATGTTCTCCTCAATGGTCATGTTCGGGAACAGACCAATCTGCTGGATAACGTAGCCAATATTGCGGCGCAGGGTCACGGTATCCATCCCGCTGGTGTCTTCACCGTTAATCAGGATCGTGCCGCTGCTTGGCGCGATCAGACGGTTAATCATCTTCAGGGTGGTGGTTTTCCCACAGCCTGACGGGCCGAGGAGGACGCACATTTCCCCTTCAGGCACGTTGAGGTTGACGTTGTCGACGGCCTTAACGCTCTGGCCGTGTTTCTGTGAAAATTGTTTGGTGAGGTTTTCCAGTTTTATCATTATCGTATCCCCTTTGGAGTCAGAACGACCTGCAGACGATGCAGCAGCCAGTCGAGCACAATCGCTAAAAGACAGATCATCAGCGCACCCGCAATTAACATACGAATATCGCTACCGCCAATGCCGTTAAGCAGCAGCAGGCCAAGGCCGCCAGCGCCAATCACTGCGGCAATGGCCATCACGCCGATGTTCATCACGACGGCGGTGCGGATACCGCCAAAAATCACCGGCAGCGCCATCGGGATTTCAACCCAGCGCAAACGCTGCCAGAAGGTCATCCCGATACCGCGTCCGGCTTCACGCAGGCCCGGCGGCAGGCTGTCCAGCGCGGTATGGGTGTTACGCACAATTGGCAGCAATGAGTAGAGAAACACCGCCGTGATAGCGGGCAGGGCACCAATGCCCTGACCGATCAGCGAAAAGAGCGGGATCATCAGGCCAAACAGCGCAATGGACGGTATCGTCAGCACGATGGTGGCAATCCCCAGCACCGGCGTCGCCAGCCATTTGTGGCGGACAATCAAAATCCCCAGAGGGACGCCGATGAGTATGGCTAGCCCAACCGCCAGCGCCACCAGCCACAGGTGTTGCAGCGTCAGGGTTAACAGATAGTCCCAGTTATCCAGAATGTAGTGAATCGTCTCCATAGCGCCTCCTACAGCAACTGTTTGCTACGCAGGAAATCACGGGCGACCTGCTGCGGTGACTGATGGTCGATATCCACCTTCTTATTCAGTTCGGTGATAACGTCGTTATTGAGCTGGGCGGAGAGAGTATTCAGCGCCTCTTTCAGACCCGGATTGGCGTCAAGGGTGTCTTTACGCACCACGGGAGTGACCGCATAGCTCGGGAAGAAGCCTTTATCATCTTTCAGCACCTTCAGGTCGAAGCCTTTTACCCGCCCGTCGGTGGTATAGATAAGCCCGGCATCGACGAAACCGTCCCGCACCGCGTTATAGACCAGGCCCGGGTCCATCTGGCGGATCTGCGGGCGATCCAGTTCCATGTTGTATGCCGCCTGCAGCGGTTTCATCCCGTCGCTGCGTCCGGCAAATTCGAGGTCCAGACCCAGCAGCCAGTTTTTATCCGGATCGGTTTTACGGATCTGCTCAATCTTTGCGACCATTTCAGACATGGTGTTGATGTGTTCCGCTTCGGCGCGTTTACGCTGCATGGCGAAGGCGTAGGTATTGTTCATATTGGCGGGGTTGAGCCATACCAGACCGTGCTTCGCGTCCAGGCGTTTCACCGTCTCGTAAGACTCCTGTGGCGACATGCGCTTGTTGATGTGGTTAAAAATGATTAACGACGTGCCGGTGTACTCCCAGGTCATATCAATTTGTTTGTTGATCATCGCGTTGCGGGAAATGACCGTGGCAATATTGGTCTGTGGCTGGACCTGAAATCCCTTCTTTTGCAGATACTGGACGGTCATGGCCGAGAGAATGTGCTGCTCGGTAAAGCTCTTGGTCGCCAGGATCAGCGGGGCCGCTATCGCCTGGCTGGTGAACAGTGCCGCGGCACACAGCGCCGTCAGGCTGGATATCAGTCTCATAAAAGCTCCTTGTTATTGTTATCGAGCGAGATGTGGACTCATCACGCGACCCAGCGCAGCCAGCAGGGTGTCGAGGATCAGAGCAAACAGGGCGGTGGCCGCCGCGCCGAGGATCAGCGTCGGGAAGTCGTTGAGGTAGATACCGGGAAAAATCAGTTCGCCGTAGCTGCTGGCACCAATCAGGAAGGCCAGCGGGGCGGTACCCACGTTGATGGCGGTGGCAATGCGGATCCCGGAGAGCATTACCGGCCAGGCGTTGGGAAGTTCGACCTGGCGCAGACGCTGCCATTTCGTCATCCCAATGCCATTAGCCGCTTCCAGTAACGACGCCGGAACCGAGCACAGTCCGGCATAGGTGTTTCGCACTATCGGCAGCAGCGAGGCGAGGAACAGGGCGATAATCGCAGGCGTATCACCGATACCAATCACCACCATTGCCAGCGCCAGAACGGCCAGCGGCGGCAGGGTATTACCGACGTTAAAGATCTGCATCACGTATTCAGCGATACCGCGTGCTGACGGGCGGCTCAACAAAATGCCGCTGGGAATACCTATCAGCAGGGCAAAGAACATGGATGAGAATACCAGGATTAAATGCTGTTGCCCGAGGTAAATCAGGTCAACCTGACGCGCCTTAATTGTATCCAGCCCAATTCCCCAGGTGAGGAGGGCAACGACCACAATAATGGCGCCGACAAAAAGCAGCGAACGTTTGAGTAATGGGTGCATTGCGATGTGTCTCCCTGTGCGCATGCGTTATAGCAACCACGGGTTGCCTGTTGTTATGCCATGTTTCGGCAGGGGTAGTTGACCTATAGCAAGCGTTTGGGATGGGTTCCAGCGAAGGGGGAAAATCAGTAACCCTATGAAATTAGTGACAACCTTAGGTTAAGCCTTATGGAGCAAGGGCTGGCTGTGGGGCAGACAGAATTGTCCTAAAGCGTAATTTAAAATGTGACAGTGTCACATGGCGTGAGCGTCTCCTCACGCCTGCGACCCTCATTATCGGCTGAAGGCGGCGCGCACCCGGCGAACGCGCACTGAGGTGCTGATGATGGAAAAGGCGGCGACAACGACGAGCATTACCCCAAGCGCCAGCATGGCGTTAAACCCAATCCACCTGAACAGGAGCAGCCCGGCGATACCGCCGGTAATAAACGAGAAAATGGTGGTTAAGTGGGTTTTAAGCTGACTTTTTTGCGCTGCCGTATCTTTGGAATAATCCCGGCGGAGCATCGCCACCAGGACCGAGGCCAGGGATATTCCCGCGTCCGTCAGCGTGCCGGTAATATGGGTTGATCTTACCCGGCCGCCGGAAAGCTGGGTCGATGTTGAATTATGAATCCCCATCAGACCACAAAGAAAGATAATAATTTCACGGTTAGTCGTGAGGGCATGGAAATACATCTCGTAACAGGAAACGCCGGTCAGTAATAATCCCTCGACCAACAGTATCTGGCAAAAAACCAGCCTGATATTATGGATAATCCCCCATAACACGATGATACGGGCCATGATTGCGCCGGCAACAAAAGACAGAATAAGGGTGCCAAAGAACAAAATATCATTCAGATCGGTAGAGGAAACTTCGCTGGATAATTGGGAGGTATTGCCGGTCATATGGGAGGGAAAAAAGCCAAATGCCCCGAGGGCGATGGCGTTGAGCAAGCCTGCAGAGGTCGCCAGCCAGAGTGCGAGCAGGCGATCCTCCTGATGCGTTCGTTCTTTTTTGAGTTTAATCAGCAAGAATACCTCCGGGTTGAGCTTTGCCTGACTATTCAGGCTAGCAAAGCGGTGCAAGGGGCTGTCCAGGATATTGCTTAATTATTATTCCTGATAACGGCATTCAGGGTTTTGTAATTAAATAAAATATCCTTGCTGAATGTGTGTGGGCTGAAAAACTTACACCATACCGTTATTCCCGTGACGTAAAAATGCCGGTCGCTGATTAAGTCGTTCGAACCAGGCGTTAATTGCCGGCACATCAGGCTTATCAAATGGCGTCATTTTCCAGCGGTTCACCGAAAGACCAAGTACCACGTCTGCAAGGGTAAACACCTCGCCCGCCGTATAGGCTGCAGTGCGTTGCAACTGCTCCTCCAGAATAGCGATGCAGTGGTTCCACGCTTTAATTCCGGCGGCAATACGCTCCGGGTCGTTATAGTCCGGGTTATTGCGTCCCAGTGCCGGAAAGACATACCGCCAGGCATTGTTGAATTCGCTTGCCTGCCAGTCCATCCAGCGTTCGACGTTGGCGCAGGCCTGCGGTTCCGTTGGCAGGAGATCCTCACGGCCGGCTTTACGTGCCAGATAACGGCAGATTGCGTTAGATTCCCAGAGGACGAACTCGTCATCGAGCAGTACGGGAACCATGGCGTTGGGATTCAGAGCGCGGAAGGCAGCGGTTTGCGTGGAGGCAAAACCGCTGCCGTAGTCTTCCTGGTGATACTCGATACCCGCTTCTTCGCAGGTCCAGAGCACTTTACGCACGTTGATCGAGGTTGTCTTGCCCAGGATGCTTAACATGATGCCGGTGTCCTTTTAGAGATGCAGTGTTTAAAAACTCTACACCGGTTCTGGCGAACGGGTGGAGAAATCTGGAAACGATATCGCAGGCAAGGAAACGAAACGCTTAGTCAGTGGTGACAACGAACATTTTTGCCTGCTGTGCCAGCTGGCGTTCAGCTTTGATCGGGGCATACTTTTCCGAATGGTAAAACGCCAGCGCCTGCTGCAGTGAAGGGAACTCAAAAATGCCAGCAAAGGGTAGCGGTTCTTCATCGCCTTCAAGGAGTTCGACAACAGGACCAAAATGCAGAATTTTGCCGCCGGCCTCTTCAAGTGCCAGTCTGAAGCGAGGGGCAAGATTGGCCTGCCGTGCAGGGTCGATAACACGTAAATTGATATGGATAAATGCGGGCATCATGATACCTTGAATAGCGTTAATAGTGTATATACACTATTTTATCTCACCGTATCTGTCGAGCGTAAAGTATGAACACTGTTGATCTGGCGTTACTAAAAACCATCCCCGAGACCTGTCCGGCGTATCAGGCACGTGCAACAGCACGGGCTATTACGCGTTATTACAACGCCTGCTTCAGACCTTATGAATTGACGGCAGAACAGTTCAGCCTGCTGGTGGGGATCGGCGGTGGCGTAAATGAAACGGTGGCAGGGCTTGCATCAAAGGCCGGGGTGGATGCAACCACACTGAGCCGAAACATACGGATTATGGAGTCCCGTGGGGTTATTGAATCAACGGGGGGGCGCGGACGCCGTGGAAAACAACTTAGCCTGACCGCGCAGGGGTGGGCGCTTCTGACATCCGTGATCCCCGTATGGCAGTCCGCGAGAGAGGAATTGTCACGTAAAATGGGAAGCGAGCAGCTCAGCCTGACGACGACGATGATGAAAGACCTGGCAAAAACCAGCACATCATTTTGAGCCTTTCCTGCTGTCGCAGACACGTTCTGTGGGCAACGCCGTCAGCACCACGCGTCATCCCAAAGAGCACCAGCACGGTGCACTTAACTCGCCTTGTCTCACCAAAACGGTGAAACAGCCTGCACAGGCAGACTTAACAGTTTAATAATTAACATAAAAAATTCTGGCATATCCCTTGCAACGCTTAACACTGAAGGGCAGCACACCACAATTTGAAAAATAGCTGGCTAGGGTTCCGGTTCACTGCGGTGAATGGCTGGTCCAAGAGCTGGCGACCTCTGAGAGGTTACACGGCGGGACAAAAGCCCGGGAGACAGCAGCACCTGAAGGTGTCGCGCTGCCCCCTAATTTTGTGCCACTCAGAGGTCAAGCATGAAGAAAACGCCATTATTCCGCACCCTGGTACTCTCCCTGGCGATGCTGGTCAGTCTCCCCACCTTTGCTGCGGTGAAGAAAGAGTTTAACGTCTGCTGGACCATCTACGCCGGCTGGATGCCCTGGGGCACCCTCAGCAGTAGCAAAATCATCGATAAATGGGCCGATAAATACGGCATCAAAATCAATGTTGTTCAGCTCAACGACTATATCGAATCCATCAACCAGTACACTGCGGGCCAGTTTGACGGCTGCACCATGACCAATATGGATGCGCTGACCATACCGGCCGCTGGCGGCGTTGATACCACGGCGCTGATCCTTGGCAGCTATTCAGAAGGCAACGACGGCGTGGTGATGAAGGGCGAGGGCAAAACGCTCAACGACCTGAAAGGGATGAAAGTCTACCTGCCTGAGCTCTCTGTTTCCCACTATCTGCTGGTGCGCGGCCTGGAAAAAGCCGGCCTGGCCGAAAAAGACGTCACCGTGGTAAACACGTCTGACGCGGACATCGTCTCTGCCTTTGGCACGGCAAATGTGCAGGCGGCGGTAGCCTGGAACCCGCAGCTGTCGGTCATCAAAGGCACACCAAAAACGACTGAAGTGTTCAGCTCCTCTCAGGTACCGGGTGAGCTTATCGACATGATGGTGGTCAACAGCGAAACCCTGAAAGACAACCCGGCGCTTGGCAAAGCATTAACCGGCGCATGGTACGAGATGATGGGGCTGATGAAAGCGCAGGATGCCACCGTGCTCAACGCAATGGCCGCCGCCTCCGGTACCGATCTGGCCGGTTATCAGGCGCAGCTGAAAACAACCCACCTGTTCTATACCCCGCAGGACAATATTGCCTTTTTAACGTCGCCGGAGCTGGCGAAAACCATGCAGCGCGTGGCCACGTTTTCGTTCGATAAAGGGCTGCTGGGCGATGGGGCGCAAAGCGCGGATTTCATCGGCATGCGCTTCCCGGGCAATGTCACCCAGGGCGATGCCAGCAACGTGAAGCTGCGCTTTGACGACAGCTTCGTGAAAATGGCCGCTGCCGGCACGCTGTAATAACGGACGGAACATCCATGCGACAAATTAATCGCCATCCCACGCCCGGCATGCGGCTGATGCTCGTGATGCTGCCCTTCGTCCTGCTGCTGGCCGCGTACTTTTTCGGTTCCGCGGTCAGGCTGGAGGCTAACCCGCAGGACAAGCTGCTGCCTGGCCTGCAGCAGATGCTGGACGCACTATCACGCATGGCGTTTACCCCGGATAAACGCAGCGGTGACTATCTGTTCTGGGTGGACACGCTGGTGAGCCTTGCCCGTCTGCTGACGGGGCTGGTCATCGCCTCGATCATCGGCCTCTGTGTTGGCGTCACCGCCGGTGTTTTCCCGCTGTGGCGCGCGTCGCTCTCGCCGCTGATGACTGTACTGTCGATGATCCCGCCGCTGGCGATCCTGCCGGTGCTATTTATCGTTTTCGGGCTGGATGAACTGTCGAAAGTGATGCTGATTGTCATCGGCATCACGCCGATGCTGGCGCGCGATCTGGAGCATCGCGCGTGCGAAATCCCACCGGAGATTCTGATCAAAGCCCAGACGCTGGGTGCCAGCAGCTGGACGCTGGTGTTGCGCGTGGTGCTTCCGCAGCTGTTATCGCGGCTGCTGACCTCGCTGCGTCTGCTGCTGGGGTCGGCATGGTTGTTTCTCATTTCGGCAGAGGCCATCTCCTCAACCGCCGGGCTGGGCTATCGCATTTTCCTCGTGCGCCGCTATATGGCGATGGATGTGATCATTCCGTACGTCCTGTGGATCACGCTGCTGGCCTGGCTGATGGATCTGGCCCTGCGCCAGTTACACAAAACCTGGTTTCCCTGGGCGGAAGGAGGGAAGGCATGAGCTTTATCACCATCAACAATATCTGGCAGGAGTACGGCGACCACGTGGTGCTGGAGCGCCTCAATCTGCAGGTGAAAGAGGGCGAGTTCTGCTCAATGGTGGGGGCCTCTGGCTGCGGAAAATCCACGTTTTTGCGCCTGCTGCTCGGTCAGGAAGCGCCCAGCCGAGGGTCCATTACGCTGGATGGTAAACCGCTGCGCGCCGAGCCGGACAGCAGCCGGGGCGTGGTGTTTCAGCGCTACTCCGTTTTCCCGCATCTCAGCGTGCTGGATAACGTCACCATAGGGCTCGAACTGCCGCAAGCGCCGCTGTTCGGGCGCCTGTTTGGGGCAAAGAAACGCGCGGCGCGTGAGCGGGCCACCGGGATGCTGGAAAAAGTCGGTCTCGGGCATGCGATGCACAAATACCCGGCCCAGCTTTCCGGCGGTATGCAGCAACGTTTAGCCATTGCGCAGGCCTTCATCATGCAGCCGCGCGTGTTGCTGCTGGATGAGCCGTTTGGCGCCCTGGACCCGGGTATCCGTAAAGATATGCACGCCTTGTTGCTTCAGCTGTGGGGGGAGACCCGCATGACTGTCTTTATGGTCACCCACGATCTTTCGGAAGGCTTTAACCTCGGCACCCGCTTACTGGTGTTCGACAAAGTGCGCCTCGACCCGCAGGCGCCCAACGCCTTTGGCGCCCGTATTACCTACGACATTCCGCTCAACGAGACGCGGCTCTCCGCGCTGAGTGGAACGGCTCCCGATAACGTTTATGCATTAAGGGGTTAACACCGTGAATACCATGACCATGTTACGCGAAGAGATCCTGCCCGGTGGCGGTCACCTCTCGTTTGTGCTTAAGCGCGGGCAGATCCTGCGTATGACCGACATTGAAGGTGGAGCAAACGTCAGCCTGCTGATGCTGAATCCGCACGAGAAAAGTGAACGTCTGAACCTGCCCGACACCCTGAAAGGCCAGCACACCGCGCGTCTGACCGCCGGACACTGCTTTTACTCCGACATGGGACGCGTGCTGGCAGGCATCACCGCAGATACCTGCGGCTGGCATGACCCGTTTGGCGGCGTACTGAACGCCGCCGAGGTGACTGAAAAGTATGGCCAGGGACGCTATCAGGAACTGCGCAACGGGTTTTACCGAAACGGAACGGACAACCTGCTGGTGGAGATGGGTAAGTGGGATCTCAACCTCGAAGATCTGCTGATGGTGGTCAACTTCTTCAGCAAAGTCACCGTCGATGACCGCGGTCAGTTCACCTTCCACGGCGGCTATTCGCAGCCGGGCAGTTACGTGGAGCTGTACGCCCCCATGGACACGCTTGTGGTGATGACCGCGCTGCAGCATCCGATGGATCCGTCCCGGGAATATGCCCCACGACCGGTCGCGCTGAGCTGGCGACAGGCTGAGGATGAAGAGGGGGCCGTTAACGCGCTTCTGACGCGCCCGGAAAACGAACGCGCCATGACCAATACCCGGCTTTTCGCCCTGTAAGGAGCAGTAAAATGACCATGATCTCTGAAAAGCATGTGCAAGACGCGGTATTTCGCCACGTGATCCCGGCAGGTGAACCGTACCTGTTCGAGGTGAAACAAGGGCAGACGTTGCGCCTGCTCGACCTGGAAGGTAACCAGGCGGTCGACACGCTGTTCTACAATGCCGATAACCCGCGTGAACGTTACGATGCGCAGCGCACATTGCGCCGTCAGAACAACGCCTATCTCACGCGGGGCAGCGTCCTGTACTCCAGCCTCGGTAACCCCCTGCTGACCATTATCGACGATACCTGCGGGCGTCACGATACCCTCGGCGGGGCCTGCGCCCAGGAGAGCAACACCGTGCGATACGCCCTCGATAAACGCCATATGCACAGCTGCCGCGATAACTTCCTCTGCGCCTGTCTGCACGATGGCCGTCTGCAAAAACGCGACATCACGGCCAACATCAATTTCTTTATGAACGTGCCGGTGACGCCAGAGGGTGGGCTGACGTTTGAAGATGGCATCTCCGCGCCGGGGAAATACGTCGACCTGCGCGCCGAGTGCAACGTCATTGTCTTGATCTCCAACTGTCCACAGCTGAATAACCCCTGCAACGGCTGGAACCCAACGCCTGCTGAGGTGCTGGTATGGAACTGACGCCCACCCGCTGGCAGCGACTGCGCCAGGCGCTGTACCGCCTGTTTGAAGTTCGTGCCGGACGCATTCTGCCGTAACCGCTTTTTCCCCATGGACGACCATGGGTGAGCCGATTTTCGGCGGGACGACCCGCCACGATTGAGTCTGACCTATGTTGACGACACTCCTGATTGCGAACCGCGGGGCGATAGCCTGCCGCATTTTACGCACCCTGCGCACCATGAAAATCCGTGGTGTGGCAGTCTATTCCGAGGCGGATATCAGCAGCCTGCATATTCGCGAGGCCGATGAAGCGCTGAGTCTGGGCGATGGCCCGGCGGCGAATACCTATCTGGATAGCACGAAGATCATCGCCGCCGCGAAAGCCAGCGGCGCACAGGCTATTCATCCGGGCTACGGCTTTCTCTCGGAAAACGCCGCGTTCGCCGAAGCGTGTGACGCCGCGGGGATTGCCTTTGTGGGCCCCACGCCGGAACAGCTGCGTCTGTTTGGGCTAAAACATACCGCTCGCGCGCTGGCGAAAACGCACGGTGTTCCGATGCTGGAGGGCACCGACCTGCTGGCCGATGTTAACCAGGCCGTCAACGCTGCCGCCGGGGTGGGATATCCGGTGATGCTGAAAAGCACGGCGGGAGGCGGCGGCATCGGTATGCGTGTCTGCTATGACGCAGAAGAGCTGCGCGACGCGTTCGATGCGGTAGTGCGTCTGGGGAAAAATAACTTCAGCGACGCGGGTGTCTTTATCGAAAAGTACATTGAGCGGGCGCGTCATCTGGAAGTACAGATGTTTGGCGACGGCAAGGGCGAGGTGATTGCCCTCGGCGTGCGCGACTGCTCTGTGCAGCGGCGTAACCAGAAAGTGCTGGAGGAGACGCCCGCGCCAAACCTGCCGGCGGGCATGGCGCAGGCACTGTGCGAGGCGGCGATAACGCTGGGTAAAGCGGTCAACTACCGCAGCGCGGGCACCGTTGAATTCGTCTATGACAGCGACGCCGCCCGCTTTTACTTCCTTGAGGTGAATACCCGATTGCAGGTGGAGCACGGCGTGACCGAACAGGTGTGGGGCGTGGATCTGGTGCGCTGGATGATCGAACTTGCCGCCGGAACGTTGCCGCCACTGGCGACACTGCGTGACACCCTGAAACCGAAGGGGCATGCCATTCAGGCCAGGATCTATGCCGAGAATCCGGGCCGCCAGTTCCAGCCTTCACCGGGACTGCTCACCGACGTGGCTTTCCCGCGCGATGACCGCGTTACGCTGCGCATCGACAGCTGGGTTGAGGCCGGATGTGAAGTCCCGCCGTTTTTTGACCCCATGTTAGCCAAAATGATCGCCTGGCAACCGACACGCGAAGCCGCCATCCGCGTGCTGCATTCCGCGCTGGGGGAGACCCGTCTTTATGGCGTTGAAACCAACCGCAGCTATCTGCAGCAGATCCTGACCTTCGCGCCGTTTGCCGCAGGTGAGCCCTGGACCCGCTGTCTTGAGCACCTGATGTACCAGGCGTCCACGCTGGAGGTGCTCAGCGCCGGTACGCAGACCACGGTACAGGATTACCCGGGACGCACAGGCTACTGGGCGGTTGGCGTTCCGCCATCCGGGCCAATGGACAGCCTGGCGCTGCGTCTCGGTAACCGTCTGCTGGGCAATAAAGACGATGCCGCCGCGCTTGAGATCACCCTCAGCGGCCCGACGCTGAAATTCAACTGCGATGCGCAGCTGGTGGTGACGGGCGCTGAAATTGCGCTCACGCTGGACGGTGAACCGCTGGCCAATAATCACGTTTTTCGCGTCCGTGCGGGCATGACGCTGCGTATGGGAGAGATCCGCGGTGAGGGCGTGCGCAGCTATCTTTGCCTGCGCGGCGGGTTTAACGTGCCGGAATATCTGGGCAGTAAAAGCACCTTCACGCTGGGGCAGTTCGGGGGGCACGCCGGACGGGCGCTCCGCACAGGTGACATTTTGCATCTGGCGCCGTTAACCGAGCCGGTAGCGGACGCGCCGCTGCCGCAGGCGCTGCACACGAGGCTGGACGCGGTGCGCGAACTGCGGGTGATTTACGGCCCGCACGGTGCACCGGAGTATTTCACGCCGGATTACATCGCGACGTTTTTCGCCACCGAATGGGAAGTGCATTTCAACTCCAGCCGGACGGGGGTACGCCTGATTGGCCCGAAACCGGAATGGGTTCGCGACAGCGGCGGCGAGGCGGGCCTGCATCCGTCGAACATTCATGACAATCCGTATGCCATCGGCGCGGTGGATTTTACCGGCGATATGCCGGTGATCCTCGGCCCGGATGGCCCAAGCCTGGGCGGGTTTGTCTGTCCGGTCACCATCATCGAGGCCGATCTGCACGCGGTAGGACAACTGAAGGCGGGAGATTACGTTCGCTTTGTGCCGGTGGATATTGCCACCGCGCGACGGCTGGCGCAGGCGCAGGAGCGCCAAATCGCCAGTCTGACCCCGCAACCTGTCACGTGGCAACCTGCCGGGCTGGACTCACCGATTGTGCTGACGCAGGGGACGGCCGATAAACGTCTGGTGGCGAGAGTGTCGGGTGATACCCATCTGTTGCTGGAGATTGGCGAGCCTGAGCTGGATCTGGTGCTGCGTTTTCGCGGCCACGCGCTGATGCAGGCGCTGGAGGACCTGGCGCTGAAAGGCGTTATCGATCTCACGCCGGGGATCCGCTCCCTGCAAATTCATTATCAGCCGGAAACGCTGCGCCTGGATAGCCTGCTGGAGGTGATCGCCGGGCTGTGGCAGGGCGTTTGTGACCAGGATTCGCTGGACGTGCCGTCGCGCATCGTCTGGCTGCCGCTCTCCTGGGACGATCCGGCGTGTCAGAAAGCCATCGACAAATACATGACCACCGTGCGCCGCGATGCGCCGTGGTGCCCGAGCAACCTGGAGTTTATCCGTCGCATAAACGATCTGGCTAACATTGATGAAGTGTATAAAACGGTGTTCGACGCCCGTTATCTGGTGATGGGGCTGGGGGATGTCTACCTCGGCGCGCCGGTGGCCACGCCGCTCGACCCGCGACACCGTCTGGTGACCACCAAATACAATCCGGCGCGCACCTGGACGGCGGAGAACTCGGTGGGCATTGGCGGGGCATACCTCTGCATCTACGGTATGGAAGGGCCGGGCGGGTATCAGTTTGTGGGGCGAACCCTGCAGATGTGGAATCGCTATCGCACGGTAGAGGATTTCGGTGGCAAGCCCTGGCTGCTGCGTTTCTTCGATCAAATTCGCTTTTATCCGGTTTCAGCCGAGGAGTTGCAAACCATCCGCCGGGATTTCCCGCTGGGGCGTTATCCGCTGCGTATTGAACACACCACGCTGAAACTGGCGGAGTATCAGCAGTTTCTGGCTGACGAAGCACCTGAGATTGAGGCATTCCGTGCGCATCAGCAGGCGGCGTTTAACGCCGAGCGTGAGCGCTGGATAGCGGGCGGACAGGCGCATTTTGACAGCAGCGACGAAACGACGGATGACGGTGACGACGCGCCGTTACGGTCGGGAGAATCCGGTGTTGAAAGCCCGGTTGCCGGCAACCTGTGGCAGGTGAACGTTGAGGTCGGCAACACCGTGCGCGAAGGCGATGTGCTGGTGGTGCTGGAGTCGATGAAAATGGAAATCCCGTTAGTTGCCACTCAGGACGGCGTGGTCAGTCAGGTCCGTGTCCAGCCGGGGTCGTCGGTGCGGGCGGGCCAGTGCGTGGTCGTTCTGGAGAAAACAGCATGAAGTCTCTTTATGATTTACGTCTCTCTGTGCTGGCAGAGGCATACCGTGAAGGCCAGATCGCCCCGCGTGAGGTGATAACGGCATTACGCGAGCGCGCGCTGGCGCTGAACCCGTCATTTAACGCTTTTATTTATCTGCTCACCCCTGAAGAGCTGGAGCCGTACCTCGCCGCGCTGGAGGGCGTAGCGCCGGACGCGCTGCCGCTGTTCGGCGTGCCCTTTGCCATCAAAGACAATATCGATCTGGCAGGTATCGACACCACCGCCGCCTGTCCGGCATTTGCGTATCGGGCAGAACAGGATGCAACGATAGTTTCGCAGTTGATTGCGCTGGGGGCGATTCCGCTGGGGAAAACCAACCTCGATCAGTTCGCAACCGGCTTAAACGGTACGCGCTCGCCGTATGGCCCATGTCGTAACAGCGTTCATCCGGATTACCCGTCCGGTGGCTCCAGCGCGGGGTCGTCGCTGGCGGTCGCCCTGGGTCTGGCGAGCTTCGCACTGGGAACGGACACGGCCGGTAGCGGGCGCGTACCGGCCTCGCTGAATAATCTGGTCGGCCTCAAGGCAACCAAAGGACTCATCTCCACGGCAGGGGTTGTGCCTGCCTGCCGCACGCTGGACTGCGTCACGTTTTTCACCGCGACGGCAGCAGAGGCCAGCCAGTTGCTGGCACTCACGGCGCGACAGGATCCGCGTGACGAATACAGCCGGTCCAACCCGGCGTGGAACGGCCCGCAGGCTTTTGGTGTCCCTGATGCGGGCTTTCGCTTTGGCGTGCCGGAGACGCTGGAGTTTCTCGGCTGTGCAGAAAGCGAGGCACTGTATCACCGCGCGAAGACGGGGCTTATCGCGCTGGGGGGCGTGCCCGTGACTCTCAATTTTGCACCGTTTCTGGCGGCCGCGAAACTGCTCTATGACGGCCCGTGGGTCGCCGAGCGTTATCACCTCGCGGGTGCGCTGATTGAACGCCAGCCCGACGCGGTGTTGCCGGTTATCCGTGATGTCCTGCAAAACGCGCCTGCAGCCACTGCGGTGGCGGCGTTTGACGCGCAGTACAAACTCCAGCGGTATAAAGCCGAGTGCGATGCCATGATGGCCGACCTGGAGTGCGTATTAATTCCGACGTATCCCCGCCCGGTGAGTCTGGCTGAGCTGGCCGATGAGCCGGTTAAAAGCAACTCGGCGCTGGGCATCTATACCAACTTTATGAACCTGCTCGACTATGCCGCCGTAGCGGTCCCGGTCGGTGAAATGAACAATGGGCTGCCATCCGGCGTCACGCTATTTGGCCGCGCGTTTACCGATCAGTATCTGCTCAGTCTGGCCGATGCGTTACAACGTCACACAAAATTAACGTTACCGGGCAATCGTGCCATGCTGGACGACGCGCCGACCTGCACCGCAACCCATGACCACCTGCGGATAGTGGTCTGCGGTGCGCATATGGACGGTCTGGCGCTCAATGTTCAGTTACGAGAGCGCGGAGCACGCCTTGTAGACGCGACCACCAGCGCACCTTATTACCGTCTGTATGCGCTGGCGGACGGTAAACGTCCCGGAATGGTTCGGGTGGCAGACCAGGGGGCCGGGATTGCGGTCGAAGTCTGGGAGCTACCGCACAGCGAAGTGGGGTCGTTTCTCGCCGGGATCCCCGCACCTCTGGGACTGGGAAAAATCGAGCTGCAGGACGGACGGTGGTTGACCGGGTTTATCTGCGAGGCGTATGGCCTGGAGGGGGCACGGGATATCACGGAATTTGGTGGCTGGAGAGCCTGGCTTGCCCGGAAACGGTGAGCAAGCCAGGTGCTGGCGTTAGCGGTAGAGCGTTTTTTCCGCGACCGGAATAATTAACGTGTCCTGCCAGTCCGCGAGCGTCAGCTGTGCGAGTTTGCCCAGTGCGGTGTAGAACGGATGCCCGGCGTTTTCAACAAACACGGACAGGAAGCGGGTACTCCACGGCAGCAGGTGCCACGCCAGAAGCTGGTCGCGTTCAGCGTCGCGGCCATTTTCTGCCAGCCACGCGGCCAGTAACAGCAGGGTACCGATGTGATCTTCCGGTTCGTTCTGCTTCATCTCGAAGGCAATGTTGTTTTCACGCATCCACTGGCGCAGCGCGAGGGTGGAGTCGCCGAAGAGCACGGATTCCCGATCCAGCCAGACGGAACCCCATGGCGGTGACGGCAGGGCGTAAGGGCCAATAAACAGACGTTGCCAGGCATCTTTCAACGCTTCATCGGATGGCGTTTTGAACGCATCTGCAACAGGCTGCAGCGTTTCCGGCGCCAGCGGCCAGTCCTGAATCCAGTCGCCTTCGGTGAGCGCCTGCACCAGCGGCGCAGTCTGCTCACTATCCGGAGCAAAATAAAACAGCGCGCCCAGTACCCGGGCGCTGAACGCGAACGAATCACGCTGTGACACTTCTTTCATGACTACCTTCCTTGCTCGCGCGGAGTAGCCCGCGCGACTGTGTTAACCCGCAATCGCCATACCTGCGGTCATGTGCAGACCATAGAAAAGACCACGGCCAATCAGTTCACCCACGACGACCAGTATCACGCCTGCAAAAAGAGCGAAGGCTTTAGGCTCCTGCCGACGCATCAGCGGGCACAACCAGCAGCCGAGTCCGGCGGCAAGCAGTACGATACGCCAGATTTGCAGTGCGCCATAGTCAGGCAGCAGGGTACTCGCCTGTTGAACGGAACTGTGGATTGTCGCCAGGTCATTACTCTGCAGCACGATGACCGCCACGCAGGCCAGGAGTGCCAGCACGCTGACAGAGGCCGCGAATGTGCTTTTATATGTCGTGTTTGCCACGCGCAGCAACAGGGCTGCAAACAGCGGCCCCCCCAATACCAGCGTCAGGAAAAAGGCCAGCGTGGTGTAACCCGTGTACCAGGTCGGTACGGTATCAATTTGATAAACCCGGGTCATCGCCCAGACAAAGACAACGCCCAGGATCTGGCTAACGACCAGCCAGATTTTACCCAGTGCCGGGGGCATTTTACTGATAACGGATACCAGCCACCAGAAACCGCCAACGGCAAAGAAAATGGATCCCGCGGCAATTTCGTTACTGAGCGCCGAAGCACCCACGCGGTTGAGCGAGTTAAAGGCCCGGAGCGGGGAGCCAAGGTGCAGCACGGACGCCAAAAATCCGATGCCCATCACCAGCCACAGAAAGAACATACTGCGGACAAGGCGTGTTTTCACCGCGTCGTCTTTTTCAGTAAGCCAGACGAGCCCCATAACGATCAATGCCCCGGCGACGCACTGTCCGAAGACGGTGAAGATCACCAGCGGCCATTCATGCCATCCACTTCCCATCTCACACCTCCTTCGGGTTTGCCAGGTAGCCGGTGGTATCCCCTGTCGGGCGGCTGTTGGCGTTAGGTTTAATCACGATGCTCGGCTTCGTGAAGTGCGCGGACGGCAGCGGCGCGACGGCCGCCAGCTGACCATGTTTTTTACGCAGCTCGTCGATGGGACCGAAGTCCAGCGCGCGCAGCGGGCAGGACTCCACGCAGATCGGCTTTTTGCCGTCCGCCACACGAGTGTGGCAGCCGTCGCACTTGGTCATATGCCCTTTGGCGGCGTTGTACTGCGGGGCACCGTACGGACAGGCCATGTGGCAGTAGCGACAGCCGATGCAGACATCTTCATCCACCACCACGAACCCGTCGTCACGCTTGTGCATCGCCCCGCTCGGGCAGACCTTGGTGCAGGCCGGGTCTTCGCAGTGGTTGCAGGCAATCGACAGGTAGTAGGCAAACACGTTCTGGTGCCAGACACCGCTGTCTTCCTGCCAGTCACCGCCCGCGTATTCGTAAATACGGCGGAAGCTGACGTCCGGGGTTAAATCTTTGTAATCCTTGCAGGCGAGCTCGCAGGTTTTGCACCCGGTGCAGCGGCTGGAATCAATAAAAAATCCATACTGAGTGGTCATCACTTACTCCTTACGCCTTCTCGATCTGCACCAGATTGGTGTGCTGCGGGTTACCTTTGGCCAGCGGTGACGGGCGGTGCGTGGTCAGGGTGTTGATGCATGAACCGTGGTCGACACGATCGCCGTTCATATTGGCGTCATGCCAGGCTCCCTGGCCCATCGCGCTCACGCCGGGCATGATGCGTGGTGTGACTTTCGCTTCGATGCGCACCTCGCCGCGATCGTTAAACACGCGCACCGTATCGCCATTTTTGATGCCGCGTTGCGCCGCGTCCACGGGGTTAAGCCAGACCTCCTGACGGCAGGCGGCTTTCAGCACGTCGACATTGCCGTAGCTGGAGTGGGTGCGGGCTTTGAAGTGGAAGCCGAAGAGCTGCAGCGGGAATTTATGACGTTCCGGGGCGTCCCAGCCGTCGAAGGTCGAGGCGTAGACCGGCAGCGGGCTGATGGTTTCGTCGTCGGCGAGCTCCCAGGTAGCCGCAATCTCTGCCAGCTTGCTGGAGTAAATTTCAATCTTGCCCGAGGGGGTGTTGAGCGGATAAGCCTGCGGATCATCGCGGAATTTTTTATAGGCCACGAAGTGCCCGGCCGGATCTTTACGCTTATAAATACCCCTCTCTTTCAGTTCGTCATAGGACGGCAACTGCGGATCTTTGTCGAGCATTTTGGCATACAGATACTGCAGCCACTGCGCCTGGGTACGTCCTTCGGTAAATCGCTGATGAATATCCGGGCCGAGGCGTTTCGCCACTTCACTCATGATCCAGTAGATCGGTTTGCGCTCAAATTTCGGCGCGGTCACGGGCTGAAGGAAAATCAGGTAGCCCATGTTGCCTGCATAATCGTTAGGAATAATGTCTTCCTGCTCAACGGTCATTAAATCGGGTAGCAGGATGTCAGCATATTTCGCCGACGAGGTCATAAAGTTGTCGATCACCACGATGGTTTCGCATTTACTCTCGTCCTGCAGAATATCGTGGGTTTTGTTGATGTCGGAATGCTGGTTGATGATGGTGTTGCCGGCGTAGTTCCAGATGAATTTGATCGGCACATCCAGCTTCTCTTTTCCCCGCACGCCGTCGCGCAGGGCGGTCATTTCGGGTCCGCGCGCGATGGCGTCGGTCCAGCTAAAGCATGAGATTTGCGTTTTCACCGGGTTATCCGGCAGTGGCATACGCTCAATGGTGATCGTGTAGGTCGATTCACGTGCGCCGCTGTTACCGCCGTTGATACCGACGTTTCCGGTCAAAATCGGCAACATGGCAATGGCGCGGGAGGTCAGCTCGCCGTTGGCCTGGCGCTGGGGACCCCAGCCCTGGCAGATGTAGGCCGGTTTGGTACTGCCAATTTCTCGTGCAAGCTTGATGATGCGATCGGCCGGTATGCCTGTGATGCGCGAGGCCCATTCCGGCGTTTTGGCGATGCCATCGTCACCCTGACCGAGAATATACGCTTTGTAATGCCCGTTAGCAGGCGCACCTTCCGGCAGCGTTTTTTCGTCATAGCCGACGCAGTACGTGTCGAGGAACGGCTGATCGACAAGGTTTTCGTCGATCAGTACCCAGGCGATACCTGCGACCAGCGCGGCGTCCGTCCCCGGGCGAATCGGGATCCACTCGTCTTCGCGCCCGGCGGCGGTGTCGGTATACCGCGGATCGATGACGATCATGCGCGCGTGAGAGCGCTCGCGGGCCTGCTCGAGATAATAGGTTATCCCGCCGCCACTCATGCGCGTCTCTGCCGGGTTATTGCCGAACATCACCACCAGCTTCGTGTTTTCAATATCTGAGGTGCTGTTGCCGTCGTTGCTGCCGTAGGTGTAGGGCATTGCACAGGCTATTTGCGCGGTGCTATAAGTGCCATAGTGGCTTAAAAAGCCGCCGTAGCAGTTCATCAGACGCGCGACCAGCGAAGCATAAGGGGAGGAGCGGGTGATATTGCCGCCCACAATGCCGGAGGAGTAGTTAATGTAGACCGCTTCGTTGCCGTATTTTTCCACGACATCTTTCAGGCTGCGGGTAAGGGTGTCCAGGGCTTCATCCCATGAGATACGCTCAAATTTTCCTTCACCGCGTTTCCCTACGCGCTTCATGGGGTAGTTCAGACGATCGGGGTGATTGATCCGACGGCGAATAGAACGCCCGCGCAGGCAGGCGCGAACCTGATGATTGCCATAAATATCCTCACCGGTGTTATCCGTTTCGACCCAGTAAACTTCTTCATCACGGACGTGAAGGCGCAGCGCACAACGGCTCCCGCAGTTGACCGAGCAGGCACCCCAGACCACTTTGTCTTCAGCGGGCTTTACGGCGTTTTGTACCGCGGCAGCGGCGCTTTTGAGGCCAAAAGGCAGTGAAATCCCCCCGGCGGCAAGTGCCAGAGAGCCTATTGCAGTGGATTTAACCAACGTTCGACGGCTGATCCCGCCGTGATTTTCGACATCGGACATAACTCACCCCATCATTTTAATTGCGTATTATTTTCGCCCGTGATTACAACCGGGCTAATGATGGGGTGAATGTTACTTATTTGGGGGTATTAAATATTAATCCTCATCAAGTCAAAGGGAATTGGCCGCGAGAAAGTGATTAAAATCACTGAGGTTCGCCCTGACCATTATCCTGCATCCCTGATGCGGCACCGCTACCGGTGCGGGTATAGAGAATTTTAAAGGTATCGTTCGCACAATGACCGACTACCTGTGCATCCGGCTGGTCAGCCTGATCGTTTGGCACAATATTCAACGTAAAGCCGGACTCGGGCACGCCGTTATTGATGATTTTCTGCTGAATATCGCTTTTTACGCGCTCGCAGGAATCCGGGGCAGCCAGAGCCGCTGTAGAAGCGCTCATTAACAGCAGGGCGGTAATCCAGGGTAACCGTTTCATCTGTAGCTCCTTTTCTCTGTGTGTCGGTTAAGCTTAGCAGGGTTCGTGTAAGCTTTTGTTATTGGGGATAACTTTCTGAACAATCTTATACAGGTTTCCTGCGCTCATTTTCCCCAATTTCAACTTCCATCAACACGTCCTGCGGGCGGTGATACCCGCCCGGCATCGCGACGCTAAGCGCGTTGCGTTTTGCTCTGCACCTGTCGTTCGCCGGAGTGATGCCGTAAGTCATCACACATCGCCTGTAGCTCATTGAACAATCTTGCCACATGGAAACCATCGCACACGGAATGATGGACCTGCACGGCGAGGGGCAACAATACTTTTCCACCCTGGTTGACGTATTTCCCCATAGTGAACATGGGGGCAAAAAAGTTCTGCATATTGGCTACGTTGATATTAAAACTGGTAAAACTTGACCAGGGGATCGCCGACACGAAAAATACATTTTCCCGCGACTCTTCCTTCGGCCAATAAGAAAGGCTATTACCATAGCGAGCAACATCTTCCGAATAAACGTTCTGGAAATGATCAATATTGCCATCGAAGTGACTCCATAATGAAGAAAAGGTCTCCGTTTCATTATGGAAAATGGTATAGCTTGGATGAATTTCATTCCATATGACAAGTTCATTGTTCTTCATGGCCATACGGAATTCCGAATGGTTGTTGACGATTTTAGAAAGGAGGGAAATCATCGTCGGATAAAATTTCCAGCCCAGTTCTTTTATATCCTTGAGCAATGCGGTGATGTCTATTTGAACAGTTTGATTAAATGTAGATTGAGCAAAGGACTGAAATACCTCGAAATGTTCTTTTCTGGCCCAACGTGATAAGTCAACAGGCGTATATTCAGGGATTGTTTTTTTCATTTTTTAACCTTTGATGAGCAATCAAAAATCAGCGTTTTGCCTACGTTTTTTCATGAATAAAGAAAGCATAGAGATTCCAGGCGGTTTTGGACGCGAACGCATTTGTGAGGGTAGCGCATCCTTATAGAGGAAGAAAGGGGATGTTAAACATTTAATATATCAAAGAATAAAGTTAGATGGCGCAATCTGCCGGCGTTTTCATGTTGTTAATATGCCACAGAATATCCGTCATGCGCTCAAAGCAGGTGTGTTTCCTGTTCAACAGCGGGCACAGCGCCTTCTCGTTCTGGCGAGGTTTTGCAGAGGGCAAGAGAGATTAATGCATTGATTGTACGTCTCTTTTCGCCTGACATTTTGCTATCGTGTGAACAACGGTATTTGCTAATATGATCGGGAATACTCTCCCTGATTCGGTAAATGATGTGAAGAACTACGCAGCGATAACGCTACTGGCAGCAACACTGGTGGGGTGCGACAACCCTTCCGCGCCGCTGTCGTTTACGCCCGAGATGGCGAGCTTCTCCAATGAATTTGATTTTGACCCTCTGCGCGGCCCGGTAAAAGACTTCACCCAGACACTGTTCAATGACAAAGGTGAAGTCTCCAAACGGGTAACCGGTACGATGTCGACGGAAGGGTGTTTCGATACCCTCGAACTGCACGACCTCGAGGCCAATACCGGCGTGGCGCTGGTACTGGATGCTAATTACTACCTTGATGCGGAAACCCAGCAGCGAAAAGTGAAACTGCAGGGGAAATGCCAGCTGGCCGAATTACCGTCGGCGGGCGTAACGTGGGATACCGACGATAACGGGTTTGTGGTGGCGGCGCACGGCAAAGAGATGGAAGTGAAGTACCGCTATGATGCGGATGGCTATCCGCTGGGGAAAACCACCGTCTCCGGGGACCAGCATTTATCCGTCCAGTCGACGCCGTCTAAAGATCTTCGCAAAAGAATGGATTACTCCGCCGTGAGCATGCTGAATGACAAGCCGCTGGGCAACGTCAATCAGAGCTGTGATTACGATCGACACAATAATCCGGTGAGTTGCGATCTGACGATCACCGACAACAGCGTGAAGCCCGCCGTTGAGCGCAAGTACACCATTAAGAACAGTATTGAATACTACTGAGAAAAAGCCGCGCAGGTTACTGCGCGGTGGGTTTCAGCAGGCTGGCGCCTGACGGTTTGTGTCCGGCCAGGTGCTGATGCTGGAAGATGCACATGCGAATGGTGTTGCGGTATTCACCGTTGATAAAGAACTCGTGAACCAGTTCGCCCTCCACCATAAAGCCCAGCTTGCGGTAGATATGGATTGCTTTCTCGTTCTCTTTATCCACGATGAGATAAAGCTTGTAGAGATTCAGGACGTTGAATCCGTAATCCATCGCCAGCTTCGCCGCCCGCGTGGCAAGACCTTTCCCCTGATGCTCAGGTGAAATGATAATCTGGAATTCTGCCCGACGATGAACGTGGTTGATCTCAACCAGTTCCACCAGACCGGCTTTTTCACCTTCACACTCCACGACAAAACGGCGTTCGCTTTGATCGTGAATGTGCTTATCGTAGAGATCCGACAGCTCAACAAACGCCTCGTAAGGCTCTTCGAACCAGTAGCGCATCACGCTGGCGTTATTGTCGAGTTGGTGGACGAAGCGCAGGTCTTCACGCTCCAGCGGGCGGAGCTTAACGTCACACTGCACTGACATTATGGCGCGACCGTGCGGCCAGTACGACGATCCAGGCAGCGCAGGGTATTTGGCTCCCAGTAGGCGTTAACGTTGGCACTTTGCTGACACTTATCGCGCGCGTCGAAAGCGACATCTTCTTTGTCCCACTCTTTTTCAACACGTTTGTTCACCTTCTGGCGAAGGCTACGGGTGTCATTCCATTGTTCTTTGTCCATCGCGGCGTTCTGACGGCTTTGCGCGCTGTCACCAGACTCAATGATGAGTTTGCTGGTTTCGGCGGTGGCAGAGGCGGCAAAGGCGAACGATGACAGCGCCAGCAGGGCTGTCAGACAAAGGCGTTTGCTTAATGTAGTCATAGCGTTTCCTTTTAAATGGGCGCAGATAATTAAGTTATCCCGTTCAGATTCTACACCAAAGAGAAATAACGGCATACCCGCGACACGGGTATGGAAAAGTAAACGATATCATCAGGTATGATGTCTAAATAAATCATCACATGACCGTAAATATGCTCAAAACCACTCTGCTTTTTTTTGCCACTGCGCTGTGTGAAATCATCGGCTGCTTCCTTCCGTGGCTCTGGCTGAAGAAGGGGGCAACCGTATTCCTGCTGATCCCGGCGGGCATTGCGCTGGCCCTGTTTGTCTGGCTGTTGACGCTGCACCCGGCGGCCAGCGGGCGCGTCTACGCCGCTTATGGCGGGGTTTATGTCTGTACCGCGCTGCTGTGGTTACGCGTGGTGGATGGTGTGAAGCTCAGCGCGTATGACTGGGCCGGGGCGCTGGTTGCACTGTGCGGCATGTTGATTATTGTTGCCGGATGGGGGCGCGCCTGAGCGCCCGATTTTTTGTGACCGTTCGCTGATTTTATGATCATTATACTTGTATGGTAGTAGTGCAGGGGAGTAAGTTTCCAGCATCACAATGAGCGATGTAAGGAAATGGATTATGAAGATTGTCGGGGCTGAAGTCTTTGTTACCTGCCCGGGGCGTAACTTTGTCACCCTTAAGATTACCACCGACGAGGGCATCGTCGGCCTGGGTGATGCCACCCTTAACGGACGTGAACTTTCGGTGGCCTCTTATCTGAAAGATCACCTTTGCCCGCAGTTGATCGGCCGTGATGCGCACCGCATTGAGGATATCTGGCAGTTCTTCTATAAAGGCGCCTACTGGCGTCGTGGTCCGGTCACCATGTCGGCCATTTCCGCCGTGGATATGGCACTGTGGGATATCAAAGCCAAAGCGGCCAATATGCCGCTCTACCAGCTGCTGGGCGGCGCATCCCGGGAAGGGGTGATGGTCTATTGTCATACCACCGGACACTCCATTGATGACGTGCTGGAAGATTACGCCCGACATAAAGAGATGGGCTTTAAGGCGATCCGCGTCCAGTGCGGCGTGCCGGGTATGAAAACCACCTATGGCATGTCGAAAGGAAAAGGGCTGGCCTACGAGCCCGCCACTAAAGGTGACTGGCCGGAAGAGCAGCTCTGGTCCACTGAAAAATACCTCGATTTCACACCGAAGCTGTTCGATGCGGTGCGCAGTAAATTTGGCTTTAATGAGCATCTTTTGCACGACATGCACCACCGTTTGACCCCGATTGAGGCGGCGCGATTCGGTAAGAGCATTGAAGCATTCCGTATGTTCTGGATGGAAGATCCTACGCCTGCGGAAAACCAGGCCTGCTTCCGTCTGATCCGTCAGCACACGGTCACGCCGATTGCGGTTGGAGAAGTGTTTAACAGTATCTGGGACTGCAAGCAGCTTATTGAAGAGCAGCTTATCGACTATATCCGCACCACCATTACCCACGCGGGCGGCATCACCGGCATGCGGCGCATCGCGGACTTCGCCTCGCTTTATCAGGTGCGTACCGGCTCACATGGACCGTCGGATCTGTCGCCTGTTTGCCACGCCGCCGCGCTGCATTTTGACCTGTGGGTGCCAAACTTTGGTGTACAGGAATATATGGGTTACTCCGAACAGATGCTGGAGGTCTTCCCGCACAGCTGGCGCTTTGATAATGGCTATATGCATCCGGGCGATAAACCCGGGCTGGGTATTGAATTTGACGAAAAACTGGCGGCGAAATACCCGTACGATCCTGCCTATCTTCCGGTTGCCCGTCTCGAAGATGGCACGTTGTGGAACTGGTAAACGAGGAGCGAACGATGAAAAGCGTAGTGATTCAACAACCCAATGCACTGGTGATTGAAGATCGTCCACTCCCGGAACCCGCGGCAGGTGAAGTGCGCGTCAACGTCAAACTGGCCGGTATTTGCGGTTCAGACAGCCATATTTACCGCGGGCATAATCCGTTTGCCCGATACCCACGCGTGATTGGCCATGAATTTTTTGGTGAGATTGATGCCGTTGGTGAGGGAGTTGACCCGGCCCGCGTGGGCGAGCGCGTCTCGGTTGACCCGGTGATCAGCTGCGGACACTGCTATCCGTGCTCCGTGGGCAAACCCAATGTCTGTACCTCTCTGGTGGTGCTGGGCGTTCATCGCGACGGAGGCTTTAGTGAGTATACCGTCGTACCGGCAAAAAATGCCTGGGTTGTTCCGGACGCTATTCCAGATAAACACGCGGTAATGATCGAGCCGTTCACGATTGCCGCTAACGTGACGGGCCACGCACAACCCACCGGGCAGGATATCGCCCTGATCTACGGCGCAGGTCCCATGGGCCTTGTCACCGTCCAGGCGCTGAAAGGTGTCTATAAGGTTAAGCAGGTTATCGTTGTGGATCGGATCAATGAACGGCTGGCGATGGCGCAACGCAGCGGCGCGGACTGGGTGTTCAACAACGCGGAGCTGTCGTTACAGGCGGCGCTGGAAGAAAAAGGGATCAAACCGACGCTTATTATTGACGCAGCCTGTCATCCGACAATTTTACAGGAAGCCATCACCATTGCCTCTCCGGCGGCACGCATCGTGCTGATGGGGTTTTCCAGCGACCCAAGCCAGATTGTTCAGCAGGGGATCACCGGAAAAGAGCTGGCGATATTCTCATCACGGCTGAATGCCAACAAATTCCCCGTCGTCATCGACTGGCTGGAAAAGGGGTTGATCGACCCGGACAAACTGATCACCCACACTTTTGACTATCACCACGTAACAGACGCCATCGAACGGTTTGAAAAAGACCAGCGGCAGTGCTGCAAAGTCTTACTCACGTTCGGGCAATAATAATTCACGCGGTTAAGAGCCTGCGCAGACAGGCTCTGAGTGGTACGCATCTTACCTTGCAGAGATAGCCATTATGACGCAAACACAACCACAAAGAACGACTTCAGATCTGGTGAAAGCCGCCGTTTCCGGCTGGCTGGGTACCGCACTGGAGTTTATGGATTTCCAGCTCTATTCGCTGGGGGCTGCCCTGGTATTCCATGAGATCTTCTTCCCGGAACAATCGGCCGCAATGGCGCTGATTCTGGCGATGGGGACGTACGGCGCAGGCTATATCGCGCGCATTGTCGGCGCCTTTATCTTCGGGCGAATGGGCGACAGCATTGGCCGTAAAAAGGTGCTGTTTATCACCATTACTATGATGGGGATCTGCACGACCCTGATCGGGGTCTTGCCGACCTACGCGCAGATTGGGATTTTCGCGCCCGTCCTGTTAGTGACGCTGCGTATTATCCAGGGGCTGGGGGCAGGGGCTGAAATCTCCGGCGCCGGGACCATGCTGGCGGAGTACGCCCCTAAAGGGAAACGCGGCATTATCTCCTCGCTGGTGGCGATGGGCACCAACTGCGGGACGCTAAGTGCAACGGCTATCTGGGCAATTATGTTCTTCGCCCTCGACCGCGAACAGTTGGTTGCCTGGGGCTGGCGTGTCCCGTTTCTTGCCAGCGTGGTGGTAATGATCTTCGCCATCTGGCTGCGAATGAACCTCAAGGAGAGTCCGGTATTTGAAAAAGTGAACGAGGCTGAGACAACCGCACCGGTGACAAAACATGATTTATCATTTGCAGCGATGGTGAAGAGTAAGTCCTTCTGGCTGGCAACCGGGCTGCGTTTTGGTCAGGCGGGGAATTCGGGACTGATCCAGACGTTTCTTGCCGGGTATCTGGTTCAGACGCTGCTGTTCGATAAAGCGATCCCCACCGATGCGCTGATGATAAGCTCAATTCTCGGGTTTATCTCTATCCCGCTGTTGGGCTGGCTCTCCGATAAAGTGGGGCGTCGTCTGCCGTACATTCTGCTCAATATCTCCGCCATTATTCTGGCGTACCCGATGCTGTCGATTATCGTTGATAAGAGCTATGCGCCGGGCGTGATCATGCTTTCCATCATCGTTATCCATAATTTCGCCGTACTGGGACTGTTTGCCCTGGAAAACATCACGATGGCGGAGATGTTTGGCTCGCGTAACCGCTTTACACGGATGGCTATCTCAAAAGAGGCGGGCGGGCTGGTGGCGGTAGGCTTTGGGCCAGTGCTCGCCGGGATCTTCTGCAATATGACCGGTTCCTGGTGGCCAATTGTCGCCATGATGATCGCCTACTCCGTGATTGGGCTGATCGCCGCCATCTGCATGCCAGAGGTCTGCGATCGTGATTTGAGTGTGGCGGAAGATGCGGCGGAGGGGCCGGCACGTGATTCCGTTGGCTATGGGGCGGTTTCATCGCGGCGGTAATGGTTTATATCTTGAGTGACCTGTCACACAACTTTATGTTCATGTCACACCACATGCGTAAAAGTTAATATAAATCAAAATCTCAAACTGCAGGATCAGTATGGTTAATGGCAGTTCTTTTTTACCCCGACTGCCATTCTAGTTGGTGTAGTCAGCAGGCGCTGCTGCTCGTTTAGAGCGGCAGCGAATCCCAGCGTACATAACTTAACGAGTCTTAATCATGGAAAACCGGTTATTACAGGCGAAAGCGACGCTTCCTCAGTACGATCGCGATCGCCTCAAGGCACGCATTGTTCATTTAGGGTTTGGCGCATTTCACCGTGCGCATCAGGCGGTGTACGCCGACATTCTTGCCGCGGAGCACAACAGCGACTGGGGTTACTGTGAGGTAAACCTGATTGGCGGTGAACAGCAGATTGCCGATCTGAACGCACAGGATCATCTCTACACCGTGGCGGAAATGTCTGCCGATGCGTGGACATCGCGGGTAGTGGGCGTGGTCAGGAACGCACTGCATGCACAGGTTGACGGGCTGGAACGCGTGCTGGCCGCACTGTGTGAGCCGCAGGTGGCGATTGTCTCGCTCACCATTACTGAAAAGGGATATTGCCACTCGCCGGCGACCGGGAAACTGATGCTCGATCACCCGTTAATTGCCGCTGACCTGCAAAACCCGCATCAGCCGAAATCTGCGCCGGGTGTGGTCGTGGAAGCACTCGCGCGACGCAAAGCTGCCGGGCTGCCCGCGTTTAGCGTCATGTCCTGTGACAATATGCCGGAGAACGGTCACGTCATGCGTAATGTGACCTGCGCTTATGCCCGCGCGGTTGACGGCGAGCTGGCAGACTGGATTGAATCCAGCGTCACTTTCCCGTCCACCATGGTGGATCGTATTGTTCCCGCGGTTACACCGGAGACGCTGGATAAAATTGAACAGCTGACTGGCGTTCGTGACCCGGCAGGCGTGGCGTGCGAACCGTTCCGTCAGTGGGTGATTGAGGACAACTTTGTCGCAGGCCGTCCGCAGTGGGAAAAGGCCGGGGCGGAGCTGGTTTCAGACGTCATTCCGTTTGAAGAGATGAAGCTGCGCATGCTTAACGGCAGTCACTCTTTCCTCGCGTATCTTGGCTATCTGGCGGGGTACCCGCATATCAACGACTGCATGGAAGACGCGCACTACCGTACTGCCGCCCATGCGCTGATGCTGAACGAGCAGGCGCCGACCTTAAAAGTGAAAGGCGTTGATTTAGGCCACTATGCAGACCTGTTGATTGCCCGCTACAGCAACCCGGCGTTACGTCACCGTACCTGGCAAATCGCAATGGACGGCAGCCAGAAGCTCCCGCAGCGTATGCTCGATTCCGTGCGCTGGCATCTGGTGCATCAAAAAAGCTTCCCGCTGCTGGCATTAGGCATTGCAGGCTGGATGCGGTATGTCGGTGGTGTCGATGAGCAGGGCAACGCTATCGACGTGAGCGACCCGCAGCTGGCGGTCATTCAGGCGGCGGTGAAGGGAAGTGCTGAGGGCGAAGACCGGGTGAAGGCGCTGCTGGGCATTGAGGCCATTTTTGGCAAAGAACTCCCGCATGAAACCGTCTTTGTGGATGCGGTAATGCGTGCTTACCAGACGTTAGTGCAAAAAGGTGCAAAAGCCACGGTCGCAGAGTACGCGGCGAACTGCTAAGTCATCACATGCCGCCGCGTGCGGCGGCATGATGTCGCATGAATCAGTGCATACCCAGGCGAATCAGTTCAATCGGTTCGAACTTACCTTCGCAACCTTCCACTTCTACCGTTTTGCTGCGACGCACCTGCGCGGCATCCAGCCCTTCGCTGTGGATCGCTTTAATCACGCCGGTGTGTCCTGTGCCATTGATCATTACACGGCTGCCGGTGGTAATTGCGTTACGGTTACGGTCGTATGTCATCATGGTATTTTCTCCTCTCTCACTTATCCGTTACGGCGCTATTTCAGGTTTCACCGTTCACGGGGCACTATAAATACGCCTGTCTGCATCTCATTTTTTTGTTTTTGATCAAACTCACACTTTTTTCTCAATATTGGTGGGTGCTGACGGTTCACGACAGCAATTTACAAAGCCCACATTTATTTTCCTTTATTGATAGTTTCTGCAGGCAAGCGTTTAGGGTTTGTTTATATTCCGGCTGTCATTCTTGAAGCAGGGAATACCCCTTTCACAGGAATAAGGAGTCAGGCTTATGTATAAGAAGATTTTAATGCCTGTTGATGTATTTGAAATGGAATTGAGCGACAAAGCGGTTCGCCACGCGGCCAACCTTGCAAAGGCGGAAGGTGCGTCGATTACGCTGGTGAACATTCTCCCCAACAGCAGCCGCTCGTTGCTGCGTGGATTCAACGCCGATATCAAAAAGTTTGAAGCGTTTATGACCGCAGAATCCGGGAAGAAAATGAACGAGCTAAAAAGGCTGTTTGATCTCCCCGGGGAGAATATCCACAGCCTGGTCTGCTTTGGCAACGTGCGTGACGAAATTATCAAACTGAGCAAAGAAGGGGAATATGATGTGATCGTCATCGGGTCGAAAAACCCGAGCATCAGCACCCATCTGCTCGGTTCAAATGCGGAATCTATCCTGCGCTATGCGAGTATTCCGGTGCTGGTGGTTCGCTAATCTCTTCGCCGCAACCGAAACGGGGGCGGCGTATTTTACTCTTCGCTAAACCAGTCGCTGTTTTCCTGACGAATTAACTGTACGGATTCGCTGATTTCCTGCAGGTGCAGCGTCATCGCTTTTTCTACACCGTCCTGATCGCGTTTTTCCAGCGCACTGAAAATATCATGATGCTGTCGGAGCAACATTTCCGGTGGGGAGACATGGTCGAGGCTCATATAGCGCACGCGGTCGATGGTGGCTTTGATGTTTTCAATCGTGTCCCAGGCCAGCTGACAGTCTGCAATTTGCGCCAGCTTCTGGTGAAACTCGTCATCAAGCTGGAAGAAGTCGTTGAGTTGTTTGCGGTCAATCGCAATACGCTGCTGATGCAGGTTTTGCTCCAGCAGGTAGCACTGGTTGTCATCAATCAAGGATGCGGCCCGGCGCGCCACCGCGCACTCAATGGCCTGACGGACAAAACAGCCGTTACGAACCTGGGAGAGCGAGATTTTGTTCACATAGCTGCCGCGCTGCGGGCGGATCTGAATCAGACCGTTTTCTGCAAGCTTGATAAACGCCTCACGCACGGGCTGGCGGGACACGTCAAACCGCACGGACACCTCTTTTTCAGAGAGCGGCGTTCCGGGTGGGATCAGGCAATGGACAATATCACGTCGCAAAATGCGATAGATTTGCTGGTTTACGGGCTGGGTAGGATTGAGTTGCGATTCAGCGGCCATGAGTTGTCATTTCTCAGAGAGTTAGCCTGAACATACTACCATTCTTTTATGGCCTGAAACAGACCCGGCCCGCAGGCCGGGAAGGGCAATGTTAGCCACGATGGACGCTAAGTCCGCCAAAACTCTGGCTGACTGGCATCATTTCTACCGTGTTAATGTTGACGTGTTTTGGCAGCGTTGCCACCCACCAGACCGCTTCGGTGACATCTTCCGGCGTCAGGGCGTTCGCATTCTCGTAGGTTTTGTCTGCTTTCGCGTCATCACCTTTAAACCGAACGTTAGAAAATTCGGTTCCGCCTACCAGGCCCGGCTCAATATCGGTCACGCGAATGGCGGTGCCGTGCAGATCGGTACGCAGGTTAAGGCTGAACTGACGCACGAAGGCTTTGGTCGCGCCATAAACATTACCGCCCGCATAAGGCCAGCTTCCTGCGGTCGAACCGATGTTAATAATGTGGCCGCGATTGCGCTCAACCATGCCTGGCAGCACGGCGCGGGTCATGTACACCAGCCCTTTGTTGTTCGTGTCGATCATGTTTTCCCAGTCTTCAACGCTGGCTTTATGGGCAGGCTCCATACCGAGCGCCAGACCGGCATTGTTGACCAGCAGGTCAATGGCACGCCATTCGGCCGGCAGGTTAGCAATCATCTCTTCGATGGCGGCACGGTTACGGACATCAAGCTGCGCGGTCAGGATACTGTCACCCAGCTCATCTTTCAGCTCCTGCAGACGCTCCTGACGACGACCCGTCGCAATCACCTTATGCCCGTTGGCGACGAAGCGACGCGTGATGCTTTCACCAAAACCTGCCGTTGCCCCGGTAACTAAAATAATCATCTCACTGTTCCTCAACGCTTTTTGTGTTGTACTAACATAGCACGGCCGCGAAGGATGCGTTAAGGCAACATTTGTATGACGGCATTGCAGGCAGTGGCGGCCTGGCCTACTCTGGGAAGATAACCGTACTCAGGAGTGAAAGATGTCGGCCACTAATCCCTTTTTTGAAAGCAGCCTGTTGCCTTATCAGGCACCCCGATTCGACGAAATCAACGACGGTCACTACCGCCCGGCATTCGATGAAGCGATACGCCAGAAGCGAGCCGAAATTGACGCGATTGTCGCGCAAACGGCCGCCCCCGATTTCAACAATACCGTGCTGGCGCTCGAAAAAAGCGGTGCCATGCTCTCGCGTGTCAGCAGCGTTTTCTTCGCCATGACCTCTGCGCACACCAATGATGACTTACAGGCGCTTGAGGAGCAGATCTCTACCGAGCTTGCTGCTCTGGCGAACGATATCTGGCTTAACGACACGCTGTTCTCTCGCGTGGAGAGCGTCTGGCAGGATTGTGCTGCGCTGGAAACCGAATCCCGTCGGCTGGCAGAAGAGACGTACCAGCACTTTGTGCTGGCCGGTGCGCGGTTGAATGATACAGAAAAAGCGGAGCTGAAAGCGCTGAATACCGAGGCGGCGACCCTCACCAGCCAGTTTAATCAGCGTCTGCTGGCCGCCACCAAAGCCGGTGGGCTGGTCGTGGATTATGCTCATCAGCTTGATGGACTCAGTCCTGACGAGATTGCGACGGCTGCCCATGCCGCCGCGGAGAAAGGGCTGAACGATCGCTGGTTGATTCCGCTGCTGAATACCACTCAACAACCCGCACTTTCCGCGCTGCGTGACCGACAGACGCGGGAAAATTTGTTTAACGCGGGCTGGACGCGTACCCAGAAAGGGGATGAAAACGATACCCGGGCACTGATCCTGCGTCTCACCGCGTTGCGTGCGCGTCAGGCAAAATTGTTGGGGTTTGAGGACTACGCAAGCTGGAGTATCGCCGATCAAATGGCGAAAACACCAGCCGCCGCGTTGGCTTTTATGCGCGGGATTGTGCCCGCTGCACGCACCCGAGCGACGCTTGAGCAGGCCGATATCCAAAAAGTGATTGATGACGAGCAGGGCGGGTTCACCGTGCAGGCGTGGGACTGGGCCTTTTATGCCGAGCGTGTGCGCCAGGCGAAATATGCTCTCGACGAGTCGCAAATCAAGCCGTACTTTGCGCTCAACACCGTATTGCAGGATGGCGTATTCTGGGCTGCAAGCCAGCTGTTTGGCCTCCGCTTTGTCGAGCGTTTCGATATTCCGGTTTACCATCCTGATGTCCGCGTGTGGGAAATTTTCGACCACACCGGCGAAGGGATGGCGCTGTTCTACGGTGATTTCTTTGCCCGCGAATCGAAAGCCGGTGGGGCGTGGATGGGGAATTTCGTCGAGCAATCGTATGAGTTTGCCTCGCGCCCGGTTATTTACAATGTCTGCAACTATCAAAAACCGGCTAACGGTCAGACGGCGCTGATCTCCTGGGACGATGTGGTCACCCTGTTCCACGAGTTTGGTCATACGCTGCACGGTCTGTTTGCCAGCCAGCGCTACCCCTCCCTCTCCGGCACCAATACGCCGCGTGATTTTGTCGAGTTCCCATCGCAAATCAACGAGCACTGGGCGAGCCACCCGCAGGTGTTTGCCCACTATGCCCGCCACTATCAGACCGGAGAGCCGATGCCGGAGGCGCTGCGCGATAAAATGCTTAACGCGACGCAGTTTAATAAAGGTTATGACATGACCGAGCTGCTTAGCGCTGCGCTGCTGGATATGAACTGGCACGGCATCAGCGAACCTGTGGACGATGTAGACGCCTTTGAAGCGGCAGCACTGCACAAAGAGGGGCTGGATCTGCCCGCCGTTCCACCGCGCTATCGCAGCAGCTACTTCGCCCATATCTTCGGCGGCGGCTATGCGGCAGGGTATTACGCTTACCTGTGGACGCAGATGCTGGCAGACGATGGCTATCAGTGGTTTGTTGAGCAGGGCGGGTTGACGCGTGAAAACGGGCAGAAATTCCGCGAAGCCATTTTGTCGCGCGGGAATAGTACTGATTTAGCTGAACTTTACCGCCAGTGGCGTGGGCACGATCCGAGGATTGAACCGATGCTGGAGAATCGTGGATTGAGTGCTTAAGGGCTTTTTTAGTATGGGAACAGAACCGGGCGCGATGCCCGGTTTTTTTTGACCGATTTTTCTTCCCCAAAATCATTAACGCCACATAAAGTGCCTGGATAATATCTGGAAGAATGACCATCGTTATCAGAAAGCCGGAATCATGTTGGGTGACTTCTTCAGCCAGGGGGAGCCAGCTCAACCTTTTCGATGAGAACGCACCGTATGCTGGCAGCGAAAAGTTGATTGAGGTGCTCGATCACCTGAATGCGAAAGACGGGAAAGGCAGGCTTTACTTTGCAGGACAGGGCATACAGCAGTATTGGCAGATGAAACGTGAAATGCTGTCGCCGAGATATACGACCAGATATTCAGATCTGCTAAGGGTCCGGTGATTTTCCAAATTTCCAGGGCCGTTATGTGCCAGAAGCGGAAGTAGCTTACAGCACTTAGTGTTAACTGACGGGGTGCAGGTCACAGTATGTGATTATATCCAGTATGACTTGAAAAAAGGTTGGAATCACTATATATAGTAATTAACCCATTTCTCTTTTGGCATATATAGTGCAAATGAACCCATTTCGTGTTTTGTGCTTAGACGGTGGTGGAATGCGTGGTGTTTATCAGGCCACGTACTTACAGACTTTTTCTCAAAGGCTAAGTCAGACAGGTTTCAAACAGTCTGACCCTGGTTCTGCCTTCGATCTACTGGTAGGTACCAGTACAGGAGGAATCGTTGCCTGCGCATTAGCCGCTGGTATTCATCTTGAGAAGGTTCTTGAGCTTTACCAGACTTACGGTAAAGATATTTTTCCACGGCAGCAACTTCGTGCCCTTCCTTTTGTAGGTAAATACGTTCGCGGGTTATGCTCGGGACTAGCTTCAGGTGACTTTGCCTTACGCAAAGTGCTTAAAGATACCTTTGGTGAAGAAACTATCGGCAAAGTTTATGAACGCCGAGGGATCGGTTTAGCCATCACTACTTTAGATTTAAATCGTCACTCTTCAACTGTATTTAAAACACCGCATATGGCTCGCCTAAATGGACGAGACAATGATCGACTACTGGTTGATGTATGTATGGCAACTAGTGCTGCACCTATCCTCCGATCAATTGCACGCCTTGAGGAGCCAGGCTCTGGCGGAGCAATCGTCGATTACGTTGACGGTGGGCTCTGGGCTAATAATCCAGGTGCTGTAGGTATGATCGAAGCCCATGAAATTCTCCAGTTCAGGGGCGAGACTGAACGCCCTGTGCACTTATTCATGCTGGGCACTCTTCCTGTCCAGGGAGGTGAGGAACTTGCCAGTAGCAATATGTTGCACCGTGGTGCTTTGGGATGGTCTGGCGGTCTCAAAGCAATCACTGCGAGTATGAATGCCCAGGCGGTTGCTTGCGATTATATGGCTCGGAAAATTGCCGAGTTGAGAGGCAATGGCAGTTTTGCATACCGAATGCCAGCTCAGTGCCCCTCTGGGGAGCTACACAAATATCTCGAAAATATGGATGACGCACGCCCAAGAGTACTAAATGCATTAGCCCGGCAGGCAGTGTCCGACGTTGATCACGCTTGGGCTCTGGCCGAATCGAATAATCACATGAAAGAATTTCGAACCGCCCTGTCGATTAAATCTAATACCTAAATTTAAATCTCTGGGAGATCAGCATGACGTTAATTGACTGCAATAAAGAAATGAAAGGGTATCATTCAGAAAAAGTAACTCTGTCAAATACCGACCAGTCTGAAATGCGTGAACGTCGTAATAATGGAAGAAAACGGCTCGAAAATGGCCTGACTCGCTTATCCCATCCATTGCCAAAAGACTTTAGCTCTCAAGGTTCTTATGCAATGCGCACCATGGTGCAGGACGATTTATGTGATTATGACATTGATGACGGCATTTATTTCAACAAAGAAGACCTTAAAGATGGAGACGGTAATTATCTTGGTGCGCAGGATGCACGAAAGCGAGTTCGAAAAGCGTTGAAAGACGACAGGCTGGCATATGACGCTGTTGTTATGACAAATTGCGTCCGCCAACTCTACCCTGATGGTTATCACATCGATATCCCAGTATACCGTTCATTTATCACAAAGGACTTTTGGGGTAACGAAACAACTGAATATGAGCTCGCCAGTGGCGATGAGTGGACTAAATCTGATGCCCGCAAGGTTACACGATGGTACAACAATGCTGTTGCTTCAGAGCTTAAAACTGGTCAGGCTGATACCAGCCAACTTCGCCGTGTTACAAAGCTGACCAAGAAAATGGCTCGTTCCCGTACCTCATGGAAAAAGAAAACCACAAGCGGTATTTGTATTTCGAAATTAGTTGTAGATCATTTTGTTTGTCAGGCGGGCCGAGATGATGATGCTTTACGTGAAACGTGGAAGGTCATCAAATCTCAGCTGACATATAGCCAGCGCATCGGGCATCCAGTGTTTGCAGATAAGAATCTTGCAGAAGAAAACGATGAGGCCGTAATTTTCTTTCAAGAGTGCCTAACTGAGGCGCTAAATGCACTTGAAGTGCTTGAAGAGTATAACTGTACTCGTGAAAAAGCCGCGCTTGCCTGGGATAAGGTTTTCAACACTGACTATTTCAGTACAGAAATCGCTCAGGACACCAACATGTCCAAATCTCTCATGCGCCCAGCTGTCAGCGCATCGGCATCTCTATCCTTCCCCGCTCACCCCGTCACACCTAATAAATCAGCGGGGTTTGCATGATGAGTTGGTTACTGGAGAATCCTGCGCGCTTTTTGCGTGAGCAGAAGGAGCTCAAACGCCTTGAGAGTGAGCAAGAATGGCTAAATATGGCTTTGCGCTTTCAGCGTGATGGTAAGTTGTCAGTAGAAATAAACATGACTATTCATGGTCGTATTTATGAAGGGAAGATGACTTATCCGGACTCGTTTCCAGATTCTCCACCCTATATTCGTCCCAGAGATCGTTCTGAGAGGTGGTCAAACCATCAATATGGTGAAGGGGGGTCACTGTGTCTGCAATGGCGAGCTGATAACTGGCAGCCTTACATAACCGGGGCGGATATGGTGCTCAGTGCATTTGAGTTACTGAATACAGAGCAGCATCCCGAACTACCAAATTCAGTCCCTTCAGCACATCGTTTAACAGAAGGCCAGATTTTGCGGGGTTCGATCCGGCGCTTAATACTAACCACCGATATCATGGAAACTTGGAGTAATCTCCCCCCTCTATCCAGCGCCAGTTTAAAAACAGCTACCCTGTTCAGTTATGACAAGGCTGCAACATTCATCACTCAGATTTCCGATGCAGAGAATAATTTAAAAAACGTCGAAGACGTTCCACAAAGTCTTGGATCATTCACTTACTTACTTTCACTATCCGGAGAAGGGTGGGTGTTCAAAAGTGAAGGATTTGACTTGAAATTGAAAATTAAATCTGCAGAAGATTTAATTCAGGCGATATCAAATGAGGGATTTGATACAGTAGACATTCTGGTTCAGGAAGATAATAAGTACAAGGCCAGAACGATAGTGTTACTAGGCCGAGATGGATCGTCATTGAGAAGTTTTTACCTTAACCCTGGTGATGAACCCACTATACACGAATTCAGTATTATTTGGCCTTCATCCACAGAGCATAGATTATCAGAGGAATCACAACGGCTGACGAAGATCAGAATCGGAATAATTGGCCTAGGCTCAATGGGTAGTAAAATCGCAACATCGCTTGCCCGGTCAGGAATAAAGCGATTTTTGTTAGTTGATGATGATTACCTAGCTACCAGCAATATAGTGCGTCACGAGCTGTACTGGAATCATGTTGGCGAACATAAGGTAGAGGGCGTAAAAAGTGCACTTTCACTGATTTCTGCAGGCATTGAAGTCGATGCAAGTATTATTCGTCTGGCGGGACAAGAATCCTCGGTATTTATGGCTTCCATCCTTAATGACCTTTCAAAATGCGATCTGCTTATTGACGCAACAGCAAACCCCGAGGTTTTTCTTCAGTTATCCGCTCTTGCGAAACGCTATAAGATACCGCTGTGTTGGGGGGAAATCTTTGCAGGAGGGTACGGGGGAATGATTGCTCGTTCCCGCCCGGGTTATGACCCAAACCCTTTGGCCGTTCGCGACGCATTTTATAGTCATCTTTCAACTCTTCCTAAAGCACCTTTTGATAGCGCCCAAAATTACGATGGAAGTGAAGAACAGCCTCTGACCGCATATGACAGTGATGTTGGATTTATCGCTACAGCGCTAACCAGGCTTGCTATTGATACAGCATTATCAAGAGATCCCAGCGTATTCCCTTACTCTCTATATTTACTCGGCATGCGTTGTGAGTGGATTTTTGAGCAACCTTTTGACACGCATCCAGTCCATGTGTCTGGAGCTGGATGGGATACCGATGACACCAGCGCCAGTGAGGAGGATCATTTAGCTGCCCTACAAGCGATACTGCAAATTTATGAAGGAGAGGAACGTGCTGAACCTGATACTTCCGGCTGAACAACAGGCAGTTATAATGGACGCTCTATCTAAAGCCGGGCGCCGCGAAATTGGTGGGGTTTTAATGGGGGAACATATTGGACCTAATGAATTTATAGTACGTGAAATGACAGTACATCGTTGTGGTACATTTGCCTACTTTGTCAGACGGTTTGAAGAAGCAATCAGTGGGTTCAGTAAATTTTTTAACGAAACAGGTCATAATTATCAGATATTTAACTATATCGGTGAATGGCACTCCCACCCATCTTTTGAACCGTACCCCAGCAGTAAGGACGACAGGTCCATGCTTCAAATTGTTCAGGATAAAAATGTTGGGGCAAACTTCGCGGTCCTTGTCATTGTAAAATCAGGTTCGAAAGGTGAGCTAATTATAACTGCTCACACCTATCTCCCAAATGGAACGAAAAGCGAATCAGAAATAACTTTGTTATGACCCTGGCCCCGAATATACTCCAGTCATAATCAGGAATAACCGGCTTCATGTTGGCTGCATATTTTTGGTAACGGGCAGATTTTTCGGCGAGAACCGTCAAGGATGTTTGCCGAGAGGCCGCTATTTCCGAAGCCAGCAACTACAACTGGAAGGCGAAATATGGCGGGATGGAAGCCGCTGATATCAAGAAAATCAAAGATCTTGAAGATGAGAATCGTCGTCTGAAGCAGATGTTCGCCGATCTGAGTCTAGAATGCAGGGGGCTGAAATACGTCATCGAAAAAAGCTTTAAAAACAGCGATAAAACGTGAGATCGTTAGCTATCTGCCCACGCAGTTTTCGATTACAAGAAAAATTATGTACCCATTGCAAAGCCTGCTTTCCAGGCGAATAGCGCCGGTGATTCAGCAGTTTTTAGTCTTCTGTTAAAGCAATAAAACGGAGACTACGACTTCGCCGTCTCCGGAGAATGATCTCATATGCTTCTCGAACTTAGGGCAAGGAGTATTGTGCACGCTTAAAACTTCGGCAAGTTACCCAGATTATCGCGTTTGGTACTATTACGGTCTGTCGAAAGGTAAATGTCATCGATAACGTGAACATCTGCCCCGTTAACCCACTTACCATCTTTTTTGGTGATAGTTTTAAATTTTGTTGCTCCGTCGTTGATCAATTCTGCAACAAACTGCCTAGAATTGATTGTTGTATCAGCCTCGCCTTTACCACCTTTGATGATTTTCACATACTCAATGTGCTGGTTACTGGCATCCATGCGAACTGCCGAAATATAATACAGAGTCATTGTGTATCTCCTGATACGCTATCCCATATAGCGTTCTCCAGAATATATGCAGGTTGAACTTTGTCATATCAACCTGTTCAGTTATATAACACGCTGAAAGTTATCACAGATCAAAAACGCCATGCCTCCCAGTTTGCCATTACAGTTCTCTGCGTATCAAAGATAAGCCAACTGAATAGCCACGACTTTCGTAGCTATTTTTCATTGTAAGCGGATAAGTTCTAAATTCCGCTCCTCGCTGATAAGGGATAACCATACTCAAATCTCCCACATTGCAGGAGATTTGAGTATGAACACGTCACCGTGGAACAAAGACCGTATCATCGGCTAAAAAAGACCGCTTCAGATATCTCATATCTGGGGGATCCGAATCCGGCTTGAACTGGAAGGTAAAACACGCGATTTAGCTCTGTTCAATATGGCCCTGGACAGTAAGCTTCGAGGCTATGATCTGGTTAAACTCAAAGTATCTGATGTGGCATATGGTAGCTTGGTTTCAAGCAGAGCAACGGTGTTGCAACAGAAAAACGGTAGTCCTGTGCAATTTGAGATAACCAAAGGAACAAGAGAAGCTGTTGCTGCATTGATAAAGCTTGGCAATTTGCACAGTAAAGACTTCTTGTTCCGGTTTCGGGTCGGAACTAATCAGCACATATAAACCCGACAATACAACCGAATCTTTCATGGGTGGGTAGAAAAGCGTGGTCTCGAAGATTCGCTTTACAGTACACATTCCATGAGAAGAACAAAACCTTACCTGATCTCCAAGAAAACCAAGAATCTTCGGGTGATCCAACTTCTGTTGGGCCATAAGAAACTAGAAAGCACAGTCCGGTATCTGGGCATTGAAGTAGATGATGCGTTAGAGATCTCTGAATCGATTGAAGTCTAAGGTTGTCAGGGCTGCAACAGCAGGCCAGTGCCAGAAGCGGACATTTCTCGCTGTTAGGTGCAGGAAAAATCGTGTTTTAGGCTTAGGAAAAGGCATAGGGGTATGCCGAAACTGAAAGCCTAAATCCTGATAGTTTTTCTCCAGTTGCCGCCACTAAACTAATTACAATTCCTGAGCCGTGGGTCTGAAAATAATTTCACTTACACCAACATCTTCTGGTTCATTAATTGCGAAGGCTACCATGCGTGCAAAGGTTTCTGCTGGCACGCCAATATTTTCAACGTAATCCTGGTTTGCAGCCTTAACATCTTTATCCGTTATATGCTCCAGCAGTTCTGTTTTAACAGCACCGGGGGAGACTAACGTGACGCGAATGTTATGTGCCGCCATTTCCTGGCGCAAACCATCGGTTAATGCACGAACAGCAAATTTTGTCGCCGAATAGACAGCAGAACTCTGGAAGACAAGGTGTGCAGCAACAGATGCGGTGTTAATGATATGACCTGTTTTTTGTGATTTCATATAAGGCAGCACCGCAGCAATCCCGTGTAGAACCCCGCGCAGATTGACATCAATCATCTGATTCCATTCATCGACATTTCTCTGTTCAAGGCGGGAAAGTGGCATCAGGCCGGCATTATTGATAAGAACATCTACACGACCGAATTTGTTGACCGCAGTCTCAATGAGGTTGTTTACGTCATCAAGTTTCGTCACATCGGTTGCGACGGCGATGGCTTCTTTATTCTGCTTTTGGAGCTCACTCGCAATGGCCTCTATGCGGTCTATTCTCCGCGCTGCCATCACAACCTTTGCTCCTTTTTCAGCAAGATAACGTGCAGCCGCTTCACCCATACCGCTTGATGCGCCCGTGATTACAATTACTTTGCCTATGATGTTATCTGTCATTTTTACTCTTCCTGAATAGGAGATGGGCTGTTGTCACCACTATCAGACTGAGATCAGGTTCAATCTCTTCAGACTTCAGTGACACATTCCTGAACAGGGATAATCTTAGCAGTAGAGCATTAATTCGATAATGCGTATAAACTTATATTGATTATGAGTACAGCTCATTAATTGGAGTTAGGTTACGGGTAGTTCGTGTGAGCAGGGGGATCTTCAGCCGTTATCCCCACGCCGATATTGCCTGACTGAAAGCCGGTTGCGCCCCCTGGTTAAGCCTCCGCACGGGTTAAACTGCCTTCGCGGGTGACGGTAATGGAATAAAGGAGGCCATTCAGATTACGTTTCATCGGTGAAATACTCACAAAACATAACTATAGCTTATAAGCCCATTAAGCATTCATTAGCTAGTCAGCATTCATCTTTCGTGTAGAATTTTCAGTAAGAGAGGAGTCCGGTGAAAAGCATACGGTTCTGAACCCATTTGATAAATTGACTTCTTTTTAAAAGCTTATCTAAAATAATCATTGATGCTGCACCTGAAAGGTGCAGCACATTTGCGGGAGAGAGTCTGGATGAAAAAAATATTATTCCTGTTATTTATTATCATCACGAGTTTTTTATTCCCGGTTCGTGCCAGTAATTCTTTACAGCCAGACAAGGAAGAAGCCGTGACCATTAAAATGACTATCAATCAGCAAATTTTTTACGTTGAACTTAAGAATAGTCCAGCCGCAAAGGCATTTATTGAACAGCTTCCCCTGACTCTAACGATGGAGGATCTTAACGGTAACGAGAAATTTGCTGATCTGCCCCGTCCCTTACCGACCCGCCAGGTCAAACCTGGAACCATTAATCAGGGCGATCTCATGTTATATGGCCATCGTACCCTGGTACTTTTTTATGAGACCTTTCAGACAAACTACGGATACACACCCGTTGGCAGAATAATAGCGCCAGAAAATCTTGGTAAAATTGCAGATGAAAAAGAAGTAATAGCAACGTTTACCACAGATAAAAAAGGTTGACCTGTATTATCAAACACTGAATCTGGATTACCTATAGACGCAAATGCTGGCAGACGATGGCTATCAGTGGCTTGTCGAGCAGGGTGGTTTGACCCGCGAAAACGGACAGACATTCCACGAGGTGATTCTGTCGCGCGGGAGCAGTAGTGATTGAGCTGAACTTTACCGGAACTGGCGCGGCCGCGATCCGAGGATTGAACCGATGCTGGAGAATCGCGGGTTGAGTGCGTAGCGCTGATTCAGATCAGTCACAAAACCGGGCGTGAGGCCCGGTTTTTGTTTGATTATGTCTTACCCACAATTTTAATTATTTATGCCGTGTAAAAGGTATAAATATTGCTGATGCCGTATGAAACATTTTAATAATTGCCGAATGTGATGCAATTCGTAATGACCATTAATGTGGGATGAGATATAACATGTTTTGAAAAATTAACATTCTCATAACGTCATTAAGGTTAAGCAAATGAAGCAGGTTGGTATTGTTGGTTGGCGAGGAATGGTGGGCTCTGTTTTGTTACAAAGAATGGTCGAAGAGAACGACTTCGACAATATTTCCGCGCATTTTTACAGTACTTCCAGTGCAGGTGCCGCTGGTCCCGTCATTGGTGGCGTCAACCACACACTCAAAGATGCTAATTCTATTAGCGCCCTGGCCGAAATGGATATCATCATAACCTGTCAGGGCGGGGATTATACCAAGGCAATTTATCCTGCGTTGATTAACCATGGCTGGCAAGGCTACTGGATTGATGCGGCCTCAGCGCTACGGATGGATGAAAAAGCCTGCATTATTCTCGACCCGGTTAACCGCACAAATATCGATCGTGCCATCAAAGAGGGAATTAAACTTTTTGTTGGGGGCAACTGTTCCATTACGCTGAGTCTTATGGGACTGTCAGGGTTAATTAAAGCTGACCTGATAGAATGGATGAGTGTGATGACCTATCAGTCTGCATCCGGAGCGGGGGCTAAATATGTCCGGGAGTTAATTACTCAAAGCGCTTATATCAGTAAATATTTATCTGCTGATGAGCTGGAATCCTCAGGTTCAGTGCTTCCTTTAGTCAATAAAGTGAGTGAATTAATTAACAGTGCTAACATGCCCATCCAGAATTTCGGCGCGCCTTTAATGGGCAGTATTATTCCATGGATTGACAGCGATTTAGGGGATGGTAATAGCAGAGAAGAATGGAAGGGTGAGGCAGAAACGAACAAAATTCTTGGTCTCTCTCCGGGTACGATTGCAGTAAATGGCTTGTGTATTCGGGTCGGTGTGATCCGTTGCCATAGTGCTGCAATAACCCTGAAGCTCAAGCGTGAAGTCAGCGAAGAAGAATTTGCAGAGCTTGTGACGCATTCCCATCCATGGGTTAACTATGTGCCCAATAATAAGGATGACAGTGTCAGTAAATTGACTCCCGCTAACATTAGCGGTTCGCTGCAGGTGGGTATTGGCCGTTACAAGAAAATGTCGCTTAACAATGACCCCATATACTCGGTTCTGACGGTCGGCGATCAGCTGTTGTGGGGCGCTGCGGAACCCTTGCGACGGATGTTGAATATTCTGTCTGGCAAAGTCTAATCACGCTCACACGGTCATGGCGCGCTGCGCGTAAGGCGTGGGTTTAACGAGAAGCTGGAGACTGAACTCCAGCCTCTAGGAATGGGTTTCAATCTGAGGCCGTTTCGCCTGGGGCTTCCTTTAACGACTCGATACTTATCTCTGAGTCATTAGTTTCGAGTAGCTGGGTTAATAAAATCAGGTTATTGAATTCGTTCAGTAACATTTCAGCGTCGGATTTGAGCGGCGTATCTGCTGCTTCAAGCGCCGCGTTGATCGCTTTTCTGACATTCTCGAGCATTTCGTTCATACCGCCATTTTTACCAATGGTCAGTAACAACGCGCCTATCAACAAAGACTGTGCTTCTACTTTGGCCGCCAGCTCTTTAGCTTCAGCGTCCATTTTGGAAATTTTTGCGATAACACTGAGTATCAAGTTTTTCATAATGCCCCCTTATTTTCTTTGCGAGATTAACTCCTTAATAAATTTTGAGCGAGGTTTATTTTATGGCGACAGCAATTGTCTTTGTTGATGAAGCAGGGCACGGTGCCAGCAGTGATCAACACCGTGCGCTTCCTGTTAACGGAAGAAGTCTGCCAGGGCCTCACTCAGGGCCTGAGGTTGTTCATCCGGAATGAAATGACCGCAATGAGCAAGCGTAATGCCACTCACCGTCTCTGCAAACTGGCGAAGCGGGGCAGCCATATCGGCAATCGAACCCTGATCGGCACTGACGGCCAGCAGCGGCACCCGAAGTTTTTGCGTTTCAGCCAGCGTCCGGTTCTGAACAGCGGAGACCGCCGCTTCTCTGTAAGGGGCCAGCCCGGCACGCAGCGCGCCGTTTTGCTGCATCAGGCGGACATACCGGGCGATATCCGCATCGCTAAAGGCCATCGGACTGGCGGTTTTTCGCCGCAGGAACCATTCGAGGTAAATCTCTTCACGCCCGCTAATTAAGGCTTCCGGCAGGTCGGGGAGAAGATGAAACGCGAAGTGCCAGGTTTTCCAGGCTTTTTCTGGCGTCGCGGGCAGGGCGTCCGGCAAAGTAATACCCGGGATACCGGCATCAAGCAGAGCCAGCTTGATTACCTGCTGTTCATAACGCAGGGCATACGGCCAGGCAACCCATGCACCTACATCGTGGGCGGCCAGGTAATGTCTTGTGATCCCGAGTGTCTGCACCAGCCCAAAAACCGAACTGGCAAGCGTAAGGGTATCGTAGCCAGACTGTGGCTTATCGGAGTCGCCCTGGCCCGGGAGGTCGAGTGCAATGATATCGTAACGATCGGCTAAAAGAGCCATCACCTTATGCCAGGCAAACCCGCTTTGCGGGAAGCCTGCAAGCAGCACGATTGTTTCACCTTGCGTCTGTCCGCCTCTGACATAGTGCAGGCGAACCCCATCGACCGTTGAGTAATAGTGCGCAAAATCGGGCAAGCCCGCGACAGGCTGCGACCACGGAAGGGGGATTGAATTCTCAGACATGACTACCTCCAGCTATTTAGGAAATGATCATTTCCTTTATGGATAAATTTTTTAGGCGAGTAGCGCCATCACCGTCTCTACCAGCCGTTCGCGTGCCGGTAATTCTCCGGCTTTGCCCGCCACACGCATGCCCAGGACCAGGCACAGCAAAACGCCGCTCAACGCCTGCGCGTCGTGTCGCGAATTAACTGAACCGTCATGCATACCCTGTTCGATCAGCTGGAGGATCGCGTGCTGATTTCGCGCAAGCGCGCTCTGCACCAGCCCGGCAATTTCGCCGTCAAACTGGCTGAGTTCAAGGGTGCTGCCGACCACCAGGCAGCCGCGGCGTCCTTCGACAGCGCTGGCCGATTCAAGATAAAAGTTCAGCAGCTCGGCTATTTTGGCCCGGCCATCAGGTTGTCGCGCCAGACGCTCGCGCAACGATTGATTGCGCAGGGAGGTATAACGCGCGAATACCTGCAGGAACAGGCCACGTTTATCGTGAAAGGCTTTATAAATACTGCCCGCAGTGAGCTGCATCGCGTCGCTCAGGTCACTTATCGACGCGCTGTGGTAACCCTTTTCTCTGAATACCGGCATCGCCAGATCCAGGGCCGCATCGAGATCAAACTGCCGCGGACGTCCGCGCTCGCGTGCGTTCTGTAGCTTCTCAGACATTGTGTTCATCATTTAGGAAACAATCGATTCCTAAATACTCCCATAAATGGGCGTATCTGGAAAGCGTGAAGTTCTATAAAAAGAGTTTGCCGCGGCAGAAGAGTGGAGAGGTCATTTTAGCTTCAACACGCTCCGGTATACTGCATCGTGATTTTAACAGGGCGTCGAACGTACAGGCCGTCGCTAACAGAGCCAGCCAATATGCAAAAGGCAGGAAGTATGTCTCTTCGTTCACTGCGGGCGTTGTGCCTGACAAGTTTTTTCATTGCTGATGTTCGCGATGGCCTCGGGCCCTTTCTCGGCATCTTCCTGACGGAACGTCACTGGACCCCGGATGATATCGGCATCCTGATGACCGCCGGGGGGCTGGCGGGATTACTGGCAACGCTGCCGGCGGGATTTATTACGGATACCTCCCGCAATAAGCGTTCGGTTCTGGCACTGCTTTGTATCGCCATTACGCTGAGTACGCTGCTGCTCTGGTTTAGTCAGCAGAGCGGCGTCGTCGCCGTCTCGCAAATTATCACCGGTATCTGCGCGGCGTTTGTGGGGCCACTGATTGCGGGTATTACGCTGGGTCTGACGGGCCCGAGCGGGTTTAGCGCGCAGATGGGGAAGAACGAGGCGTTCAACCACGCCGGCAATTTCCTGACGGCGGTGATTGCAGGCGGCATTGCCTGGTTCTGGGGCGTCGGGGGCATTTTCCTGCTGATGACCTGTACGACGCTTCTGACGTTGTGCGCGCTGCTTGCCATTCGTCATACAGATATCGACAACGATGCGGCGCGGGGGCTGACCTCTTCAGACCGTCAACCGGTCCCCGGCGTCGCGGTGCTGATTAAAAACCGGGCGCTGTTGATAACCGGGCTGACGCTGCTGCTGTTCCATCTGGCCAATGCCGCACTGCTGCCGATGCTGAGCATGAGGGTTGCTGCGGCACCGGCAACCATCAATCCCGGATTATTTGCGGCGGCCACCGTCATCATTTCTCAGGCGGTGATGATCCCCGTCGCCATGGGGGTGGCAGGTCGAATTGAGCGCTACGGTTACTGGCGTTTCATCATGCTGGCCCTGCTTATTATGCCCGTTCGGGCGGCACTGGCAGCCTCCACAGACGCCCCGTTGATGATGATCCCGGTACAAATTCTTGATGGTCTGGCCGCGGGGATCCTGGGCGTTGTCGTGCCGTCGTTTATCGTGGTGCTGTTGCGCGGGAGTGGGCACGTGAATGCCGGGCAGAGCGTGGTCATGCTGATGCAGGGTGTCGGGGCAGCAATGAGCCCGGCGTTAACCGGCACGATTGCCGGTCATTACTCTTTTGCGACGGCCTTTAGCGTGCTCAGCGCCATTGCGCTGCTGGCTGTCCTGCTCTGGTGGCGCTTTGCTCACCGGTGCTGGAAACCAGACCGGGCGTAGCTGGCCGGGCAGGGCAGAGCCGCACCCGGCATATAGATTTACACGATAGCGTTAGGGCACTCTTCACCCTTTTCCAGCTGCTGCAAGTTCCCCAGCGTGGTTTCTGAAATGCTGATCAGCGCTTCGGCAGTCAGAAACGCCTGGTGTCCGGTGAACAGGACGTTATGGCAGGCAGACAGACGGCGGAATACGTCGTCCTGGATCACGTCATTAGATTTGTCTTCAAAGAACAGATCGCGCTCATTCTCATACACGTCCATCCCCAGCGCGCCAATCTTCTGGGTCTTCAGCACTTCAATAGCGGCCTGGGAATCAATCAACCCGCCGCGGCTGGTGTTGATGATCATCACGCCATCTTTCATCTGGTCAAACGCCGCCTGGTTGAGCAGGTGGTAGTTTTCCGGCGTCAGCGGACAGTGCAGGGAGATAACGTCAGACTGTGAAAACAGCGTCGGCAGGTCGACATATTCCACGCCCAGATCCAGCGCGGCAGCGCTTGGGTAAGGATCAAACGCCAGCAGACGCATACCAAACCCTTTCAGAATGCGCAGGGCGGCGACGCCAATCTTACCGGTACCGATAACGCCCGCGGTTTTACCGTACATGGTAAAGCCGGTCAGCCCTTCCAGAGAGAAGTTGGCGTCACGGGTACGTTGATAAGCACGGTGAATACGACGGTTCAGTGACATCATCATACCGATGGCATGTTCCGCGACCGCTTCCGGAGAATATGCCGGGACGCGGACCACCTTCAGCCCCAGCTCTTTTGCGGCATCAAGATCTACGTTGTTGAAACCAGCGCAGCGCAGGGCGATATATTTCACGCCCTGTTTTTTCAACTCTTCCAGCACCGGACGGCTGCCATCATCATTCACAAAAATGCAAACGCCTTCACAGCCGTGCGCCGTTTTGGCGGTTTTTTCGGACAGCAGAAAGTCGAAAAATTCAAGCTCAAACCCGTAAGCCTCGTTAACATGTTGCAGATACTTTTTGTCGTACTGCTTTGTGCTATATACCGCGAGTTTCATAAGACTTTCTCCAGTGATTTTGCATTCACGTTAGCATGATTAAAATTATCTTACAATTTCTGAAATATTATTGAATTCAATAAGTTCTATCAATTATTTTAGAGCATCTTTACCCGTTAACTCTATGATATTCAATCTACACCCCTGCTTAAGTATAGATTTGATGCACCCTGGGGCGGAGGTGTCAGAAGGTGGGCGAAGTGGAAGCGTTACAGGATGGCAGATGTACCAGATTGCTAAAGAGAATTGATTATGTCACCACAACTTGAGTTATCCCTAAACCCACCTATGTGGCCCGCTTTTTGCTATTTTATTGTATCTATTGCAATTTTTGTCCTCCTGTATCTGGGGAAGATAAAAATCAACCGACTCCGCAAATACCCTCTCTTCATTGCTTATACATTGCTCGTGATTGCAGTCGCTGCCGTACAGATAAACATTTTTGCGAATGGTCATGAGTTTGTGAATGGATTTTTGCACATAGATTTTGATCCTTATCGGTATGACTCCGTGTACTGGGGTTCCCTGGTTTTTGCGATGGTTTACCTGCTGGCAATGCCGCGCAACAAATTCTAACTTTTGACGCTACAACGCTGAAGGTCGTCTTGAAATACAGCCTAACCCATTGAATTTAAGATGACTTATTGACGTTAAGTATAATAAAATTTTTAGCGCATACGGTCAGAGCATCTATCCTTAAATTTAGCATTCTCTTCAACTGACTGGCTAAACATGCGACAATGATCGGCACTGTCGGCTTAATTCTTTCGCTAAATCAGGATATTAACTGCCCATGAGGGGTACATACAAAGCCGCAATCGCGCTCTTACTGCTGTTCATTCTGGTGCCGCTGACGCTGCTGATGACCCTTGCCCAGTGGGTACCAACCCTTGCCGGGATCTGGCTTCCTGTCGGGACACGCATCGCCTTTGAACAAAGTCCCAGACTCACGCGTCATGCCCTGATCATCCCCGATCTTCGCTATCTTGTGGATGACTGCGAAATTGCCCGAGTCGATAACGCGACCCTGTCGCACCCCAGCCGCTGGAAACTGGATGTCGGCGCGCTCGAACTGAACTCCGTTTGCCTCAATAAAATTCCCCAGTCCGCACCGTCCACGGTCGCGCCCAAAACGCTGGCGCAGTGGCAGGCGGTGTTACCGAATACCTGGCTTACTGTCCATCGTCTGACGCTCTCGCCCTGGCAGCAGTGGCAGGGAGAACTTCAGGCGTCGCTGACGCCCGCGCGTCAGGAGATTGCCTACAAAGGTGAGCAGGTCAGCATTAAAGGGATGCTCCGCGGTCAGACCCTCTCTGTCACCCAGTTCGATGTACAACTTCCCGACCAGCCACAGCCGATAAAACTGGTGGGACAATTCACCCTGCCGCTGGTGCCGGACGGCGTGCCGGTTAAAGGCCATGCGGTTGCGACCTTTAACGTGCCACAGTTAACCTCGCTGGTCGATGCCGATCTCGACTGGGAAGCCAATCAGGGGCAACTGGTGGTCATGGCGCGGGATAACCCCGATCCGCTGCTCGATCTGCCGTGGCAAATAACCGCGGAACAGCTGAATATCAGTGACGGACGCTGGAACTGGAACCTTTCCGGCATGCCGCTGAGCGGGCGCGTTGGCCTTCGTGTCGATAACTGGCAGGCGGGGCTTGAGAAAGCGACCCTGACCGGGCGTCTGAATGTGCTCACTCAAGGGGATGCGGGGAAGGGTAACGCGGTGCTGAATATCGGACCGGGCAGGCTCAGTATGGAACAAAGCGACATGCCGCTTCATCTGAGCGGCGAGGCGAAACATAACGACCTGGTGCTCTATGCCAGACTGCCGGCAAAACTGACCGGAAGCCTGTATGAACCGCAGCTCTCCTTTGAGCCGGGCGCGCTGCTGCGCTCACGTGGTCGCATTATCGATTCACTGGATATTGATGAAATTCGCTGGCCGCTGGCGGGCGTCAGGCTGACCCAAAAGGGTGTCGATGGACGCCTGCAGGCCATTTTGCGGGCGCACGAGAACGAGATGGGTGATTTTGAACTGCATCTGGATGGCCAGGCCAGTGACTTTTTACCCGACAACGGCCTGTGGCAGTGGCGCTATTGGGGCAAAGGGGGCTTCACCCCAATGAATGCGCGCTGGGATGTTGCCGGAAAAGGCGAATGGCGCGACAAACTTATTGAGCTGACTGCGCTTTCAACCGGTTTTGACCAGCTCAAGTACGGTGCCATGGAGGTCAGTAAACCCCGTCTGGTGCTGGATAACCCGGTGCGCTGGTATCGCGATCCTGACAAGCCGACATTCAGCGGAGCGCTGTCGCTGAATGCCGGGCAAACCCGTTTCAGCGGCGGCAGCGTATTGCCGCCGTCGGTGCTGACCTTCAGCGTAGACGGAACAGACCCGACACTGTTCCAGTTCAAGGGCGATCTGCATGCCGATGCTATCGGACCGGTACAGGTGAACGGACGCTGGGACGGGGAACGCCTTCGCGGGCAGGCCTGGTGGCCGAAACAATCGCTCACCGTGTTCCAGCCGTTGATCCCGCCAGACTGGAAAATGACGCTGCGTGACGGCGAACTGTATGCGCAGGTGGCCTTCTCGGCCGCCTCGGGTCAGGGCTTTGAGGCGGGCGGTCACGGCGTGCTGAAAGCCGGTAGCGCCTGGATGCCAGACAACCAGATCAACGGCGTCGACTTTGTCCTGCCGTTCCGGTTTAGTGAGGGCACCTGGTCGCTGGGAACGCGCGGCCCGGTAACCTTGCGGATTGGCGAGGTGGTAAACCTGGTGACCGCGCGGAATATCACGGCGGACCTGCAGGGTGACTACCCCTGGAGTGAGGCGAACCCGCTTCTGCTCACCAATGTGAAGGTGGAAACCCTCGGCGGAAAAATCACCATGCAGCAGTTGAGGATGCCGCAACACGATCCGGCGCTGCTGCGGGTAGACAATATCTCCTCCAGCGAGCTGATCAGTGCCGTTAATCCGAAGCAGTTTGCGATGTCTGGCCCGGTGAGCGGGGCGCTGCCGTTCTGGCTGGACAATGAAAAATGGATCATCAAAGATGGCTGGCTGACCAACCCCGGTCCGATGACGCTACGTATCGATAAAGACACGGCGGACGCTATCGTAAAAGATAATATGGTGGCGGGCGCCGCAATTAACTGGCTGCGCTATATGGAAATTTCTCGCTCGTGGACAAGAATCAATTTAGATAATCTGGGTGAATTAACCATGCAGGCGACCCTTAAGGGAACCAGCCGGGTAGAGGGTAAAAGCAGCTACGTTAATCTGAACTATACCCATGAAGAGAATGTCTTTACCCTCTGGCGCAGCCTGCGTTTTGGAGACAACCTGCAAACCTGGTTTGAGCAACACGCGGCAATACCTGGTATCCGCAGTTCGACTGGCAAGGAAAGTGAGGAACAACAATGAAAAAGATGGCTGGTGTGCTCACCGTTGCCGTTGCCGCGCTACTGACCGGCTGTACGCCGCGCATTGAAGTCGCCGCGCCGAAGGAGCCGATTACCATCAATATGAATGTCAAAATCGAACATGAGATCCACATTAAGGTCGATAAAGACGTTGAAACCCTGCTGAAATCACGCAGCGATCTGTTCTGAGGATGCCATGAAACGATTAGCTCTGATGTTACTGGCGCTCGGCATGAACGTGCAGGCGGCAACGCTGACCTTAAATGACGCCCGGACGCAGGGGCGCGTGGGGGAAACCCTGAGCGGTTATCTTGCGCCAATCAAACAGGATGCGGAAACCCTGGCGCTGGTCAATCGCATTAACGCCGCGCGCACGGAAAGCTATCAGAAGCTGGCTGACAGCAACAATCTGCCGATGGACGAAGTGGCGAAAATGGCAGGGCAAAAGCTGGTTGCCCGCGCCCAGCCGGGCGAGTACGTGAAAGGCATCAACGGGAAATGGCTGAAGAAGTAGTTAGCGAAAGCGCTTACGATATTCGCCAGGCGAGACGCCAAAACGCTGCTTAAAGGCGGTTGAAAAATGGCTATGGTCGGAAAAGCCCCAGCTGTAGCCAATGCCCGCCAGCTTTTCATCATCGCTGGCGGAGCGCAACACTTGTGCGCACAGGTCGAGACGGCGGTTTTTAATGTACTGGGCGACCACCAGCCCCTTATCAGCAAACATGCGGTAGAGGCTTCGCACCGACATCCCGCTCTGTGCGGCAATCCATTCCGGTCGCAGTGATTCAGACTGAATATGATCGTCAATCAATGACAGCACATTGCGGAACAGGCGTTCTTTACGTGGCTGAGCCACGTCGCGCTGCTGGAACGCGGGGCGAAGCAGACAGATCATCGCTTCCAGCGCCGCTTCACTCTCCCGGTCACTCAGATCGGCATTCCCCATACTTTCCATCAGCAGGTGGTGGCTTAACTGAACGGTGGGCAGCGTGCGCGAAAGGGTGAGCGCGCAGCTTACCTCCTGAAAACGACACTGTTGCTCAATAATCTGGCGCGGAACCAGCAGCGAAATCTGGCGGGATTTTTCATGCCAGGCAATGGAGCACGGGCGGGAAGCATCAAGCAGCGTGATATCGCCGGTCTTCAGCACCGCGCGGCGGTCGTCCTGTTCAATCTCCGCGCTGCCCTCCAGCTGAAATACGGTGTAGAACCAGGCATCGTTACTGTCGTTGATCTCATGGCGGGAGCGGAACAGGTTAACGCCACCTGCGGTTACGGTGCTTAACTTCAGGCTACGGGCATAGCTGGTTTCCAGCTCGCCGACGAATTCCCCCTCCAGCGGACGCGCATTAAAACGCCCGCAGACCTGGTTAATTTGTGCCAGCCACTGTTGATACTGTTCCTCTTCGCTTGCACACGCCATCGCTTATCTCGCTGCACCGTCAATGTTTTTGCATTGTTGCATTTGTGTTGCATTTTGTCAGAGCTATGAGGCTGACTATAGGAAAGAACACTCACCGGTAACAGCGTTATAAGACGGAATTATCACGATTTGCGGAGCCTGTCACAGGTGGCAAAGCGAATGTCACAGAGACAAAAGCGAGAATCCAAAACCCCTCTTAGACTGCATTAACACCCTGCGAATAAAAACGAAGGAGTACCCTATGTCTGAATCTCAGGTAGCCGTTCAGCCTGCCGTACAGCAGTTTTTAGACCGACATCATGGCCTGTGGATTGAAGGGCGTCAGGCCGCGTCGGACAGTGAAAAGCGGCTCAATGTCTATAATCCGGCAACGGGTGACGTCATCGCCTCCACCGCCGATGCCAGCGTTGATGATGTCGACCGTGCCGTGATGTCCGGCTGGCGTGCGTTTGTTGCCCGTAGCTGGGCCGGAAAATTACCGGCAGAGCGTGAGCGTATCCTGCTGCATTTCGCCGATCTGGTTGAACAGCACAGCGAAGAGCTGGCCCAGCTTGAGACGCTGGAGCAGGGGAAATCCATTCATATCTCCCGCGCCTTTGAAGTGGGCTGCACCCTGAACTGGATGCGCTATACCGCAGGGCTTACCACGAAAATTGCCGGTAAAACCCTCGACCTCTCCATCCCCTTACCGCAGGGGGCCCGCTATCAGGCGTGGACGCGCAAAGAGCCGGTTGGCGTGGTGGCCGGGATTGTGCCGTGGAACTTCCCGCTGATGATCGGGATGTGGAAAGTCATGCCTGCGCTGGCGGCGGGGTGTTCCATTGTCATTAAGCCTTCAGAAACCACGCCGCTCACCATGCTGCGCGTGGCGGAACTGGCAAGTGAAGCGGGCATCCCCGACGGGGTGTTTAATGTGGTCACGGGAAGCGGTGCGGTGTGCGGTGCCGCGCTGACCTCACATCCGCATATTGCCAAAGTGAGCTTTACTGGCTCAACGGCGACAGGCAAGCAAATTGCCCGCGCGGCGGCGGACACGCTCACGGGGGTGACGCTGGAGCTGGGGGGTAAAAACCCGGCTATCGTGCTGAAAGATGCTGACCCGGCCTGGGTAATTGAAGGCCTGATGACCGGCAGCTTCCTGAACCAGGGGCAGGTTTGTGCGGCGAGCTCCCGTATCTATATTGAAGCGCCGCTGTTTGACACGCTGGTCAGTGGGTTTGAGCAGGCGGTGAAATCCCTGAGCGTCGGGCCGGGTATGTCGCCGGAGGCGTTCATCAACCCGCTGGTCTCCCGCGCGCACTGCGATAAAGTGCAGACCTTCCTCGACGAGGCAAAATCGCGCAATGCGGAGTTGATCACCGGTAATCGGGGGCCGGATGGCAAAGGTTATTACGTGTCGCCGACGCTGGTGGTGAACCCGGATGCCGCACTGCGACTCACCCGCGAAGAAGTGTTCGGCCCGGTGGTCAACCTGGTGCGCGTCGCGGATGGCGAAGAAGCGCTGGCGCTGGCCAACGACACCGAATACGGGTTAACGGCCAGCGTCTGGACGCAAAATATCAGCAAGGCGCTGGAATACACCGACCGGCTGCAGGCGGGAACCGTCTGGGTGAACAGCCATACGCTGATCGACGCCAACCTGCCGTTTGGTGGCATGAAGCAGTCCGGCACCGGGCGCGATTTCGGCCCGGACTGGCTGGATGGCTGGTGTGAAACCAAATCGGTATGTGTGCGATATTAAAACAAAGCGTGTCGGGCTGGCGCAACGGCCACCCGACACGGCTATCGTGACCAGCGGTCCCGTCCGGCCGCTTTCGCCCGGTACAGCGCCTCATCGGCGCGGGCGATAATCTCCGTCCCCGCCAGACCCTCTGCCATTCCTGCAATGCCCATGCTTACGGTGACGTGATCGCTGACTTTTGAGGCGTCGTGCGCTATCGCCTCCGCGCGCAGGCCGTCCTGAATACGCATGGCAACTTTTTCGGCTGTGTTTTCCGGGCAATCAAAGAGGATCACCACAAACTCTTCACCGCCGTAGCGAGACACGACATCGTCAGGTGTTCGCACCGACTGCCGGAGCACCTGCGCCACGCGGGTCAAACATTCGTCACCGGCCTGATGACCATAGGTGTCGTTGTAAAGTTTGAAATAATCTATATCCAGCATAATCAGCGAGAAGGCTTTTTTCTGCTCAACGGCATTCTCCAGCACCACTTCCATCTTGCGACGGTTGGCGGTCTGGGTTAACGGATCCTGATGCGCCAGCGCTTCCAGCCGCGAAATCAACAGCTGGTTTTGCTGGTTACGTCGCCAGGCCTCATCAAACCAGCTTATCAGGATGAAACGCCCGCAGAGCAAAATCAGCGTAAAGACGGTCCAGACGGCGGCAAAGTGAAGGTTGACACCATCATTGAGTACCCAGCTTGCGACCGGTAGCGTGACCCAGAGCGGGATCACGAAGGCGAGTAACCCACGGGGGTAAAAGTAGAGCGCCGTCAACCCGGCGAGTAACAGAATCGCGCACAGGGGCCAGACGTGAGGCAGCAACAGATCGGTGATAAACCAGAAACAGGATATCGACCAGATGACGCTACAGAAAAAGAGCACCACGCTGATGCCGGCAATACGTCGCCAGGCCATGATGATTAACGCGGCTGACAGAATAATAATGCCGAACATCGAGGCATCGATAAACTTCAGCAGAGGAAGCGACCGGAGGTAGAGGGGGTCGTCGGGCTTAAGCGAGACGTGGCGCAGCAGGATCATCACGGCGAAGCTGATGTTGACGAATGCCAGCCACGGCAGGTTCATCGCCAGCCCGTGCATGACCATCGCCTGACGCGTCGGCCAGGCAGCCCGCTCTGGCGTCGTTTTTTTTCTTTTTTCCATAAATGCTCTTTACCCTTTCCTGGGAGCAAGTGAAGCAGGAACGGGCGGAAGGACCGCCCGTCTGTTTTGCACCGTTACGGTGTCACAATATTAAACCAGAAATCGAACTTATCCATATAGCCAAGCATAGCGTCCAGTTTGGCACTGTCGCCGCTGATCTTGATATCGCCACTGTCCTGCGCCTGTTTCAGCGTGACTTCTTTCAGGATAATTTTATTCAGGGTATCACGGTTCAGGGTAAGCGTAGCGTCAGCGTCTTTCGCTTCGGCATTTGCCGTGTGGTTCAGCACGCCGTTTTCCAGTTCAAGTTTGTATTTGCCGCCATCGCTGCCCAGATCGATGTTAAACACCGATTTGGCATCGCCGGCTTTTTGGCCATTGATATGAACGGCAAGGTAGTCGAAGAACATCTCTGGCGTCATCGCCCGCACGGTATCCGGGCTGGCGGTGTTCGGGGTCGGGCCTTTCACCACGCCGTTACGCAGCTCTTGCGCGCCGGTCAGGTAGAAGTTGCGCCACGGGCCGGATTCCGCCTGATAACCCAGTTGCTCCAGCGCATCTGCTTCGAGATTACGCGCGGCCTGATTGTTCGGGTCGGCAAACACCACTTTACTCACGACCTGCGCCACCCAGCGATAGTTGCCCTGATCGAAGTCAGTTTTCGCTTTGTTCAGAATGGCCTCCGCGCCGCCCATATACTCAACGAATTTCTTCGCAGCCTCTTCAGGAGGCAGTTCATCCAGCGTGGCGGGATTACCGTCGAACCAGCCCAGATAGAGCACATAGGTGGCTTTAACGTCATGACTGACAGAACCGTAGTAACCGCGGTTAGCCCAGGTATGGGCGAGGGAATCCGGGAGTTTGAAATTAGCGGCGATTTCATCACGCGTCAGGCCTTCATTCGCCATGCGTAACGTCTGGTCGTTGATGTAACGGTAGAGGTCGCGCTGGCTCTTCAGCAGTGCGACGACATTATCATTGCCCCAGGTTGGCCAGTGATGCTGTGCCATGATGATGTCGGCTTTATCGCCCCAGCGCACAATCGCCTGGTTAATATATTTTGACCAGGGCAGCGGTTCACGAATTTTTGCGCCGCGCAGCGAGTAGGTGTTATGCAGCGTATGGGTCACATCCTCTGCGGATTCAATGATTTTTTTCTCTTCGATAAACCAGAGCATTTCTGAAGGTGCTTCAGAGCCGGGGGCCAGCATAAAATCGTAGGTCAGCCCGTCAATGACCTCTTTTTGTCCGTCTTTTTCAATGATGTTAGTCGGTGCGATAAGGGTGACGGTACCGGCGGACGTGGTCGTCCCCAGACCCGCACCCACTTGTCCTTTCGCATCAGGCTTCAGCAGGTTGCCATACATATAACTGGCGCGACGACTCATAACGTTGCCCGCCATGATATTTTCCGCAACCGCCGCCTCCATAAATCCGGAAGGGGCATAAACTTTTACCTTGCCAGCCTTCACGTCTGCTTCATCAACCACACCCCGCACACCGCCATAGTGGTCAACATGACTGTGGGTATAAATCACCGCCACGACCGGTTTTTGGCCGCGATTTTTGTAATAAAGATCCATGCCGACTTTGGCGGTTTCTGCCGAGACCAGCGGGTCAACGACGGTAATCCCTTCTTTGCCTTCGATGATGGTCATATTTGACAGATCGAGATTGCGGATCTGATATACCCCTTCGGTAACTTCAAACAGACCGCTGATATTAATCAGCTGGGATTGACGCCATAAACTGGGGTTTACCGAATCCGGCGATTTATCACCTTCTTTAATAAATGAATACTGTTGGGGATCCCAGATGACATTGCCTTGTTCGCCTTTGATAACGTCCTGAGGAAGTGGAGCGATAAATCCTTTATGGGCATTGGTAAAATCGGTGTTATCGGAGAAAGGAAGCTGGTTAAAAAGGGCATTGTTGGCTTGTTGTGTTGCGGCAGACGCGTCCTTTGGTGCTTCCGCCGCATAAGAGGGACTGTTGGACATGATCATTCCAGCCAGCACGAAACTTCTGACAATCAGATTCAATTTCATTTAAAACCTCTCAGAGAAAGTACTACGTCGTTTGTGAAAACTTCGCGTCCTGGCTGAAAATGTTTCAAAAGATGCAATCGGAATGAGTGGAGTAAAATAACTATAATCAGGATGAGATATTCAGCAAATAAACGAATAAAAAACCGGGCATTACGCCCGGTCTGTTTTTATTTTTGTTCGTCTTTTTTCCTGCCGAGTGTCGGCGTTTCGTCGAAGAAGTTCCACGGTTTGAGCAGGGTATGCACCCATTCCGTTGGCATGATTGGCCACTCTTCGGCGCGCGCGACGTGGGTTGTGCCGGTGGTCATCCAGACGACGTCATCCTGATCGTTTAGCGACTCGTTATCTTTGCTGTATTTGCCAAGCCCCGTATCGTGGGTTGAGCGGTTTGGGAATTTGCCCTCCGGGTACATCTCATCCGGATGGTAACGCGTCACCCACAGCTGTTTATCCATAAAGCTCAGGCGGTGATAGATCCACTCGTCCGGGGCGAACTTCGCGCCGGTCGCCACCGGGTGCGTCCCCCCGGCGTAAGGGATTATCTGATACGAAATTGGGTTCCCCATGCGGTTCTCTTTGCTGGTGTTGCTCAGCAGACGAATGGTGCCCGGGTCAAATTTCTGCGCCGCCTGCTGCTCGGTATCAATAGCGTACTGATTGATCTGCATGGTGCTGGTTCGCGGGCCGCCGGCGGTGTTCGGTTTCACCTGTGGATCCATTGCCACCAGCGTGTTGTTGATGCCATCCACATCCATATCGAGACGGAAGTTATAGATGTGCTGGTGGGTGGTCCCGACGATGTTGTGATCAATTAATGTGCCGTATCGGGTATCGTCTTTGGCAGTAGGGTCATGCATCGTTTTCGCCTGTACGCCTTTCACCGCCTCAATCCCCGTTGCACCGGCATCAATCCCGATGGTGCCATTTTCGTGGAATACCCAGTCGAAAATGTAGTCGTAGTTGCCAACGGTGCTCACCCAGCGAACCACCAGCTCGCGCCGCTCGGTACTGACGTTAGGCTGACCCATCTCCTGGTGTTTATATTCCGGTCCTGCGTAGCGTTCAAAAATGGCGATGGCGCGGGGGATCTCCATCGGCGCACCGGTGTAATCGGCAATGGTTTCATTGAGCATCACGGCGTTGGACGGCACGTCTTTGCCGCGCACCAGCGGAGAGGTCAGGGTGCCCATACCGTAATCGCCGGAATCCAGATAGGCTTTGAAGTACCAGCCCACGTCAGGGTCACCGTAAGGAACGATCATCCCGCCCAGGGAGCCCTGATACATAATCTGGCGTTTTTTGCCGTTGTCATTGTAGGTGACGGTAGAAATCATTGGGCCCACGCGGGAATCCAGACTCAGATGGAAATCCCAGTTCTGCCAGTGAATCATATCGCCGGTGATGGTGTAGTTTTTGCCTTCCGGCTCAATGATGTCGAGCGGCTTTTTCGGCGTGTTGATGCGGTCACGTCCATCATACGGACGCGGCGTCATCGGCACCGGCACAACGGCACCTTCTTCAATCTTCTGAATCTTCTTCTGCTCAAGGTCGACCACTGCCACCAGGTTCTCAATCGGGTGCGCCCAGTAGTTGCCGTCGCCCACGTCCAGATAGCTCACCACTTTCAGCAACCGGTCTTCCTGTTTCAGGCCATCTTTGCCGTCAAAATAGCCGACGGTCAGTGGCGTGGTGATCACTTTCTTCGTATCGGTAATGCCGCGCTTTTTCAGAACCTCGGCAAACTCTGCACTCTCGTTGATGATCTGCTGAACGGTCGCAAAATCATCCAGCAGCACCATGCCGTGGGCATCTTTAACGGCGTCCCAGCGCAGGATCTTTTTATCCTTCAGGTCCACCAGACTTTCAATAACGTGTTTCCCGTCCAGCATGGTGATGTTCGCCTGGCGGGGAGAGTCCACCGCCGTGCCGTTGAGCACAAAGTCCCACACTTTGGCTTTCTCGGGTTCGGCCAGGGCTATCTGGGTGAAGCGGGTGTTTGGTTTAAAATCCGCAGAGCCTTTCACAATCTCCACGGCTTGCTTAATTTCGTCAGCCGTTAGCGCGTTTAACGGGTGAGGGCGTTTTTCAACCTGGAAGGTCTGGTCGAGACCCGACTGGAAAACGTCGTTGATGAAGGTCTCGGAGATGAACGCTTTTTTGCCTTTCATGACCACCGGCACCTGCAGCGTGAGGGTTTTGCCGTTCACAATAGCGGTTTTCGCGCCGGGCTTGACCTTCACATATGCCCCGTCCTTCGCAAGGGTGAACATCTGTGCGTAATCATCCCACTGCACATCGGCACCAAACGCCTGCAGCGTTTTGTCCATCGGGACCATATGCGCCTCACTGCCGTGTGCGAAAACAGGTGATTGCCAGGCGCAACACAGCGCAACGGCCATAGCCAGTGCCGTTCTACGGGCAGAAAAAGAAGAATTGCTTCCCATCGTAGACCTCATCTTGTTGTGTTTATTGTGTTGTGACAGCCTTATCCTGACAGGCGCCCGAGAAAAGCGTTTGCCTGCATCTGCCAGGTTATTTGTTAGTCTTGCCAGGTTAAAAAAAGACCGGGGCGATATCACACCCCGGTCAACGTGCGAGAGAGGAACGTGTCAGAAGTCGCCGTGCTGGCGCGCCACCAGCGTCAGGATGGAGTAGAGCGCGACCGCCTGCTGGTGCTGGTTAAAGATCTCAACGGCCCATTCGACCACGCCGGTTGGCTTCTCATCGGCGGTCCGTTGTTTCTTCAGCGTTTTACGTTTACAGGTGAGGCGCACCTGAATGGTATCGCCCGGCTTAACCGGTTCGATAAAGCGCAGGTTTTCCATGCCGTAGTTGGCAATCACCGGCCCAACGCCGGCATCAACAAACAGACCCGCCGCGGCAGAGATCAGGAAGTAACCGTGTACCACCCGTTCGCCAAAGATGGATTCTGCCGCGCCGATTTTGTCCATATGGGCGTAGAAGTGATCGCCGCTCAGGCAGGCAAAGTTAACGATATCGGCTTCCGTCAGGGTGCGGCGCGGGGTCAGCAGGCTGTCGCCCGGCTGCAGTTCTTCAAAGTATTTCCGGAACGGATGAACGCGATCTTCATGAACCGCAGCACCCCGTACCCACTGTTTGCCGATGGCGGCAAGCATGGTCGGGCTGCCCTGAATGGCGGTGCGCTGCAGATAATGCTTCACCGCACGCAGTCCTCCCAGCTCTTCACCGCCACCTGCGCGGCCAGGACCGCCGTGCACCAGCTGCGGCAGCGGAGATCCATGTCCGGTGGACTCCCTGGCGGATTCGGCGTTAAGGATCTGAATTCGTCCGTGCGCCCGCGCCGCGCCGGCAATAAACTGGCGGGCGATAGCCGGGTCGGCGGTGACCAGCGTACCGGCCAGACTCCCGCCACCCGCCCGTGCCAGCTGCATCGCGTGGTCTGAATTGCGGGAGGGCATCAGCGTGGCGACCGGCCCGAAGGCTTCGGTGCAATGCACGGCGGGAGTTTCATCTGGCTGTGGGCAGAAAAGCAGCGTCGGCGGGAAGAATGCCCCCGCAGCCTGCAGATCGGCTTTTCCGCCGAGTCTGACCTGGCAACCCGCCGCAATTAACAGATCGACTTTCTCCTGCACGTCCGCGCGTTGCTCGCCGTTCACCAGCGCGCCCATCTTCACCCCGTCCTCTGCCGGGTCGCCGACGACCACGTTTTGCAGCCGCGCGATCAGCGCCTGGCTGACGGCATCCATCCGATCCTGAGGCACAATTATGCGGCGGATGGCGGTACATTTTTGCCCTGCCTTGGCGGTCATTTCGCGTACCACTTCGCGAATAAACAGCGCGAATTCTGGCTGTTCCGGCGTCACATCCTCACCCAGAACGCAGCAGTTGAGGGAGTCGGCTTCCATGGTAAAGGGAATGGAGTTCGCCACGATATTCGGGTGAATGCGCAGGCTCTGGCCGGTGCTGGCGGAGCCGGTAAAGGTCACCACATCCTGGCTGTCGAGATGATTCAGCAGATCGCCCGCGCCGCCGCAGACAAGGCTGATAGCGCCGTCCGGCACCAGACCGCTCTCCACAATCGCTTTCACCATCGCCTGCGCGACCTGCGCGGTGGCGGTGGCGGGTTTGATAATGGCTGGCATCCCCGCAAGCCAGGTGGGCGCCAGTTTTTCCAGCATTCCCCAGCACGGGAAATTAAAGGCGTTGATATGGACCGCCACGCCCGATTTTGACGTCAGTACGTGACGCGCAGCAAAGCCGCCTTCCTTCGACAACGGGATCAGCTCATCTTCCGGCCAGAGTGTGTCATCAGGCAGCTCGCGGCTCCCCAGGCTGGCATAGGTGAACAGCGTCCCGATCCCACCCTCAATATCCACCCAGCTGTCCGCTCGGGTCGCCCCGGTCTGGGCAGACAGGGCATAGAACGTCTCTTTCTCACTAAGCAGATGTTTCGCCACCGCCTTCAGCATGGCGGCCCGGTCGATAAAGGTCATGGCGCGCAGGGCTTCGCCGCCACGCGCGATCGCATAGCGACGTGCATCCGCCATGTCCAGCCCTTCGCTGGTCACGGACCACAGCGCTTCGCCACTGATGGCGTGATGGATAGTACGTTCGCGGCCCCGGCCAGACTGCCAGGCACCGGACAAGAAGCTGGCTAACTGCTGCATCGCTTATCTCCAAGTGTTACGTAATTTCACTATCAATAGTTTAATCATGAATCATAAAAAGCAAGCTGAGTTTTAATGAATTGTTAACATTGTGATCCAGCGTAATGAAGTGGAAGGCCGGAAGCCCTGTTGTGCAGGCCTTGTGCAAAAAGCCTTGCGAGCACCATCACAAAATGGGGAAACATTTCTTGGGTTTGTATTTAACCTTTGTGTAACTTTTAAGAAATGAAGTGATTCAGTATTTCACTTTAAGTGGTAAATAATCGAATCATAAAGGTGATGACGTGACGCAAGAACAACGCTTTGAGCAGCGCATAGCGCAGGAGACGGCGATTGAGCCTCAGGACTGGATGCCTGATGCCTATCGTAAGACGTTGATCCGCCAGGTTGGTCAGCACGCGCACTCCGAAATTGTCGGCATGTTGCCGGAAGGAAACTGGATCACCCGCGCGCCGACGCTGCGCCGCAAAGCGATCCTGCTGGCGAAAGTGCAGGACGAAGCCGGGCACGGTTTGTACCTCTACAGCGCGGCCGAGACGCTGGGCTGCGCGCGGGAAGACATCTACCAGAAGATGCTCGACGGCAAGATGAAATACTCCTCCATCTTCAACTACCCGACCCTGAGCTGGGCGGATATCGGGGTGATCGGCTGGCTGGTGGACGGTGCGGCGATCGTCAACCAGGTGGCGCTGTGCCGTACCTCATATGGCCCCTATGCCCGCGCGATGGTGAAAATCTGTAAAGAAGAGAGTTTCCACCAGCGTCAGGGCTTTGAAGCCTGTATGGCGCTTGCGCAGGGGAGTGACGCCCAACGCCAGATGCTGCAGGACGCCATTAACCGCTTCTGGTGGCCCGCTCTGATGATGTTCGGCCCAAACGATGACAACTCGCCGAACAGCGCCCGCAGCCTCGCCTGGAAAATCAAACGCTTCGGCAATGATGAACTTCGCCAGCGCTTTGTCGACAACACGGTTCCGCAGGTAGAAATGCTGGGCATGACGGTCCCGGATCCTGACCTGTGTTTTGACGAAGAGAGCGGTCACTACCGCTTTGGCGAGATTGACTGGCACGAGTTTGATGAGGTCATTAACGGGCGCGGTATCTGTAACCACGAACGTCTGGCTGCCAAACGTAAAGCCTGGGAAGACGGGGCGTGGGTGCGTGAAGCCGCACTGGCGCACGCGGAAAAACAACACGCCCGCAAAGTGGCTTAAGAGGAAACACGATGAGCAATGTCTACTGGCCGCTGTACGAAGTGTTCGTACGCAGCAAACAAGGGTTGTCCCACCGCCATGTGGGAAGTCTTCATGCCGCCGACGATCGCATGGCGCTGGAAAATGCGCGTGATGCCTATACCCGTCGCAGTGAAGGCTGCTCTATCTGGGTGGTGAAGGCGAGCGAGATTGTCGCCTCTCAGCCGGAAGAGAGCGGCGAGTTCTTCGACCCGGCGGAAAGTAAGGTTTACCGCCATCCTACCTTTTACACCATCCCTGATGGCATCGAGCACATGTGAGGTCAGGGATGAAAACATTATCCGCATATGCCCTGCGTCTGGGCGACAACGGTCTGGTGCTCTCCCAGCGTCTGGGCGCCTGGTGTGGTCACGCGCCGGAGCTGGAAATCGATCTCGCGCTCGCCAACATCGGCCTCGACTTGCTGGGGCAGGCGCGCAATTTCCTGACCTATGCCGCAGAGCTGGAAGGTCAGGGCGATGAAGACACCCTGGCGTTTGGGCGTGATGAACGCCAGTTTCACAACGTGTTGCTGGTGGAACAGCCTAACGGCAGTTTCGCCGACACGCTCGCGCGCCAGTACTTTATGGATGCCTGGAACGTAGCCCTGTATGAACGCCTGACCCACAGCAGCGACAGCCAGCTTGCCGCCATCGCCGCGAAAGCCATTAAAGAGGCGCGCTACCACCTGCGCTTCAGTCGTGGCTGGCTGGTGCGTCTGGGTGACGGAACGGAAACATCTTCACAGCGTATGCAGCAGGCGGTCGACACCCTGTGGCGGTTTACGGCCGAGCTGTTTGAAGCCGATGACGTCGAGCTGGCGTTGATTGCCTCCGGCGTCGCGGTTGATCCGCGCGAGCTTCGTCAGCCGTGGGAGCAGGAAGTGTTTTCCGGTTTGCAGGAGGCCACCCTGAGCGTGCCGTCGGAAGTGGCGTATCGCACGGGGGGCAAGCGCGGGCTGCATACCGAACATCTCGGCCCAATGCTGGCAGAAATGCAGTATCTCCAGCGTGCCCATCCGGGTCAGCAGTGGTAAGTACGGAGGTGAAGATGCAGCGTTTTGCCGGGATTGCACCCGCGGAGATCCCTCAAATCTGGTCGCTGTTAAGCCAGATCCCGGACCCTGAAGTGCCGGTGTTAACCATCACCGATTTAGGCATGGTGCGTAGCGTATCGGCGCAGGGCGAAGGCTGGGTTATTGGCTTTACGCCAACCTATTCAGGCTGCCCGGCGACGGAACATTTGCTTGGCGCGATTCGCGAGGCGATGACCGCACACGGCTTTACGCCAGTGCATATTGTGCTTCAGCTCGAACCGGCCTGGACCACCGACTGGATGACGGCGGATGCGCGTGAACGCCTGCGCGCATATGGCATTAGCCCACCGGTGGGCCACAGCTGCCACGCGCATGCCCCGGCCGAGGTGAGTTGCCCACGCTGTGCCAGCACACATACCTCGCTTATCAGTGAATTTGGTTCGACGGCCTGCAAAGCGCTTTATCGCTGCAACGACTGCCGTGAGCCTTTCGACTATTTCAAATGTATTTGAGGTTGCCATGACAACGTTTCATTCATTAACAGTGGCAAAAGTGGAACCCGAAACCCGCGACGCGGTGACCATCACTTTCGCGGTACCGCAGGCGTTGCAGGACGCCTATCGCTTTCGTCCCGGACAACACCTGACCCTGAAAGCGAAGCTGGGTGAGGATGAGCTGCGTCGCTGCTACTCTATCTGCCGCAGTACCGCGCCGGGTGAGATCAGCGTAGCGGTGAAAGCCATCGAGGGCGGACGTTTTTCCCGCTATGCCCGGGATGAGATCAAACAGGGCATGGTGCTGGAGGTCATGGTGCCGCAGGGCCAGTTTGGTTACCAGCCGCGCGCTGACCGGGAAGGGCACTATCTGGCCATTGCCGCGGGTTCAGGCATTACCCCGATGCTGGCCATCTTGTCCGCCACGCTCGCCACCGAGCCGAACAGTCATTTCACCCTGATCTACGGCAACCGCAGCAGCCAGAGCATGATGTTTCGCGAGGCGCTTGCCGATCTGAAAGACAAATACCCGCAGCGTCTGCAGCTGGTCGCCATCTTCAGCCAGGAGGTGCTCGACAGCGATCTGCTGCATGGACGTATCGACGGTGAGAAGCTGCAGGCGCTGGCAAAAACCCTGATCAACTTCCGCCAGTACGACGAAGCCTTTATTTGTGGCCCGTCGGCCATGATGGACGACGCGGAAGCGGCGCTGAAAGCGCTGGGGATGCCAGAGAAATCGATTCACCTTGAGCGTTTTAATACGCCAGGCTCGACCGGCAAACGCACGGTCAGCGTACAGGCTGAGGGGCAGAAAGTCACCGTGCGTCAGGACGGTCGTGACCGGGAAATTACCCTCACGGCAAACGATGAAAGCATTCTTGATGCCGCCCTGCGTCAGGGCGCCGACCTGCCGTATGCCTGCAAGGGCGGCGTATGCGCGACCTGCAAATGCAAAGTGCTGCGTGGCAAAGTTGATATGGCGACGAACTACAGCCTCGAGCCGGACGAACTGGCGGCCGGGTATGTGCTGAGCTGTCAGTCGCTGCCGTTAACCGCTGACGTGATCGTCGATTTTGACTCCAGGGGGATGGCATGAGCGAACTGATGGTCACCCGTCATGGTCGTGTCCTGCAGCTGACGCTTAACCGTCCGGCGGCACGCAACGCGCTGAATAACGCCCTGTTAGAGCAGATTGCTGACGCGCTCGACGCCGCTGCGGCCGATCGCGATCTCTCCGTTTGCGTGATTTACGGCAACGCACGCTGCTTTGCTGCCGGCGCAGATCTCAACGAAATGGCGGAGAAAGACCTGCCTGCCACCCTGAACGATATCCGTCCCCAGCTGTGGGCCCGGATCACCGCCTTCAACAAACCCCTGATTGCCGCCGTCAACGGCTTCGCGCTGGGCGCGGGCTGCGAGCTTGCGCTGCTGTGCGACGTGGTGATTGCCGGGGATAACGCCCGTTTTGGTCTGCCGGAAATTACGCTCGGGATCATGCCCGGGGCGGGCGGTACGCAGCGCCTGATTCGTAGCGTGGGCAAATCGCTGGCCAGCAAAATGGTGCTGACCGGGGAGAGCATTACCGCGCAGCAGGCGCAGCGCGCCGGGCTGGTCAGCGATGTGTTCCCGGCTTCATTGACGCTGGAATATGCCCTGAAACAGGCGGCGCTGATGGCACGACACTCACCGCTGGCGCTCCAGGCGGCGAAGCAGGCGCTGCGCCAGTCTCAGGAGGTTTCCCTGCAGGCTGGACTGGTCCAGGAGCGACAGCTGTTTACGCTGCTTTCAGCGACCGAAGACCGGCGAGAAGGCATCGACGCATTCTTACAGAAACGTACCCCCGACTTTAAAGGACGCTAATCGTGGAATTTATTCTCAGTCATGTAGAACAAGGCGTGATGACCCTGACGCTGAACCGTCCGGAGCGTCTGAACAGCTTTAACGACGTGATGCATCAGCAACTCGCTGAGTGCCTTAAACAGGCCGAGCGCGATGACACCATCCGCTGTCTGCTTATTACCGGGGCGGGGCGCGGCTTCTGCGCGGGTCAGGATCTTAATGACCGCAACGTCGACCCTAACGGTCCGGCGCCGGATCTGGGAATGTCCGTGGAGACGTTCTACAACCCGCTGGTTCGCCGTCTTGCGACGTTGCCGAAACCGGTGATTTGCGCGGTCAACGGCGTGGCCGCCGGGGCCGGGGCCACGCTGGCGCTGGGGTGTGACATGGTCATTGCCGCCCGTTCTGCCACCTTTGTGATGGCTTTCAGCAAGCTCGGATTAGTGCCGGACTGCGGGGGAACATGGTTCCTGCCGCGCGTCGCCGGGCGCGCCCGCGCAATGGGACTGGCGCTGCTCGGAGACAAACTCAGCGCCGAACAGGCACACGCCTGGGGGATGATCTGGCAGGTGGTGGATGACGAACACCTCTCCGCCACGGCCCAGCAGATGGCGCTGCACTTTGCTTCTCAGCCCACCTTTGGTCTGGGGCTGATTAAGCAGGCGATTAACGCGGCAGAGACCAACACCCTCGACGCCCAGCTTGACCTGGAGCGCGATTATCAACGTCTGGCTGGTCGCAGCGACGACTACCGGGAAGGGGTCAGTGCCTTCCTTGCCAAACGCGCACCGATATTCACGGGGAAATAATATGGCGATCACGGTTCGTACTGTCGCCGTCATTGGAAGCGGCACGATGGGCGCGGGAATTGCGGAAGTCGCGGCGAGTCATGGGCATCAGGTTCTGATGTATGACATTGCTTCAGATGCGATTTCACGCGCGATTGACGGGATCCGCCAGCGTCTCGCCTCCCGGGTGACTCGCGGAAAACTTTCCGCCGATGCTGGCAGCCAGATTCTTGCCAGGCTGCTGCCGGTAACGGATATCGAAGCGCTCGCCGCGGCAGATCTGGTGATTGAAGCCGCGTCTGAGCGTATCGACGTCAAAAAAGCGCTGTTTGCGCAACTGGCTCAGATTTGCCCGCCGCAGACCTTGCTGACCAGCAATACCTCCTCCATTTCTGTTACGGCGATTGCGGCGGATGTTCACCATCCGGAGCGCGTCGCGGGGCTGCATTTCTTTAATCCTGCACCGGTCATGAAGCTGGTCGAGGTGGTGAGCGGTCTGGCGACATCGCCCGAAGTGGCCGATGCGCTGTGCGAGCTGGCGCTGAACTGGGGGAAACAGCCCGTCCGCTGCCAGTCAACGCCAGGGTTCATCGTCAACCGCGTTGCGCGTCCGTTCTATTCTGAAGCCTGGCGCGCCCTGGAAGAGCAGGTCGCCGCACCAGAAGTGATTGATGCCGCCCTGCGCGACGGCGGCGGTTTCCCGATGGGACCGCTGGAGCTGACCGACATGATTGGTCAGGACGTCAACTTTGCGGTGACCTGTTCCGTGTTCAATGCCTTCTGGCAGGAACGTCGTTTCCTGCCGTCGCTGGTGCAGCAGGAACTGGTGCTGGCGGGGCGACTGGGCAAAAAAAGCGGGAAGGGCGTTTACGACTGGCACGGTGAGAAACCGGCTGTGCCGTGGCTTGACGCAGTAAACGACAGCTTTACCCCCATGCGCGTGCAGCGAAGAGGTGACGGTGTCACGGAAATTGATGAGCTCCTGTTGATTGAAACCCAGGGGGAGACCGCTCAGGCGCTGGCCCGGCGTTTTCACTGTCCGGTCGTGGTGATTGACCGCATTGAACGCGACGTGGCGGTGATCGCAGCCGCATCGGATAACCCACATACCGCCACGCAAAAAGCCGTCTGGTACCTGCAGCAGCAGGGACACCGGGTACTGCGCATTGCCGATTACCCCGGTCTGCTGGTCTGGCGGACGGTGGCGATGATCGCCAACGAAGCGCTGGATGCGTTGCAAAAAGGGGTGGCCAGCGAGAAGGATATCGACACCGCCATGCGCCTCGGCGTGAATTACCCGAACGGGCCCATTGCCTGGGGTGAGCGTCTGGGCTGGCAACGGCTGTTAACGCTGCTGGAAAATTTGCAACGCCATTACGGCGAAGAACGCTATCGCCCTTGTTCACTGCTGCGCCAGCGTGCGCTTCTGGAGAGTAGCTATGAGTCATAACGCCTGGCATAACGCCCGCACCATGTATGAACAGGACGCCTGCGCCCAGGCGCTGGGGATCGACATCATCGACATGGACGATGGCTACGCGGTAGTGACGATGACCATCACCCCGCACATGCTCAACGGCCACAAAACCTGCCACGGAGGACAGCTGTTTTCACTGGCCGATACCGCCTTTGCCTACGCCTGCAACAGCCAGGGGCTGGCGGCAGTGGCGTCAGGCTGTTCAATTGATTTTCTGCGCCCGGGGTTTGCCGGCGACACGCTGACCGCCACCGCGCGGGTTAAGCATCAGGGCAAACTGACCGGCGTGTATGACATTGAAATTCAGAACCAACAACAGAAAACCGTTGCCCTGTTTCGCGGAAAATCTCACCGCATCGGCGGCAGTGTGACAGGAGAAGCCTGATGCGTGACGCTTTTATTTGTGATGGCGTTCGAACCCCGGTGGGGCGCTATGGCGGGGCACTGGCCAGCGTTCGCGCCGACGATCTCGGCGCGGTGCCGCTGCGTGCGCTGCTGGCCCGTTATCCGCAGCTCGACCTCGAGCGGATTGATGATGTGATCTTCGGCTGCGCCAACCAGGCGGGGGAAGATAACCGCAACGTGGCGCGTATGTCGCTGCTGCTGGCCGGACTGCCTCAGACGGTCTCCGGCACCACGCTGAACCGCCTGTGCGGTTCGGGTCTGGACGCGATTGGCTTTGCCGCGCGGGCGATCAGGGCGGGTGATGGCGACATGCTGCTTGCAGGCGGCGTCGAGTCAATGTCCCGGGCGCCGTTTGTAATGGGTAAAGCCACGGCGGCGTTCCAGCGTCAGGCGGAGATTTTCGACACCACCCTCGGCTGGCGATTTGTGAATCCGCTCATGCATCAGCAATTCGGAACTGACAGCATGCCGGAAACGGCAGAGAATGTAGCTGAATTGTTAAATATCAGCCGGGCCGATCAGGATGCTTTCGCGCTGCGCAGCCAGCAGCGTACTGCTCAGGCACAGCAGAACGGCATTCTGGCGCAGGAGATTGTGCCGGTGCAGGTGCCCGGCAAAAAAGGAACGGTTACGGAAGTTTCGGTAGATGAGCATCCCCGTGCTGATACCACGCTTGAACAACTTGCCGCGCTGAAAACACCGTTTCGCAGGAACGGTGTCGTGACGGCGGGTAACGCCTCCGGAGTAAACGATGGCGCTGCGGCGCTGATTATCGCCAGCGAGTCGATGGCGCTCGCGCAAGGGCTTGTTCCGCGCACGCGGATCGTGGCGATGGCTACCGCTGGCGTGGAGCCACGTCTGATGGGCTTAGGACCGGTGCCAGCCACCCGCAAAGTGCTGGAACGTGCCGGGCTCAGCATCAACGATATGGACGTGATTGAGCTTAACGAAGCTTTCGCTTCTCAGGCGCTGGGCGTGTTACGTCAGTTGGGATTGCCGGATGACGCTGAACACGTTAACCCGAACGGAGGGGCCATTGCGTTGGGCCACCCGCTGGGCATGAGCGGTGCCAGACTGGCGCTGGCCGCGAGCAATGAATTGCATCGACGCAACGGGCGCTATGCGCTGTGTACGATGTGCATCGGTGTGGGTCAGGGCATTGCCATGATCCTTGAGCGTGTTTGAGCGAATAACAGTGTGAGTACCCTACAATGACAAATACAACAAAGCTTGATCCGATCGAAACGGCCTCCAGTGACGAATTACAGGCGCTGCAAACCGAGCGTCTGAAATGGACGCTGCATCACGCCTATAACAACGTTCCGATGTACAAACGCAAGTTTGACGCTGCGGGCGTTCACCCTGACGATTTTAAAACGCTGGAAGACATCCGTAAGTTTCCGTGCACCACCAAGCAGGACCTGCGTGATAACTATCCGTTCGATACCTTTGCCGTACCGATGGAGCAGGTGGTGCGTATTCACGCCTCTTCCGGCACCACCGGAAAGCCGACCGTCGTCGGTTATACCCAACATGACATCGACAACTGGGCTAATCTGGTGGCCCGTTCTCTGCGCGCCGCGGGCGGCAGTGCGAAAGACAAAATTCATGTGGCCTATGGATATGGCCTGTTTACCGGAGGGCTGGGCGCGCACTATGGCGCAGAGCGTTTAGGGGCGACTGTTATCCCGATGTCCGGCGGCCAGACGGAGAAACAGGCGCAACTGATCCGCGATTTCCAGCCGGACATGATCATGGTGACGCCATCCTACTGCCTCAATCTGATCGAAGAGCTGGAGCGCCAGATGGGAGGCGATGCCAGCGCCTGCTCCCTGCGTGTGGGGGTGTTTGGCGCAGAGCCGTGGACGCAGGCCATGCGCCGCGAAATCGAGAAACGTCTGGGGATCACCGCGCTGGATATCTATGGGCTTTCCGAGGTCATGGGGCCAGGCGTGGCGATGGAGTGTATCGAAACCGCCGACGGTCCGACCATCTGGGAAGATCATTTCTATCCGGAGATCGTCAACCCGAACGATGGCACGCCGCTTAATGATGGCGAACAGGGCGAACTGCTGTTCACCACGCTGACCAAGGAGGCGCTGCCGGTGATTCGTTATCGCACCCGCGACCTGACGCGTCTGCTTCCTGGGACCGCCCGCACCATGCGTCGTATGGACAGGATCAGCGGTCGCAGTGACGATATGCTCATCATCCGCGGCGTCAACGTCTTCCCGTCCCAGCTGGAAGAGGAGATCGTGAAGTTCGAACACCTCTCCCCGCACTACCAGCTGGAGGTCAACCGCCGCGGCCATCTTGATTCACTTTCCGTGAAGGTGGAGCTCAAAGAAAGCAGTCTGACCCTGACCCACGAGCAGCGCTGCCAGGTGTGCCATCAGCTGCGCCATCGTATTAAATCGATGGTCGGGATCTCCACCGACGTGATGATTGTCAACTGCGGCAGTATCCCGCGCTCAGAGGGCAAAGCCTGTCGGGTGTTTGATTTGCGTAAAGTTGCGGCTAACGGTTGAGTTTCCCTCACCCCTCATCCTAACCTTCTCCACAGAGGGGGGAAGGGACGTTGTCTCCCTCTCCCTTTGGGAGAGGGCCGGGGTGAGGGGAATATGCTATGATTCATCCAGACCAAAAATAACAACAGAATGAATCACATGAATAAACTCGATGCCTTTATCCAGCACGCGGTTAGCTCGGTTCCCGTTAGCGGAACGTCGCTTATCTCCTCATTATACGGTGACGCGCTTTCACATCGCGGCGGCGAGATTTGGCTTGGCAGCCTCGCCGCCTTACTGGAAGGTATGGGATTTGGCGAGCGCTTTGTGCGCACTGCGCTGTTTCGTCTTAACAAAGAGGGCTGGCTGGATGTGTCGCGCATCGGACGGCGCAGCTTTTACCGGCTGAGCGACAAAGGGCTGCGTTTGACCCGCCGCGCGGAGAGTAAAATCTACCGTGCTGAACTCCCGGCATGGGACGGCAAGTGGCTGTTGCTGCTCTCGGAAGGCCTGGATAAAACCACCCTTGCTGACGTCAAAAAGCAGCTGATCTGGCAGGGTTTTGGCACCCTGGCTCCCAGCCTGATGGCCTCCCCGTCGCAGCATCTGGCGGATGTGCAGTCGCTTTTGCACGACGCAGGCGTGGCGGAAAACGTCATCTTCTTCGAGGCCCATTCGCCGCTGGCGCTGTCCCGCGCGGCGCTGCGTGCCCGGGTGGAGGAGTGCTGGCAGTTGACCGAACAGAACGCGATGTACGAGACGTTTATCCACTCGTTCCGTCCTCTTCTGCCGCTGCTGAAAGAGGCCGCGCCGGACGAATTAACGCCGGAACGCTGCTTCCAGATCCAGCTGTTGCTGATCCATTTTTACCGTCGCGTGGTGCTGAAAGACCCGCTGTTGCCGGAGGAGTTATTGCCTGCACACTGGGCCGGACAAAGTGCGCGACAGCTGTGCATTAATATTTATCAGCGTGTGGCACCGGGGGCGCTGGCGTTTGTCAGCGAGAAAGGTGAAACCTCCGTCGGCGAACTGCCTGTGCCCGGCACGCTCTACTATCAACGCTTTGGTGGTCTTACTATCGTATAAGGAGTGGAGATGCCCGTTTATCAAATTGACGGTCTGACGCCGGTAGTGCCTGATGAGAGCTATGTTCACCCGACGGCGGTGCTCATCGGCGACGTGATCCTGGGCAAAGGCGTGTATGTTGGCCCGAATGCCAGCCTGCGCGGCGATTTTGGCCGGATTGTGGTGAAAGACGGCGCGAACATTCAGGATAACTGCGTCATGCACGGTTTCCCGGAGCAGGACACGGTGGTGGAAGAGGACGGACATATCGGCCACAGCGCGATTCTGCACGGCTGTATTATCCGCCGTAACGCCCTGGTAGGGATGAACGCAGTGGTCATGGACGGCGCGGTGATTGGCGAAAACAGCATTGTCGGCGCGGCGGCCTTTGTGAAAGCGAAAGCGGAGATGCCCGCCAACCATTTGATCATTGGCAGTCCGGCAAAAGCGATACGTGTGCTGAGCGAGCAGGAAATTGCCTGGAAGAAGCAGGGCACGCGTGAGTATCAGGTGCTAGTGGATCGCTGCAAGCTGACCCTGCATCAGGTCGAACCCCTGCGCGAAGTAGAGCCCGGTCGAAAACGTCTGGAGTTTGACGAGGATCTGCGACCAAAATCGGCGTCATGAAGGGGCGCGCACCTGCGGAAGTAAAGCAGCGCATCGAAAAAGGCCCCGTCAGGGGCCTGTGCATGTTTACGCTGGCCTGATGCGTTGCGCGAAATCAGAACCGGTATTGCAGACCGGCGGTAACGGTATAGTTTTTGTTGGAAATGCCCGCCGCATCACCGCCAATTGACCCGGATTCGCCCGTGTTAGTATCAATAATCTGCGTGCCGCCTTTGCCCTCTTTGTAACGGCTATACGCGAACTCGGCAAAAACTTTGGCGTGTGGCGTGACGTAATATCCTGCATCCACTGACGCACCATAATAGCGAGAGTCTGAGGTTTTCTCGCGGAAGGTCAGGTCGCGCATATAGTGCTCGTCGTTATCATGAGCGCGCACCCAGTCACTGAATTTAAACAGGCCATTAAATTCGAAATTATTAATACGATACTGCCCCACAAGCCCAATATAAGGCATTGAGAAGCGCTGGCTATAACCAATACCGCGTTCGCCCGCCGGGAAATTCCCCGTGTTGGTACCGTTATCATAATTATAAGAGCCACCGGTGGCCGTCCAGCTAAAACGGGTTTCCTGATAACCGGCAGTCACGCCCGCTTTATAGCTTTCGCCCTGCAATATCCAGCCTTTTACATTGAGATCGTATTCATTGGCATAATTGACGTTAGTTGCCGGATGCGTCGAATGATCTGTCCAGCTGGATTGTCTTTCGTTCATCCAGTCATAGTCATCCATATGACCCGAGCCGGATGCCAGCGAGGTCCAGCCGCGTGCGTTCAGGGTCAGGAAAGGGTACGCATCCCAGGAAATATCGCCTTTCAGGATGGCGACGTTTTTAATTTTCCAGTCCAGCTGGCTGATTTTTCTGCCTGTGACGTCGTCATACACCATTTCATGGGATTTCCCGCTGAGCATCCCGCCCGAGGCTGAAACGGTGACGCTGTCAGGTGAGAAATTCGGCGTAAATTGCGTTTCCCCTGCGTATACTGCGCCTGAAAAGGCGGCCATCATCGTCAGTAAAAGCGTATTTCTTGTCATTTTTATGTCCCTAATTAAAATTTAATAAATACCTTGCAATTAAATTTTAAAAGCCATGCAAATAACAATCAACTGCCAGTTTTAGTCATTATTCGCATTTGCGCTGTATATTCCTTTCACAAGAAACGTTCCTGAACGAGATAATATTGCCGTCCGGCCTCCGACAATTAGTGTGAATATCTTTAGCAGGATATTAATCAAAGTACGGTTTCAAAATGACTTCCGTCCAGTGCATAAAAGCTCTGACACGCTGCGATAAATTGCGCCGATGGGCGACCACAAAAGCGGCATTAAGCGGTTCAGGGGGCAAATGGGGAAGCACTTCAACCAGCGCGCCGCGCTGGATATGGGGCGCCAGCGCGGAATACCCGCCCTGAATTAAGCCCAGACCCGCCAGCCCGGCTTCATGATAGGCCGGTACGCTGTTGACCCGCGCGGCGCCGGGTAACATGACGGACCGGTAGCCATCACCGTCCGGGTATTGCCAGCCATCAGGCCGGGCACCAAAATTTCGCATGTAATGCACCATTCGGTGTCCCTGACGAAGCAGGTCGTCAATCGTCTCGGGCACCCCGACGCGCTCCAGATAGCGTGGGCTGGCGGCGTTAATCATCCGTAACTGACCCAGCGGTCGGGCAATGAGGGTCTCATCAACAATGGGCCCAAAACGAATGACGCAGTCAAAGCCTTCCTGAACCAGATCGACTCGCCGGTCTGTGCTTGAAAGTTCTATTTCAAGTTCAGGATGCGCGTCCAGCAGTTGTGGCAGGGCGGGAATCACTACGCTTTGGGCCAACACTGCTGGCATATCGACGCGTAAACGTCCCCGCAGTGACATGCCGCCAGGCGCGAACATGGACTGCAGATCTTCAGCATCTGATAACAAATCCCGGGCGCGCGAATAAAAAGCCCGACCGTCTTCGGTCAGCTGTACCGCGCGGGTAGTCCGGTGCAACAGCGTCGTCCCGAGGTCATGCTCAAGCTCACGTACGACCGTTGAAACGCGGCCTTTCTTAATGCCCAGGCTCTCCGCCGCCTGAGTAAAGCTCTGCATTTCTGCGACGCGCGCAAAAATAGTCAGTGCATGCAGGTTTTTCATTGTTCACCTTACAGGTAACAGTGCGTTATTTTTTGGGTGATTTATTCCCTTATTGATGACTAATAGAGTGTCTTCATACCGCGTAACGCTGTCAAACAGGTTGATGCGTTTTACACCACCGGCAACAGTCCTCAGGAAGGATAAAGAAGATGAATAAAGGTTATTTAATCGCCCACGTGACCGTCACAGATCCTGCTGCCTATGCAGAATATGCGAACGCTGCCGGGGAAGCGCTGCAGGGGTTCAACCCCCGGGTCATCGTCTGGTCAGGGGAATATGAAAATCTCGAAGGGGAGGCGCATGAACGCCATGTCGTTTTAGAGTTTGATTCGTATGCTGAGGCCAAACGTTTTTATAACAGTCCCGGGTACGTGGCCGCCAGAAAGCTGCGCGCGGGGGCGGCAACCGGGACATTTGTTGTGGTTGAAGGGGCTTAATCCTGCGCCAGCGGCAGGAAGGCGTCAGCAAATATGTCCGGCTCATACCCGGCTGAGGTAAAGAGATGATGACGTGATTCATCAATGGCCTCGCGAAGGCGGGTGATGTCTACCCCCAGCACGTTGCCGTCTTGCTTCACGATTCGTCCGGCAATCATGACGGTATGGATGTTGCTGCGCTCTGCCGCATGGACCACCGTGCCAAATGCATTGCCGGACGGATAGAGGTTGAGATCGCCGGCGCTAATAAGCACCAGGTCGGCCTGTTTACCCGGCGTCAGGCTGCCGATGCTCTCCTGTAACCCTGCACAGGCCGCACCATCGACGGTGGCTGCTTTCAGGAGCTGTTGGGTATGAAGCGTATTTACGGTGTGCGCTGAACCACAGCAGTGCTGCTGATGCATGCCCATGACGCGCTGGAGGTAAAAAGCCACGCGCATTTCCATAAACATGTCGCCGCTGTACGACGTTTCATTGTCAACGCTGAGGCCGGGGCTGATGCCGTGGCGCAGCGCGGACTGAAGGGCAAACATGCCGTCTTCAATCCCATAGTGCGCATCGGAACGGGGGCAGACGTTCACGCGTACGCCCGCATCCCGCAGTATTTTCCATCCGTCGTCCGGCAGTGCGGTGCAGTGATTAAAAATATTGTCCGGTCCCAGAAGCCCCTGCTGATGCAGCGCCTCAAGCTGCGACGCCATTTCACCCCCAAAGAATTCGGTCACGATTGGCAACCCCAGCCTGCGGGCCTCCAGCCATCTCTCCGGCTCCAGCTGGGCCATGACCGCCAGCGAAACAAGACTTTCAGGGTTATTCTGGAAATACTTTTCTTGCAGGCGCTGCCAGTTACCGGGCCAGTGCGCGCGGTCCCATTCTCCGGACACCGGTGCACCGGAAGCGTGTACGGCGCGGATCCCTGCATCCAGCAGGGCCTCAACGGCCGCGTCCGAATGCGCAGCGGTGCGGCTGTTATGGGAATTATCAATCACCGTAGTGATACCAGCATCAATACACCCCAGGGCGGTGAGCAGGTTGCCGATATAAATATCGGCAGGGCGATAATACCTGGCAAACGAGAAGTGCGTGGCGTTGCAGTAATCTTCAAGCGTTTTGGCGTCGGGGTTAATGCGGCGCAGTTGTCCCTCCCAGGCATGACGATGGGTATCCACCAGACCCGGCATGGCAATCATATGTGTGGCATCTATTATGCGGGCGCCTTCTGCTGCCAGATTTTCACCAATGGCGACGATCTTTGCGCCTTCGATAAGGATATCGCCGCGTTCAAAATTACCCACCCTGTCATCCATGCTGAGCAGGGTTGCGCCCTTAATCAACGTGGCGGGTGGGGTTATGCTCTGATTGTTAATCATATTTCTCAGGTAATCGCTCATCTTCTTGTCCTTTGTCTCTTCATGGGTGAGAAATTACGCCACCCGATTACGGCGAAAAAGATGCTTAACGTGTTTTCATTATTCATAATCTACGAATAATAATGTGAGCGACGGTCGGGGGAGAAAAAATGGATCGTATTCTGGCAATGCAGATCTTCATGCGGGTAGCGCAGGCCGGAAGCTTTGTCCGCGCAGCCGAAACGCTTTCTCTGCCTTCGTCAACGGTCACCAGCAGCATAAAAAATCTGGAGAATTACCTCCAGGTGCGCCTGCTTAACAGAACGACAAGGCGGGTGAGCCTCACCGCTGAAGGTGTGCAGTATCTGGCGCAATGCCAGGAAATACTGGCGTTAATCGATCATGCGGAAACGAGCCTGACGGCGTCAGTCCGGCGCCCGCAGGGACGCTTGCGGGTGGATATGCCGGGCGGGATCGCGGATTTTATCGTGATGCCTCACCTGAAAGATTTTTACCGGCTTTATCCGGATATCTACCTGATGCTGGGCGTCAACGATCGGCAGGTTGATCTGGTGCAGGAGGGGGTGGACTGTGTGATCCGAACGGGGGATCTGAATAGCTCGACTCTTGTTGCCCGTCCTCTGGGCCGGTTTCGCTGGGTGACCTGTGCCTCACCGGACTATCTCAGGAAGTTCGGTACTCCCCGCTCGCCAGACGACTTATCACAGCATCGGGCGATACACTATTTTTCCGATCAGACCCGACGGGCGGATGCGTTACGCTTTGTCCGCGGGACAGAGACCGTCTCCATCCCTGTCCGCGGCGAAGCGGCCGTAAATGCCACCGGGCTTTATATCAACATGTGCCTTGAAGGTTTCGGGCTGGCGCAGCTGGCTGAGAGTATTGTCTCAGCGCATCTGCGGGAGGGAAGGCTGGTTGAGGTTCTGGCTGACTGGCAACCGCCTTCGGTGCCCGTCACGTTGCTTTATCCCCATCAGCGTTTTCTCTCTCCCGCAGTGCGTGCCTTTGCAGACTGGATTGCCGGGCTTATCCCGGACGCCAGCCCGGCACCGTCAGGCGGCGGGCTTGATCCGAAACCAGATCGCATACATCGCAGGCAGGAAGACGAGGGTAATAATGGTTCCCCCTAGCGTTCCGCCAATCAGCGTGTAGGCCAGCGTTCCCCAGAACACGGAGTGCGTCAGGGGAATGAACGCCAGCACGGCGGCCATGGCCGTCAGTAAGACCGGCCTCGCGCGCTGTACGGTCGCCTCAACCACGGCGTGGAACGGATCGAGACCGTCCTTCTGGTTGTGATCGATTTGACCAATGAGAATCAGCGTGTTTCGCATCAGGATCCCCGAAAGCGCGATCAGGCCGACGAGGGCATTGATGCCAAACGGCTGATTGAAAAGCAGCAGCGTAGGAACCACACCAATAAGCCCCAGCGGTGCGGTCAGGAATACCATGACCATGGCCGAGAGTGAACGCACCTGCAGAATGATTATCAGCAGCGTCAGGGCAATCATGATGGGGAACAGCGGGGCCATGGCCTGGGTGGCTTTGCCGGATTCCTCAATCGATCCCGCCATTTCGATGCGATAGCCAGGTGGAAGCGAATCAATAATGGGTTGCAGCTGTTTCATGATGGCGGTTGACACATCCGGGGGCTGAAGGTTTTCGGCAATGTCTCCCCGCACGGTAATCGTGGGCGTACGATCGCGACGGCGTAACAGCGGATCTTCCATTCGGATCTCAATCTCCCCGATTTGTGACAGCGGAACGCGTTGTCCGGCGTTACCCACCAGGGTAAAGCCCTCTATCTTCGCCGGATCAAGGCGGATATCACCCGCGGCGCGGCCCGTAACCTGTACCGAGCGAATATCTTCCCGCACGGAGGTGATGGGAACGCCCGACAGCAGGAACTGAAGTTGCTGGGCAACGGCGTTCGACGTTAAACCGGTAGCCTGCAGGCGGTTCTGATCGAGGGTGAAATGCAGGGTCGGTACGCGTGAACCCCAGTCGGTATTGACGGTTCTCATCATCGGGCTGGCCTGCAGCACACCTTTAACGTTATCTGCAATGTCACGCAGTTTATTGACATCCGGTCCCATTACTCGCCAGGCGACCGGGAAGGGAGAATAAGGCCCGAACACCAGCTGCGTGACCCGCACGCGTGCCTCCGGAGCCAGCCCGCGGGCTACCGCTTCGCGAAGGCGGAACTTAAGCGCCTCGCGTGACTTCTCGCTCTCCGTCATGATGACAACCTTCGCGAAAGAGGGATCGGGCAACTCAGGGGCCATCGCCAGATAAAAACGCGGCGAACCCTGGCCAATGTAGGCGGTGACGATGCTGGCTTCAGGCTGTTTGCGCAGCCACGCTTCGATTTTCGCGGTGGCGGCGCTGGTTTGCTCAATCGATGTGCCATACGGCATCTGCACTTCCACCAGCACCTCGGGGCGGTCGGACGTCGGGAAAAACTGTTTTTTAACCAGCCCCATCCCCAGTACTGCGAGGGTGAAGATGGCCACGACGGACGCGGCGACGATCCATTTTCGGGCGATCACGCGGCTCAGGGTATGACGAAAACGGTTATAGCGCGGGGTGTCATAGATGGCGGCATGACCACCTTCGACTTTTGCGATGTCCGGCAGAATTTTGACGCCCAGATAAGGGGTGAACACCACCGCCACAAACCACGAAGCTATCAGGGCGAGGCCGACTACCCAGAACATATTACTGGTGTACTCCCCGGCGGTTGACTGCGCAAAACCATTCGGCATAAACCCGATGGCTGTCACCAGGGTTCCGGCCAGCATTGGCGCGGCGGTATGGCTCCAGGCGTAGGCGGAGGCTTTGATTCTGTCGTAGCCTTCCTCCATTTTTACCACCATCATTTCGATGGCGATAATGGCATCATCAACCAGTAAGCCGAGGGCGAGAATAAGGGAGCCCAGGGTAACGCGGTCGAAGTTTATACCGGAGGCTTCCATCACGACAAAAACGACCGCCAGCGTCAGCGGCACTGCCGCCGCGACAACGATGCCCACGCGCCACCCCATACTGACAAAACACACCACCATCACCACCAGCAGGGCGACGAAGAACTTGATCATAAACTCATCGACCGACGAGCGGATATTCACCGACTGATCGGTGACTTTCGTCAGGGTCATCCCCAGAGGCATATTGGCATTGATGTTTGCCGTTTCAGCATCCAGCGCTTTACCCAGCGCCAGGCCGTTCCAGCCTTCACGCATGACAATACCGAGCAGGAGGGTGGGTTCTTGCTGGTTACGGATCTGCAGGGTCGGTGGGTCCTCATAGCCCCGTTCAACCGTTGCCACGTCGGACAGCCGGAGCGTTTTGCCCTGCGCGATAAGGGGCGTATCGCGGATCTTCTGCAATTTATCGAAAGCGCCGTCGAGGCGGATAAAGATTTGCGCCCCGCGCGTTTCAATCGAGCCCGCCGCGGTTAATGCGTTCTGGCTGTTGAGCGTGGTGAAAATATCCTGCGGCGAGAGTCCCAGTGTTGCCAGACGGTCATGCGAGAAGGAGATGTAAATCCGCTCGGCCTGTTCCCCGATGATGTTCACTTTCTTTACGCCCGGAACGTGCAAAAGCTGCTGGCGCAGGGCTTCGGCGTCACGCACTAACAGACGCTGTGGTTCGCCTTTCGCTTTCAGTGCAAAAAGGGCAAAGGTGACATCGGAAAACTCATCATTGATCATCGGCCCCATGACGCCTGCCGGAAGGTTTTTGGTTTCATCCCCCAGTTTCTTTCGCGCCTGGTAAAATTCTTCCTGAACCTGAGAAGGCGGGGTTTTGTCCTGCAATGACAACGTGATAAACGCCATACCGGGGCGGGTATACGTTTCCGTACGGTCATACCATTTGAGTTCCTGCAGACGTTTTTCCAGCGGCTCGGCGACCTGATCCTGGATTTCCTGCGCGGTTGCGCCGGGCCAGACGGTGATAACCGTCATTTGCTTAACCGTGAAGGGGGGATCTTCCGCGCGGCCAAGGCCAAAAAACGAGAAAATACCGGCAAGGGTAACCAGAATAATCAAGAACAGCGTGACCGAGCGCTCGCGTACCGCAAGCGCTGACAGGTTGAAACGACCTCCACTCATGGTGTCATCCCCGCCTGAGTGGCATCGCGCTGTTCCGCCAGCCGGACCGCTTCGCCTTCGTGCAGAAGATGGACGCCTAACGCAACAATCTTCTCTCCGGGCTGCACGCCGCCGGTCACTCTGGCGATATCATCCCCTACGCTAAGCACCCTGACAGGCTGCCAGACGACTTTTGTCGGCTGAGCGGAAATACGCCAGACGCCAGGCCCTTTCCCCGCATCGTAGAGAGACGCCAGGGGAACCTGCATCACCCGGCTGTCGCCTTTGCCGTGTTCGATGCTCAGCGTCACGGTCGCCCCCAGCGGCGCGTTCGCCAGCGCGCCGTTCAGCACGTATCGGGCCTCAAAGGTACGGGTGGTCGCATCGGCTGAATCAGACAGCAGGCGCAGCTTCGCGCTAACGGGCTGTTTTTCGTTACCGTAGAGCGTTGCCAGGGCTGTACTTCCTACGGCAGGGCGCAGGGTTTCCGGCAACTGGACCAGCGCCTCGCGCTGCCCCGCGCGGGCCAGACGGATCACCGCCTGCCCGGCGCTGACCACCTGTCCAGGCTCGGCAAGCGTCTCCATCACCACGCCGTCTGAATCGGCAAGTAGCACGGCATAACCGGTGGCGTTTTGCGCCACGCCTGCCTGTGCCCGGGCAGCGCTGAGCTCCGCTCTGGCGCTGTCGGCTGCGGCTTTAATCTGGTCGTATTCCGACGCCGACACTGCACCGGATGCCACAAGGCCGCGATAACGCGCCTCATCGCTGGACGCTTTACGTGCGCGCGCCTGGGCAGCATCCACCGCTCGCTGCTGGGCCTGCGCCTGTAATTTCAGATCAACAGGATCCAGACGCATTAAAGGCTGGCCCTGCTTAACGGTCTGACCCGTATCGACAAGACGTTCGAGAATTTTGCCCTGCACCCTAAAGCCTAAATCACTTTGCGTTCTTGCCACCACCACGCCGGTAAAGGCGCGTGACGTCTCGTTCGCAGGGATCACGGACGCAGACCTGACAAGCGGTGGCTGCGTGCGCGGATCGTCACTGGCGTGGTTATCGCCGCATGCCACCAGGGCAAACGGCAGGAGGCATACGGCAAGGCGGGCTGAATGAAGCCTGAGCATGGGAACCCTTATTACATTAACAGGACGGTATCCGCATTCTCATTCGAGTGACCAATAAAGTCAATGGTCACTAATCAGGGGGCCAGGCTTCGCAAAATCAGAGAGGAGAGGACAACCGCCGCGGTCGGGGCGGCTTCGAGGTTGTACTGCAGCTGAACAGGGTTAATGAAAGGGCACATCACCATATAGATCGCCAGTGTAGCTTCGTCCAGAGGGGTTTTTCTCTCGAACTCACCGGCTTTTCTGCCCTCGACAACAATGCTCTCAATCAGCTTCAGCAGACGTTCGGAATACCTTTCGGTTGAAGGCCACTTGTCCCGCGCGGCAACGGCGGCGATGTCGTAGAGTTTACGCTCATGGAAAAACAGTTCACTTCCCGCCTCGGTGAGCGCCCTGAACAGACGACGCAGCTTTTCGCTTGCGGATGGCGCATCAGCGATGGCTGCATTGACCGCCACCATGATCATATCAAGACGGTTCGCGCAGATGACCTCGCCGATTGCCTGCTTGGAATCAAAAAACTTATAGATATAGGCTTTTGAAAAACCGATGGCTTTCGCAAGTTCGGCGACGGTGGTTTTTTCATAGCCGTAATGGCCGAAGTGCTCATACGCAGCTTCGACGATTTGCTCTCGGACCGTGTGATCGAGTGGACCACGTGTGGATGGGGTGTTCATGTCTTTAGTCATTATTTCAGCTTAGCGTGACAGGCTCCGATTGACAACGTGTGACCATTCGGTAATTAGGTCACATGGTTGAGTGGGCAGATGGCACATGCACAGTCGTCTGTGGAACCCGAGGGATAATACTCGTTAGCCCTGAGCCGTTAAGACTGCATCATCAACCAGGTCGGCTAAGTGTATCACTGTTTTTCGCGGGATATTGTCAGTCTTTGCGAGAGGTTGCGCGCGTTTCAGTGCAATTGCGCGGCACTGAAACGTCACGCTTTGACCTGAACGGGATTATGCGTCTGAACGCGCACCCTGACCGGCGGGCTTAGGTCGTAATACTTTTTCAGCAATGATCGCCAGACGTCGGCGGGTGACAAACCGGTGTAACTGGCCCAGCAGCCAGTTACCGCAGCCGGGGATCAGCGTGTTGCGTTGCGTATCCACGGCCCGTAACGCCAGCGCGACCACGTTCTGCGCTGGCATTCTTTTGCCCACTGACGCTTCCTCGGCGTTCACCACCTCAAAAAAGGCGGTATCCGTTGCGCCGGGGCAAAGCGCCAGCACGCGGATGCCGTGAGCGCGGTATTCTCCCCACAGCGCGTTCGAAAAGGAGAGTAAAAATGCCTTTGTTGCCCCATAAATTGCCATATACGGATCCGGTTGCATGGCAGCGGTTGAGGCCACATTAATCATCACGCCTGAACCTTTACGCAGCATGGCGGGCAGCAGGGCGTGCGCGAGTGCCACGGGGGCGACGCAGTTGACGTTGATCTCTTCACGCTGGCGCGCCAGAGATAGCTTTTCAAATCGCCCGTAGGTGGCAAATCCCGCGCTATTAATCAAAATATCGGGATAAAGCCGTAACGCTTCCAGTCGTTCCACAATGTGGGTAATGGCCTCAGGCAGCGTTAAGTCCTGCACGATAACGGTGAGTGATACGCCGTGCGTTTTGTGTAGCTCAGCCGCAAGCGCCTGCAGCGTTGCCTCGGAGCGGGCAACCAGGATCAACCCCACGCCACGGGCCGCGAGCTGGCGGGCGAACTCCCGTCCGATGCCCGAGGATGCACCGGTAACCAGTGCTGTTTTTCCTGTATAATCAAAAGAATTCATAACATAAATCCCGTTTTCCCTGTCTGTGCGGCAGAGGATAAACCGTGTACTCAGGTACACGGTCAAGCGTGATTTTTACAAAGTGAGAACGACGCGATGAGGATCGGCGAGCTGTGTGCCAGAACTGGGTTATCGAAAGAGACGGTGCGTTATTATGAAAGGGCGGGCTTGCTGGAAAAAATTCCGCAGCCAAACGGCAGTAATAACTACAAAGTCTACTCGGCTGTGGATTTACAACGGCTGAAGCTGATCGGGCATGCCAAAATGCTGGGGTTTACCCTGGCTGAAATCGCCGATGTTCTGGCGGTCTGGGTTGATGACCGCTTTACCGCGGAGGAAAAAAAGGCCGCTTTGCGGCACAAACTGGCGCAACTGACGGAGAAAGAAGCGGCGCTGAATGAACTTCGGACCCGCTTGACCGATGCCCTTCATAAAGTCGGTCAGCCGTGTGTTGATGTATTTTAAACGGCCGACGCGGGCCGTTTAACGCAACCGGCGGCTTCACGACGTCATCAGCTCACCGCGTTCAGTCTGTTTAAGCCAGTCGATAAAAAACTGGCTAAATGCGGTGACCTGAAGCGGCTGGAGTTTCCGTTGCGGGTAGACAAACTGTAGCCCGACATCTTTGCGATCAAACCGGCTAAAGCCGGTGAAGCTCCCGGCAAGCAACACTTTCAGCCTTCCTTTCTCGACATCGTCCTTCACGTCCCACCACGATTTGCCCGCAATGCCAGCCCCGTAGAGGGCCCACTGACGAAGCAGCGCTCCGTCATCACAGACCATGGCAGGCTCTACGCGAACGACGCGCGCTTTCCCCTCAACCTCAAACCGCCATTCATTCATCACCACCCCTTGCGACTCCAGCGCCAGACAGCGGTGGTCCGTCAGCGCGTCACAGGAGGCAGGGATACCCTGGTCGTTAAGATACGCTGCTGACGCGACCAGCACCCGGTGATTGGGACGGATATTTCTGACCACCAGGCTGCTGTCCGGCAGGTTGCCGAAGCGAATGCTCATATCCAGCCGGTTAGCGACCAGATCCTCTACGTGTTCTCTTAAGTAAATGAAAAATTTGATTTCCGGATGCAGGCGGGAAAATGCCATGACGGCGGGGCTGAGATACTGCCTGCCAAAGTCAGAGGGGGCGGAAAGACGAATGTTACCGCTGAGCACGCCCTCTTTTTGTGCCAGTAACGACTCGGCATGATGCATCTCTTCCAGCACGCGCAGTGCCGCATGGTAAAACTCTTCGCCCGCCCGGGTGAGGGAGATAGCCCGCGTGGAACGGTGAAACAGGCGCGTCTGGTAGCGTTCTTCAATCGCTTTGAGGCGGGCGGTCATGGTGGCCGGGGAAAGTGACAGGCGGCGGCCAGCGGCGGAAAGCCCGCCAGCCTCGGCGACTTCAACCAGCAGCGCCATATCTTCGAGTTTACCCATTATTCATATTTTCCGAAAAGTGCATCTGATTTTAGTGTAATTATCAAAATCAGATGCCGCCTGTAAAGTGATTTCATCGTAACCACAAGGGACGTCCAGATGAACCAGACCTCACTTTTTGAACGCTACAGGTTAGGGGATCTCAACCTGAAAAATCGCATCGTCATGGCACCAATGACCCGTGCCCGCGCTCTTCAGCCGGGAAATATTCCCTCGACGCTGATGGCTGAATATTACCGACAGCGGGCCAGCGCGGGCTTAATCATCACCGAAGCCACGCAGATTTCGCCTCAGGGCCAGGGCTATTCATGGACTCCGGGGATCCATACGCCAGAGCAGGTTGCGGGGTGGCAACTCACTACCGGCGCGGTCCATCAGGCGGGAGGGGTGATTTTTTCCCAGCTCTGGCACGTGGGGCGGATGTCTCATGCGCGTTTTCACGAAGACGGACTGCCCGTCGCCCCCTCCGCGCTGGCACCCGATGCGAAAGTATGGGTGGTGAATGAACATGGCGAAGGTCAAATGGTTGACTGCCCGACGCCACGCGTGCTGTCGCGAAAAGAGATCGCGCGCGTCGTCGAACAGTACCGACAGGCGGCGCTCAATGCCGTTCAGGCCGGGTTTGATGGCGTGGAGGTGCACGGCGGAAACGGCTATCTGATTGATCAGTTCCTGAGAACCACGTCAAACATTCGCACGGATGAGTATGGCGGCAGTCTTGTGAACCGGATCCGCTTCGCGCAGGAGGTGCTCGATGCCATTGCAGAGGCCATAGGCGCTGAGCGCACCGGTATCCGGCTTTCGCCGTTTATTACACAGCGGGGAATGAACGATCCGCAGGTCATCGAAGCCATTCTCGCCCTCGCGGCCTGGTGCCAGCAACGAGGTATTGCGTTTATTCACCTGGCGGAAGCCGACTGGGATGATGCGCCGCAGGTTCCGGAAAGTTTCCGCAAAAAACTGCGCGAAACATTCCGTGGCACCCTGATCGTGGCAGGAAATTATACCCCCGAAAAGGCGGAAAAAATCCTCGCAGCAGGGTATGCCGATTTGATTGCGTTTGGACGCCCGTTTATTGCCAACCCCGATTTACCACAGCGGCTGGCGCATCACTGGCCGCTGAATGACGTCAGCGATCCCGCCACGCTCTTTGGTGGTACAGCGGTGGGGTATACCGATTACCCGACTTACAACCTGTGTGAGGAAAAATGATGACCCGTAAAACGTTAATTATTGGCGGCGCGTCCGGTATTGGTTTTGCTGTAGCCCGCGCCCTGGCAGAGCGCGGCGACGCCATTATTCTCGCGGGACGCAATAAAGAGAAACTGAACGCTGCCCGCGCGCGGCTCTGTCCATCTCCCGCCTCTGTTGAGACCCTCGTCCTCGATATTAGCAATGAAGCAGAGGTGATCGCGTTAAGCGAAACGCTGGGTGAGGTCGACAATATTATTGTCACGGCCGGCTCTCAGGCACCGGGAGGGCCGCTTTCGACCCTCGACCCTGGCGCGGCGAGACTGGCTTTTGATACCAAATTTTGGGGCAGCATGCATGTCGCCAGGTATCTGAGCGGGAATATTTCGCCCCGCGGTACGCTGACGCTGACCAGCGGATTTGTTGCACGCCGCGTGGTAGCCGGTGCCATAGTCAAAACCACCATGAACGCCGCCATCGAGGCGGCAACAAAAGTGCTGGCAAAAGAACTTTCACCGCGTCGCGTAAACGTCATCAGCCCGGGTCTGACCGATACCGAAGCCCACGCCGGGATGGATGCGGCTGCGCGGGAAAAAATGCTGACTGTTGCAGCACAAACGTTGCCCGCTAAAGCGTGGGGACGAGCGGAAGACGTTGCTCAGGGCTATCTCTTTGCCATCGATAATGCCTTTGTTACGGGCTCGGTGATTGATATTGAGGGCGGGGCATTACTTAACTGACCCCGTGTTGATCCGAATTGATTCCGGCAGTGAACATGCTGGCGGAAACTTAATCACAGGTTGTAAGCGTTTATGCAATATTCAACATATGCACGTCCAGCTGTGCTGGCGTTAATTCTGGCTGGCGTATCCGGCGTGGCTTATTCGGCCCAGAGCGACCGGGTGAAACCGAATCTTCTTATTGTGGATAACACGCTGTCGCAAACGCAATTAACGGCGAGCGAACATGCGGCCGTTACGTATGCCACGTTCTGGGATACCGGCAAAGAGTCTCTGGCGCGGGAAGCGCTGGCGGTTAATTTTGTGGATAAAACCCCACCGGAAGGCCGTAAACAGGGGCCAGAGGGCGCCATTATGGCCTCGAGGGCATTTCGCACCGCGGTGCCGGATTTACGCTGCGAGGTGGAACAAATGATCGTTACGGGTAATCGTGTCGTGTCCCATTTGCATTTCCACGGTCATTTCAGCGGGACATTTGGCAAAATAAAAGGGCAGGGTCAGACCGTGGATTTTATCGCGACGGATATCTATGAGATCGGCAACGGTAAAATAGTGTCCAACTGGCATATTGAAGATAACCTGACGCTGATGAAACAGTTGGGTGTGATTTAAATAATAGTCTGCCTCTTTTTCGTGGTGTAAAAGATAAGCCCGCCCGGGTAACCGCAAGGTTACCCGGAGCGTATAACCCCCCGTAATGGCGAAGCATGATCCTGACGAAACCTACAGCCCCAGGTCGCTCAGTGAAGGGTGGTCATCAGGACGTCTGCCCAGCGGCCAGTGAAACAGGCGCTCAGACGCTTTTATCGGCATATCGTTGATGCAGGCGAAGCGGCGCTTCATCAGACCATCCGGCTCGAATTCCCAGTTTTCATTACCGTAAGAGCGATACCAGTTGCCTGAATCATCATGCCATTCATAGGCATAGCGCACGGCGATACGGTTTTCCGTAAATGCCCACAGCTCTTTGATCAGACGATAATCCAGCTCTTTTTTCCATTTGCGCTCCAGGAATGCCTGTGCTTCCTGACGGTTAGTGGCAAACTCCGCGCGGTTTCGCCACTGGGTATCGAGCGAATAGGCAAGTGCGATTTTGGCCGGGTCGCGACTGTTCCAGCCATCTTCTGCCAGTCTGACTTTTTCGATGGCACTTTCACGCGTAAAAGGCGGTAAAGGGGGGCGTGTGTTCATTTCGGCTACCTCTGGTTAGCATTAGGTAGACAGGTCTGTCTACTGGTGTTAATCTAGGCCTGAAAAATAACGCTGTCAACCTGTCAATTGAGGCCGTCGATCTGTGAACAGAGTCAACTTGAATAACGATAAAACAATCAGTGTGAGGGAAAAAATATTGCTTACCGCGCACGATCTGTTTTATTCCAGCGGATTTAAAGCAACGGGCGTGGATACCATTATCAAGCAGGCTAAAGTCACGAAAGTGACGTTTTATCGCCATTTTCCGGGAAAAAGTTTACTGATTGTTGCCTATCTCCACTATCGACACGGAATATGGATTGACTGGTTTGAAAGCACGCTGCGTCGACATCTTGCTGCGGGTAAAACCCCGGCCAGTGCATTATCTGACACGCTGTATGAATGGTTTATTTCACCGTTATTCCATGGGTGCGCCTTTATTAATGCCAGCGCAGAAGCAAAATCTGAAGAAAATGAAGGCGAAATAAAAGATATTTGCCGCAATCATAAAACCGAAACAAAGGCAAAAATAGCGTCCCTGACCGGCATAACCGATGAGAAAACCGTTAATGAAATCATGATGCTGATCGACGGTACGATTATTCATGCGCAAATGGGGATCGCAGCGGATGAGGTCATAAGCTCATTGAAAAAGGGAGTAGAACGGCTAACAGAAAACGCCGCCTGAACCGGGGCACGATCGGCCGTCGACGAAATACGCTTAGCATGGAAGGGCTGGCGCTGAGCCTGGCAGTGAATGCCAGGCTCCTGCCTTTAGTCATCATCTTCTGCCCGTTCCGCCAGCGCCAGCGAGCTGGCACTGGCCGGATCAAACAGGGAAATACTCTCGATCTGATTCAGCATGATCACCTTTCTGAAGTCCATTGCGCTTCCGGGTTCTGAATCCAGAGTGATGTCGTGGCGGGCATACCATTTGCTGTAATTATTTTCGATGCAAATCCGCATTGTCTTTTCATCGCGGTAGCCGCTTAGCATGGGGATCAGCACGATATTGGCGGTTTTTTCATACTCGAGCGTTGCGGTGTGGATCATGCCGACATAAATCCGTCTCGAGCGCAGCGTCACCTGCGCCAGCTCCCCTTGCTCCATACACTGATACAGCAGTTGTTCGATACCGCTCGACTGCGCGAGACGTTTGTAGAGCTTCTTCCTGCCTTCACCGTCCAGCCTGGCGCTGCCTGCCCAGTTAGAACGATAAAGACAAAACAGGATGGCGAAGGCCAGCATGACGACAACCGGTGCCTGAATACCTAAAAAGCTCCAGTTCATAAAATCTATTTGCCAGTCGGCATAGGTTTGCGCCGTGAAGTGGAAGGTGTTGTCGGCGGCAGAAAGTGCATAGAGCAACAGCCAGAGCAGCCCCGTGGCGATCACCCCTTGCAGAACGAAGATACAGCCATACAGGGCAACGAGAAAATAGACATCCCAGCCGAAAGATCGCTTGATTTTAAAACGGGTCGACAGGTCACGGCTGGTGTACCAGTACCCACAGACCATCAGCACCATAAAGATAGCCGTTCCCATATCAGGCCCTCTTCAGCGCGTTAACATGACGCAGGAAATCCTGTCGCACCTCGTTGCTCTTGTAGTTCACCGAGGCGTTTCCGTCCTGGTCGATGATGATGCGATCGCCATCCTCCACGGCTTCGATAATTTCCTGCTGGCTCATCACCTGGAGCAATGATTCCGGACTGGAGAAAAGTGACAGAAAGAAACGTCTCATCGCGGGGTTTCCTCATCCTTATGATTAAAAAGGATAAGTCTGGAAGAAGAAGGGGAAATTCGCCTTAAGGTAAAACTGAAAAGCAAAACGGGAAACAGGTGTGTCAGAAAATGTTCTGAAAAAAGCATCGGCAACACATGTGTAACTTTTTGAAAAATAATATAAATAAAAAATAGTTTTACACAAACTTGGACAAATAACGTTAATTGTGTAAGTTTTAATTATGCGATTACGCCACGTTGTTTACCGCCAGGATGTGACCCATGAGCACTTTGCCCTCTGTCGTGAGTCGGTTTGTTGAGTACTACACCGCACTGGATAGCCAGCCGCCCTCAGCGCTGGTTGGGCTTTATCATTCGGATGCCACGCTTATCGATCCGTTCGGCGAGCATGACGGGATTTTCGCGCTCCAGCGCTATTTCACCCATTTGCTGGCCAATGTAGAAAATTGCCGTTTTACCATTGATCCTCCGCTGTTCGGTGACCGCCGTTTCGTTGTCACGTGGATTATGCACTGGTCGCATCCGCGCATTGCCGGAGGCGAGCCGCTCGACCTGCCGGGATGTTCGGTGGTGGAGACCGAACATGGGTTGATTACTCGCCAGCGTGACTATTACGACGCCGGAGAGATGATCTACGAACACCTTCCGCTGCTCGGTTGGGCAGTGCGCGGCGTGAAGCGGAGGGTAAACGCATGAGCACGGTTCTGATTACCGGAGCAAGCTCGGGCATCGGCGCCGGGCTGGCGAAATCCTTCGCTGCTGACGGCCACACGGTTATCGCCTGCGGGCGCGATCCGGCGCGTCTGGACGCCCTGCATCAGCACAGCCCCACTATCACGGTTCGCCTGTTCGATATGACAGACAGGGACGCCTGTCGCCAGGCGCTGACGGGCTGCTATGCCGACCTGGTTATTCTCTGCGCCGGTACCTGCGAATACCTTGAGCAGGGCGTGGTGGATGCAGCGCTGGTAGAGCGGGTGATGACCACCAATTTCCTCGGGCCAGTGAACTGTCTGGCCGCGTTACAGCCGCAGTTGGTTTCAGGCAACCGCGTGGTGCTGGTCAGCTCCATGGCGCACTGGCTGACGTTCCCGCGCGCAGAGGCTTACGGCGCGTCCAAAGCGGCGTTGAGCTGGTTTGCCGACAGTCTGCGGCTCGACTGGGAGCCGAAAGGGATCGCCGTGACGGTGGTATTCCCGGGCTTCGTTGATACGCCGCTGACGCGAAAAAATGACTTTGCCATGCCGGGCAGGGTGAGCGTTGAGGAGGCCGTGCAGGCCATTCGGACCGGGCTGGCAAAAGGGAAAATGCAAATTGCGTTTCCGGTGGGGTTTGGCCTTATCTTGCGGTTGCTCTCAGGGCTTCCCGCATTTCTTCAGCGCGCACTGCTGCGCAGGATGGTGCGTTCATGAAGATTGCCATTATCGGCAGCGGCATCGCCGGGTTGACCTGTGCCTGGCGTCTTGCCGGTCATCATGAGGTGACGCTGTTCGAAGCGGGGGCCACTCCCGGCGGGCATACCGCGACGGTTGACGTGCCGACGCCACAGGGCACTTTCGCCATCGATACCGGTTTTATCGTCTACAACGACCGTACCTACCCACGATTTATGGGCCTGCTGAGCGAGCTGGGTATCAGCGGGCAAAAGACGCAGATGAGCTTTTCGGTGCATAACCCGCAAACCGGGCTGGAGTACAACGGACACACCCTGACCTCGTTATTTGCCCAGCGTCGAAACCTGGTGAACCCGTCGTTCTGGCGGCTGCTCGGGGAGATTGTCCGCTTTAATCGCCTGGCGAAACAGGCACTGGAGAGCGAGCCAGACCCGCACGCGACGCTGCAGACGTTTCTGGACAGGTACCGCTTTACGCCGTTTTTCGCACGTCACTACATTCTGCCGATGGGGGCGGCCATCTGGTCATCGTCGTTGCAGGAGATGAAACGTTTTCCGTTGCCGCTCTTTTTGCGTTTCTTTGACAATCACGGCCTGCTGGATGTGACGCATCGTCCGCAGTGGTACGTCGTGCCCGGAGGTTCGCGGGAATACATCCGCGCCATGCTGGATAAACTCGGTGACCGCCTGACGCTACACCTCAACGCCCCGGTGCAGCGGGTGATTCGTCAGCAGAATGGGGTAACGATCCAGCTCGACAACGCGAGCCACAGCGTTGATCAGGTGATTTTTGCCTGTCACTCAGGGCAGGCGCTGGCGATGCTTGACGCGCCGAGCGCGGCTGAGCAGGACGTGCTGGGCGATATCGGCTGGCAGCGTAATGAGGTGGTGCTTCACAGCGATCCGCGCTGGCTACCGGTACGTCAGCGTGCCTGGGCGAGCTGGAACTACCGTCTGAGCCAGCAGGATCAGGCCAGCGCCTGCGTCACCTACAACATGAATATTTTGCAGGGGTTGCCTGCGGGTAGCCCGTTGTTCTGCGTCACCCTTAATCCGGACATCCCCGTGGATGAACGCTTCGTTCTGAAACGCTTTGTCTATGAACACCCGCTGTTTAACCCCAAAAGCTGGCGTGCACAGGCGCGTCGCGGCGAGATTAACGGCCACCAGCGTAGCTGGTTCTGCGGCGCTTACTGGTACAACGGCTTTCATGAAGATGGCGTGCGCAGTGCGCTGGACGTGGTGAATGCGATAGCCGCCCGGGAGGGGAACTGAAATGAACAGCTGCCTTTATCACGGTGTCTTACGCCATCGTCGCTTCCGGCCGAAAGCGCACCAGTTCCGCTACAGCGTCTTTATGGCCTGGCTCGATCTCGATGAGCTGGAGACGTTGCCCGCGGTCGGGGTCCGTCGCAATCGTGTTGCCGCTGCTTCGTTCCATGATGCGGATTATCCGCTGGGCACGCCGCTTAAAGAGAACGTCCTCACCAGGCTTGAAAGCCTGACCGGAGAACGGCCGCAGGGGCGGGTTATGCTCCTGACGCAGCTGCGCTACTTCGGATTCCATTTTAATCCGGTCAACTTTTACTACTGCTATGACCGGGCGGAGACGCTGCGCTGGGTGCTGGCGGAAGTTCGCAATACCCCGTGGAATGAGCGTCATTACTACGCGGTGAATGGGCAGGATGCGCGTCCCACAGAAAAAGCGTTTCATGTTTCCCCTTTTAACCCGATGGACATGGTTTACCACTGGCGCTTTAACCCGCCTGACGACTCGTTGCATATGCACATTGAAAACCATCAGGAAGCGAAGGTGTTTGACGCCACGCTGGCGCTACGCCGGGAGCCGCTTACCCGGGCAGCACTGCGGTCGCTGCTGCTGCGCATTCCACTGATGACCCTCAAAACCGTTTTCGCTATTTACTGGCAGGCGCTGCGGCTGTGGCTCAAGCGCGTGCCGCTGTATAACCATCCCGTCAGCAGGAGTGAACGCTCATGACCGATCCCGTCTTTGCGCTTGAACCCGATATCCCGCGCAACGTCCGCATCGCGCGCTGGCTGCTGTTTCGTCTCTTAAGCGGTATCCGCGGCGGCTCGCTGACCCTGCGTGAGGGTGCGCAGACGTTCCATTTCGGCGAGACATCCGCTGCGCTGCATGCTGACGTTCAGATCCTGAGCCCGGGCGTGTACTGGCGTGTCTTAAGGGGGGGCAGCCTCGCCGCCGCTGAGGCCTGGATGGATGGCGAATGGGAAACCACACAGCTCACGCCATTGCTTGAGATCCTGGCGCTTAACGGGCAGGTGCTTGGCCGGCTGGAAAAGGGATTTCGTCTGTTCAGCAGGCCGCTTGAACGGCTTCGTCACTGGACGCGGCGAAACTCACGCGCCCAGGCCCGCGAAAATATTGCCGCGCATTACGATCTGGGCAACACCTTTTATGCCCATTTTCTGGATAACGAGTTGCTTTACTCCAGTGCGCTGTTCACCGCAGATGAGCAGGATCTCACGGCGGCTCAACAGGCCAAAATGGCTCGCCTGTGCGATCAGCTGGCGCTGAACGCCAATGATCACCTGCTGGAAATTGGCACCGGCTGGGGCGCGATGGCGGAATATGCCGCCCGTCATTATGGCTGTCGGGTGACCACCACGACGCTGTCGCAGGAGCAGTACCTCTGGGCGAAAGAACGGATTGTCCGCGCCGGGTTGCAGGATCGCGTTGAGGTACTGCTGTGCGATTACCGCGACCTCACCGGAGAGTACGACAAGCTGGTCTCGATAGAGATGATTGAGGCCGTGGGGCAGCGCTATCTGCCAACCTTCTTCCGCACCTGTCAGGCCAGGCTGCGACCGGGAGGTCGTATGGCAATACAGGCCATCACCATTCAGGACCAGCGCTATCGCGACTACAGCAAAAGCGTCGACTTTATCCAGCGCTACATTTTTCCCGGCGGTTTTTTACCAAGCATCACCGCCATGAATGAGCTTATGACGCGCCACACCGATTTCGTGATGCGCAATCTCTTTGATATGGGGCCCGACTATGCCCGCACGCTGGCTCTCTGGCGCCAGCGCTTCGTGCATGCATGGCAGGAGATTGAAAAGCTTGGGTTCGATGAGCGGTTTCGTCGGATGTGGCTGTACTACCTCGGCTACTGCGAAGCCGGGTTTAACGCCCGCACCATCAGCGTGGTGCAGCTGACCGCCGAGCGCGTATGAAACATTATTTGCAGGTCTTTCTGCTGGCTATCGCGTTCGATTTTTACTGGGCGCTGGTGGTGCTCTTTCGCGAGCAGGGCCTGATTATCTGGATCGTGCTGGCGGTTGTGGCCTGCCTGCTGTTGCCGTCCGCGTACCGACTTTACGCCATTGCGCTGGCCGCGGCAGGGAGCCTGCTGGATGCGCTCTGGGCGTTGACGGGCCTGATTGCGTTTACGGGGGAGTCACTGATGCCGCTGTGGATGGTGGCACTGTGGCTGATGTTCGCCACCGTCTGGACTCAGCTGACGCGCACAACAACATTACCCGGCTGGCTGCTGACCCTGCTGGCAACCGTGGGCGGGCCTGTCGCCTATCTGATTGGCGAACGGCTTGGTGCCATTACTTTTCTGGAGCCGACCTTTATTGTCATCAGCTGGATGGCACCGGGCTGGCTGGTATTGATGCTGTTTTTCCATCTGCTGGTGGGGAGACAAAAATGAGAGCTGCGGCACTGCTTCTCTTACTGATAATCCTGTCCCCCGTGGCTCAGGCTGCCGACTGGCTGACCTGGCGCAAGGTCGGTGACGCCACGCTGACCTGGGGGCCGTTCACCGTCTATACCTCACAGCTTCGCACGCCGGAGGGGCGTTACAGCGGGGAGAACGGGGATCGGGCGTTGATCATCACTTACGCGCGTGAAATCGACCGTGACGACCTGGTTGAGGCAACGCGCGATCAGTGGCAGGCGCAGGGGATCCTCGAGCAGGAGCCCCAAAGCGAAACCTGGCTGCGTATGCTCCAGTCGCTCTGGCCCGATGTTGGGCCGGGCAGCCAGCTGGCGTTTGTGGTCACCGACAGGCAGGGGCAGTTCTGGTACCGTGCTTCGGCGACGCAGAAAGACTTTATTCCACTGGGACCACGTCAGTCCGCCGCGTTCAGCACGCGCTTTCTGGCAATCTGGCTCAGTCCCCGCACGCAATATCCCGCGCTGCGTCAGCAGCTGACAGGAGGGCAACAATGAAACGTATTCTGGTCATCGCGCTGGCGGTAACGATGCTGCTGGCCGGCTGCAGTACAGAGGTGACGGAATACCGTCAGCAGCAGCCGAAGCTGGATATCTTCCACTATTTTCAGGGGAAAACCGAAGCGTGGGGCATGGTGCAGGATCGCAGCGGTAAACAGTTGCGCCGGTTTCACGTTGAGATTGCCGGGGACGTTATCGGCGATACGCTGACGCTCAATGAACATTTCGTCTATGACGACGGCGAAAAGCAGCAGCGGGTATGGCATATCCGACGGATGGGGGGCGATCGCTACGAAGGCACGGCAGGGGATATCGAAGGGGTGGCGACCGGGCAGGCGGCGGGAAACGCCTTCAACTGGCATTACAGCATGCAGGTGAAAGCCAATGGCAGCACCTGGCTGCTGCACTTTGACGACTGGATGTACCTGCAGGATGAAACCCATCTGTTCAATAAAACAGAGCTGAAGAAACTGGGCGTCACCGTCGCCACGGTGACGCTGTTCTTTACCCGCAAGGCGTGACGTTACTCGCTCCTGGGTGCCGGTTCGGCGGGGGTTTTGCTGCTGAGGTAGATGAAGATCAGCGCAATGGCCAGGCAGACGATGGCCCCGAGACGGCTCAGCGAAAACGGAATGACGGCGTTACCCAGCCAGCCAAAGCTGTCAATCAACATGCTCATGGTGAGCTGGCCGAAGATCACCGCGACCGTGGCAACGGCGGTACCGATGCGTTGTACCGCCAGTACCATTATCACAATGTAGGGCACGCCGAACAGGGCACCGAGCAGCTGCCATTTGGGCACGTCCATCAGGGTAACGGCCTGTTTGGGTTCAAAGAAGAAGATCAGCAGGGCGGTGACCAGCGCACCAACGGAAAACGTCAGAAACGCGCTTTTAAAGACGCCCACGCTGCTTCCCAGCTGTCCGTTGATGGCGGCCTGGATGCTCAGCGTCGCACCGCCACACACTGCCAACATAATCATAATCAGTGTCATTTTGTTACCCCTGTGCAACCAGAACCAGCGCGGCAATGATGAAAAGCAGCGCGATGATGCGTTTACCGTTAATCTTTCTGGGCGTGGTGCCCAGCAACCCATAGTGGTCAATGATAAGACTCTTAAAGACCTGACCTGCCAGAATGCCAATCATCGTCAGGGCAATGCCGATGGCCGGCGTGGCGAGGGTCAAAATGACGACGTAAACGGGCCCGAGTACGCCGCCGAGCAGTTGCCATGCGGGCTGTGCGAAAAACGACGGACTGTTACGCGGGCTGAAAAACAGCATCAGCAGAAACGTCAGCGCGGCACCTGTACCGAAAATACTGAACGTGGCCCATAAATCGCCGACTTCCCCACCCAGTGGCCCCAGCAAGCCAGCCTCTACGGAGAGGCCCATGCCGCCGAGAATAACCAGTAAAATTAACATCCATTGCATATTCATTATCTCTACGTTCTGAAGGCGAAACAGACTAGCCCTGAACATCGATGAGAAAAATGCCATAATGCAGGAAACACCTTTGCAGGAAATGCACTAATGGTTGATGCCGGAAATATGAATATCCGCTCGCTGCGGGTTTTTATTGCGGTTTACGAAGCGCAAAACTTTTCTGTGGTCGCCCGGCGGGAGGGGATGTCTGCCTCGCAGGTTTCACGCGTTATCCATCAGCTTGAGGACGCGCTCGGCCAGCAACTTTTCTATCGTAATACCCGGGCGGTGATCCCAACGGAAAGCGGCCACCTTTTTATCCGCTACGCCAGAGCGATGGTGGAAAGCCTGGAGGAGGCGCGTCGTGAGCTGGATGAGCGTTCGACGGAGCCTTCCGGCACGCTGCGCATAAATGGCCCGGTGTACTTTGGGCAGCGACACGTTGCCCCTGGTCTGCCTGCACTGGCGGCGCGGTATCCCCGGCTGAATATAGAGCTGACGCTGACCGATGACTTTATCGACCCGCACAAAGATGCCGCCGACGTTATCTTTCGCATCGGCATGCTGACGGATTCAACCTTTCACGCGCGGGTTTTTGGCCAGCAGCGTTACCATCTGGCCGCGTCGCCGGACTATTTGCGAAAACACGGTGTGCCAGACGGGCCGGATGACCTCAGTCGCCACCGGTGCCTGGTCTACCGCGGGTCGTCAGGTCCCAATCGTTGGCTGGTGCGAGGTCAGGGGGACGCCTGGGTGCATTACCCCGTGGTGCCGCTGATGACCTCCAATAATGCGGAGTCGCTGCTCATTGCCGCGCTGGGCGGGATGGGGATCGTGCTGTTTCCGGACTGGCTGATTGGCGACAGACTGCAGAAGGGGGAACTGGTCGCACTCCTCGCGGAACGGGAGTGCGCCATAAACACCGAGCCGCTGAACATTGCGGCGATCTATCCTCACGCCCGTCATCCGCCCCTGAACGTCAGGGCGGTGATTGATCATTACGTGGCGCTTTTCGGCACCCCGCCTTACTGGCAGACGTAGCGATTACGCGCCGAGTTCTTTACGGATAATGTCGGCGCCGGCGCTCAGGGCGTTGAGCTTTCCGTTGGCTACCTGACGTGAGAGCGGGGCCATCCCGCAGTTTGTTGATGGCCACAGCTTGTCGGCATCGACAAACTGCAGCGCTTTACGCAGCGTATCGGCCACTTCCTCTGGCGTCTCAATGGTATTGGTCGCCACGTCAATGGCACCCACCATCACCTTTTTGCCGCGGATCAGTTCCAGCAGGTCCATCGGTACGCGGGAGTTGTGGCACTCCAGCGAGATGATGTCGATATTGGACGTCTGCAGTTTAGGGAAGGCTTCTTCATACTGCCGCCATTCTGAACCGAGCGTTTTTTTCCAGTCGGTATTGGCTTTGATGCCATACCCGTAGCAGATATGGACCGCGGTCTGGCAGCGCAAACCTTCGATGGCGCGTTCCAGCGCGGCAATACCCCAGTCGTTCACCTCATCAAAAAACACGTTAAAGGCCGGTTCATCAAACTGGATGATATCAACGCCTGCCGCTTCTAACTCCCTCGCTTCCTGGTTGAGAATTTTGGCAAATTCCCAGGCCAGCTTTTCGCGGCTTTTATAGTGAGCGTCATAGAGGGTGTCGATCATGGTCATCGGGCCGGGCAGAGCCCACTTGATCGGTTTATCCGTGAGCTGACGTAAATACTTTGCGTCATCAACGAACACCGGTTTTTGACGCGCGACGGCATCCACCACGGTCGGCACGCTCGCGTCATAGCGGTTACGAATTCGCACGGTCTGGCGGTTCTCAAAATCAACGCCGCTGAGATGTTCAATAAAGGTGGTGACGAAGTGCTGACGAGTCTGTTCGCCGTCGCTGACAATATCAATGCCCGCACGGATCTGCTCATCCAGAGATAAACGCAGCGCATCCTGTTTACCGGCAAGTAATTCCTGATCCTGCAATTTCCATGGCGACCAGAGCGTTTCGGGTTGCGCAAGCCAGGTTGGCTTAGGCAAACTGCCAGCCGTTGAAGTCGGGAGCAATGTTTTCATAGTAGAAGACCTTTATTATCGATTAATTAAAGCGTGTTGTGACCTGACCACTGCTCAAGAAGAGGTTTATAGGGCTTGATGAAATACGCTTCCGTAAATTTACCCTGTTCAATTGCCAGCCGGCTGCGTTCTTCGCGGTCATAAACAATTTTTGTTAATGAATGATCCTCATGATTCAGATCGGGCTGGTAGCATTCTCCGGCGGTTGAGTTCGCATTGTAAATTTCAGGACGATAAATTTTCTGGAAAGTCTCCATGGTGCTGATGGTGCTAATCAACTCCAGGTTGGTGTAATCCCGTAATAAATCGCCAGTGAAATAAAACGCAAACGGCGCTGCGCTATTCTCAGGCATAAAGTAACGAACCTGTAGACCCATTTTCCCGAAGTACTGCTCGGTTAAGGATGTACCGTCCGGACGATACTCGATGCCCAGCACCGGGTGCTGGTTGCCCGTGCGGCGGTAGGTGTCTTTGCTGGAGACGCTCAGGCAGATCACCGGTGCCTTTTTGAAGTTCTCTTTGTATTCAGGTGAGTTAACGAAATGCCGGAAAATAGTGCCGTGCAGCTCACCAAAATTATCCGGGATCGCGAAGCGGGACTGATTTTTATTGTGCTCCGGCAGCAAGACGCTGAAATCATAATCGCGGACATAGGACGAGAAATTATTTCCAACGATACCGTCGATGCGCTCATGGGTCTTTTTATCAACGATCGTTGTCTGCAATATTTCGATGGCCGGGAAGGGCTTCTCAGCGCCGATATGCAAATCCACAGAAATAATGTCCAGTTCGAGCGCATAGCGATCGGCTTTTGGGTTATCCCAGCGCGCTAACGCGTTAAAACGGTTATTCATCATCACCAGCGTATTTCGCAGGTTTTGCTGGCGTTTTTCGCCACGGGCCAGGTTGGCGAAGTTGGTGGTGGTACGCGTATTTTCTGAAGGGTTATAATTTTCATCAAAGCAACTACGCTTAAGGCTAAATGTAAAAGCATTACTCATCGTCGTTATACATCCTAAGTTCTTGTTGCTAAGAAGTTACCAATGCATAATTTATGCCTGAGCCCGTGACGGAGGGGAAGTGACTTAATTTCACTGCAACATGAGCTATCTTCATGAACAGCGCCTTTCCAGGTATAATCCCCAAAATTTCAATACGGTTTAGAAACGATCATGACAAAACTCACCCTACAAGAGCAGATGCTGAAAGCAGGCTTAGTCAGCAGTAAAAAGATGGCTAAAGTTCAGCGCACGGCCAAGAAATCGCGCGTTCAGGCCCGTGAAGCAAGGGAAGCAGTAGAAGAGAATAAAAAAGCGCAGCTCGAGCGTGACAAGCAGTTGAGCGAGCAGCAGAAGCAGGCGACGCTGGCGAAAGAGTTTAAAGCGCAGGTCAAGCAGCTGATCGAAATGAACCGCATCACCGTGACCAGAGGCACCATCGCCTTTAACTTTACCGACGGCAATCTCATCAAAAAAATCGAGGTCGACAAGCAGACGCAGGCCCAGCTGATCAATGGCCGCCTGGCGATTGCGCGTCTGGTGATTAATGCCAATGGCGACTGCGACTATGCGATTATCCCGGCAGTGGTGGCCGATAAAATCGCCCAGCGCGATGCCGAGAGTATCGTGTTAAACAGCGCCCTGAGTCAGGAAGAGCAGGATGAAGACGATCCGTACGCAGATTTCAAAATTCCTGACGATTTGATGTGGTAAGCAGCGCTCAAAACGGTGCGGCGTGACGGGCGTTAATTGCCTCTGCGCTCACCGGATGCACAAAATCCAGCTCGCTGGCGTGCAGCATCAGCCGTGGTATCTGTTCGGTACCCGGCAGTGCAAGACCACCATACAGATCGCAGCCTAAAATAGGGTAGCCCAACTGCTGGCAGTGAATACGCAGCTGGTGGGTTCGCCCGGTCTCCGGGGTCAGTCTGACCCGCGTTAACGGCAGTGCCGCATCATAAAACCGGTCCATCACCTGATAGCGTGAGCGTGCGGACTTGCCGGTAATCGCACAAATCGACATCAGCGGGAACAGCGCCGGATCTTTAGCAATCGGGGCATCAATCACGCCCTCGTCGTTTTCCACATGCCCGCAAAGCAGGGCGCTGTATACCTTTCGCACGGCGCGCTGGCTGAACTGGTGACAGAGAGCGGCGTTAATCGCTTTATTGCGTGCAATGACCATCAGCCCGGATGTACCGAAATCCAGACGATGCACCAGCGTGCAGCCGGGAAACGTCTGTACCAGTCGATAATGCACTGAATCGCGGTTTTGCGGATTTTTGCCTGAAAGGCTGAGCAGACCGGAAGGCTTATTAATCAGGACCAGATGTTCGTCCTGCCAGAGGATCTCGATCTCGTCGTGACACGGTGGGGCAATAAAAGAATCTATAATCGCAGACATCAGACGGCCCGACAGAAGAATGGGTGCGGATGATAGCGAATTTTTAGCGGTGGGGACAGAAAGAAACCCTCCCACCGGGCGGTGAGAGGGGGATGATTAAGCGGCTACGAGGCTGTCGATAGCGGCTTTCGCGTCGGTCTGCGCTTTGGTCGCAACTTCCGGGCCGTAGGCAATACCCTCAGCAAACACGAAATTCACGTCGGTAATACCGATGAAGCCCAGGAACAGAGTCAGGTACGGTGCAACCAGGTCAGTTGGGGTGTCTTTGTGAATACCGCCACGGCTGGTCAGTACAATCGCACGCTTACCTTTCACCAGACCTTCAGGGCCGTTTTCAGTGTAACGGAAGGTTACGCCGGCACGGGCAACCAGGTCGAAGTAGTTCTTCAGCTGAGTAGGGATGTTGAAGTTGTACATTGGCGCGTTGATCACGATAACGTCGTGCGCCTGCAGTTCAGCAATCAGCTCGTCAGAGAGGGCCAGGGCTTCCTGCTGACGTGGCGTCAGGGGAGCGTCGCCTGGACGCAGCGCGCCAACCAGTTCGCCATCCAGCACAGGAATCGGGTTTGCAGCCAGGTCACGCACGGTGATTTCATCAGCAGAATGCTGTTCACGCCACTGTTCAACGAAGTAGTCAGAGAGCTGACCAGACTGTGAGTACCCTGCCAGAATACTGGATTTCAATACTAATACTTTGCTCATGGGTGATTCCTGTTTTTGCATTTGATTGAAGGGGGTTGCCCCGTTGCTTGTTGACACTCTATTCACAATCCTGTCGCAGGGATAGCGCAATATATCGAAGTCTATGTTCGAATTTTTTGAATAAGGCACTCAAAGCGCCAATGTGATACTCTATAGCAATCATTAAAAAGAGATTTTACCCGGCAGTGCACTGCCCGTTAACGCTATGACAGAACAACAAAAATTAACCTTCCCGATGCTCCTGCAACAGCTTGATTCACTGATGCTGCGTGATAAACAGCGGTTTGCCCGCCGTCTGCACGGGGTGAAGAAGGTTAAAAATCCTGATGCACAACAGGCCATTTATCAGGAGATGGCGAAAGAGATTGAACAGGCGGCAGGGAAAGTCGTGCTGCGCGAAGCCGCACGTCCGGAGATTACCTACCCGGAAAACCTGCCGGTCAGTCAGAAAAAACAGGACATTCTTGACGCCGTGCGCGACCACCAGGTGGTGATTGTCGCAGGGGAAACCGGTTCAGGGAAAACCACTCAGCTGCCGAAAATTTGTATGGAGCTGGGGCGTGGGGTGAAAGGGCTGATTGGTCACACCCAGCCGCGTCGTCTGGCGGCGCGTACCGTGGCGAACCGTATTGCCGAAGAGCTGCAAACGCAGCCCGGCGGCTGCATTGGGTATAAGGTGCGATTCAGCGACCACGTTAGCGATAACACCATGGTCAAGCTGATGACTGACGGTATTCTGCTGGCGGAAATCCAGCAGGATCGTCTGCTGATGCAGTACGACACAATCATTATCGATGAAGCGCACGAACGCAGCCTGAATATCGACTTCCTGCTCGGGTATCTGAAAGAACTGTTACCGCGTCGCCCGGACCTGAAAATTATCATCACCTCCGCCACCATCGATCCGGAGCGTTTCTCAAAGCATTTCAACAATGCGCCGATTATCGAGGTCTCTGGCCGAACGTATCCGGTGGAGGTACGCTATCGCCCGATAGTGGAAGACGCGGACGATACCGAGCGCGACCAGCTGCAGGCCATCTTTGATGCCGTCGACGAGCTGGGAAATGAAAGCGCGGGCGACATTCTGATTTTCCTGAGCGGCGAACGGGAAATTCGCGATACCGCTGACGCCCTCAGCAAGCGCGATCTTCGCCATACCGAAATTCTGCCGCTGTATGCGCGCCTGTCAAACAGCGAACAAAACCGCGTGTTCCACTCGCACAGCGGACGTCGTATTGTGCTCGCCACCAACGTGGCGGAAACCTCGCTTACCGTGCCGGGCATCAAATATGTGATTGACCCGGGTACGGCGCGTATCAGCCGCTACAGCTACCGCACCAAAGTTCAGCGCCTGCCAATTGAGCCGGTTTCTCAGGCTTCCGCTAATCAGCGTAAAGGCCGCTGCGGCCGTGTGTCGGAAGGGATCTGTATTCGCCTCTATTCCGAGGACGATTTCCTGTCGCGACCGGAGTTTACTGACCCGGAAATTCTGCGCACCAACCTGGCGTCGGTCATCCTGCAAATGACTGCGCTAGGGCTTGGCGACATCGCCGCGTTCCCGTTTGTCGAAGCGCCGGACAAGCGCAATATTCAGGACGGCGTGCGCCTGCTGGAAGAGCTGGGTGCCATCACCACCGACGAGCAGGCTAGCGCCTACAAACTGACGCCGCTGGGCCGTCAGCTCAGCCAGCTGCCGGTTGACCCGCGTCTGGCGCGCATGGTGCTGGAAGCACAGAAACACGGCTGTGTGCGTGAAGCAATGATCATTACCTCCGCGCTCTCGATTCAGGATCCGCGCGAGCGTCCGATGGACAAGCAGCAGGCGTCTGATGAAAAACACCGTCGGTTCCACGATAAAGAGTCCGACTTCCTCGCCTTTGTGAACCTGTGGAACTACCTCGGCGAGCAGCAGAAAGCGCTGTCGTCGAACCAGTTCCGCCGCCAGTGCCGCGTCGATTTCCTCAATTATCTGCGCGTGCGCGAGTGGCAGGATATCTACACGCAGCTGCGTCAGGTGGTGAAAGAGCTGGGCATTCCGGTTAACAGTGAACCGGCGGAGTACCGCGAAATTCACATTGCGTTGCTGACCGGGCTGCTCTCCCATATCGGGATGAAGGATGCCGACAAGCAGGAGTATACCGGGGCGCGTAACGCCCGTTTCTCCATCTTCCCGGGGTCCGGTTTATTCAAGAAACCGCCTAAATGGACCATGGTGGCCGAACTGGTGGAAACCAGCCGCCTGTGGGGCCGCATTGCGGCGCGCATTGATCCCGAATGGGTTGAACCTGTTGCCCAGCACCTGCTGAAGCGCTCATACAGTGAACCGCACTGGGAGCGCGCGCAGGGCGCGGTGATGGCGACCGAAAAAGTGACCGTTTACGGTCTGCCGGTGGTTGGCGCGCGCAAGGTTAACTACAGCCAGATAGATCCCGCGTTGTGTCGCGAGTTGTTTATTCGTCACGCGCTGGTGGAGGGCGACTGGCAGACGCGTCATGCATTCTTCCGTGAAAACCTCAAACTGCGTGCCGAAGTGGAAGAGCTTGAGCATAAATCCCGTCGCCGCGACATTCTGGTCGACGACGAGGCGCTGTTTGAGTTTTACGACCAGCGTATCAGCCACGATGTGATTTCTGCCCGCCACTTCGACAGCTGGTGGAAGAAGGCCAGCAAAGAGACCCCGGACCTGCTCAACTTTGAAAAGAGCATGTTGATCAAAGAGGGAGCGGAGTCGGTCAGCAAACTCGATTACCCGAACTTCTGGCATCAGGGCTCTCTCAAGCTGCGTCTGACCTATCAGTTTGAGCCGGGCGCGGATGCGGATGGCGTCACCGTACACATTCCGCTGCCGCTGTTAAACCAGGTCGAAGAGAGCGGATTCGAGTGGCAAATTCCGGGGCTGCGTCGCGAGCTGGTGATTGCGCTGATCAAATCGCTGCCAAAACCGGTGCGTCGTAACTTTGTGCCTGCGCCAAACTATGCCGAAGCGTTTTTAGGCCGCGTAACGCCGCTGGAGTTGCCGCTGCTGGATTCGCTGGAGCGTGAGCTCAGGCGCATGACGGGCGTAACCGTCGACCGCGACGACTGGCACTGGGATCAGGTGCCCGATCACCTGAAAATCAGCTTCCGCGTGGTGGACGACAAAAACAAAAAGCTGCAGGAAGGCCGATCGCTGACCGAACTGAAAGAGGCGCTGAAAGGTAAAGTCCAGGAGACGCTTTCTGCGGTGGCTGATGATGGTATCGAGCAGAGCGGATTGCACATCTGGAGCTTTGGCGCGCTTCCGGAAAGCTACGAGCAAAAACGCGGCAACTACAGGGTGAAGGCCTGGCCTGCACTGGTGGATGAGCGTGACAGCGTGGCCATCAAACTCTTTGATAATCCACAGGAACAACAGCAGATGATGTGGCGTGGTCTGCGTCGTTTGCTGCTGCTTAATATTCCGTCACCGATTAAATATCTGCACGAGAAGTTACCGAACAAAGCCAAGCTTGGCCTCTACTTTAACCCGTACGGTAAAGTGCTGGATCTGATTGACGACTGCATCTCCTGTGGCGTGGACAAGCTTATTCACGAGGCGGGCGGTCCGGTCTGGTCAGAAGCGGAGTTTGCGGTACTGCATGAGAAAGTCAGGGCAGAACTGAACGACACCGTGGTCGACATTGCGAAACAGGTCGAGCAGATCCTCACCACCGTGTTCAATATCAACAAACGCCTGAAAGGGCGCGTGGATATGACCATGGCGCTGGGGCTGTCGGACGTGAAAGCGCAGATGGCCGGGTTAGTGTACCGTGGATTCGTTACCGGCAACGGCTTCAAACGCCTTGGCGATACGTTGCGTTATCTGCAGGCGATCGAAAAACGTCTGGAGAAAATGGCTATCGATCCGCATCGTGACCGCGCGCAGATGCTGAAAGTGGAAAGCGTGCAGAAGGCATGGCAGCAGTGGCTCAACAAATTGCCGCCAGCACGCCGTGACGATGAAGACGTGCAGGCGATCCGCTGGATGATCGAAGAGCTGCGCGTCAGCTTCTTTGCCCAGCAGCTCGGTACGCCGTATCCCATTTCGGATAAACGTATTTTGCAGGCAATGGAGCAGATTTCTACGTAACGTCGGGTGTTCGCCCTCTCTCTGTGAGAGAGGGCATCTGCGTTTAGCGATTCACCACGGCCAGGGTAAAGCCATCCCATCCTTTACTGCCCACCGTTTGTAGCGCGGTCGCCGTCAGGCGCGGGTTATCCCCGATCATCTCAATAAATCGTCTGACGCCCTGTACGCGGGCATCGTCACTTTGCGCGTTAATCACTTCGCCGTCCCGAACCACATTATCCCCGACGATCAGCGTTCCCGGGCGCGAGTAGTACAGTGCCCACTCCAGATACCCCGGATTGTTTGGCTTATCGGCATCGATAAAGATCAGGTCGAACGGCGGAATATCACCGACGTGTTCAAGAGAGTGCAGCGCCGGGCCTTCAATGAGCTCAATCCGATCGCTGAGCCCCGCCAGCTGGATATTCTGCCGTGCAACACGGGCATGGATGGGGTCCGCTTCGAGGGTGATCAACTTCCCGTCAGGTGGCAGCGCACGCGCCATCCAGATAGTGCTGTAGGCGCCCAGCGTGCCGATTTCAAGGATCCGCCGTGCCTGCGTCATGCGGACAAAAAGCGCCAGCAGCTGCCCTTGATTTGGCGCGACATCGTGTTCGGGTAAACCGGCACGCTGGTTGTTTTCCAGCACCCGCTGGAGGATATCATCCTCGGGAATGAGTGAAGAGATCATGTAATTATCGACTGCAGACCACTGTTGTTGCATAGATTGACTCCTGAGTGGCAAAAACCGGGTTGCGCTGCGATCCGGTTTTCGCCCTCTCCATGCCGGAGAGGGCTTGTGGGGTATCAGGTCACGCGTTGCTCCAGCCTCCGCCCAGTGCTCTGTACAAATCAACCTGCGCCAGCAGCAGGTTATTTTTGACCTGCACGACGCTGGTTTGTACCGAGAACAGCGTGCGCTGGGCATCCAGCACATCCAGGTACGACGAATAGCCGTTGCGATAGCGGTTTTGCGCTATGCGCAGCGTCTCTTGCGCCACATCTTGTTGGGCAAGCAGCTCCGTCAGTTGTTCCTGATAGCGCGTGATGGCATCAAGACTGTTATTGACCTCGGCAAAGGCGTTACGGACGGTTTTTTCATAACTGTAAAGCGCCTGGTTGCGCTGGGACTGCGAAATATCCACCTGTGCGTTCAGCGCCTGGCGGTTGAGCAGCGGAGCAAGAATGCTGCCGCCGACGCTCCAGAGCTGCAGCGGGTTGTCGAGTAAGCCGGAGAGCGTGCGATCCTGTATCGATCCGGTTGCGGTCAGGTTGATCGACGGCAGCAGGCTGGCGCGTGAGGCAGCCAGCGAGGCATCAGCCGCAACCAGTTGCTTTTCAGCCTGCACAATATCCGGACGGCGATTAAGCAGCGAAGAGGGCAGTTGCGAGGGCAATGTCAGGGGCGTCAGGGCCGCGAAGCTTTCACTGCGCGCGACCTCGCCCGGGTTGCTCCCCAGCAGCAGGCTCAGGGCGTTCTCCTGCTGTGCAATCTGATGCAGCAGCAGGGGAACCTGCGCCCGCGTGGAGCGCAGTTCGGAGTCGGACTGCATCAGCTCCAGGCGCGAACTGTAGCCCGTTTCAAACTGGCGTTTAGCGAGAGTGAATGCCTCTTCCCGGGACTTCAGCGTGGAGCGGGTGACGCGAAGCTGTTCATCGAGGGACAGCAGGGTGATATAGCCGGAGGCGACCGAGGACGCCACGGTAAGATCTGCTGCCGCCGCCGCGGCTTTCTGCGCGTCCAGCGAGGCATCAGCCGCATTCGCGGTGCTGCGGTTTACGCCCCAGATATCGACATCATAGCTGGCGGTGAGGCTGCCTTTATACAGGCTGCTGTAGATCGGCATACCGGTGGCAGCAGATTGTGTCCGCGCGCGGGTGCCCGTGACGCCAGCATCCAGCGACGGAAACAGACTGCCGTCGGCCGCGTAGACCCGCGCCTGATACTCGTTAATCCGTTCGCGGGCAATCAGCACGTCGCTGTTGTTCTTAAGCGCCTGGTCCACATAGCGGTTCAGATTATTGTCGTGGAAATTACGCCACCAGAGCTGTTCTGCAGGGCTTGCCGGGCCTGCTGTTGCTCGCCATTGCGTGGGGATGTGCAGCGACGGCTGCGCCGGTTTCACGTCAACCGACTGGCAACCGGCCAGCACGGTCATGAGCATCAGAACGGCTATCGGGCGAAGGGTCATTGCTTCGCCTCCCGCGTATCAATGGTCACCTGCACCGACATGCCCGGACGCAGAAGCTGATAGGCTTCCTGGTCACCCAATACTTCGATTCGTACCGGAATACGCTGGGCAATTTTGACAAAGTTACCCGTGGCGTTATCCGGCGTGATGGCGCTGAACTCAACGCCGGTTGCCGGAGAGATGCTCTCCACGCGGCCCTGATAGGCCTTATCATTTAATGCATCGACGGTGAATTTCACCGGCTGACCCACCCGAAGCTCCGCCAGCTGCGTCTCTTTAATATTGGCGATCACCCAGTGCTGAGGCGGCACGAGGGTGGTGAGGTGGGTTCCGGCGGTAACGTAAGCTCCCAGACGAACGGCGATCTGACCAAGCTGGCCGTCGCGAGGCGCCACAATGCGCGTGTTTTGCAGGTCAATTTGCGCCAGCTCCAGCGCCGCTTTGGCGTTTTCCACATCCGCCTCCAGCGCGCCGCGATTGACGATCACCGTTTGCAGATCCTGGCGCGACATTTCCAGCGTGGCTTTCGCCTGATCAATGTCGGCGCTGCCCTGGGCTGCGCTTGCCAGCGCGGCGTCGCGCTCACGGATAGACAGTGAACCATCCGCCGTCAGGTCCTTCACGCGCTTCAAATCCGCCTGGGATTTCAGACTCTGGGCGCGGGCATTTTTCAGAGCCGCTTCGTTTTTGGCGATCACCGCTTCGGCGCTTTTGCGCTGTTGCAGGTTGTTGTTCAGGGCGGCAATCTTCATCGCCAGCTGTGCCTCGGCCTGATGCACCCGCTGGCGGTAGATTCGGTCATCAATCTGCAGCAGCAGCTCGCCCTTTTTGACCCGGTCGAAATCCTGCACCTTCACCTCAGTGATATAGCCGTTAACCTGCGGGCTGATAAAGGTCGTCTGTCCGCGCACGTAGGCATTATCAGTAAACTGCGAGTGGCGGGTGAACGGGGGTAGCTGCCAGGCGTAGAGGATCACCAGTACGCCGACAATACCGATTGCCGCCGCGGTGAAAACCGAAACGATACGGACATTTTTACGGGTGTTGGCCTGCTCTTTAGCGGCATCCTGCTGACTCATAACATCTCCAGAGAAATCATCTTCATATTCATTACTTGTTGCCTGTTGCCTTCTTCAGGGCCATACGGGCAGTCAGGCGCAGGCGCAGCAAGCGCCATAAAATCCAGACCAGGGTGGCGGCGGCAATGCTCGCCGTCAGTAAATAAGTATCGTTATAAGCCAGAATATTTGCCTCAAGCGTTGAAACCGTTTGCAGCTGGGTGATGGCCTGGGTGCCCAGCAGCGAGCTGTCGCCAATCAGGCTCCGGTACAGGCCGGTGTAAGCCTGAATACGGTCATTCACCAGCGGGTTCAGGGTTGTGAGCTGATCGGCCAGCATGCTGGAGTGGTATTTCTCGCGCCAGGTCTGGAAGGTCCCCAGGATGGCAGAGCCGAGCAGGCCGCCGAGGTTCTGGCTCATGCCAAACATCACCGAGAAGCTCACCAGGTTACGCGGATCGGCGATTACCCCGCCAATGGCGGCCAGCATGGCGGGCGCGAGGAAGAAGGCGCTGCCGAAGCCCAGCAGGAACTGGCTGAGCATAAGCTGGTCCGGGCGGGTCAGGTTGTTCGACTGGCTGTCCAGCAGGGAGGCAACAATCATGAGTGCCAGCGAGGTAATGATCGGCCACGCCAGTTTAGTGGGCTTGATGGTCAAACAGCTGGTCACAATCCCGCAGACAATACCGGCAAAAATAGACCACGCCAGGTGGGTCATCTGCTCATTCTGCAGGCCGACATACTGCAGCCAGCCGATAACGCCGGTGTTTTGCTCCGCCAGCACAATGCGGATCAGCAGCATAATGAGCCCGAGACGCACGATGCTGCCGCTCGACAGCCAGCGGGTATTCAGCAACGGGTTAGAACGGTTATGTTCAAACACGATCGCAGACACGATTAATACCAGCGCTAATGCCAGCGACCAGCCGATCCACGGCGCTTCAAACCACCAGTAAAGACGGCCTAAGGAGAGTACCGCGCAGAGCAGCGCCATCCCCGGGGCCAGTAAAAAGAAGGTGATGAAGTCTTTTTTCTCGAAGACCTTGCGCCGGTCGCCAGGAGGCAATTTCAACGCTATCACGCAGGCCAGTGAAATGAGCGCCAGCCCGAGCTCAAAGAAGTAAAGCCCGCGCCACTCGTCAAGCTGCAGCAGCTCGGTCGAAAAGAGGCGGGCGAGGGGGATGGCGAGCGATGACCCGGTAATCCCGATGGTCAGTGCCTTCAGACGGTGTTTCGCGGGCCAGGCCTGTATCTGGTAGTAAATACCGAGGGAGCTGAGCGCGGCGGCCACCATCCCGTGCGCGGCACGCACCATCAGCGCGGAGCTGAGATCGTTTACAAACAGGTGGAAAAAGGTGACCAGCACATACAGCACCAGAAAACCTTCCGTGAAGGCGCGCAAACCGTACTGCTGGCGGAATTTCACCAGCAGCAGGTTGATGGAGATGTTGGTCATCACATACACCGCCGGGAGCCAGGCGATTTCTGTCGACCAAGCCCCGAAGGTCCCCTGCAGATTTTGCAGATTGGCGGTGACCACCGCATTACCCAGCGCCCCCGTCAGGCACACCAGCAGACCGACAACCCCGTAGGCAATCCGTTTTGGCGTGCTGTGTTCTGGCGTGGAGGGCGAACCCAACAGGGCGGGTTTCTCATGAGGCTGCCACTCGCGAGGAGCATAAGGGTCGCGTTCGGGCAGGCGCATAACGTCTTTTACCTTAGAAAAAATTGAATAATGAGTGGGCTAACGATTCTACGTTTGCCGCAAATGATAATTCAAGTGAATATGATTTTCGCAGGTTAATCAAATGTTGAAGAACTGGTTAAGGAAAAAGAGCGGCCCGGAAGGCCGTTGTTTTGTCGATCTGAAGTCGTTAATCTGAACCGGAGCAACTGAGGACATCACCATGGTTCAGACGCATTTTCCCCTTCTGCCGGAGTCAACCCTGGCGGCAATCAACACGATCGGCCAGTGGCTGGCACAGGATGATTTGGGCGATACCCGCGACGTGGCGGCGGTTGACAGGGTTATTCTGGCCGGAAACGCGGTGATGCCGACCATCGACGCTGCCTGCCGTATTGCCGCTGAACACGACGTTCCGTTACTGATTAGCGGAGGGATTGGCCATTCGACCGCGTTTTTGTATGCGGCCATCGCTCAGCATCCGCGTTATCACACTGTCCCGGTAACGGGGCGAGCGGAAGCACGTATTCTGGCCGATATTGCCCGCCAGTTCTGGCAGATCCCTGATGCGCACGTGTGGGTTGACGATCAATCAACCAACTGCGGAGAAAACGCGCGTTTTAGCTGGAACATGCTCAAACAGCATCAACAGACGTCCGGGCGCGTGCTGGTCGTGCAGGATCCGACCATGCAGCGCCGCACGATGGCAACCTTTGCCCGCGTGTGCCGTGACGAGTCTGCTTCGCCGCAGTGGGTCAGCCACCCGGGCTATACACCGGTGCTGAAAAATGGCGAAAACGGGCTGGTGTTCAGCGGGGAGAGTGCTGGTCTCTGGCCGGTAGAGCGTTATCTCTCGCTCATGTTAGGCGAGCTTCCGCGACTCTGTGATGACATGAACGGCTATGGCCCGGCCGGGCGTGATTTTATTGCACACGTTGAATTCCCCGACGAGGTGACTGCAGCGTGGGCACGGTTAAAGCAGGCTCCTGTGCTTACGGATGCCCTGAACCACCGGTCGCTTCTCTGAGCAGAGGTCGTTTGCCCCTCTCCGCGGAGAGGGGACAGGCATTACAGCGAGGCGAATTTGTCCAGCGTGCGCACCAGCTGGGTGACGAAACCGTATTCGTTGTCATACCAGGCGACGGTTTTCACCAGTTGCAGATCGCCAGCCTCTGATACCTCGGTCTGTGTGGCGTCAAAGACAGAACCAAAGTGAGAGCCAATCACATCAGACGAAACAATCTCTTCATCGGTATAACCAAAAGATTTATTCCCCTGCGTCGCTTTTTTCAGCGCGGCGTTGATCTCCTCAACGGTGACCTTTTTACCCAGAATCGAGACCAGCTCGGTCACTGAACCGGTTTTCACCGGTACGCGCTGGGCGTGGCCTTTCAGCTTGCCGCTGAGGGCCGGAATCACCAGACCGATGGCTTTGGCCGCCCCGGTGGTGTGCGGAATGATATTCTCCGCCGCGGCGCGTGAGGCGCGAAGATCTTTCCCGCGCGGGCCATCCACCAGCGCCTGCGTGCCGGTATAGGCGTGAATGGTTGTCATGGTGCCCACTTTTATTTCAAACGCATCGTGCAGGGCTTTTGCCAGTGGGGCGAGGCAGTTGGTGGTACAGGAAGCAACGGAAATAATCGTATCACTGGCGACAATGGTATCGTCATTCACGTTATACACGATGGTTTTCATCTCACCGGCAGGGGCAGAGATCAGCACTTTTTTGGCTCCGGCCTCAAGGTGTGCCTGTGATTTTTCTGCCGACGTGTAGAAGCCGGTGCATTCCACGACGATATCCACGCCCGCGGCTTTCCACGGGATATGTTTTGCCTCTTTTTCGGCGTACACGGCGATAGTTTTTCCGTCAACAATCAGGGCGTCTTCGGTGAAATCTACGCTCCACGGGAAGCCACCGTAGTTGGAATCATGCCTGAGCAGGTAGGCCAGCACTTTGGGAGAGGTGAGATCGTTGATGGCGACGACGGTGTTGCTGTCCTGGGTTTCAAGAAGGCGACGCAGGACAAGGCGTCCTATGCGTCCAAATCCGTTAATGCCAATTTTACTCATGGTGTACTCCTGTGAACGCGTCTTTTCGACAGTTTGAACTCATCCAGGCTTAGACCATCACGGACAGGGCGGCAATTGAAGAAGCTTCATGCGAGGGGAAGTATTTGAAAAACCATACAGAAAAATTAATGAATTTTTAAGGAAAGGGGATTATGTTGGCGCGATATCGGTTATTTATCAGGAAATCTCATGCGTACTAAATATACAAGCCTGCAAATTGCTATCCACTGGCTGGTGTTTTTGTTAATCATCGTCGCCTACTGCGCGATGGAGTTCAAAGGCTTCTTCCCACGCACCGCCCGGCCGGTAATCAACATGATCCACGTTTCGTGCGGCATCTCTGTACTGGTGTTGATGGTGACGCGTTTAGTGGTTCGCCTTAAATTCCGCGCACCGCCGATTGAACCGAAACCAAAACCGATGGTGACCGGACTGTCCCATCTTGGCCATCTGGTGGTGTATCTGCTGTTCATCGCGCTGCCGCTGATTGGTATTGTCATGATGTATAACCGCGGTACTGACTGGTTAGCCTTTGGTCTGGTGATGCCGCACGCGGCAGAATCGAATTTTGATCTGGTCGACGTTCTGAAAGAGTGGCACGAGACGCTGGCCAACGTGGGGTACGTTGTGATTGGTCTGCACGCGATGGCGGCGCTGATGCATCACTATTTCTGGAAAGACAACACCCTCCTGCGCATGATGCCAAAAAAACGCCAGTAACCCATAACCGCGAGCCCTGCAGCAGTCTGCAGGGCTTTTTTTTAGCGTTTTATTGCAGTTGAGCGCGTTCTTCCGGGGTTAACTCCAGCGCCTGAGTGGTGCCCGTCTCTGAGGATTTCACGGCCGCTTCCAGTACCGCCATCACCGCCAGCGCCTCGACCGGATGAACCGGATTGGTGATTTTTCCGAGTAGCGCATCACGCACGTTGATGTAGTACTGACGCTGATCGCCTTTCGGCGTGGTAACGGTCTGCGGCTCACCGTTTGCACCAAAGAACACCATGCTGTCACTGTCCTCGCCCCAGGCCTCACTGCCGGGGATCACGCCCGCCAGCAGCTGCGCTTCCTGTTGGTCGATTCGGGCTTTCACCACGCTGCCTTTATCGCCGTGAACGGTAAAACGTGCCGTTCCGCCAGCCACCAGCATGCTGCAGTGCAAAATCACTTTATGTTGCGGATAATCTAAGACCACGTGTGCCCAGTCGTTAATTTCCGCGCCGTCACGCAGCGTGGCGATATTGCCCTGTACCGACTGTGGCAGTCCAAAGAGCTGCAGCGTCTGGTCAATCAGGTGCGGCCCCAGATCAAACCACAGACCGCTACCGGGCACGTTTTGCTCTCTCCAGCGCACGCGCACTTCCGGGCGGAAACGGTCAATGTGCGACTCAAGGTGTTTGACCTTGCCAAGGGTTCCTTGCTCAATAATCTGCTTAATGCCGAGGAAGTCGCTGTCCCAGCGGCGGTTATGGAAGACGGAGAGCAGCCGTTGCTTCTCTTGCGCCAGGGCAATCAGGTCGCGGGCTTCCTGCATGTCGAGCGTGAACGGTTTATCCACGACCACATGTTTGCCTGAATTCAGGGCAAGCGTTGCCAGTGGCGCGTGGGTGGCGTTAGGGGAGGCGATCACCACCAGATCGACATCGGGATGCTGAATTGCCTCTTCCGGGGTTGCCACCACCTGAACATCAGGAAGATCGCGTTTAACCTTCTCTTCATCACGAGACGAAACCACCGCCAGCGTAAGGCCGTCTACGGACTGGATCAGCGGGGCATGGAAGGTCTTGCCTACAAATCCATACCCGATCAGCGCAATATTGATTGTCTTCACTTTACTCATGACCTTCTCCACGTTATTTCGCGCAAACCGTAATGTGCATTGCGCCAGGGTCCCCAAGCTCAGGCCAGGGACGATCTAAAAAGAGGTGCTGGATGTTGGATAATCCGCTGACCAGATACGGTTCACAGCGGTTTAGTTTCAGATGGTCGGCGACAATCCAGCGCTCATGGCTGGCCGCGAGCATCGCCCGTTTGACCTCGGCATCGGCCTCTTTTCCGGCGCTCAGACCGAGTTCAGCATGGATAGCACAGGCCCCCAGAATGGCGATATCCGCGCGGTAGCGTGACAGCAGGGAGAGGGTGGCGCTGCCGGCAAACAGTCGCTGCTTGTGATCCCATTTTCCGCCGAGCAGGATCAGTTCGATATCGTCACGGTCGCTGAAGTGCCACGCGATATCCAGCGAGGTGGTGATGATTGTCAGCGGTCCCTTCAGGAACGAGGCGACAGCCATTACCGTGCTCCCCGCATCCAGAAACAGCGTCGAACCTGGCGGAACAGCCTGCGCCACCTGTTGACCAAGACGTTGTTTGGTTTCCGGCAGCAGGGTATTGCGCCCCTGACGATTCATGGCCGACAGATTCAGGGCAATTGCCCCGCCGTGGTTCTTTTGCGCCAGCCCCTGTTTCTCGAGATCGGTCAGATCCCGGCGGATGGTGTCCGCTGAGACCTGCAGTTTGTCCGCCAGTTCCGTAATGCTGGCCTGCCCGTGCTCACTAATGATATCAAGCACATATTTTTGTCTGGCCGTTTTGTGCATGGGTGAATCCCGCAAAATGTCGCAATAAGTTGCATATTACAGCATTTTACCGCAGAGGGAAGGGTGTTGATCGCCAGTAAGTATCAATGTCCGGTATTGTTCATATTGGTTATTATTAAAATGTTATTAATACGGTGTGAGTGATTCATTCCAAATGTTAACAGCAATGTTATTGTTGTGTTTTATTAAACACACTGGCGGATATAACCATTGTGATACCAATATGCAACCATTAATGCTTTAATGAAATTAATAAATAGCAATAAATTCTGTGTATATTTATATACACAGATATTAATGTTGTATATGGCATTATGGTTACTTAAATTGACATTTCTTTGAAAATCTTTGTGTCTGACGCATGCTGAAATTAACGCAAAAATGTGCATCCGGCGATTCTAAAATTTTACTTAAATAACAAAGACTTTATTTGTTTCATTTGAAAGCCCCTTTTTAAGGTTTTGTCCAGAAACCCCATCTTTTTTCTTATCTGTAACACCACATTAACATTGTGGGTGTAGTTGCCTATAGCGCATTTTGTTATGCTGCAAACCAGTTAAAGAAATAAGTAAATTCTTATTGTCATAAGAATATGGTCGGCTCTCATCTCCAATGGAAATGGGGTTGGGAAGCGTTTGTCCAATATTTATTCGGACCCAGGTAAGATATTTGTCGAATTATTTATACCCCTTTAGGGGTAAATATTTAAGCGTCATTCAGAGTCAGGGAGATAAAAATGACTATCATGCGAAATAATATGTTGCTGAGATTTCCAGTCGCCCTGGCATTAATTTCGTTGGCCTTTAATACGGCCTCTGCGAATAGCCGCCAGGTGGGGATTGCTCCGATTGCCGCGACAACATTAAAAGAGAGTATTCTTTTTGCCATCGATCGCGATCCGTCGATTAGCCAGCAGGCCGCGCAACTGGGAATAGGTCAGGCACAAATAGATGAAGCACGCAGCGGCTGGATGCCACAAATATCGTTAAACGGTAGCACCGGCCATAGCCAGACCACCGATTCCAGCGGCTCGCTGCGCAATTCTGCGGCCTGGGGATTGAGTCTGACGCAGCTGGTATACGATTTTGGCAAGACCAACAACAGCATCGACCAGTCCACGGCGCAGCGCGATAGCTATCGTTACCAGTTGATGAGCACTTTGTCTGCGGTGGCGGAAAAAACGGCGCTCAGCTACGTAGAAGTTAAACGCTATTCCGACCTGTTACAGGCCGCCAAAGAGCACGTTCAGGCGCTCAAAAACGTTGAACAACTGGCCAAGCTCCGCGCCGACGCAGGCGTCAGCTCAACCTCTGACGAGCTTCAGACGCGCACGCGCATTGCCGGTATGCAGGCCACGGTCGAGCAGTATAACGCGGCGTTAAACAGCGCCCGCGCACGGCTTGCGGTGTTGACTGGCATGGAGGCCGAGCGCTATTCACCTGTACCGGCGAAGCTTGCCGTTGAGCAAGATTCGCTTAATCGCATTGATTACTCGGCCATTCCCGCGGTCATGGCCGCGCAGAATATGGAGCGTTCAGCTCAGTATGGCGTGGCAACGGCAAAGTCTCAGCACTGGCCGACGTTAAGCCTGAAAGGAGGCCGCACCCGCTACGAGTCCGACAACCGTTCTTACTGGGATGACCAGATTCAGCTCAATATTGACGCACCGCTATACCAGGGGGGCGCCGTTTCAGCCCGCGTTCGCCAGGCCGAAGGGGCAAGGGCCATGGCATCTTCTCAGGTTGACCAGGCGCGGTTCGATGTCCTGCAAAAAGCCTCTGTCGCGCAGGCTGACTGGACCGGCGCGCAGGGAAGAATGCAGGCGGGGAAGCTGCAGCTGGAAAGCGCGTTACGCGCCCGGGATGTTTACAGAAATGAATATACCCTGAGCAAGCGGAGCATTAACGATTTGCTCAGCGTTGAACAGGATGTCTGGCAAGCCACCTCAGCCAAAATAATGGCTGAATATGATGGCTGGAGTTCGGCGATTAATTACGCATCTGCCGTTGATAATTTGATGCCGCTGATCGGAATAGAGAAAAACGCTGCCGCAAAATTACCTGATTTGAGTTAAAAAACACGCGTCTTTTTGTGCGAAATAAGTAAGAAAATAATGGGTGCTTTTTCCCAGGGATAGCTACATCCATTTGGTGGACATATCCACAGGAATCCGGACACCTGCAAGGAGAGGAAAATGAGTAACGTAAAAATTGTTGATGTCATCATTCGCAAAACGGCCGAGAAAACGAAATTAACCGGAGAGGGTAATTTGTCGGTTTCTATTTCTTCGCCGAGTGTGATTGAAATTCAGGGTTCTGCTCAGGATGTTGTGCGTTATGTTCGCCAGGGTAAAGACCTGCTTATTTATATGAAAGACGGCAGCGTTATTCGCTGCAATAACTATTTTGTTGAAGATCCACAGACCCATAATCAATCAGAACTGGTCTTCAACGATCAGCAGGAACTGACGCATATTTCTTTTGCCGATGCCGGGGAAGCGTCTGGCGTTGCTGTTACCGAGTTAACCGCGCAGGCTACGCCGGTTGCCAGCATTGAGCCTTTCCTCGAGCAGGGAAGCGTTCTCAATGACGCGCCATGGGGATGGATTGCAGGCGCTGCGTTGGGCGGCGGTGCCATTGGCGCACTGCTGGCGCACGGGGGTGACGGCGAAACCAAAACCAAAGTCATCGACAACACCAAAGATGTTGAAAGCGCGACGCCGACCTTTTTGCTGACGGACAACGCGGGTGATAAGCAGGGTGTGCTGAGTGGCAAAGCGATCACGGACGACAACACCCCAACCTTTAGCGGTACCGGGCAGCCGGGCGCGACCATTCAGGTTAAAGACAGCAGCGGAAGCACCATTGCCAGCACCATGGTCGGGAAAGAGGGTACCTGGACCGTAAAACTCCCGACTCAGGCTGACGGCGAACATACCTGGTCTGTCGTGCAAATCGACGGGAGCAAAACGACGCAGGCGGGCAGCATTACCGTCACAATTTCTACCGCTGACGCCAGCATCACGCTGGGGACAACGGCCGGTGACAACGTGATCAATGCCAGCGAACACTCCGCTGGCTTTACGCTGTCCGGCACCAGCAAAAATCTGGCGCAGGGAACCGGGCTTACCGTCACGCTGAACGGCAAAACCTACACGGCGGAAGTGGGGGCCGGCGGCGCATGGAGTGTGAACGTGCCTGCCGCGGATGCACAGGCGCTGGGTGACGGCACCTGGACGGTGAACGTCAGCGGTAAAGACGCCGCGGGCAATACCGTGAGCGGCAGCCAGACGATAGGTGTGGATACCAACGCGCCAGCGCTTTCTGTTGATACGATTGCGCAGGACAACATCATCAACGCGGCTGAGCACAACCAGGCGCTGACGCTCACCGGTAAAACCGATGCGGAAGCCGGCCAGATTGTGACGGTAACGCTCAACGGGAAAAATCATACCGCCACGGTGGGGAGCAACGGCACGTGGTCCGTTACGCTTCCCGCCAGCGAGGTGCAATCGCTGGCGAATGGCGACCATACGCTAACGGTGAACGTCAGCGATAAAGCGGGGAACGGATCTTCCACGACCGTCGATTTCACCGTGGATACCGCCGCCCCGGTCGTGACGATTAACACCGTTGCTGACGACAATATCCTCAATACCAGCGAGCAGGGCCAGGCGCAGATTATTTCCGGTACGGCGAGCGGCGCCGCAGCAGGGGATGTCGTGAGCGTAACCGTTGGCGGTCAGACCTTCACCGGTGTGGTGCAGGCGGACGGCAGCTGGAGCGTGGGGGTGCCTGCGTCCGTGGTGGGCTTGCTGGGAGAAGGCAACCACAACATTACGGTTTCCGTTACCGATGCCGCGGGCAATACCGGCAGCGCCACACACGGCATTACGCTGAGCGGTAACCCACCGGAATTTACCGTTCATGCCATCAGCCAGGATAACGTTCTCAATGCTCAGGAGGCTATGCAGCCGCTGAGCCTGACCGGCACCAGCACGCTGCCAGACGGCAGCGCCATCACCGTGACGCTGAACAACGTCAATTATCAAACCGTTGTCGAGAACGGGAGCTGGTCAGTTCAGGTACCGGTTTCCGACGTCCTGCAACTGGCGAACACGCTGTACACTGTCAGCGTCAGCGGTACCGACAGCGTGGGCAACAGCGGCTCAGCAGAGGCCACACTGCTGGTTGATACCGTGTTGCCACAGGTGGTCATCAATACCTTTGCCGGCGACAACCGGGTGAATAACGCCGAAGTGGCCGCCGATCAAACGATCAGCGGTCGTGTCACGGGTGCAGCGGCGGGGGATACGGTGTCTGTTTCCGTTGGCGGCAAGCATTACAGCGCCACCGTGGGTAGCGATCTGACCTGGAACCTTACTATCCCGTCTGTGGATCTCAGGGCATTCGGCGACGGCGACCTGACCATTACCGCGTCAGTCACCAACAGCCACGGCAATACGGGCAGCGGCGAGCGCGATATCAATATCAACGCGGCGCTGCCGGGTCTGCGCGTTAACACCCTTTCCGGTGATGACGTGATCAATGCCATTGAGCAGCATCAGGATCTTACCGTGACCGGCTCCAGCAGCCATCTGGCCGCAGGCACGCAGATCACCGTCACCATCAATAACGTCGACTATGTCACCGTGGTCAACGCCACCGGTGGCTGGCAGATTGGTGTCCCGGCGAGCGACCTCCAGTCCTGGACGCCGGGCCATATCGCGGTGCACGTCAGTGCAGAAGATGCGTGGGGCAATGCCGTTGCCGCTGAACATCCGATCGAACTCGACCTGAACGCCGTGGCGGTTACTGTTGATGTCATCTCCGGTGATGACCGACTGAACGCGGCGGAAAAAGGCAGCGATCTCACGCTCTCTGGCCAGACGCAGGGCGTGGAAGCCGGTCAGACTGTGGTGGTGAAATTCGCCGATCGGACCTATACCGCGCAGGTGCAGCAGGACGGCTCCTGGAGCCTGACCGTACCGGCCAGCGCCATGGAAACGTTGATTGACGGCCGCGCGCAGGTGAGCGTCAGCGTGACGAACGTTAACGGCAACAGCGCCGATGCGTCGCGCGTGGTGACGGTCGATACGCTGCCTCCGGACATCACGATCAATAATCTGACCGATGACAACATTATCAGTGCTGCCGAAGCGCAGCAGGATATCGTGTTAAGCGGTAGCAGCACGGCGGAAGCGGGCCAGACGGTCACCGTCGCGCTGAACGGTAAAACCTACCAGACCACCGTTCAACATGACGGTAGCTGGCAACTGACAGTACCTGCTGCGGACGTCGGCGCACTGGCCGATGGCACCGTCACGGTAACGGCAACCGTGAGCGATGTGGCAGGTAACAGCAGCAGCACGGATCGCGTCGGGCTGGTGGATGCCACCGTACCACAGGTGACCATTAACGATTTTGTCACCGATACCAATACCATAAACCAGCTTGCCCATACCCAGGCGCAGGTCCTCAGCGGCTCCGTGACCGGAGCGGCAGCGGGTGATTGGGTCACGGTGACCATCAATAACGTGGATTACACCACCGTGGTGGATGCGGCGGGCAACTGGAGCCTCGGCCTGCCTGTGTCTGTGGTACAGGGCCTGGCGGACGGAACCTGGACGATTACGGTCTCTGTGACCGATCAATCTGGCAACACCGGCAGCAGCACGCTTGAGGTGGTGGTTAATACCGTGACGCCGCAGATAGGTATTCACACTCTGGCGGCGGACGACGTGATTAACGCCACCGAAAAAGGCGAAAACCTGCTGCTTTCCGGAACCAGCAACCAGCCAGAAGGCACCCCGATCACCGTGGCCCTGAATGGCATTCACTACACCGCCATTACGGATGCCAGCGGTAACTGGCGTGTTACCGTACCGGCCTCCGCAGTAAGCGCGCTGGGCGAGGCGCACTATACGGTGACGGCGAGCGTCACGGACAGTGTGGGTAACAGCGCGTCGGCCACGCACGATGTGCTGGTAGACAGCTCGCTGCCGGTGGTCACGCTCAACACGCTGGCGGGCGATAACATCATCAACGCGGCGGAACTGGCGGCAGGCCAGACCCTGACGGGGAAAGTCGCCAACGCGGCGGCAGGCGACATTGTCACCCTTACCCTGGGCGGCCAGACGTATACCGTTGCGGTGCAGGACGATCTTACCTGGAGCCTGCCGTTAACCCAGAGCCAGTTAACCGCGCTCGGTAACGGTGAGCTGACGGTTACGGCCAGCGTGACGAATGCGCACGGAAACACCGGTTCTGCCGCGCTGGACTTCACCATCGACGCCCAGTTGCCTGGTCTGCGTATTGATACCGTGGCGGGCGACGATGTTATCAATATCATCGAGCACGGTCAGAATCTGATTGTTTCCGGTACCAGCACCGATCTGGCCGCGGGCAGCACCGTTACCGTGACCATTAACAACATTGAGTACGTCGCCACGGTCCTGGCCGACGGAACCTGGAAAGCGGCTGTGCCTGCGGCGGATGTCAGCCAGTGGGCGGACGGTCCTCTCGACATTACAGCCCGCGCACAGGATGCTTCCGCCAACCCGGTGAATATCGGGGCCGTGGTGGATGTCGATCTCGCCCCGGTCGCGATAAGCGTTAACAGCGTGACCCCTGATAACGTGCTGAATGCGGCGGAGAAGGGACACGATCTGGCGCTCTCCGGCGCCACGTCTGGGGTCGAAGCCGGTCAGACGGTGACGGTCACCTTTGGCGGCAAAAGCTACACCACCACCGTGGATGCGAATGGCAACTGGGCTTACACCGTTCCGGCTGCGGATGTAAGCGGCCTGAAAGAGGGCGATGCCCGCGTTCAGGTGAGCGTGAGCAACGTGAATGGCAACCCGGCCTCTTCGTCACACGAATTCAGCGTCGATACCACTGCGCCGGCGGTCACCATCGATACGGTCAGTCACGACAACATGCTCAATGCGGCAGAGGCGGCACAGGATCTCACCCTGAGCGGCACCTCGACTGCCGAAGCGGGGCAGACGGTCACGGTGACCTTTAATGGCAATCAATACACCGCACAGGTACAGGCTGACGGCAGCTGGACGCTTGACGTGCCGGCAGCCGATCTGGCCGGTATCACCGACGGCACTGCCGTCGTTACGGCGACCGTGTCGGATAAAGCCGGTAACCCGGCCAGCACGGATGCGTCTGTGCTGGTGGACACCACCGTGCCGCAGATCACCTTCAACACCGTTGCCGGTGATGACATTTTGAATATTGCTGAACACGGTCAGGCGCTGATCGTTTCTGGCACAGTCACCGGGGCACAGGCAGGCGACGTGATCACCGTGACGCTGAACGGTAAAAATTACAGCGCAATGCTGGACGCGTCCGGCAACTGGAGTATGGGTATTCCGGCGGCTGACGCGGGCGCGCTGGGCAATGGCGACCATACGATGTCTGCGACCCTCACCGACAAAGCGGGCAACAGCACCACGCAGACGCATGAGATTGCGGTTTCCCTGACCGCTCCGGTTATCGCTATCAATACCGTTGCGGGCGATGATGTGATCAATGCCATCGAGAAAGGCGAAGATCTGCAACTCTCCGGCACCAGCAACCAGCCGGACGGCACCACGATCGTCGTGACCCTGAATGGCATTAACTACACGGCCACGACTGACGCCAGCGGCAACTGGAGCGTGACGGTACCGGCAGCAAACGTCTCGGCGCTGGGCGAAGCGAACTACACCGTCACCGCGAGCGTGACCGATACCGCAGGCAACAGCGCGAGCACCAGCCATCAGGCACTTGTCGACAGTGCACTACCGGTGGTGACCATTAACGCTGTCGCCATTGATGATGTCATCAATGCGGCGGAAGTGACTGCGGGACAGACCCTGAGCGGGAACGTCAGCGGTGCCGCAAGTGGTGACACTGTCACGATTTCAATGGGGGGCAACACCTGGACCGCCACCGTTCAGGATGATCTGAGCTGGTCGGTCAATGTGCCGCCTGAAGTCTTAAAGGCCATTGGCAACGGCGATTTGACCGTGACGGCAAGCGTCACTAACGGTCACGGCAATACCGGCTCCGGCAGCCGCGACATCACCATTGATGCCAACCTGCCGGGTCTGCGGGTCGATACCGTGGCGGGCGACGATGTGATTAACAGCATCGAGCATGGTCAAAACCTGATTATTAGCGGCTCCAGTGATGGGCTGAAAACCGGCTCCGCGTTGACGGTGACCGTCAATGGTAAAACCTATGCCGCGACGGTTCTGGCAGACGGGACCTGGGCGGCAGCGATCCCGGCCGCCGACGTCAGCGCGCTGAACGCAGGCAAGGTGACGGTAACCGTTGAGGGTCAGAGCACCGCAGGAAACCCGGTGACGATCGCGCATGACGTCACGGTCGATCTGGCCGCGGTGGCGATCAGCGTCAACGCGATTGCCACCGACGACGTGATCAACGCGGCGGAAAAAGGCACTGATCTGGTCCTGTCGGGTACCACCACCCATGTCGAAGCTAACCAGACCGTGTATATCACCTTCGGCGGCAAGTCTTACACCGCGACCGTGGATGCCAGCGGTAACTGGACCGCTACCGTGCCTTCTGCTGATTTAGGCAGCCTGAAGGAGGGCGATGCCAGCGTGCAGGTGAGCGTCACCAACGTGAACGGCAACAGCGCGTCAGCGGGCCGTGAATACAGCGTGGATACGACCGCGCCGACGGTCATTATCGACATTGTCAGCGACAACAACATCATTAATGCGTCTGAAGCGCAGCAGGATTTGGTGGTTAACGGCATCACGAACGCGGAAGCGGGTCAGACCGTGACCGTGACGCTGAATGGCAAGGATTACACCACCACCGTGCAGGCGGATGGCAGCTGGAGCCTGAGCGTACCGTCAACCGACCTGAGCGGCATTATCGACGGAAACTACACCATCACCGCGGCGGTATCCGACAAAGCGGGTAACCCGGCCTCGGTGGATCGTGACGTGCTGGTGGATACCACGGTGCCGCAGTTGACCATTCACACCGTTTCGGATGACGACGTCATCAACAGCGTTGAGCACGCGCAGGCGTTGATTGTCACCGGGTCTGTCACCGGCGCGGCAGCGGGTGATGTGGTCACCGTCACCATCAATAATAAATCTTACACCGCCACGCTGGATGCTGCGGGCAACTGGAGCGTGGGAGTGCCTGCGGCCGACGTCACTGCTCTGGCCGCCGGGGATCACACCATCACCGCGACCCTGACCGATAAAGCGGGTAACAGCAACAGTGCGACGCACGACGTGGCCGTCAACCTTACCGCTCCGGTGCTGACCATTGACACCGTTTCAGACGACGATGTCATCAATAGCACCGAGAAAACGCAGGATCTCACCCTCACCGGCACCGCGTCAGGTCTGGCGGCGGGCGCGATCGTCACCGTGATGCTGAACGGCAAAGCCTACAGCGCAACGGTGGATGATAACGGGCTGTGGACGGCTACCGTTCCGGCGGATCAGGTCGGCGCACTGGGTGAAGCGATCTACACCCTCACGGCGTCTGCAACCGATGCTGTTGGCAACAGTACCAGCGTGACTCACACCGTGAACGTGGAGTCTGTCCTGCCGGGTGTCACCATCAACACCGTGGCTGGCGACGATATTATTAATACCGCGGAGCTGGCGACCGGCCAGACTCTCAGCGGTACCGTGGTGAATGCCGAAGCAGGCAACACCGTCACCGTGATCCTCGGCGGTAACACCCTGACCGCCACGGTGCAGGATGACCTGACCTGGTCCGTCAACGTACCGCAGTCCGTGTTAACCGCACTGGGTAACGGCGAACTGACCGTCACCGCCATCGTGACTAACGGCGTGGGCAACAGCGGCACCGGCGAGCGAGATATCACCATTGACGCCAGCCTGCCGGGCCTGCGCGTGGATACCGTGGCGGGTGACGATGTGATCAACAGCATCGAGCATGGACAGAACCTGATCGTGACCGGCACCAGCGAAGGACTGGCGGCAGGGACCGCTCTGACCGTAACGGTAAATAATAAAACCTATCCGGCCACCGTGCTGGCTGACGGCACTTGGAGTGCGGCTATTCCGGCGGCCGATGTTGGCGCGCTGGCGGCAGGCACGGTAGCTGTCACCGTTGAGGGGCAGAACAGCGCCGGTACGCCGGTGTCCATTACCCACAATGTGACGGTGGACCTTGCGGCTGTCGCCATCGGGATTGACGCCATTGCCACGGATGATGTGATTAACGCGGCTGAGAAGGGCGCGGACCTGGTGCTCTCTGGCACCACCTCCAACGTGGAGGAGAATCAGACCGTCAGCATCCTCTTCGGCGGCAAAACCTATACGGCGTCGGTGGATGCCGACGGCAAATGGACGGCGACGGTGCCGTCTGCTGACCTGACCGGTCTGAAAGAGGGCGATGCCAGCGTGCAGGTGAGCGTCACCAACGTCAACGGCAACAGCGCGTCTGCGGGCCGCGAGTACAGCGTGGACACCACCGCGCCGTCCGTAACGATTAACACCCTGGCGGCTGACGACATCCTGAATGCGACCGAAGCGAAAGCTGACCTGACGGTGTCCGGTACCAGCACCGCTGAAGCGGGTCAGACGGTCACCGTAAGCCTGAACGGGAAGGACTACACCACCACCGTGGGCGCAGACGGCAACTGGACGCTGGACGTTCCGGCAGCCGACCTGGCGGCGCTCACGGACGGCAGCGTGACCGTGACGGCCGCCGTCAGTGACAAGGCGGGTAACCCGGCCTCGGTGGGTCATAACCTGACGGTCGACGTGACGGTGCCGGTCGTGACCATCAACACCGTGGCGGGCGACGACGTGATTAACGTGGCTGAGCATGCGCAGGCACAGATTGTCAGCGGCTCCGCCACCGGCGCGGCGGCGGGCGATAAAGTCACCGTGACCCTTGGCAGCCAGACCTACACCACCGTGCTGGACGCCGCGGGTAACTGGAGCGTCGGCGTTCCGGCGAACGTGATTTCCGCGCTGCAGGATGGCACCGTGACGGTCAGCGTCAGCGTCACCGATGCCGCGGGCAATACCGGATCCGGCACCCATAACGTGACCGTCGATACCGGGCTGCCTTCCGTGGGCTTCGATACCCTGAGCGGCGACAATGTGCTGAACGCGGTGGAGAAAGGTCAGGATCTGAGCGTCAGCGGTACCAGCGCCAACCTTGCGGAAGGTACCCTGGTCACCGTGACCCTGAACGGCAAACAGTACACCGCAACAACCGCGGCGGACGGCGGCTGGAGCCTGACGGTACCGGCAGCGGATCTGGCCGCGCTGGGTGAGGCGAACTACACCCTGAGCGCAACCGCGACGAACACCGTGGGGAACAGCGTCAGCAATACGGCGAACCTGCAGGTCGATACCGCGCTGCCGACCGTCATCATCAACACCGTGGCCGGTGACAACGTCATCAATGCGGCGGAAGTGGCTGCCGGTCAAACCCTGAGTGGTACCGTGGCCCACGCGGAAGCGGGCAATACCGTCACCGTTACGATGGGCGGTAACAGCTGGACGGCGACGGTGCAGGATGACCTGACCTGGTCCGTCAACGTGCCTTCAGAGGTGCTGACGGCGCTGGGTAATGGCGGACTGAGCGTGACGGCCACCGTCACCAACGGACACGGCAATACCGGTTCCGGCGAACGCGATATCACCATTGACGCCAGCCTGCCGGGCCTGCGTGTTGATACCGTGGCAGGTGACGATGTGATTAACAGCATCGAGCATGGTCAGAACCTGATTGTCAGCGGCGCCAGCGATGGGCTGGCAGCGGGCACGGCACTGACCGTCACCGTGAACGGCAAAACCTATGCGGCGTCCGTACTGGCGGACGGGACCTGGAACGCAGCCGTGCCGGCCGCAGACGTCAGCGCGTGGCCGGAAGGCACCGTGAAAATTACCGTTACCGGCGATAGCCCGACGGGCAACCCGATGACCATCAGCCACGACGTGACGGTGGATCTGGCGACCGTGGCGATCAGCATTAACGCCATCGCTACCGACGACGTGATTAACGCGGCGGAAAAAGGGACCGATCTGGTGCTGTCAGGTGCGACCACCAACGTGGAGGCCGGACAGACCGTCACCCTCGCCATGGGCGGTAAAATCTATACCACCACTGTCGATGCCAGTGGTAACTGGACTTATACCGTACCGTCTGCTGACCTGGCCGGTCTGAAAGAGGGCGATGCCAGCGTGCAGGTGAGCGTCACCAACGTCAACGGCAACAGCGCGTCTTCGGGCCGCGAGTACAGCGTGGATACCACCGCACCGTCCGTAACGATTAACACCCTGGCGGCTGACGACATCCTGAATGCGACCGAAGCGAAAGCTGACCTGACGGTGTCCGGTACCAGCACCGCCGAAGCGGGCCAGACGGTCACCGTGAGCCTGAGCGGGAAGAACTACACCACCACCGTGGGGGCAGACGGCAACTGGACGCTGGACGTTCCGGCAGCCGACCTGGCTGCGCTCACGGACGGCAGCGTGACCGTGACGGCCGCCGTCAGTGACAAGGCGGGTAACCCGGCCTCGGTGGCTCACAACCTGGCTGTCGACGTGACGGTGCCGGTCGTGACCATCAACACCGTGGCGGGCGACGACGTGATTAACGTGGCTGAGCATGCGCAGGCACAGATCGTCAGCGGCTCCGCCACCGGCGCGGCGGCGGGCGATAAAGTCACCGTGACCGTTGGCGGCCAGACCTACACCACCGTGCTGGACGCCGCGGGTAACTGGAGCGTGGGCGTTCCGGCGAACGTGATTTCTGGCCTCAGCGACGGCACCGTGACGGTCAGCGTCAGCGTCACCGATGCCGCGGGCAATACCGGATCCGGCACCCATAACGTGACCGTCGATACCGGGCTGCCTTCCGTGGGCTTCGATACCCTCAGCGGCGACAACGTGCTGAACGCGGTGGAGAAAGGTCAGGATCTGAGCGTCAGCGGTACCAGCGCCAACCTTGCGGAAGGCACCCTGGTCACCGTGACCCTGGACGGTAAACAGTACACGGCAACAACCGCGGCGGACGGCGGCTGGAGCCTGACGGTACCGGCAGCGGATCTGGCCGCGCTGGGTGAGGCGAACTACACCCTGAGCGCAACCGCGACGAACACCGTGGGGAACAGCGTCAGCAATACGGCGAACCTGCAGGTCGACACCGCGCTGCCGACCGTTATCATCAACACCGTGGCCGGTGACAACGTCATCAATGCAGCGGAAGTGGCGGCAGGCCAGACGATCGGCGGGAAAGTGGTGAACGCCGAAGCGGGTAACACCGTGACGGTCTCTGTCGGTGGCAATACCTACACCACAACGGTACAGAGCGATCTGAGCTGGTCCGTTGACGTCCCGCAGTCCGTGCTGACCGCGCTGGGTAATGGCGACCTGACCGTCACCGCAACGGTTACCAACGGACACGGCAATACCGGTTCCGGCGAGCGTGATATCTCCATCGATGCCAGCCTGCCGGGCCTGCGTGTTGATACCGTGGCAGGCGACGATGTGATCAACAGCATCGAGCATGGTCAGAACCTGATTGTCAGCGGCTCCAGCGATGGGCTGGCAGCGGGGACCATGCTTACGGTAACGGTGAACGGCAAAACCTATGCGGCGTCCGTACTGGCTGACGGGACCTGGAACGCGGCTATTCCGGCGACGGATGTAAGTGCGCTGCCGGCAGGAACGGTAACCGCTACCGTTGCAGGCCAAAGCACCACGGGCAACCTGGTGACCATCAGCCATGACGTCACTGTTGATCTGGCGGCCGTCGCCATCAGCATTGATACCATTGCCGTTGACGATGTGATTAACGCGGCGGAGAAAGGGGCAGATCTGCTGCTTTCCGGCACCACCAGCAACGTGGAAGCCAACCAGACCGTCAGCATCACCTTTGGCGGCAAGCACTACACGGCCACCGTTGATACCAGCGGTAACTGGACGGCGACGGTACCGTCTGCTGACCTGGTCGGTCTGAAAGACGGCGATGCCAGCGTACAGGTGAGCGTCACCAACGTGAACGGCAACAGCGCCTCAGCAGGGCGCGAATACAGCGTCGATGCGACCGCGCCTGCCGTGACGATTGATACGGTTGCCGGCGACAACGTGATCAATGCCAGCGAAGCGTCTGCAGGTGTGGCCATCACCGGCACCACCACGGCAGAAGCGGGTCAGACGGTCACCGTAACGCTCGGCAATAAGCAGTACACCGCGCAGGTTCAGGCAGGCGGCACGTGGAGTGTGAATGTGCCCGGGGCCGACCTGACCGCGATGGCCGACAACGGCTACACCGTACAGGTTAGCGTGAGCGATGCGGCCGGTAACCCAGGCAGCGCGGATAAAGCCATTACCCTTGACACCACGCCACCGGTTATCAGCTTTAACGCGGTCGCCGTTGATGATGTGATCAACAGCGTGGAGCATGCGCAGGCGCAGATCGTCAGCGGTAGTGCAACCGGTGCAAACGTCGGCGACAGGCTGGTGATTACCGTCGGGTCTCATCAGTACACGACAACGGTAGATGCGAGCGGCAACTGGAGTGTGGGCGTACCGGCCAGCGTCATTTCCTCGCTGGCTGACGGCACCGCGACCCTCAGCGCAACCATTACCGACAGTGCGGGCAACAGCAGCACGAAGACCCATGATGTGGTGGTCAACACGGCCTCGGTGGCGCTGACCGTGAATACCATTGCCGGCGACGACGTGATCAACGCGGCAGAAGCAGGCACCTCGCTGGTGATTAACGGCTCGAGCGCGCAGTTTGCCAGCGGGACGCAGGTCACGGTAACCCTGAACGGTAAAAGTTACACCGCCACCATTCAGAGCGACGGCTCCTGGACGACTACCGTGCCGGCTGCTGATGTGGGCGCATTGACCGATGGCGGACATTATCCTGTCTCCGTTGCTGCCCAGGACAGCGCGGGCAACAGCGCGTCGGCAACGCACAGCATCAGCGTGGATACCACCGCGCCGGTGATCGGCGTGAATACGCTCTCTGGCGACGACGTGTTAAATGCAGCAGAAGCACAGCAGTCGCTGACCGTGCACGGTTCTACCAGCGCGGAAGCCGGGCAGACCGTTACCGTAACGCTGGGGGGTAAAACCTACAGCGCAACGGTGGCGAACGATGGTACGTGGACGCTGGATGTGCCGGCCGCCGACCTGGCGGCCCTGAATGAAGGGGCGCTGACGCTGACCGCTTCAGTCAACGATAAAGCGGGTAACAGCGGACAGACCACTCACACCCTGACGGTGGATACCGTAGCGCCAACCGTAACCATCGGCACTGTGGCGGATGACGATATTGTCAATAACGCTGAGCAGCTGGCAGGCCAGACCATCAGCGGCACCACCACGGCGGAGCAGGGCCAGACGGTGACGGTTTCCTTCAACGATCACAACTATCAGGCGACCGTGGGGGCGGACGGCTCGTGGTCGGTCTTTGTGCCGGGGCATGATTTCCTCGGCCTGAGTGACGGGAATTACACCCTAACGGCGACGGTGAACGATAAGGCCGGTAACCCGGGCAGCGCGACGCACGACGTGACGCTGAACGGTGATGTCCCGAGCATAACTATCCACACCTTTGCGCAGGACGATATCGTCAGCGCCGCTGAACATGGTATCCCTCTGGTGGTCGGTGGTACCACCGACGCGCCTGCTGGCCAGACGGTGACCATCACCCTGAACGGCAAAACCTACACCACAACCGTGCAGGCTGACGGTAGCTGGAACTACACCGTAGGCAGTGCAGACGTGACCGCGCTGGCAGACGGAGGATCGTATGTGATCCATGCCCAGGTGAGTAACACCATCGGTAACACTGCCAGCGACGATCACACCGTGACCGTGGATCTGACCGCGCCGTCAATGGGGATCAGTATCGACGCCCTGCAAAACGATACCGGGCTGAGCGCGAGTGATTTCATCACCAACGACAGCCAGATTATTGTTAACGGTTCATTGACCGCGCAGCTCGGCAATAACGAGAAAGCGCAGATCAGCGTGGACGGCGGGGCGAGCTGGATTGACCTGGCCGTCACGGGCACCACCTGGCGCTACACCGATGGCCGCACCCTGACGGACGGTACGTATCAGTACCAGGTCCGCGTGATTGATAACGCGGGTAACGTAGGGGCAACGGACAGCCAGAACGTGGTGGTGGATCTCACCGCGCCTGCGGCGACGACCATTACGGTCGATTCCGTCAGTCAGGATACCGGTTTGTCTGGCAGCGACTTTATCACCAGCGATAACCAGATCAGCCTGAAAGGGACGCTCGGTGCGGCGCTGGGGAGTGGCGATCACGCGCAGATCAGCCTCGACGGCGGTGTAACCTGGACGGACGTCAGCGTCAGCGGACTGAGCTGGACCTGGGTTGATACCCGCACGCTGGCGGACGGCGATTATAACTATCAGCTTCGCGTGATTGACGATGCGGGCAATATCAGCGCCACCACCAGCCAGGTGGTCACCATTGATACCGTGGCACCCGATGCCAGTAAAACCATCGCCATTGACAGCATCAGCGATGACACTGGCCTGAGCAGCAGCGACTTTATCACCCATGATACCTCGCTGACGCTGCATGGCTCGCTCGGTGCGACGCTGGCTGACGGCGAATATGCGCAAATCAGCATCGACGGTGGAGTGACCTGGCAGAACGTGATTGTCACCGGCAACAGCTGGTACTACGTGGACGGCCGTACGTTGGGTAATGCCACTTATGACTATTATGTGCGCGTGGTGGATGCCGCAGGTAACGTGGGATCCAGTGCCCATCAGCAGGTGACTGTCGATACGGTCGCCCCGGATGCGGCGATTACGGTGACCGTGGATAACATCACCGTGGATACCGGCTTTGACAACAACGACTTCCTGACCAGTTCAACGTCATACACCCTGAACGGGACGCTGGGGGCGCAACCCGGTGCGGGCGAGTATGTTCAGGTCAGTATGGATGGCGGCACCACCTGGGTTAACGCGACGGTGAATGGCACACAGTGGAGCTATAACGACACGCGTACCCTGGCCGACGGTAGCTATAACTATCAGGTGCGGGTGGTCGATCTGGCCGGAAACGTCGGGGCAACCACGTCGCAGACGGTCACGGTTGATACCCACGCGCCTCAGTACGGCATCACCATTGACAGCATCAGTGAAGATACCGGGCAGTCCGGCACTGATTTCATCACCATGGACACCACGCTTACGCTCAACGGCTCGCTTGGCAGCGCGCTGGCCAATGATGAACGCGTGCAGATTAGCCTGGACGGCGGGAATACCTGGACAGATGCAACGGTAACCAACCAGCGCTGGAGCTACACCGATACCCGCGATCTGGCTGACGGTGATTACACCTATCAGGTGCGGATTATCGACCAGGCAGGCAACGTGGGCTCAACCTCATCGCAGGTGGTGACGGTGGATACCACGCCGCCAACCACCGTGGGAACCGTGGTGAGCTATACCGATGACGAAGGTGAGCGTCTGGGCTCCTTTGGCAGCGCGATGGCGACGGATGACAGCTCGCCGCTGATCAACGGAACGCTGAACCGCGCGCCGGATGACGGTGAGATTGTGCAGCTTTATCGTGACGGGATCCTGCTGGGCCAGGTCACGATGAACGGTAGCGCAAGCTGGTCCTTCCAGGATAACGGCCTGAGCGATGGCAATCATACGTATATCCTGCGGGTAACCGATAAAGCCGGTAACTATACGGAATCGGACGGGTTTGTACTGAACGTCGATACCAGTATCCCGACCACCACGGCGGCAATTACCGCGCAGACAACATCGGATACCACGCCGATTGTCAGCGGAACGGTCTCCGCGGATCTGGTGAACGGCGAGTACCTGGTGGTGAATGTGAACGGTAAAACCTACACCTCGCAGACGGGCGGCGCGGTGGTGGTCGACCCGGATCACAACACCTGGTATCTGCAGATCCCGGACAGCGATGCACTGAGCGTTGCCAGCTATAACGTAACGGCACAGGTGAAGAGCAGCGCGGGTAACGGCAATACCACCGGGACGGCGAGCGGCAGCCTGGTGATTGATACCACCACGGTGAATACCAGTTGGGCCACCACGGCGGGTAACAGCGAAAACTCGACCATGACCGTCGGCATGAACAGCAGCGGCCTGTGGAATATCATTGCTAACGGACAGTCCTATTCCAGCAGTGATGATTCAACCTACGCGGCGAACGCGCTGACCAATACGCGTGGCTTCCCTGCCGTAAGCCAGACCGCCGCCGATTTCGACCGTAACGGCACGCAGGACATCTTTGCGACTGAAACCACCTACGGCGGGTCTACACAGGTGATGTGGACCTACGATGGCAGCACTTACAACGCCAGCCAACTGGGTATGGGAACCACTATCTGGTACGGCGGTGTCATTGCCTACGATAAAACCGGTGACGGGTATCTGGACCTTGCGTATGGCGATGCCGGTGCGGACTCCATTACCTACCTTATTAACAACAAGGGGGTACTCACGCCGGATGGGAGCTATGGCGGCGCCGGGTTCTGGGGACAATTCACCACCATGCGTGAAATCTCCGGCGTTGACCTGAATAACGACGGCACCGTGGATGTGGTTCAGCACACCAACCGCAGCGGCGCGTACTCGCTTACCGTGATTAACAACAACGGTAACGGGACGTTATCCCTCGGTCAGAACCTGACTAACGTGTTTGTGGCAAACGTGGCGAATACCACCACAGCGGCGTCGATGACGTGGGCGGATTTCAACGGCGATGGCTACATGGATCTGTACCTGGGCAGCAGCTACAACAACAACGGTGGGGTGATCTACTACAACGACGGTACCGGGAAACTGTCCACCACCAAGAGCGCGGTTGAGGCGTCTAACGCGTCAGCAGGGTATCTGTCGGTGGCGGTGGACTGGAACGCTGACGGCCAGATGGACGTCATCAAGCTCAGTACCTACAGCGGAGCGCAGACCGCAACCCTGTTTACCAACAACGGTTACGGTTCAAGCTGGACATCAAGTCAGCTGGCTTCCGGACTGGCGAACGTCACCGGGGTGGCCGCCGTGGATTACAACTGGGACGGCGCGCAGGATCTGCTGGTGTCGCAGCAGAACGGCAAAGTGGTGCTGGTGCAAAACAGCAAAACCGTTGCCGACGGCACGGCGATGCATCTGCACATTGTCGACAGTGAGGGTATCAACGCCTACTACGGTAATACGGTCAATCTGTATAACGCGGCGGGCGTACTGGTGGCCTCGCAGATCATCAACGCCCAGTCCGGTATCGGTTCGAACGATACCTCTGCACTGGTGAGTTTCTACGGTCTGGATCCGAATGAAACTTACTCGGCCGAGATCCTGAAAATCACCAATGGCGTGTCGGATAACGTCACCTGGAGCGGTCTGGAAGCCGGCAACGGTAAAGAGGGCTACGTCCTCACTGCCGAAGCAGCAACCGGGGGGCACAGCGGGACGCTTACCGGTACCGGGTATAACGACACCTTTATCGCCGAGGACGGCACGTATACCTATAACGGTTCCGGCGGCTGGACGACCCACTCGGATCACGACACCTGGAGTAACACCGGGGGGATGGACGTGGTGGACTACCGCAATGCGACGTCCGGCGTGACCGTCGACCTGCGTCTTTCTACCGCGCAGGACACCGGGTTTGGTACCTCACGCCTGCTGAACATTGAGGGCATTAACGGCTCGGACTTTGACGATGTCATTACCGGCAACAGTGGTAACAACCAGTTCGAAGGCCGTGGCGGTAACGATACGTTCAATATTGGCAGCGGCGGTCACGATACGCTGCTCTACACGTTGATCAACGCCTCCAATGCCACAGGCGGTAACGGCAGTGATGTGGTGAACGGCTTTACGGTAGGCACCTGGGAAGGCACGGCGGATACGGACCGTATTGACCTGCGCGACCTGCTTTCAGGCAGCGGCTACACCGGTACGGGCTCAGCGAGCTATGTGAACGGGGTCGCCACGCTGGACGGCAGTGCGGGGAATATCACCGATTACATCCGCGTGGTGCAAAACGGCAGCAATACCGAAATCCAGGTTGACCTGGACGGTAGCGGCGGCCAGTTCTCACCCACAACGCTGGTCACGCTGAACGGCGTGCAGACCGATCTGGCTACGCTGCTGGCAAATCATCAACTGTTAATTGCGTAAAACTATGCCGCGAGGAGCGATCCTCGCGGCCTTTTGCGTGGCTACAACGAAGAGCGATAAAAGATTTCACAACATTATGAAGACACATCCACAGTACGAACCCTGGTTGCAGGGCATGCTCATCATCGCGAAGCACTATCGGCTGGACTTCTCGGCAGAGCATGTTCGGGTCACGATTAACCATGAAAGCCAGTCTCCACGCCAGCTGGTGCTGGAAGAGATGGCACGCCAGCTTGGGTTAGGGATGCGTATGGTGGCGGCCGACGCGGTCTCCCTCGACCCGTGGCGTTTACCTCTGCTTGCGGAATTTACCGGCGGGCAAATCGCGGTCATTAACCGCATGGACAGCGAGGGCAACGTGAGCCTGCAGTTCAGCGGTGACGGCGGCCTGGAGACGACGCTGACGCGTGATGCGCTGTGCTCACGGTTGACAGGACTGCTGGTGCTGCGCCCGCTCGAGTCCACGCCGGATGCCCGGGTGGATGATTACATCAAACCGTATGAGAAAAACTGGTTCTGGCAGCTGGCCCTGAAGGACTGGCGACGCTACAGCGATATTATGCTGGTGGCGCTGGTCGCTAACGTCCTGGCCCTTTCCGGCATGGTCTTTTCCATGCAGGTGTATGACAGGGTGGTGCCCTCGCAATCGGAAGCCACGCTGTGGGTTCTGTTTGGCGGCGTGATGATCGCCATTGTTTTCGAATTCATCATGCGCATGCTGCGCGTGCACATTTCGGATGTGGTGGGTAAACGCGCCGACCTGCGTATTTCTGAACGCGTTTTTGCACACGCGCTGCGGATTAAAAACGGAGCCCGCTCTAAGTCAACCGGGTCGTTTATTGCCCAGATCCGCGAGCTGGAGTCGGTGCGTGAACTGATCACGTCCACCACCATTGCGGCCATCTCCGATCTGCCATTCTTCCTGCTGTTTGTGTTCATTTTGTGGATGATTGGCGGTCCGCTGGTACTGGTTGTCCTGCTTGCCGTGCCGCTGCTGCTTATCCCGGGCCTGCTGGTCCAGCGCCCGCTGGGCAAACTGTCCAGCGAAGGGATGCGCGAGTCCGCCATTCGTAACGCCACGCTGGTGGAAGCGGTTCAGGGCATTGAAGACATCAAGCTGATGCGCGCTGAACAGCGCTTCCAGAATCAGTGGAATAACACCAATGATGTTGCCGCTAACGTCGGCATGAAGCAGCGCTGGCTGACCGGGCTGTTGCTGACCTGGACGCAGGAGGTGCAGTCGATTGTGTATGCCGTGGTGCTGCTGGTGGGGTGTTACCTGGTTATCAGCGGGGACATGACCACCGGTGCGCTGGTGGGGACCTCTATTCTCGCGTCGCGGACCATCGCGCCGCTGTCGCAAATTTCAGGCGTGCTCTCCCGCTGGCAGTCGGCGAAAGTGGCGCGTAAAGGACTCGACGATCTGATGCAGCGCCCGATTGACGATCCTCAGCAGGGCAAGAAGGTGCATAAAGCCCATCTGCGGGGGGATTATGCGCTGGAAGAGGTGGGGTTCTGGTACGACGATGAAGAAAAACTCACCGTTCTGAACATCAGCAAACTGCAGATTCGCGCCGGTGAGCGGGTGGCGGTGCTCGGACGCAATGGCTCCGGCAAAAGCACGCTGCTGCAACTGCTGGCAGGGATGCAGGAGCCTCAGCAGGGCAGCATTCTGCTGGATAATATCGCGTTGAACCACCTGGACCCGGCTGACGTGCGCCGCGACATGCAGCTGCTGAGCCAGCAGGCGCGGCTGTTCTTTGGCTCCGTGCGGGACAACATTCTGATGGGCAACCCGCTGGCCACCGACGATGAGATCCATCAGGCGCTGGTGAACAGTGGTGCGCTGGAGTTTGTCCGCAAACAGAAAATGGGGCTCAACTACATTATCAACGAAGGCGGTGCGGGCCTGTCCGGCGGGCAGCGTCAGGCGTTATTACTGGCTCGCGCCCTGATCACCTCTCCGAACATTTTGTTGCTGGATGAACCTACCGCCTGGCTTGACGAGATGAGTGAGAAGCAGTTTATCCAGCACCTTAAACCGTGGTTGGGCAAGCGCCGGACGCTGGTGGTCGCGACCCATCGTCTGCCTATTCTGGAACTGGTTGACCGTATCATCGTGCTGGAAAACGGCAAGGTGATCATGGATGGCCCGCGCGACGCCATTCTTCGCCAGCACGGTATGGCGCCGCAAAAAGCCTCACAGCGTACCGTGACCATGAAACCGACACCAGTAGCAGAGGAGGGCGTAGCATGACTGATTTCTCTCGCGTCAACAGCCGCCTGAAGGAGCCACGCTTGCCGCGGTCAACCTGGGTCGCCTGGTCGCTGTTTGCCCTGCTGGCGGTATTTATCACCTGGGCAAGCCTGTTCAGCCTTGATGAGGTCACCACCGGTAGCGGCAAGGTGATCCCCTCTTCGCACGAGCAGGTGATCCAGTCCCTCGAAGGGGGCATTATTCACAGTTTGCTGGTGCGTGAAGGCGACATCGTTGAGCGTGGTCAGCAGCTGGCACAGCTTGACCGGACGAAAACCGAATCAAGCGTGCTGGAGAGTGAATCGCGCCTGAATGCCGCGCTGGCTACCGCCTCGCGTCTGAAGGCCGAAGTGAACGACACGGCACTGGCTTTTCCGGCAGAGCTGGATGATGACGTTGAACTGGTCAAACAGGAAACGGCGCTGTATCAGTCTCGTCGCGAAAGTCTTGAGAAAGGGCTGGCAGGGTTACGGCAGGGGGCCGAGCTGGTGCAGCGAGAGCTGTCGCTGACCCGTCCGCTGGTGACGCAGGGGGCAGCCAGTAAGGTGGAGGTGTTACGTCTTGAGCGTCAAAAAAATGAGCTTGAGAACAAAATCACCGAGATGAAAAACCAGTATTACGTTCGCGCCCGTGAAGAGCTGGCGAAAGCGAACGCGGAGATTGAAGCGCAACGTTCGGTGATGAAAGGGCGTGAAGATTCGTTGACCAGACTGACCTTCAATGCGCCGGTGCGCGGGATCGTTAAGGATATCGACGTGACAACCGTGGGAGGGGTGATTCCGCCAAACGGCAAGCTGATGAGCCTGGTTCCGCTTGATGACCAGATGGTAATTGAAGCGAAAATCTCGCCGCGCGATGTCGCCTTTATTCATCCGGGACAAAAAGCACTGGTGAAAGTGACCGCCTATGACTACTCCATTTACGGTGGGCTGGAGGGCGAGGTGACCATGATTTCGCCGGATACGCTTCAGGATGAGGTGAAAAGGGATGTGTATTACTATCGGGTCTATATCCGCACTGACAGTAACCATCTGACCAATAGACAAGGCAAAGCCTTCCCGGTGTTTCCGGGGATGATTGCGACCGTTGATATTAAAACAGGCAGTAAAACGATTCTGGATTATCTGTTGAAACCGCTTAATAAGGCGAAAGAGGCACTGCGGGAACGGTAAACAAAGGGCGTTCGGGAAACCGAACGCCAGAAACATTATACCGTCGACGTTACGTTAACAACGTGGCGTCGTTCTTTAGGAACAACGTTGATATAGTGAGTCACATAGGCGAAGTATAATCCGGCATAGTTTTCGACCAGTTCTATAAACGCCGGGTAAATCGACATCTGGCCATCACCCTGATCTTTAAGATAACCCGCCTCTTGCGCCGATTTGATAATACGGTTGACGTGGATCCGTGAAACAAAAAATTCTTTAGCCAGTAAGTTGGCTGAATAAGGTATGACTGCGCCATGTGCGGTTTTATTTTTTATGGCCTGCAGGTAAAGATATAACATTATCATCCGCCCTCCGTCTTTATCAATAAACAATCCCACTTCAGGCAAAACCTTCCTGAACGTTAATCCCCTGAAAAGGTATTCCGCTGCGCGACGGAAAAAGTTATTTCGCAGGATGTCGTTATCCAGCAGATTAACGTTGATATTAAACTTTGGGAAAAGAATACTTACCGGCAAAAATGCGCCGGACATGTAGCGTTTAAGTTCATTGAGTCCCTTTTCAGTCGGTGCGATTCTCGTTTTGCGTCTGTCTTCACTGCAGCGCCAGGTCTTGATACGCCCGGTGGTTCTGAGCAAGGTGATGATCGCAATCACACTGTTGGGGCTGGCTATTTTATAACGGGAACATAATTCTTTAATTTCTGATACTGACTCAGCCTGATTTCCAAAGATAAAACAACACATGGAAAGAATAATGTTGAACCGTGATTCCTGAAGCATCGTTTTGTAGAACAAAGGTTGTTTTTTGTAGATGGCGTCATTAATGGTGTAGTGCTCTGTTATTGCCTCACTGAATCGCGGATTGTTTTTAATGACATCCCTTCGATGTAGCAAGGCCCTGGATGAGATATGATTATCCATAGCGTTTGTCTCTTATATGAATGAGCCGATAGATGAAGTATCCAGTCTTCTTTCGGATTTTTCATTATACCTTGAGATTGACATATTTACCGTTATTATTTGATGCGAATTTTATATTTATACTGCATATGAATACAGGCGGTGATTAACACAAAGATGTTCTCGTTAGTCACGTTGATAACGGTTTCTTAACCTGATGGTGTACTGTAAAATTATTATCAACAACAGGGTTTTTATATTTTGTTACATTCACAAATGGGATATGTGTTTTTGTGCCCAGGAGCAGGTTATGACCCAAAATATTTCTTTCAGAAATGCTGCTTTTTATGAGCAAAAATTTGTCATCTCAACCTGCCATTTCACATTTCAGGGGTACAGTCTGTTGCTTAAACAGTACGGTATAGACGCTTCGCACGTTCGTTTTGAGGGGGATGAACCTTCCCGGCAGGATCTGGAAAATATCCTTAGCAGTCAAAACGCTCAAATCTCGGTGTTTCTCGGAAAAGGTGTGGTCTCTCTGCTGGAGAGCCTGAAGCGACTCGCTTGCGTGCTAAATAAACTTCCTGTTATTCGAAAGGTAACCCTGTACGGGGAAATGCCGGATGGCTGGCTGTATCGAACGCTGGGGAATCTGTTAAATAATACTTTCCAGCTTTCATTGATTCGTATAGCCAGCGTGTCTGATGTTATGACCTGTTTTCGTATGCATAATGACGTATTTAAGGATAACTCACGTTCATTGCGTGACCAATACTGGGGGGTGTCTTATCAGGAAAACGTAAAAGGTTTAACCGAAAGAGAGGTAAGCGTTTTATTAAATTTTTATCGCGGAATGTCAGTAAAAGAGCAGTGTGAAAAAATGGGGCTGTCTAATAAAACGGTTTATACCCATCGTAAGGAAGGGGTGAAAAAATTACACCAGATCCGACGCTGGCTGAAAGATCCGCATGCCTTAAGAATCGAAGGAAGCACGGAACGGTTAACGCAAAAAGAAAGTCTCTCTGCCAAAGAGACGACGGTTTATAATGCATTGCTAAAAAGAGAAATATTCCCTGCATATCAGATCATAACCGATCGTTATAAGAAAGGTGTGGGGTTTGAGATACTCATTCGCTGGAATAATAATGGTAAAATTATCAAGCCAGTTAATTTTCTTACTGATATTTCAAGCCAGGAAATATGGCTAAAAATTACTGCGCTAGTGATTCATGCTGCGGTGTCAGGTATTAATAAATATAACGGTAAATATTATTTTTCCGTCAATATCCCCCCGCGACTTGCCTCGGGTAATGCACTTCCCGACATGGCCAAAAAGGCTGTGGCGATGCTGCTCAATCCGCAGTGGGCCGACAAACTGGTCTTTGAATTTGCCGAAGATATTGATGTAACCAAGGATAGGACGATCCCAGAAACCATGCGGCGTTTACGCAATACCGGGTGCCGGCTGTTTCTCGATGACTGCTTTTCCAACCATCAAACCATGTTCCCGGTAAGGCAGGTGCATTTTGATGGATTAAAGCTTGACCGGGATATCGTCGAGCATTTTGTGGCGAATGACAACGATTATAATCTTATTAAAGCAATACAGATATACAGCGATATGACCGGCACGGATTGTATTGCTGAAGGGGTGGATAGCGAAGAGAAGTTTGAAAAGTTAGTCGCCCTTGGGGTTAAAAGTTTTCAGGGCTATTATCTGTCGCGGGCCGTGAAAGAAGACGAATTAGATCGCATGGTCAGATTGTTTAGCTAAAGCGCAAAAATAAAGCCCCGAAGGGCCTTTATTTATTTTCGACCCAGTAACAGGCCGAGAACAATACCTACCGCCCCCGCAGCAATTAAACCCGTCAGGGGATTGTTCCTCACCGCTTCAGTGACATCGGAAACGGCGTCGCTGGCCTGCGCGGCATATTTTTTGGCAGCACCTTTAACCTGATGCTTAGGGGAATCAACGAAATCGCCAAACTGCTGCTGGGCTGAGCCTGCCAGTTCATCGAGTTTATTTTTCGCTTTGTCTTCTGCAAACTGTGTATTTTTATCAGTATTGAAATCAGTCATTTTTGCCTCCTTGTGTTGATAGTATAAGGATAGCCTCTCTTTTGCGTTTTAAGGGACGCAGGGCGGAATTTGGCACAAAATCCTCCTGTTTTCGGATATATCTCTATGCCATAAACCCTTTATTTCTCATTCTCATCCTGACCGTAATACAGTTTCCCAATCCGGATAAGCGGGCGGCCCTGAGATTTGCGGTGCAGGTTACTGTCCCTGAGCGAATACACGCACCCGCAATATTCCTGCTGGTAAAACTGTTCTCGCTTGCTTATCTCAATCATGCGTGAGGAACCGCCCTGTTTGCGCCAGTTGTAGTCCCAGTAGACCATCCCCGGATAGCGCGCTGCCGCACGCTGGCCGCAGTCATTTATCTGCTGCATATTCTTCCAGCGGGAGATCCCTAATGAACTACTGATGACGCGAAAACCATTTTCTGCCGCATACAACGCTGTGCGTTCGAAACGCATATCGAAGCACATGGTGCAGCGGATGCCGCGCTCGGGTTCCCATTCCATGCCCTTAGCGCGTTCAAACCAGTTATCGGTGTCGTAATCGGCATCGACAAACGGCACGCCGTGTTTTTCCGCAAAGCGAATATTCTCCTCCTTACGGATGAGGTATTCCTTTTGCGGATGAATATTGGGGTTATAGAAAAATATGGTGTAATCAATTCCCGACGCCTGGATCGCCTCCATCACTTCTCCCGAGCAGGGGGCGCAGCAGGAGTGCAGCAGCAGTTTGTCGGCACCGTCTGGCAGGGTAAGTTGAGGGCGGATAAAGGGGGTTGTACTCATCGTATCAACTCTATGTGAATGAAATTTATTGAATTGTAGTCCCGTAATCGAAGAAAGTGAACGTTCAGGTCAAACCTCGGCGAACGTAAACATACACGTTTCTTTTATATGGCTCCGATCACGTCACCTCATATTCCCCCGATCCTGCGACGACTCACAGCAATCATGCATTGACCGAAGGAATAAATTCGACATAATTTATTTCTGTGGTGAATCCTCTTTGACGAGAGGGCGTTTCGGACTACTGCTGTCCGCAGGTATACACGCGTTTTTGCTTACCTGGGGAGAGTCACTGGGATGCACCCGACGCCACGATTCTTTCTTTAATTTTTTATCCCATTGGAAGGGTATAGAGTGCACAAGTTTAATTCCTCTCTTCTTGCGATTTTTTTGCTGACAGGTTGTAGTTCCGATCTGGTTCTTAGCCCACCTCAAAAACCTGAATACAAGGCAATGCCAGAGATAACCCAGTCTGTGACGCCATCCCAACAGCGTGCGATCATGGCTGGTGAGAGGCCTGATTGGTCAGAAAGGACGCCAGTCGGCACCATGAAACGATATTGATAAATACCTAACGACCAGGGCTGCCATTCGGTGGCCTTTTTTATTGTGATGAATGAGCGGGATGTGATGGCCGCAGCCAAAACGCAGAAGGCATGGTGAAAACGACCCTGCGCCTGGCGTTGATAATCACCAGACGTGTGGAATGCAACTGAATCAAGTTAATGTTCTATATGCTTATTTTATCAATGCACCAATTCTTGATAAGATTGTTCCTAATTTTTACTGATGGAATAGGGACATGAAAAAAATTGTTGGCGTGATATTACTTTCCTGCTTACTTGCCGGTTGCGATAAACCTAAAATTGACTCATCAACTGATGATGCAATGAAATCGTCTATAGCTAAAGTCAGAGAGTCACTTCCGGAGAATAAGCGGGAGGAGTTTGATAGCGCTCTGCAAGTTGTGGCATTCAGTAACATCAACATGGCTGATCTCATGCATGCCTCATCAGACAATGACAAAGAAGACCTCAGTAAAAAGATGCGCGAACCCCTGTCGGGAAAGACTGCTGAGGAAGTCATTTCTTATGCTCAGAAAGTAACAGCTGAGAGAGAGCTTAAGCAGAAAGAACAGGCAATTCAGGAAATTAAAACGCTAGAAAAGAAAAAAGCTGACTCAGATATGGCTAAAGAAGAGCTGAAGAAAATCCAGGTTTTATCAGCCAAATTTACCAGGGAGCCTGAGGAAGACGGTGAGCCACAACCCGTAATTAGACTGGTTGTAAAAAACAAGAGTGAAAACGTTATTTCCAGAGCCTACCTGCATGGAGTGATAGCAAGCAGCGGACACTCAGACCCCTGGTTGGAAAGTAAGTTCTTTTACGATATTCCTGACGGGCTTAAACCGAATGAAGAAGCTACATGGGCTCTGGCTCCGCCTAAAAATTCTGAATGGGGTCAACTTTATGCCCCAAGCGACGCTGTTTTCACTGTGACGGTCATGAGAGTAGACGGTACTGATAAGCAGGCGTTGTTTGATGCAACAATGTTTACAGAGGAAGACAGTAACAAGCTTGATGAACTGAAGAAAAAATACCCGTGACTTTTAGCTAAAAAAATGACCCGCTTAGGCGGGTTTTTTACGTCCGGAGGAAACGTGGCGACAGATATATTCATCTGGTGAACCCAGATACGGGCAGAAAGGGAAGGGAAGTTTAGCCACACGATTCGCTCTGCATCCTTTGGTCGTGGTTATGAGCAAATCGCAGGAAATGAATTAACCCTGAGCAGCAATTCTGGCGGATGAGCCTCTCAGCTAACTATACGATAACCACGTCAAACCTAATGTTTACATAAAGCTGTTTTAAAAGATACAATACCCCCCTATAGTATCAGGAGGGCGTATGCCGCATTCACCCGCAGATAAAAAACGTATTCTGACGCGCGTCCGCCGCATTCGAGGGCAGGTTGATGCTCTTGAGCGTGCACTGGAATCGGGCGACCCCTGTCTGGCCATCCTGCAGCAAATTGCCGCCGTGCGCGGTGCTGCGAATGGGCTGATGGGCGAAATGGTTGAAATTCACCTCAAAGATGAGCTGGTGACCGGGGAAACAACGCCGGACCAGCGGGCCGTTCGCATGGCAGAAGTCGGCCATTTGCTGCGCTCTTATCTAAAATAAACCCACAGACCTCACAATAAGGGAAGAGACATTATGAAATCTCGCGCTGCTGTCGCATTTGGCCCCGGCCAGCCGCTCAAAATCGTTGAAATCGACGTGGCTCCGCCGAAGAAAGGCGAAGTCCTGATCAAAATTACCCATACCGGCGTGTGCCATACCGATGCGTTTACCCTTTCGGGTGACGATCCTGAAGGCGTGTTCCCGGCGGTACTCGGCCACGAAGGCGGCGGGATTGTGGTGGAAGTCGGCGAGGGTGTGACCAGCCTGAAGCCGGGTGACCATGTGATCCCGCTGTACACGGCAGAATGTGGTGAGTGTAAGTTCTGTAAATCCGGCAAAACTAACCTCTGCCAGGCGGTTCGCGCTACTCAGGGTAAAGGTCTGATGCCAGACGGTACCACTCGCTTCTCCTATAACGGCGAGCCGATCTATCACTACATGGGCACCAGTACCTTCAGCGAATACACCGTGTGCGCGGAAATTTCGCTGGCGAAAGTGAACCCACAGGCGCCGCTGGATAAGGTTTGCCTGCTGGGCTGCGGCGTAACCACCGGGATTGGCGCGGTGCATAACACCGCAAAAGTGAAAGAGGGCGACACCGTTGCGGTGTTCGGTCTCGGCGGTATCGGTCTGGCGGTTATCCAGGGGGCGGTGCAGGCAAAAGCGGGTCGTATTATCGCTGTCGATACTAACCCGGAGAAATTCACCCTGGCAGGCGAAATGGGTGCCACTGATTTCGTGAACCCGAAAGACTACGATAAGCCGGTTCAGGATGTGATCGTTGAGATGACCGATGGCGGCGTTGACTTCAGCTTCGAATGTATCGGTAACGTTAACGTGATGCGTTCCGCGCTTGAATGCTGCCACAAAGGCTGGGGTGAGAGCATCATCATTGGCGTTGCCGGTGCGGGCCAGGAGATCAAAACCCGTCCATTCCAGTTGGTGACCGGCCGTGTGTGGCGTGGTTCAGCGTTTGGCGGCGTGAAAGGGCGCACCCAGCTTCCGGGCATGGTGGAAGATGCAATGGTCGGGAAAATTCAGCTCGACCCGTTCATTACCCATCGCCTGCCGCTGGAGCAAATCAACGACGCGTTCGATTTGATGCACGAAGGTAAGTCCATCCGTACCGTGATTCACTTCGGCGACAAGTAACTCTTCTGCCAGCGGTTTTTTTGCCGCTGGCGTTTCCTGCATAATCTTCTCTAAAGTGTGACCTGCCTTGCGCTTTTAGCCGTAAGCTAATCTCCAGCCGTGCCGATGACTATTTTACAGGCGTGTTTTTACGCATCTTACCTACAAGAGAGTCGACGGTCATGGACAACACAACAACGATGCAGGCGCAGCGCACGCTGAGCTTTTTGCATCATATCAGGCTGGTTCCGCTGTTTTCCTCCATTCTCGGTGGCATTATTTTGCTGTTCGCCTTGAGCTCAGGTCTGGCGGGCTATTTCCTGCTGCAGGCAGACGCCGATCAGCAGGATGTCACATCAGAAATTCAGGTGCGTATGGGGCTGTCGAACAGTTCTAACCATCTTCGCACCGCGCGTATCAATATGATCCACGCTGGCGCGGCCAGCCGTATCGCTGAGATGGATGCAATGAAGCAGAACATCAGCGAGGCGGAAAAACGTATTAAGCAGTCTCAGGATGGCTTTAATGCGTACATGAACCGCCCCGTTCGTACGGCGGAGGATGAAGCGCTGGATGCCGAACTGAAAACACGCTTTGACGCCTATATCGCGGGCCTTCAGCCGATGGTTAAATTTGCCAAAAACGGCATGTTTGAAGCGATCATTAACCATGAAAACGAATCCGCGCGCCCGCTGGATGACGCCTATAACGCCGTCCTGCTGAAGGCGATTAAGATCCGTACCGATCGGGCCAATGCCCTGACGGCGCAGGCGCACAGCCGCACGCAGCTAGGCCTGATGTTTATGGTCGGGGCGTTTGCCCTGGCGCTGGTGTTGACCGCGCTGACCTTTATCGTGCTGCGCCGCACGGTCATCAATCCGCTTCAGCGTGCTGCTACGCGAATCGAGAACATTGCAAAAGGCGACCTGACGATGCCGGATGATGTCGCCGGGCGCAGCGAAATTGGCCGACTGACGCGCGACCTGCAAACCATGCAGCACTCGCTGGAGACCACGGTTGGCACCGTACGCCAGGGGGCGGAAGAGATCTATCGTGGAACCAGTGAAATCTCGGCTGGCAACACCGATCTCTCATCCCGTACCGAACAGCAGGCGGCCGCCATTGAGCAGACTGCCGCAAGTATGGAACAGCTGACCGCGACGGTGAAACAAAATGCCGATAACGCGCACCATGCCAGCAAGCTGGCGGAAGATGCCTCCGGTAAAGCCAGCCGTGGCGGCCAGATGGTCTCCGGCGTGGTGAAAACGATGAGCAATATCTCCACCAGTTCGAAGAAGATCTCTGAGATTACTGCAGTAATTAACAGCATTGCGTTCCAGACCAATATCCTGGCGCTCAATGCGGCAGTAGAAGCAGCGCGTGCGGGTGAACAAGGACGCGGCTTTGCGGTGGTGGCGAGCGAAGTGCGCACCCTGGCGAGCCGAAGTGCAAATGCCGCGAAAGAGATTGAAAGCCTGATCAACGAGTCGGTTTCCCTGATCGATCAGGGTTCCGGTGAAGTGGTCGCCGCAGGCAACACCATGAACGACATCGTCGATGCGGTGAAACGCGTCACCGATATTATGCTGGAAATTGCCGCCGCCTCCGACGAACAGAGCCGCGGTATCGAGCAGGTCAGCCAGGCGATTTCGGAGATGGACAAAGTAACGCAGCAGAACGCCTCGCTGGTGGAAGAAGCCTCTGCGGCGGCGGCCTCCCTGGAAGAACAGGGCGCGCGTCTGACCGAGGCAGTCGGGGCATTTCGTCTGAGTGGCGCTAAGCCTGGCCGTTCAGTCTCGTCTGCGCCAGCGGTGAAAAACGCACCTTTACGTCCTGCGCCTGCGGTGTCGGGTGATAACTGGGAAACGTTCTGAGTCGTCCGGGGTAAACGGGTGAAAAAAAGGGACCGTCAGGTCCCTTTTTTATGGCGTTACTGCTTATCCGGCAGCGCGTAGGCAATCACGTAATCACCGCGATCCGGCGACTGACGGGCACCACCCGCGTTAATGATGATGTACTGCTTACCGGTTTTCGGTGAAACATAGGTCATCGGTCCGGACTGGCTACCGACCGGCAGACGGTCTTTCCAGATCTCTTTCCCGGTGGCGGTATCAAACGCGCGCAGGTAGAAATCCTGAGTGCCGGCAAAGAACAGCAAACCGGACTGGGTAGCGAGGGACGCGCCCAGGGTCGGCATACCGATTGGGATCGGCATATGCATGCGAATGCCAAGCGGGCCAGTATCTTCCACCGTACCGACCGGAACCTGCCACACCAGCTTGCCTGATTTCAGGTCAACGGCTGACATGGTGCCAAACGGTGGCTTCTGACACGGAATGCCCAACGGCGACAGGAAGCGTTCACGCATAGCCCCGAACGGTGTACCATCCATAGGCACAATACCCATCTCGATGCCGCTTGCGTTTTTCGCCACGTTGGCACGCGGTACCATGTAGTTTGCCAGTCCCAGGCGCATATCGTTAACGAACATCAGGCTGTTGTTCGGGTCGATTGAGACGCTGCCCCAGTTCATCCCGCCGAGGGAGCCCGGGAACTGCAGGGAACGGTCGAGACCCGGTGGGGTGAAGACGCCCTGGTGACGCATCTCTTTAAACTGAATGCGGCACAGCAGCAGGTCGACTGGTGTCGCCCCCCACATATCCGATTCGGTCAGCGTCTGGTTGCCAATCATCGGCATGCCAACAGAGTACGGTTGGGTCGGGGAGTAACGTTCACCTTCAACGTTACCGGCCGGTACCGGGCGCTCTTCCACTTTCGCCACGGGCTTGCCGGTTTCGCGGTTGAGCATAAAGATCATGCCCTGTTTGCTGGTCTGCACCAGCACCGGCGTGGTGCCACCTTTACCGTCGGGTAAATCGTACAGCAGCGGCTGGGAAGGGAGATCAAAGTCCCACAGGTCGTGGTGGGTGGTCTGGAAATGCCAGCGCACCTGACCGGTGGCGGCGTCCACCGCCACGATGGAGGAGCTGTACTTGTCATCCAGCGCCGTACGCTCACCTGCCCAGAAATCTGGCGTGGCGTTGCCGGTTGGCAGATAGATCAGGTTCAGTTTTGCATCGTAAGACATGGCAGACCAGACGTTCGGCGTGCCGCGTGTATAGGTCTGTCCTTCCGGTGGAAGGCCGGTCAGCTGCGGATTACCCGGATCCCATGCCCATGCCAGCTTACCGGTATGAACGTCATAAGCACGCACGACGCCCGGCGGTTCACCGGTGGAGAAGTTATCCGCGATACGACCGCCGACCACCACCACATTTCCCGCGACCAGCGGCGTGGAGGTCTGCTGATAGTAGCCCGGCTTGATTTCCCCCATCCCGATGCTCAGGTCAACGGTGCCACGATCGCCAAAGTCTTCACAGACTTTGCCGTTATCCGCATTGATGGCAATCAGTCGCGCATCGGTGGTCGGCAGGAACAGACGACGAGGGCAGGCCGCAGGCTGTGCATCTGCCTGTGACGTTGTCACGCTGCTGTGGTCTTCAAAATAACCCAGACCGCGGCAACGCTGCCAGTTCGGTGCCGAGGCTTTCGCGTCGTAACGCCATTTCTCTTTACCGGAGTCGACGTCCAGCGCCAGGACTTTACTGTACGGCGTACAGACATACAGCGTGTCACCAATTTGCAATGGGGTGTTCTGATCTTCCGCACCGGAGCCGTTGCTCTGAGGAATATCCCCCGTGTGGGCAACCCAGGCCACCTTCAGATCGTTCACGTTTTGTTTGTTAATTTGATCGAGGGCGGCGAAGCGGTCACCGTGGGTGGTATTGCCCCAGTGCGCCCAGTTTTTCTGCTCCTGACCCGGTGCGACCGGTTTTACCGGTACCGGCTCATTCGCCGCCACCAGCGTTTGCGGCTTGAACATCCAGCCGAGGCTCACCAGCATCACGACCGCCAGAACGGCCGCGACGCCAAACGCCGGTGCTTTGTTCGGGGCGTTGTGGTTTGCTGCGCGCATAAACGGCCAGACGATGGCACAGAGGAAGGCCAGCACGGCAAACGTAAAGAGGCGCGAGAAGAGCGGCCAGAAATCCCATCCGGCATCGCTGACGGCCCAGAACAGCGAGGCGATAAACGCGATGCCATAGAGGACGATCCCGCTGGCGCGGTTGATGAAAATCAGAACGGCGGCAATCACCATCGCCACGCCCATGATCAGGAAGTACCCACTTCCGCCTACGGTAACAAGCTTTAAACCTAAGCCGCCAACAGCCAGACCGATGAGCGTCATCAGTCCGGCAAGGAGCCACTGCAGGATACGGGGTATCCCACGTGGCGCGCTGCCAAATGCCATTTCTGTCTCCTTTAAATCCCCCGCGTTGCGGAACGGTGCCGAATATGTACCAATTGGGTAATAATCGCGGAGGGGGATGAGGTTTTATACGGTTTATCCGCATTATGTGCGGTTGAATTCCTGTTTAACAAATAGCATGCGAACCATTTGGTGAATTCGAGGCTATGATAAAACTGTTAAATTGTTTTACGCAATTGTTAATGGATGATTTCGCATTTTTTGACCACAGAAACAAAAAACCCGTCGACAGGACGGGTTAGTGGGTGAGGTTGTAAAGGCGTCTCAGGCAGGCATGGATTTGCGGATGGCGCTGAGCAGCGTCTGCGCACCCGGGGAGAGCGGGGTATCCACGCGGGTTAATATACCGATAGGTTCGCCCGCACCTGGCGACGTCACCGGCAGTGCGGTAAGCGTGCCCTGGCGGAGATCATCTTTCACCGCGCCGGAGGGAACGAACCAGACGTAGTCATAATCCACCGTAAGCTGGCGCGAAAGCGAGGCCGACAGCGTTTCGATGCAACCTGAAGGCAGTGAGCAGCCCTGCATCTGCAGCAGTGTCTCAGCGTTCTGACGCGGAACGGTGCCTTTTGGGGATACTACCACCGGCCACTCCATCACGCGGCTTAACGTCACCGTATCCTGCAGCAGAGGGTGACCGGGACGCACGACCAGCTTCAGGGATTCCAGGAACAACAGCTCGTAGTTAAGCCCGCCCATAAGCTCGGGGTCGGACATGCGCCCGATACCGAGATCCAGTTCGCCGGATTTTAGCCCGGCGAGCAGCATGGTGTTATTCATGGTGGCAACCTGAATAGTGGTATGCCGCTGATGTTTGTGGAACTGTCCAATGACCGGGGGCAGAATGCCGAGCGCCGCCGTTGGCAGGGCACCCACGCGCACAATCTCCGTGGCGTGCTCCTCTTTGCGGTTGAGCGACTGTCCGGCAGTATTCAGCGCATCGAGAACCTTGACGGCGTGCGTTAGGAATTGTTCACCTACGAGGGTGAGTTGTGCCCCCAGCCGACCGCGGTCGAAGAGACGGGTTCCGGTGAGTTGTTCCAGCTCGTTCAGCGTTTTGGAGAGCGCAGGCTGGCTTAGGTTGAGAGTTTCAGCCGCTCGCCCCAGCGTTCCCTGTTGAGCGACGGCCACAAATGTATGCAAATGGCGCAAGCGTATGCGCTGACTGAACAGACCATTTTTTTCCATAGGCGATGTTAAAAACAGAGCGATGCGGGTGACAAGCTAAGTTGTTTAATTTTGATAACTTGATAGCAAAATATTTTTAACATTTGATCTGTTTGAGTTACAACATGTTTTTTGGCAGGGGGGAGAGGAAGAACGTCCTTGTTCTTTTCGTGCACATTGAGAGCGTTACGTCAGTGTATAGCCGGGTTAAATCACGCCATCACCGCCGTCAGAGCACCATACCTGACCGGAGGTAAATGAACATTCATCCGAGGCCAGCGTGACATAGAGCGGTGCGATTTCAACAGGTTGACCCGGACGCCCCAGCGGGGTATCGCCACCAAACTCTTTCACTTTTTCCATCGGCTGGCCGCCGCTGGATTGCAGCACCGTCCAGTAAGGACCCGGGGCAACCGCGTTAACGCGTATTCCTTTTGGACCAAGCTGTTTCGCTAAGGATTTGGTGAACACCGCCAGACAGGCTTTTGTCTGGGCATAATCCAGCAGCACAGGGCTGGGCTTAACCGCCTGGACCGAGGAAGTATTAATGATAGAGGCCGACGGTTTGAGATGGCGCAGCGCCGCTTTGGTTATCCAGAAAGGCGCATAGACATTGGTTTTGAAGGTCGCGTCAAAATCTTCCGTGGTAAGCTCTTCAAGGGATTCCCGGTATTGCTGACGACCAGCGTTATTCACCAGAATGTCCAGTCCCCCCAGTTTGGCCACCGCCTCTTCTACCAGATTCTGGCAGAACGTCTCATCACGTATGTCACCCGGCAGCGCGACGGCAATGCGTCCTTCCGCTTTGATAAGCTCAATGACGTCAACCGCGTCTTTCTCTTCTTCAGGCAGATAGTTAATTGCGACGTCAGCCCCTTCACGGGCGTAAGCGATCGCGACTGCGCGACCAATACCGGAGTCGCCTCCGGTGATCAATGCTTTCTTGCCGGCAAGGCGGCCATGCCCTTTATAGCTCGTTTCCCCGTGGTCGGGTACGGGTTGCATTTCTGATGCCAGTCCCGGCGGCGTTTGCGGTTGCTCCGGGAAAGGGGGTTGCGGGTAAGCGTTCTGACGTTGTGTAGTATCACTCATAGCTGACTCCTTAAGCCAAGGGGTGAGATTTGATGGATAGTTGCAGCGTTAACGCTTCGCTGAATTATTTCTGCAAATGATCGACGCGCACGACAGGCGGCGATGATTTCTTATCAAACGATCCGTTGATACTGATCATCTGATCGGGTTTTACTGTTCTGCCGTCGAATACTGCCTGGGGAATAATAACGTCTATTTTTCCGGTTTTATCCTGGAATACAAACTTATCGCCGCTACCGTCAATAAGGTTTCCACGTAATGAAATAGTCGCACCATCATGCATTTCTTTTGCATGATCGATGGTCATAATTCGTGCGTCATCGGTTCCACGATAACCGCTATCCAGTGCGTGCGGCGGTGGCGGTGCTTCACCTTTTTGTAACCCGCCGTTATTATCTGCCCATGCGGCCGGTACCAGAAATATCAAAAAAGCGGAAATAAGCGATAATTTCATCTGATATCCTTCATTTTGTGTGTCTTGACTTATTAAGTATTGTTGCTATTCCTTTATGTGGCAAATGTGATAAGTCTTAAAAACATTCGCTTTTGAAATCAAAAATATCGGTTAATAAGCGAAACGGTGATAGCCGCCATGAAGCGTCAAAGTGATAAGCTACCTGGGATAGATGAGAATTACCGATTGCTGACGTTTGAATATGGATTTCGTCAGGTGGGTTTTATTGTCCTGCTGGCCATTATCGTTGCGGCGATAGCGGGCTTCTTTTCAAGCGGAGTGGTGAGTGATACGCAAAGAACAAACTCGGCAAAGTCGCTGACCATCAACTACGAGCGCTTTGGCCGACGCCAGACGGAGTCGAAGATCCACCTTTCATTCCCGGTCAGAACAGAAGGGAAATACACCCTGAGTGTGACCAGTGAGAGCAACGATGTTTACGAGCCAGGAAGCGTTTGGCCGCAACCGGACAGCATGTTCAGTCGCGGGAATACGCTCTTTTTTGTTTATAACAACCTGAAAATGTCCGACAACTTCTCTGTCTTACTTTTCACGACCCCTGCACGCGCAGGTAAATGGGACAATGTCGTTCGCATAAACAACGAGCCGGAAATCCCTTTCTGGCAATTTATTTACCCGTAGGAGGCTGATATGGATATGGTCTTTCGTGCGCTGGCTATTTACCTGTTCCTCGTCGTGGTATTTAAAGTTGCCGGACGACGCGCTTTGCTGCAGATGACCAGCTTTGATCTGATTCTCCTGTTAATTATCAGTGAGGCGACGCAACAGGCGCTGCTCGGGGAAGATTTTTCGGTCACCGGCGCAATGATTACCATTACCACGCTGGTGGTAGTGGATATTATCTTTGGGATAATGAAAAAATATTTCTCACCGGTAGAAAATATTCTTGATGGTACTCCGGTGATATTGGTTGAGAACGGCGTGCCGTTAGCAGATAAACTCAAAAAAGTCGACGTTTCCTGTGATGATATTTTGGTATCAGCACGCCAGAATAATGGTGTTACGCAGCTGAGTGAAATTAAATATGCCATTCTTGAGCGCAATGGTCATATTTCAATCATTCCTTTTGAGAAGTAAGAGGCCACGAAATGAGCAACCTTCACCATGATAACAATTATACCGTCGCCGAACTGACCAAAAAAGTGGCGAGCAAATTGACAGACTTAGGGCTTCGCTTAACCACGGCAGAATCCTGCACCGGCGGAAAACTCTCCGTCGCCCTTTGTGCTGAAGAGAACACGGCCGAATTTTATGATGTCGGCCTGGTCGTGTTCAGTGACGGCGCAAAAGAGCGCATTCTGGGCGTGCGTCCTGAGACCCTTGAACGGTATACGGCCGTGAGTGAACAGACGGTGACCGAAATGGCCGCCCGGATCCTGGAGATTGCCCAGGCGGATGTCAGTATTGCCATCAGCGGTTATGCCGGGCCAGAAGGGGGCGACGATGGCACGGCGGCAGGGACCGTTTGCTTCGCCTGGAACCTTCGCGGACACACGGAAACCCGTACCGTCCTGTTTTCCGGCGACTGCCAGGATGTGGTTGAGAAGGCGGTGCAGTATTCATTGTCTGAATTAGTGACCAGATTATCAGGCTGGGATAACGAGTAAATTAACGCGGAGGTTCTATGGCTGTGATTGTCATTACCGGCGGTACGGCGGGTGTGGGAAAGGCAACGGCGCTGCACTTCGCAAAGGCAGGCTACGATGTGGGCATTATTGCCCGCGATGAGACAAGCCTGCACTCGACCCAGGAGGAGTTAACGCGATTTGGCGTCAAAGCCTGTGCGGTACAGGCGGATGTCGCCGACAGCCAGGCGGTGGTGGACGCGGCAAACGAGATTGAATATCGCCTCGGCGCGATTGATGTGTGGGTTAACAATGCGATGGGTGCGGTGCTGGCACCGTTTCGTACCCTGACGCCGGATGAATTTCGCCGCGTCACTGACGTGACCTATCTTGGCTTCGTAAACGGAACCCGCGCCGCGCTGGAATTGATGGTGCCACGCGATCGCGGCGTGATTATTCAGGTCGGGTCCGCGCTGGCCTACCGCTCGATCCCGTTGCAATCGGCCTACTGCGGCGCCAAAGCGGCGATTCGGGGATTCACCGATGCGGTGCGCACGGAACTGATGCATGAGAACAGCCGGGTGCAGCTTTCAATGGTGCAGATGCCGGGGCTGAATACACCGCAGTTTGACTGGGCAAGAAACAAATTCGCCTGGGCTATGCGTCCGGTTCCGCCAGTGTTTGAGCCTGAAGTTGCCGCGAGCGCGATTTTTAAGGTCGCGCAAAAACCGGTGCGCGAACTGTGGGTGGGCAGCAGTACCATTCAGTCGATCGTCGGACAATTCCTCTTCCCGGGTTTCCTGGACCGGCTGATGGTGAAGAAGGCCTGGGAAGGTCAGATGACTGACGATCTGAATGACCGGGATCGCCAGGATTATCTCGACCAGCCGGTCAACGACCTGCACAAAATCCATGGGCGTTTTACCCCGGAAGCGAAAAACCGCGCCACGGCGATCACGTCAGGTGTGCCCGGGAAAGTCCTGTTAGGCTCCCTCGCGGTGGCGGGCGTTGTGCTGACGCGGCTCATGACCCGGCGTAAAAGGTAATCAGCGCAGCGCGCTACGGTTAGTCCAGAACCAGCGATAGCCGTAGCCGCTGAGGGTAAGCTGGACGGTTTTGCCACAGATCAGCGCGTCGTCATAGCGTTTATCCGCCAGGCAGGCGGTCCAGGTGGCGTGACGGATCCCGCGGGCGGTAAACTGGACCGGCTTGTCGCTAAAGTTAACGAAGGTCAGGATACTGCGCGCTTCGGCCTCGTAATAAATGCCCAGTACCGCGTCATCATCAATATTGATGAGACGAAACGGTGCGACAGCAATCTCCGGAAATTCAGAGCGCGTATTGGCCATGTCGATGATCCGGTGCAGCAGGGAATTGCGGTGCAGCAGGGAATCGGCCACGTTGATTTTCTGATAACGCCAGGGACCGCGATCGATGATTGGGGCGATAAACCGCTCAGGATCCGCTGCTGAAAAGCCACCGCCCTCTGACCCCGCCCACTGCATTGGCGTACGCACGGCATAGCGCTCTTCCAGCGTCAGATCATCACCCATGCCAATCTCATCGCCGTAGCGCATGACCGGCACGCCTGGGAGTGAGAAGAGCACCGCGTGGCAGAACGCCAGCCGTTTTTTATCGCCCTTTAACATCGGTGCCAGACGGCGTCGTATCCCGCGCTGGTAGACGTTCATCTCTTCGTCAGGGGCGAAGGTGTCGACCACAATCTGTTTCTCTTTTTTACCGATCCCTTCCAGATCCAACTCATCGTGGTTGCGCAGCCAGTTGGCAAAGCAGCACGAGTCAGGCGGGACAATCATCTTCTTTATGGCATTGCGCAGCGGTCGGGCGCTTTTCCTGGCAAGGCTGACGTAGAAATACTTATTGAGCCAGAAATTCAGCACCAGATTCAGACGGTTATTTTCGCCGAAATAGTCTTTATACGCCTCCACGTCGACGTCCACCTCACCGAGCAGGATCGCTTCCGGATTACGTGCTTCAATAAGGCGGCGCATATGCTCCAGGATCCATAACCCCTTTTTCTCGTCACCGCCGCCTGCCTGCGCGGTCAGGTGCGTTGCGGCATCAAGGCGAAATCCCGACACCCCGAGCTTGAGCCAGAAGAGGATAATATTTTCGATCTCGTTGAGCAGCGCGGGGCAGGTCAGATTCAGGTCGGGCTCGTGGTGATAGAACATATGTCGGTAGTATTGCCCGGCCTCGTCATCCCATGTCCAGACGCTCTCTTCCACGCCGGGAAACATCGGGGAGGTATCGTCCTCGTTATTATCCGACCAGATATAGTAGTCACGAAAAGGTGAAGTTGGGTTGCGGCGCGCCTGCTGAAACCAGGGATGGGCGTCCGAGGTGTGCTGAATCAACAGCTCAATAATGACCTGCATACCCAGCTCCCGGGCCTGTTCAATAAAGGCGATAATGTCGGCCAGCTTTCCGAAGCGAGGATCAACCTGCAGATGGTCGCTGACGTCGTAGCCTTCATCCAGAAACGGGGTGAGGTAGAAAGGGGTGATCCAGATAACCGTCGCCCCCATGCGGCGAATGTAGCGCAGCTTTGCGCCAATCCCGGCGATGTCCCCGCAACCATCGCCGTTTAAATCATAAAAGAGTGCAGTATCAATCTGATAAATAATGGCTCGGGTATGCCAGTCTGCCATAGTTCACCTCAGTGATAACCTTCCGTGTCGGAAACTTTGCCCCGGAAAACGTAGTAGCTCCAGGCGGTGTACACCAGAATCACCGGAATAATCAGTAACGTTCCGACCAGCATAAACAGCTGGCTGGCCGGTGGTGCCGCAGCCTCCCACAGGGTAATGTGCGGCGGAATAATGTTAGGCCACAGGCTAATTCCCAGACCGCTAAATCCGAGGAAGATCAGCCCAAGGGTCAGCAGGAAGGGACGCGAGTGGCTGGCCGGGTTGCGCGTCAGTCGCCAGATCCACAGGCTAAACACGCCTACCAGCAGGGGAACCGGCAGGAACCAGATGAAGTTGGGGAAGGTAAACCAGCGGTCGGCAACGTACTGCCAGCCGAGCGGCGTCCAGATACTCACCACCGCGATCACCACCACCAGCGCCAGCAGCACGTGCCGGGTCAGTTCACGCATGCGGTTTTGCAACGCGCCTTCACTTTTCATGATAAGCCACGTGGTACCGAGCAGGGTGTAGGCCACTACCAGCCCGATGCCGCAGAAAAGATTGAAGGGCGTTAGCCAGTCAAGGGCGGAGCCGACAAAGCGCCGGCCCTCAACGTCAAAGCCGTTAATCACTGCTCCCACCACCACCCCCTGGCTGAAGGTGGCAAGCAAAGAGCCGCCGGCGAAGGCGTAGTCCCAGAATTTGCGGTGCGAAGGCGTTGCCTTAAAGCGGAACTCAAAGGCCACGCCGCGAAAGATAAGGCCAATTAACATGGCGGTAAGAGGGATGGTCAGCGCATCGATAATCACCGCATAGGCCAGCGGAAACGCGCCGAATAACCCCGCACCGCCGAGCACCAGCCAGGTCTCGTTGCCGTCCCACACCGGCGCTACGCTGTTGACCATTACGTCACGCTCTCTGGCATCGCCCACGAAGTTAAAAAGCAGCCCGATGCCCAAATCAAAGCCATCCATGATGATATACATCAGCGTGGCGAATACGATGATGGCAAACCAGATAACTGAGATATCGACGCCCATCAGTTTCTCTCCTGTTCCGGAACAGACTCAGCGGCAGACAGCGGACGGGCAGGGGTGCCCGAGGTATTTGACGTCAAGGTATCAACGGGCTGCGGACCTTTCTTGATAAGCCGAATCAGGTAGACGTAGCCCACGCCAAACACCGACGAATAGACCACAAAGAAGGACAGCAGGCTGATGCTCATCTGCAGCGTGCTGTGCAGCGAGACCGCGTCGATCGTGCGCAGATAGCCATACACCACCCACGGCTGACGACCCACTTCGGTGGTGACCCAGCCAGCCAGCAGCGCCAGTAGGCCCGCCGGTCCCATGCACAGCGCGAACCAGTGGAAGGGCCGCGACTGGTAGAGTCGATGGCGATAGCGTAGCCAGACGCTGACCAGACCCAGCGTGATCATCAGCAGACCCATGCCGACCATAATGCGGAATGACCAGAAAACAATCGGTGAGTTCGGGCGATCTTCTTTCGGGAAGTCTTTCAGTGCCGGGACCTGTTTATCCAGGCTGTGGGTCAGAATCAGACTGCCAAGGGCAGGAATTTCCAGCGCGTAGCGGGTGCGTTCCTGCTCCATATCCGGCAGGCCAAACAGCAGCAGCGGTGTCGCTTCGCCTGGCGGGTTCTCCCAGTGACCTTCGATGGCGGCAATTTTGGCCGGCTGGTGTTCGAGGGTATTCAGGCCATGCATATCACCGACGACGGCCTGAATGGGCGCGACCAGCAGGGCCATCCACATCGCCATGGAAAACATGGTGCGTATCGCGGGCGTGTCGTTGCCGCGCAGCAGATGCCATGCGCCCGACGCCCCCACAAACAGCGCGCTGCTCAGGAACGCGGCGATAGCCATGTGAATGAGACGGTAAGGGAAGGAGGGGTTAAAAATGATGGCCAGCCAGTCCTCCGGAATGACCTGACCATTCTGAATACTGAACCCCTGGGGCGTGTGCATCCAGCTGTTGGAGGCGAGGATCCAGAAGGTGGACATCAGCGTACCCAGCGCGACCATGCAGGTCGAGAAGAAGTGCAGGCCCGGGCCGACCTTGTTCCAGCCGAACAGCATCACGCCAAGAAAACCGGCTTCGAGGAAGAAGGCGGTTAAGACTTCATAGGTCAGGAGGGGGCCGGTAATACTGCCGGCAAACTGTGAGAATCCGCTCCAGTTAGTGCCGAACTGATAGGCCATGACCAGACCGGAAACGACCCCCATACCGAAGTTAACGGCAAATATCTTTAGCCAGAAATGGTACAGCGAGCGCCACACCTCATTTTTGGTGCGAAGCCACATCCCTTCGAGCACCACCAGATAGCTGGCAAGACCGATGGTGATCGCCGGGAATAGAATATGAAACGAGACGGTAAAAGCGAACTGGATTCTGGCGAGGTGAAATGCGTCGAGTTCGAACATGGTCCGTACCTCTGGAACTGTTGCGCACGAGGATTGCCAGGCAGTCCGGGGCTGCCTGGCAAAATCGGTTACGGTTTTTTCTTCCCGGCACCCAGTTCGGCGCCGGTCAGCGGGTCGGAATGTGGATCGGACTTCGTGCGGGCCGACATCGCTTTGACCAGCGTGGCCTGTTCGGTCGTCAGCGTCACGCTTGCACTCCCATCTCCGCCGTCAACGGCAGGTTGGGGGGATTCAACGTAGTCGAAATGTTTATCGCTGTTCCAGCTTCCGCGAACCTCTCCACCTTCAGACATATTGTAGTACTTGTTGGTGTATTCCTCGATTGGCGGCAGTTTTCCCGGAGGGAAATTATTACGAATGGACTGAAGCGCCTTCTCAAAGGAGAGCTGATGCGCCGCCTCACGCGTCATCAGAAACGCCAGCGCATCCTTCACGCCCGGATCGTCCGTGACGTTAATCAGCCGTTCATAGATGATCTTCGCTCGGGCCTCGGCAGCCACATTTGAGCGCAGATCGGCGGTCGGCTCGCCAATGGTGTCGACATAAGCCGCCGTCCAGGGCACCCCGGCGGAGTTGGTCAACGGAGTACCGCCACCGTAAAGCAGGGAGGTGATATGGCTGTCGTTACCGTTTTCGGTCATGGACCGATACAGCTCGGCTTCATTTTCCACCCCCTCCGCCAGTGCGCCTTTAGCCCCTTTATTAAGCATACCCACCAGGGTACCGATAATTTCAAGGTGGCTTAACTCTTCGGTCGCGATATCCATCAGCATATCTTTACGACCCGGGTCGTCATCACTCAACCCCTGAGTAAAGTAACGGCAGGCGGCGGCCAGCTCGCCCTGAGGACCGCCGAATTGTTCCAGTAATAAATTGGCAAGGCCGGGATTCGGTTCGGCAACCCGAACCGTATATTGTAATTGTTTGACGTGTCGAAACATGTCTTCTCTCCTGAGGTTATTTTTTTGCTTCGACACCGGATGCGTTTGAACGCAGCAGGAACTGTTCGGTGGTCTGTGGAATGTGGCGAATCAGCCAGTCGGCCATCTCGCGCTCTTCCGCCAGGATACTCTCAATGGCGGGCACGGAAGCCATGTCGCCCGCTTTTTTGGCCGCGGCCAGCAGGGAGGTGTAGCAGGCTATTTCAAACTGTTCGAAAACATAGCCGCTGATAGACCCTTTGACGATCTCATCAGAGGGGAACATCCCGCCAATGGATTGTCCGAGCGCCGCCATTTTACTCATTGAATCTTTTAAAACCGAACGAGAAATATCATTACGGTCGAGGATCTCTTCCAGTAAGGTAATTTGTCGCTTTGTTTCACTAATATGCTGCTCAATTCTGGCGCGAACATCGGGATAATTATCGATACGGCTGGCCATGGATTCCAGCATAGATTCGGCTTGCTTTTCCATCGCATGGGCATCGCGTAGCCAGTCATGGTAGTGTTCTACGTGATTCATTATAATGTCCTCATTATGGTGTCGCTTATTTGGTCTCACTCTCAGCAGCCTGATCGGCACGCGCAGCACTGTAACCAGATAAATGGCCGACAATATTGGCGTAGATACTGATGATAATGACCCATAGCACGCTGCTCTTCCACCATAAAACGGAAGGTATAGCGAGTATGAACCATATTATTGCTGCCGTTAAATGGCACCGTTTAATAGTCCTGGGACTGATGCTCATTTTATTTAACCTTTGCTATAGCGTCATTTTTGCGCTTTTTGGTTAATATTGCCTACGGCCAGGTCGGTAAGTTTAAGATCGGTTTCTTTCTCTTCTTCCAGCGTTTCGGCTAGAAGTTTAACGGCTTTTTTATAGCCCAGTTGTTCTGCCAATGTGGCGAGGGTGCCGTAACTGGCAATTTCGTAATGCTCCACTTTTTGTGCTGCGGCAATTAATGCGGCGTCACGCACCTCATTTTTCTCGGTGCTCTCGATGACCTCATTGGCCTCTTCAATCAGGCCTTCCATTGCTACGCACTTCATACGCTTGAGCTTAAGGCCAGATTCTTGCTCGATAATCTGGTCGATACGCTCAATCTGTCCCTGCGTCTCTTCAAGGTGTGCACTAAACGCTGCGCTCAGTTTTTCACTGGAGGCAGCACGAGCCAGTTTGCCGAGCGCGCGGGTCAGCTGCTTCTCAGCGCTGTAGGTATCGGACAGGAGGTGAATAAACACATCTTCGACACTTTTCATATTCATCATTACGCTCCGGTAAAATAAAGAAGGGGTACTGCGAGCCTGGAGGCCCGCAGCATGCTCTCTGTTTTAAATAAAAGAGATTTACATCAGATCAGGAGTTTTTACGGCCACCACCGTGGCTGTTTTCTCCTCCTTTCTTACCTGCTTCAGATGCGCGTTGCGGATCGTTTTTAAAATTACCGCCGCTGTGCTGGCCACCTTTACGTCCAGCTTCTGATGCTTTTTCACGGTCTTGTGCGAAATTACCGGAACCACCACGATGCTCTGCCATATTAAACCTCATATATTGGTTATGTCAGTTAAGATACGAAAATATTCCGTATCACTCGTCGTTCGAATAATAACTTTAGTCGGTGTTTCATATTCGTCAAATATGTTTTGTAAACCATCGCTTCGTTGCTGAGATATTTCTGATGGTTAACGCTTCGGTTAATATGAATATATCCTTGATGGCTTGCGGTTAACTGCCTGTCTTCATAGAGTTAATCCGCGAGCCGCAGGGGATAACTGTTTTTCTTGCATTGTTTATGCCTGAAGCGCGTGCGGCAGTCTAAAAATTACAGACTAATCTTAAGGAGAAATATTGAAAATCCGCTTGTTGCGTTAACGAAATAAGATATATGCCACTAATATTTGTTTTTAATGAGATATTACCTCTTAAGATAATGCTATTTATTACCTCTTAATGGTTAAGCGATGAGGTTATTAATAATACAGTTTGATCAGAAAACGCTTTATTTAGAGAAGGTGAATCTACATTTAGAGAAGGTGAATCTGCCAGGTCATATGGGTGTCAGGGCAGGCCAGCACACGCTTTAACCACTCCTGTCTTAAGATCACAAATCGGAAATTCTTCCCCCCAGAGGGAACGGGTTTCTCTACACTCCAGGTAATATTCACTGGAGGCATGACATCATGGCGAACACCATCACGGCTGATGATATTCGGGAACACTTTTCGCAGGCTATGTCGGCGATGTACCAGCAGGAAGTTCCGCAGTACGGCACCTTGCTCGACCTGGTTGCGGACGTAAACCTGGCGGTTCTGGAAAATAACCCACTATTACATGAACAACTGGCGAACGCGGATGAACTGGCGCGCCTGAATGTGGAGCGTCACGGGGCGATCCGCGTGGGTACCGCGCAAGAGCTTTCGACCTTGCGTCGTATGTTTGCCATTATGGGGATGTACCCGGTCAGCTATTATGACCTCTCTCAGGCGGGCGTGCCCGTCCACTCCACGGCGTTCCGCCCGGTCGATGATGCGGCGCTGTGCCGAAATCCGTTTCGTATCTTTACCTCGCTGCTGCGCCTCGAATTGATTGACAACGTCGTCCTGCGTGAGCGTGCCGCGGAGATCCTGTCTCACCGCAATATCTTTACCCCGCGTTGTCTGGAGCTTATCGCGCTGCATGAGGCAGAAGGGCACTTTACGGATGCGCAGGCGCAGGCGTTTGTGCAAGAGGCGTTAGAAACCTTCCGCTGGCATCGTCATGCGACGGTCGACCAGGAGACCTATCTGGCATTGCATAACGAGCACCGACTGATTGCGGATGTGGTCTGTTTCCCGGGGTGCCATATCAACCACCTCACGCCACGTACGCTGGATATTGACCGGGTGCAGGAGCTGATGCCGAAGTACGGGATTGAACCTAAAATTCTGATTGAAGGACCACCGCGCCGCGAGGTTCCCGTATTACTGCGCCAGACCAGCTTTAAAGCGCTTGAAGAGCCGGTGCTGTTTGCCGGGGAGCATACAGGAACGCATACCGCGCGCTTTGGCGAAATTGAACAGCGCGGCGTGGCGCTGACGCCAAAAGGTCGTGCGCTTTATGACAGCCTGCTTGCAGAGGCCGGTACCGGTAAAGATAACATGACGCACCAGCTCCATTTGCGCGAGATCTTCAGCGCCTTCCCGGACAGTGAATTGTTGATGCGCCGTCAGGAGCTGGCCTATTTCCGCTATCGCCTGACGCCATCCGGGGAAGCGCATCGACATGCGTTTCGTCCGGGAGACGATCCACAGCCGTTAATTGAGCGCGGGTGGGTTGTCGCTCAGCCGATTACCTATGAAGATTTCCTCCCGGTCAGTGCCGCAGGGATTTTCCAGTCGAATCTGGGCAATGAAACCCAGGCGCGTAGCCACGGTAACGCCAGTCGCGACGCGTTCGAAGCGGCGCTGGGTTGCCCGGTGTACGATGAGTTCATGCTCTATCAGGAGGCTGAAATCCGTAGCAAACAGCGTTGCGGTTTGCTCTGAAATCGTTACTCTTCTGGGGTGTGATGGAAACAGAAGGTTGTTATGCAAAATCCCTCCGCCCCTGTGATTGAAACGCGCCAGGGCGCACTGTCTGGTTTAACGGATGAAAACGTACATCTCTGGTGTGGTATTCCCTATGCGGCACCTCCCGTTGGCAACTGGCGCTGGCGTTCGCCACGGCCGCCTGAACGCTGGGAGGGGCTGCGTCTGGCCACCGCTTTTTCGCCCTCAAGCTGGCAGAACAGTGAGTATTGCCAGGCGTTAGGCGGTGGCGATCCCGGCCGGTTCTCAGAAGATTGTCTGTATCTTAACGTCTGGTCACCCGTCGAGCGCCCGGCACCGCTTCCCGTCATGGTCTGGCTACACGGCGGGGGGTTTACCATTGGCGCGGGTGGCCTGCCGCCCTATAACGGTAAGGCGCTGGCAACGCGCGGCGTGGTGGTTGTGACGATCAATTACCGTCTTGGTCACCTTGGCTTTTTTGCCCATCCCGCGCTGGAGGGAGAAGAAGACCGGGTGGTGCATAACTTTGCGCTGCTGGATCAGATCGCTGCCCTTGAATGGGTTCGGGAGAATATTGCCGCTTTCGGTGGCGATCCTGACAACGTCACCCTGTTTGGTGAATCCGCCGGCGCGCGCAGCGTGCTGTCGCTGCTGGCGTCTCCGCTGGCGAAGGGACTCTTCCACAAGGCGATTGTGCAAAGCGGATACACCCTGCCGGATACGCCGCGGGAACAGGCCTTGCAAAAAGGGGAAGCGCTGGCGGCGCATTTTGGCCTTGAGAAGGCGTCAGCAGAACAGTTACGTGCCATTCCCCCCGAAGCGTTCTGGCCGCTGGCCGCGCCGCTGAACATCGCCCCGGCACCCATCGTCGGAGACTGTGTTCTGCCGGAATCAATGCTCGATGTGTTCTTTGCCGCGCGTCAGCATCCTGTTCCGGTAATGATTGGGTCGAACAGTGACGAAGCCAGCGTGATGGCGGTATTTGGTATCGATCTCGCCGGTCAGATCCAGAAGCTTCGCCGTGAACGTCGCTTTGGACTGGGGCTGATCAAACTGCTCTATCCGGGTGTGAAAGGGGATGTGGAGCTTGGCAGGCAGGTGTGCCGGGATATGGCTTTTACCACCATGGGATATGTGGTGATGCAGGCCCAGCAGCGCGTGGGCGGCTTGTGCTGGCGTTACTGGTTCGACTATGTGGCGGAAGCAGAGCACGCAACCTATATCAACGGTGCCTGGCACGGTAATGAGGTGCCGTACGTGTTTGACACCCTTGGTGAGATTGAGCCTTCCTGCCACTACGTTAATGCGCGAGACCGGCAATTCGCAGCGCAGGTTGCAGATTATTGGGTGAGCTTTGCGCGTGACGCCGGTCACCGGGAAAGTCTTCCTGGCCCGACGCACTGGCCGGCCTGTCGAAAAGGAAGGGACGTGCTGCTACGTATCGGCGTGAATAAACATGCAGGTTTCAGGCTTGAAAACCGCTTTATGCGCGCGCGCATGAGCCTCTTTAAGCGCGTTATGAAACACCATGTGAGCCTCGACTGAGCAGGCAGGCGCGAAACGCCGCCAGCCCATTTTCCTGGCCAGGCGATTCGCGCAGAACCAGTCTGTAGCTCGCACCCGTTTTAATGCTGCTCGCAAAAGGCCGCGCCAGCCTCCCGGCGCGGACATCTTCTTCCACCAGCGTTTCGTCAGCAATGGCCACCCCCAGCCCCTGAATGGCGGCCGTGATGGCAAGGTCCATCGTGTCGAAGTGTTGATTTTTGTGCATAACAACCCCCGGGCCTTCCTGCTTCGCCAGCCACAATGACCAGTCTGTCTTATCCCGTGTCGGGTGAAGGAAGGTTAACGCACCCAGTTCGCAACCTGCTCGCAGGGGGCTCATTACCGGGGTTAACGCCTCTTCAAACAGCAGATCGCCCGCGCTCATATGGGTGCCAAATACAATGGCCGCGTCGTAAGATTCCGTTTTGAAATTGACGTTATGGTCGGTGGTAGTGGTCAGTGCGATCTGCAGATCCGGCTGCTCACGCTCCACCTCCAGCAGACGAGGCACCAGCCAGCGCATGGCGCAGGTGGGTGCTTTGAGTCGGATCACGGTTTGCTGGGTACGGGCCCGATCGGCCAGGGTCAGCAGCGTTTCAAAAGTGGATTGCAATTCCGGAAGCAGGGCGCTGCCCTGTGGGGAGAGGCGCAGTCCGCGCGCATGGCGCTCAAACAGCGGAAAGCCGAACCACGCTTCAAGGGTGGCGATTTTACGACTTACGGCTCCCTGCGTCAGACAGAGTTCTGTTGCGGCATGGGTCAGATTCAGATGACGCGCGGTGACTAAAAAGGCATCGATGGCATTAAGCGGGAGCGAACGGCGCGACATTAAACACCTCAGGTATGCGTTTTTCTCATGGCTATTATGACAACAATTCGATTGTCCCGACAACTGACTTGTTGTTTGAATAGTTATGCATTCATCATGAGAAAGGAAAGAGGATGACGTTACACACTCCGGTGCACACCCGTTCCAAATTACCCGATGTGGGGACCACGATTTTTACCGTTATCGGCCAGCTCTCCGCCCGGCATAACGCCATCAATCTTTCTCAGGGTGCACCCAATTTTTCCTGCGATCCCAAACTGGTCGCCGGGGTGACCCGGGCGATGGAGGCAGGGCACAACCAGTACGCGGCAATGACCGGCCTGCAGCCGCTTAAAGAGCGTATTGCGGATAAAATTGCCACCCTCTACGGCACGCGCTATGACCCGGCCAGCGAAGTGCTGGTCACTGCCAGTGCCAGTGAAGGACTCTATTCGGCGATCAGCGGGCTGGTGCACTCGGGCGACGAAGTGATCTACTTTGAACCGTCGTTTGACAGTTACGCCCCGATTGTTCGCCTGCAGGGGGCCACGCCGGTTGCCATTAAACTGACGGTGCCGGATTTTGCCGTCAACTGGGATGAAGTCCGTGCGGCGATCACCCCGCGTACGCGCATGATTATCATCAATACCCCGCACAACCCGAGCGGGCAGGTCTTCTCAGCAGAGGACCTGCAGCAGCTGGTGGCGGTGACCCGCAATACCGATATCATTATTTTGTCTGACGAAGTGTACGAACACGTCGTCTTTGATGGTGAACCGCACCACGGTATGGCGACACATCCGCAGCTGGCGGAGCGTAGCGTCATTATCTCTTCCTTCGGAAAAACCTATCACGTGACCGGCTGGCGCGTGGGTTACTGTGTTGCTCCGGCGGTACTGATGGATGAGATTTGTAAAGTCCATCAATTTCTGATGTTTTCGGCCGATACGCCAATGCAGCATGCGTTTGCAGAACACATGATTGACCCGCAAACCTGGCTGTCGCTGGCGGCGTTTTATCAGCGCAAACGCGATCTGCTGCAAAGTTTGCTGGAGGCATCACCGTTCAGACTCTTGCCGAGCGCCGGTTCGTTTTTCCTGCTGGCCGACTACAGCCAGTTTAGCGATGAGCGCGACAGTGAACTGGTGAAACGGCTGATCGTTGAGTATGGAGTGGCCACCATTCCGCTGTCGGCGTTTTATGCGGATGGTACGGATAATAAATTGATTCGTCTCTCTTTTGCGAAAGATGAGGCGACGTTACGGGCAGGTGCCCAGGCCCTGTGTCGGGTTAAACCACGCTAAGGAGTTGGAGATGAAATTACGCGCGTTAGTTGTCGGCATGGGATTGCTGTGTACGTTTTCGTCATTCGCGGCCACCGAACTGCGGTACGGGCTGGAGGCGGAATATCCGCCGTTTGAAAGCCGAAATGCTGCTGGCGAACTGGAAGGGTTTGACGTTGAGCTGGGCAATGCCATCTGCAAAGCCGCAGCGCTGAAATGCACCTGGGTTGAAACCTCTTTTGATGCGTTAATACCGGGCCTGGTGGCGAAGAAATTTGATGCCATTAACTCGGCGATGAACATCACCGAACAGCGACGTAAAAGTATTGATTTTACCCAGCCTATTTACCGCATCCCGTCGCAGCTCGTTGGCAAGGCCGGTACCGCGGTAGAGGCAACGCCCGCGGGGCTTAAGGGCAAAACCATCGGTGTCCTGCAGGGCTCAATTCAGGAAACCTACGCGAAAGAGCACTGGGAAAAGCAGGGTGTCACCGTGGTGTCTTATAAAGATCAGAATATGGCCTGGGGCGATCTGCTGAATGGCCGTATCGACGCCTCGCTGGTTATGTCCGCGGCCGGGCAGGCAGGTTTCCTCAGCAAGCCGCAGGGGAAAGGGTTTGGCTTTATCGGCAAACAGGTGTCGGACGACACTATCCTCGGCAGTGGGATCGGCTTTGGGTTGCGTAAAGGGGACGAGGCCACCAAAAAGCAACTTGATGCCGCAATTGATAAAGTGCGTGCCGATGGCACGATCGCTAAACTCGCTGATAAGTACTTCCCAGGTATCGATGTCAGCGTAAAATAACCGCCTCATTTGCCCCGACTGACGATGTCCAGCCGGGGCATTTTTATACACGTCTTTATACCTTTCTTTACACCTTTTTCGGGTCGTTCTGGTCGACAGAAAATATTTCGCACTTTGTACAGATAATCGCCGCCCAACAATTGGATTCTTAACCATTTTTGTTTAGGCTGTGCGTTCTTTCTTGCCGTCATTTCGCCGAGTGCGAAACACATTCACACGACCATAAGGACGTTTTTCCAGGCATGAATCGCAGACGTTTTCTAAAAGGCTCGCTGGCAATGGCAGCCCTGAGCGGCACAACTGGCCTTGCTTCCCTGTTTTCCAAAGCGGCTTACGCTGCTGACTCTGACATTGCTGACGGTCAGAGCCGTCGTTTTGACTTCTCCGTACTGCAATCCATGGCCCATGACCTGGCGAAAACCCCGTGGGGCGGAGCACCTCGACCGTTACCGGACACGCTGGCGACCATGACGCCGCAGGCCTATAACGCCATCCGTTACGATGAAAAACAGTCACTGTGGAATAACATTGAAGGCCGTCAGCTGGACGTGCAGTTCTTCCATATGGGCATGGGTTTCCGTCGCCGCGTGCGCATGTTCTCGCTGGATCAGTCAACGTCACAGGCGCGCGAAATCCACTTCCGTCCTGAGCTGTTCAGCTACGGTGAAACCGGTGTTGATACGAAGCAGCTGGAAGGGCAAAGCGATCTTGGGTTTGCCGGTTTCCGTGCCTTCAAGGCACCGGAACTGGCGCGTCGCGATATCGTCTCATTCCTGGGGGCGAGCTATTTCCGTGCGGTTGATGATACCTATCAGTATGGTCTTTCCGCGCGGGGTCTGGCGGTGGATACCTTTACCGACACGCCGGAAGAGTTCCCAGACTTCACCGCGTTCTGGTTTGAAACCGTCAAACCGGGCGACACTACCTTCACCGTCTATACGCTGCTGGACAGCCCAAGCATCACCGGTGCGTATAAGTTCGTGATCCACTGCGAGAAGAGCCAGGTGATCATGGAGGTGGAAAACCATCTCTATGCGCGTAAAGACATTAAACAGCTCGGCATTGCGCCGATGACCAGTATGTTCAGCTGCGGTACAAACGAACGCCGCATGTGCGATACCATCCACCCGCAAATTCATGACTCCGACCGTCTCGCCATGTGGCGCGGTAACGGGGAGTGGATTTGCCGTCCGCTGAACAACCCGCAGAAGCTGCAGTTTAATGCGTTTGTGGACAAAAACCCGAAAGGGTTCGGCTTGCTCCAGCTCGATCGCGATTTCTCGCATTATCAGGACGTCATGGGCTGGTATAACAAACGCCCAGGCCTCTGGGTGGAGCCGCGTAACGACTGGGGTAAAGGTGCGGTTGGCCTGATGGAGATCCCGACAACGGGTGAAACACTGGATAACGTGGTCTGCTTCTGGCAGCCAGAAAAACCGGTGAAAGCGGGCGATGAGCTGGACTTTAAATACCGTCTTTACTGGAGCGCCATGCCGCCGGTCCGTTCCCCACTGGCGAATGTCTTCGCGACCCGCACCGGTATGGGTGGGTTCCCGGAAGGCTGGGCGCCGGGCGAAAACTACCCGAAAGTGTGGGCCCGTCGCTTTGCTATCGACTTCGTCGGGGGCGATCTGAAAGCTGCCGCGCCAAAAGGCATTGAGCCGGTCATTACCCTCTCCAGCGGCGAAGCGAAGCAGGTTGAGATCCTCTACGTTGAGCCGTTTGACGGCTATCGCATTCTGTTCGACTGGTATCCTACCTCGGATTCGACCGAACCGGTGGACATGCGCCTGTTCCTGCGCTGTCAGGGGGATGCGATCAGTGAGACCTGGCTGTATCAGTATTTCCCGCCTGCGCCGGACAAACGTAACTACGTTGACGATCGCATCATGCGTTGACCATTTATTCCCTCTCCCCGGCGGGGAGAGGGTGACGGGAAGGGACCATGACCGACACTGAATCTGAAATTATCCCGGTGACTGACCATCTCGAGCTTCGCGCCGTCGAAGAGCGCTATACCGCCGATTTGCACAACATGGTCATCAGAAACAAAGCCTGGCTGCAAACCGCCTTTGACTGGGCGCAGCATGTGGGCACCGAAGATGACACCCGTCGTAATGTGCTGAGTAATCAGATGCTGCACCAGCGCGGCTACGCCAAAATGTTTCTGATTTTCAAGGATGAGGACCTGGTCGGCGTGCTGTCGTTTAATGCAATTGAACCCGCCAACAAAGCCGGATACATCGGTTACTGGCTGGACGAGGCGCATCAGGGACAGGGCATTTTGTCGCAGGCGCTGCAGGCATTTATGCGCTATTACGTCGAGCGAGGCGAGATCCGCCGTTTTGTCATTAAGTGTCGGGTGGCGAATAAACCCAGCAACAACGTTGCTCTGCGCAACGGTTTTACGCTGGAGGGGTGCCTGCGGGAAGCAGAATTTCTGAATGGTAATTTTGACGATGTGAATCTCTACGGCAAAATTTACCCGCTATAACGCCCCTAACAGAGGCGTACGGGTGATGCGCTGGTCGCCGTTAATCACCTTTTCGCCGCGCAGGTGGATATTCTCACCGGCAAAAGCCTCAATCACCGCATCGTCGGTGATTTCAACCCGATGCTCAATAAGCACATCGCCGCTGATACGTGCCCGCCCCTGGATCACGACCTTATCGTCAAGCAGGATAGGGCCGCCGCGCAGCCAGGCCTGACCGCCAATCAGGACGTGGTGTTTAATGACACAATTTCCTTCCACCACCGCGTTCTCTGCCACCTGAGAGCTGTAGCGGACGGTAGGGATGGCATCGTCGTCAAAACCGGCAATGACGCGGGCGTTACCGTACACTTTTGCGCAGTCACATACCCAGACGTTATTGAGATCGTTGCCTTCGAGGATGGCGCTGTCGAAAACTTCCGCCCGGTGTTCAACGAAGGCATAATTAACCATTGCCTCGCCGTAGATTTGCGCCTGATGCACAATGCGGGACTGGCTCACCGTCGCCTTGTCATAAATTTTCAGGATCTGCTCATGGTCCGGCGTAAGCCCTTTGGCAGCAATCACCACGCTGTTATGAAGCACCCGCGCCTCGCCGAAAATATGGCATTCGCCGCGCACGCAGGATTGTTGTATCGTGACGTTGTCACTTATGCGCGCACCGTGACTGACCTCTGCGCCGTCCAGCCAGCAGTTGTCGCCAATCTGCGCGTCATGACTGACGATGCAAGGCAGGGTAAGGCGCGCGTTGCCGGACACCGTCGCACCGGCAAAGACGACGCTGTTTTCATCGTAGATCCAGCAGTCGCCTTCGTGCGCGAGGGCGCTCTCATCTTCAACCCAGCCGCCTTTCGTGCCGCTCACGATGTCGTTAAAATTCGCCGTGGCAATAATCTGTCGTAACGACGTCGTGTGCGTTGTCTCGCCGTTTTTCCATTGCCAGAGGCGGGTGTCCTCGCTGAGCCTGTACTTTTTCATCATGGAGTCTCGGGTAAGCGTCTCCACTAAACGTAGCAAACTTTCGGCGTTTCGTAGTGCTGGCATCCGTCGCGGAAACCCCTTAAAATGCATTTTAAAAATTCAAATTAATGAATAAAAATAACAACGCTCAACAAGTGCTTAACCTGCCCGCGGGTTACTTCGGTATGGTGCTTGGCATCATTGGGATGGGGTTCGCCTGGCGATACGCCAGCACGCTCTGGCCCGTGACGCGCTGGCCTGGTGAGGGCCTGGTGGCCCTTGCGATTGTGATTTGGTTTTTGCTGACGGTGGCGTTTATCGCCCGGGCGATCCGTTTCCCGCGAAGTGTGCTGGCCGAGATGCGCCACCCGGTGATGAGCAGTTTTGTCAGCCTTTTTCCCGCCACAACGATGCTGGTCGCCATCGGTTTTGTGCCCTGGCTGCGCCCGGTGTCACTGGTGTTATTTGGCGTCGGGGTGGTGATACAGCTGGCTTATGCTGCCTGGCAAAGCGCCGGATTATGGCGCGGTAACCATCCGCAAGAGGCCACCACGCCGGGGTTATATCTGCCCACGGTGGCAAACAACTTTATCAGCGCCATGGCGTGCGGCGCGCTGGGGTTTAACGATGTCGGGCTGGTGTTTCTCGGGGCGGGCGTTTTTTCCTGGCTCAGCCTTGAGCCGGTGATTTTGCAACGACTTCGTAGCGCCGGGGAGTTACCTTCCGCGCTGCGAACCTCGCTGGGTATTCAGCTGGCCCCCGCGCTGGTGGCCTGCAGCGCCTGGTTTAGCGTCAATGGTGGTGAGGCGGATACATTTGCCAAAATGCTGTTCGGCTACGGCCTGTTGCAACTGCTGTTTATGTTACGGCTGATGCCATGGTATTTGTCCCAGCCATTTAACGCCTCGTTCTGGAGCTTCTCGTTTGGCGTGTCGGCCCTGGCCACCACGGGGCTTCATCTTGGGCAGAGCAGTCCGTCGGGCTTTTTCCACGCCATTGCCGTCCCACTGTTTATCTTTACCAATGTCATCATCGGGATGCTGCTGGTACGAACGTTTATCTTGCTGATACAGGGCAAACTTCTGGTGCGCACTGATAAAGCGCTGCTTATGCAATCTGAGGAAAAATAATGGCTGTTGATGAAAATTACTTCACAGAGAAATATGGCTTAACCCGTACGCACTCAGAAGTGCTGTACAGCGCGGGCATTGTGAAACCGGGTAAAACGCTGGATCTGGGCTGTGGTAACGGGCGTAACAGCCTCTATCTGGCAGCCAACGGTTACGACGTGACCGCGTGGGATAAAAATCCCCTGAGTATCGAGAATATTGAGCGTATCAAAGCGGAAGAAGGCATCGTAAACCTGCAGACGGCAATCAAAGATCTGAACAACCTGAGCTTTGAGGGCGAATACGATTTTATTCTCTCTACCGTGGTGCTGATGTTCCTGGAAGCGAAAACCATTCCGGGCCTGATCGACAATATGCAGCGCTGCACCAGACCCGGCGGTTATAACCTGATTGTTGCCGCGATGGACACGGCGGATTACCCGTGCACCGTCGGCTTCCCGTTTGCGTTCAAAAGCGGTGAACTGAGCAACTACTACGAGGGCTGGGCGTTGCTCAAGTACAACGAAGAGGTGGGCGAACTGCACCGCACCGACGAGAACGGTAACCGCATCAAACTGCGTTTTGCCACGCTGCTGGCGCGCAAGCCCGCTTAACGGGCGGCCAGCAGGCAGAGCTGCAGGGCTGTGTTGTATGAGGCCTCGAACGACGACAGCGGCAAAAACTCAAACTTCGAGTGGAAGTTATGCGCGCCGGTGAAGAAGTTTGGCGTGAGCAGGCCTTTTGCCGAGAGCGCTGCGCCGTCAGTACCGCCGCGCATTGGCGTCGGTTTGGGCGTGATCCCAAGGGATTCCATGGCTTCAAACATCAGGTCGATAGCGCGACGATCCTCACCAATCGCATTGCTGATATTGCTGTAGGTATCTTCAATGCGATACTCCACCTTTGCCGTAGGATGCTGTCCGGCAATCAACGCCGCGACATCGGCAATCTGCTGCTTGCGGGCGGCAAACTGTGCTTTATCGAAATCACGGATATTCGCTTTTAAGACAGCCTCGTTTTGCCCCGCCTGAATGCCGTTAAACCAGATATAGCCTTCACGCCCCTCGGTGCATTCCGGGGTTTGCTGGCGGTCAAAATGGCTGATGAAGTCTGTCGCCATCAGCAGTGGGTTAACCAGCACGCCTTTGGCGGACATGGGGTGAGCCGTTACGCCGGTAAAGCGAATTTCTGCCGCCGCGGCGTTGAAGTTCTCGTAAACAATCTCACCCAGCTCACAGCAGTCGATGGTCCAGGCAAAATCAACGTCAAAACGGTTTAGATCCAGCGCCTTCGCGCCACACAGGCCGATCTCCTCATCCGGCACAAACGCGACCACAATGTCGCCATGCTGATATTCTGGCGTCAGGTTTTCCAGCAGCGTCATGACCACGGTGACGGCGGCTTTATTATCTGCGCCTAATACGCTGGTCCCGTCGCTGAAAATAATCTCTTCACCCGGGTAAGCCAGAATTTCCGGATGCTCTTTTACGCGTAACCAGATTGATTTCTCTTTATTCAAACAGAGGTCTTCACCCGTAAATTTTAATATTTGTGGATGAATATCCGGTGATAAACCGACATCGACGGTATCAATATGGGTAATAAAACCGATGCGTGGCGCCCCGGCTACATTACCTTTTTTAACCGCAGTAACCGTCGCGTATTCATCAATCACAATATCGTCTAAACCCAGCTGCGCCAGCTCCTGGGCTAGCTCACGCGCCATGTCGTGCTGGCCCGGCGTAGAGGGAAGGGTGTTCACTCTGGGATCGCTCTGGCTGGTGATGGCGAGATAGCGGAAGAAGCGGTGCGTTAATTGTCTGGAGAGTGCCGAGCCCATAGTGATTCCTTCTGTATTTATTTTTCAGGTGTTTGCTACATCACTTTAATGATATTTATGAAATGGCAAAAGAATTAATTAGCCGTCGAATTAAAAAGACAGGAATAAATGATGAAAAGCAAACTCACAATGTTAACGCTGGCACTTGCTGCGCTCACGGTCAATTCCACCGTCGCGGCAAAAACGCTGGTGTATTGCTCTGAAGGATCGCCGGAAAATTTTAATCCTCAGTTATACACGTCGGGAACCAGCGTGGATGCCAGTGCCGTGCCGGTTTATAACCGGCTGGTCGATTTCAGGGCGGGTACAACGGAACTGGTCCCGAGCTTGGCGGAACGCTGGGAGGTGAGCGAGGACGGCAAGGTTTATACCTTCCATCTGCGTAAAGGGGTGAAATTCCAGAGTAATAAATCGTTCAGGCCGACGCGCGACTTTAACGCCGACGACGTGATTTTCTCGTTTATGCGCCAGAAGGATGTAAACCATCCCTATCACAACGTCTCTAACGGCAGCTATTCCAACTTCGAGAGCCTTGAGTTCGGTAGCCTGATCACGGCCATTGATAAAGTCGATGACCACACCGTGCGCTTTACGCTCGCTCATCCGGAAGCGCCGTTTGTCGCCGATCTGGCGTGGTATTTCGCCTCGATCCTGTCGGCGGAGTATGCCGACGCGATGCTGAAAGCCGGCACGCCGGAAAAGGTGGATATGGACCCGATTGGCACCGGGCCGTTTAAGCTGGCGCAGTACCAGAAAGATTCGCGCATCCTGTTCACTGCGTTTCCGGAGTACTGGCAGGGCAAATCGAAGCTGGATCGGCTGGTGTTTAGCATCACGCCCGATGCCTCGGTGCGTTTTGCCAAAATCGAGAAGAACGAATGTCAGGTGATGCCGTTTCCAAACCCGGCGGACCTGCCGCGCATGAAGGCTAACAAAGACATTAATCTGATGAGTAAAGCCGGGCTGAATACCGGCTTTCTGGCCTTCAATACGCAAAAACCTCCGCTGGATAACGTGAAGGTCCGCCAGGCGCTGGCAATGGCCATCAATAAGCCGGCCATCATTGACGCGGTATTCCATGGCACCGGTACAGCGGCGAAAAACCTGCTGCCACCCGGCGTCTGGAGCGCCGACAGCGAACTGAAGGATTACGACTACGATCCTGAAAAAGCGAAAGCGTTGTTGAAGGAGGCTGGTTTTGCAAATGGCATCAGCATCGATTTATGGGCGATGCCGGTTCAGCGCCCCTACAATCCGAACGCAAAACGGATGGCGGAGATGATTCAGGCCGACTGGGCGAAGGTTGGCGTCCAGACCAAAATCGTCACCTATGAATGGGGTGAGTATCTTAAGCGGGTGAAGGGCGGTGAACACCAGGCCGCGCTGATGGGCTGGACCACCGCAACCGGCGACCCGGACAACTTCTTTGGTCCGTTATTTACCTGTACTTCGGCTAATGGTGGATCTAATTCCGCCAAATGGTGCTACAAACCATTTGATAAAATTATCGCTGAAGCGAAATCGATAACCGATCATGATAAACGCGTGGCGCTGTATAAAGAGGCCCAGCAGATGATGCATGACCAGATACCGGCAGTAATGATTGCCCATTCGACGATTTTTGAACCGGTGCGCAAGGAAGTCACGGGCTATGAAATCGATCCGTTTGGCAAGCATTTGTTCTGGCAGGTTGATATTAATCAGTAGTTTTTCTCTGCCCGGCGTGCAGTCGGGCAATCTTTTCGCAATTTGTGCTGCTTACATCATTTTTTGTCACAACAAACCCGCCAGACTTTTGCTATAACTTCAAATGCATACTTGCAGATAACATGGAATACCATCATGCGTACTCACACTTTTTTTAAAGTTGCAGTGCTTTCTGGTCTGTTGGCGTTAGCGGGCTGTTCGTCTAAAGTCGCCGCCCCCGAACAATATTCAGGCTTTTTAAAAGATTATTCTGGATTGCAGCAAACAACGTCCGCAACGGGTAAACCGACGCTGCGTTGGGTCGACCCGTCGTATAACGAGGCAAATTACGACAGTATTTTATGGACGCCAATCACCTATTATCCAGCGCCAAAACCAACGACCCAAATTGGTCAAAAAACGCTTGATGAGCTTCTGGCTTATACCAACACCAAAATGAAAGCGGCAATCAGCCAGCGTAAACCTGTTGTTACAACGCCAGGTAAACACAGCCTGATCTTCCGCGGTGCGATTACCGGTGTGAGTTCACAGAAAGAAGGTCTGCAGTTCTATGAAGTAGTGCCCGTCGCGTTAGTGGTTGCAGGTACGCAGATGGCAACGGGGCACCGCACCATGGATACCCATCTCTTCTTCGAAGGCGAGCTGATTGATTCGGCCACGAATAAGCCGGTCATGAAGGTCGTGCGTAAAGGCGAAGGTAAAGAGCTGGCGAACGAAAACACGCCAATGGGCTTCGCAACGTTAAAACAGGTTGTGGATGACATGGCGACGGATGCCACCATGTTTGATGTTAAGAAAACCGCGAAATAATCAAAACGGCCTGCAGCAATGCAGGCCTTTTTTTATGCCATACGCAAACGTCTGAACCAGGTTTCCGGTTTCGTAAACATCACCATATTCCCGCCCAGAATCAGCAGTAATCCAATGATGCCGTTGAGATGCCACACGTAACCTTCATAGACCGTGGAGATGGACAGCGCCACCAGCGGGAAGAGCAGCGTACTGTATGCCGCTTTGCCCGGGCCAATGCGTCCCACCAGCGTGAAGTAGGCGCCAAAAGCGATGACCGAACCAAAAATGGCGAGATAAAGCAGCGCACCAATGTAACTCACCGTCCATTCGGGGATAAAACTGTCACCCCGGAACAGGGCAATGCAGCCCATAATGACCGTACCGTAAAACATCGCCCAGGCGTTGGTGGTCATGGTCTCCAGCCCTTTTCGCTGGTGGCGCATGCTGATCATATTGCCCAGCGAGAACCCGTAGGTCCCCAGTGCTGAAAGGCCAATCCCCGTCAGCAGTGAGGCACTCCAGCCACTCGCCAGCAGGTCGTCCCAGAAGAGGGTGATGATCCCGATAAGCCCCAGGGCCGCCGCCGTCCAGAAGCGTGCGGGTGGGCGCTGACCGAAGAAAATAAAACTGTTGATAGCGTTATACAGTACGGCCATTGAGAAAATGACCGACTCCAGCCCGGTATTGATGTGCGCGGCGGCGGTGTAAAAACACCAGAAGTTGAAGCAAAAAACGCAGCATCCTTGCAGCATGCAAAAGAGATGATCCCGCAAGGCCAGCTTACGAAGCCGGCGCAGGGCAATTAAGACGATCATTATCGTGGCGCAGGCCACGGCAAAACGCCAGAAAATTGACACCGGGGCTGCGACTGGCCCCTGTTGCAGGAAAATGGCAATCCAGGTTGTTCCCCATATCACCACCACCAGTCCATAGAGTAATGCGTTCATTGTTGCTCTCTGCTCACATGCTGAAAAGTGCAGTCTGGCGCGAGTGGCATGACATTGCTTTCATCGATTTGCGGTGGACTTGCATATTCTTGCGCTTTTTTGTGGCTGCAGATCTGGCATCGTGGCGCAACACTTCATAGACTGAGAGTCTGATTACTCACCCGTTAATAGCTATGTCTCGCGCTTACGATACCTTTGAAACGCTACGCCAGCAGAACGCCGTGCTGCGGGAAACCGTTGCGCTGAATTCCGGTATTCAACTGGCAGCCTGGTACAACAAGCACGACACGATAACCGTGAAAAGTAATCACCATACCCTCAGCCTGTACGTGGCGGACGGTTATGAGAGCTATCAAAAAACGCCGGGCGGCTGGAAAAACGGCGGCGGCCCGGACCGTTTCTGTCTAATGCCAAAAGAGAGTGAATCGACGTGGGATATTCGCGATGACCTGTCGTTTGTCCATCTCTACTGCACCGATGAGCATCTGCGTGATGTCGGGGAAAAAATCTGGGACAAGCGCCCGCTGTCCCTGACGCTGGATGAAAAGATCTTCGGCAGCGACCCGAAAATTACCGCGCTTTACCGTCAGTTTTTGCTCGGCTGCGACTGGCAGCAAAAAGCTAACCAGCTCACCCTGAGTACCGCGTCTACGCTGTTGATGACCCACCTGTTACAGAATTACTCCAGCGTGCAGTGGAAGCTGCCGGTGGTGACCGGCGGGTTGTCGCCGTTTGTGCTGCGTAACGTGCTGGCGTTTATCGAAGAGAACCTTTCCCAGCCGCTGACGCTGGCGGAACTGGCCGAACAGGCCGCGCTGAGCGAGTATCATTTCGCCAGGATGTTCCGTCAGTCCATGGGGCTGGCACCGCATCAGTACGTGATGCAGCGTCGAATGGAGAAAGCCAAAGCGCTGGTGCAGCACACAACCACACCGCTCACCGATATCGCGCTGGCCTGCGGGTTTAACTCCGCCAGCCATTTCAGTAACCGCTTTCGCAGCATGATGGGCATAACGCCCTCGCAGCTACGCGCGGCGAAGGTGTGAAAAGACCGTATAACATACGCCGCCCAACACCAGCCCCCAGAACGCAGAGCCAATACCCAGGATCGTGACGCCGCTGGCGGTCATCAGAAAGGTGACAATTGCCGCGTCGCGCTCCGTTTCGTTGTTCAGTGCCTGATACAGGCTCCCGCTGATGGTGCCCAGTAGCGCCAGGCCGGCGAGCATCTGGATCCAGCTCAGGGGAAGGGAGGCCATCAGCCCGGAAATGGATCCGCCAAAAATGCCCGCCAGCAGATAAAACCCGCCTGCGGCCACGGCGGCAAGCCAGCGTTTGCTGGCATCCGGGTGCGCATCCGGGCTCTGGCAAATCGCAGCGGTGATCGCGGCGATACAGATGGAAAAGACGCCGAGCGGGGATAACACCAGTGCCAGCCCTCCGGTGACGATCATCAGCGGTGATACGGCCAGAGGATAGCCGGAAGCCTGCATCGTGGCGAAGCCCGGCGCATTCTGGGACGCCATGGTGACCAGGAAGAAGGGCACGCCAATGCTTATCAGACTGGTTAACGTAAAGGTTGGCGCGATAAACGTGGGCATCACCACGGAAAGGGTTAACTCTTTTGTGACAACGTCACCTCCCGCCCAGGCCACCATACTGCCCACCAGCAACGTGGCGACAATGGCGTAGCGGGGGGCCAGCGCTTTGGCGAACAGCCATGCCGCCAGCATGCTGCCGCACAGCAAAAAATGCCCCTCAAGATTGCTGAACGCCTGCAGTCCAAACCTGAGCAGCACCCCGGCGAGCATAGCAGCGGCAAGGGAATGCGGGATAAGCTTCATCAGGCGAGCAAACAACCCGGTTACGCCGCACAGCAGAATGAGCGCGTTGGCAAAGATAAAAATCCCGATGGTCTCGGCAAGCGTTATCCCGTGCAGGCTGGTGGCTAACAGCGCCGCGCCGGGTGTAGACCAGGCGGTAAGCACCGGGGCTTTATACCACCAGGAAAGCGCCAGCGTGCTGACCCCCATACCTATCCCCAGGGCCGTCATCCAGCCGGCGATCTGCTGCGCGTTTGCGCCTGCGGCAGCAGCGGCTTGCCAGATAATGGCGGCGGAACTGGCATATCCCACCAGAACGGCGACAAAACCGGCGAGAACGGCAGGAAAGAGTGAGGATGAAGGGCGCATAAAAACTCCGTTGTGCGTTATAACGTCCGCCCTAAGGTAACACTGTGCGTTATAGCGTACAAGTGGTATGATCGGTCGCATCAGGAGGGAACATGGACATCACACAACATCTTGCTTACACACTGAAAACCGAGCGTCAGGCGCGTGGCTGGAGCCTCGCCAAACTGGCGGAAGAGACCGGCGTTTCAAAGGCCATGCTCGGGCAAATCGAGCGCAATGAATCCAGCCCGACGGTATCCACGTTGTGGAAAATCGCCACGGGGCTGAACATCCCTTTTTCTGTCTTCATCACGCCGGCAGCTGACACGCAGGCGGTATTCGACCCGGAACAGCAGGCGATGGTGGTGAAACCGTTATTCCCGTGGGACGAGACGCTAAAGTTCGACCTCTTTTCGATAACCCTTGCTGCCGGCGCCCTGAGCGAATCCACGCCCCACGAGGCTGGCGTGATTGAACACGTGGTGGTGATCAGCGGCGAACTGGAGATGAACATTGATGGCGAGTGGCAGACCATTACTGCCGATTCGGGGGTGCGTTTTGCCGGGGATAAACCGCACGCCTATCGCAACAGCAGCGACCGGCCGGTACATTTTCACTCCCTGATCCATTATCCCCGCTGAAGCGACGCAAAACTGTTTCGCTGCCGCATACTTCTGACTACAATAGCCGCCATTTTGACCATAACGGATAACGACGAAGTATGCGCCTGCAATCCCATCATCTCGAACTCTTAAGCCCGGCCCGCGACGCCTCCATCGCCCGTGAAGCGATCCTTCATGGTGCTGATGCCGTCTACATTGGTGGGCCTGGCTTTGGTGCCCGTCATAACGCCAGCAACAGCCTGAGCGATATTGCTGAACTGGTGCCGTTCGCCCATCGCTTTGGGGCGAAAGTGTTCGTGACCCTGAACACCATTCTGCATGATGATGAGCTGGAGCCTGCGCAACGTTTAATTACCGATCTCTACCAGACCGGCGTCGATGCCCTGATTGTGCAGGATATGGGCGTGCTGGAGCTGGATATTCCCCCCATTGAACTGCATGCCAGTACCCAGTGCGATATCCGCACGGTAGAGAAGGCGAAGTTTCTTTCTGATGTGGGTTTTTCCCAGATCGTGCTGGCGCGTGAGCTGAACCTGAACCAGATCCGCGATATTCACCAGGCGACCGACGCAACCATTGAATTCTTTATCCACGGCGCGCTGTGCGTCGCCTATTCTGGTCAGTGCAATATTTCCCACGCCCAGACGGGGCGCAGCGCCAACCGCGGCGACTGCTCTCAGGCATGTCGTCTGCCGTATACCCTGAAGGACGATCAGGGCCGCGTTGTGGCGTTCGAAAAACACCTGCTCTCGATGAAAGATAACGATCAGACCGCCAACCTGGGTGCGCTGATTGACGCCGGCGTGCGCTCCTTCAAAATTGAAGGGCGTTATAAAGACATGAGCTACGTGAAGAATATCACCGCTCACTATCGTCAGATGCTGGATGCCATCATTGAAGATCGCGGTGACCTGGCGCGTGCGTCGGCCGGTCGTACCGAGCATTTCTTTATTCCGTCAACGGACAAAACTTTCCACCGCGGCAGCACTGACTACTTTGTGAATGCCCGTAAAGGGGATATCGGTGCGTTTGATTCACCGAAGTTTATCGGTTTACCGGTGGGTGAAGTGCTGAAAGTGGCAAAAGATCACCTCGACGTGGAAGTGACCGAGCCGCTGGCCAACGGCGATGGCCTGAACGTGATGATCAAGCGTGAAGTGGTGGGCTTCCGTGCGAATACGGTGGAAAAAACCGGTGAAAATCGCTATCGCGTATGGCCAAACGAGATGCCTGCGGATCTCTACAAAGCGCGCCCTAACGCGGCACTGAACCGTAACCTTGACCACAACTGGCAGCAGGCGCTACTGAAAACCTCGAGCGAACGTCGTATCGCGGTGGACATTGAACTGGGCGGCTGGGAAGAGCAGCTGATCCTGACCATGACCTGTGAAGACGGTATCAGCGTGACGCATACGCTTGATGGTCTGTTCGAGGTGGCAAACAACGCGGAAAAAGCCCTTAACAACCTGAAGGATGGCGTGGCGAAGCTGGGGCAGACCCTTTACTACGCGCGTCATATCGACGTTAACCTGCCGGATGCCCTGTTTGTTCCGAACAGCCTGCTGAACCAGTTCCGCCGCGAGACGGCAGAAATGCTGGATGCCGCCCGCCTGGCTAACTATCCACGCGGCAGCCGCAAGGCCGAAACCGTTCCTGCGCCGGTTTACCCTGACACGCACTTGTCCTTCCTGGCGAACGTCTATAACCACAAAGCGCGTGAATTCTATCACCGTCACGGCGTACAGCTGATTGACGCAGCCTATGAAGCCCATGAAGAGAAGGGCGATGTGCCGGTGATGATCACCAAGCACTGTCTCCGCTTCGCCTTCAACCTCTGCCCGAAACAGGCGAAAGGGAATATTAAAAGCTGGAAGGCCACACCGATGCAGCTGGTGAATGGCGACGAAGTGCTGACCCTGAAATTTGACTGCCGTCCGTGCGAAATGCATGTGATTGGCAAGATGAAAAATCATATTTTCAAAATGCCGTCGCCGGGTAGCGTTGTGGCCTCCGTGAGCCCGGACGATTTAATGAAAACCCTGCCTAAGCGTAAGGGTAATTAATTACCGAAAGTGCGTGTCCGGTTTGCGCGATTTCTGCCACAGGTGGTGTTCGCGCAAACCTTCCGCAGACTCTTCTGCAACGCTGCGTAATTCATCGCTATCCGCTTCATGGCGGAGCTGATGCTCCACATTCTTTACCCACACATATTCATGGCCTTTATGTCCTGCCATCAGCTGACCTGAAAATAACCCACACACCAGCAATATCAGCGTTAACCCTTTTCTCATCATTATTTCACCGTTGAATGCCATCGCGGGACTATCATGCCAATAATTTCTTCGGGAAATTATTCAAAAATTCAAATTAGCGCAAAGAGAGTGTCAAATTCTGTGCGGCGACAGCTGTGATGAGACTTTTCCTAAAATTAGCATCAAGTTTGTTAACCGCCAATTCTGGTACGTAATTAGCCACTAGCTTTAAGGATAAATCCTATATAATGGTTAAACTCTGGCTAAGGAATGGGTCTTGTTAAATGAAAAAAATGATAGCGCTTGCGCTGCTGGTGGTTGCTGTTGGGGCGGGTGCAGGTATTTACTCTATTAGTAATGACGAACCAGAATATATTCAGTCCGCGAAAGCGCGTGTTGGGTCATATTTAACCAGCGATTACGGACGCGTGGCCTGTAATAGCACCAGAATTGATGACCAGCGCTGGCAATTAGGCTGCACCAATCAGGCAAGAGGTAAAACATTCGAGTTCGCGGTTTATCCGTCTGAAAAAGCACCGTATGGTGTGTCGCGTTCGTTTTATCTGGAAGCCATCAATGATGATGCAAAACAGAGCGCGGAGCAGGGTCTGATGCGTTATTTGCAAATCAATACCAAAGCGGGTTAATCAGGCTGTTTACCTTTCATTGAGACTATGGATGTTAGTTTGTAAGAGATCCGCTGCCCGGCCATGGAGTGTCGGGACGTAGAGACCAAAATACAAATCTATCCATGCAAGCATTTACCGCCATATTATGGCGGTTTTTTTTGTCTGCAATCCGGCCACTAGCGGGCAGGACGCGAATAGTGTTTGCGATACTGGGCCGGTGAAAGGGCGAACTGCTGCCGAAAATGGTGACGCAGGGTCGATGCCTGACCGAATCCGGTCTGCTCCGCGATGCTGTCGATACTTAAACGACTGCTTTCCAGATAATCTTTTGCCCTCAGCAGGCGCTCATTGAGCAGCCAGCGCGCGGGCGTGGTGCCGGTCGCATCCTGAAAGCGGCGCAGAAAGGTGCGTTGACTCATGCCGACCCGACGCGCCAGTGAATCAACGCTGTGCGATACGGCAAGATGGGTGTGCAGAAAATCAAACAGCTGACCGAGACGCTGACTTTCGCGCAGTTGCGCCACCGGGCGGCTTAGCTGCTGCGGCTGTGAGCCATCCCGGTGCGGGGGAATGACCAGACGACGCGCTACGGTGTTGGCGATTTCCATCCCATAATCCCGCCGGACTACGTGCAGGCATAAATCGATACCTGCCGCGCTGCCCGCCGAGGTGAGAATGTCGCCGTCGTCCTGATAAAGTACATCTTCAACCACCTCGATGGCCGGGTACCGGGCCTTAAGCGCCTCAATATAGCGCCAGTGCGTTGTGGCTTTACGCCCATCCAGCAGCCCGGCAGCGGCAAGAACAAACACGCCGGAACAGATCGACAAAAGCTGGCATCCCCGCGCATTGGCCTTACGTAATGCCGCGCAGAGCGCGGGCGGAACCGGTGAATCCAGTCCTCGCCAGCCGGGCACAACGATCAGGTCGGCCGTCTCAAGCAGGGTTAAATCGCCGTCGGTGATGAGGCGAATCCCGCCGGTCGCCCGAAGTTCACCGCTGTCTACGCCCGCCACGGCAAAACGATACCATCCGTCTCCCAGCTCCGGACGCGGCAGACCAAAGATTTCTACTGCGACGCCAAACTCAAAGGTACACAAACCGTCATACGCCAACACAATGACCTGAGGGCGGGAAATCTGTCTTAAGTTTGTCATCTTTTTGCTGTTTTCTGGCATAAGCGAGCGCATTCACGGGCTGAATTTGTGGATAGAGTAGTGTTAACACAAACGCCAAAGATGAGGAAGGATCATGAGTTATGTTACTGAATTTCCGGCTGCTGAACCCCAGGAAGCCGTTACCCATTTTCTGCGCCGCCTGAGCGTCGAGACCGATTGCGCCGATGTGCATCATGCCATCACGAATCATGAACAGGATTTCGTCCTGCTGCACGTCGTCGGGAGCCCGCAGCAGTTCGCCCGCCGTCACGTTCCCGGTGCGCTACATATGCCGTGGCGTCAGATCACCGCCGAACGCATGGCCCAGTGGCCTGACGGCACGCTGTTTGTGGTCTATTGCGCCGGGCCTCACTGCAACGGTGCGGACAGAGCCGCGCTGAAGCTGGCGCGTCTGGGGCTGCCGGTGAAAATTATGCTCGGTGGGATCACCGGCTGGGAAGATGAAAAGTTTGAGTTTGCGAGCCAGGAATCGCTGTCCGCACTGTGAAGATGAATTTTTTTCAACACCCTTGAAATTTTCTCGTTTGCCGGCTGGCGGCAGGTATGACATCTTTTTTGGACATTTAGACATCCAGAAGTCTAAAGATTCAAATATTGAATTATCACTGCAGGCAATTATTGTCGGCAGATAGAGGAGATTTCCATGCAACGACACCATGCCCCATACCGCGCCGATGTAGTTGGCAGCTTTTTACGTCCGGATGCCATCAAACAGGCTCGCCTGAAATTCGCCAGCGGCGAAATTGATGCCGGGCAGCTTCGTGCGGTTGAGGATGAGGCGATCCGCCATGTTGTCGAGCAGCAGTGCGCCTGTGGCTTGCATGTGGTGACCGACGGTGAATTTCGTCGTGCCTGGTGGCACTTTGATTTCTTCGACGGTCTGCAGGGTGTTGAGCGTTACGATTCTCAGCAGGGTATTCAGTTCAACGGTGTACAGACCAAAGCCCACGGCGTGCGCGTGACCGGCAAACTGGGCTTTGGCGATCACCCGATGCTGGAGGATTTCCGCTACCTGAAAAGCATTAGCGGCAATGCTCAGCCGAAGATGACCATTCCCAGCCCGAGCGTGCTGCATTTCCGCGGTGGGCGCAAAGACATTGATGCGACGGTCTACCCGGATCTGAAGGACTATTTTGACGATCTGGCGACCACCTGGCGGGACGCGATCCGGGCGTTTTACGACGCGGGCTGCCGTTATCTGCAACTGGATGACACCGTCTGGGCCTATCTCTGTTCGGACGAACAACGTCGTCAGATCCACGAGCGTGGTGACGATGCCGACGAGCTGGCGCGTATATATGCCCGCGTTCTGAATAAGGCACTGGAGGGCAAGCCGGACGATCTCACCATCGGGCTGCATGTCTGTCGCGGAAACTTCCGTTCAACCTGGATTTCCGAAGGGGGCTATGAGCCGGTGGCTGAAGTGCTGTTCGGGACGGTCAACGTGGATGCCTTTTTCCTTGAGTACGACAATGACCGGAGCGGTGATTTTGCGCCACTGCGCTTTGTTCGCCCGGGCAAGCAGCAGGTGGTGCTCGGTCTTATCACCACTAAAAATGGCGAGCTGGAGAACCCGGAAGGGGTGAAGGCGCGTCTTGAGGAGGCGGCGAAATACGTGGCTAAAGAGCAGATTTGCCTGAGCCCGCAGTGCGGATTTGCCTCTACCGAAGAGGGCAACAGCCTGAGTGAAACCCAGCAGTGGGACAAAGTCCGCCTGGTGACGCAGATCGCCAGCGAAGTCTGGTAAACCTTCCGCCACAGCGCTGCATTATAAAAGTGCAGCGCTGTACCATTCTGAGTCGTTCTTTTTACATCCTTCGTTACCTCTCCTGTCATAGCGCTTTATCCATCCTGGCATCTTTTTTGCTCTCTCTAAGCTGACGTTTTTATTTTCTGCGTCCACGCCGTAACGGACGCCTTTGCACAGCTTTCTTTTTCAGGAGTGAAAATATGCACCGTCGTACCTTATTAAAAGCCTTCGCATTGTCCGCGTCTGTCGTAGCTATGGGGATGAGTTTTGGCGCTCAGGCGGCCGATACCATCAAGGTGGGGATCATGCATTCCCTTTCCGGCACGATGGCGATTTCTGAAACGCCGCTTAAAGATGTTGCGCTGATGACCATCGATGAGATCAACGCCAAAGGGGGCGTGCTGGGTAAGAAGCTGGAACCGGTAGTGGTTGACCCGGCCTCGAACTGGCCGCTGTTTGCTGAAAAAGCGCGCCAGCTGCTGAGCCAGGACAAAGTGGCAGTGGTGTTTGGTTGCTGGACGTCGGTGTCGCGTAAATCGGTGCTGCCGGTGTTTGAGGAGCTGAACGGACTGCTGTTCTACCCGGTGCAGTATGAGGGTGAAGAGATGTCACCTAACGTCTTCTATACCGGTGCCGCGCCAAACCAGCAGGCTATCCCGGCGGTGGAGTACCTGATGAGTGAAGACGGAGGCAGCGCGAAACGCTTCTTCCTGTTAGGCACCGACTACGTTTATCCCCGCACCACGAACAAAATCTTGCGTGCTTTCCTGCATTCGAAAGGGGTGGAAGACAAAGACATTGAAGAGGTATACACCCCGTTTGGTCACAGCGATTACCAGACAATCGTTTCCAGTATCAAAAAATTCTCTGCCGGAGGGAAAACCGCGGTGGTTTCCACCATCAACGGCGACTCCAACGTTCCGTTCTATAAAGAGCTGGCTAACCAGGGCCTGAAAGCTACCGATGTTCCGGTTGTGGCCTTCTCCGTGGGAGAAGAGGAGCTGCGCGGGATCGACACCAAACCGCTGGTGGGCAACCTGGCGGCGTGGAACTACTTTGAGTCCGTTGATAACCCGACCAACCAGGCGTTTGTGGCGGATTACAAAGCGTATGCCAGGGCACACAAATTGCCGAACGCCGACACCGTGGTCACCAACGACCCGATGGAAGCCACCTACGTCGGGATCCACATGTGGGCGCAGGCGGTTGAAAAAGCAGGTACCACCGACGTCGATAAAGTTCGGGCGGCAATGGCCGGTCAGTCCTTCAAGGCACCTTCAGGCTTTACGCTCACCATGGATGCCACCAATCACCATCTGCATAAGCCGGTCATGATTGGCGAAATTGAAGGTAACGGCCAGTTTAATGTGGTCTGGCAGACGGAACAGCCGGTGCGCGCGCAGCCGTGGAGTCCCTTCATTGCCGGTAATGACAAAAAGCCCGATCAGCCGATGAAAACCGCCAGCAACTAAGTTATCACCGCAGGGAGAAAAGTCATGAACGCCATACGCACGATCATCGCTATTGTGTGGCTTACCGGACTGCTGCCAGGGATGGTGCAGGCATCGGATGCCGACCAATTCGTGGCCGCCAGTCGCAGCCAGCAGGCAGAACTGTTGACGCAGTGGGCAACCGCGCCGGAGGCAGCACGGTTGCCGCTGCTCCAGGCGCTACAAAGTGAAAGTCTCTATACCGACAGCCAGAAACATGCGTTTGCACAACGCCAGGGGGCAATGGTTCCCCTGGGTGAAACAAAAGCCGCAGCAGGCCAAACCAAAGCCGTGCGTCTGACCAACCGGCTGCGCAATCTGGTGGCGACGGCAATGGCAACCCATCAACTTGTGAGTGACAGTGTCACGGCAAGGCGTGCGGCAGCTCGTCAACTCCAGCGGGATGCGCAGCCTGAAATGCTCGATTTCCTGCAAAAACGGGTGAGCAGCGAAACGGATGATGTGGCCCGTCAGTCGCTGAAGCTGGCGCTGGCGAACCTCCAGCTGGCAAGTCCGCAGGCTGCGGTACGCCTGAACGCTGTGGCGCTGTTAGGGCAATCAGACGATCCGGACGTTCAGTCCCGGCTGATGCCGTATACGCAGGCAGGATCGGAGCCGGATGCCGGCGTGCGTGCTGCCGCTGCCGAAAGTCTGAAACAGATTGAGCATCGCCTGATGTGGGGCGATCTGCTTGGTCAGGCGTTTATGGGGCTCTCGCTGGGGTCGGTACTGTTGCTCGCCGCGCTGGGGCTGGCAATTACCTACGGCCTGCTGGGGGTGATTAACATGGCCCACGGGGAGATGCTGATGCTGGGCGCGTATGCCACCTGGATGGTTCAGCAGGTGATGGCCGGGCTCGCCCCACAGTGGCTGGCGCTCTACCCGATCGTTGCGCTGCCGGTGGCGTTTATTGTAACCGCCAGCATCGGGATGGTGCTTGAGCGTACCGTTATTCGTCATTTGTATGGCCGACCGCTGGAAACGCTGCTGGCGACATGGGGTATTAGCCTGATGATTATTCAGCTGGTACGCATGACGTTTGGCGCCCAGAACCTGGAGGTGGCAAACCCGACATGGCTGTCCGGTGGCGTGCAGGTGTTTGCCAATCTGACGCTGCCGTGGAACCGCATTGTGGTACTGGGTTTTGTGCTGCTGGTGCTGTTCTTCACGTGGCTCATTCTGAACAAAACCCGTCTTGGTCTGAACGTGCGCGCAGTGACGCAAAATCGCAGCATGGCAGCCTGCTGCGGGGTACCGACAGGTCGCGTCGATATGCTGGCCTTTGGGCTTGGCTCGGGGATTGCGGGTCTGGGGGGCGTGGCGTTATCGCAGTTAGGCAACGTTGGGCCAGAACTGGGCCAGGGTTACATCATCGACTCGTTCCTCGTGGTGGTGCTTGGCGGGGTGGGTCAACTGGCAGGTAGCGTGGCCGCGGCGTTTGGGCTGGGGATCTTTAATAAAATTCTCGAACCGCAAATGGGGGCAGTATTGGGCAAGATCCTGATCCTGGTGGCGATTATTCTGTTTATTCAGAAACGTCCGCAGGGGTTATTCGCACTGAAAGGGAGGGTTACTGACTGATGAGCCAGCCGCTTACCTTAACGCTGGCGCGCAAAGCGCCACGCACGACGCAGATAGCCGGTAGCCTGATCGTGGCCTGCCTGCTGATTTTACCGTTTTTCGCCTTACTGCCCGCGACGCATCCGCTGGCGATCTCGACCTGGATGCTCACGCTCACGGGTAAGATCCTCTGCTATGCCATTGTCGCCGTGGCGCTCGATCTGGTGTGGGGTTATGCCGGAATGCTCTCCCTGGGCCACGGTATCTTCTTCGCGTTGGGCGGCTATGCGATGGGCATGTACCTGATGCGCCAGGCAGCGGGTGACGGGCTGCCCGCGTTTATGTCGTTTCTCTCCTGGAGCGAACTGCCATGGTTCTGGTGGGGGACGCAACACTTTGTCTGGGCACTGGTATTAATTGTGATGGTACCGGGGCTGCTGGCGCTGGTGTTTGGCTGGTTTGCCTTTCGCTCAAAAATCAAAGGGGTCTATTTTTCGATCATGACCCAGGCGCTGACTTACGCGGGGATGTTGCTGTTCTTTCGCAATGAAACCGGCTTTGGCGGGAATAACGGTTTTACCGGTTTTACCACGCTGCTTGGGTTTTCCGTTACCGCGACCACCACCCGTATTGCGCTGTTTCTGGCTACCGTGATGCTGTTGCTGATAGCGCTGGGCACAGGCTTCGCGCTGGCGAAAAGTAAGTTCGGTCGCATTCTGACCGCGGTGCGTGATGCCGAAAACCGCCTGACGTTTTGCGGGTACGATCCCCGCGGTTTCAAGCTGCTGGTGTGGACACTTTCAGCCGTACTCTGCGGTCTGGCTGGCGCACTGTATGTGCCGCAGGTGGGCATTATCAACCCGGGTGAAATGTCGCCAACCAACTCAATTGAAGCGGCCATCTGGGTTGCGCTGGGGGGGCGCGGCACGCTGGTCGGCCCGGTGATAGGCGCGGCGCTGGTGAACGGTGCGAAGAGCGTCTTTACCGTTGCCCTGCCGGAATACTGGCAGCTGTTTCTGGGGCTGATTTTCATCGCCGTGACGCTGTTTTTACCGCGCGGTGTCTACGGTCTGTTTCGTAAGGGAGAACACTAATGCAGCCAGCCGAAGAATTATTTACCCGCCAGTTACCCGGGGATCGCTATCGCGACCAGACCGATCCGGTACTGCAACTTGAAGCCATCAACGTGAATTTCGATGGTTTTCAGGCGCTGACGGACCTCTCACTGAACATTGGCGTGGGTGAATTGCGCTGCGTGATTGGCCCAAACGGTGCGGGAAAAACGACATTAATGGACGTGATTACCGGCAAGACGCGGCCTAAAAGCGGCAGAGCGCTGTACGATCAGTCCATCGACCTGACGGCGCTCGAACCCGCCGAGATTGCCCGCCGGGGCATCGGACGTAAGTTCCAGAAGCCCACGGTCTTTGAAGCGCTCACGGTGTGGGAAAACCTTGAGATTGCGATGAAAACCGACAAGTCCGTCTGGGCGAGCCTGCGGGCCAGACTCAACGGCGAGCAGCGGGACCGTATTGACGAGATGCTGCTCTTGCTGCGGCTTGGCGGTGAGCGCAATCGCCGCGCCGGGCTGCTTTCGCACGGGCAAAAGCAGTTTCTGGAGATTGGCATGCTGCTGGTGCAGGACCCGCATCTGCTGTTGCTGGATGAACCGGCGGCCGGAATGACCGACGCGGAGACCGACTATACGGCTGAGCTGTTCAGAACCCTTGCGGGCAAACACTCCCTGATGGTGGTCGAGCATGATATGGGCTTTGTCGAAACCATTGCCGATCACGTGACGGTACTGCACCAGGGACGCGTGCTGGCGGAGGGGTCACTTCGCCAGGTACAGGCGAATGAGCAGGTCATAGAAGTCTATCTGGGACGCTAAGGAGCCGTCATGTTACAGGTGAATGAACTGAATCAGTATTACGGCGGCAGTCATATTCTGCGCGGGGTCAGTTTTGAAGCGGCGACCGGTGAAGTGACCTGTCTGCTGGGGCGCAACGGGGTGGGGAAAACCACGCTGCTCAAGTGTCTGATGGGCCTGATCCCGGTAAAAACAGGAGACATTATCTGGCAGGGAAAAAAAATCACCCACAGCAAACCGCACCAGCGCGTGCAGTCCGGTGTGGCCTATGTTCCGCAGGGGCGTGAGATTTTTCCACGCTTAACGGTCGAGGAGAATCTGTTGCTCGGGCTGTCACGCTTCCCCGCCCGCGACGCAAAGCGCGTCCCGGAGGATATCTGGCAGTTGTTCCCGGTGCTTAAAGAGATGAAGCATCGTCGTGGAGGCGATCTCTCCGGCGGTCAGCAGCAACAGCTGGCGATTGGTCGCGCTCTGGCGAGCCGGCCACAGCTGTTAATCCTCGACGAACCCACGGAAGGTATTCAGCCGTCGGTAATCAAAGAGATAGGCCTGGTGATCCGCAAGCTGGCGGACAGAGGGGATATGGCAATCCTGCTCGTAGAGCAGTTTTACGATTTCGCCGCTGAACTTGCCGACAGCTATCTGCTGATGTCGCGCGGGACCATCATTCAGCGTGGACGGGGCGATACAATGGAACAAGAGGGCGTTCGCGGACTGGTTGCGATTTGAAATGTTATATTATAACATCCTCATTCTTATAAAACGGAGTGAGGAGTTTGTTTTGGCTGCACATATTGGCAAATTTGCAATGACTCTGGGGGCGCTGCTGGTAAGTGGTCAGCTGTTTGCCCATTCGCATGGACATCAGATGACGGAAGCGGAACAGAAGGCGGCGAACGGCGTCTTTGAGGATAAAGACGTCAAAGACAGAAAGCTGTCTGACTGGGATGGGACATGGCAATCCGTCTATCCGTTTTTGCTCGATGGCGCGCTGGATCCGGTTTTTAAACAGAAAGCGCAGAAGGACAAAAAATCCTTCGACGAGGTTAAAGCCTACTATCGCACAGGGTATGCGACGGACGTTGAGGCTATCGGCATCGAAAACAACGTGATGGAATTCCACAAAGGTAAGGCGATCGGTCGCTGCCAGTATGATTACAGCGGCTATAAGATCCTGACTTATGCATCAGGTAAGAAAGGGGTTCGCTATCTGTTCGAGTGTAAAGATCCGGACAGCAAGGCGCCGAAGTTTGTCCAGTTCAGCGACCATACCATCGCCCCAAAAGCCTCTTCCCATTTCCATATCTTTATGGGCAACACCTCCCACGAGGCGCTGCTGAAAGAGATGGATAACTGGCCGACGTATTACCCGAACGAAATGTACAAACAGCAGGTGGTCGACGAGATGCTGCACCATTAATGGCCTGCCTGATGCCGGGTGGGCGTCATGCCGCCCGGCGTTGAGGACTTAAGCCACTTTCGGCATTTCGCACCACGCCTTCACGCTCATCCCACGCAAAATCATCAGCCAGGCAATCACGATGGCAACCATCATGATCGCAAACAATGACCAGTGCGGCAGGTTGGTAAGGATAATACCGGTGATCATCGGGTTTGCCGCCGCCCCAAGCCAGCCCAGCGCCTGGGCAGAGAAGTAACTCGCTTTCATACCCGGCGGGGCAATATTGTCGATCAGCATATATTCGCCCGGTGCATAGATAATCTCACCCAGCGTAAACACTGCTGCCGCAATGCCCCAGTAGACCAGGTTTTCCCCGGAGAGCATAAAACCGCCCAGACCCAGGACGAAGAAGAGTGTTCCCGCCGTCATCAGCGGACGTATATTGCTGGCGGAGATCTTGCGACCGATAACGTATTGCAGGGTGACGACCACCGCAGCATTCACCGGCAGCACCACAGCGACCACGTTTTGCGCAAAGTTGCTGTCGGCATTCGCAGCCAGCACGTACTGCGAAATACAGCTGGCGAATGACCCGCCCACATACGACGCCAGCAGGCCGGAAAGGGTGTACCAGAAGAGCGCGCGGTCTTTAAGCAGTACTGACGGTTGCCACGGCATTTTCTCTTCGGTGGCATCGAGCGCAACGCTTTTTTGCACGAAGAAATGGATAAAACCGAGCGGCAGTGCGGCACAAAAAGCGGCCAGCCAGAACGGCAGCTGCAGGCTGTACATCACCAGTAAGGTGCCCACCGGCGGCCCGATCGTCCAGCCAATGTTCAGGAAGCTATAGTTTAGCGAGAAAACGCGCGCTTTTTGGCTCGAAGTCAGCACATCGGCAAACCAGGCCTTCAGCACCGTTGAAAATACCGAATAGGCGCAGTTAATCAGGGAAAAGAAGAGCACCACCAGCGTGACGTTATCCACCAGCGGGATAGCAACAAACCCGGCAATAAAGGCGACGATAGAAATCAGCATGTAGCGCTTTTTATCAAACTTATCGGCGAGGATGCCAAACCCCATACTGAATACCACACCGACGGTAAGCGCAATGGTCAGGGCATAACCAATATTCTCAACGCTCATATTAAATACGCGCGTGAGATAGATGGTCATAAACGGCAGCGTTGCCCCACGACCAATGGTTAATAATAACGACGACGCCAGCAGCGCTGCGGTTGAGCGCCTGAGTGATGGTTTCATATTCCTGCCTGACAATTGCGTTTGGTATTTTGAGCCGCAGAGATTCTGGCCGCGCTCGCTCGCCGCCATTCTGCAACGTGTATTATTTTAGGTATATATCAGGAGTATCACGACATAAGGGGCTTGTATAGCACCTAATTTATCCGTAAGTGCTTCAGTTGACTGCCAGAAATAATGATCTTCTCGTGGCATGTTTTTTTCGTTACCTTGAAGTGTTTACAAAAATTTAATCATTCAGGGGCAGAGTATGACGCGAAAAGACGGGCTGCTGGCGTTGCTGGTGGTCATCGTATGGGGTCTGAATTTTGTGGTCATCAAGCTTGGGTTGCATAACATGCCCCCACTCATGCTGGCCGGTTTGCGTTTTCTGCTGGTGGCTTTCCCGGCGCTCTTCTTTGTCGCGCGCCCGAAAATTCCGTTCAGACTCTTACTGGGATACGGCCTGACCATCAGCTTTGGCCAGTTCGCGTTTCTGTTCTGCGCCATTAAGTTCGGGATGCCCGCCGGTCTGGCTTCTCTGGTGTTACAGGCTCAGGCGTTCTTTACCATCATTCTCGGGGCGTTTGTCTTTGGCGAGCGTCTGCAGGGTAAACAGCTGGCGGGGATCACTCTTGCGGTGTTCGGCGTGCTGGTGCTGATAGAAGCCAGCCTGAACGGGCAGCACGTGGCGTTACTGGGCTTTATGTTAACGCTGGCAGCGGGGCTGAGCTGGGCCTGCGGGAATATCTTCAACAAGCTGATTATGCAGCATGAGGCGCGCCCGAAGGTGATGTCGCTGGTGGTCTGGAGCGCACTGATCCCCATTGTTCCGTTTATGGTTGCGGCGCTCATTTTTGATGGGCCGGACGTGATGCTGAAAAGCCTGGTGGAAATCGATCTCACCACCATTTTATCGCTGATCTACCTGGCGTTTGTGGCCACCATTATTGGTTACGGGATCTGGGGATCGCTGCTGGGTCGCTACGAAACCTGGCGCGTGGCACCGTTATCCCTGCTGGTTCCGGTGGTAGGGTTGGCCAGCGCCGCGCTGTTGCTCGATGAAAAGCTGAGTGCGCTGCAGCTGCTGGGGGCCGTGCTGATCATGGCCGGGCTGTACATCAACGTGTTTGGTTTGCGCGTGCGTCGGGTAACGCGGGCAAGAGGATAGGCATAAAAAAAGCCCCGCATCCGCGGGGCAAAAACGAATCAGAAGCTGTGCTGATTATAATAAGGCACACCTAACTCGTCGGATTTGTCACTACCAGCACCCATGTGGTTGAAGTCATAAGGTGACTGGTCATGTGCTGACGGCAAAATCATCGTGTCACGATTATTTTGCTGCGTTGCACGAGGGGTTTGCTCCGCGAAGGTCTGGCTGGAAAACAGCACCAGCAAGGCGAGGGCGGCGGAGGCTGTAACTTTCATGATTTCCTCGGTTACGTCTTTACAGGCGATGATTAACTACAATGTTTTAGTGGATACAGGTATCGGGATTCACCCGGCACGCTGGTAATACGGTATTTGTGAGGCGGCACGTCGAAGTAGTTCTTAAACGTACGCGTCAGGGTTTGCTGTGATTCAAAACCGTAACGTTCCGCCAGATAAAGGATCGGCTCATTGCTTTCTTTAAGCTTCTGGGCAATTTCCGTCAGCTTGCGGCTGCGAATATATTGACCTAATGAATGGCCGGTCTCTTTTTTGAACATCCGTTGCAGGTGCCATTTGGAGTAACCTGAACGCTCTGACACTTTTTCAAGGGAGAGCGGCGATTCCAGGTTATCTTCGATCCAGTCCAAAATGCTATGAATAGTAATAGCGTCAGTGTTGCGTCTGGACATCGTCATACCTCTTTTTCTGTTTACGGCAGTATTTTCTTAAGCAAAAGCTCAAGCGTTGCCACTTCATCTGCCGTTAAGTTTTTTGTTAGTTCCTGATGCAGTGTTTGTCCTACTAGTTGATGACATTGCTCGCACATAGCCGCGCCATCGCTGGTGAGTTTCACCAGGACGCCGCGTTTGTCATTCGGGTTAGGGCTTCGTTCTATCCATCCTTTGCAAACGAGACGATCGAGCATGCGGGTTAGCGCACCCAGATCGACAGAGAGCACCTTTTTCAGCTCAACCGGCGTGATACACACTTCGCAGCGAATGGAGCACAGCACTTTGAACTGCGTGGCGGTGATATCCAGCGGTGACAGATAGTCATTGAGCAGGCGATCTTTTTTCTGGTTAACCATATGAATAAGACGACCCAGCGGAATAATGTCGTTAAAGAGATCACTGGTGCTTTTCACAATGGTTGCCCTGGCAAGTAGTTTAGTCACGGCAGATATTATTGCTCAGGCAAGTATAAGTCAACTGAATGGATCAACGGATGCCACGAATTGCTAAAACGTTTCATGAACTTTTTTTGCATGCTTTCAATTCAAATAGATAACGAAGGGTTATCGTTAATGACCGTAAATAATCGTTACGTTGAGCGAATGGCTGAACGTCACACTTTCACCCTATAATTGCGGTGATAAACATGGATAAGGACAACGACGCACTATGTTGGATTTGATTAAAGCAATTGGTCTGGGGCTGGTGGTACTGCTGCCGTTGGCTAACCCGCTAACGACGGTTGCGCTCTTCCTGGGGCTGGCAGGGAACATGAACAGCGCCGAGCGTAACCATCAGTCGATGATGGCCTCGGTCTATGTGTTTGCCATCATGATGGTGGCTTACTACGCCGGACAGCTGGTGATGAACACCTTCGGAATCTCCATCCCGGGTCTGCGTATTGCTGGCGGACTGATTGTCGCCTTCATCGGGTTCCGTATGCTGTTCCCTGCGCAGAAAGCGCATGAGTCACCTGAGGCCAAAAGCAAATCCGAAGAGCTGGAAACCGAGCCCAGCGCGAATATTGCTTTTGTCCCGCTGGCGATGCCCAGTACGGCGGGGCCAGGAACGATAGCGATGATCATCAGCTCCGCGTCTACGGTGCGGGATGGTTCGACCTTCCCGGACTGGGTCATCACGGTTGCGCCCCCGCTGATTTTTGCACTGATTGGTATCATCGTATGGGCATCCTTGCGCAGTTCAGGCGCGATCATGCGCTGGGTCGGCAAGGGTGGTATTGAGGCGATTTCCCGCCTGATGGGCTTCTTACTGGTGTGTATGGGCGTGCAGTTTATTATCAACGGCGTGCTGGAGATTATTAAGACGTACCATTAATCACCCGCCCGGTAATGCAAAACGGCAACCTCGGTTGCCGTTTTACGTTGACTGCGGTCTACCCGTGATGGGCCTGTTCTTCCAGTGCGACCGGCCATTTACGGAAGATGAGCAGGGACCAGATGAGCGCCACCAGTGCCGGAATGGCACCCAGATAGCCAATCGCAGACATCGACACGTGAAGGCTAATCTGATTTCCCAGAAGCGCGCCCGCGCCAATACCGAGATTGAAAATCCCCGAGAACAGTGACATCGCCACATCCGTTGCGTCCGGGGCGAGGGCCAGCACCTTCACCTGCATACCCAGACCGATAATCATGATCGCCACTCCCCAGAACAGGCTCAGGACGGCCAGATGACCCTCGCTGCCCGCCGCTGGCATGAGTAACACCAGGCACGCCAGCAGTAAACCAATGGCGCTGCTGACCAGCGCCGACGCGTGCTGATTGCCGAGCTTACCAAACAGAATACTGCCAATAATGCCCGCGCCCCCCAGGATCAACAGCAGAACGGTGGCAAAGTTGGCGCTAAAGCCGGCCACGACCTGAACGAACGGCTCAATATAGCTGTAGGCGGTGTAATGTGCCGTGACCACAATGACCGTCAGCAGATAGATACTCAGCAATGCCGGACGACGCATTAACAGCGGCAGGCTTTTCAGCGAGCCGGAGTGTTCGCTTGGCAGCTTCGGCAGCAGTTTAATCAGGCAGACCAGGGTGATCATTGCCCCCATGCCGATAGCGAAGAACGTGGTTCGCCAGCCAAAGTATTGCCCAACGATACGGCCAATCGGCAGGCCCAGGACCATAGCCAGTGCCGTGCCGGTGGCTATCAGGCTCAATGCCTGCGCGCGTTTTCCCGCAGGTGCCAGGCGGATGGCCAGTGACGCGGTGATCGACCAGAATACGGCATGGGCAAAGGCGATACCGACGCGGCTGATGACCAGCACCGTAAAGTTCCACGCCAGAAACGACAGGACGTGGCTGACGATAAACAGGGCAAACAGCCCGATCAGCAGCTTTCGCCGTTCCATCTGGCTGGTCAGCAGCATAAACGGCAGTGACATCAGTGCTACCACCCAGGCATAGATGGTCAACATAATGCCCACCTGCGCGGTTTCCATCTGGAAACTTTCAGCGATGTCAGACAACAGCCCAACCGGAACAAATTCTGTGGTATTAAAAATAAACGCGGCAATTGCCAGCGTGACCACGCGTAGCCACGCGACTCTGCGGGTAACTGTGTTCGTTGTCATAGCGATGTCGGAGATTCGTTGCTGAAAAGAAGAGGGGACGATCTTAAAACGTCAACCGGCGAAAACTCAACCATTATGTGATGCAGATCTCAAAATTCACCTGGTAAAAGCGGTAGCCGGGGGCATGGTTTTCATTGAATATAAAAGAACATCACAACAAAAACAGGCGGTAAGACAATGCAGGAGATTGATTTTTATCTGGTAGATGCGTTCAGCAATGCCTCTTTTGGTGGAAACCCGGCGGCCGTGTGCGCGTTAGACGCATGGTTGCCTGATGAGACACTGCTCAGAATGGCACAGCAGCATAATCAGTCGGAAACGGCGTTTTTCGTCTGCAGTAAAGCGGGAATTGAGTTACGCTGGTTTACCACCCTTACCGAAGTCAACCTTTGCGGACATGCCACACTGGCAGCCGCGTACGTCCTGTTTAATGAACTCAACTATCCTGACCCGCGTATCCACTTTGATACCGCCTCTGGCCAGCTGACGGTTAGCCGGGAAGGGGACTGGATGACGCTGGACTTCCCGGCATGCCCGACGCAGGAAGAGACGCCCCCGCCGGCGATGCTTGCGGCGCTGGGGATCGACCATTACGTTGAAGCCCGTAAGGGGCGAGCCTGGGTGGTGGTTCTGGAAAACCGCCAGCAGGTTGAGGCGCTCTCGCCGAATATCTCGGCAATGACGCCTGGCGAACATAAGGTCAGCGTGACGGCGCGGGGAGAGGGGGATTATGATTTTGTGAGCCGCTTTTTCTCACCGGGAGTTGCCGTCTGGGAAGATCCGGTCACCGGATCCGCGCATACAATGCTTATTCCCTACTGGAGTGAAAAACTGGGTAAAACAGCGATGTTTGCCCGCCAGGTGTCGGCTCGTGGCGGTGATATGCGCTGCGAACTGAAAGGTTCACGCGTGCTGATGAGCGGGCAGGCCTCGCTGTATCTGAAAGGCACCGTCTTTCTGCGCTAAATAATCATAACAAAAGAGGAAGAGACAATGCAGGAAATTGATTTCTATCTGGTCGATGCCTTCAGCGACAGGGCGTTTGGCGGCAACGCAGCGGCGGTTTGCCCCCTGGAAGAGTGGCTGCCGGACGAGACGCTGCTCAACATGGCGCAACAGCACAATCAGTCTGAGACGGCCTTTTTCGTACGCACTGACGGCGGATTCGAGCTGCGCTGGTTCACTACCCTTGACGAAATTAACCTGTGTGGACATGCCACACTGGCGGCATCGCATGTCATTTTCGAATACCTTGATTATCCACACACGGAAATCACCTTCACCACCCGTTTCGTCGGCGAGCTGACGGTAAAACGCAGCGGTGACTGGTTGACGCTCAACTTTCCGGCCTGGCCGACGGCGGTCGTCGATAATCCGCCAGCGCTGCTGTTGAGCGCGCTGGGCATTGAGCGGGCAAAAGAGGTGCGTGTCGGGCGCGACTATATGGTAGTGCTGGAGAACCAGCAGCAGGTAGAGGCCCTTACACCGGATATCTCGGCAATGATTCCGCTGGATAAGATGGTCTGCGTCACGGCACCGGGCGATGAATATGACTTCGTCAGCCGCTTCTTCTGTCCGGGAGAAGGGGTGCCGGAAGATCCGGTTACGGGGTCCACCCACAGCATGTTGATTCCCTACTGGAGCGAAAAGCTGGGCAAAACCGTGCTGAACGCGCGCCAGGTCTCGCGACGGGGCGGGGATTTACGCTGTGAGCTGGCGGGGGACCGGGTGTTAATCGGCGGTCAGGCCACCCTGTATCTGAAAGGGCATATCTATTTACGCCAGGCGATGTAAGCCAGGAATGGGCCACCGTCATTTCATCATCGGGAATGACGGTGGCTTGTCGGGAATGACGGTGGCTTGCGTTAATCAAACGTTCGTTTTTCCCCCTGCCAGCCAGACGTAATCAGAAATTCACGCCACGTTAAGGTGGCAGGGTTTATGGTTCTGCTCCAGTTAAGATCCCGGTCTTTTCCGTAATAGCCGTAGTTCACGGCATATTCCGTCATGCCGGTAATTTCACTGACCAGTGCCGCGTTGTCTGCGAAATCGGGGAAGTGGTGAAGGAGTGCTTCTCGCGTGTAGGCTGAGCGATACCGGGCTTTTATGCCGGTGACCTCCGTGAAGGTTTCCACCATCTCACGCGGCGAAAGACACTCACCGACAACGGGTAACGTCATGCCGTTGTAGTGTTCGGGGTTATCGAACATCTCAAGCACCGCAGGGCCGGTTGCCGTGAGCGGGTCGACAAAGGGCGCCCGAACGTCTTCCGGGAGATAGAGGGGAAAGATCAGCTCGTCGCCTTCTTTACGCGGCGGATAATATTCGGCCAGATTGGTGTAAAAGAACGCCAGTTGAATAAACGACGCGCTGACGGGGAGTGTGCGGATGTACTCCTCAATTCGGCCCTTATCGCTGAAATGAGGAGCCCATAGAGTTCCGGCTGTTATTCTCTCGACGTTTTCCAGACTGCTGAAGACAAGGTGTTTTACGCCGGCGTTGACGGCGGCATCTGCAAGCCTGTAGCCCAGCGCCGTTTCACCCGTTGGCATCTGCGTCGATACGGGGATGAAACCTGGTGTCATCAGAAACGCTCCGTCTGACTCGGCAAACGCCCCGATCAGATGCGCATCATTGCCCGTCTGAAGGGTGATTTGTCTCAGTTCAGCACCCCGTTCCGCCAGCTGTTTCGCCGCAGGAGAGTTCGTGTTTTGCGTTAAGGCGCGCACCCGATAGCGCCCACTTTGCAGCAGGGTTCTGGTTACGCTACGTCCTTGTTTACTGGTGGCACCAAAAACTGTTATGAGTGGTTTTTTATCATACGACATTTCATTCTCGCTCTGTGTTGTTGCGGTAGTGCATTATCGGAATGCGGGCGGCGAGCGTGAAATCGATTTATTTCTTACATGATATCCATCCTATGAATACCAAAAAGCCTGACGTAAACCTGCTGCTGACTCTGGAAGCGCTGGTCGCGGAGCAAAATGTCACCAGGGCCGCCAGCCGGCTTTGTCTTAGCCAGCCTGCCGTCAGCGCGCAGCTTAACCGGCTGAGGGGGATGTTTAACGATCCGTTATTGATCCCGGGGCGCAGGGGGATGACGCCAACCCCCAAAGCTCTAGAGCTGATGGCGACGCTTGGCGGGGCGCTGGCAAAAATACGGGATACGCTGCAATCACATGAGGACTTTGATCCGCTGCACGATTCGCTAACGGTCTCTCTGGCCTGTACTGATTACGTGCAGGCCGCGGTCATTATGCCGCTGATTGTGACCCTGCAAGAGATTGCCCCCGGCGTGCGTATTGCTGTCAGGAATTACGATCCGCATCAGCTGGCCCATCAACTGAGCTCAGGCGATGTTGATGCTGCCATTGCCACGCCAGACCCTGCGCAGGCGCAGCTCAGAACGCAACATCTTTATGACGAATCGTACGTGCTTATCGGGCGCCCTCAGCATCCTGAACTGAACGACCAACTGACAATGGAAGCGTTCGCAAAACTTGAGCATATTATCGTGTCCCCCTCGGGAGGCGGTTTTACCACGCCGCTGGATGTCATGCTGGCGGAGTCAGGGTTGCAACGTAAGGTTGCGGTATCTGCGGCATCATTTCTGTTTGTTCCCGGCATGGTGCAGATGAGCCATCTGGTAGCACTGGTGCCCCGACGATTAATTATGGGAACCATTAACCTGCTCACCGTGGTGGAACTGCCCTGGCTGAAAGAGACGTTTGACGTCAGTCTTATCTGGCATGAACGCAGCCATAACCACGCCGGACATCGCTGGTTAAGGGATACCCTCGTCAGCCTGAACGGCAATGCTGATATAAGTTAACGGTATGAAGCACGTGTGCAGGGCTGCGCTATGTTGAAATAAAAACAACAAGGAGCCCGCCATGTATTCCATTACCGCTGAATCTGCACATCACCCTGATATTTTGCATCTGATTGCCGCGCTTGACCGCTATCAGAGCGAACTCTATCCCGCTGAAAGTAACCACCTGCTCGATCTGACCGAACTGCCGACAGCCTCGCTGATCCTGATGATTATTCGGGACCGGCAACTTCATGCCGTCGGGTGTGGTGCCGTGGTGCTCAACGGCGACGGGACCGGTGAAATGAAACGGGTGTATATCGATCCGGCTCATCGCGGGCAACACCTCGGCGAGATGTTGCTGGCGGCGCTGGAAGATGAAGCCCTGAGCCGTCACTGCCACACGCTTCGCCTGGAGACGGGCATCCGGCAACATGCCGCCGTCCGTCTGTATGAGCAGTGCGGCTATGAGCAACGTCCGGCGTTTCCGCCGTATGTTGATGACCCGCTGAGCCTGTTTATGGAGAAGGCACTGGTGGTTGACGTTCGTTTAGCAGCGCTATAAAAGCCTCCAGCGGGCGGGTCATAGCCCCGCGGCGCCAGACCAGCCAGGTGGTAAGCCAGCGCCAGTTTTCTGCCAGCGGCCAGGCTTCTACCTGATGGTGGCCTGGCATACTTTCCAGCATCGAGCGAGGCATCAGCGCGATACCGGCGCCCGCGATGACGCAGGCGAGCATGCCGTGATAAGACTCCATCTCATGAATACGCCCGGGCGTGGCTCTGTCGGCGTGAAACCAGCTTTCCAGATGTCGGCGATACGAACAGTTTGCGCGAAAGGCGTAGACGTCACTGCCGCTTACCTGCGTGGCGCGTGCCACTTCTGCATGCCCGGCGGGCGTGACCAGCATCATCTCTTCCCGGTAAACCGGCATGCCTTCCAGTTCCGGATGCGAAAGGGGGCCGTCGACAAACGCGGCGCTTAAGGTTCCCTCCAGTACGCCGTCAATCATTGTGCCGGACGGTCCGGTAGAGAGGGCAAACTGGATACGTGGATAGCGCTGGTTAAACTGCGCCAGGCTTTCCGGAATACGCACGGCGGCGGTACTCTCCAGCGCACCAAGCGCAAATAATCCCTGCGGTTCATCACCGGCGACGACCATTCGTGCCTCATCGACCAGCGCCAGGATCTGCTTGCTGTAGCGCAGGAAGTTATGCCCGGCAGGGGATAAACGTAAACGCTGGTTCTCACGAATAAACAGCTCAACGCCAAGATCGGCCTCCAGCTGGCGGATGCGGGTGGTCAGGTTCGACGGAACGCGATGCACCTTTTGCGCTGCCTGGGTGATGCTGCCGGTGAGCGCCACGGCGTTAAACATTTCAAGCTGAGTTAAGTCCATGCCATTCTCGATTCGTGAACAAGGTGGTTAGTATTATTCATTTTTAAGAAATAGCAGAGTGCGCCACAATGAATCAACCGTTATTACGTGGAGACCATCATGACTTATTCCTCTGCTACACATGCCCTCTCTGTTAACCCAGCCACCGGTGAGACGCTCGCGGCGTATCCGTGGGCGAGCACCGACGACGTTGAACGCGCAATTGCGCAGGCTGATGCCGGTTTTCGTCAGTGGAGACGCGTAAGCGTTTCCGACCGGGCGCAGAAGCTGCGCGATCTCGCCAGCGCGCTGCGCAACCGTGCAGAAGAGATGGCCCGAATGATCTCCCGTGAGATGGGCAAACCCATTTTGCAGGCGCGTGCTGAAGTGGCAAAATCCGCCAGCCTCTGCGACTGGTATGCGGAACACGGCCCGGCAATGCTGCAGCCTGAACCGACTCTGGTAGAAAACCAGAATGCGGTGATTGAATACCGGCCGCTGGGACCTGTTCTTGCCGTCATGCCGTGGAACTTCCCGCTCTGGCAGGTACTGCGTGGCGCGGTACCCATCCTGCTGGCCGGGAACAGCTATCTACTCAAGCATGCGCCAAACGTACTCGGCTCGGCTGACCTCATTGCGCAGGTATTTGCTGACGCCGGTTTTCCGCAGGGTGTCTTTGGCTGGGTGAATGCCACGAATGAGGGCGTGAGCCAGGCGATCAACGACCGTCGTATTGCCGCTGTAACCGTAACCGGCAGCGTGCGCGCGGGGGCGGCGATCGGTGCGCAGGCGGGGGCAGCACTCAAGAAATGCGTCCTGGAGCTGGGCGGTTCAGATCCGTTTATTGTGCTCAATGATGCTGATTTGGATCTGGCGGTGAAAGCAGCCGTGGCCGGTCGTTATCAGAATACCGGACAGGTTTGCGCCGCCGCTAAGCGCTTTATTGTGGAAGAGGGCATCGCTGATGCTTTCACCCAGCGTTTTGTCGAGGCGACGGCAGCCCTGAAGATGGGGGCGCCGGATAGCGAAGAAAACTTTATTGGCCCGATGGCGCGATTTGACCTGCGTGATGAATTGCATCAGCAGGTGCAGGCCACGCTGGCCGAAGGCGCCACGCTGCTGCTTGGCGGGGAGAAAGTCGCCGGTGAAGGTAACTACTATGCACCGACCGTGCTGGGGAATGTCACTGCCAGCATGACGGCATTTCGTCAGGAGCTGTTTGGTCCGGTTGCGGCGGTTAGCGTTGCGAAAGACGCGGAGCACGCGCTGCAGCTGTCTAACGACAGCGACTTTGGTCTGTCCGCAACCGTCTTTACCGCGAACGATACGCTGGCGGAGAAATTCTCCCGTGAGCTGGAGTGCGGTGGGGTGTTCATCAATGGTTTCAGCGCAAGCGATGCGCGCGTGGCCTTTGGCGGCGTGAAGAAGAGCGGTTTTGGTCGTGAGCTTTCCCACTTCGGTCTGCACGAGTTCTGTAACGTGCAGACGGTATGGAAGAATAGAGTCTAGTTCGCTCTCCGATAACGGCCTTCAGCACGAAGGCCGTTGTCATTTTCCTGCAATGGTTCTGTCATTTTCGTTTCGTAGACTCGCACGCGTCTAACGTCTTGTTACTGAAGAAAATTATGAACCTAACGCAAATTTTTCGCCGTATTGCGCAGCGCCTCATCCCTCGTCAGTTTGGCCTGCTGACCGGTATTTTCTGTATTATTGGTCTTTTCTCCGCACTGCAACTCTCCTCTTCATTTTTGCTCAATGCTTCCCTGAAAGACGCTCAGCGCAACGAGCAGCAAAATCTGCTGGCGTACCAGCAACAGAGCAAACTGGATCTGGCCCGCGTGTCTCTGCTGGCAGCAAGCGATCTGCTTAACCGCTCCGGCGTCTGGTTTATGCAGGATGAAGAGACCGGCTCTGAAGGGAGCTGGCTCAGCCTGATGGACGAAGCTCAGGCGTCGCTGACGGTTTCTCAGCAGGCCTGGAACGCCTGGCTGGCGCTCAATCCGCCAAAAGATGACGCCCTGATCACCAGCTACCAGCTTTTCTACGGTGCCATCAAGGAGCAGGCGGAAGGGCTCATCAAGACCAACACGATTGACGCCTTTTTTGCCGTACCTGCCCAGGCTTTTCAGACTGACTTCAACGAAAACTATGCCCGCTATCAGCAGGCCAGCGAGAAGCAGGCGATGCAGGGCCGCCAGAGTCTGATGGCACAACTCTCTGGCCTGCAAACGCTCTTCCTGATTGCACCGGTTCTGCTACTTGCCATCGCCGTTCTGGTGTGGTTCGGCATGTCCCGCTGGGTCATTACGCCGCTGCGTCGGTTGATTGCTCACATTAACCAGCTGGCGGCAGGAGACCTGTCCGGTACACCGCCAGGCGTGCTGCGCTTTAACAAGGAGATCGGACAGTTGAGCGACAGTGTTTCCACCCTGCAGCACGGACTGCAGGAACTGGTGACCCAGGTCAGCAATGCCACCCACGCAATGGTTGAAAATATAGGCTCTCTGGCACAGGGCAACCAGAAGCTGTATCTGCAGTCGGCTCGTCAGGCGAAAGAGCTTGAGGATGTGACGACACACATTGCCGCGCTGGAAAACCACGTAGAAGGGAATACAGGTTATGCAAAACTCGCCAGTTCCAGGGCGGACGAGGCGCGCCAGGTAGCCGCGGGTGGCGATCGGATGATGACAACCGTCAATGCCTCCATGCAGGCGATCGTTGACCGATCGTCAGAAATGCGCGGGATCGTGGCGATGATCGACAGCGTGGCGTTTCAGACCAACATTCTGGCACTGAATGCGGCCATCGAGGCCGCCCATGCGGGGAACCACGGGCGCGGGTTCGCCGTTGTCGCCCGGGAAGTGGGGCTGCTGGCCAGAAAGAGCAGCCACTCGACGCAGACTATTCAGGCGCTGATCAATCACTCTTTGCAGGGCATCGAAGACGGTTCCCGGGCCGTTAACCTGCTGGAAGATAATCTGCAGCAGGTGATCGGGCTGGTGGCTAATTTAAGCAGTCTGCTGAATGAGATCTCGGTCGCGACCCTGAGCCAGGGGGAGAGCATTCATCAGATGACGCGGCAGCTTCAGGCGTTGAATCAGGTTTCCCGTCAGACCGACATGCTGGTGTCTGACGCGTCGGATGCCTCTGAACGGCTGCATAAGCAATCCGATCTTTTATTGCAGGCGGTTTCGCGTTTTCGTCTTAGCGCCTGACGCAACATATAAGCCTCTGTTATACTCGCAGCCCGTTTTAGCCTGAGGGCAAGGAGCAAAGTGTGGCTGCGGTCATCCATAATGAGATGTTGGACGAGATTCTGTCGCAGGTTCGTCCGTTAATTGGAAAAGGGAAGGTTGCCGACTATATTCCGGCCCTTGCCTCGGTCAGCGGGAACAAGCTGGGTATTGCCATTTGTACGGTAGACGGGCAGCGTTACCAGGCCGGTGAGGCAACCGAGCGTTTTTCAATTCAGTCCATTTCAAAAGTACTCAGTCTGGTTGCGGCCATGCGCCAGTATGAGGAAGACGAAATCTGGCATCGCGTGGGGAAAGATCCGTCCGGGCAGCCTTTCAACTCACTGCTTCAGCTCGAAATTGAACAGGGTAAACCGCGTAACCCGTTTATCAATGCCGGTGCGCTGGTGGTTTGCGATATGCTGCAAAGCCGTCTCAGCGCCCCTCGCCAGCGTATGCTTGAAATTGTCCGCCAGCTCTCGGGCGTCGCCGATATTGCCTACAATGCGGTGGTGGCGCGCTCGGAGTTTGAACACTCCGCCCGTAACGCGGCTATCGCCTGGCTCATGAAATCGTTTGGTAACTTCCATAACGATGTCGCCACCGTGCTGCAAAACTATTTCCATTACTGCGCGCTGGAAATGAGCTGTGTTGAACTGGCACAGACATTCTTGTTCCTCGCCCATCAGGGGCATGCGCCGCACCTCGCGCAAGATGTTGTCTCGCCCATGCAGGCGCGTCAGGTGAATGCCCTGATGGCGACCAGCGGGATGTATCAGAACGCCGGAGAGTTTGCCTGGCGCGTCGGTCTTCCGGCTAAATCGGGTGTCGGCGGCGGGGTGGTGGCAATCGTGCCTCACGAAATGGCGATTGCCGTCTGGAGCCCGGAGCTGGATGAAACGGGAAATTCACTTGCCGGTGTGGCAGTTCTGGAGAAACTGACCCAACGTCTGGGACGTTCCGTATACTGATGTCGACCCTGGATCCGCTTTTTGCCCGCCTGGCGCGATCGCCTTTTCGTTCGCGCTTTCGCCTGGGCACGAAGGAACGGCAGTACTGCTGGGACAAAGGTGCCGAAACCATTGACCAGCACGCCGCCGATTTTATTGCCCGGCGTCTTGCACCGGCCCATCCCACCAATGACGGGAAACAGACGCCCATGCGCGGTCATCCGGTGTTTATCGCTCAGCATGCCACCGCCACCTGTTGTCGTGGCTGTCTGGCAAAGTGGCATAACATTCCGCAGGGTGTTCAGCTCAGCGCGCAGCAACAGCATTATATCGTCAGCGTGATCCACCACTGGCTGGTGCTGCAGATGAACGCCTAAATTTGACGAGTTATGATCCTGTTGTATTTGTGTTATAGATGCAGGTTAAGTTAGTTCAGATCCTGCTGACGATCGACATAATCGCCATAAGTTATTATACGGAATGATATTTAATGCGTTCTGCTCTCTCTGCCTTCAGGTTTTTTCAACCCGATACTCCGCTGCGTAATGCGTCGTGGATCTTTATTCTCACCACCTTATTCTATTTTGTGGGTGCTGAATTGCGTCTGGTTGAAGCGTTGTCGCTGTTCTGGCCACTGAATGGCGTTATGGCGGGAGTATTCGCCCGTTATGCTTATCTGAATCGTCTGCATAACTACGCGGTCGCGTATGTTGCCATGCTGATGTACGACGCGGTCACCACCAGCTGGGGAATGGCCTCGCTGGTGATTAACCTGTCGAATATGATTTTTATCGTCGTGGTCGCCATACTGGTTCTGCGTGATAAACGGCTGATGAAAACCCCCGATCCGCTTAATGCGCTGCGTCTGTTTAACTACTGCCTGATTGCTGCGCTGCTGTGTGCCTTGCTTGGCGCGGTGGGGTCGGTCGGTATCGACAGTCACACCTTCTGGCCGCTGTTTGCCGACTGGTTTAGCGAGCAGTTTTCAACGGGGGTGCTGATTGTGCCGTGTATGCTGACGATTAGCCTGCCCGTACGTGATATTCAGTTACGCCTGGAGCAGCTGTTCCCGGTTATGGCGCTGATTGTCTCGGTGGTCGCGTCGGTGGTAATTGGCGGCGCGGGGAGCCTCTGTTTCCCGCTGCCGGCGCTTATCTGGTGTGCGGTACGCTACCCGCTGCCCGTCACCTGTTTACTGACGTTTCTCACGGGCGCCGTTGAGATCATTCTGGTTGCCAACTCCATTATCAATATTGCCGTCGCGACACCGCTTTCGACCCCGATGATGTTCTCAGCCCGGCTGGGCATTGCCACCATGGCTATTTGTCCGGTGATGGTCTCCGTCAGCGTGGCGGCCATTAATTCACTGATTCGTCAGGTGTCACTGCGGGCAGATTATGATTTTCTGACGCATGTCTATTCCCGATCCGGGCTTTATGAAGCGTTAAAGCAAGAAGAGGCGCACCGGCATTCGCGTTTTTTAACCGTCATGCTGCTGGATATCGATTACTTCAAAAGCATCAATGATAACTACGGTCACGAGTGCGGTGACCGCGTACTGGCGGCCTTTGCCCGGCAGGTTCAGCAGGTTGTCGGTGAGGACGGTATGGTGGCGCGAATGGGCGGAGAAGAGTTCGCTGTGGTCGTGAACTCCGGGGATGCGCAGCACGGTTTTGAACTGGCTGAACGCATCCGAACCACCGTCGCACATCATCCGTTTACCTGGCGCCAGCAGACGCTGTATCTGACCGTCAGCATTGGCCTGGGCAGCGGTAAATCTGAGTCATGGCAGTTGACGGAGGTCTTTAATAAGCTGATGGCTGAAGCGGACGATCATCTCTATCGTTCAAAGAAAGCGGGGCGAAATCGGACCAGCGCCCGGTTGTCGGATGAGCAGGTTACTGCAACGTCCGGCAGCGAAACATCACTGCATTAGTCGTCATGAGCCAGTGACGTTAACAAATAGCGTCTGAACAGGATATTCGTACACTGACAATGTCTCTGTTTAAGCTACGCTTTTAGTAAAGCTTGCGTCAGGAGACGTTATGAAAACACCTGCAACCCCTGAAAACGAAACGGAACGTCTGAACTCGCTGCGCGAATCAGGCCTGCTTGAAATCGACAGTTCGCCGGCCTTTGACCGCCTGACGCGTCTGGCAAAACGCTTTTTCCAGGTGCCGCTGGCGATGGTCAATCTTATCGATGAGCATTCGCTGATCGTGAAGTCAGCGGATGGCCAGGCACCGGACTCTGTCCCGCGCAATATCTCATTTTGTGGCCATACGATCCTCAGCGAAGCGCCGCTGGTGGTGGGGGACATGCGTCAGGATGACCGCTTTGCCGATAATCCGCTGGTGGCCGGTGAGCCAGGCGTTCGTTTCTACGCTGGTTTCCCGCTGCGTCTGCGCGACGGCGCGAGCGTCGGATCGCTTTGCCTGATTGATTATTCTCCTCGGGAGTTTACGGCGGCCGATCTTGCCGTGCTGGGAGACCTGGGCGCGCTGGCAGAAGATGAATTTGCCGCCGTCAGTGCGGCGACTACCGATGAACTGACGGGCTTATTCAACCGTCGGGGCTTTAATCAGCTCGTCCGGTTTACCCTGTCCGTCGCCCGACGCCGTGCAGAGCCGTTAACCCTCGGCTGGCTGGATCTGGATCGTTTTAAGGAGATAAACGATCGCTACGGTCACGAGGAAGGGGATAAGGCGCTGAAGGTGATGGCGCAACTGATGCGTTCCTCCTTCCGTGAGGCGGATCTGCTGGTTCGCTTTGGCGGGGATGAGTTTGCCGTGCTGTTCGCCGATACGGATGAGCAGGGGGCCTGGATTGCGATGCAGTATCTGGCCGAGCAGGTCGAAAATTATAATGCCCGCAAACTGCATCCGTGGTCGCTTCTGTTCTCGTGGGGACTCAGTGAATTCGACCACAATGGCCATGACCTGCAACAGTGGCTAAAAGAGGCCGATGAAAAGATGTATGCCATGAAGCAGCAACGCCACCGCGAAAGATGACATAACAAAAGCCTATGATCGATCCGTTTGCGTTAATAAGATGTTAATTGCACAGTGACGGTATTCAACGTAAGGAAAAACAATGAATACCTCACTGCACATCAAAAACCTCACCCGGGAAGAGATCCTCACCCACCTTGATGCGTTGTCCGCGATCCTCGAAAACTGCGTTAACGGCGGCGCATCCGTCAGTTTTATGTTGCCCTTTAGCCCGGAAAAAGCACGTGCTTTCTGGCGCGGTATTGCTGAGAGCGTGGGACGCAATGAACGTCTTGTGCTGGCCAGTATCGATCCGCAGGACGGTGTTATCGGCACGGTACAGTTGATCACCGATCAGCCGGAGAATCAGCCGCATCGCGCGGATGTGGCAAAACTGCTGGTCCATGAAAAAGCGCGCCGTAAAGGGGCGGCAATGGCCCTGATGGAAGAACTTGAAGTACAGGCCAGAGCCAGAGGCATTTCGGTCCTGGTACTGGATACGTCCACCGGCAGCGGTGCCGAGACGTTCTACCAGCGTGCTGGCTGGCAAAAAGTGGGGGAGATTCCGCGCTATGCATTGATGCCGGATGGCGCGATGACCGCCACCTCCGTGTTCTATAAGTTCTTATAATTATTTTTCACAACTCCATCATGAATTGATCAAAACAGGGTTCCCGGTCGTAAAGTTTTGATAAGTTATCGTACCAATCTTATCAGGCTGTATGACTAATTATAAAAGGAACCCATTGTGAACACACTTAACCGTCATGATTTTCCCGGTCCACACTATCCGGAACGTATCATTCAGTTTGGTGAAGGCAATTTCCTGCGGGCGTTTATCGACTGGCAAATCGACCTGTTAAACGAACATACCGATCTCAACGCCGGTGTGGTGGTCGTTCGTCCCATTCAAAGTGATTTTCCGCCGTCGCTGAATACGCAGGATGGACTGTATACCACGATCATTCGCGGCCTGAACGAAAAGGGCGACGCGGTGAGCGATGCACGTCTTATCCGTTCCGTTAACCGCGAAATCAACGTTTATCACGAATACGATGCGTTCCTCAGGCTGGCTCATAACCCGGAGATGCGCTTTGTGTTCTCGAATACCACGGAAGCGGGGATCGGTTATCACGCGGGCGACACCTTTGAAGATGCGCCTGCCGTCAGCTACCCGGCGAAACTGACGCGATTGCTCTTCGAGCGTTTCAGTCATTTTAACGGTGCGCCAGACAAAGGCTGGGTCATCATTCCGTGTGAACTGATTGACTACAACGGAGATGCGCTGCGGGAACTGGTGCTGCGCTACGCGCAGGAGTGGGCGCTGCCGACGGCCTTTACTGAATGGTTGAACGATGCCAACTGTTTCTGCTCGACCCTGGTTGACCGCATTGTAACGGGTTACCCGCGTGACGAAGTGGTCGCCCTGCAGACTGAACTGGGTTATCAGGACGGGTTCCTGGATACCGCCGAACACTTCTATCTGTTTGTGATTCAGGGCCCTGACTCCCTTGCCAGCGAACTGCGTCTTGATAAGTTCCCGCTCAACGTATTGATCGTGGATGACATCCGGCCTTACAAAGAGCGTAAAGTCGCCATTCTGAACGGTGCGCACACGGCGCTGGTACCGGTAGCCTTCCAGGCCGGGCTGGACACGGTAGGCGAGGCGATGAACGATGCTGACGTGTGCGCTTTTGTCGAAAAAGCTATCTATGAGGAAATTATTCCAGTACTGGATTTGCCGCGTGATGAGCTGGAATCGTTCGCCAGTGCGGTAACGGGCCGTTTCCGTAACCCTTACATCCGGCATCAGCTGCTGTCGATTGCCCTCAACGGGATGACCAAGTACCGCACCCGCATTCTGCCGCAGCTGCTGGCAGGGCAGAAAGCAACCGGGTCATTGCCTGCGCGACTGACGTTTGCTTTAGCGGCACTGATTGCGTTTTATCGCGGGGAGCGTAACGGGGAAAGTTACCCGGTACAGGACGACGCGCACTGGCTGGCGCGTTTCCAGCAGCTGTGGACACAGCATCACACCCGCCAGATCACTACCCGCCAACTGGTAAAATCGGTACTGAGCGTGAGTGAACACTGGGAGCAAGATCTTACGCAGGTTAACGGCCTGGTCGAGCAGGTTACGCGGGATCTGGATGCTATTCTGCTTCAAGGAATGCGTGCGGCCGTTAAACCGCTCTGCTAACACCGTTGCCCGGCTTCGGCCGGGTTTTAATGGGGATCTTATTAGTTACAACATACTATTTGCTCTGTTTTTAAAAAACACCTCTGGCACCGTGCGGTTTAGGCTAACCAGGACAGAAAATTCAATGTTTTATTAACATGCTTGCAACCGTGAGGGGGATCACGTTTAATAGCCACGCTCTTTTTCTTTCCTGAAACTCACTATGATTGTTCGTCCTAAACAGCACTGGTTACAACTCATCTTTGTCTGGCATGGCTCGGTACTGCCAAAAATCTATACCCGCTTGCTACTCAACTTCCTGCTTTCTATCGCCGTGATCCTGATGCTGCCGTGGTACACGTCCCTTGGCATCAAATTTACCGTTGCGCCCTTTAGCATTCTCGGTGTGGCGATCGCTATCTTTCTCGGTTTCCGAAACAACGCCTGCTATTCCCGCTACGTTGAGGCGCGCCAGCTTTGGGGGCAACTGATGATAGCGGCACGCTCTCTGTTTCGCGAGGTAAAAAACACCTTGCCGGACGATAAACATCTTGGCGAGTTTGTCCGCCTGCAGATTGCCTTTGCCAACTGTTTGCGCATGACCCTGCGCCGGGAAACGAACGCCGAACAACTTTCCCGTTATCTTCCGGAAGATGATTTACGCAAGGTGATGAACGCCAACTCGCCGGCGAACCGTATTTTACTGATCATGGGGGAGTGGCTTGCCGTCAGGCGTCGCAATGGCGAGCTCTCAGATATCCTGTTCCACAGTCTCAACAACCGGCTGAACGACATGTCCATCGTCCTGTCGGGTTGCGAGCGTATTTTGACGACACCCGTACCGTTTGCTTACACGCTGATCCTTCATCGTACGGTGTATCTGTTCTGCATCATGCTGCCGTTCGCGCTGGTCGTCGATCTGCACTACATGACGCCTTTTGTGTCGGCGCTGATTTCTTACACCTTTATCTCGCTGGATACGCTGGCGGAAGAGCTGGAAGACCCGTTTGGTACCGAAGATAACGACCTGCCGCTAGACGCCATCTGCAACATGATGGAACGTGACCTGTTGCAGATGAACGATGAAGAAGAGATCCCCGAAAGACTGTTACCGGATAAATATTATCAACTGACCTGACGGGCATTCCATTCGTCACGGGTGATTTCCCACAGTTCGGAGTCCAGTATGCCGCTGACGTACGCTTTCTTTTCTGTCCTGATAAGCCGCATGCCGCTACTGTCTGAAATACGACGGGAGCGGCTGTTAGCAGCCGCTTTTGGCGCACGCAACACCGGCTTGTTCAGGGTGTTAAACCAATAATCCGTCGCCGCAATACTGGCCTCACGCATGTATCCCTTACCCTGAAACTCCGGCGCCAGCCAGAACCCACGGTTGTTATCTTCGACATCGTACAGGCAGATAATCCCCATCAGCTCATCCGGCGCCTCGCGACGTCGAATACTCCAGAACCAGGCAATGCCTTTTTCCATATCCGGCAGCGCAACGTTATTAACATAATACTCCGCGCCGTTATCCGGGTAGGGCCAGGGCACTGAGGAGACCATATAGCGAACGATTTCCCAGCGTGGATAAAGCCGCTGTATCTGGACGGCATCTTCCGCGACCAGGCGAATGAGTAACAGGCGGTCTGTCGTTAGCGTCGGTATTGTCATCCGTGGTTCTCCCTGTTTAAGCGTTATGTTTTTGTTCACCTTCTGGTATTTTCATCTCTATCACATTCTTTTTCGGTGTGCTGGAATTCTTTACTACCAATAACTGCTTTTAAAAGGCTTTCGATTTGTAATAAGAGGAATATATGGCTGTTACGGTAAGAGCTTTACGCGCAGAAGATTATTCCCAGTGGCGTCCGCTGTGGGACGGCTACACCCATTTTTATGACTGTGTCCTCGATGAGTCCGTGACCGCCGCGACATGGCAAAGGGCGCTCGACGAGCGATCATCGATGTTTTGCCGGGTTGCGGAAAGCGACGGCAGCGTCATCGGCTTCGCCATGTGTATTTTGCACGAAGGAACCTGGTCGACAGCGCCCGTTTGTTATCTGGAAGACCTGTTTGTTGCTGCCAGCCAACGGGGAGCAGGGACCGGAAAAGCGCTCATTGACGCCCTGATGGACGAAGGCAAGCGCGAAGGGTGGTCGAAACTTTACTGGGTCACGCGGCAGAACAACCCGGCACGTAAACTCTACGACCAATATGGCGAAGCCGACGATTACGTTCGTTATCGCGTCTCGCTTTAAGACGCAATGACCTGTGTTTGTATCACATTGTATCAACGCCTCTGATACATACACAGGCTTGCAATAAAGGCCCATTCGCACATATCCGCTATACAAACCGATGTTGTTATATACCCGTGAATCGTACTCAATCGGAGATAACAACATGTTCAGCAAACTCGCATACTCAACTCTCGCATTAACCGTTTCTCTTGGTACCGTCATGTCCTGTCAGGCCGAAGCAACCGGTACTGATTTCACGACGGCGTTTGATCATCCTCAGCAGATTAACGCCGGCGACCTTAACGTCGGTTATGTCGACATCGGCCCGAAAAATGGTCAACCGATCATTTTATTACACGGCTGGCCCTACGATATTCATAGTTATGCGCAAGTTGCTCCCGCGCTGGCTGCCAAAGGATATCGGGTGATTGTGCCTTCTCTGCGTGGTTACGGAACTACCCGTTTCCTCTCAGATAAAACGCCGCGTAACGGCCAGCCTTCGGCCATGGCGAAAGACGTTGTGAACCTGATGGATGCCCTGAACATCAAGCAGGCCGTTTTTGCAGGATACGACTGGGGTGCCCGTACGGCGGACATCGTCGCGGCGCTGTGGCCAGAACGCGTTAAATCGCTGGTCTCCGTCAGTGGATACCTGATCAGCAGCCAGCAGATTGGCAAACAACCCTTACCGCCGAAAGCAGAAGTTCAGTGGTGGTATCAGTTCTATTTCGCCACCGAACGTGGCGCTGAAGGCTACGCCAAAAACACCCATGACTTCGCCCGTTTGATCTGGTCACAGGCATCACCTGACTGGAAATTTAGCGATGCAACGTTTAACGCCAGTGCCAAATCCCTTGATAACCCGGACCATGTCGCGGTGACGCTCAGTAACTATCGCTGGCGTTTAGGGCTGGAAAAAGGGGAGCGCAAATACGACAGTTATGAGCAAAAACTGGCAACGCTTCCGAATATTACCGTCCCGACGATCACCATTGAAGGCGGAAACAACGGGGCACCGCATCCTGCTCCACAGGCCTACGCCGGGAAGTTCACCGGCAAGTATGAACACCGTACCTTTGGCAAAACCGTAGGTCACAACCCACCACAGGAAGATCCGCAGGATTTCGTCAACGCAGTTGTGGACGCAGATAAACTCTGAAATGTGCTATTTTCAATACGTTACCCTTCAGTCTGGAGATTTCTGTGGAGCATATTGATCATATCCTTGTCGTCGATGACGACAGGGATATTCGTGAGCTGATTGTCGATTACCTCGTTAAGTCCGGATATCGCGCCTCTGGCGCGGCAAATGGCAAAGAGATGCGAGTTGTGCTTGATAAACAGCATATCGATCTTGTGGTGCTGGATGTCATGATGCCCGGCGATGACGGATTAACGCTGTGCCGTCAGCTCCGAAGCGGTAAACATAAAGACTTGCCCATTCTGATGCTCACGGCGCGTAACGAGGAAACAGACCGGATCCTGGGGCTGGAGATGGGGGCAGACGATTATGTCGTGAAGCCTTTTGTTGCACGCGAGTTACTCGCGCGGATCAAAGCCATTTTACGTCGTTTCCGCACAATGCCCCCCAATTTACAGGTGACGGAAGCCGGACGACTGGTCACGTTCGGAGAATGGCAACTGGACACCGTGGCCCGTCATTTAATCGACAGTGAAGGGATGGTGGTGGCGCTCAGCGGGGCGGAATATCGTCTTCTGCGCGTATTCCTCGATCACCCTCAGCGCGTCCTGACCCGGGATCAACTGCTAAATCTGACCCAGGGGCGCGATGCCGAGCTTTTTGAACGATCGATTGATCTGCTGGTGAGCCGGGTGCGTCAGCGTCTGAATGAAGACGCCCGCACGCCGGCCTATATCAAGACCGTGCGCAGTGAAGGCTATGTCTTTACAATGCCGGTGACCATAAAAGAGGCCAATGAATGACGCTTTGGCCACGCTCGTTGCTGTCCCGGCTGTTGGTCATCGTGCTGGCTGGACTCTTACTGGCCAATACCCTCAGCCTGACGCTGGTGATGGTTGAACGTATGCACAGCGCCCGCACCGTAATGCTGGGTAATCTGGAAAACGATGTAGCCACTAGCGTGGCCATTCTTGACCGGCTTCCCGCCCAGGAGCGGGCGGCCTGGCTGCCGCGGCTGGAGCGCGGTAACTATCGCTATATTCTTGGGCCTGGAGAACCGGGCGCACCGCCTGAGGATAAGCGTTCACACGATGCCATTCGAACGCTAAAAGAGACCCTTACGGCTGACTACCCGCTCACGTTTACCGCCGTTCCCGGTCCCATTTCCCATATTCAGGCGCATCTCACCTTACGTGATGGGGCACCGTTGACCATCGATCTGACGCCACGCATGCCGCCGGTCGCCAGCTGGTTACCTGTTGTGCTGGTATTGCAGCTGCTGCTGCTTGCGGCCTGTGCCTGGATCGCCGTGCGTCAGGTGATTCGGCCTTTTTCTCAGTTTACCCGTGCGGTTGACGCGCTGGACCCGGCGGCAAACACACCAATGACGGAGAAGGGGCCGGTAGAAGTGCAAAGAGCCGCGCATGCCTTTAACGCGATGCAGGCGCGCATTCAATCCTATCTCCGCGAACGCGCGCAGATCCTGGCATCCATTTCTCACGACCTGCAGACGCCCATCACGCGCATGAAATTGCGCGTCGAGATGGCCGATCAACCCGAGTTACGCGACAAGTTATTGAACGACCTCGATAACATGACCCGTCTGGTGCGGGAGGGGATTGCCTATGCCCGGTCATCAGAATCCCTGGAAGAGACCTCGCTAAAGCTGGAGCTCAATGCCTGGGTAAACAGCATTGCCTGTGATTATCAGGACATTGGTAAAAACGTGCAGTTTCAGGCAAACGACGCCCGCCTGCCGATAGTGACCCGGCCGCAGGCACTTCGCCGGGTGATGACCAACCTCCTGGATAACGCGCTTAAGTTTGGTGGCTATGCCGTTATTGAGATTGATGATTCTTCTGCCGGACACATTGCTATCCATATTCTGGACGGCGGGCCGGGGATACCCGAGGCTGAACTCGACGCGGTATTACAGCCTTTTTATCGGGTAGAAACATCGCGTAACCGTGATACCGGCGGTACCGGCCTGGGGCTGGCGATTGCCGCGCAGCTGACCGCGCAGCTTGACGGGAAACTGCGGCTGGCAAACCTTCCTGAAGGCGGGCTGAAGGTCACGGTAACGCTGCCGCGTCGCTAATTGTACGGTTTTGTATCCGGTTGCATGACCGATACGAGAGCAGACAAATTGTCCCGTTTTGCACACATCCCAAACACATCCGTACGATGAAATACCCTCACTGCAGCGTCGCAGGCCATCTGTAATGTGAGGTTTTTATGTTTTTGATAATCGCGTTTCTGGGCGGGATGATAAGCCTGCTCAGTCCATGTACGCTCCCGGTGATACCTCTTCTGTTTGCCGGTTTTCAGGGGCAGCGAAGACATATCCTGGCTCTGCTGGCAGGGATGATCGTGATGTTTACCGTGGTGGCGATGGTTGTCACGGTTGCCAGCGAATGGATCACGGATGCCACGATAATAGGGCGCTGGCTGGCACTCATTATTCTGGCTACAGCCGCGCTGGCCTTGATTTTCCCGTCCTTCGCCCAGCGCATAGCCGGGCCTGCGGTTAGCGCGGGCAATATCCTCAATACCCGCAGCGGACAAACGCGCGGAATGTTTTCCGCTTTCCTGGCCGGACTTGCCGTCGGTCTGCTCTGGTCTCCCTGTGCCGGACCGATCCTCGGGGCTATTTTCAGTATCAATATTGCGGGTCATTCGGCCATCACCACCGGCGCGCTGCTAGCGGCGTATGGCAGCGGATGTGCGCTTATGCTGGGCCTGCTTATGGCCGGTGGTCGGAAACTGATGGCACCGCTGCGGGCCAAATCAGCGCTGATGGAAAGGTTGCGCAAGGGGGCGGGCGTGGTGATGTTAGCGGCTGTGGCGTTCAATGCCACGGGGATGAACTCGGTGCTGAAAGGTGCAAATGGGGTGGCAGACCGTCTTGAAACGACGCTGTTGACCCTGGCGAAGCCCGCCACTGCGCCAGTAAAACTGCAGCCGATCGTAATGACCGAACCCAGCAGTCAGTTGCCTTCGTTAAGTGGCGGAACCGGATGGGTTAATGGTGACCCTGTCACGTCTGAATCTTTGCGGGGTAAAGTCGTCCTGATTGATTTCTGGACCTGGGACTGCATCAACTGCCAGCATACGCTCCCGCATGTCCGCGACTGGGCCACGCGATATCAGTCCCAGGGTCTGGTGGTCATCGGCGTGCATACGCCTGAATATCCGTGGGAAAAACCGCTCTCGTCGGTGAAAAACGCGGTAAACAAATGGCAACTGCCGTATCGGGTCGTGACGGATAATAACTACCAGATCTGGAACGCCTTCGGTAACCAGTACTGGCCTGCACATTATTATTTCGATGCCAAAGGGCAGTTACGTTATACCTCTTTTGGTGAAGGTAACTATGAAGAACAGGAAAAAGTTATCCAGCAGCTGCTTAAAGAGGCCCGCTCATAACGTTGCTCAGGGCTGACGTTGAGCAATGATAAACAACCGTGGAAAAGCCAGCAGTATCTGCCCGTTTTCCTGGAGCGGATACTGCTCTTCCAGCATTTCATGGTAGCGCTTGAGAAAACGTTTCTGCTCGCTCTCATTAAGCTCCTGCAGCCACGGACGTAAACCGGTCGCGCTTACCCAGTCAATGATGGCCTGGTGTGAGCTCATTTTATGGAAATAGGTTGTCCGCCAGATATCCACATCACAACCGGCGTCTGTCAGAATGTCGTAATAGGCATGCACGCCGGGCAAGGCTTCACGACCCCGGTCAGGATAGCCTTGTTCCCAGGCAACTTCACGCATCGCCACATGAGTGGGCTCAAGCCAGTTGTCTGGCATCTGAATGGCCAGTACGCCATTTAACGTGAGCAGAGAGACCAGGTGCGGCAGGAGATCGTAGTGGTCGGGCACCCACTGCAACGAGGCATTGGCGTAAATCAGGCTCAGCGGCTGGCCGGGCTTAAACTGGCGGATATCGGCCTCAACAAAGTGGCAATCCGGTAAGGCGCTGCGGGCTTCGTCGAGCATCGCAGGTGAGTTATCGACCCCTGTGACGTGCGCTGAAGGCCAGCGATGTTTTAACAGCGCCGTACTGTTTCCAGGCCCGCAGCCCAGATCGACGATGGATGACACGTCATCCAGGGGAATTCTGGCGAGTAATTCAGCGGCGGGGCGCGTACGTTCGGCGCCGTATCGCAGGTACAGGGAAGGGTTCCAGTCGGCCATCTTTGCATCTCCGTTGTGCATGCTTCAGCAAGAATAGCACACGCAGACACCTGCACTGCGGCAGGTGTCTGTCCTGCGGCAATTACAGAATGCCTTTCAGGGCAACATGATAAAGCAGCATGATGGTTTTCCCGTCGACAATCCTGCCCGTTTCAATGCCGCGCAGTGCCTCTTCCAGCGTCATTTCCAGTACGTCGATATCCTCACCCTCCGCTTTGAGTCCACCGCCTTCACTGGTTCTGTCTTTCGGCTGGTATTCGGCGAGATAAAAATAGAGTTTTTCAGTGACGGAGCCCGGGCTCATGTAAGCTTCAAAAATTTTCTCAACGCGGGAAACGCTATAGCCGGTCTCTTCTTCCGCTTCTGCTTTAATCCGGCTTTCCGGATCCATGTTATCGAGCAAGCCCGCAGCAGCTTCAATAAGGTCATCTTCGTGCCCGTTAATAAAGACAGGGAAGCGGAACTGGCGGGTCAGGATCACCGTCTTTTTATCCCGGTTATAAAGCAGGATGGTGGCTCCGTTTCCCCGGTCGTAAACTTCGCGATTTTGCCGCTGCCATTCGCCATCGCGTCGCTGCAGATCAAAGGTAAATTTTTTCAGTATGTACCAGTTATCAGACAGTGTTTCACTTTCTATGATGCGTACATCTGCACGTTTTGATTGCACGTTTGTTCCTCCTTACGTAGAGTAATTATCATAAACAGCATCATCGTGCAGTTTCAAGATTAAACGTGCAATATCAGGAATTCCTTATGCTCACAACGCAGCGAAAACAATTGATCCTTGAAAAACTTGAGGTTGAAGGTCAGGTCCAGTCGAAAGCGCTCAGCACGCTCTTCGCGGTGTCTGAAGACACCATTCGGCGCGATTTACGCGAGCTGGCGGCAGAAGGGCGTTTACAGCGTGTTCACGGCGGGGCGCTACCGTCATCCTCGGCCATTGCCCCGTTTGCTGAGCGTAAATCGGTAAAGATGGATGCCAAGAAAAATGTCGCCCGTAAAGGTGCGCAGCTGATTTCTGACGGCCAGGTGGTGATCATTGACGGCGGCACGACTACGTCAGAGCTGATTACGTTTCTGCCTCCTGATTTGAAGATAACCGTGGTCACGCACAGCCCAGGCATTGCGCTGGGACTTGTCGAACATCCCTCCATTGAGGTTATCCTGATCGGTGGCCGTCTGTATAAACACTCTATTGTTGCGGTCGGCGCGGCTGCTATCGAAGGCATCGAAAAAATCCATGCGGACCTGTTCTTTATGGGAGTAACTGGCATCCATCCTGATGCGGGCCTGACGACCGGTGATTTTGAAGAGGCGAGTATCAAACGTGCATTTTCCGGCAGAGCCGCCGAAACGGTTGTGCTGGCTTCCCCCGAAAAAATCAATACCGCTTCATCTTTTGTGATTGGCGATCTGTCGCTGGTGAACACGATTGTCGTTGAAGACGATACCGATAGCGCCTGGATTAACGCGGTAAAAGAAAAGGGGGTTTCCGTGGTGATGACCTCTGAACCGGAAAAGGCATAACCCACGCGAAAAGCCTTTATGATCCAGCCTGTCGGTATGCCGACAGGCCGGCAGGCCACATCAAACCTGAGGGATATCCTCAAGCGCAGTGTAAATCTTAAGCCCCAGCGTTTGCGCCACCTCTATGTCCATATCGGCCCCTTTGGACGCGCCGGCAATCCGGTAGATAGCATCACATTTTGCAATGAGCCGGTGCGCGACGGGATACAGCATTGCTTCACTGATTTCATCACCCATCGATTTCGAGCCAGCCGCTTTTGCCAACGGTAAGGCCAGCCATTCGCCAATAACCGGAACGTGGCCACGTTGATAGACGGCTAACGCCGCATTTTCAAGACGAGCAAGGTTTTCATCAATGCGCGCCTGTACGCCATCGGTGCCGCTACGATAGGGGCCGGCGATTAAAATCAACTGTTGTGTCATATCAACCTCAGTAAGTAAAAATGCATGAGTTTGCACGTTTGTGCGTCTTTTGTTTCTGGCTTCATATTAGTCGCCAATTTCGTGCAATTTCAAGCAATATTGTGCATTATGGTTTTTTTAAGACAGTTGCAGAAGAGTCGAGCTGGTCTATGCTCAAAAAGCAGAGATCAGCCATTCTCTGGGCGTATTGAAAAATAACAATAATCTTGCGTTTCAGGGGGGGGAATGAAGAGGATTCTGCTCGTTACAGTGTCATGCTTGCTCTCGGTAATCTCCTTTCTCAGCATAGCCGCAGAGCCGCGCCAGGAGCCGACAGATCGGGAGCGCGCCAGAACGGTTTATATTTTCCATCAGCCGATAGTTATGCTGCAGGCAAAATTCGGTCTGACCACGCCTGAAGAGCGAGTTTTGCGCATTCGAAATACGCTGCGCAATTTCTCTCAACAGGATGTTCGGGAGCCCCTGAAAATTATTCCGGTTACCCGTTACAACCAACCGGGAAGATTGATTGTGATGAACGGCAAGCCGGTGATGTTACTGGCACAAGCCGATCTCGATGAGGGTGACGACCTGACGCTTGATGAAGCTGCTCAACGTGTGCTGACCCGAATGGAGGCACAACGTACGGCACTTCGCGATCAATATGACACCGGGTGGCTGGCATTATCGGCCGGCAAAACGGCCGCAGGGCTGCTGGCACTGTTTGTTTTCTGGTACGGTGCCTGGCGGTCATGGCGTGGAGTAAGGCGTTTTTACCGAGGCCGCATTCTTGAGAACCGCAGTATCATTCCACAACGCTGGCGCAGGTTTGTCGGCGCGATTGAGACTCGTTTGTATGCTTTGCTGATGATTATTCTGGGTATTCTCGGGCTTTATATCTGGCTAAGTTGGTCATTCAGTCTGTTTCCCTGGACGCGCGTTTGGGGAGCATCGCTGGGTGACTGGACCATGCGTGTTCTGTGGGATATTGCACTGTCCATTGTCTCGGCTATGCCGGGCATTTTGATCGTCCTGATTATTTTTCTTATCACAGCCTTCATTCTAAAACTCCTTAAAGTCTTGTTAAATCAGGTAGAAGCAGGGCGTTTACACCTTCCCGGGATCCATCCTGAAACCGTCGGCGCGACGCGGAAGTTAATTTCTGTAGTGGTGTGGTTATTTGCTCTGTCCGCGGCATACCCGTTTTTACCCGGGGCCAATTCACTGGCCTTTAAAGGTATCAGTGTATTCTTTGGGCTGATGTTGACCCTGGGATCTGCCGGGGTGATGAACCATGCCATGAGTGGCCTGGTACTGATTTACTCGCGAGCATTGAGAAAAGGCGACATCATTCGGGTCGCGGATAACGAAGGGTTAGTTACCGAGATAGGTATGCTCGCGACGAAAATCATTACGCGGGAGAATTACGTTGTAACCGTACCGAATGCTGTCGTAGTTAGCGGCAAAATCACTAATCTCAGCGCGCAAAATCCAGATGGTGGCGTGAACCTGACGACAGGTGTCACTATCGGATACGACACGCCATGGCGGCAAGTTCATGCCATGCTGGAGATTGCCGCCAGACGGGCGAAATGTATCGATCAGTCACAACAGCCGCTGGTAAGACAATTGAGTTTGATGGACTGGTATATTGCTTATGAACTTCAGGTGAAGCTGCGTGCCGGGCAATCACTGGCGGAGGCCCGCAATGAACTGCACAGCAATATTCAGGATGTCTTTAACGAGTTTAATGTACAAATCATGTCGCCAAACTTTGTGATGCAACCAGAAGGCGCGGTCGTCGTGACGGAAGATAACTGGTATGCTGCGCCGGCAGAGAAGCCAGAGAATAAACAGCGTGAGTGAAGATGACTATGCAGGTTTAGAGGATTCGGAGCAGATAAGGTGCATTTGAGGCTGTCAAACACCAGAACAAGGATGACCACAAAAAGCCAGATTCTGCCTTAATCTATGTTAGTGCGCATAATGTATATTATGTTAAATTGAATATTATGATCCATTCCTGAGTAATGCTAATTAGGCAATCCTACCCTTTTCTAATTCCTACCTATTCTGGCTGGCCCCCAGATATTGGATCAAAGTTTTAACACTGCTATCATCGAAATCATAAAATTACTCTGCTTGCCGTTTGAATATTCAGGCAGTCCACAAAAGCGTCATTTGCCCTCATGGAACGAAGGAATTCTCTGATGAACCTCCCTGGTCAACCTTCACCTGACAACACTTTACCTGGTTACGACCTTTCTCGCAGTCTCGGTAATCAGACAGGTGCAGATATCGATTTTAAAAAACTGGCTGAACAGCTGGACTGCATGCGAAATTTTTACAACGTCGGTATTATTTTTGACGATGGTAGACAACGCTGGCTTGTACGCCCTTCCCGCCGTATCGCGGATGCTAATCAGAGCACCGTGAGCCATGTGGTGATAAGTAAAGTGCCGGAAATCAAGCAACACAGTGCTGAAAAAGCCGTTGTTGCTGCTCTCACTGCGCCGTCACTGGCCACTGAAATTACCTCAACTGGTTTTGCCTGTGGTGCGATGATCGTAACGTTGGTCATGGCGTTTGGTGCCGGTGCGGCAGTACCAATGACTGCGGGAGGATCCGGGGTAATAGCTGCAATTAGTCTATCAGGTGCACTCGCGACCGGTGCGCAGTGCATGATTGGAGCTGGCAGACTGCTGGCTATTAATAACGATCACGGATCCGATGTTGCCTGGCTGGACAGCCAGGACTGGTATATTGCCACTTCTACAGTCTTGGATGTTATTTCGCTGGCTGCTGCTGGAACGGCACTGAAAGGTACATTAGAAACTTACAAGCTGATGAAAGCGGCTTCCTCAAGTAAAGTTATAACTTGGTTCCAGAGCCTTAGTCGTGCTGAGAGAAAACGAATTACAGAAGAAATCATCAAAGCTCAGAATCCTGGCATCTCCAGTTCCGGAGTTAAGGCTGCAATTCGTGCAGGTGTTTATCCGAAACGATTCCCCAGCGAATCATTGCAAAAATCACTGCAGCGTGAGTTGGTTAATGCGGTAACCAATGCCTCGGCATTTGTTGGTAGTTCACTTACGGGCACCATTCGAAATCCACAGAACACAGTCAAGTCTGGGCGCTATGTGGTAGGACTATTACAGTCATTTTCCCCAAATTAAGCGTAGAGTATTCAAATGCTTAAAGAGCTATCCCGTCGTCTACAACACTGTAACGACATAGCGGTACGTATAAACAATGCCAACGATTCGCAGCTGCAAGAATTGAAAACGCAGTTGGCCCAGCAGATGGGTAAGCCCGTGGGGCTACATACTATGGGTATCCCTGCGGCAATCAGCACCCTCGGGGTGATTGTCAGTTTTGCTATTCCGCAGCTATGGTTGGGCTACGGCGTATTCGCCGCACTCAATCAGCCGGCAGAAAAGGTATTTGTGTGGGTAGTGTTGATTGCCCTTCTGTTCGCCGGTATCAACGGTCTGACGATGTTTATGATGGGTAAAGGCAGCATTCGCGCCGTGCGGGTACATCTTTCTCTGGCATTCATAAGCCTTCTGCTGACGGTCGTTTATCTGATTGCGGCTCTGAGCGGCACCATCTGGCCAGGCGTCAATTTAACAGCCGCACTGGTAAGTGTTGCCATGTTGCTGCTCAGCGGTTTCTGTATACGATCTCCTTCCTTCTATAAGATGCTGCTATTTACCCTTCATAATCGCGCCTGGCGCCAGCAAATCCGCCAGACACGCAATAACATGCAGCGTTAAACACATTCCCGCCACTACTGGCGGGACTTCGCCCTGTGCCTGCGCAACCTTATCGCTCGGTCGCGGAGATCAGAAAATCAATCAGGGCTTTCACCCTTTTCGTTTTCCCCGCGTTTTTCGGGTAATAGAGATACACTGGCGGATAGGTTTTCCAGAAGCTCTCCATCACAGGTACAAATTGTTCCCGATCTGGCTGTAACCGCCAGATGGGTTCGAACAAGCGCCCAATTCCCAGTCCGTTACGAATTCCGTCTGCCATAACATCAATATCGTTGCTGATTAACTGTCCGGGCATCTCAACGGTTAACTGTTCTCCGCGATCGTTCAGGATCAACGGAAGGATGCGGTTGTTAGTGATAAAACGGTAACCAATCAATCGGTGATGACTGAGATCTGCCGGCACCTCAGGCATACCCTGTTCAGCGAGATAGGCAGAGGATGCGTATAACCCTTCACGAAACGGTTTCATTAACGGCCGTGCTACCACCCCACCCTCCAGAATATCGCCAAAACGAATTCCCAGGTCAAAACGCTCCTCGATAATATTCACGGTACCGTCGAAGACCGAAATTTCCAGTTGGATCCTTGGGTATTGCTGACAGAACGCAGCCATTGCAGGCTTGAGAATTAACAGATAGGCAAAACGCGAGAGCGTAATTCTTACCACACCAGAGGGTTCCTGATTCCGATCGCGAATGCTTTCCAGCGATTTTTCCAGCGAATCCACCGCGGCGGCAGTTTGTTCCAGCAACTGTTGCCCGGTTTCGGTCAGCTCAATACGCCGGGTCGTGCGCACAAAAAGCGGATGTCCAATATGCTCTTCCAGCAACTTAAGCGCATTGCTGACGGATGGCGGCGTAATTTCAAGTTTCCTCGCGGCTGCCGAGATATTTCCTTCACGCGCAATGCTCTGAAAGATGCGGATCTGATTATAAAGAGCGTTATTCATAGCATTTTCCTTAAGCAATTACCGCCTGATTATTAAGTACAGACTAAAGATGCTTAAGTCAATGCTCGCCTTATCTTCATACATTGAGGCTCTTATACTTTCTGCTCTTCTCACTGAAAACTGATTACTGGAGCGACTGATGCGAATTTTATGTCTGGATATTCCCGCCGCGGGTGCATCGCCGGAAAAATATGCACCGCACCTTACTGTTGAAGCATTGCACGCCTGGGGACTGTATAAATCCGGCGTCATCCGCGACATCTACTTTCGTCAGGACAGACCCGGCGTCGCTATTTTCCTTGAATGTGACGCTGTCGAGGAAGCGATGAACGTAATGGCCGAATTCCCTCTGGCGAAAGCAGGCTTATTAAGCTTCGAGTGCATTCCTCTTGGCTCCTTTATTAACTGGGAAAATCTCTTCTCAGAAGAATTTAAAAACTAAAAGCACGGCGTGGCTGACGTCCCGTCTTTTTAAGACGCTGCATCTGAAAACACGCCTGAGTTAAACATCCATCAATTCAACATAACTGATAGAAATGAAAAATATCCTTATCGTTTCCGGACATCCAGAGCTTAACCATTCTGTCGCCAACGCCATCATCCTTGACGAGGTGGCGACAGCCCTGCCCGACGCTGAAATTCGTCGTCTGGACTGGCTCTATCCGGACGGCAAATTCAATATCGGTGCGGAGCAGGAAAGCCTGCTCAGGGCCGATGTGATTGTCTGGCAGTTCCCTTTTTCCTGGTACGGACTCCCGGGACTCATGAAACAGTGGCTGGATGAAGTTTTTGTTCACGGTTTCGCGCATGGTTCCACGGCGAAACTGGGTGGTAAAAAGCTGGTTCTCTCCTTCACAACGGGGGCACCGCAAGCGCTTTACACCGCTGACGGTTTCTTTGGCCACACCATTGAGGAGTATCTCATTGCGTTCGAGACGACGGCAAGGCTGTGCAATCTTGAGATGCTGGCACCGGTTTATACCTGCGGTATCAGCTACGCCGACAGGGATGCCGAGAAAATCGCCCAGCAAAAAACGCTTGCCCGGGAGCACGCGTCAAGGCTTGTCGACCTGCTTAACGCTATTGGTGAATAATTCGGAAGGAGAATAACGATGCAGTATACCCGGCTCGGTAAAAGTGACTTACTTGTCTCTCGCATCTGCATGGGATGCATGGGGTTTGGCGATCCGTTGACAGGCCAGCATCGCTGGACGCTGGACGAAACGGAAAGCCGGCACATCATTCGCTACGGCCTTGAACAGGGCATCAATTTTTACGATACCGCCATCGCCTACCAGAACGGTTCGAGTGAACGGTTTGTTGGCCGGGCGTTGCGTGATATGGCGAAGCGCGATGATGTGGTGCTGGCTACAAAGTTTCTGCCGCGGACGCCCGCGCAAATTGCCGAGGGGATCAGCGGAAAACAGGCAATAGCCCGCTCGCTGGATCTGAGTCTGCAAAATCTGGGTATGGACTACATCGACCTCTACATTTACCACATCTGGGATTACAACACGCCCGTTCTTGAGGTGCTTGAAGCGCTGCATGCCGCCGTTACTGCCGGCAAGGTGCGCGCTATAGGGATCTCAAACTGCTACGCCTGGCAGCTGGCTAAGGCGAACGCGCTTGCAGAACGCGAAGGGCTGACGCCCTTTGTTTCCATGCAGAGTCACTACAACCTGATTATGCGTGAAGATGAACGTGAACTCTTCGGTTTATGCGCTGAGGATGGGATCGCGTTGACGCCCTATAGTGCGCTGGCAAGCGGCCGCCTCTCCCGTAAAGAAGGCCACACGCGGCGAGCCGTCGAGGATGACTACGCCCGCGGGAAGTATGACCGTACGGCAGAACAAGATCGGATCATTATCGAACGCGTTGCCGAGCTTGCCGAACAGTATCAGGTATCCATGACGGAAATATCACTCGCCTGGCTACTGACCAGGGTCACCTCACCCATTGTTGGTGCCACGCAAAAACGTCATATCGAAGGTGCGGTAAACGCCGTGAGTCTGCAGCTGAGCCCGGAGGCGATCCGCTATCTGGAAGAATGCTATCAGCCGCACTTTCTGACGGGGGTTATGGCGCAAAATACGCCGCATACCAAAGACGTTAAGCAGGTGTGGACGCGGTAGCCTGTTTCTGGTTTAGAAAAAGGATCATCATGAAAAAGAGTCTCATGTTTTTAACTTGCCTGCTAATAAGCAGCCCTGCCTTTGCAAAAAGTCAGGGCATACAGGATACGCCCGTGATGAATATCGTTGAGATAAGCATCACGCCCGATCGGGACAGGCATTTTGATGAGGTTGCCAGGCAAACAATCACCGCTTCGGTTGATCATGAGGCGGGCACGCTGGCGATGTACGCGCTGAAACGCAGTGACAAGGCGCGTCAGGCATATATGGTTGAGCTTTATGCAAGCGAGTTGGCCTACCGCAAACATCTGGATGCCGCTCCATACAAAGCGTTTGTTGCTCAAGCACCTGATATGATTGATCGGAGGCTGAAAATCACACTGGTGCCGCAATTTACAGGGTACAAACACATCATACCCGATGAGCGGACCATCAATAATCTGGTGGTAGTTGAGGTGAAGCCGGAATATCAGACTGAATTCAAAAACATTGTCCTTCCTGAAATGGCTCAGTCGCTCAACATAGAAAAAGGCGTGCTTGCCATGTATGCCGCGACAGACGTAGATGATCCCCACCGCTGGTATTTCTATGAGATTTACGCCAGTGAGGAAGATTATCAACTCCACAGACAGACGCCGCACTTTAGGGATTATCTAAAGCAAACGGCGCACATGAGTACCCGTAAAACGTCTATTCCTGTCAAACCACTATTTCTGCGTAATAAAGGCGGGATAACCGCAGATATCGTCCCTGGCGGCTAAAGCGTAGAAAAATGGCGTTTAAGCAGGCCAGGTGTGATACATTCCGGGCGCTCTAATGACCACCACACATGACAGGTATGCAGAACATAACTCAACAATTTCGCTGGCTTCTGCTTGTTATCCCGTCACTCAGCGGTTGTGGCACGCTCTCACAAATGTCCTCCCCGGCAGGAACACAGGAACTCCTCACTCATAAATCGCTGGACGGCGACGTTGATAGCGTGGTGCGTCACTATATGGCGCAAAAATCCGTTCCCGGGATGACGGTTGCGGTGATCCATAATTACGGTTCTCCGCAGTTTTACAGTTGGGGCGTAACCGATGCGGCCAATCGCTACCCGATCGGGTCCAATACCTTGTTTGCCCTCGGTTCGCTCAGCAAAGGGATTACGGCGGAAGTGGTGGCTTGTCTGGTGAACGAAGGAAGGCTGAGTTGGGACGATAACCTGGCGACATTGCTGCCACCGGGTACGCCCTTAAGCGCAGATGCACAAAAAATTACTCTACTGGAACTGGTGACCCACACCTCTGGCCTGCCCCGTCAGAATATGGATGTTCCGATGCTGGGAAAATTCATCAGCTATTTAAGCAGTGGCGATAACTTTTATGGCGAACTGGATAGCGATAACGTATTGCGCTATTTAGCCAACTGGCATGCACCGCAGCATAAAATGCCGCAATACTCTAATACCGGCTATGCCCTGATCGGCTATATCCTGAAACACAAAACCGGCGAAGATATTCAGAGTTTAGCCTCGCGCTATATTTTTCAACCGCTGCAAATGGCTAACAGTAGTTTTACTCCCCAGACGTTAAAGGGATACTCACAGCGTGCGCTTGGCCATGCTGGCGATCAGCCCAAATTCATCCCGCGCGGGCAGCTGACGCCCGACTGGCATTTTTCCAACAACATGGTAGCGGCAGCGAGTTTATACAGTAACGCCGAAGATCTGGCCGCGTATGCCCGCTATCACGTGGCGACAACCGACAATCGCTTATTGGATAGCGTCTTTGCTGAAGTCAGTAATACCGATATTCAACGCCCCGACGGTGTACAGGGTATTGCCTGGACCACCGACTTTATCGGTCTGGAAAAAATTACTTATCAGGTAGGCTATATTGGCGGCTACTCAAGCTTTATCGGTTTCGATAAACAAAAAGGCAATGCGGTAGTCGTGCTTCAAAATGCATTTAACTGGAGTAACTATATTGGTATCGCACTATTAATGGATATGGCGAAAAACGATAGCCAGAGAGAAGAACATTCTCGCGCGCTGTAACCTCGCCTGGTCATGTCTGCAAACCAACTGCAGCGCTTCTCCGTATCGGCATGATACTGCTCAGCGGTGGCTGCATTCTTACTGCGACCTTCTAAAAGATGCTGAAAACGCCCCTCACTCGAGGGGCGTATACCCGTGACATCCACCACGCGCCAGTTAATTCGCCTGATTCATACGGCGATGTTTCTCTGCCTGTTGCTGGTGAATAACAGAAGACTGCCCATTGTTCGCCGTTTCATGCACAACGGCGGCCTTCTCATGCTCATTCATCGCAGAGAAAGACTTTGCCGATTCGGGAGTAGTATTACAGGGGCCAGCTTTGAGCATTTTCTTGTGCATCTCAGCCATGGTTCGATGCGCAGTTGCCTGAGCGTTATTAACCTGGTCGTGCATGTTGATCGTTTCTGCTGCCCAGCCAGATGATGTGACAGCCATAATGGTGACAATGGATAACAGGATCTTTTTCATGGTCGAATCTCCTAAGTTTACATGCTCTGCAATATCGCTGAATGAAAAGTCAGAGATAAATGCATCGGCGTCTGAATTATCATTGATTATAAAAACCGACCTCTGTTTATCCCGTGACGGGCTGATGACATTTCTGTCACTGGGCCATACGGGGAATAACCCCCTGCCCCATACGCATAAAAAAGGACACTCCAGCGTGTCCTTTTAATATCGTCGCGCGTTTATTTATGTCTTCGCAGCCAGATTAATTTGTAGGCGGCCGGAATAATGAACAGGGATAACAGCGGAGCCGTAATCATTCCTCCAATCATCGGCGCGGCTATCCGGCTCATGACTTCTGAGCCCGCACCGGTTCCCCAGAGGATGGGCAACAGACCGGCAATGATAACCGCTACGGTCATTGCTTTCGGTCTCACGCGGAGTACCGCCCCCTGATAAAGGGCTTCATCGAGCCCTTCCGCGGTAAAGGTTTCCCGCTGGGCAAGCGCCGGATGGGCTTCAATGGCATGACGCAAGTACATCAGCATCACCACGCCAAACTCTGCTGCCACCCCGGCCAGGGCAATAAAGCCGGTTCCGGTCGCCACGGACATATGGAAGCCCTGCCAGTACAGGAACCAAATTCCGCCGACCAGGGCGAATGGCAGACTCATCAGAATAAGCAATGCCTCATCAACACGACGGAATGCCAGATATAACAAAATGAATATGATCATTACCGTCATCGGCACCATCAATTTCAGTTTTTTATTGGCGTGCTCCAGCAATTCAAACTGTCCGGAGAAAGAGACACTGGTGCCCGGTCTTAATTTTACGTGCTGGCTGATAGCGGTTTTAATGTCGTTTACAACCGACACCATATCCCTGCCACGAGCATCAATATAAATCCAGCTGGCAGGGCGGGCATTTTCCGTTTTCAGCATGGTAGGTCCGGAAACGACACGAATATCAGCGACATCGCCCAGGGTAATTTGCTGTTTCATGGGCGTCAGAATGGGCATCTGTTTCAATGCCTGTGGGCTGTTTCGGTAATCCTGAGGGTAGCGGATATTGATCGGGTAACGGGCTACGCCCTCAACCGTCTCGCCGATTGTTGCGCCACCGATGGCTGATGAGACAAACAGCTGCACATCACCCACCGTCATTCCGTATCGGGATGCTTTCTCCCGGTTGATATCCACATCGATGTAGCGTCCGCCTTCCAGACGTTCTGCCAGTGCTGAAACCACGCCCGGCACGGTTTTGGCCACCGCTTCGATACGTTGTGCCGTGGCATCAATATCAGACAAAACGGTGCCAGACACCTTGATACCGATTGGGCTTTTAATGCCGGTGGAGAGCATATCTATACGGTTACGGATCGGCGGTACCCAGAGGTTAGCCAGGCCGGGTAAACGCACGGTCTTATCCAGCTCATCAACGATCTTGTCAATCGTCATTCCTGGTCGCCACTGATCTTCAGGTTTGAGCTGAAGGGTGGTTTCGACCATTTCCAGTGGCGCGGAGTCGGTCGCCGTTTCGGCCTTACCGGTCTTACCAAATACGGACGCCACTTCAGGGACGGTTTTGATTAATTTGTCTGTCGTCTGCAAGAGCGCGGCAGCCTCTGCCGGCGATACGCCAGGTAACGTTGAAGGCATGTACAGCAGATCGCCCTCATTGATCTTTGGCAGAAATTCCCCCCCGACCTGACTCAGCGGCCATATGACCGTAAAAATTGTTAACGCCGCAACCAGCAAGGTCGTTTTCGGCCAGTGGAGCACGCGAAGCAGTAACGGGTGATAGGCATTAATCAGCAGTCGGTTCAGCGGGTTGCTGGTCTCCGCGGGGATTTTCCCTCTGATCCAGAACCCCATCAGTATAGGAATGACGATGATTGCCAGCGCGGCCGCGCCCGCCATGGCATACGTCTTCGTGAAGGCCAGCGGCCCAAACAGGCGCCCTTCCTGTCCCTCAAGCGTGAAAATGGGGATGAACGACAAGGTGATGATCAGCAGGCTGATAAACAGCGCCGGGCCCACTTCAACGGACGCATCGGTAATGACCTTCCAGCGGGTTGCGTTGTCTATCTGCTCCCCTGGGTGTTGATGATCCCACTCTTCCAGCCGTTTATGCGCATTTTCAATCATCACAATGGCGGCATCCACCATCGCCCCCACGGCAATGGCAATCCCGCCCAGAGACATAATATTGGCGTTTAGCCCCTGGAAATGCATGACGATAAAGGCAATGCACAGGCCAAGCGGCAGAGAAACGATCGCCACCAGCGCAGAGCGGATATGCCAGAGGAACAGCGCACAGACGATGGCTACCACGATAAACTCTTCAAGGAGTTTATTACTCAGGTTATCAATGGCGCGGTCAATTAACTGGCTGCGATCGTAGGTGGTCACCACCTCGACACCTTCTGGCAGGCTGGCTTTCAGCGTCTCCAGCTTGTCTTTCACTGCGGTAATGACTTCACGTGCGTTTTTCCCCGAGCGCAGGATCACGACGCCACCAGCAACTTCGCCCTGGCCGTTAAGTTCTGCAATGCCGCGCCGCATCTCCGGGCCCGTTTGCACGCGTGCCACATCGCGCAGATAAACCGGCACGCCGTTCTCGCCCGTTTTCAGGACGATATTATTGAAATCATCAATGGACTGAAGGTAACCGCTGGCGCGGACCATGTACTCCGCTTCCGCCATTTCAATGGATGATCCCCCTGCTTCCTGGTTAGATGATTCGAGAGCCTGTTTAACGTCGGGCAGCGTGACACCGTACTGCGCCAGCTTCAACGGGTTAACCTGAATCTGATACTGCTTAACCACGCCGCCTACTGACGCAACCTCCGCGACGTTAGAGATGGTTTTCAGTTCGAATTTCAGGAACCAGTCCTGAAGGGAACGCAGTTCTGCAAGATCGTGTTTTCCGCTGTGATCCACCAGGGCATATTCAAATATCCAGCCGACACCGGTGGCATCTGGTCCTATTTCTGAGCTTACACCGGCAGGCAATTTGCCCTGAACCTGGTTCAGGAATTCCAGAACGCGCGAGCGGGCCCAGTACAGGTCAGTACCGTCTTCAAAAATGACGTACACATAGGAGTCGCCAAACTGGGAAAAACCACGCACGGTCTTTGCGCCGGGTACCGACAGCATGGTTGTCGTGAGCGGATACGTGACCTGATTTTCAACAATCTGCGGAGCCTGACCGGGATAGCTGGTTTTAATGATCACCTGCACATCAGACAGATCGGGCAATGCATCCACAGGGGTATTGATGATAGTCCATGTTCCCCAGACGCTGAGAAACAAAGCGCCCATCATCACCAGGAAACGGTTGGCGACGGAGCGCCGGATAATCCATTCAATCATCATCGTCTCCTTAATGGCCCGAATGCGCGTCGTCAGTTTTTTCAGGATGACGCATGCGCTCCAGCGCACCGCTAATATTGGCTTCGGAGTCAATCAGGAACAGACCGCTGACCACGACAGAATCGCCTTCGCTCAGTCCGCTGCCAATCGCGGACTGCTGCTGAGATTCATGCAGAACATGAATGCTTTTCGGCACAAAACGCCCTTCCGCATCGACCACAATCACCCGCTGTTCTTTGCCCGTATCAATCACGGCCTGGGATGGGATCAGCAGCATCTCCTGGCTCCTGGCGTTCAGTTTCAGGTAGGCGTTCATGCCGGGTTTCAGGCTTTCGTCTTGGTTGGAGACCTGCAAACGGACCTGCAGCGTGCGGGTAGTTTGATCCACGCTGGGGAGAATGTTCCATTTTTCAACGGCAAACGATTTATCCGGATACGCGGGCACTGAAATTTCAAACTGCGAGCTGTCTTTGAGAAGATACGCAATGGATTCCGGCACGGCCGCACTGATCCAGACCGGATCCATCCCCTGAATCTGTGCCACCACGTTATCTTTGGTAATGTTCATGCCCGTGCGCAGGTTAAACGCCGTAATCACGCCATCTATGGGGGCCTTGATAGTAAAACGGGTCTGGATACTCCGGGTCGCACGCAGTCGTTGAACATCCTCTTCCGGCATGCCGGCAAGACGTAGTCGCTCCAGAACACCTTTTATCTGGGTTGGGGTTCCGCCGGTAACCGATAACAACAGGAACTCGCTTTGCGCTTCTACCCATTCCGGAATGGTGATATCGATAAGCGGTGTCCCTTTTTTAACATGATCGCCCACGGTCAGTGGGTACACTCTCTCAACGAAACCCTCAGAACGCGCCTGCACAATGACAAACTGATATTCGTTATAACTGACGTTGGCCGGTATGGTCTGGGCGTAATTCAGCGCTCCCCGCGTCACTTTCTGCGTTTTGAGTCCCAGGTTCTGAACCTGCGTCGGATCAATACGAATACCCTCACTGCTTTTTTCGTCATTTTCATCGGCATATTTCGGCACCAGATCCATATCCATAAACGGAGACTTGCCGGGTTTATCAAACCGGGTATCCGGTTTCATCGGGTCATACCAGAAAAGTACCTTTCTCTCCGTCGTGGTCTGTTCTGTTTTTTCTGCGGGATGCACAGACTGCCAGGCGATAACTGAAATCAGCCCTCCTGCAATAAGGCTGCCGAGGGTGACGGCAGCAAACTTTATTCTTAAAGAGGCCATGCTTTTTCTCGCTATTTAATGCTCTTAAGTAAAGAGATATTGCCCTGCTGAACAAACGTAAAATTAACGTGGCTGCCGGCTTTTAAGGCGAGAATAGTTTCGTCTGCCTGGACAAAGGTGAAACGCATGGTCATGGCGGGCCAGCCAATCGCTGGAATAGCATCATGCGCGATAGTGATTTTTTTAGTGCTCAGATCAACCGCTTTCACCACGCCGGTTCCCGCGATAACCTGCTCTGGCGTGGCTTGTGCTGCTGTGCTCATCTCCCCGTGCTGATGTGTTTCAGCATGCAGGCCTGCAGAAAATATAACGGAGAGTGCACCCAGTACGACCGCGTTAAATAAACTGTTCATTTTTTGATTTCCTGATGGAGTAATTAAAAGGAGTTACTCAACCCAACCGCCACCCAGCGCGGTGAATAAGTTAATTTCATTCACCTGTCGGGAATAGATAAGGTCGAGAATGGTTTGTTGTGTTGCAAAAAGAGAACGTTCAGCATCGAGCACTTCAATGTAACTGACCGCGCCACTGGAATATAAACCTCTGGCTCGCTGCAGGGTGATATGTAGCGAATCAAGATAACGCTGCTGGGCGTCGAGTTGCTGACTGATGCTGTCCCGCAATGCGAGCGCGTCGGCGACCTGTTTAAAAGCCGCCTGAATTTTTTGTTCGTAATTGACGATTGACTGCTGCTGGCGAATTTCAGCCAGTTTGAGATTGGCTTTATTCCTTCCGGCATTAAAAACAGGAATGTCAATTTTCGGAATAAAATTCCACATCCCGCTTCCTGCGGTGAAGAGGCTGGATAATTCCGTACTGCTTGCTGAAAGCCCGCTGGTTAGCGTAATGGACGGGAAAAAGGCGGCACGCGCCGCGCCAATATTGGCATCAGCCGCTTTCAACTGATACTCCGCTTCCATAATGTCCGGGCGCTGAAGCAATATTTCTGACGGCAGACGAGGCGGCAGTTTGACGGGGGTAATCTCATCGACGCTGCCTCCTTTCTCTGCCGGCAGCGCGCGATAGGTTCCCAGAACCTGCTGCAGGGCATTATTGGCCTGAGCCAGCTCGCCTTCTCTTTTCGCTATTTCTGCACGGGTACTTTCAATCTGCCCCCGGGCCTGTTCAAGTGCCAGAACGTTGGTGCTGCCCGTTACCAGCTGTTGTTCAACAAAAGCCCAGGATTGTTGATAATTTTTTAGCGTATCGCGGGCAATACGACGTTGTTTGTAGGCCAGTTGCTGGCTGAAATAGCTCTGCGACACGCTGGAGACGAGCAGGATATGCACGGCACGGCGGGCCTCCTCGCTGGCAAAATAGTTCTGTCTGTCAGCATCACTCATATTCCTGAGTTTGCCGAAGAAATCGAGTTCGTAACTGAGGTTCAACCCTGCGTCGTACTGCTGTGTGGTCGGCTTGTCCGTTTTCAGCCCGCCGCTGTAGGTCACACCTGACGAGGCATTTACCTGCGGATACCGGTCGGCATCCGTCACGTTGAACTGCGCGCGCGCTTCTTCAACCTTGAGGGCGGCCATTTTTAAATCACGGTTGTTATTTAGGGCTTCGGCGATCAGTGCTGCGACCTGAGGATCGGCAAAAAAGTTACGCCATCCGCTGTCGTGATACCCCGCTACCACCGGCGTGAGGCTATTGCGGGATAACGAGAACTGCTGCGGAACCGGTGCTGGCGGACGCGCATATTCTGGTGCCAGCGAGACGCAGCCTGCCAGGAAAAATATTGTGCTAATGCTAAGTCGTTTTAATGTGCACATCACGCTTCTCGTCCAGGCAGGCCTGGTAAATGTTTCAAATGAAGTCCAGAGTATTACCAGGGTTACTCTACAGCGTGCTTCCTGTTTGCCTGGTGACAGGATAATGACAATGTTGTCATTCTTAACGTAAGTCATTGATAACGGTTTGAGGCTCTCTAGAATGTCCAGAGCAGCCAGTCAGGGGAGCAAGATGAAAATACTGATCGTTGAAGACGAGATAAAAACCGGGGAGTACCTCAGCAAGGGGCTGACTGAGGCGGGGTTTGTGGTGGACCATGCTGACAATGGCCTGACCGGATATCATCTCGCCATGACCGCCGAGTATGACCTCCTGATTCTGGATATCATGCTTCCCGACGTGAACGGCTGGGATATCATCCGCATGCTACGTTCTGCCGGGAAGGGAATGCCGGTTCTGTTACTCTCAGCCCTTGGCACTATTGAACACCGGGTGAAGGGTCTTGAACTGGGCGCGGATGATTACCTGATCAAACCCTTTGCCTTTGCGGAGCTTCTCGCCCGCGTCAGGACGCTTCTGCGACGGGGCAATACGGTGATCACGGAAAGCCAGTTTCAGGTGGCTGATCTGATGATTGATCTCGTGTCCAGAAAGGTGAGCCGCGCGGGGAACCGCATCCTGCTGACCAGCAAAGAGTTCAGCCTGCTGGAGTTTTTTATGCGACACCAGGGGGAAGTGCTGCCCCGCTCCCTGATTGCATCCCAGGTCTGGGACATGAATTTTGACAGCGACACCAACGCGATTGATGTCGCCGTCAAACGGCTTCGCGCGAAAATAGACAATGATTTTGAGCCGAAGCTGATCCAGACGGTCCGCGGCGTGGGGTACATGCTGGAGGCACCGGATGCGCGTTAAATTACCCGGACGCCCTTTTTCACTAGCCCTGAGGCTGACGTTTTTTATCAGCCTCTCCACGATACTGGCATTTTTCGCCTTCACCTGGTTTATGCTGCACTCCGTTGAAAAGCATTTCGCCGAGCAGGATATCAACGATCTGCAGCAAATCAGTACCGCGATGCACCGTATCCTGCAGTCCCCGGCAGATCCGGACGAGAAGAAAATCAGTAAAATCAAAGAGTCAATTGCCAGCTATCGTAACGTTGCGGTTCTGCTTCTCGACGCGCGTGGGGAGGTGTTGTTCAGTACGGCGCAGGGGGCAGCGTTACGCCCTGCCGTGAACACGGCGGCGTTCAGCACGCACAGCCGGGCACGGGATGTGTTTCTCTGGACGGTGGATGACTCCACCCGGCAAAGTCATTCCGGCGCTGAGATGAAAAGTGACACGTACCGGATTATCGCCTCGTCAGGCACGGCAACGCTGCAGGGAAAAGCGCAGAATTACGTTATGCTGATCGGGCTTTCTATTAATTTCCATCTCCATTATCTCGATGCGCTGAAAAAGAACCTGATTGCGATTGCCGTGGTGATCAGCCTGCTGATTATTCTTATCATTCGAATCGCGGTCCGTCAGGGACACCTGCCGCTGCGTAACGTCAGCAATGCCATTAAAAATATCACCTCTGAAAATCTCGATGCGAGGCTGGAACCGTCGCGCGTTCCGGTTGAACTGGAGCAACTGGTGATTTCGTTCAACCATATGATTGAAAAGATTGAAGATGTGTTCACCCGCCAGGCGAATTTTTCTGCCGATATCGCCCACGAAATCAGAACCCCCATCACCAATCTGGTGACCCAGACTGAAATCGCACTCAGCCAGAACCGGACGCCGAAAGAGCTGGAAGATATCCTCTACTCCAGCCTTGAAGAGTATAACCGGATGACCCGGATGGTCAGCGATATGCTGTTCCTGGCGCAGGCGGATAATAATCAGCTGATCCCGGACAGGGTGATGTTTGATTTAAGCGCGGAGGTCATTAAAGTCTTTGATTTCTTCGAGGCCTGGGCGGAAGAACGTCATATCACGTTGACGTTTCACGGGATGCCCTGCCTGATCGAAGGCGATCCGCAGATGTTCAGACGCGCAATCAACAACCTGTTATCCAATGCCCTGCGCTATACGCCGGAAGGCAAGACGGTGACCGTCTCAATCGCCGAACGGGAAAACGATTTTGAGCTGATGATTGCCAACCCCGGGAAACCTGTCCCGCAAGAACATCTACCCAGGCTGTTTGACCGTTTTTACCGGGTGGATCCTTCAAGGCAGCGAAAAGGCGAAGGCAGCGGGATTGGTCTTGCCATTGTGAAGTCAATTGTCACCGCGCATCATGGCAAAGTCCGCGTCGAATCGGATGCTCAGTCGACACGCTTTATCTTGTCCGTGCCTAAGCGGGTTACTCAGCACTGAGTGGTTGCTGCACAGCCCGACACACGTCCAGCACTTTCTCTCTCAGCCAGCGGTGCCCCGGATCCCTTTCCATTCGCGGGTGCCACATTTGCGATACCGTAATGGTTCGGGTTTTAAACGGCAGTTCAAAGACATGCACACTCTGCGCCATCGGCTGGTTCAGCAGATACAATGCCGGAACCATAGCGATCAGATCGGACGCCAGCGCCACGGATAGCGCCGTCGGGAAACCGGGCACGACGCTGGCAATTTTGCGCTTCATCCCCACTTCAGCCAGCGCATCGTCGACAAAGCCGTGTAGCGACCCGTCGGGTGCGGCAACCACGTGGCCCCAGGAAACATAATCGTGAAGGCTGACCGTGGGGTGTGCCGCCAGCGGATGTCCCTTACGTACCGCGGCAATGAACCGATCCTGAAATAATCGCTGCAGGCGTATTTCAGGTCCCATGTTGCTCTGCACGCCAATTTCCAGGTCAACCAGCCCTTCCCGCAGATAGCGTGACGTTTTCTCGGGCTTCGGCGAGAACCGAATACACACATCGGGCGCAGCTTCGGCCACGGCGGCAATCAGCAATGGGCCAAATGCAACCACAAAGCCATCATTGGCTCTGATGGTGAACAGCCGCTCGAGGTTTTCCACCTTCAGCGTTTCAGTGGAGGGCTGCAGTACGGCTCTTGCCTCATATACGGCGCCTCTGGCTCGCTCCCGGGTGGCCTCGGCCCAGGGCGTCAGCACCATATTACGCCCTGCCCGCACCAGGATCGGGTCGCCGGTCACCTCTCGCAGCCGGCTCAGGGTACGGCTCATGGCTGACGTACTCAGGTTTAAACGCCGCGCCGCGCCCGCCACGCTGGCTTCGGCCAGCAGGACGTCGAGGGCGACAAGCAAATTAAAATCCGGATCGGACATGATGCATCCTCAGATAAGGCGTTGTATGCAACTGAACAGTGCAACTGCTGCGTCTTCCGCCTTGTATATCCCATGATTATAGTTTCGTCATCAACATTCTTTCCGGAGTTACGACGATGACGCTATTTTCAAACCAGCCCGGCGACGAAGGATTGCCCGGCCATGAACGCGCCCGGGTGATGGCCGCGGTAATGACCACCACGCTGATGGGCGTTTTTGATGGCACCATGATCAACATCGCCTTGCCTTCGATGGCCAGCGCGATGCAGGTGCCCGCGAATGTAGCCGTCTGGTTCGCCAATGGGTATCTGTTGTCCGCGGCCATGACTCTGGCCATCTTCGCTGCCCTGGCGGCCCGCGTTGGCTACCGCCCGGTGTTTCTGACCGGACTTGCCGTCTTTACACTCACCTCGCTCGGCTGCGCGCTGGCCCGCACCCCGGACATGCTGATCGGGATGCGGATATTGCAGGGGATTGGCGGGGCGGCCACACTGAGTATTGCTCCGGCGATACTGCGCGCCGTCTTCCCCGGTCGACTGCTTGGCCGCATTCTGGGACTGCACGCCCTGCTTATCGCCTCCAGCACGGCCATTGCACCCGTACTGGGCGGGACGATCCTGGACGTACTGCGCTGGCAGTGGTTATTCGCCATTAACCTTGTTCCCGGAACGATTGCCCTGCTGTTGGCCTGGAAGGCATTACCTCGACAGCCGGCTTCAGATCCTTCTCCGTTCGATGCCCCGGGTGCACTGCTCTCCGCGGTCCTGTTGGGGGCGATGATCATGACGGCCAACAGTTTCCAGCATGCTTCGCACCACATCAGCCACGAGGCTATCAGCTGGGCGCTGCTCGCCACGATTAGCGCCATCACCTTTGTCTGGCATATTCGCCGCACCCGAAGCCCCATACTGCCTCCCGTTATTTTCCACAACGGACGCTTTACGCTCGCCGCGCTCACGTCGCTGGCCTCGTTTGTGAGCCAGGGCATCACCTTTATCGCCCTGCCGTTCCTGTTTCAGAGCGTGTACGGCTACAGTCCGGTGGTCTCCGCGCTGCTGTTCACGCCCTGGCCGATAGGCATCGTACTGATTGCGCCGCATGCGGGCCGCTGGGCAGACACAATTTCAGCCCCGCTGATATCTACCCTCGGGCTATTCGTGTTTGTGGTGGGGTTGATCCTGCTCGCGACACTGCCCGCCAGCCCTTCCGCATGGAATATCTGCCTGAGAAGCCTGGTGTGCGGGATTGGTTTTGGCTGTTTCCAGAGTCCCAATAACCGGGAAATGCTCTCTAACGTGGTGCGGGAGTATGCCAGCTACGCATCCGGTGTACTGGCTATCGTGCGGACGTTTGGACAATGCCTGGGGGCTGCCGTGGTCGGCGTTCTGCTGGCCACAACGCAGAATCAGCCGGCTTTTGACGATCGGGCCGTTCATTATGCACTGTGGATTGCGGTCTTTACTTCGGCGGTTTCTGTCGTGTTTAGCGTGAGCCGGCTGCGCGCCACGCGTCAGGCTACGGCATAAACACGGTGCAGCGCACTACGCGCTGCACCTGTGATTTACTCCAGCGCCAGCAGCGCAAAACTCGCCAGCCAGTGTCCACCGCTGTAGTGGCTTCCCACCACATGCTCGACGCTTGCCGTCAGATGTCGGTTGACTGCCTCGCGCAGCGCCTGTTGTCCCGGATGGTTATCCGGCAGCGCGCGGGCAATATGCTTCATGCACCAGGCGCGGCTGAGGTTTAACCCATCCAGATGGGCAATTTTCGGGTCGGTACGATCGCTCACTTCTGCCGGGTGCATCAGGGCCGAAACAGCCCCCACATCAGGAAGAAAGGCGTCAAACCACGTCGGGAAATGCTCCGCCACCTTACTCATCAACAGCGCTTCCGTCAGCGCGCCGGAAATATACTCATCACCACCCGGTTCATAGTGAGCCGGGTAATGCGTGTCAGCCAGATAAAAGCGCGTCGCCGCCGTCAGAATAGCCTGTTCAAGGGCGTTATCCTGCACTTCACGGGCGTAATCAATCCCCAGCGCCAGGGCAAAAGCGGTGTTGTAATGCGTACCGACACGGATCGGATAGGTGAGCTTGCTGAGGTAACCCACCAGTCTGTCGCGAATGTCCTGCGTTAACGGCTGCAGTGTCTGATACCAGCTGGCGGCCTGAGGTAACGCGGATTGCTTCAGCTCCTGCGCCAGCGCCAGAAGCCAGCCGTAGCCATAAGGGCGCTCGAACGAGGCGCGAAACGGTGCATTGAAATAGGCCAGCTCTTTCGCCACCTTCTCCTGCGTGATGTGTTCATCAAACAGGGCAACAATTTCATCCCGGCACGACAGTTCAGGGTAAAGCCGCACGCAGCGCAGCAGCAGCCAGTAGCCGTGCACCGCCGAGTGCCAGTCGAAGCAGCCATAAAAAATGGGGTGCAGTTCGCGGGGTGGCAGGACATCACCATCATCATTAAGCAGGTGCATAATGTGGTTCGGATATTCCTGGCGTAAATAGGTCAAAGGCATGCGGGCAAACGCGTCGGCCTGGTGTTGCGTTAATTCCATATCAGCTCCTTAGATCGTTGCCGCGCTTAGCGAAAAACGAGGAAATACATTAAGAACACGTTGACCACCAGCAGGGTTAACGCCGTTGGGATCTGGATCTTGATCACCTGGTACTTATCTTTAAGCTCCAGCAGCGCGGCCGGGACGATATTAAAGTTGGCCGCCATCGGCGTCATCAACGTGCCGCAATAGCCCGCGTACATGCCAATCGCCAGCAGCGGTGCCGGGTTACCATGGTGAACGTTAATCAGGAACGGCAAGGCGATACCGGCGCTGAGCACCGGGAATGCCGCGAAGGCGTTGCCCATGATCATGGTGAAAAGCGCCATGCCCACGCAGTAAATCACCACCAGCATGAACCGGCTGTCGGGGTTCACAAACAGGCTTACGACCTTCTGGACTGACTCGCCGGTGTTCGCCACCACAAACACCCCGCCCAGCATGGCCAGCATCTGTGGCAAAATCACCGCCCAGCCAATGGTGTCGACCAGGCGCCGGGACTGGCGAATAGCCTGCAAGGGCGTGCCTTTTGTCAGCCACCAGCCGGTCAGGATCGCCGCCACACAGGCGACGCACAGTGCCGCCAGCGTGAGCTGTTTCTGGTCAAGAAGGAATACGCCCCCTATCGACACCCCTTTCAGGAATAATGTCCCGATCACTGTAACCACCGGGATCATCAGCGCAGGCAGGAACAGCCAGTTTTTCAGCCGCGTTGACGAGGCTTCGCGCTCGGCATCGGTAGCCATTTTATAATGCCCCTTCCCGACCAGACCAAAGCCCGCCAGCAGAGCAATCACAATGACGCAGCCGCCGATAATTCGATATGCAAGGGATTTGCCCAGCTCCTGCACCATCAGGTCGCCAAACAGGAAGATCCCACCGAACAGGAACCAGAACAGCGCGGTGGTAAAACGTTTAGGATTCGCGCGATCGCGCAGGGTCATCACGACCAGCAGCATCACGACAAAGCCGATCAGGTAATACACGCGGTTAATGGTGATCAGGGTCATCATGGCGCGATCTCCTGTGTACCCTGCTCAGCGCGCCAGGACATAACGTCACGACGGATGCTGGCATCCAGACGCAACAGGCGCGTCATATGAATAATCAATGCCGCGATGGCGGTCGGAATGGCCCACAGACCGATATGCAACGGTTCAATGCCCTGTATCCCATTCTCTTTCAGAAAAGCGTCGATCAGCAGCACCGCGCCAAACGCGATAAAAATATCTTCGCCAAAGAAAACCGCGATGTTGTCGCACGCCGCGGCATGCGCTTTGATCTTGTCCCGGATATGTTGTGGCAGTTCGCCATACTCATTGAGCGCTGCGCCTTCGGCCATCGGTGCTAACAGCGGACGAACGGTCTGAGCATGCCCACCCAGCGACATCAATCCCAGCGCGGCCGTCCCTTCACGCGCCACAAAATAGAGCATCAGAATACGTGCCGAGGTGGCGCTGGCAATCTTTGCCACCCACGCCTGTGCCCGCTCTTTCAACCCGTAATATTCCAGCAGGCCAATAACCGGCAGGATCAGAATAAAGGTCGCCAGTGAACGACTGTTGACGAACTTCTCGCCAAAGGTCTCCAGCAACATCCCAAAATCCATGCCAACCAGCAGTCCGGTAGCCAACCCCGCCACCACAACCACCAGTAGCGGGTTGAAACGCAGAGCAAAACCAATAACCACCACCGGTATACCGATGAGCGGCAACAGTGTCGAACCGTCCATAAACGTTTACCCTATCCAAAGTGAGCGTTGCGCGCCGACGGCTATTTTTTTAATACTTCGCATCATGGCGAAGCGGGATGCAGTGCGGCGCGCGATGTTGTGTTTTGCGTCAGGCTCCGCAGAACCTGCACTAAAAAGCTATATCTGAACCACAAAAACATGTAAACAATTTATCAATAAAATGTTCTTATTTTATCGATGAGTTTACATTTCCTGGCCAACGTCACCCCCGTAAGGAACGTTATGACTGCAAAGAAGAGTGCTGGATCATCAAATCACGACGATATAACCGATGGCCGTATCGTGTCCTCTCGCCATCTGGTATCGGAACGTTGCGCGGAATTATCAGAGCTGGAGTACGCGTTGATCATGACCAGCAACGCGTTTAACAAATGGATGGTGCGCTGCATGACCGCCGCCGGTGAGCCAGATATGGGCGCTTTTGATGTCTCGCTTCTGCATCACGTGAACCACCGCGACCGCAAGAAAAAGCTGGCCGACATCTGCTTTGTTCTGAACGTGGAAGATACCCATGTGGTGACGTATGCACTGAAGAAGCTGGTCAAGGCGGGCTACGTGACGAGTGAAAAAGCCGGAAAAGAGCTCTATTTCTCAACGACGGAGGAAGGGAAAGCGTTATGCATGAAATACCGCGACGTGCGGGAAGCGTGCCTGATCAATATCCATGCGGAGAGCGGGATTTCCGGAGCGTCTATTGGTGACACCGCGCAGCTGCTCCGGACCATATCTTCCCTGTATGACACCGCCGCGCGGGCGGCGGCATCGCTGTAGTTAAGGGCGTCTGAAAAGCGAAATACTTCGTCCGGCCAGATGGTATTCCACGGCTTTGGTGATGACCGTCCCGGGGACAACGTCATCCGCCGTGGAGAGTTCCAGTACCCAACCTCCTTCGCCAAACTGGGGGATCTGGAACGGCACGGTGCCTTCAAACGGGTTAAACAGCATCAGCACATCGTGCCAGAGGCCCGGCTCCTGTCTGAGGTCCGGTCTGCTGATGGATACGCCGAGGGTTGAACCTTCATCCCACTGCTCATCCTGCTGCGGGCCGCCGCCGGCGTTAAACCAGCGGATCTCAAGCCCGTCGCGCCAGCTTTCACGCCGCAGCAACGGCTGTTTCGCGCGAAGGGCAATGAGATGGCGGGTAAAGTCGCGCAGGGCGGTGTCGTTTTCCGATAACCCCTTCCAGTCGATCCAGGAGATCTCGCTGTCCTGGCAATACCCGTTATTGTTCCCCTTTTGCGTACGGCCAAACTCGTCCCCGGCCAGCAGCATTGGCGTGCCGTGAGAGAACAACAGCGTGGTAAGGAAATTACGCTTCTGCCGCTCCCGGGTAGCGATAATATCCGGATTCTCTGTCGGCCCTTCCTCTCCGTAGTTATACGACCGGTTATCGTTGTGACCGTCGTTATTGTCTTCACCATTGTCGGCATTATGCTTTTCGTTGTAAGACACCAGGTCGTTCAACGTAAAGCCGTCGTGGGCGGTAATAAAGTTGATGCTGGCCCACGGACGGCGTCCGCGCAGGTCGTACAAGTCACCGGAACCGAGCAGGCGCGCCGCGAAGTCGTTAGACACGTTATCGCCCTTCCAGTACTCACGTACGGTATCGCGGTATTTGTCGTTCCACTCCCCCCAGCCTGGCGGGAAACCGCCGACCTGATAACCGCCGGGGCCGATATCCCAGGGCTCACCAATCAGCTTCAGACGGGATAACACCGGATCCTGCGTGACGGCATCGAAAAAGCCACCGCGCGGATCAAAGCCTTCAGGCTCACGGCCCAGAATTGTCCCGAGGTCGAAACGGAAACCGTCAATATGCATCGATTCGGCCCAGTAGCGCAGTGAATCCATCACCATCTGCAGCACTCTCGGGTGGGAGGTATTCACCGTATTCCCCGTGCCGGTGTCGTTAATGTAATACCGGTGTTGATCGGGTAAGGTGCGGTAATAGCTGAAGTTATCGATGCCCTTAAACGACAGCGTTGGGCCGAGCTCATTGCCTTCTGCCGTGTGGTTATAGACAACATCAAGGATCACCTCGATGCCTGCGTCATGATAGGCGCGCACCATATCGCGAAAACCCTGGATCCCCGCCGGACCGTAATAGCGTGACGCCGGTGCAAAGAAGCCGAGCGTGTTGTAGCCCCAGAAGTTTTTCAGCCCCCTGTCGAGCAGGTGTTGATCGTCCGGGAACCAGTGAACCGGCAGCAGTTCAACCGAGGTGATGCCAAGGCTTTTGATGTAATCGACCGAGGCTTTGTGTCCCATCCCTTCAAACGTACCGCGCAGTTCAGGCGGAATCGCCGGGTTAAGCTGGGTAAAGCCCTTCACGTGGCTCTCATACACAACGGTATTCGGCCACGGAATGGTTGGCCGGTTATCGTCCTGCCAGTCAAAAGCATTGGGGTCGATGACCTTGCATTTTGGCGTGAACGGCGCGCTGTCGCGGGTATCAAAACTGAGGTCGAGATCGTCATGACCCAGCTCATAGCCGAAATGGGCGTCGTTCCAGTCGATATCGCCCACCAGTTCACGGGCATACGGATCGATAAGCAGTTTATTGGGGTTGAAGCGATGCCCGTTTTCCGGGTCATAGGGGCCGTAAACACGATAGCCGTACAGCGCGCCAGGCTTCAGATCCGGCACATAGCCGTGCCACACTTCATGGGTATATTCCGGCAGCTCCAGCCGGGCGATTTCGGTTTTTCCTGAAGGGTCAAACAGACAGAGCTCAACCCGCTCCGCATGTGCTGAAAACAGCGCAAAGTTGACCCCCTTCCCGTCATAATTTGCGCCTTGCTGCTGGCCATGACCGGCCCGAATTTCAAACGTATTATCCTTTGGCATTTTTTGTTCTCCACGATCATTCGCAGGTAAGCAGAACCATTAAGCAACCCGTTTCAGACGTTACATCCAGCGTCTCTTGCAGAACCCGGCTTTCACCGGTGAACAGATCCCGGTAGCGTTTTCCTGCCAGCGCATCGGGTATAGCAATAGTGGTATTGGCCCACAGTGCTTCATGGGTTGTCACGTCGAAGACCAGCCGCGGCACGGCAACAATCAGCGCCTCCTCGTCTTTCACGCGTGCATAAACAATCAGGTTCTCCGCCCGCTCGCCGCTCACCTTCAACGGCAGCCAGTCACCGTAATGGAATAGCGCGGCATAATGCGGACGAAGCCGTAACAGCGTGGCGGTGACATATTGCTTAACACTTCCGTCTCGCCAGCATTCCGGGCGGGCAAACACCCCGGCATCCGCCGTGCTGAGATGGTGCACCAGCGCGGGGAAATCCGGTTCCCGTCGGTTATCCGGGTCGACAAGGCTAAAGTTAAGCGCTTCGCAGCCCTGATAGATGTCCGGTACCCCGGGTGCGGTGAGTTTGATCACCGTCTGGCTGAGGCTGTTCATCAGCCCGGCACGGATAAAGGGCTGCATCGCCTCACTGAAATCCTTCAGGAACAGCGTGTTGTCCGGTGAAAGCAGATGCCGGGCATAGCTCAACACCACGCTCTCATAGCTTTCGTTGCTGTCTATCCAGTCTGTGCGTTGTTTGGCTTCGCGCAGCGCTTTCTCCAGGAAGCCGAGGAAGCGCTCTTCGAGTGATTTCAGCCCGTCGACATCGTCAGGTGACAGCGTGGCGGGCCAGACGCCGGCCAGAGCCTGATAAATCATCCAGGTATCGGCAGCGTTCGGCGCGGTACCGTCGCTCAGAAAACGCACGTGGGTTTGATTCATCTGCCGCCAGCGGGCCAGATTTTCGCCCCACTGTTCCGGCGCTTCCGTCAGCGTATAGAGGCGTGCCCGGGCATCTTCACCGCGCTTCGTGTCATGGGTGGATGTCCCGAGTAAGGCGTCAGGCTGGCGGGCAAGACGGATGCGCATTTCCTGATGAAAACGCGATAGCGAAAAGGCACGCGGCGTCGGGTCTGCCCCCACTTCGTTAAGCGCCAGCTCAAGGTTATGGCGAAAGAACAGCGTATCTTCCACGGATTTCGCCATCAGTGGCCCGGTGAGTTGCTGGAAGCGGGTTCTGAAACGTGCCGCGTCGTCGTGGCAATTTTCAGGAAGATCGCCGGTGAGAATGCACACGATCAGGCTCAGGGCCGCTTCAGAGGTGTTAACGCTTGCGACAACGCGATTGAGCAGCGCCACGTCAGAGGCGGTTAAACCTTCACGGGTGCCGTAGGTCCGATACACCGGAAACGCGATCAGCAGCTCGCGCAACGCATGGTGGATTTCGTCGGGTTGCAGTTCAACCGCATTGCGTCGGGCAAGATCGGTGGCGATAGTTAACAGGGTAGTGAATTCGCCCTCGAAATTGCGATCGGTCATCAGCCCTTTGGCATCCCGTAACGCTGCAAACCGATCAACGGTTTCCCCGAGCGTGTCGTCATGGATTTTCTCCAGGCGGTCAAGGCGGCTGTCGTCCACCAGAACTTCCGCCAGCGAGGCAATAAACTCGTACCCCGTGGTGCCGGAGACTGGCCATTCGACGGGCAGCTGTTCCCCTTTGGCGAGAATTTTTTCAACCGTGATGTAACAGGCCGGTCCGGTTGCCTGGCGCAGACGCTGCAGATAGCCCAGCGGATCGGCCAGACCGTCGATATGGTCAATTCGCAGACCGTCAACGACGCCAGAATGAACCAGTTCAAGGATCAATCGGTGTGTATCACTAAATACCGACGCGTCTTCAACCCGCACGCCCACCAGGCCGGTGATTTCGAAGAAACGCCGCCACGAGAGCTGTTTCGGGGCTTCACGCCAGGACATCAGCCTCCAGCTCTGGGCCTCGTGCAGCGCCGCAATGCTTTTACCCTCCACAAAGGTCCCGGGGTTAAGAGGATAGGCGGTGTCGTAGTAGACCAGCGCGGCTTTGTCCGTGACAGGGTCACGCTTTACAGTGATGGCGCCCTTCTCAAGCTCCGCCTCAAAGGTGTCGCCCAGAAACGGCAGCGTAAGCGGCCGTGACCAGTCAATATCGAAATAACGTGCGTAGCGGCTCTGTTTGCCATGCTCAATCACGTCTCGCCACCAGTGATTCTCCAGCGAGGTCGACATGTGGTTAGGCACAATATCCAGTATCAAGCCCATTCCCGCCTGCCTGAGCGCGGCCGCCATACGGTTGAATCCTTCTCGTCCGCCAATGGCGGGGTCGATTTCATTCGGGTCGGTCACGTCATAGCCGTGCGTAGAGCCGGTTGTGGCGGTAAACACAGGTGAGGCGTAAAGATGGCTGATGCCGAGATCTTTCATATACGGCACCAGTTCCACGACACGGTCAAACGTCATGCCGTTACGGAACTGAATACGGTAGGTCGCGGAAGGGATCATAACGATGCTTCTCCATCAGCAAAGCGAACAATAATACTGTTCGGCGGTAACACCTCGTTCACCTCCGGCCAGCTAAAGAGCGTTTCTCCTGCCAGTGCAGGCACATCAACAGCCTTATTGCCGGTATTGAACGCCAGAGACAACGTTCCGGTCGGGAATCGCCAACTCACTGCAATCATGCCGGGTGCCGTTCTGATGACTTTGCTCTCCACCGTGACGCCCTTTCGCAGTAACGGAACGATATGACGATGGCGCAACGTCAGCAGCGTTCGCGTGAAGCGAAGCCACGTCTTACCGTCATCGGTGGCGACCTTATTCCAGTCAATTTTGGAGCGAATAAAGGTCTTCACGTCATTCGGATCGGGGACGGACGCATCGTGCCCGGCATGGCCGGTAAACTCTTTTGCGCGCCCTTCTCGCACTGCTTTGGCAAGCTCACCGTGAAAATCGGTAAAGAACAAAAACGGATTGGTTTCACCAAACTCTTCCCCCATAAACAGCAGCGGAATATGGGGCGAAAGCAACAGTGCAGCAAGCAACACCCGTGTTTTATCGGCCCCCGCGAGGGCGATCAGTCTCTCTCCCTGAGCGCGGTTGCCGGTTTGATCGTGGTTTTGAATAAAATCGACAAAAAACTGTGGCGGCTGCGTGTGACATTCCACGCCGCGTGACTTGCCGGTCTGGAGAGAAACCTCGCCCTGATAGACAAAACCTTCCGTCAGCGCACGGGCGAGTTTTTTCTCCGGTTCAAAGGCAAAATCCTGGTAGTACGCATGCGTTTCGCCGGTGGCAAAGACATGCGCGGCATTGTGAAAGTCATCGTTCCACTCCGCGGTAAAAAGCGGTGTCGCACCGTGTGCGTCACGCGGATGCAGGAAGATAACGTTACGGCTGTCTTCGGTGGTGAGATGGATCTGCCGCCCGGGAATAGCCTCGCGAATGCGTTCGGCAATCTCCTGCAGGATATGTTTATCCGACGCGTCTTCAATCTGGTCGATGGCATCAAACCGTAACCCATCAAGATGGTATTCCGTCAGCCAGAACAACGGGGCTTCGGTAATGTATTGCCTGACCGGCTCAGCCTCGTAAGCAATCCCGTTGCCCCAGGGCGTCATCCGTTCCGCGTCGAAAAACGCGGGTGACAGCACAGGCAGATAATTCCCTTCCGGGCCGAAGTGGTTAAGCACAATATCCAGCACGACAGAAAGCCCAAGCCCATGCGCAGCATCGATAAAGGCGTGGAAGTCTTCTGGCGTGCCATAGGCAGAGTGCGGTGCATACAGCAATACCCCGTCATATCCCCAGCCGCGCGATCCGCCAAACTGTGAGACGGGCATGACTTCAATCTGGGTAATGCCAAGTTCAGCCAGGTAAGGCAGTTTTTCAATGGCGGCCCGGAAGGTGCCCTCCGGGGTAAAGGTGCCGATGTGCAGCTCGTAAATCACCGTGTCTTCCCACGGACGCCCTGCCCACTCCCGGTTGCCGGGCGGATACCGTCTGGCATCGATAACAACCGAGGGACCGTTAACATCCCCAGCCTGGGCGCGCGACGCCGGATCGGGTACGGCCATGCCGTTCTGCAAAACATACTGATATTCTGTGCCGTGCGTGACGCCGGGGACGTCAATCTGGAACCAGCCGCTGCCGACCGCCGTCATTGGCAAGTCGTTTTCTGCCAGACGTAGCGTAAGTTCTTTCTGTCCTTCTGCCCAGACGCGAAAACGTACAACGTCATTGGAAATAAACTCAGCACCCCAGTGTTTTTGAAATGTCCTGAATTCCATTCATTGTCCTCGAATGACCCACATTTTACGCGGAATGAAGTACAAGCTTAGTTCAGGATCAAAAGAGTGTTACGCCAGCGGTTTTAATGGCTTCATCTATTATTTATAAAAATATTCGCCACAAGGAATACCATGCAGATTCGAAAAGGATTAAATACCGACCTCGCACGTCTTGAATGCTGTGACTTTTCATTCACCGTCAGTCACGTTGCGCGGGAGCCTTTTATACATTGTGATTTGCATATCGACGCTGTCGCCGTGCCTTATCGTAAAACGTATGAGCTCGATATGCAGACCCTTGAAAATCATTGCGTTAATCCGGATGCCATATTTCTTGTGGCCGAAACAGATGAGGGAGAAATTGCCGGTTTTATCACCGCGTCAATGAGCTGGAATAAATTTATCGCCGTTGACTATATTGCCGTTGAGCGCACGAAACGCAGAGCTGGCGCGGCGCAAAAATTGATGGCGGCCGCACACGTGTGGGCGCGAAGCGTCAACGCGGCTGGATTAAGGCTTGAAACCCAGAATGTGAATGTTTCTGCCTGCCTGTTCTACCGTCATTATGGCTTTACGTTAGGCGGATACGATCGTTTCCTCTACAACGCATTACCGGAAAAAGACGAAATCGCCCTGTTCTGGTATTACATGCTGATCTGACCCTGGCTCTAACGGATATTGGCGGACGAAAGCGATTAGTCTGAAAATTATCCACCCGGCGCGCAAGGGAATGTGCGTCAGAATATGACTCACCTGCCTCCCTTCATTTTTCTGTCACTTAACTTCAATACGCTTACATGATTTTGACAATGACGTTAAGGAAAGAAGAGTGAATTCAATGGCTAAGGCATTACTGCTGGCATTACCTGTTTTGAGCGCGACCTCCACGGCAGCCGACCACGATATCTGTGAGCCGAAAGCGTATGAGATGGCGCTGCGCTATCAACAGAAATCGGCAGAAATCATGGCACTTCAGCTGCAGACCTATCGTTTCGCCACCGAGCGTTTTAACGAAAAAATAAAAGGGCTGTCTACGCCAGAGAACTATGCCGTTGTGATGGATCTTGATGAAACGGTGCTGGATAACACCCCGTTACTGGCGCGTGATGCCGAACAGTGCCACGACTATACGAAATGGGACACCTGGAGTGACTGGGAAAAGCAGGGAAAACCGGGATTAATTCCTGGCGCGAAGGCGTTTCTTGATCGCGTGAATCAAAGTAAGGTCCGTATTTATTATGTATCTGACCGCATGCAGGAAAACAAAGCAGATACGCTCAATACGTTAAAATCCCTTGGCTTACCGCAGGTTTCAGAAGATAGCGTTCTGCTCGATACGGTCAGTAAAGAAGCCCGCCGCCAGAGCATCCTGAAGAAACAGCAGATAATCATGCTCTTCGGTGACAGCCTGCCTGATTTCGCCGCGCAATTTAAAAACAAAAAGCCGAGCGAAGCGCAGCGTGAACTCGTTGAGGCCAGCGCCGATCGCTTTGGCAGTGACTGGATTGTGTTGCCCAATGCCGCGTATGGCTCGTGGTCAAAAGCCACGCTTGAAGGCTGGAAAGCCCCGCTGAAGCAATAACGTCTGGCTTGCCGGGTGGCACATTGCTGCCACCCGACATTTGATCCGACCTATTCATCCCGTTTATAGGTCCTATCATTATCAGGCGGGTTCATATAATTTTACGGAGAAGTAAGATGAGCTCTTTCTGAAGGAGACCCTTATGCTGACCGTAAAAAAACTTGCCCTGACAACGCTGATTTCCAGTTCGTTATTGTTCTACCCTGCGCTTCAGGCTTCGGCAGAAACGCCCCAGCACGTGGTTAAACAGCCTGCCGGGGGGTACAGTGTGCAGGTTGGCGATATTATGGTGACCTCGTTTACCGACGGTACCGTGGCGCAAGACCTGCACAAATTACTTCGTCGGACGACCCCGCAGAAAACCGATGCGTTGCTCACACAAAATTTCCAGACCAACCCGGTAGAGGCGTCCATTAACGCTTTCCTGATTGCGCTACCCGGCCACAAGATTCTGGTGGATACCGGCTCAGGCCAGCTTTTTGGCCCCGGTAACGGCGGGCGACTGATTGAGAGTCTGGCAACGCAGGGGATCGCGCCGCAGGACATCACCGAGATTTTACTGACCCATGCACATTCCGACCATGCCGGTGGCCTGGTCAAAGATGGCAAGGCGGTGTTTACCAATGCGCGCGTTTTTGTCGGCAAACCTGACATCGACTTTTTCTTTAACAACGATAATCAGAAAAAAACCGGCTACGACCAGAACTACTTCGATGTCGCGCAGAAAACCTTAAAACCGTATCGTGATGCCGGCAAGGTGGTTCCTTTTTCCGGAACCTCGCAGCTTCTGCCCGGGATAACCGGCACGGTTCACCCGGGCCATACGCCTGGTTCGGCCTTCTATACGCTGGAAAGTAAAGGCGAGAAAATCACCTTTGTCGGCGATATTATCCACGTCGCGGCGGTACAGTTCCCGCAGCCCGCCGTGACCATCGCCTACGACCAGGATCAGGACGGTGCGGCACGTGTCCGCCAGGATGCTTTTGCTGATTTTGTGAAAAACAGAGACCTTGTCGCAGCACCCCACCTGCCGTTCCCGGGTATCGGTTACGTCACGAAAGGCGAGCACGGCGGTTACGCCTGGGTGCCCGTCACCTACACCAATCGCGACAGCCACAGCGCAAAGTAAAACGGATAACACGATGACGCCCGTTGCTGAGATGGATATCGACCTGATCCTGACGCTGGATGCATTGCTCCAGGATCAGAACATCACCCATGCGGCCGCGCGGCTCGGCATCAGCCAGCCCGCGATGTCCGCCCGTCTGGCGCGCCTGCGTTCGCTCTTTGGCGAACCGTTGTTTATCCCTTCCCCACATGGACGTGGGGTGTTGCCCACGCCCAGAGCGGAGGCGCTAAGGCCGCAGGTCATGACCGTATTGCGGGGCATTAACGCGATGTTTGCCCCCACCACCTTTGATGCGCAAACCAGCCAGCGGACATTTGTGATTGCCCTGCATGAAAATCCGGCCCTGATGCTGGGTGCCGAACTGCTTAATCAGTTCAGGGCCCATGCCCCGGGGATCCGCTTGCGGTTCGCGCTGCCAGAAATGGCAACCCTGCCACAGCAGCTGGAAAAGGGTGATGTGGATGCCTATATCGGTGTGAGCGCCGGCGCGCACGACGGCTGGGTCAGACGCAAACTTTTCGATGACCAGTTTGCAACAGCCCAGCGAAAAGGCCACCCCCGCGGTGTTGGGCCACTGGATCTGGAGCACTATTGCGCACTCTCTCATCTGGTGGTCTCTTCAGAGGGTGACCCGTTTACCGGCTTTGTGGATCAAACCCTGGGCGGACTGGGGTATCAGCGCAACGTGGTGATGTCCACGCAGAGCTACGCCATGGCACCTCCGCTTGTCGCCAGCACGGACCTGCTCTGCACCTTACCGGAACGTATGCTGCAACGCTTTGCCTCGACGCTGGATATCTTTCCCCCGCCGCTGCCGCTGCAGCCGATTACCATCAGCATGTACTGGCACCCGAAAAACAGTCAGGATCCGGCAAGCCTCTGGCTGCGCGAGCAACTGCTGCTGGCCGCGGGACGTCAGATGTGATCGAGGGTGTGCAGGAATTTCTTTAACACCTCTGAGCGAATGATCCGGTGGCACACCAGCTTCATCGACCGTAACGTCTTACTTGTGCTTAATCGCGAAGGTGTTGGGACAACAGAAATTTCCCGGCGATTCAACATTGCTCGCTCAACAGTGTATAAAATACTCGAAGATGAAAGTGGCTTGTGATGTAACATTTTGACATCACTCACTTTGGCGCTACCACTATATTTTCATTTCATATACGATTAAAATTCTTTGATGAAAAAGCGTTTAATCGCAAGCAAAAATATTGATGGTTGATACTGTTACAATACAACGGAGTGTTTTTAATGTTTCCTAAAAAATTAACATACATATGTCTGGCATTATTAATACCTTTCGCTCAGGCAAGAGCAAATGCTTTAATATTCAAATGTGACGTCAAAAATCACAAACAAATAAACTTGCATACGAAATCTGACGATATTATCTACTCTTTTGGCCGGAGTGGGGAAAAGCCTGAGCTTGAGTTACGCAGAAAGAAACAACAAATCGTAACTGATTTCGGAAATTCATCAGGAAGATATTCAACCAATTCCATAATAATAAAAAATGGTAGTTACAGCTACAGATTAACTACAAGTATAGACAGGATTGCAGATATTCAGGAACCATCAACGTCATTGACGGTGATGAAGAATGATGAAGACCTCACTACTCTTCAATGTATTAAAGGCAGTGAAGTCGGTGCACTTATAGCTATTGATGATTAACCGAATACGTCCTGGAAGATTTTTTTATGTAATAAATCTTCCAAGTTACCATATCTTACTTTCTTGTCATCCATAGATAGGCCGCTATTTATTATGTTAGTAACAGCTACTGATGCCTCCAGAGAATATCCTTTGTCAGCCTGAAGATACATATTTTTATCATCCCAGAAAAACAAAGCAGATCTGACAGCATATTGTATGTTATCAGAGACTAAATCTGGTTGTTCCTCAAAGTTGATGGTTTCCCCCCACGTTAACGAACTGTATTCGGTGAATTTACTGTAGTTATCTCGCCCAGTTAATTGTTTCATTCCTCGGCCTATGTAGCGCCATCCATCCCCAGGACGGTTATTCCCATTTCGTGCGCCATATGCTTTATTTGCAATATTTTCTTGATTTGCAGGGTGAGAGGCTGTTCGACCATCGAGTTCTTGCTCTTCCGGATGGCGGCGATAATATGAGAAATAAACTGGAAGTGCAGCTGGTGCATAATTTAATTTTTCAATAATTGAAAAATCACCCCCTGTTTCCTGATAAACCTGAGCCATAAAGTGATATAACCGGGCCTCAGTATTAAGGTGACAGCGCTCCAGATTGTCGCTTAACTCATCCGCAACCTGCTGGAGAACTTCGTCGCTGACTTTGTGAATATTTGTCCATATCTTCCGTAACATTGGCAGCGTAATTTTCCCGCCTGCGGGTTTGAGCATCTCAAGGAATTCAAGCGGATGAAAATGCCATACATACCGCTGACTGGCGAACGGCGGAACCTTATCCATCCAGCGCGTCGCATCCAGAAATCCCCCGTTAGCCAGCTGCACAACCGGACTTTCGTCCCTGTCCTTAAATACCGATGACCAGCGTGTATCATCGCGTGTACTGTGCCAGTCGCTGTCGTGTTTCACTATCAGCCGCCGCACATATTCCGGGATGTTCATCTGGTTTGTATGCAGTGCGCCAAACAGCAATTCGTCCTGGGATTTATCAGGATACGGGTCGGGCGGTCTTCTGTTTTCAGCGTTGTGGATCAGGCTGTCATAAAACATTTTTGCCTGTGCCGATGCGGGGCCTTTTTCACTGTCAAAGTGCGAGCTGATGCTTTTCAGGGCATCAATAACCCAGTGTTCATCCAGCGTGCGGGTAAAATCGGTTGTGTGTTCAGCTTCAATACAGTCAAAGTTTAGCCCGGCTAAATCGTGCTGGCTGAGCTGTTCCACATCGTCCTGGTGCATCCACGTATGCGGGCGGATCTGAAAGTATGTGACCCCGGTTTTATCCGTAAACGGGGACGTGGCATCACGCGGAGTAATTTTCCCTGCATCAGCGCGGGTAATGGCGCTCATCTGCTCAAAGGAACTTTCCTCGCCCTCCCCGTTTCGCAGGTACAGTGGCCGTTTCAGCTTCAGCTTAATGAACTGTTTGCCCGTTTTAATACCCTTCACGTTGGCCACAATATCCGGAACATGGTCATCAAGGCTCAGCAGTTCGATATGAGTTTTATAGTCCGTGGTAATAACCTGCGGATAATTATCTTCGTCGGCCAGGTCCTGAGCGCCGAGGAACCCGACCGGATCCCCTGCCTTCACCGTCACTTTCAGTGGAACAGACGGCACCACCACGTCATCAAACACGCCGTGATTCAGTGCGCTGTGCATCCAGTCAGGCAGGCACACGTAACACTCGCCGTCAGGCTCCAGAAATTCCGGGCGCATCGAGACCCAGAACAACTCGCCTGCGGGTTTACCGTCCTGAAAACGCTGCACCAGGGCGAACGGCTCCGGCCGTTGTTCCAGCAGAAACGTTTTTTGTTGCAGTACGACCAGCGTTTCACCCTGCATCAGTCTTCTGGCGTGGCCGTGTTTATTTGCCAGAACGTCCGGCACGATTTCACGGCTGTCGTCATGGCGGGAGTGTTTGCGCATCCGCACCCCGTGGCCTTTCTGCGTAACCCGGTAAAACGGGCGTTTCGGAAATTCTGACAGTGGCGCGATGTGCATGTAAAGCTGGTACAGCGTCAGCCAGGAGGATTCATCCTGCTCGTCGGGTTTGTACACCGATTTGACCAGCACAAAGGTACCGGACTGGCGCAGGGGGCGTTCCTGGTAACACTCGATAGCCGTGTAATCCCGGTTAACCCGCCATGCCACCACCTCGCCGTCCATCATGAACTGGAGCGGGACCGATTTTTCCGGCGAATCCGCATCCAGCACCGAGGCCGGAGACGATGACGTCCCGATGTGGATCCCCCCGTGCCAGTAACGACTGATGCCAAGTAACCACCAACCGTGCGCGTTTTTACGGATGTCGGTCAGCAGCTCGTCATAGTTCTTATACTCCCGCCCGTCGGCCTTCCGTACCGGGTAACGTATGTTCATCGTCTTTCCTTAAGTGAAACCCCTAAAACCGCAATCATCGCAGGGAGTTAAAACGAAGGGGAGTGAAATTTATGCAGATTTTGTTACTGAGGTAATTACCAAAGTAGACTGCTTAACGACGTTGGGCTGCTTCGATTTTACTATTAGTGTAGGTTTTCGAACGGCTGAGTGAGGATTCTTTATAAAACAATAATAAACAACAAGTTATCTTCTTAGCGTACGTTTCCGTACCATTGGCCCTCAAACCCCGTCATCGGTAAAAAGACCTACGAGACACGGATCACCTGCTCATCGGCCCTTCGGAAAAATGTCGACACCAACCCGCAGGGACACGGGGCGCTGCGTCAGAAACCGGTCGAACTGGTGCAGGGCGTGGCGGTAAGAGAGAAAGCAATCGCGCGGGCTGAAATCATTATCGAAGGCGAACTGCTGCCAGCGTGCGCTATAGACAAAACTAGCATTTCAACAGTGCCATGCGATGCCGGAGTTTCCGGCCTACTGCGGCGAGGCAAACCCCTCTTTGCCCGTCATCAAAGTGAAAGCCGTCACCCTTCGTCACAGACCAACTTCGATTGCACGGTACCGTGGGCGCTGAAGGACCGCTTCGAACGCGCGCCGTTTATGGAGGTTGACCCACGTCCGTGGGCGCCAGATTTGTTTGACACAACACACGACTAGCGCGTTCGCGATACAGAAGAGCGTATGGCTTTCGGGTCATACGCTCTTCTGTTTTTCATCGCAGGCAAAAAGGGAAATTGCCGCTTCCCCTGCTTTCTTGTACCCTTTCGTCGTTAACCCCAACCCCACAAGAACTGAGACATCCGGACGCTTATGACTGCACACCTTTCTAAAGACCCTTTACATGGCGTAACGCTGGAGATGCAGGTCAATGCCCTGGTTGCACGATATGGCTGGAGTGAGTTGGGCGATCGAATCAAAATTAACTGTTTCAGAAAAGACCCAAGCGTTAAATCGAGCCTGAAATTTCTGCGCCGCACGCCCTGGGCTCGCGCAGAAGTTGAAGCCCTGTATCTTGATTCCCTGAATGATGAGGGGATCGCAGAACCGGACGAACCCGCCTTTAACCCCTGGGCTAACAGTCGGATAACCAAGAGCTAAAACGCAAATGACGCGACATGTAAAACGGATTGGTGCGCTGACTGCCTGCGCACTTTTACTTGTTAGTTGCTCCTCAAAACCACCAAAATCACTGGTAACGCCTCTCCCGACCGCGAGCAAACCGACCCAGCAGGCTAACGAGCCGATGCGTGGGATCTGGCTGGCAACCGTCTCACGCCTGGACTGGCCCCCGGTGGCCTCAGTGAATGGCCGCGATGCGCAAGACCGTATCGCGATGCAAAAACAGACCCTGACGAACAAGCTCGATAAGCTTAAGCACCTCGGTATCAATACCGTGTTTTTCCAGGTCAAACCGGACAGCACGGCGCTCTGGTCGTCTAAAATTCTGCCGTGGTCAGATATGCTCACCGGCAATATCGGCGAGTACCCGGGATACGATCCGCTGCAGTTTATGCTCGATGAAGCGCACAAGCGCGGCATGAAAGTCCATGCCTGGTTCAACCCTTACCGTGTTTCAACCAATACCAAACCGTCGACCATTGCCGCACTGAACCGCACGTCGTCATTGCACCCTTCCAGCGTTTATGTCCAGCACCCGGAATGGATTCGTATTGCCGGCGATCGTTTTGTGCTCGACCCCGGCATTCCGCAAGTGCGTGACTGGATAACGCAGGTGGTCACCGAAGTGGTTGCGCACTATCCCATTGATGGCGTGCAGTTTGACGACTATTTCTATACCGAATCACCGGGATCCGCGCTCAATGACGCGCAGACTTTCAGACAATACGGTCAGGGATTTGCCTCTAAAGCAGACTGGCGCCGCCACAATACACAGCAGCTGATTGTGCAGGTCTCCCGGGCCATTAAGCAGACTAAACCTGGCGTGGAGTTTGGTGTCAGCCCGGCTGGCGTATGGCGTAACCGCTCATTCGACCCGGCAGGCTCAGACACGCGCGGTGCCGCAGCCTACGATGAATCCTATGCCGACACGCGTCAGTGGGTGCAGCAGGGTCTGCTGGACTATATCGCGCCACAAATTTACTGGCCTTTCTCCCGGGATGCGGCGCGCTATGACGTGCTGACGAAATGGTGGGCAGAGGTGGTGAAACCGACGCATACCCGCCTGTATATCGGCATTGCGTTCTACAAGGTAGGCGAACCGTCGAAAAATGAACCGGACTGGACGGTTCAGGGCGGCGTGCCGGAGCTGAAAAAACAGCTCGATCTCAACGATTCTCTGCCCAACGTGAATGGCACGATCCTGTTCCGCGAAGATTATCTTAATCAGCCGCAGACGCAGGAAGCCGTCAGCTACCTGCGCGGACGCTGGGGTAGCTGACCGGTCAACATCAGGCAGAAACACCCTGTTTCTGCCTGTTTTTTTTTACTACGGCTTCGGCCCAAACATCGCCTCAAGCTGTTTCTCATCCGGCATGCCGACCACCTGCTGAAGCTCATTATCGGCATTCAGATAATAAATGGCGGGCGTAGCGTTCGCGCCCAGGTTGTCCATTAACGTCTGGTGTTTTTGCAGTATGTCGACGGTTTCACGGGATGCAGTGCCCTGCGGTTTTGGCAATTTTTTCCCGCCTGAAAGCTCGTAATCACGCCAGGCCGAAACGGGATCTTTCGCATTCAGGATAGCGGAGGCATTACGCCCACTGTTGGGGTTGAGAAACGCCACCAGCAGCGTATTAAGCTGCACCTTGCCCGCCTTCACCCAAGGCTGCGCCTCGGACCAGAATTGCTTACAGTACGGGCAGAACGGATCGGCAAAGACGAAGACTTTGCGCGGAGCGTTATCCGCTCCCTCTTTCAGGGGATGCGCCGCGTTCAGTTGCTTCCACATTTCGCGTCCCATCGGGGCGTAGAGCTCTTTCTGGAAATAGCCTTCGCTCAGGTTTTTTCCCTTTTCATCGTACAGATAGCCAGAAATTACGTGCTTGCCGTCAGGGGTTAAAAACAGCGTAACGCCCATATCCTGATACTGCCCCAGCCAGGCCGGCGCGCCCCCTGGTGCATCAATTTTCTTAATGATTTTGATATTCTGCTGCTCGCTGAAGAGCTTCACCACATCCGGTATCGCTTCAGCGGCCTGCGCCAGCCCTGACGTTGCCAGCACCGACAGTAACAGTAATTTTTTCATTTTCCGCTCCGGGATCATTGGGGACGAACCGCCCCCTTCACGTTAACGATTTTTCAGTGCGTCACTGACCATTTCATCGAACTGCTCAAAAGGAACCCAGCCCGGGAGTAACCCTTCGCCAATCAGCGTGGCCGGTGTTCCCTGGATACCCATCTTTTCGGCGATGATCAGGCTGCGTTTGATCGTCACCAGGCTCTCATCATCAGGCGTTGTGACGTTCACCCCGGCCCGTTTTTGCGCCTCCTGAATGCTGGCGTCATCGTGATATCCCTTTTTGGCCATCAGGGTATGGTTAAATTTCATAAATTGCTCAGGATGCGCGCGCCAGACGGTTAAGGCATCGCGTGCTGAGGTCAGTGAACTTTCCGACCGGAAAGGCAAGAACTTAAATACCACCGCCACATCCGGGTGTTTTTCGACGATCTTTTCCAGGTAAGGATCGAATTTCTTGCAGTACGGGCAGTTGTAATCCGTAAAGACCACCAGGGTGAGCTTCGGATCCTTAGCGCCAATGCGCGGCGAGTCCGGGTCGTTAAACAGAAAGTCATAAACCATCTTCTGTGCACGTTGCTCCTGTTCCGGCGTCATGGTCTGCGCCGCCATCACCTGCGCTGAGGTCAACAGTAGCAGAAGCGTAATAAGGATTCTTTTCATAATACATTTAGCCTTTAGCGTTGTTCAGGGTGGCAATAAGCGTGTCTTTATCCAGCAGCGGCGAAAGCATCTCCCCCTCAGGGAAGCCCGGGCCGTACACCTCATTAAACGGGATGGCGTAACGGTTTCGCTTTTCAAGGAATTCGGCGATAAACGCTGAAGGCTTGCTCCAGTCGCCACGCAGCGCCACCACGTCCGGCTGGCTAAGCGCGGCAATAACGTCAGGCTGATTCAATACCCGATGCTCATTTACCTTGCAGGTAACACACCAGTCCGCGGAGATATCCACGAAGACCCGTTTGCCCTGCGCAAGGGCACCCTGAATAGCGCCTTCACTTAGCGGTTGCCACGGGATTGCCTGAGCGACGCTTGCGGTGTTTGTTACAGGCGGTGAGGTAAGCAACCCGCGCAGCTGGTACCCGCCAATGGCTGACAGCGCGATCACCACGCACCAGAACAGTGGCGAGGTTTTCTGCCCGGTCATCGCAAGCAGTGCGATAGCGACGACGATAAGCACTAACATCACGCTCTGGCTCACCGCCTCACCCAGATGCGGGCTAAGTAACGTCACCAGCCACAGGCTGGAAGCCAGCATCATCAGGCCAAGAATAATTTTCAGGCCGTTCATCCAGCGACCGGGTTTTGGCAGCAGCATGGCGGTTTTTGGAACCAGCGCAACGAACAACCACGGCAAACTCATCCCCACGCCGAGCATCAGGAAGATAAGCCACAGGGAATGCAGCGGTGCGCCAAGGGCAAAGGCCACCGCCGTGCCGAGGAACGGCGCAGAACATGGTGTGGCCAGCAGCGTGGCAAACATCCCTTCGCAGAAACTGCCGGCAAGCCCCGTTCCCCCTGCCGTTGCCAGCCGTCCTGCGGCGGCAGAAGGCAGCAGCATCTCAAACGCCCCGAACAGATTGAGTGCGAAGAGGAAGGTCACCGCAACCATCAGGCCAATAAACCACGGATTCTGGAACTGAATACCCCAGCCCAGCGAGGCACCGGTCAGCTTAAGCGCGGTCACCATTGCGGCCAGCAGCATAAAGGAGACCAAAATCCCGGCACTGGTTGCCAGAAAACGGAGCCTGATCATCCGTCTGTCTGAGCCCGCATGGAGCACGCTGTTGAGCTTCATGCCCATCACCGGCAGCACGCAAGGCATCAGGTTCAGGATCAAGCCGCCCAGTAGCGCAAAGAGCACCATTTTGCCGGTTCCCTCAGACACGCCCGCCGCTGACGGTTCCGCGGGCGTTGCCCCGACGGTCATCACGGTTTGCTGCGCTTTATCGCCATTGGTGAGCACAAACGACAGCGCTTTTCCCTGCAGCGAAGTGGGTTTATCTCCCCACTCATCGGTCACGGGCACCGTTACCCGAAGCTGATTGCCATCGGCTTTGAGGGTCGGTTCACCGGGAAGAATGTCGCCTTCCAGCGGGTCAAAATAGATCCCCGGCTTGTCCCATTGCCCTTGTGTGGTTCCCGTAATGATCAGCTTGTCGTCTGATAACCAGGCTGACAGGTCTGCGGACACGCCAGATGTCGCGGGAATGGCCTGCATCGCGCGTTTAAACGCGTGGCTGAATCCCTCATCCACCGGCTGGTTAAAATCAAGGTGCAGCTTATAGTCCGTCAGCAGACAGACATTACTGCACGTGGAAAGGGTAAGCGTCCCGTCGAGCGCATCCCCCGCCGCACCGTCGAGGGTGATGGGGATGATGACCTTATCGTGATAGCCCTGGGTGGTCATCCCGGAGATATCAAAGCGCGAAGGCACCGGCCAGTGCCAGTCATCCGTTACGCCAGCAGGCCAGGTGATTTTCGGGGCTACGCCGCCCTCGCCGGGTGAACGCCAGTAGGTTTTCCAGCCGGGCTGCAGCTCAACGGTGAGCAGCGCGAGGATGCGGTTTTGCTCCCTTTCCGCCTGAACGCGGATCCGGGCATGATCGTTTTGCGGGGAAACCAGCCAGCCTGTATCCGCCGCATGGACAATGCCAATGCAGGACAGCCACAGGAAGACGAATCCCCTGAAGAGGTTAAACATGTTTTACTCCGTGAATAGTGAAAATTATCGTGTGGTGACGATGATTTTCATTCACGGAAAACGCAGTTTTTGAGGTGTATTCGGGGAGGCGGTGCCTGAACGGGCTGTTCTCTCGGAACGCATGCCCGCCCTTGCGTAAACAACTGAAGTAGCGCGAAGAAGATGATAATCGCCGGTAGCGCACCATCAAAGAACAGAGGCTGAGCACAAAGCAGCGAGTGTGCGCCTAACTGACACGGCGATGGCCCGGACGGCTCAGCGTCGTTGGTTTGAACCGGGGCATCAGCAATCAGGGTCGTTTGCGGATCCAGTCCCTGCAAAAAATGGTTGAGATAAACCGCACGCTGCACCAGGCAAATAGCCATCGCCACACATGTGATTATCAAAAGCCATTTTCCCAGAAGCTGACGGTTGCGCATAACGTTCCAAATTTACCAGACGCCCCGATCATAAACGATAGTGATGAATCTACAAGTCCTGATAATGTAAGGTTTTGTCTGTCGCCGTTAGTCACCGGTCAGCGCATCATAGACGTCCCGCAGTCGCGTGCGCAGGAAAAGCACCGCCTTGTGCTTACGCGATAACAGCGCCTGCTCACTGGCCCCGGTTTCCTCTGCCAGCATTTTAATGCTGTAGCCCTGGAGCTCCGTTTTTTCAAAAACCTCGTGCTGAAGCAGCGGAAGTTCAGACAGCGCCTGGCCCAGCTCTTCCCACAGCAGCGTTTTGAGGTACTCCTCCTCCGGCGTATGCGGGACACCGAACAGGGTTTCCGCCAGTTCATCTTCGGGGAAGTCCTCATCATCCCCGGTAAAATATCCTGAAAGAGAGACCTCACGTTTTTTCCGCGCCCGGTCGGTCATCTCATTACGTGCCGCGCGAAACAGCCAGGCGGCGACGTTTTCGACCGGCTGCTCCACTTTCATCAGCTGATAGGTGACTTCCTGCAAAATATCGTCGGCATCATCGCGCACGGACGTTCGTCCGCGGATAAAGGCTTTCAGCCGGGCGCGGCAGGCATTAAGCGCCGACATCAGCAATGACTCTCCCGCCAGCCCGGTTTTCATCTCGCTCACTCTGCTTCCGGCGTTTTCGGCGCGCTGTCGTCGCGTTTATCTTCGCGATGACCGTGCCAGCCGCAGTGCCCGCGACCATGGCGACCAAAGCCTTCGCGACGCTGCTGAATAAACGCCTCACGCTGTTCGGGGGTCATGTTCATCCAGCGTTCGTGCATACGACGGTGCGCGCCGAACATCCCCGGGCGGAAGCCCAGCCCACCGAACAGGATCCGGCTTAATACCAGAATCCCCAGCGCCTGCCAGAAACCGATGGCTTTCACGCCAAGAATGGCCGGGAGTAAGGCATTCCACAGGGTCATGACCACCAGTCCAAGCACAAGGACGATTACCGCGCCTATCACCAGCCCTTTACCCATACGGTGGCGGCCAAACCCGCGTCCGTGCCCTCTTCCGTGCATATCGAAATCTCTCATGGTGTTTACCTCATTTACAGTGATTGATTATGGCTTGTGATGAGGTAGACGGATGAGGCGGGGAAATATTGCTGGGGAAATGGGAAATTTTTGAAGCTTGTGGAAACGCGGTTTTTGCCGGGTGACACTACGCTTACCCGGCCCCCTGAGTGACACTGGCGGGGTCAGCAAAAACGGCGTTAAAGTATCTACAAACTCGTGCACCTGATGCATGCACAACTAACATTGAAAATTAATTTGCCCAATTAATGATTTCGTCCAGCCCTAAAAGTAGCGCAGGAAAGTAACTTTCATCCAGCCCAAGACTATCGTTAACAACTACACTTTCGGCAGGGTTTTCCGGTCTGAGAGTTAATGTCAAAAGCACCCCCCGACCAACAGATGAGGGTGAAAATATCAGGTTTAACTGGTTCTCCGTGCTATCAAAAACCACGTCCTGCGCTTTAACGCCATTAACTAAATTCGCATGTAAATTTTTGAGCTTATCTTTTAAAGCTCTAAGTTCACCGACATTAAAAGAAGCCTTATATTGAGCCTTAAGCTCTGGTAGCTCATACTCTACATAAATTTGTATCCAGTCATACGCTGGGGCTTCGGGTGTATTTTCCCGCTCAAAGGGGGTAATCCGAAGTGCTTTCCTGTCGCTAATTATTTCAATCATATTCAGTTCCATCACTTGTATAGAAAGTGAGTTATTGTCCAGTCTTTTTCACGCACCAACACCTCTAGTGTGTATTTTATATAAATATAGGTGCCCTTTTCTGCCCGATTCTCTACGAGCTTATATATTTCTAATTCGTAACGAAAAAGCCAAGGAACCTTTTGAGGGTCAGGAGTTCTTTTTCCGTAGCGAATAACTTTTTCCTGAAGTTGCAAAGGAACATAGCGCCCGGGATTAAGCATATGAAACCGCTATGGTGCTGAAAGCGAAAGACACCATCAGGCGCGGGTGTCTGGAATATGACGCCGGGGCAACCGACATCACACAGTCATTCATGGCTATCCGCAAAACAATGACCAGCAGTGGCCGCAGCGCCACCTATGAAGCCAGCCGCAGCGAGGAAGCCAGCCACGCGGATATCGCGTGGGCGACTATGCACGCCCTGTTAAACGAGCCGCTTTCCGCCGGTAGCGGTATGCAATCAAGCTCAATTCTGGATATTAACTAAGATGAAAAAACGCCAAAAGAAACAGCCAAAACAGACCAACATGACGGCCAGCGCGCCGCAGAAAATGGAGGCATTCACCTTTGGTGAGCCGTCGCCCGTTCTCGATCGCCGCGACATTCTCGACTATTTCGAATGCATCAATAACGGCAAATGGTACGAGCCGCCGGTCAACTTCTCGGGACTGGCAAAAAGCCTGCGCGCAGCTGTGCACCACAGCTCCCCGATTTACGTAAAGCGCAACATTCTGACCAGCACCTTTATCCCGCACCCGTTGCTGTCCCGTCAGGACTTCAGCCGCCTTGTTCTTGATTATCTGGTGTTTGCAAACGGCTATCTCGAAAAGCGCATGAGCGTGACCGGCCAGCTCTTTAAACTGGAAACCTCCCCGGCCAAATACACCCGCCGTGGTGTCGAGGATGGCGTTTACTGGTACGTGTCGAGCTTTACCACTCCGCACCAGTTCGCCCCAGGTTCGGTGTTTCACCTGCTTGAGCCTGATATCAATCAGGAGCTCTACGGGATGCCGGAATACCTGAGCGCGCTCAATTCCGCCTGGCTGAATGAATCCGCCACGCTGTTTCGTCGCAAGTATTACCAAAACGGCGCGCACGCGGGTTATATCATGTACGTGACCGACGCGGCACAGAGCAGCACCGACGTTGAGGCGCTGCGTTCTGCGATGCGCGACTCGAAAGGACTCGGGAATTTTAAAAACCTGTTTTTCTACGCCCCGAACGGGAAACCGGACGGCATTAAGATCGTGCCATTGAGTGAAGTCGCCACTAAGGATGATTTTTTAACATCAAGAAGGTGAGCGCGGCTGACCTGCTCGATGCGCACCGCGTGCCGTTCCAGCTTATGGGCGGCAAACCTGAAAATATCGGCTCGCTGGGCGACATCGAGAAGGTGGCGCGGGTATTTGTGCGTAACGAGCTGACGCCGCTGCAGGAGCGTTTCAAAGAGATTAACGATTGGTTAGGAATGGAGGAGATCCGCTTTAAGGATTACAGCATAGAGACCGACTAAACCCGCCCAAAATGCCGCCTCCGGTCGGCACTTACACAGAGCGCACCATACGCCTCACACGCTCCGTAATCCCTTGCTCACCTCGTCACCCAACCGAAAGCACAGCGCGCTACCACGACGCGCACAGACGCGCAAAATAAATGCTGTCATCACGTCTGGCGCGCAGTGCTATCCCCGCCTCGCCTGCCCGCTTGATGGGTCGGTTTTGATGCAGGTGCATTTTCAGCTCCCATGAGGCTATGACTAGCAACATACTGTAAGAACTCAGTAAGCTCGCTACATGCAAAATCATGCAGTTTTGCCTGATTACATAAAGTTGGCTGATAATCTATTGTTGCCGGTATTTCATGCAAAAGCATTTGTGGTTATCTGTACAAAATCCAGTCAAAAATTATATTCTTTAAATGTTAAGTTAACATCGCAAAATCACCCCCCCCCCCGGGCTCTGCTCAAAGTTCATACAAACAAACTTATCTCTTGAATAGATCAAGCCTGCGAGTGGAATATTTTGTTCGGTTCAAACTAAAATCCGGGCAAAAAAACCTAAATACATTGAATTAAGTCACATTTAAGTGGTTGCAATCCTCATTAAAACATTGTATTCCATTATCCCAACATGACAGAAGATGAGGCTATATGAAAATTATTAGCATTGAAATTAATAATACAGGCGGTATCAAAGACGTTACGCTGTATTTTGATCCATTTATGAACATTATATGTGGTCCAAACGGTGTGGGCAAAACCACCATTTTAGAATCCATAGCACATAGCTGTATACATAGCCATACTATTTTATTAAAACGACATGCTCAAGCCTCTTCAGGAGAAATAAAATGCATCATTAGCAATGGAGAAAGTGATTTAGTAAGAGAGTTACATTTAAATAATTTTGAACCCAACTTACAACCTCACCATTACAATGAATCTAAAGTAAACAAAAAAGTACTTTACTTTAATACAGCACGTACCTTTCGTTATCTAAATCTACCGCATATTTCAAGGGACCAAACCAGAGAGCATAACAGTATTGATTACGCTTTAACAAATGGCCTTGACATTCAAGACACTAAGAACTGGTTTGCCAACAGATGTTTATTTGCCAATACTCCAGGAGCTCTCACTGAAAACAACAAAGCCAATTTAGAAGTTGCCAAAAAGTGTTTTTCATTTCTGAATGACAAATTCAAATATTCAAAAACTGATGGGAAAACATTCGATATATTTGTTTCAACCCCTAACGGGGAAATTTGGTACGAATATTTATCATCAGGTTTTAAGTCCTGCCTGACGCTTTTATTTGGAATAATAAAAGAAATTGAGTTACGCATGCCAGATAGTGAATGCTTAGTTGATCAATTTGATGGTACTGTATTGATAGATGAATTGGAGATGCATCTCCACCCAGAATGGCAAATAAAAATTGTCAGTGTCTTACGTAAAACATTCCCATCAACTCAATTTATAGTTACGACCCACAGCCCTCATATTGTTCAAAGTGCTGATTCAAATCAAATAATCGCACTTGAGGTAGATGAGGAAGGTATAACAAAGCCACGTGAGATGCCAAATGGAGAATTTGGCTATAGTGGATGGACAGTGGATGAAGTTCTCAAAGATATAATGGGAATGGAAGATACGTTGAGTAAAAAAATGCGTGATACATTAAACGCATTTCAAAACGCAGTCGATGGTAATCAAGTTAATGAAGCCAAGAGGCTTTATGAATCGCTTGACAAGTTACTACACCCAGCCAATGTTATGCGTAAAATGCTAAAAATAGACTTGTCCTCTGTAATTGAAGAGGATAATGAATAAATGATTAGGCTTTATAAAAATACGACCCCCATTTTTTTTCACCCAACTAATGTTGCGAGTCTTACACAAGACTATAAAATAAATGGGACATCTGTATGGAAAAACCCTACAGTCCAGAACGCACTACTCGAAACATCGCATAAAAAATGTGCTTATTGTGAAGTCAGACTCAATGAACGAAGTATTTATTTAGAAGTTGAACACTTTAAAGATAAGCACAGTTACCCTGACGATGTTATTGAATGGGAAAATCTTTTACCATCATGCAAACATTGCAATGGCAGCAAAGGTACGCATGATGTAGTAGCTGAGCCTATTGTCAATCCCTTTACTACTGATCCAAAAACACACCTATCTTTCAAAAATTACAGAGTCAAAGGTAAAACAGCAATTGGTAAGTTGACTGTGGATGTTTTAAATCTCAACGATAACGAGCATTTTGTTAAACCAAGATGCGAAGTCGGAGCAATACTTGAAGACAAAATAGAAAAAGCGCTGGATTCAATGAATGCATATATAGTAAATCAACACCCAGCAACAAAAAGAAAAATAATCGGACTTGCTCGAGGGATATTATCAGAATGTCAAGAGCATTCTTTATTTTCAGCGGCCTCAGCAACAATTATCCATACCAGCCCTGAGTATACAAAACTAAGAGATGACATGTTAGCACACGGGATCTGGAATAAATCCCTTGAAGAATTACATATAGCATCGTCTAAACTTTCCCTACCATACCCGTAGATGCAAAAAAGGAGCCAATAAATTGTCGGCTCCTCTTCCGTAATTATATATTATGAGAATCCCGACCACTCATCATGGACGAGATAAGAGAATTTTTGCCCGTCAAATGTCACAGTCGCGCCACGCGCCAGCGCCTGAAGCTCCCACCGCAGCGGCGTGATGCCCTGCTTCAGCAACTCGCAGCGAATAGCCGGAATTCGCTCTCGTTCTGCTTTCGTCATTCGCCCTGATGGCGCTATCTGGTGCGGTTTTAATGGTTCGCCGCTTCTTTGCTGACGATTCGGTCGCGGTGCGTCCTGTTTTAACGCGGCTCTGAGCACCGTCACGACTTTGGGGTCATCCCATGCGATAACCCTGTCATCAACGAGATTTAACATCGCTGCGGCTTGCTCAGACGGTGAAGGGGTCATAACTGGATCACCACCTCCGGTGAGCTTTCCACAGTTATTGACAGGACTCCGAGGCGCGGCAAGGCCGCTTTTTGAAGTCAAAGGCTCAACAACCAAAAGCTTTGGAACGATACACCATTCGGCTACTCGGATAATTTGTACCAGCTCAGAGCCCAAGTGCTGGCCGTAAATACCCCCTCGCTTTCCCTCGTAGGAGTGCTTCCGCAGATTTCCAGTTACGCCAGACATTAAAAAGGCTCCCTCAGGAGCCTCTCATTATCAATCACGCCTGCGCCGGCAAACTAAAGCTCGAAATACTCCTTGAGAGCTGCTGCGCCTGCTCTTCCAGGGAAGCGGCGGCTGCGGCGGACTGCTGAACCAGCGCGGCGTTCTGCTGGGTCACGCCATCCATCTCTGTCACCGCCTGACCAACCTGGCTGATCCCGCGGCTTTGTTCTTCAGAGGCCACGGAGATCTGCTCCATCAACGTATTCACTTTATTCACGGAGCTGATAATAGAATCAATGACCTCGCCTGAGCGGTTCACCAGTTCAGCACCGTTTTTGACGCTGGAAACCGACTGGGCAATCAGACTTTCAATGTCTTTCGCGGCAACCGCGCTTTTCTGCGCAAGGGTGCGCACTTCACTGGCCACCACGGCGAAGCCGCGTCCTTGTGTGCCGGCGCGTGCTGCTTCAACCGCGGCGTTGAGTGCCAGAATGTTGGTCTGGAAAGCAATGCTGTTGATGACGCTGGTGATGTCCTCGATGCGCTTAGAGTTCGCCGCGATGGTATTCATCGTTTCGATCACTTCGCGGGTCACGGCCTCACCGGTGTGCGCATTGTTCACCGCGTCCTGCACCAGTTTTCCTGCCTGGTGAACGTTATCGGTGTTATTCGCCACGGTCGCGCTCAGCTCTTCCATGCTGGCCGCCGTTTGGGTTAACGCGGAGGCCTGCTGCTCGGTGCGTGAAGCCAGATCGATATTCCCGGAAGCAATTTCCTGCGCGGCGTGGGTGACGGTATGGCTCGCGTCACGCACCTGGGCGATAGTCGACAGTAGCGCCTGGCGCATCTGCTCCATTGAGCCCATCAGGTGATCGATTTCATTGCCGGAGGTGCCTTTTACCGGCACTGGAATGTCCAGTTTACCGGCGGCAATTTGGCTGCAGTGCTCGCGTGCCAGGTTGACCGGCGCGAAAACAAAGCGCTTCATCAGCAGGCTGACGGCAACAATCACGATTACAAACAGGAAAGCAATCGCCGCAATGATCGCCAGACCGGAGATGAAATTACTGCTCGCATCCTCGTTCAGGGTTTTGGCATATTTCTGGTGAACGGCAAGCACCTGGTCGAGAACGATTTCATACTGACGGTCGAGGCGGGACACCTCCGGGATAAGCGCATTAAACTTCGCGACATCGTGCGCAGCGGCGGCGTCAATCAACGGTGCCAGCCCCTGGTTACGGTAGTTTTGCCAGGCATCCTGATACGCGCTCACCAGCGGCGCTTCATCCGACAGGCGCGGAGACGCCATAAACGCCGCAAAGGCATGATCCGCTTTTGTGAGGGCCTCTTTAACCGCGGAAAGTTTCGCTGACTCGTCAGCCGAGTTCCCCGCTTCCACCATCTTCACGTACTCCATCACCCTGACGCGCAAGGTACGGCTGTGGTTGATGGGGTCAATGATCGACAGCACAACCTGGATTTCTTTGTTCACATTATCCAGGGAATTATTACTTTTAATGATGAGGCCAACGCTGGTAATGGTGCTGACGACAAAGAAGAAAAGCAGAGCAAAAAGGACAATCAGGGATGATTTTTTTAACGACATGGACCGATACCTCAAGAATAAACATTCCCTATCGTTATCGGCCGATCCAAAACTTAAATTAATTAAAGTTATTAACGTTTCCCTTCAGCAGCCAGGGCTATGCTTTCGCTTTATAGCGCCGCTGCAGGGTGGCATCCAGTTTTCGCTGTAACGGTTGTGGCGTTTCGCCGTCGATCAGTTTGCCAATCAGATCAAAGCAGTGCCACGCCAGCTGGCGGTTATCCTGGCGAATGGTATCAACCGGAATGGTGAGCGAGTCGTAAAGGTAGTGATCGTCAAAGCTGGCTAACCGGATATCACTTTGCATCAGGTTATGCTGCCCCATATAGCGCAATACCCCTTCCAGCAGACCACAGGCGGCAGTGAACAAGGCTTTTGGCGGGCGTCCCAGGCGGGCGCACAGCTCGGCGAACATCTCGTAGCCGGAGCTCGGGTGATAGTTGCCGTGAATGATCCACTCCGGACGCAGCGCCACATTGGCCTCTTGCAGCCCTTGCTTAAACCCTTCCAGACGATCGCGCGTCGGGGAAAGCCGCGGCTGCCCGCCAAGGAAGTAAATTTCATCAGGATGCTGGCGCGCAATGTCGGCCACCAGTTCCGCTGTCGGGGTAATGGAATCGGTGATCACCAGCGGCAATGTGCTGTCGTTCATATGGCGGTCAAAAAGGACGACCGGCAGCTGTTCGCTCAGCTTCTGGTAGTCGGCATCATTGAGCATACTGGAGGCCACAATCAGCCCGTCCACCTGACGCGCCACCATGTTATTAACCACCACCGTCTCCTGGCCCGGGTTTTCATCACTGCAGGAGATGAGCAGTTGAACGCCCGCCTCACGGCACAGCGTCTCCAGTTCGTGAGAAAACACCGCAAAGCCGTAGTTAGTGATCTCCGGCACTACCAGACCGATGGTGTGGCTACGGTTATCACGCAGCGAGCGCGCGTGAATGCTGGGCTGGTAGTGATGCTCTTTCGCAATCGCCAGCACGCGCTCACGCGTCTCTTCCGCCACGCGAAGCTCTTTGCTGCGCCCGTTCAGTACCAGGCTGGCGGTGGCTTTTGAAACCCCCGCCAGTTCCGCGATGTCTTTAATTGTGACGCGTTTTGTTTTTCTCACAACGACTTAGATCCGGCTGCCAAAACCCTTATTCTACCATGCAGCCGCGCAGCGACCAGTAGCGTAATGTGATGTCGGACCCACCTTCGAATCGCACCCGTGCCGGATGGTCAGGAAAATAGCGGCTGCTCATCACCCCTTCGCCATGATTGATGAAAATTTCAACGCTGGAGCTGTCACACAGAACGCGTAAATGATGAACGTCGCCTCGCCAGTAACGGGTCAATGCCTCCCCGGTTTTCAGGCTGGCGCGTTCCAGACGCAACCCGCTGTCCTCGACGATAAGGCGCAATGCATCGGCGAAATCCACGGTTACTGAAGATGAGGTGAGCTCGAACTCAAGGCGCGTCGCATCAAGAGCCGGGGCATCGCTGGCGTTACCCTGCCAGCGACATCCCTCTTCTCGCAGTGCGTGCAGTTCGCGCACCGGCGTCTGCCACAGTTTGCCGTCACGGAAGTGTAATTCTCGCGGACAGGTCATCTGATGGATCCACCCCTGCGCCCGTGTAGGCTGAAGCATCTCTTCTCCGTCCGGCACGCCCATCCAGCCGATCAGGATCCGCCGTCCGTCTTCCGTCACCGTGGTTTGGGGAGCGTAGAACTCGAAACCGGCGTCCAGCTCGTGCAACTCGCCATGTTCAAACGAAGCGCGGGTATGGTCGAACGCCCCGCTCATCCACGTGGCCGGATAAGTATTGAGATAGCGATGCGGTTCGCGCGCCAGCCCCTGCGGACAGCAGATCAATACGTGTGTCCCGTCGAGGGCAAACAGGTCCGGGCACTCCCACATGTATCCCGCCTCGGTCAGGCCGTTCACGCCATGACCGGCAATCTCTCCGCAAGACGCCCAGTGGTGCAAATCGGCAGATGTGAACAGCAGCACCTTGCCGCGTTTTTGCAGATCCTGCGCCCCCAGTACCATGTACCACACCCCGTCGTGCTGCCACACTTTCGGGTCACGCACGTGCCCGGTGTAGCCTTCCGGCAGCGCAAGAACCGGACCGAGTTTTTTGAATGTACCGTCGGGCTGTTGCGTGGCAAGGCACTGCCAGGCGGTGCGGCTGCCATCATCAAATTTCACGTTGCCGGTATAACACAGCGTCAGGACACCGTTGTTATCGACGGCGCTGCCGGAATAGCAGCCGTTGCGGTCATACTCCTCATCGGGCATCAGCGCCATCGGTTCATGCTGCCAGTGCACCAGGTCTGCGGAGCTCCAGTGTCCCCAGCACTTATAGCGATGGTCGCAATCCAGCGGATTCCACTGATAGAACAGGTGGTAGCGCCCGGCAAACCAGATAAACCCGTTAGGATCGTTCATCAGCCCCGTCACCGGTGCCGGATGCCATTGCGGATAATGGCTGTCGGCGTACGCACGCGGCTGGCCTTTCATGACGGCCTGCAGGATTGCAGGCCAGCGGGAAGGTAACGTCATTATTCAGAATCCGTTTTATATTTCAGCAGCAGCGAGACGGTAAACGCCACGCCGAAGGCAATCACCATGCCGATAATATAGTTAAGCAGCGAGCTTGCCTGCACGATCGCCATGCCCGGGATGGCAGTCAGCCCGACGGCGGTCATATAAACATGTACCGAGACCACCCACGCCCCGCCTGCCGCACCGCCAATCAACGCGGCGATAAACGGTTTCACGAAACGCAGGTTGATACCAAATATTGCCGCTTCGGTAATGCCCAGCATGGCCGAAAACGCAGACGGTAAGGTAATGGCTTTAATTTTCGCGTCTTTGGTTTTAAACCAGACCGCCAGACAGGCTCCCCCCTGCGCCACGTTGGCCATCGCCCAGATAGGCAGCAGGAAGTTAACGCCAATCGACGGATTCCCCAGCAACCCGGCTTCAATGGCATGGAAACTGTGGTGAATACCGGTGATAACGATAACCGAGTAAAGCCCGCCAAATAACAGCCCGGCCAGCCAGCCCGCATGGGCGATCAGGGTGCTCAGAACAAAGGAGATGCCATCCCCTAACGCACGCCCGGCCGGGCCAATGATCAGCAAGGCAATAAAGCCGGAGAGAATAACGGTGAGGAACGGCGTCAGGATCAGATCTAACGCATCCGGAATAATACGGCGTAGGTTTTTCTCCACGATACTCATAAACCAGACGGCCAGCAGCACCGGGAATACCGTTCCCTGATAGCCAATCATGGCAATCTCAAGGCCGAAGAAGTTCATGGTGTGGAAGCCAGACGCCACGCCCCAGGCGTTAGTCAGCGCCGGGTGCGTCAGAATGCCGCCGAGGGTCGCCCCCAGATAAGGGTTACCGCCAAATTCACGCGCGGCCGTGAAGCCAATCAGGATCGGCAGAATGATAAACGCCGCTGAGCTGCACATATCCAGCATGATATAGAGCGCGTTATCGGCATTAACCCAGCCGTAGGTTTTGACCATCCCGAGCAGGCCCATCAGTAAACCGGAGGCCACAATCGCTGGAATGATCGGCACAAAGATGTTTGAGAGCAGTCGGGCAATGCGCTGGAACGGGTTCAGCTTGCGTGCCGCCAGGTCGGCCGCTTCGGACTTGCTGGATTCGCTAATCCCTGCCGCCTGGATAAACGCGGCGTAGACCTTGTTAACCACCCCCGTACCAAAAATCACCTGCATCTGCCCGGCGTTGCGAAAACAGCCTTTAACGCCGTCAACCTTGCCGATGGCTTGTTGATCGGCAAGCGTGTCGTCGACCAGCACCAGTCGAAGACGCGTTGCGCAGTGCGCCGCACTGGCGATGTTCTCTTTACCACCGAGCAGCGGAATGAGCTCGCGGGCGATATTATCAAAATCCATAGATACCTCTGCCTGACTGTATTTTTATGATGTGAAAAACGCTCCCGCACTGCGGGAGCGTAAAAGGTTAAAACCAGGTTTCCATCTGTACCCCAAAGTTCCATTCCCCGCCGGCGTTGAAACCGCTGCTGCCAAAGGCATCATCGCTGGCGTAATTATCCAGTTTGCTGCTCCAGTCCATCCAGGTGGCGAACAGACGCAACTCAGGACGGCTGAAGAAATCGCCGATCTTGCCCGCTTTTAACGTTGGGGCAAAGGTCAGCTTGTAGAAACTTCCATTGACGGCGTTTCGGTCTTTATACCCTTCCGGGTTTAAATCCATGTACTGATAGCTGCCCTCAAACGCCAGGGCGAAATTCTGCGTGACCTCTTTAATCAGGCGGGTATTGAGCGTGACCCACTCATAGCTGTCGCCTTTGACATAGCGGTCTTTACTGCTCTGGGCCAGAACGGCAGGCGCGATATGCCAGCCGCCACCAAGAGGCGTGACACCGTAACTTGCAAAGCGCCAGGTATCGGCTTCAGACAGCAATGCGCCATCGGAACCGATGCTCTTCACCTCTGCCCCCAGCCCGTGGCCGTACAGCAGCGCCGTTTTGGCTGAACCTTCACGCAGGCCGTAGAAACTTTCATTGTGCAATCCGACCAGGGCATGGACGCCATTGTTGGCGGCGTCGGTTTTTATCAGATCGCCATTGCTGTCTTTGCGGTCGTCGTTGTCTTTTGCCCGCAGGCCGCTCACCATCAGCTGGAACGGCCCGGCGAAGTGGTTCATGCTCAGGATGTAGTTTTGAACGTTATTGTCGATTTGCTCTTCGCTGCCGAAATTACGCCCGTAAAGAGAGAAGTTGCTGCGCAGCGATTCATTCCATTTCACGTCATACACGCCACCACCGGTACCGGCCAGGAACACCACATCGGAATCCAGCCAGTGAATATCAAAGTTATCCCGGTCGAAGCGTTTACCGGCCCAGAAGGTACTGCCCTTCAGCGCGCCGGTAAAATCAGGCAAATTGCCCAGTTCAGCAAACGCCTGACGAATATTGAGATCGCTGGTGTCAGCGGACCAGTCGTTATAGGTTTTCTGACCATCCGCCAGCATGGCCTTGAAGCGCGTGGTCGCCCCGTTATCCAGGGTCTGTTTGTGTTCCACATTCAGCTCAACGTAGGTATCGGCTTCATTCCCCAGACGCCCGACCGCGCCACCGGTTTCCCCGGCTGGCGTCAGATAAGGGCCGCTTTTGCTGCTCGACGCCGCATCGTTCATCAGCAGGCCAGAACGGGCATAGCCATGAAACTCAAACCCACTGCTCTGATCGGCTTTCTTCTCCAGTGCGGCGGTACGCTGCGCCACTTGCTGGGTTGTTGTTTGCGCCTGCTGCTGGGCAGTCACCAACTGCTGCGTTTTTTGTTCTGCGTCGGTGGCGCGTTTCTCCGCAACCTGCGCGCGGGTTTCCGCAGCCTGAAGACGCTGCTCCAGAGCAGCAAGACGCGCTTCGATACTCGTCATATCCGTTTGGGCAAAAACAGAGGTACTCCCGGCCAGCATGCCTATCATCACGGCAAGTCTGCGTTTTTTATACATTTTGTCGCATCCCTAAAAGAAGTCATTGAAAGTGCTAAACCGGTTTAGGTTGATGATACTAAACCTGCCAATTTTGGATCGGCAATCTTTTTTGCTAAACCGATTTAGTAAGTGTGATCGAGGCGACAATTCAGGCCGTCGACAGACGGCCCGTTGCGGGAGGAATTACAGTTGCGGGTGATAAGGCAGCGCGGTCATCGCCCCTTTAGCCGTGGTGGCTAACGCGCCGCAGCGCTGGGCTAATGCGATCACGCGTGAAAGATCGTGGCTGTCGATACCCCCAGCGGAAGCCAGTCCATAAAGCAGTCCCGCCACGAAGGCATCACCTGCGCCGGTGGTGTCCACGCATTCAACGGGGGTTGCCGGATAATGCTTTACGGTTCCGTCATGCCAGGCGATGACCCCGTCTTTGCCCTGAGTGACCAGCACCAGCCGGGCCGGACAGCGGCGCATCAGCGCGGCCAGCCCTTCCGTGACCCCAAGGTCGGCGGTTAGAAAAGCCAGTTCTTCGACGGAGAGTTTGACGACGTCAGCGCATTGCAGCGCCTGTTCGAGGCAGCGGCGCAGGTCGTCCTCATCCGGCCAGAGATCCGGGCGGATATTGGGGTCGAAACTGACATAACCCCCCGCTTCCCTGACCGTGTTCATGGCCTGAAACGTTGCAGAACGGCTCGGTTCAGCGCTCAGGGCAATGGAACAGACATGCAGCCACTCTCCTGCGCTAAAGGGCGGCAGGTCGGCTGATGCCAGAAACAGATCGGCGCTCGGGCGAACCATAAAGGTGAAAGAGCGTTCGCCCTGTTCGTCCAGATCCACGACCACAGTTGACGTGCGGTGTGCCGGGTCGAGGCGCATCCACTTTACGTCAACCTGCTCGTCAGCCAGCGTTTTATGCATAAAGCGACCGAAAGGATCGTCGCCGACCCTGCCGATAAAGGCGCTTTTCCCGCCCAGACGGGCAATACCGACCGCCACGTTAGCCGGCGCGCCGCCGGGGCATTGCAGCAACCGGCCTTCTCCCTCCGGTAATAAATCCACTACCGCATCGCCAAGTACCCAGATTTTTTGCATGTGATCCTCTCAGCTAAACAATGTTAAACCGTTTTAGCTATTTAAGCACAGGCAGGACGAAGGGGAAATAATACGGAAGGAAAATTGGCTTAACGCACCAGGTGTGGCCAGCTAATATCGCCTACGCCATTCAGCGCTGGACGGGCAAACAGAAAGCCCTGAAAACGTCGGATCCCGGCAGATTCAAGCCAGCACCACTCTTCCAGCTTCTCGATGCCTTCCGCCACCAGGGTGATTTCAAGGTCGGTGCAGCAGCTGACTATCGAGCGCACAATCGCCTGTTTTGGCCCACTGAGATGAATATTGCTGACAATTTCGCGGTCAATTTTAATTTTATCCGGCTGGAATCGGGTCAGCAGTGAAAGCCCGGCGTAGCCGGAACCGAAATCATCGATCGCCAGGCCAATGCCTTCAGCGCGCAGGTGTTTAATGGCGCTATTAAACTTGTTGAACCCGGAAATCATCTCGTTTTCGGTTACTTCAATGACCACCTGCTCCGGCTGAAGCCCATGTTGTTTAATCTGTTCAACCAGAAACTCCACGGCGCCAGGCACTTTCACCAGCGACATCGGGAGAAGATTTACCGCGATTTTATGGCTCCCGATCCCCAGTTTATCGGCCAGCGCAAAAGCCCAGGCTTTGGTCTGGAGATCGACTTCATAGATTTTGTCCTGATCGAGGCGGCTGAAAAAATGCTCCGGGCTTCCCCCGTCATTACCGCGGATAAGGGCCTCAAGCGAACTGATTTTCCCTTCCAGCGGTTCGACGATGGGCTGGAGGGCGAACTGGCAGGTTTGTTTGTCCAGCAGACCCAGACTCTCGCCAAACGGCGATTTCTCACGCGAGAGCGTCCATTTCTCCGGGGCAAAACGCGCCCCCGACGGGGCCGGACGTTTGCCGGTAATAAACGTCTGAATAAATTTAAACACCCGATCATCAGATGTCAGATAACTGTCCAGTTTGCTGTAGTGCAGTACCGACTGCAGAACGTCTTTCGGCGACTGGTTCTGCAGGTCAAACAGCAGCATACCGACATTCTCAAAACGTCTGCGGGGGCCGTAATCCCGCATAAGCTCAACCACGCCGCTATGCCGCTTATCCTCACGGATCTTCTGAAACAACCTAACCACACTCTCTTCCGAGCCTTCGAGGAGTTGCAGGACATCATCTCCTTTTGAAAGAAGAACGCCGGTAATATTCAACCCGGCATTGCGCGTCCTGGCCTGTTCAACCAGCGTCTGGAGTTCGGCGGATCGGCAGGATAAATTCAACTGGCTGCGGTAAATAAGAGTAGTCAGCACAAAAACGTGTTCCGATAAGAGGTATGCGTTGGACATTACTGTTTAACATACTTCATCTGCGCGACCTAACAGATTAACCCCTTGCGGGAGAGGCTACTTTTTCTCATCCCCGATGCGTCTGTCAATCCTCTCCTGCATGTAGGCATAAAACGGGTTCGACGTCACCCGCATTAACGCGTCTTTGCCTACGCTCAGCACGGAGGTTTCCCCCCACAGCGCAATCGTGCCGAGGCTAATGCCATACCGGTTTTTCTCCGCAGGATGTCGGCCATAGAGATCGTCATCAGGCGGGAACGGCACGGCGACATGCGACAGTGAATAGACCTCCTGCGGCCAGGACATCGCCAGCGGTACCGCGGTTTCATCGGTGCGTCCCGCAGGGGTTATTTTCGCCACCGCGGCAAAACTGTCCGCGCTGGCATTGGTAATAATCGTGACACCGTAACGTCTTTTCGCCACAGGCAGTAACTCAGAGGTCGCCGCCCACGACGACGGTTTAAAGAGAGGACGGAAGCTGGCGGCCTGATTGATATCAAATACAACCAGCTCGCTGCCGTTCGCCGGAAGCTGGTCAAATAACCCGGTGACCACGGCGCGGGTGCTGACCGTTGAATCCATCACCGACTGGAATGCGAGTACCGGTGGCAGCTGGTCCAGTCTGTGCTCCCGGGCATCCCGCCCCATTTGCTCCTGCAGGGCCTGGGTCAAGAGCCATGACTGGCGCGCCGCATTGACCGGGAAGGAGTTGTATTTATACGGATTATATTCCGGCGAGATGTTTAACCATGCCGCTTTGGCAAACGGCGGTAACATCGCCGGCAATCCGGCCAATCCTGCAAACCGGGCGAACGCCGTAACGCCAATCATTGGCGAGAGCAGAATGAGCTGTTGCGGTTTGCGAAGCGCAGGCGTGTCCAGCGCATCAAGGGCATATTTCATCGCCAGCGCCCCACCGTTGGAGTAACCCACCAGATGCAGGGGAACATTGTCTCCCGCCAGCCGCGTGGCTTCGCGCACGGCGAGGCGCGTCGCCGCCAGCCACCTCTCCCAGTCAACGTCGGTCAGCGCGCCGGGCGCGGTGCCGTGACCGGGCAGGCGTGGAACCACCGCCACAAAACCGTGCTGCTGATAATCACGGGCAAGATGCCGGACACTGTAAGGCGAATCTGTTAGCCCGTGCAGCAACACCACCGCGCCGCGTGGCGTTCCGGCGGGCATCAGCACAAAGGAGCGGTTGGCATCGGGTGAAAATTTACCGGGCCAAACCAGGCTCTGACGGTAGTAACGGTTTAACGGCGTGCGCTCCTCACCCTGGGTTTTGCGCGTTACCGCGTTATCCAGATCGGTGAAAATGGCGTTTTCCCGGGCGACATACTGGGCAAAATTCGCCTTATCTATCTCGCGTACGGACATCTCATCTGCCCGCCAGGTATGCCAGAGATGCAGTTCCGGTCCCTGCTGCGAGAGATAAACCCGAACCGCGAGCAGGACGATCAGTACCCCTCCTGCGATCATCGCCATTTTCTTTGCGAGCGCCATCAGGCGCACGCTGATACGCCAGGGCAAGTTCGCCATGCCGGGATCCCTTTCATATTTACGTTGTCTCTATCTTATCAAAAATGTGAAGACGCTGACGTATTCACGAAATTCATACCTCCCCGCTCAGCCAGTGCACCAAAAGTGAACTACGCTGCACAAATGTTGATCATTGGTTAACTAAATATTGCATGAAGTTTGCAGCACAGCGGCGTCCCGTCGCTCTGTGGACATGGCACGCGTCATGCATTGTTAATCAAATAACACAAATCTGATGACTGACAGCCTGTTAACAGCGAGGCGGTATGACGACAAAACCCGAGGTGTTGAGCCGTATTGAAGCCACGTTCAGCCAGCTGACCCCCAGCGAGAAGCGGGTGGCGAGCTGGCTGCTGGCGCATGCCGCACAGATCCCGTTTGAAACGGCTGAAAGCGTGGGACTGGCGACCGGCACCAGCGGGATTACCGTGGGACGCTTTCTGCGAAAACTCGGCTACCGCAATCTGGAAGATGCCAAAAAGAGCCTGCGCGACCCGCATCAGCCCTGGGGTATGAACGAGCGGCTGGACTCCTGGCAGCAGCAGTCCCCTCTGCCCAACCGCCTTCAGCACTCTCTGTCGCTGGAGGTGGATGCCATCACCCAGGTTTATCAGCTGGCGCACACCGACGCATTCCGCCAGGTGGTTCATCAGCTTGCCCACGCGGATGCGGTTTTTGTGCTGGGGATCCAGTCGACACGCGGGATAGCCAATGCCTTCTTCAGTCATCTTGAGTACCTTCGCCCGCGCGTCAGCTACGCCGAAGGCGCGTCCGGTAGCTGGGTTGAATCCCTGAACTCCGGTTTCGCCCACCCCTACGTGGTGCTGACCGATACCCGCACCTATTCCACCATTGCGCGGCAGTACTGTCGGGTCGCGAGCGAAAAAGGTATTTCGCTGGCCCTGATCACCGATATCTGGTGCCCGTGGGCGCGGGATTACCCGCTTGATTTACTGCAGGTAAAAACCGAAACCGGCCATTTCTGGGATTCGCTGGCACCTGTGAGCTGTCTGTTCAACCTGCTGCTGTCAGGTGTCGTGGAAGCGCTGGGTGATGCCCTTCCACAGCGGCTGGCGGTAAACCGGCAATTACAACAAGAGTTTGGTCAATTCGAACGCTAAAGGAGCGGAGCTATGCCCCCAGAGAGTGAACTGATTGATGTGGCGAAGACCTTCCCTGCGCTGCATATCGATCTGAAATACGCCACAGCCGACAACATCACGGGTCGTCCGATTTATCAGGAGGCGCTGTGCCTGCTGCATACCGATGCGGCCACCGCGCTGGCGAAAGCCATCAGCATCGCCGCACTGGCCGGGCTGAAGCTGGTGGTCTACGACGCTTATCGCCCGCAGGAAGCGCAGGCTCAGTTGTGGGATGCCTGCCCGAACCCGGAATACGTGGTTGATGTGGCGATTGGTTCCAACCACAGCCGCGGGACGGCCATCGACGTTACGCTGATGGACGAACAGAACACCGTGCTGGATATGGGGGCCGGTTTTGACGAAATGCACGACCGCTCGCACGCCTGGCACCCGTCCGTGCCGCCGCACGCGCAGCGCAATCGCCTGCTGCTTAACGCCATCATGTCCGGTGGCGGCTTTGTGGGGATCAGCAGCGAATGGTGGCACTTCGAGCTGCCGAACGCGGCCAGCTATCCCCTGCTTGACGATCGTTTTGCCTGTTTCCCGTTGACGCACACCCCTCTTTAAAACTGGAGCACTGCCATGAAAACAACGCTTCTTACTACCCTGATCGCCGCCTCGCTGGCACTCAGCGCCCCGGTTGCGCTGGCTGCCGTCCCGAAAGATATGCTGGTGATCGGGAAAGCGGCCGACCCGCAAACGCTCGACCCGGCGGTGACCATTGATAACAACGACTGGACGGTGACTTACCCCGCCTATCAGCGTCTGGTGAAGTACAAGCCAGGCTCCACCGAGGTGGAGGGCGACCTGTCAACGGGCTGGAAGGCGTCAGCGGATCAGAAAGAGTGGACCTTTACCCTTACCGATAACGCAAAATTCGCCGATGGCACGCCGGTTACTGCCGAGGCGGTAAAACTCTCCTTTGAACGTCTGCTGAAGCTTAGCCAGGGGCCGTCTGAAGCGCTCCCGAAAGATCTCAAAATTGATGCGGTCGATCCGCACACGGTGAAATTCACCCTCAGCCAGCCGTTTGCCCCGTTCCTCTACACCCTGGCCAACGACGGTGCGTCGATCGTTAACCCGGCGGTGTTAAAAGCGAACGCAGCCGATGATGCACGCGGTTATTTAGCGCAAAACACCGCCGGGTCCGGGCCATTCATGCTGAAAAGCTGGCAGAAAGGTCAGCAGCTGGTACTCGTTCCGAACCCACACTGGGCGGGTGAGAAGCCGCACTTCAAGCGCGTTTCGGTGAAAATTATTGGTGAAAGCGCTTCACGCCGCCTGCAGCTTTCCCGTGGCGATCTGGATATCGCCGATTCACTGCCCGTTGATCAGCTTTCAGCCCTTAAGCAAGAAGGCAAAGTGGCGGTGGCGGAATATCCGTCCCTGCGCGTGACCTATCTTTATCTGAATAACAGCAAAGCCCCGCTCAATCAGGTGGATTTACGTCGGGCCGTCTCCTGGGCAACGGATTATCAGGGGATGGTGAAAGGCATCCTGAGCGGCAATGGTAAACAGATGCGCGGCCCGATACCGGACGGCATGTGGGGGTTTGACGCCACGGCAATGCAGTACAGCTTTGACGAGGCCAAAGCCAAAGCCGCGCTGGAGAAAGTCAAAGACAAGCCAGCAAGCCTGACATTCCTCTATTCAGACAACGACCCCAACTGGGAGCCGATCGCCCTGTCCACGCAGGCGAGCCTCGGCAAGATCGGCATCAACGTGAAGCTGGAAAAATTGGCTAACGCCACCATGCGCGATCGTGTCGGGAAAGGTGACTATGACATCGCCATTGGCAACTGGAGCCCGGACTTTGCCGACCCGTACATGTTCATGAACTACTGGTTTGAGTCAGACAAAAAAGGGTTGCCGGGTAACCGCTCGTTTTACGAGAACAAAGAGGTCGACGCCCTGCTGAAGGCGGCCCTGAAAACCACCGATCAGGCGGAGCGTACCCACGATTACCAGCAGGCGCAGAAGGTGGTGATCGACGAGGCGGCCTACGTGTATCTGTTCCAGAAGAACTACCAGCTGGCGATGAACAAAGAGGTGAAAGGCTTCACCTTTAATCCAATGCTGGAGCAGGTCTTTAACATTGCCACCATGAGTAAATAACGGTTCTCGCCGGGGGAAAGTGTATGACGTTCTGGAGCATTGTGCGCCAGCGCTGCTGGGGGTTAATCCTGGTGGTGGCCGGTGTCTGTATCATCACCTTTATTATTTCACACCTGATCCCCGGCGATCCGGCCCGCCTGCTGGCCGGAGACCGCGCCAGCGACGACATTGTGCAAGGCATCCGCCAGCAGCTGGGGCTGGATCAACCGCTGTATATCCAGTTTGGTCGTTATGTGGATGCGCTGGCCCATGGCGATTTAGGCACCTCTATCCGCACCGGACGTCCGGTCGCGGAAGATTTGAAGGCCTTTTTCCCGGCCACCCTGGAGCTGGCTTTTTGTTCCCTGCTGCTGGCGCTGGTTATCGGCGTGCCGCTGGGGATTTTATCGGCGGTCTACCGTGACCGCTGGCTGGATCATCTGGTGCGCTTAATGGCGATGACGGGCATTTCAACGCCCGCATTCTGGCTTGGGTTGGGAGTGATTGTCCTCTTCTACGGGCATCTGCAACTTCTGCCGGGCGGCGGAAGGCTTGACGACTGGCTCGATCCGCCGACGCGCGTTACCGGCTTTTATCTGGTGGATGCGCTGCTGGAAGGCAACGGGGAGGTCTTTTTCAATGCCCTGCAGCATCTGATTTTACCTTCGATGACGCTGGCATTTGTTCATCTCGGCATTGTGGCGCGTCAGGTTCGCTCGGCCATGCTGGAGCAGCTCAGTGAAGATTACATACGAACCGCACGCGCCAGCGGATTGCCCGGCTGGTACATCGTGCTGCGCTATGCCCTGCCCAATGCGATGATCCCGTCGATTACCGTGCTCGGACTGGCACTGGGCGATCTGCTGTATGGCGCAGTCCTCACCGAAACCGTCTTTGCCTGGCCGGGAATGGGCGCCTGGGTCGTCACCTCTATTCAGGCGCTCGATTTCCCTGCCGTCATGGGCTTCGCGGTAGTGGTCTCACTGGCCTATGTGCTGGTTAATCTGGTGGTCGATCTGCTCTATCTGTGGGTTGACCCGCGAATCGGGCGCGGAGGTGCCGAATGATGTTGACTCAGGAAACGCCCGTCCCGATTAAAACAGCGAAAGCAGGCATCAACTGGGCAAAACTGTTCTGGATGCTGCGTAAAAGCCCCCTCACGCTGATTGGCGCCGAGATCATGATCCTGATGCTCCTGCTGATGGTGACATCACCGTGGATTGTGCCGCATGACCCCAATGCGCTGGATTTGACCGCGCGTCTGCAGGCTCCGTCTGCCGAACACTGGTTTGGCACCGATGAGGTCGGCCGCGATCTGTTCAGCCGGGTGCTCGCCGGCAGCCAGCAGTCGATCAGCGCGGGGCTGGCCGTCGTGGTGATTGCGGGTGGTATTGGCTCGCTGCTGGGCTGTTTGTCTGGTGTGCTGGGCGGGCGCGGCGACGCCATTATTATGCGCATTATGGACGTGATGCTCTCCATTCCCTCGCTGGTGCTGACCATGGCACTGGCAGCGGCGCTGGGGCCGAGCCTGTTTAACGCAATGCTCGCCATCGCGATTGTACGTATCCCGTTTTACGTGCGTCTGGCACGCGGGCAAACACTTGTCGTGCGCCAGTTTACCTATGTTCAGGCGGCCCGCACCTTCGGCGCATCACGCTGGCATTTAATCAGCTGGCATATTCTGCGCAACGCCCTGCCGCCGCTGATTGTGCAGGCTTCGCTGGATATTGGCAGCGCCATTCTGATGGCCGCCACGCTGGGCTTTATCGGTCTGGGCGCACAGCAACCCACCGCCGAATGGGGCGCGATGGTTGCCGTAGGGCGCAACTATGTACTTGACCAGTGGTGGTATTGCGCTTTTCCTGGCGCGGCCATTTTGATTACCGCCGTGGGCTTTAATCTTTTTGGTGACGGCATCCGCGACCTGCTGGATCCGAAATCAGGAGGGAAACAATCATGACCGACTCGGTTTTAACCATCGAGGATTTACATCTGAGTTTCCCGATATACCGCGGTGAGGTTCATGCGCTGAACCACGTCTCGCTGGAGATTAAACGGGGCGAAATTGTCGGCGTAGTGGGCGAGTCGGGGTCGGGGAAGTCGGTTACCGCCATGCTCGCTATGCGCCTGTTGCCGGAAGGCAGCTACCGAATTCATCACGGTCAGGTGACATTGCTGGGAGAAGATGTTCTGACCGCATCGGAAAAACAGCTTCGCCAGTGGCGCGGGGCAAAAGTGGCGATGATTTTTCAGGAGCCCATGACCGCCCTGAACCCAACGCGGCGGATTGGTAAGCAAATGGTGGAGGTGATCCGCCAGCATCAGCCGCTCGACCGTCGCGCGGCGCAGCAAAAAGCGATTGCCCTGCTGGAGGAGATGCAAATCCCGGACGCGAAAGCGGTGATGGCGCGTTATCCGTTTGAACTCTCCGGCGGCATGCGTCAGCGGGTGATGATCGCCCTTGCCTTCTCCTGCGAGCCTGAACTTATCATCGCCGACGAGCCGACCACGGCGCTGGATGTGACCGTGCAGCTGCAGGTACTGCGTCTGCTGAAGCACAAGGCGCGGGCCAGCGGAACCTCGGTGCTGTTTATCAGCCACGATATGGCCGTGGTTTCCCAGCTCTGTGACAGGATGTATGTAATGTACGCGGGAAGCGTAATTGAGAGCGGTGCCACGCAAACGCTGATTCACCATCCCGTTCATCCCTACTCCATCGGCCTGCTGCAATGTGCACCTGAAAACGGTGCGCCGCGCGAGTTGCTTCCGGCCATTCCCGGCACGGTGCCTAATCTCAGCCAGCTTCCACAAGGCTGCGCGTTCCGCGAGCGCTGCTTTGCCGCCGGGACGAAATGCGGTGAGGCACCGCGCTTGCTTCCTAATGGTGCAGAGGGCCAGATGGCTGCCTGCTGGTACCCGCAACGGGAGAAACACCATGTCTGACATTTTGCTTGAACTGGATAGCGTGCATGTCAACTTTCCCGCGCGCAAAAACTGGCTGGGCCGCGTCACGGAACAGGTGCATGCCCTCAATGGGCTGGACCTGCAGATCCGTCGCGGCGAAACGCTGGGCATTGTTGGGGAATCCGGCTGCGGGAAAAGCACGCTGGCACAGCTATTGATGGGCATGCTCAGGCCCAGCACCGGCGACTATCAGCGGACGCATCACGCGGGCGGCATGCAGATGGTTTTTCAGGACCCGCTCTCGTCCCTCGACCCGCGTTTACCGGTGTGGCGCATCATCACCGAGCCGGTGTGGGTGCAAAAACGCAGCAGTGAACGCGAACGGCGCCAGCTGGCAGAGACGCTGGCGATGCAGGTGGGTATTCGTGCGGAATATCTTGACCGGCTACCGCATGCCTTTTCAGGCGGGCAGCGCCAGCGCATTGCTATCGCCCGGGCGCTGTCGTCCAATCCAGACATCATCGTGCTCGACGAACCCACCAGCGCGCTGGATATTTCCGTGCAGGCGCAAATCCTCAACCTGCTGGTAAAACTGCAGCAGGAACGGAACCTCACCTATGTGTTGATCTCACATAACGTCTCGGTGGTCAGACACATGAGCGATCGTGTGGCGGTGATGTATCTGGGCCAGATCGTGGAGCTGGGTACCACCGATCAGGTCCTTGTCAGGCCGCGCCATCCCTACACCCGGCTGCTGCTTGATTCCGTTCCCAGAACCGGTGAACCGCTGGATGAAAACCTGGCGCTGCGTAAAACAGAGCTTCCTGGCAATCGTCACCTTCCCACCGGCTGTTATTTCCGGGACCGCTGTCCGCAGGCAGCGCAAGGATGCGAACATCCGCAGTCGCTACAGCCTTCAGTTGAGGGCTGTAGCGTGCGCTGCTGGCGCAACCTGAGCGAGTAGCCACGCAGGGTGGCGCTGTTTCACGTTTAAATTTGCGCCATTCCACCGTCGACAAACAGTTCGGTGGCGTTGATAAAGCTTGCTGCATCTGAGGCCAGAAACGCCACCGCTTTTCCCACTTCTCCCGGCGCGCCTAAGCGTCCCAGCGGCACCTGGGCGGCCAGCGCGTCATACAGCCCCTGACGATGTTCTTCCGGCACCAGGTCACCCAACCCTGGGGTTTTGATGGGCCCCGGGCTCACCACGTTGACGCGAATACCGCGCCCCTGCAAATCCAGCGCCCACGAACGGGCAAAGTTGCGCACGGCGGCTTTACTGGCGCTGTATACGCTAAAGTTTGCGGTTCCTTTAATGGACACCGTGGATCCGGTCAGAATGATCGACGATCCGGCAGATAACAGCGGTAACGCTTTTTGCACGGTGAACAGTACACCGCGAACGTTGGTTGCAAAGATGCGATCAAACTGCTCTTCAGTAATAGCGCCTAACGGCAGCATGTCGCCACCACCCGCATTGGCGAACAGAATATCCAGACGCCCTTCGTCTTTTGCAATCTGCGCATAGACTTTATCGAGGTCGGAAAGTTGAGAGACGTCCGCACGGATGCCGACCGCCGCGGTGGCAATTTGTGCAACGGCTGCGTCCAGCTCTGCCTGACGACGTCCGGTGATATAGACCTTCGCGCCCTGGGCCGCCAGTTCCTGCGCGGTGGCGAGACCGATACCTGTGCTACCGCCCGTAACCAGGGCAATTTTACCTGCGAGAGACGTATTCATGTTATTCACCTTTAATCATGTTTTCAGGATGCCCGCAAAAACGGTTGAAGAGGTTTTCGCTTGCGTTGAATAAACTCTATCGGTTGCAGGATTAATGAAAAACGGGCAAAAATGAAAATCACTATTCACAGGTGGAAATAATCCGGAGTACGAATGGACCAGCTCATGGCAATGCGCGCATTTACGCGGGTGGTGGAAACCGGAAGTTTTACGCGTGCGGCTGATTCTCTGAATATGCCTATCGCCACCCTGAGCAAGCTGGTGAAATCGCTCGAAGCGCACCTGGAGATCCGGCTTTTACATCGCACAACACGACGGGTAGTCACCACACCGGAGGGTGCCGGGTACTATGAAAAAGCGCTCAGGGTGCTGATTGATATTGAAGATATCGATACGTCGTTTCGCGTTTCTCGCGCGACGCCGAAAGGCCATCTGCGCGTGGATGTGGGCGGTTCAACCGCGCGCGACGTGCTGATCCCCCTGCTCCCGGATTTTATGCAGCGTTACCCGGAAATACGCATCGACCTTGGCGTGGCCGACCGGCCCGTGGATTTGATCAGCGGTAACGTTGACTGCGTGATCCGCGGCGGCCCTCTGGACGACTCCTCCCTTATTGCCCGCCATCTGGGCGACGCTGAAATGGTCACCTGCGCGACGTCCGATTATTTAAAACATCATGGCGTACCGGCCTATCCGCGGGAGCTGTGCAATGGCCATAAGCTGATTAGCTACCTTTCTCCCGTCACCGGTCGGGCGTTCCCGTTTCGCTTCAGGGAAAAGGGAGAAAGGCTGGAGATAAGTATTCCGCACTTCCTTGGGGTGAATGAAAGCAACGCGCATCTGTCGGCGGCGGTGGCAGGTTTAGGCATTATTCAGACGTTTCAGTATTCGGCAAAAAGGCATTTACAGGCGGGGACGTTAACTGAAATTCTTAGTGACTGGCGACCTGACGCTTATCCGTTTCATGTGGTTTATCCGCAGAACCGGCATCTGACACATCGACTGAGAGTGTTTATCGCCTGGCTGGCAGAGGTGTTTCCTGCCGCGCTGAAGGGATAGCCGGAGCAAAGTACGGATAAACTTTATAGTCCATGAAAATCCGGTGCTAATGCATTTATTTCTATCCTTTAATTCAGCGTTTTTTATTGACCTGGTGCGGATAATGGGTTGATATCTACCCAAAAATCAAACGTTAAGGATGACGTTATGGCTGTATTGCCACAAATGCCGAGTGGAGGCACAAGGTTAATTGATAGCAATATGCGTGAAGCTAGCACGCATGGCGCAGGGCGGAATAAGGCGCTACCGCAAACCTATTTCTGGTTCTATCAACAGGTCAAAAATCATGGCCCGTGGGATTACAAACAGCAACGCCGTGACCTGGCTAATTTTGGTAATTTTAATTATGGAGCCACCGGGTTTGCAGCAGGGATACCAGAAGCAACCTTGTATATGGGCGCGGGTTTTGCACAAAGCCGGGCAGGAACGTCGAAGCCGCAATGGGGAACATGGTACGGTGAGTTACCTTATGGGGATGACCCTCATGACCAGTTTTGGATTAAACAGGGAATAGATTATGCCAAACAGCACGGTTATTAAGTGGCTGCACAGAGCGCTAACTGCCGCGCTGCTGGTTTTTGTAGGGTTTCAGTATTTTGCAAACCAGCCACCGGATGATGACCTTTACTCACAACAACAAATTACACCCGAGGTCTATTTGTACGTTACAAAGTACAAAGGCGGTGGTGCGACGGTTTCAGATGTTTATCGCTATTACCTGGACACAAAACTGCAGGATAATCTGTTGGAGCACCTGAAGAAACGCTCACCCTTTATGGTAGCTGACACTGGCGACGCCAAAATCTCTGGCTACGGCTCTCACGTCAATGTAAACCTCACCGGGCGTGTTTATTCGTTTACGAATTCAGATCTCTTTTATGCAGGTAATGTGGCCATCATGCCCATTATCAGCCTTAACGCAACCGGCACGCGTTAAGGTACCTTTTGCTACCCACAAATACACCTATCCTCATGCGCACAGCTGCGCGCATGAGGGCTTTTAATGAGCTTTGGTTTAATTGAGCGTGTAATCCAGCGTGATTTCCGCGTTCAGCAGCTGTGAAACCGGGCAGCCGGCTTTCGCTTTCTGAATAACGCCATCGAACTGCTGAGGATCAATGCCGGGTACAGTAACCTTGCTCTGCAGTGCGACCTTCGTAATGGCGAAACCGCCCTCTTTTTTATCCAGTGACACGTCGGCGGTGGTATCAATGGAATCGGCGGTGTAGCCTGCTTCGCCCAGCATCAGCGACAGTGCCATCGAAAAACAGGCTGCGTGTGCGGCACCAATCAGTTCTTCCGGGTTGGTCCCTTTTTCGCCTTCAAAACGGGTGTTGAAGCCGTAAGGCTGTTGATTGAGAACGCCGCTCTCGGTAGAAACAGTTCCTTTTCCGCGTTTAATATCGCCAGACCAGTGTGCTGAACCGTGCTTATGAATTGTCATTCTTGCTCTCCTTTTGGCTTACAAAGGGTTAAGTATAGACCAGAGATCTGACGCGTCCTGGAACACAGAGTATTCTGGTTGGCACTGATGCGATACCTCACTTCGAACCATCAAAAGGGAAAGGCCTATGATGCTAAACACCAGGACTGTCGTGGCACTGACCACGCTCGCCGTGACGCTCCCCCTCTTTGCCAGCACGCCGGAGAATTTTATCTATACCAGCTCGGGCGACCTTGATGCCGCCGCCGCGCTTATCACCCGTCGTGATATCGGTGGCGCGCAGATCGTTTATAACTGGCGTGCACTGGAGCCTGAGAAAAACAGATATGACTTCTCATCCATAGAGCGAGATCTGGCGCGCCTGAAGGCCAGCAATAAAAAGCTGTTTATTCAAATTCAGGATCGCTTCTTCGAAAAAGATGCCCGGTATGTCCCTGATTATCTGATGGCAGACACGAAGTACAGCGGCGGTATTTCTCCGCAGTTTGACAACCCTGGTGAAGGGAAACCAACAGGTTCAGGCTGGGTAGCCCGGCAGTGGGATCCTGCCGTGCGTGAACGGTATCAGGCCTTACTGGCAGCCCTGGCGAAGCGTTTTGATGGCCAGGTTTATGGTGTGAACTTACCGGAAACCGCGATTGACCTTGATGAGAAAAAGCCGCCGACAGGATTTTCGTGCGACAACTATTTTGCCGGAGAAATGGAAAACCTCGCCTTTGCGCGAAAGGTTTTCACGCAATCCCATGTCGTACAATATGTGAACTTCTGGCCGTGTGAATGGAACAATGACCATAATTACATGGGGCGGCTGTTTGAATACGCCAGTGCCCATAATATCGGGCTTGGCGGACCGGATATTGTTCCCAACCGCAAGGCGCAAATGAAAAACGCGTATCCGTTCTTTAACCAGTATAAAAACAAACTGCCGCTGGTCGCCATGGCCGTTCAGGAGCCCACGCTCACCTACCGAAACCCGGCTACCGGCAAGCCCTTCACCAAAGATGAATTTGTTCAGTTCGCAGAAGCGTATCTCGGCGCAGATATTATTTTCTGGAGCACGACGTCGCCCTGGCTGACGACGAAATAAGCCACAGGCTCACTGCGCGGGCATCAGTTCAGATGCCCTGCAATTTCATCAAGAAAGACGCGCAGGGCCGCAGGCTGATATTCCCGCGACTGGTAAATCCCGTGAATGGCGAGCGGCTTAGGCACTAAGTCTGTGAGCACCGGGACCAGCAGTCCTTGCTCGAGCGCCCCTTGCGCTTCGTGCTCGGGCAGCATTGCAATACCGCAATGTTTAACCGCCGCGTCCATCAACAACGACGAGATGCTGGCGCTAAGATTGCCGCTCACCGCGACGCTCACGCTTTCGCCTTCCAGCGTCACAAAATGCCACGACTGACCCGCGAAGAAGCTGTAATGCAGACAATTGTGCTGCGCCAAATCCTCAGGCGTCACGGGCGTGCCGTGCTGCGCAAGATAGTCCGGCGAGGCGCAAAGCACCGAACGGCACTCGCCCAGCCTGCGGGCAATCATCCCCGGCTCCGGGTTATCGGTAATTCGCACGGCTACGTCAATACGCTCGCCCACCAGACTCACGGGATGGTTATTCACATCCAGTTCAATTCTGAGCTGCGGATAACGCGCCAGCAGCCCGGGCAGTACCGGCGCAATCATGTGCATGGCGGTAAAGTGCGCGCAGGCTACCCGTAAGGTGCCGGAAGGTAAATCTTTCTCCGACTGGCCTTCAATCTCCTGCGACAGTTGCGAAAGGGTACGCGTTTTCTGCAGTACCTTTTCCCCTGCTGCGGTCAGCGTCAGCTTGCGCGTTGAGCGGTTCACCAGCCGGGTACCCGCCCACTTCTCCATCTGCTCAAGATAACGGCTTACCATGGGCCGGGAAATGCCCAGCGCACGGGCTGCGGCACTCAAACTTCCCAGCTCGCAAATCCGGTTATAGACCTGTGCGGCAATAACGCGATCCATATAACGCTCCATTTGCTCGATTTATGAAACTAAGCATGTCTTGTTTCAGGAATTCTGGCAAATGGAGAGTTCGGTACAATAGGGTCTTTCCTGATAAAAAGAGACATGATGATGAAGCTCACTCGCCTTGCACTGCTATGCACCCTCTTCACGCCGGCGGTCTTCGCCGCACCGTTGACCATTGATACCTGGAACCCGCAGGAGAAAGGCATCTTTGCGGTCTCGTCGACGCTGGTGTCCGGCCCGAAAGAGGCCGTCCTGTTTGACGCGCAGTTCAGCGTGAAAGACGGTGAAGCACTGGTGGAGAAAATTCGCCGCAGCGGTAAAACCCTGAACAAGATTGTGATCACCTCCGGCGATCCGGACTTCTACTTTGGTCTGCAGCCGCTGGTTAAAGCATTCCCGAATGCGAAAGTCGTGGCGACTCAGCAGGTGGTTGACCATATCAAGGCCACCAAAGATGCCAAGCTGGCCTTCTGGGGCCCACAGATGAAAGACGGCGCGCCAACAACGCTGATCGTTCCTCAGGTGCTGACCTCCACCACGTTTATGGTTGATGGTGAGAAAATCGATATTGAACAGCCAGACAGCTACGCGGCCTATGTCTGGATCCCGTCGGCGAAGACGATTCTTGGCGGCACGGGCGTTTCATGGGGCATCCATCTGTGGACGGCCGATACCCAGACCCGGGCGCGTCGCCAGCAGTGGCAGGACACGCTGGAAAACATGGCGGCGCACAAACCGGAGCGCGTGATCCCGGGTCACTATCTGGGAACGCCACCGTCAGGTACCGGCGCTATCGATTTTACCCGTGAATATCTGCAGCGGTTCGAGCAGACGCTGGCTAATCACAAAGATTCTGCTGGCGTCATTAGCGCCATGAAAAAAGCGTATCCGGGCCTGGCCGAAGAGAGCTCGCTGGAATTAAGTGCGAAAGTGAATACCGGCGAAATGAAATGGTAAATTAATCTCTGCTCCTGCTATTTTCTCGGATAGCAGGAGCGGCATCAAAATATCCCCCCTCGTCCCCTGTTATTATTTCTCCATTTCTAAAAGTGTCTAAAAGCATGTACTTATGTCATTTTTATTTCTAAGATGAATCTTAGACACAGCAAGGAAAATATTTGCCATTCTGTTTGTGAATTACATTTTTTGCGAGCCGTACCATTACACAGACAACGACACGGAGGCAGCATGTTTACTTATTACCCGGCAAATACTGCAGCAGCACAACCTGAACTCGTTAACGCGATCGCACAGGGTCTTCACGCCGAACACGGTGCTGTGACTGAAGATGACATTTTGATGGAACTGACCAAATGGGTGGAATCCACAGACAATGACATCCTCAGTGACATCTACCAACAGACCATTAACTACGTGGTCAGTGGACAGAATGCCTCTTTGTAAAAACCTGCTAAGCTGGATCTGCAACCTAAGGGGTTACATTTCGTTTGCGTAAGCAAACTTGTCCTTAAAACTATCAACAGGATTGAGGAGTAAAGATGAAATCGAACCGTCAGGCACGCCATATTCTGGGACTGAACTACAAGCTTTCTAACCAACGTAAAGTGGTGATTGAGGGCGACAGTGAAACGCAAGTCACCCATGCCACCGGCAGAAAACGCCACGCTGGCAAGTAAGTTCCAGTAAGAGATCCTGAACACCATCGGCAAAACCGATGGTGTTTTTGTTTATGTGTTGCGGTAATTAACATTTAGCTCCTTTATAATACCGCCTGACCGCACCCCACCGCACAGGCCAGAAAGATGACAAACAGCAGTGTCAGGGACGGATCTTCAAAAAAAGAGTGAGTGACATGGACAACAAACTGAAAAAACATCGTTCCTTATATATCCCTTATGCCGGTCCGGTTTTACTGGAATTCCCCCTGCTCAACAAAGGCAGCGCCTTCAGCATGGAAGAGCGCAGCAGCTTCAACCTGCTTGGTCTGCTGCCCGAAGTGGTGGAAACCATTGAAGAACAGGCTGAACGTGCGTGGATCCAGTATCAGGGTTTCAAGACTGAAATCGATAAGCACATCTACCTGCGTAACATTCAGGACACCAATGAAACCCTCTTCTATCGCCTGGTTCAGAACCACCTCGAAGAGATGATGCCGGTGATCTACACCCCAACGGTGGGTGCGGCGTGTGAACGTTTCTCTGAGATCTACCGTCGCTCCCGCGGCGTATTCATCTCCTATCAGAACCGTCACAATATGGACGATATTCTGCAGAACGTGCCGAACCACAACATCAAGGTCATTGTTGTGACCGACGGGGAACGTATTCTCGGCCTCGGGGATCAGGGCATTGGCGGAATGGGGATCCCAATCGGTAAGCTCTCGCTGTACACCGCCTGTGGGGGTATCAGCCCGGCGTACACCCTGCCGGTAGTGCTGGATGTGGGTACCAACAATCAGCAGCTGCTCAACGATCCGCTGTACATGGGCTGGCGTCATCCGCGCATTACCGACGATGAGTATTATCAGTTTGTTGATGATTTTATCCAGGCCGTTAAGGCACGCTGGCCGAACGTGCTGCTGCAGTTTGAAGACTTTGCTCAGAAGAACGCCATGCCGCTGCTGAACCGCTACCGCGATGACATCTGTTCATTCAACGACGACATTCAGGGCACCGCCGCCGTGACCGTTGGGACGCTGATCGCCGCCAGCCGTGCGGCAGGCAGCCAGTTAAGCTACCAGAAAATCGTCTTCCTGGGCGCAGGCTCTGCGGGCTGCGGTATTGCCGAGCAGATTATTGCTCAGACGCAGCGCGAGGGCTTGAGTGAAGAACTGGCCCGTTCCCGCGTCTATATGGTTGACCGTTTCGGCCTGCTGACCGACGGTATGCCTAACCTCCTGCCGTTCCAGACCCGACTGGTTCAGAAACGTGAGAACCTGAAAAACTGGGATACCGACAACGAGGTGCTCTCCCTGCTGGACGTGGTGCGCAACGTGAAGCCGGACATTCTTATCGGCGTTTCCGGGCAAACCGGTCTCTTCACCGAAGAGATTATTCGCGAAATGCACAAACACTGTGAACGCCCTATCGTGATGCCGCTCTCTAACCCGACTTCCCGTGTAGAAGCAACGCCGCAGGACATCATCGCCTGGACCGAAGGTAACGCACTGGTGGCAACCGGCAGTCCGTTCGACCCGGTGGTGTGGAAGGATAAAACCTATCCGATCGCGCAGTGCAACAACTCCTACATCTTCCCGGGGATTGGTCTGGGAGTTATCGCGTCCGGTGCGTCACGCATTACCGACGAAATGCTGATGTCCGCCAGCGAAACCCTGGCGAAACACTCACCGCTGGTGAATAACGGTGAAGGCCTGGTGTTACCAGAGCTGAAAGACATTCATAAGGTGTCCCGCGCGATCGCTTTCGCAGTAGGAAAAATGGCACAGCAGCAAGGCGTGGCGGTGAAAACCTCCGCCGATGCGCTGCAGCAGGCCATTGACGACAACTTCTGGATGCCGGAATACCGCAGCTATCGCAGAACGTCTATCTAAAGAACAGGCCGGGTCAGGCAATCATGTCTCCCGGCCTACTATTCTGCCCGCGCTTGCCGGGCCGTAAAATCCCCGCTACACTGCCTTCATCCATTAACCTACTGAATATATAAGGAGGCCAATTATGCTGTACTGTGAAATTTTCAATGTTTCACATACATTTGGTGATCGCACCAGCTCAAGCGTTATCGGTATCGTGCTGCGATAACTTCTGCTTGAGCGAAGACACCAACCCCTAAATCCCTTCTCTCGGGCTTACTGAGTTATCGTCAGCGATGTTTGACGAGGCATAAACATGCCTGTAACTCTTGGGTAAGCAACAATGAGCACTTTACTCACTGCACAATCTCTACGTGTTGATACGGCGTTTGGTACGCTCTTCGACTCTCTCTCCTTTACGCTGAAAAAAGGCGATCGCATCGGTCTGCTGGGCGACAACGGCTGCGGTAAAAGCACGCTGCTGAAGGTGCTGGACGGTACGGACACGCCTGCCGCCGGAACGGTCGCGCTGGCCGGGCACTGCATCATGGCGCGCGTAGAACAACATCTGCCGGACGGGATTTATCCCCTGAGCATGCTGGATGCCGTGCTGGCACAACTGCCTGCGGCTGAACGCGAGAGCCTGCGCTGGAAAGCGGAAACGCTGCTGGCGAGTATGGGCTTTACGCCGCAGGACTGGACATTAACCTCGGCAACGTTGAGCGGCGGGCAACATACGCGTCTGCTGCTGGCGCGGGCTTTGATTAATGCGCCGGACCTGCTGCTGCTGGATGAACCGAGTAACCACCTCGATTTACCCACCATGCTCTGGCTGGAGCAATTTTTACAGGCCTGGTCAGGCAGCTTTGTGCTGGTTTCACATGACAGGCAGCTGCTGGATGCCGTGACCAACGGCAGTTGGATCCTGCGCGATAAGATGCTGCATTACTTTGCCCTTCCCTGCACCGCCGCACGCAAAGCGCTGGATGCGAAAGACGAAAGTGATGCGCAGCGCCACAAGGCAGAACAAAGGGAGATCGACCGCGTCGCGGCCAGCGCAAAAAGACTGGCGACCTGGGGCAAAGTCTACGACAACGAAGACCTGGCCCGCAAAGCGAAACAGATGGAAAAGCAGGTTGAACGGCTGAAAGAGAGCCAGACGGAGGTCACGGCGGGAAGTCAGTGGACATTAACCCTGCGCGGCGACGCGCTACGGGCCGACCGTCTGCTGGAGCTGGAAAACCTCGCGGTGCCGCCGGCGCCCGGGCTGCCTGCGCTGTTTAATATTGACATCGCGCGTCTCAAAAGCGGCGATCGCGTGGCCATCGTTGGACGTAACGGCTGCGGTAAATCATCCCTGATGAAGCTGATCTGGCGGCATTTTCGCGGCGAGCAGGCTGACGATGGGCTGAAACTCCACCCACGCGTATCGCCTGGCTATTATGACCAGACGCTGAACCAGCTCCCGGACGATGCATCGCTGTTTGACGCACTGGAGCCGTTTGCACCCGATCCGCAGAATCGCAAGATGGCCCTGATCGGTGCCGGCTTTGCGTGGCCACGTCACGGTCAGAAAGTCAGTACGCTCAGCGGTGGAGAACGCTCTCGCCTGCTGTTTGTTGGCCTGACGTTAGCGCGCTATAGCCTGCTGATGCTGGATGAACCGACCAACCATCTGGACATGGAAGGCAAAGAGGCGCTGACGGAAACCCTGCAGCAATTTGAAGGTGGCGTGCTGCTGGTCAGCCATGATCGTCAATTAATCAGCCAAAGCTGCAACCGTTTCTGGCTGATTGAGGACGGCAGGTTGAGTGAATGGCATGACGCCGAAGCGGTCTTTGAACGGCTGCGTGAAAGTGCAGGCCTGATAACATCGCCGTGTTCACCGAAACAACAGCACGATCGCCCTTCGCAGTTTGACGACCTGCTTGAACGGCTGATCGCGCTGGAGACATTGCTGGAGGAAGACCTGGCCCGCAAACCGAAGCACCAGAAGCCGCAGTTGCAGGCGCAATGGCGCCAGGAGATTGAGGCGATAGAAGCAAAACTGTAAGTCCGCGCCCGGCGAGCGTCTCGCCGGGTCGCTCTGCCCCTGAACGCCCCCCTGATTATTAGAGGATCGCTGTATTCTTAATCCGAAATCGAATCAAATGATGACATTATGTTGCTGCCACCTTGCATTAACGCGCCTAAGTATTAATCCTTAAGAAGTAGTACACCTGCTATGCAGAATCTCATCATGAACAAGGAGAAACATATGAAGGCTGCTGTTGTCACTCAGGATCATCAGGTCAATGTCACCGAAAAATCATTACGTCCGCTTAAGCATGGAGAAGCCCTGCTGAAGATGGAATGCTGCGGCGTATGTCATACCGATCTTCACGTGAAGAACGGTGATTTCGGCGATAAGACCGGGGTGATCCTGGGTCACGAAGGAATAGGGATCGTTAAAGAGATTGGCCCAGGCGTCAACTCGCTGAAAATTGGCGACCGTGCGAGCGTGGCATGGTTTTTTGAAGGCTGTGGACACTGCGAATACTGTAATACCGGCAACGAAACCCTGTGCCGGGATGTGAAAAACGCGGGTTATTCCGTTGACGGTGGGATGGCTGAAGAGTGCATCGTGACCGCCGATTATGCGGTAAAAGTGCCGGACGGTCTGGATTCCGCAGCGGCGAGCAGCATCACCTGCGCGGGGGTCACCACCTACAAAGCGGTAAAAGTGTCCCACATTAAGCCGGGCCAGTGGATTGCGATTTACGGTCTTGGTGGTCTGGGTAACCTTGCGCTGCAGTACGCTAAAAACGTATTCAACGCCAAGGTCATCGCCATTGATGTGAACGATGAACAGCTGAAACTGGCCGCGAGCATGGGGGCAGATTTAACCATTAACTCTCGCAGCGAAGATGCAGCGAAAATTGTTCAGGAGAAAACCGGAGGCGCACATGCCGCGGTGGTAACTGCCGTGGCAAAAGCAGCCTTCAACTCAGCGGTGGATGCCGTGCGTGCCGGTGGCCGCGTGGTCGCCGTGGGCCTGCCGCCGGAAGCGATGAGCCTGGATATTCCACGCCTGGTTCTGGACGGCATTCAGGTCGTCGGATCGCTGGTGGGAACCCGTCAGGACCTGATGGAGGCATTCCAGTTTGCGGCAGAGGGCAAAGTGGTGCCAAAAGTGACAATGCGTCCGCTGGAAGATATCAATGCCATCTTTAAAGAGATGGAGCAGGGTCAAATCCGCGGTCGTATGGTGATTGATTTACGCTCTTAATCGCCGGTTGCCGGGGGGCGGTTTTGCCTTACCCGGCATTTCACTACGACGATCGCCGGTCAGAAATCCACTCCTGAACCTCAATCTGAAAGGTATCCGGCGCTTTGCGGTACATCTTGCGCGCCAGATCGAGAATGGTATGTCGCGCTAACTCCTCTTCCATGCGTTGCTGTGCGCTGTCCATGACCGAACGTACGCCACACGGGCCATTGCACACCCAGGCAGGAGGCGTTTCATTAAACACCGCCAGCCGCTGACGCACCTCTCGACACTCAAACATGTTCTTCTCACCGTCAATGGCGTGCGCCACATCCAGTACGGTGATCAACTCCGCCGGGCGCGCCAGTTTAAACCCGCCGCCCTTACCTTCCGTGCTGCTCACCAGCCCGGCACGTGACAAACGGGTGAAGATTTTTCCCAGGTAATCATACGGCACACCCTGCAGGGCGGCCATTTCCCGGACGCTCATCTCACGCTCATTGCCTTTTGCATCCACCATGCACATCAGGCTGTGAATGCCGTATTCCACACCGGAACTGTAAAACGCCATGGTTAACTCCGAAGTTATTTATCTGGGTCATTATAACGGCGTTATTGCCCACAATCACAACTACCCTCCCCTTTTTCATTAACATGCTGATTTTATGCAGCATTAAAATTTAACTCAGAAAGAAGTTGTCGCAGTTAACTGCGACAAGTATAGTTGCAGTTATGTCAGGTATACAGCGTGATGATCAAAAGGATCGAAGATGAAGAAGCAGATTTTAATTGTGGGCACCGGTTTTTCCGGCATGTGGGCTGCCGTCAGCGCCGCGCGTCTGAATGCGCTGGAGGGCAATAACAGCCTGAAGATCGCCGTACTGGCACCCGCCCCCGAGTTGCGTGTTCGCCCGCGCTTCTATGAAGAGAACGTGACGTCGCTGGTCTCTCCGCTGACCGGACTATTCGCTGAACTGGGTATTGATTTTATCGCCGGAAAAGCAGAATTTATTGATATAAAAGGGAAAAGTGTTTCCTATCGTGATGCGAATGGCGTAACTGCCGCAGTGAGTTACGAGCGGTTAGTGCTGGCCACCGGCAGTCAGAGCAAGCGTCCACCGATTGCCGGGCTGGCTGAGTACGCCTTTGATATCGATCAGCTTGAATCCGCACAGACCTTTGAGCAGCATCTTGACTCCCTGGTCTCGCGCCCTTCCACCGCTGCGCGCAATACCGTGGTTGTCTGTGGCGGCGGTTTTACCGGCATTGAACTGGCAACCGAGCTTCCTGCCCGACTGCGCGCTCGCTTCGGTGATGATACAGCGACAAGAGTTATCGTAGTTGAAAGGGGTCATGTCATTGGCGGACGATACAGTGAAGCATTGCGTAACACCATTGAAGACGCGAGCCAGGAACTGGGGATTGAGTGGCGTCTGAACAGTGAAATTGAGGCCATCGATGCGAACGGCGTAACGCTGAAAAACGGCGAACGTATCCCCGCTGCAACCGTAGTCTGGACGGCAGGCGTTGAAGCAAACCCGCTTGGACAACAGATTAACGGCGAACGCGATAACCAGGGGCGTCTGAAAGTGACAGAAACGCTGCAGGTTCCGGCTCATCCGGACGTGTACGCGACGGGAGATATGGCCTACGCCAGAACGGACGAGATGGGGAACACGGCGCTAATGACCTGCCAGCACGCGATCCAGTTGGGTAAATTTGCCGGCCACAACGCGGCAGCCAGCCTGTTGAATCGCACGCCTTATCCTTACCGCCAGGTTAACTACGTGACCTGTCTGGACCTGGGTGCCTGGGGTGCCGTTTACACTGAAGGGTGGGACCAGGCCGTCAAATCGGTGCGTGATGACGCAAAGAAAATCAAAATCGCCATCACCAATGAACTTATCTACCCACCAGCAGCGGACAAAGCCGTGGCGTTTGCCGCTGCCGATCCGTTGGCGAAATTTGTCTAATGCCCTTCTACCGCGCCTTACCGGCGCGGTTCAACGTGCGGAAGCGAGCGAACCGGCGTCTGCCTTTCTGGCCCGAAGGTGCGCGTAGATCAGCAGTGAACTCATGGCTGAGAAAGAGAGCACAGCCGCTGGCAGCGTGACATAGCTCCAGCTAAAGCCAAGCGTGATCATCATCCCGCCAAAATACGCCCCTATCGCACTGCCGAGGTTAAATGCCATCTGCCCGCCTGCGGCACCCAGCATCTCACCGCCCTTCGCATTTTGCAGGAGAAGAATTTGCAGCGGCGCAGAGAGTGCAAACAGCCCGGCACAGCAGATAAAGCCCATCACCAGCGACGCCGTTTTATGTTCCCCAAAGGCGAATAGCAACAGCAGTGACGCGACAATGACCATGTCGGTGGTGGCGGCAATACGCAGCGGACTGAAGCGACCCGATAATTTCCCGCTCAGGAGATTACCTAACACCATACCCAGCCCCATCAGCATCATGATGACCGTCATGACGCCTTCGGAGAAGCCAGAGACGTTGACCATAAACGGTTTGACGAAGCTGAACCACGCAAACACACCAGCATTGCCAAACATGGTGGCGGCAAAAATCAGCCACGGCTCCGGTTTTTTCAGAAAGGAAAATTGCGCGGTCAATTTGATTTCGGAGCGATCATGGATGTGCGGCACCCAGACCAGTACCGAGATGATCACCAGAGCATCAAACAGGGCAATCAGGAAAAAGGTATAGCGCCAGCTGAATTCATGACCCAGCCAGGTGCCCAGCGGTACGCCCACCAGATTGGCAACCGTCATGCCGGCTATCATGCCCGCCACGGCGACCGTCACCTTCCCCGGAGGCGCAATTCTCGAGAGAATAATCGCCCCGACGCCAAAAATGGCGCCGTGCGGAAAACCGGAAATCAGCCGCCCTATCGCCAGCCAGGCATACGACGTTGAAAAGGTAAAAATTGCATTTCCGACGGCACACAACACCACCAGAAACAACAGCGTGGATTTTAACGAGAACTTGCCTGAGAACAACGCCACAATCGGGGCACCAATCACCACACCAAAGGCGTAAAACGAAATCATATTCCCGGCGGCGGGAATTGAAATTCCGGTGTCATGGGCCAGTTCAGTTAATACGCCCATAATGCCAAATTCAGCCATTCCCAGGCCAAACGTGCCAAGTGCCAACGAAAAAATTGTCTTTTTCATACCACAACCACTGGTTAACAACGCGCGACGGGCATTATTGAACAATCTTGTATGGTGAGCCAGTTCAAATCAGCTGGCTGACACGTTAATCCATTAATTCAGGTGGATTACACTTCATAGTGCGGCCCCGCTTTTTCCCGCGCCGGACAACCTGAGGATGACAATCATGGGAAGCAAGAAGAAAACCAGTGTCGCAGTTGATGTCATAAAGCATGAGCCGTTAAAAACGAAAGAGTATGAAAAAGAGCTTCGTCGCCTCCACGTTGAACTGGTTAAGCTCCAGCAGTGGGTCGTCGCAAAGGGTTTAAAGGTCTGCATTGTCTTTGAAGGGCGCGACGGTGCCGGTAAAGGCGGAACCATTAAAGCCATCACTGAACGCGTTAGCCCACGCGTCTTCCGGGTTGTTGCGCTCCCCGCCCCGACGGAAAAAGAGAAGACCCAGCTCTATTTCCAGCGTTATGTCCCCCACCTGCCAGCCGCCGGCGAAATTGTCATTTTTGACCGCAGCTGGTACAACCGCGCGGGCGTTGAACGGGTGATGGGATTCTGCACACCGGAGCAGGTCGAGAAGTTTCTTGATGGCACGCCGGTGATGGAAAAAGCAATGGTGGATGCCGGGATCATCCTGCTCAAATACTGGCTGGAGGTCACGCCGAAAGAACAGGAGCGTCGTCTGCGCGATCGTATTAACGACGGGCGAAAGACCTGGAAATTATCTCCAATGGACATTAAGTCTTTCAATTTGTGGGATGAATATACCGTGGCACGAGATGCGATGTTTGCTGCCACCGACACCGCCTGGGCGCCGTGGTTTGTCGCCCGTTCGGAAGATAAAAAACGCGTGCGCCTGAACATTATTTCGCACCTGCTGGCGCAAATCCCTTACAAAGCCATTCACATCGAAGCGGTGAGTTTGCCGAAGCGTAAGATTGGTAAAGTGAAGCCGACCCAATACCCGTTCCGGTATGTTGAGGAGCGTTTTTGACTGAAGCGTTCGCGGGTCAGAGAATGACCCGCGAACGCGGGACTTACAGCATCCCTTTCGTACTGTCCTGTTTCGCTTCCAGCCGCTCAACGTCACGGTACCAGCGCGGGTGGTGTTTCTGCGCCCAGCGGCGGCTCACTTTCCCTTCAATCATGCCTTTAATCGACCCTTTGACCCAAAAGGCCATATACATGTGGATCAGGATGGCGTGGATCAGAATGATGGCTGACGTCGCGTGAATAAGCAGCGCGTAGCGAATCACCTGAATGGGGAAGTAGTGCGCAAAGTACGGCCGCCAGATAATGACGCCGGTGACCAGCAGAACAAAAATCATGCTCATGATGGTCCAGAACATCATCTTCTGCCCGGCGTTGTATTTCCCGACCTTCGCAACCTTATGCTCATTGCCCTTCAGAACCTCAATAATCCCCTTCAGCCATGGAATGTCATGCTTATCCGGAATATTGTGATGTACGAAGCGCGCAAACATAAACATCAGCACCACGAAAATCAGCACGCCGAAGAACGGATGCAAGATACGCCCCATCTGTGGCGTCCCGAAGGTTTCCGTCAGCCACTGCAGCGTCGGGAAGAAGAAGGAGATCCCCGAGACCGCCACCAGGAAGAAGCAGATCACTACCGTCCAGTGACAGGCGCGGTCGACAAACTTCGTGCGCACAATCCATGACTTACTCATGAGGTTCCTCCTCGTCGTCATCCACCTCTTTGTTGGGTCCGATACCGATGTAGTGATAAATCAACCCGGCGAAAGTAGCGATAAAGCCCGCCGCAGAGAGCGGTTTAAGCGCCCCTTTCCACAGGTTGATCGAGGTATCGATCGCAGGATCTTTCGGCAGATTGTGGTACAGCTCCGGCTGGTCGTTATGGTGCAGAACATACATCACGTGCGTTCCCCCCACACCCTGCGGGTTATAAATGCCCGCACTGGCGTAACCGCGCGCTTTCAGTTTGTCCACGCGCTGCTGGGCTACCTCCAGCATCTCTCTTTTTGTCCCGAAGTGGATAGCCCCGGTCGGACAGGTTTTCACGCAGGCAGGCTCCTGCCCGACGCTCACGCGATCGACACACAGGGTGCATTTGTAGACCCGGTTATCCTCTTTATTGAGGCGCGGAATATTAAACGGACAGCCCGCAATGCAGTAGCCGCAACCGATGCAGTTATCCTGCTGGAAATCGACAATCCCGTTGGCGTACTGGACGATGGCCCCGGCTGACGGACAGGCCTTCAGGCATCCCGGATCTTCGCAGTGCATACAACCGTCTTTACGGATCAGCCACTCCAGCTTGCCGTTCTGATCGGTTTCGCTAAAACGCATCACCGTCCAGGATTTGGCACTCAGGTCCGCCGGATTATCGTAAACCCCGACGCAGTGTCCCACTTCATCGCGGATATCGTTCCACTCCGAGCAGGCCACCTGGCAGGCTTTACAGCCTACGCAGGAAGTGACATCGATAAGCTTGGCGACTTCTGCCTTATCATCCCGCGCACGAGGCGCGGGGGTGATGGAGTTGGTCGCGGAGCGTTTAATAATGTCCTGTGTTTCCATTGCCATGTATTCGCTCCTTACGCTTTCTCGATGTTGACCAGAAACGCTTTGTACTCCGGCGTTTGCGAGTTGGAATCGCCGACGTTTGGCGTCAGGGTATTGGCGAGGTAGCCTTTTTGCGCCACCCCTTCAAAGCCCCAGTGCAACGGAATACCGACGGTTTCCACCTGCTGACCATGCACGTTCAGCGCCTGCAGACGACGCGTTACCACCGCAACCGCGCGAATAAAGCCGCGCTTGCTGCTCACCTTCACGCGGTCACCGTTGGCAATACCCTTCGCTTTCGCCAGCGTTTCGCTGATCTCCACAAACTGTTCCGGCTGGGCAATGGCGTTAAGCCGTGCATGCTTGGTCCAGGTATGGAAATGCTCGGTCAGGCGGTAGGTTGTCCCGACATACGGGAACCTGTCCTTCTTGCCTAAACGCAGGACGTCCTCTTCATAGATACGCACCACCGGACTGGATATGACGTTCGGGTGCAGCGGGTTGGTACCGAGCGGCGTTTCCATTGGCTCGTAGTGTTCCGGGAATGGCCCCTCCGCCAGCTTATCGAGGGCAAACAGGCGTCCCAGCCCTTCCGGCTGCATGATAAACGGCCCGGTCTCACTGCCCGGTGCGGCGGTGCTGAAGTCCGGAATATCGTTACCCGTCCATTTGCTACCGTTCCATTCGATCAGCATCCGTTTCGGATCCCACGGTTTGCCGTTGATATCCGCAGAAGCACGGTTGTACAGCACGCGACGGTTCAGTGGCCATGCCCACGCCCAGCCCAGCGTATTGCCCAGCCCTGACGGGTCGGCGTTATCGCGGTTCGCCATCTGGTTACCCTGTTCCGTCCAGCAGCCGGTGTAGATCCAGCATGACGACGCGGTCGTGCCGTCATCCCGCAGCAGCGCGAAGCTGTTGAGCAACTGCCCTTTCTTCGCCAGCAGCGTGCCGTTCGCGTCATACAGATCCGCCAGCGCAACGCCGTTATTCTCTTTGGCGACCTCTTCGGATTCAGGATGGTCCGGCTGTTTGTAATTCCAGCTCATCCTCAGCAGCGGTTCAGCGCCTTTCCCCCCTTCGGTGCGATACATTTCACGCAGACGATGGTAAATCCCGGCCAGGATTTCGCCGTCGTTACGCGCTTCACCCGGTGCATCCTGGCCTTTCCAGTGCCACTGCAGCCAGCGGCCGGAGTTGGCAATCGACCCGTCTTCTTCTGCAAAACAGGTGGACGGCAGGCGGAACACTTCGGTCTGAATCGATGCGGGATCGACGTCGTTCATCTCGCCGTGGTTCTGCCAGAAGTTGGAGGTCTCGGTCACCAGCGGATCGATAACCACCATGTATTTCAGTTTGCTCAGGCTGCGAACGACCTTGTTTTTGTCCGGGAAAGACGCCACCGGGTTAAAGCCCTGGCAGATGTAGCCCGTAACGTTGCCCTTATCCATCATGTTGAAATACTTAATGACGTCGTAGGCCTGGTCCCATTTCGGCAACCACTCGAAGCCCCAGTCGTTTTCCTTCTGCGCGGCATCGCCATAGAACGACTTCATCAGGCTGACGAAGAACTTCGGATAGTTACTCCAGTAGTTCACCTGATCGGCACGCGTCGCTTTTGGCGTGTTGGCCGCCAGATAGCTGTGCAAATCAGTCTGCTTTTCAGACGGCAGCGTCAGATAGCCTGACAGGCTGGTCGACAGCAGGCCCAGATCGGTCAAGCCCTGAATGTTGGAGTGTCCGCGCAGGGCGTTCACGCCGCCGCCGGCCATCCCCATGTTTCCAAGCAACAGCTGGATCATTGCCATGGTGCGGATGTTTTGCGCACCGACGGTATGCTGCGTCCAGCCGAGCGCATACAGGAACGTCGTGGTTCTGTCGGCGGCGCTGGTAGAGGCCAGTACATCACACACCTTGAGGAAATCTGCTTTTGGCGTACCGCAGATATTCTCCACGACGTCCGGCGTATAGCGGGAAACATGCTGTTTCAGCAAATTCCATACGCAGCGCGGATGGCTCAGGGTCTCATCGCGTCTGGCGTAGCCGTTTTCATCGAACTGGTAGTTCCAGGACGATTTATCGTACTGCCGTTTTTCCGCGTCATAACCGCTGAACAACCCCTCTTCAAAGGCAAAATCATCCCGTACCAGGAGGCTGGCATTGGTGTAATGCTTAACGTATTCAGCGTTAATTTTATTGTTTTCAATCAGGTACAGCAGAACGCCTGAGAGGAACGTAATGTCCGTACCGGAGCGAATAGGCGCATAGATATCCGCCACCGATGCCGTACGCGTAAAGCGCGGATCGACAACGATCAGCGTCGCATCGTTATTGTTTTTCGCTTCCATCGCCCAGCGGAAACCCACCGGATGGGCTTCAGCGGCATTACCGCCCATCACCATCACGACGTTGGCGTTTTTAATATCAACCCAGTGGTTGGTCATCGCACCGCGACCAAATGTTGGAGCAAGACTTGCTACCGTTGGTCCGTGTCAGACGCGCGCCTGGTTATCTACCGCCAGCATGCCGAGGGAGCGCACAAATTTTTGCGTCAGCATGCCGGTTTCATTACTTGCCGCGGACGCGCACAGCATGCCGGTCGACAGCCAGCGGTTCACCGTAACGCCCTGCGCGTTCTTTTCGATAAAGTTGGCGTCGCGGTCAGCTTTCATCAGTTTTGCGATTCGGGAAAACGCCTCATCCCAGGAGATACGCTGCCATTTGTCAGATCCTGGCGCACGGTATTCCGGATAGCGCAGACGGTTTTCGCTGTGGACATAATCCAGCAGACCCGCCCCTTTCGGACAAAGTGCGCCACGGCTCACCGGATGATCCGGGTCCCCTTCAATATGATAAATCGCTTCTTTGGCGTTCTTCGCGCCATCGCCCAGGCTATACATTAAAAGCCCACAACCTACGGAACAGTATGTGCAGGTGTTACGGATCTCTTTCGCGCGCAGCAGTTTATAGTTGCGTGCCTGAGCCAGCGCCATTTTGGGTGCAAATCCCAGCATTGCGGCTGTTGTTCCGGCCATACCGCCCGCGCAGATTTTAAAAAATTGTCTGCGGCTGACGTCCATTGTTGTCCTCGTTTTCATATAAGACTTCGCGCCGCAAACTAGCAGTAAAGCCCCTGATTTTTTTGCGTCAAATCAAGGTCACTTGTCTTCACCCCCTTAATAGTCACCCCCACGGAATTTAAATACCTCTTTTTGATTAAAGACTTAAGAGAATAATTCGCGATGGCAGGAGGATTAATGCTATAAATTTTTCCTTTGATTTTTATAGCGGTGGCAGGGTTATGGACAGAAAGAGAGCAACGCTCACGGGACTGGCGGCGATACTGTTGTGGAGCACCATGGTTGGCCTCATTCGTAGCGTCAGTGAGGGGCTGGGACCGGTGGGAGGCGCCGCAATGATATACACCCTCAGCGGATTACTGTGCCTGGTGACGGTAGGATTTCCTGATATCAGACGGTTTTCACCCCGGTATCTTATTGCCGGCAGCGTGCTGTTTGTCAGCTATGAAATTTGCCTCGCCCTGTCGTTAGGCTATGCCGCAACGCGCTCCCAGGCTATCGAAGTGGGAATGGTCAATTATCTCTGGCCAAGCCTGACGATAGTGTTTGCCATTTTATTTAACGGCCAACGGTCCACCCTGTGGGTGATCCCGGGCTTAGCCGTCTCATTGTTGGGCGTCTGTTGGGTATTAGGCGGAGAGCAAGGGCTACATCTTGATGACATCATGCGTAATGTCATCTCAAGCCCGCTCAGCTACGCGCTGGCGTTCGCCGGGGCTTTTATCTGGGCGGCATACTGCACCGTCACCAGTAAGTTTGCCAACGGGCAAAACGGGATAACGCTTTTCGTGCTGCTCACCGCGCTCAGTCTGTGGGTGAAATATGCGTTCAGCGAACAGCCGCAAATGGTGTTTACTCTCCCGGTGGTCGTAAAGCTCATCATGTGCAGCGTCGCACTGGGGTTTGGCTATGCGGCATGGAATATCGGTATTCTTCATGGCAACGTCACGGTCCTCGCAGCGGTATCCTATTTCACGCCTGTACTCTCAGCAGCACTCGCTGCCGTATTGCTGAATTCCCCCCTCTCGTTTTCTTTCTGGCAAGGCGCATTAATGGTTTGTGCCGGGTCATTGTTGTGCTGGTACGCCACGCGAAAATAATATCGCTATCTTCTGCCGGGTCCATAATCGCCCGGCGGGAATTAACATAAATTTAATATGTGATCGCGCGTCAAAATAATGATCGGCGCGTTAGAAAAGCCGTTTAGATTCTGTTTATATTACCGCCCTTTCGTAAATCTCCGTCGTCTTTTATTGACATAACTTGACACCGTTACGTTATTAATCCCTTGCGAATATTAACAATGTATATAGCACAAAGTGCAATAGTGTGTTTCTGTGTGTTTCATGTCCAACAACGATTATTCCGTATAATGAAATGGTTAACCAACTGATTTTAAACAAATGACATTTATATCTAACGCGTAAACAGACAGAAAATACCGACAATTAACAAAAGAAACTAAAACGGCTGAAAACTATATTGCGGCCAATGGCTTTGTTGAATAATTCATCAAAAAATGCACAAATCCCCACCATCTCATTCGTTACAGCCGCAATTTATCCGATCCGGATCACACTAATTGAAATTATTGCTAATATTTTGAAACTTATTATTGAAACCCTACTACAAGATTCTTAAAAATAGCATGCCATTGATGATTAGCCTCGTTTAGAAATCGTTCAAAGTGGCTCAGGAAATACTGAAGAAAATTATAAGGAATATTTAAGATGAAACTTAAATTAGTTGCAGTGGCAGTGACTTCCATGTTGGCAGCAGGCGTTGTAAACGCGGCTGAAGTTTTTAACAAAGACGGTAACAAACTGGATCTGTACGGCAAAGTAACAGGTCTGCACTATTTCTCTGATGACGCTGGCAACGACGGCGACAAAACCTATGTTCGTCTGGGCTTCAAAGGTGAAACTCAGATCAACGACCAGATGACCGGTTACGGCCAGTGGGAATACGAGTTCAAAGGCAACCGCTCTGAATCTCAGGGTTCTGACGGCAACAAAACCCGTCTGGCATTCGCGGGCCTGAAATTCAACGAATTCGGTTCTTTCGACTACGGTCGTAACTACGGTGTTGCTTACGATATCGGCGCATGGACTGACGTTCTGCCAGAATTCGGTGGTGATACCTGGACTCAGACTGATGGCTTTATGACTGGCCGTACGACTGGCGTTGCAACTTACCGTAACACCGACTTCTTCGGTCTGGTTGATGGCCTGAACGTAGCTGCTCAGTACCAGGGTAAAAACGACCGTAACGACATCACCGAAGCGAACGGTGACGGCTGGGGTCTGTCTTCTACTTATGAATTCGAAGGCTTCGGTGTAGGTGCTACCTACGCGAAATCTGACCGTACTGACCGTCAGGTTGCTGCTGCAAGCAATCTGAATGCAGGCGGCGAAAACGCGGAAGTATGGGCTGCGGGTCTGAAGTACGATGCCAACAACATCTACCTGGCAACCACCTACTCTGAAACCCGTAACATGACCAACTTCGGTAGCGGTTTCATCGCTAACAAAGCGCAGAACTTCGAAGTGGTTGCTCAGTACCAGTTCGACTTCGGTCTGCGTCCATCCATTGCTTACCTGAAATCCAAAGGTAAAGACATTGGTACTTACGGCGACCAGGATCTGGTTGAATACGTTGACGTTGGCGCGAGCTACTACTTCAACAAAAACATGTCTACCTACGTTGATTACAAAATCAACCTGGTTGACGACAGCAGCTTCACTAAAGCAGCTGGTGTTTCTACCGACAACATCGTTGCTGTTGGTCTGACCTACCAGTTCTAAGATTTGTTAGTATAAAAAAGCCAGCCTTCGTGGCTGGCTTTTTTTATTCGGTTTGACTGGCGTAATAAAGGAGCACGCCATGCATATTTTCAAAGGACGCTGCCTGTGTGGGATGAGCCAATTCAGCGTTTCCCTCAACAATTTCGACGTCTATGCCTGCCACTGTACCCAGTGCCAGAAATGGTCGGGGGGAATGGCCATGTATCTGGAAGCGCAGGGGCAACCGCTTGTGGAAGAAGAGTCGATAGCCCCTTCTCATTTCACGTCATCTGCGCGCGGCGAACGCTGGTTTTGTCCCGGATGCGGTTGCCCGCTGTGGTTCACGCTGACCGCACGCTCAACGACGCGCTATTTCATTCCCTGGACACAGCTTGAGATGAGCGAAGACGAACGTCGCCGTCTGATACTTGCCGCTGAAATCTATACAGAAACGCAACCCGCATTCTTTGGCCTGACCGGGCAATACGCGCGCTTTAGCGGCACCGAAATTGAAGCACACGACAAGCGCTGCCTGCTGACTCCCCATGACGCACACTGAGGGTTGCCCGGTAAGCATTGCACCACCGGGCCTGATTTTACTGTTTCGGTACGTTTGCCAGGCTAAACCAAATCCCGACCGCCAGCACCAGTAACATTGCGCCAGCACTGCCTAACGCCACGCTGTGTGACGTGATAAAGGCCGTTTTTGCCGCCGCAATTAACGACTCCGCCAGCCCTGGAGTCAGGCTCTGTGCCACGTTTACCGCTTCGCCAATCGATGACGAGGCCTTATCGGCCAGCGTCGCGCTCAGTCCCTGCGGCAGGACAATTGACGCCGAGAAGCTGCGGGTTAACAGCAGACCAAAAATGGCAATGCCCAACCCTGCGCCCAGCTCATAGGACATGGTTTCAATCGCCCCTGCGGCAGCCGCTTTCTCTTTTGGCGCAGCCGCCATAATTGCCGAGGTTGAGGCCAGCAGCGCACTGGCGGCACTGAAGCCCAGCAGCACCATCAGACTCCATGCCTGCCAGTGCTGCGTGCTGAAGTCGAGCATCGACAGACCGATAAAGCTGACGGCACTCAACCCCATTCCGCCTGCTGCCACCAGGCGCAGCCCCAGACGACCGACCAGCACACCGGCAATCGGCCCGCTAAACCCGCTGGCAACCATCAGCGGCAGCATAAACATCCCCGCTTCAAACGGCGTAAAGCCATGCACAAACTGCAGCTCCTGGGCCATCAACAGCTCAAACCCCACCAGCGCGATCATGGCGGTCATCGCCATCACGACACCGCTTAAAATAATGCGATGACAGAACAGACGCATGTCGATCATCGGCACGCGGGCGCGAAGCTGGATCCGCACAAAGATCATCAGCATCACCGCTCCGGTGAGCAGCGTCATTGCCACCAGCCACGGAGAAAGCACCCCTTTGAGCGCGGTTTTCGCGCTGTAGACCAGCAGCAATATCGCCACAATCAGCATGATTGCATGGGCAATATTCAGCGGCTGTTCCGGGCGTCCCTGTTGACGAGGCACCAGACGCGCGGCAAGGGAAACAACGATGACCACGATCGGCACGTTGATCAAAAAGACCGATCCCCAGTAAAAATGCTCCAGCAACATACCGCCAATCAGCGGACCAAACGCCGCACCGCCTGAACCGACAGCGGCCCAGACCCCAAGCGCAATGTTGCGATCGCGCGCATTAACGAATAACGTGCGGATCCCCGCAAGCGTGGCCGGGATGATCATCGCCGCCCCAATCGCCAGCGAGGCGCGGGCAGCAATCAGCCATCCTGCTGAAGGCGCAAACGCAGCTGCCAGCGATGACAAGCCAAACAGCGTACTGCCAATTATCAACAACCGTTTAAAACCAATGCGGTCACCCAGTGCGCCCATCGGCAGCACCATCCCCGCCATCACCAGCGAGTATATATCGATGATCCACAATAATTCGTTACCGCTGGCACCCAGCGTCATACTCAACGTCGGCGCCGCTACGTGCAGTACCGTCGCGTCGATCGCCACCGGGATATACACCAGCACGATAATGACTAACGCTAACCACTGACGAAACATAAATTTCCTTTTCTTTTAAATCATGGACACATGTCCAGCTTGCGATCCTACGTAAAGTTGAACGAGTGTCCAGCTTTTTGTTACACTTGTTTCAGTCCCATTAAGAGTGAGTGAAAATGCGATATCTGAGCAAGGATGAAAGGCGGGAAGAGATTTTACAGGCCGCTATGCGCGTGGCGCTCTCTGACGGACTTTCCGCAATGACGGTACGGCGAATTGCCGCCGAAGCCGGCGTCGCCACCGGACAGGTCCACCACCATTTCACCTCTGGCGGGGAGCTAAAATCGCTGGCTTTTGTCCGGTTAATCCGTGAACTGCTGGATGCGGATGTGGTCGGCAAGCAGGCCAGCTGGCGACAGCAGCTGCATGCCATGCTCGGCAGCGATGATGGCCGGTTTGAGCCCTATATTCGCCTGTGGCGTGAGGCGCAGATCCTGGCAAGCCGGGATACGGACATCAGGGGCGCATATGTACTGACAATGGAGATGTGGCACCAGGAGACCGTTGCCCTTATCAAAGCAGGCACTGACGCGGGAGATTTTACCCCGGGCGATCGGCCGGAAAATATTGCCTGGCGTTTAATTGGTCTGGTGTGTGGCCTGGACGGCATTTATATATTAGATATCCCAGAGATGGACGACGCTGCCTTTAATAACCATCTTGATAAATTAATCTCTCTGGAATTGTGTTAATACTCACTTATGAGTATTAACAGCCCTCACTTACAATTCGTAACACATTAAGCGAACCCTTATTTCCCCTCCCGACTCAGGGATTCGCTTTTTTATCTATCCTTTCAGATGTATCCCAAACCATCCAATAATTCCAGAAACACACTGTCAGACATCCACCTGTTTTTACTCCATTTTTTCTTTTTATGGTTAAGCAAGAGGGCGACATGTCACAACAAAGTGAGAAGAATAATCCTTATCTGCTGAGCAACTGGAAACCCGAAAATGCGCAATTCTGGGAGAATAAAGGAAAACATATTGCCCGAAGAAATCTTTTAATTTCTGTGGCTTGCCTGTTATTAGCGTTTTGCGTATGGATGTTATTTAGTGCCATTGCGGTCAATCTGAATAAAGTTGGATTTAATTTTTCCACCGACCAGCTTTTTATGCTAACAGCCTTACCCTCCCTGTCCGGTGCGATATTGCGCGTCCCCTATTCGTTTATGGTTCCTCTCTTTGGTGGACGCTACTGGACGGTGTTAAGCACGGTGATCCTGATTGTTCCCTGCGTCTGGTTGGGGATCGCGATTCAGGACACTGCCACTCCCTACTGGATCTTTATCGTCATCGCGCTGCTGTGTGGTTTTGCCGGCGCTAACTTCGCCTCCAGCATGGGCAATATCAGCTTCTTCTTCCCGAAAACGAAACAGGGTAGCGCCCTGGGGATTAACGGCGGGCTGGGGAACCTGGGCGTGAGCGTAATGCAGCTGGTCGCGCCGCTGGTGATCTTCCTGCCCATGTTCACCTTTCTCGGCGTAAACGGCGTGCCGCAGGATGACGGCTCAACGATGTGGCTGGCCAATGCCGCGTGGATTTGGGCGCCCCTTCTTTTGCTGGCCACGATTGCGGCGTTTTTCGGCATGAATGACATCGCGAGCTCTAAGGCCACGATTGCCAGCCAGCTACCGGTGTTAAAACGTTTTCACCTGTGGCTCCTGAGCCTCCTCTACCTGGCAACCTTCGGTTCGTTTATCGGTTTTTCAGCAGGCTTCGCCATGCTGTCGAAAACCCAGTTTCCTGACGTCAATATCCTCCATCTGGCTTTCTTTGGCCCACTGATTGGCGCGCTGGCCCGTTCTGCGGGCGGGATGATCTCAGACAAACTCGGCGGCGTACGCGTCACCCTGATTAACTTCGTCTTTATGGCGCTATTCAGCGCCCTGCTTTTCCTGACGCTTCCCGGTTCCGGGTCGGGCAGTTTTCTCGCCTTCTATCTGGTCTTTATGGGCCTGTTCCTCACCGCCGGACTGGGCAGCGGGTCAACGTTTCAGATGATTGCCATCATTTTCCGCCAAATCACCCTCACCCGCGTGAAGCTACAAGGGGGAAGTGACGAGCAGGCGCAGCATGAAGCAGTGACCGAAACCGCGGCAGCGCTGGGCTTTATCTCCGCCATCGGTGCCGTCGGCGGGTTCTTCATTCCGAAAGCCTTCGGCACGTCGCTGGCCATGACCGGCTCTCCTGTGGGTGCCATGAAAGTTTTCCTCGTGTTTTACATCGTCTGCGTCCTGGTGACCTGGCTGGTTTATGGCCGCAAATCTTCACAACAATAACAATTACACATTCGCCTGAGAGTGGGCAGCCCTCTCCGAAAAGGCTATCGAAGCAGGAGAAATGTCATGAGTAAACTGTTGGATCGCTTTCGCTATTTCAAACAAAAAGGCGACAGCTTCGCCAATGGACACGGGCAGGTGTACAACACCAACCGTGACTGGGAGGACAGCTACCGACAGCGATGGCAGTTCGACAAGATTGTGCGGTCCACCCATGGCGTGAACTGCACGGGCTCCTGTAGCTGGAAAATCTACGTCAAAAACGGCCTGGTTACCTGGGAAACCCAGCAGACCGACTACCCGCGTACCCGCCCCGACCTGCCTAACCACGAGCCGCGCGGCTGCCCGCGCGGTGCAAGTTATTCCTGGTACCTTTACAGCGCCAACCGGCTGAAATACCCGCTGGTGCGCCGCACGCTGATCGAACTGTGGCGTGACGCGCTGGCGCAACACAGCGATCCGGTGCTGGCCTGGGATGCCATTCAGAACGATCCGCAAAAGAGCCGGAGCTACAAGCAGGCACGCGGACACGGCGGATTTATCCGCTCCAGCTGGAAAGAGCTAAACCAGCTGATTGCTGCCGCCAACGTCTGGACCATTAAACATTACGGCCCCGATCGCGTGGCCGGTTTTTCACCGATTCCGGCGATGTCGATGGTCTCGTATGCCGCCGGGACGCGTTATCTCTCTCTGCTGGGCGGCACCTGTCTCAGCTTTTATGACTGGTATTGTGATTTGCCGCCCGCCTCGCCCATGACGTGGGGCGAGCAGACCGACGTGCCGGAATCCGCAGACTGGTATAACTCCAGCTACATCATTGCCTGGGGGTCTAACGTTCCGCAGACGCGTACGCCAGATGCCCACTTCTTTACCGAGGTCCGCTACAAAGGCACCAAAACCGTGGCCATCACCCCGGACTTCTCCGAGGTCGCCAAACTGAGCGATCAGTGGCTGGCACCCAAGCAAGGCACCGACAGCGCGCTGGCGATGGCAATGGGCCACGTGATCCTTAAAGAGTTCCATCTCGACAACCCCAGCGAGTACTTCCTCAACTACTGTCGCCGCTACACCGACATGCCGATGCTGGTGCTGCTGGATGAACAGGCCGATGGCCGCGTGGTGCCGGGGCGGATGCTTCGGGCCTCTGATCTCACGGACGGGCTGGGTGAAGCCAATAATGCTGAGTGGAAAACCGTCGCCTTTGATATCGCCGGCGATCTGGTGGTGCCGAACGGGTCCATTGGTTTCCGCTGGGGCGAAAAAGGCAAATGGAACCTGGCGCCGCTGGCGGCAGATCATGAAACTGAGCTCACCCTCTCGCTGCTGATTACCCACGACAGCGTGGCAGAGGTGGCATTCCCCTATTTTGGCGGCAATGAAAATCCACACTTCCGTAGCGTCAAGCAGGAGCCGGTCCTGACGCGCCGTGTACCGAGTAAAACGCTGACGCTGGCCGATGGCAGCCAGAAACGGGTGGTCAGCGTCTACGATCTGATTCTCGCTAACTACGGCCTCGATCGTGGTCTGGAAGACAGCAACGCGGCGGGCAGCTATGACCAGATCAAAGCTTACACTCCCGCCTGGGGCGAACAGATCACCGGCGTCCCTGCTTACCTGATAGAGAAAATTGCCCGTGAGTTTGCCGACACGGCGCACAAAACGCACGGTAGGTCGATGATTATCCTCGGTGCCGGGGTGAACCACTGGTACCACATGGACATGAACTACCGTGGGATGATCAACATGCTGGTGTTCTGCGGCTGCGTGGGTCAAAGCGGCGGCGGCTGGTCACACTATGTGGGTCAGGAGAAGTTGCGTCCGCAAACCGGCTGGCTGCCGCTGGCGTTTGCGCTGGACTGGAACCGTCCCCCGCGCCAGATGAACAGTACATCGTACTTCTACAACCACGCCTGCCAGTGGCGTTATGAGAAACTGACCGCGCAGGAGTTACTCTCTCCGCTGGCGGACGCGACAAAATTCACCGGTCACCTGATCGATTTTAACGTCCGGGCAGAGCGTATGGGCTGGCTGCCCTCGGCACCGCAGCTAAACCTCAATCCGTTGCACATTAAAGCCCGGGCCGACGCCGCCGGCATGACCCCGCAGGAGTACACCGTGCAGGCATTAAAATCGGGCGATATACGTTTCGCCTGCGAACAGCCTGACAACGGTAAAAACCACCCGCGCAATCTGTTTGTCTGGCGGTCTAACCTGCTCGGCTCTTCGGGGAAAGGTCACGAGTACATGCTCAAATACCTGCTCGGTACCGAAAGCGGCATCCAGGGCGAGGATTTAGGGTCAACGGATGACGTTAAGCCCGAAGAGGTCGAGTGGCAAACTCAGGCCATCGAGGGCAAGCTTGACCTGCTGGTGACGCTCGATTTCCGCATGTCCAGCACCTGCCTGTTCTCCGATATCGTGCTGCCAACCGCCACCTGGTATGAAAAAGACGACATGAATACGTCGGATATGCATCCGTTTATTCATCCGCTTTCAGCTGCCGTCGACCCGGCCTGGGAATCCCGCAGCGACTGGGAGATCTACAAAGGTATTGCCAGCGTTTTCTCAGAGGTGTGCATCGGCCATCTTGGCACCGAAACGGACGTGGTACTGCAGCCGCTGCAGCACGACTCCCCGGGGGAACTTTCACAGCCGTTTGATATTCAGGACTGGCGCAAAGGCGAATGCGATCTCATTCCGGGTAAAACGGCGCCGACGATTGCGGTGGTCGAACGTCATTATCCGGAAACCTACGAGCGCTTTACTTCACTCGGCCCGCTGATGGACAAACTTGGCAACGGCGGGAAAGGCATTTCATGGAATACCCAGAGCGAGGTCGATTTCCTCGGCAAGCTGAACTACGTCAAGCTCGATGGCCCGGCAAAAGGACGCCCGCGTATTGAAACGGCGATTGACGCCTCTGAAGTGATCCTCGCCCTCGCCCCTGAAACGAATGGCCAGGTGGCAGTGCGAGCCTGGCAAGCGCTGGGCGAACTGACCGGTCGCGATCACACCCATCTGGCGCTGAACAAAGAAGATGAGAAAATCCGCTTCCGCGATATTCAGGCCCAGCCGCGGAAAATTATCTCCAGCCCCACCTGGTCGGGCCTTGAAAGTGAGCATGTCTCCTATAACGCCGGTTATACCAACGTTCACGAGCTTATTCCCTGGCGCACCCTTTCCGGTCGTCAGCAGCTGTATCAGGACCATCCGTGGATGCGCGCGTTCGGGGAGAGTCTGGTGGCCTATCGCCCACCGATTGATACCCGAAGCGTTAGCCATATGCGCGAAATCCCGCCGAACGGCTTCCCGGAGAAGGCGCTGAACTTCCTGACGCCACACCAGAAATGGGGCATTCACTCGACCTACAGTGAAAACCTGCTGATGCAGACGCTGTCACGCGGGGGGCCTATCGTCTGGATCAGCGAAACCGATGCCAGAGAGTTAGGCATTGAAGACAACGACTGGATCGAAGCCTTCAACGCCAACGGGGCCCTGACCGCCCGGGCAGTGGTGAGCCAGCGCGTCCCGCCGGGCATGACCATGATGTACCACGCGCAGGAACGTATCCTGAATATTCCGGGTTCAGAAGTCACCGGCCGTCGCGGCGGGATCCATAACTCAGTGACGCGCGTCTGTCCCAAACCGACACACATGATTGGCGGCTACGCCCAGCTGGCGTACAGCTTCAACTATTACGGCACCGTCGGCTCTAACCGCGACGAGTTCATCATGATCCGCAAAATGAAAAACATTAACTGGCTGGATGGCGAAGGTCGGGATCAGGTACAGGAGGCGAAAAAATGAAAATACGCTCACAGGTTGGAATGGTGCTGAATCTCGACAAATGCATTGGCTGTCACACCTGCTCGGTCACCTGTAAAAACGTCTGGACCGGGCGTGAAGGTATGGAATATGCGTGGTTCAACAACGTTGAAACCAAACCGGGGATTGGCTACCCGAAAAACTGGGAAGATCAGGAGGAGTGGCAAGGCGGCTGGGTACGCGGGATCACCGGCAAGCTGACGCCGCGTCTCGGCGGACGCGTGGGCGTGCTGTCAAAAATCTTTGCCAACCCGTCCCTGCCCGGCATTGATGATTACTACGAGCCCTTCACGTTTGATTACCAGGATCTGCACCGTGCTCCACAAGGCGATCACCTCCCGACGGCCCGCCCGCGCTCGCTGATTAGCGGCAAACGGATGGACAAAATTGTTGGCGGCCCGAACTGGGAAGAATTGCTTGGCGGCGAGTTCGAAAAACGCGCCCGCGACCGCAACTTCGACAAGATCCAGAAGGAGATGTACGGCCAGTTTGAAAACACCTTCATGATGTACCTGCCGCGCCTGTGTGAACACTGCCTGAACCCGAGCTGCGTGGCCACCTGCCCGAGCGGTGCCATCTACAAGCGTGAAGAAGACGGCATTGTGCTGATTGACCAGGACAAATGCCGTGGCTGGCGCATGTGCATCAGCGGTTGCCCGTACAAGAAAATCTACTTCAACTGGAAAAGCGGAAAGTCGGAGAAATGCATCTTCTGCTACCCACGCATTGAGTCTGGCCAGCCAACCGTCTGTTCGGAGACCTGCGTCGGGCGTATTCGCTATCTGGGCGTGCTGCTGTATGACGCGGATCGCATTGAAGAAGCAGCCAGCACCGAACATGAAACCGACCTCTATGAACGCCAGTGTGACGTGTTCCTTGATCCGCATGACCCGGCGGTCATTGAAGAAGCCTTCAAGCAAGGTATTCCGCAGAACGTGATTGACGCCGCCCAGCGTTCCCCGGTTTACAAGATGGCGATGGACTGGAAGCTGGCGCTGCCGCTGCATCCGGAATACCGCACCCTGCCGATGGTCTGGTACGTTCCGCCGCTGTCACCGATCCAGTCTTACGCAGACGCGGGTGGCCTGCCGCTCAACGACGGCGTGTTACCGGCGGTCGAAAGCCTGCGCATACCGGTGCAGTATCTGGCCAACATGCTCAGCGCGGGCGATCCTGCCCCGGTGCTGCGCGCCCTCAAACGCATGATGGCCATGCGTCATTACAAACGCTCTCAGACCGTTGAAGGCGTGACCGATACGCGTGCCATCGAAGAAGTGGGCCTTAGCGTCGAGCAGGTCGAAGAGATGTACCGCTATCTGGCGATTGCCAACTACGAAGATCGTTTCGTGATCCCCACCAGCCACCGCGAAATGGCGCGCGACGCCTTCCCGGAACGCAACGGCTGCGGCTTCTCCTTTGGCGACGGGTGCCACGGTTCCGACACAAAATTCAACCTCTTTAACAGCAGCCGCATTGATGCCATCAACATCACCGAAGTGCGCGACCACGGGGAGGGAGAGTGATGCAGATCCTCAAAATCATCGCCCTGCTGATTGAGTATCCCGATGAAACATTATGGGAAAATCGCGAGGAAGCACTTTCCCTGATAGAACAGGATCTCCCTGCGTTACTGCCCTTTGCCCGCCAGCATCTGGATGCCGCGCTGCTGGATAAGCAGGCCGAATGGTGCGAGGTGTTTGAGCGGGGTCGTGCGACCTCGCTGCTGCTGTTTGAGCACGTTCATGCTGAATCCCGCGATCGCGGCCAGGCGATGGTCGACCTGATGAGCCAGTACGAAAAAGCCGGCCTTCAGCTGGACTGTCGCGAACTGCCGGACTATCTGCCGCTCTACCTGGAGTATCTCAGCCTCGTCACCGACGACGAGGCCCGCGAAGGGCTACACAACGTTGCGCCGATCCTGGCGCTGATTGGCGGTCGCCTGAAGCAGCGCGGCGTAGCGCATTATCAGCTGTTCGATGCGCTCCTGACGCTCGCAGGCACGCGTCTGACCAGCGACAGCGTGGCGAAACAGGTTTCCACCGAGAAACGGGATGATACCCGCCAGGCGCTGGACGCCGTCTGGGAAGAGGAACAGGTCAAGTTTATCGAGGACAACGCCACATCGTGTGATACCTCACCGATGCAGCAATATCAACGACGCTTTAGCCAGGACGTTGCTCCGCAGTATGTCGACGTCAGTGCGGGAGGCCCAAAATGATCCAGTTTCTGAACGTCTTTTTCTACGATATTTACCCCTACCTGTGCGGCACGGTTTTTCTGGTGGGAAGCTGGCTGCGTTACGACTACGGGCAGTATACCTGGCGCGCCTCCTCCAGCCAGATGCTGGATAAGCGCGGCATGGTGCTGTGGTCAAATCTGTTCCATATCGGGATCCTGGGGATCTTCTTCGGACATCTTTTCGGGATGCTGACGCCGCACTGGGTTTATTCGTGGTTTCTGCCGATGTCGCAGAAACAGCTGATGGCGATGATTCTGGGCGGCGTTTGCGGCGTGCTCACGCTGGTGGGCGGTGCGGGATTATTGATTCGCCGGCTGACGAACCCGCGTATCCGGGCGACCTCCTCTACGGCAGATATCCTGATCCTCTGCATTTTGCTGGTGCAGTGTATTCTTGGGCTCACCACCATTCCGTTCTCCGCGAAATATCCCGACGGCAGCGAGATGCTCAAGCTGGTGGACTGGGCGCAGTCGGTAGTGACCTTCCGCGGTGGCTCGTCCGAACATCTGGCGGGCGTGGCGTTTATCTTCCGTGTTCATCTGGTGCTGGGCATGACCATTTTCCTGATCTTCCCCTTCACCCGACTGGTGCACGTCTGGAGCGCGCCGGTGGAGTATTTAACACGCAGGTATCAGGTGGTGAGATCGCGCCGCTGAGTGTTGCCGGGTGGCGCTACGCCTGAGCGCAGCGCCACCGGTCTATTTCCCGGCCTGAGGATGTGTATCAAACCCGGCCATCACCGCCGTCAGCGCGTCCAGCGAAAACCCGTGTTTGGGATCGTCAACGCCCAGTCCAAACCGTGACTGCATCACCTGATACAGCGCGTTCGCGTCGGGAAGATGGACCTGCTCTTCCGCATGCCCCTTCTGCCAGTGGGTAAAGTTAAAGTTGGTCAGGGTCAGCTTTCCGCCGTCAGGCAGATGGCGACACATCAACAGATGGTGGCGAAAATGGGATTGCGGCCAGTGCGCCGACCAGAAGTTGCCCATCACGTAATCGCTGAAATACTGTGTTGTCAGATCAAAATGGTACATCGACTGCCAGTGATCGTGGTGGCTGAACTGCAGGATCCAGTCGTTGCCCTCGCTCAGCAAACGATACAGCCCGTGGGGTGTCTCCTGCTCCTCGTTGGCGAGCAAACGAATCGGCGCCGTCAGGGTCTGTCCGCCAAAACCGACGTCGGCAATCCAGCGCTCGCCGTTGAGTTCAACCAGCAGAAGACGATGCGTACGCGGCGGCATCTGTGGCGGACTGGCTAAGACCACGCGGCCCAGCACGCTGCGAACCGTAAAGCCCACTTCACGCACAACGCGTTCGAACAGGCCGTTCTGCTCAAAGCAATAGCCTCCACGACGCGCCGTCACCAGTTTGTCGACCAGGCACTGATCTTCCAGATGGATTTCGCGCGGCATCACGACGTCAATATTCTCGAAGGGGATCGCGCAGTTGTGGTGTAGATGCAGCGCCCGCAGGGTGTCGATGTCAACCTGAACAGGCTGTTGCCAGCCCGTACGGGCAAAATAAGCACTCAGAAATGGGGACATGATTCGCTTCCATGATGTGATGTTCCCTGTTTATAAACTATTTTCCGGCCTCCATATGCGCAAAAGTGCTTTTTGCGGGTGCATCTTGATTTCGGCTACCCATCAGACGTTTAATGCCAGAATACCTGCTGAGAGGAATGTTCATGAGCGCGTTTCGTCCCGTTGAATTAAAGCATGCCAGCCGTCTGCTGAACCATGGCCCTACGGTACTGATTACCAGCCGCGATGAGTCTATCGACCGTCGTAACGTCATGGCTGCGGCCTGGTCGATGCCGGTAGAGTTTGAGCCACCGCGTATCGCAATTGTGGTGGACAAAAGCACCTGGTCGCGCGAACTGATTGAGCGCAGCGGGAAGTTCGGCATCGTCATCCCCGCCGTGGCAGCGGCTAACTGGACTTACGCCGTCGGCAGCGTGAGCGGGCGCGACGAAGACAAGTTCAACTGCTACGGGATCCCGGTTGTGCAAGGTCCGGTACTCGGCCTGCCGGTAATTGAAGAGAAATGCCTGGCGTGGATGGAGTGTCGTTTACTCCCGGTTACCGCAGCTGCAGAAAAATACGATACGCTGTTTGGTGAGGTTGTTTCGGCAGCCGCAGATGAACGCGCGTTTGTCGCCGGACGCTGGCAGTTTGACGACGATAAGCTGAACACCCTGCATCATCTGGGGGCCGGGACGTTTGTGACCAGTGGGAAAATGGTAAAGGCGCTGGAAAAATAGCCTATAAAAAAAGCCCTCTCCGCGAGGGAAAGGGCTTTTAAATTACTTCGCGCGCCGTGCAATAATTTCATCCGCAACATTACGCGGTGCTTCCGCGAAATGATGGAATTCCATCGTGTAGGTCGCGCGGCCTTGCGACATCGAACGCAGCGTCGTGGCATAGCCAAACATCTCCGCCAGCGGCACATCCGCGCGAATAATCTGGCTACCGTACTGCTCTTCCATTCCCTGCACCATGCCGCGGCGGGAAGAGAGATCGCCCATGATGTTGCCGGCGTACTCTTCCGGTGTTTCCACCTCGACATGCATGACCGGTTCAAGAATCACAGGGTCCGCTTTACGAGCGCCCTCTTTAAAGCCGAGGATCGCCGCCATGCGGAACGCCATTTCCGAGGAGTCGACCTCGTGATAGGAGCCAAACGTCAGGGTCGCTTTCACATCGACAACCGGATACCCCGCCAGGACACCGCTGTTCATGGCTTCGCGCAGGCCTTTCTCCACAGACGGAATATACTCGCGCGGGACAACGCCGCCCTTGGTGGCATCTTCAAATACAAAACCACTGCCGGGCTCTAACGGTGCCAGACTGAGCACCACATGGCCGTACTGCCCTTTACCGCCGGATTGTCGGACAAATTTCCCTTCGATATCCTTCACCGCTTTACGCAGGGTTTCACGGTACGTGACCTGTGGGCGACCAATGTTCGCCTCAACGCCGAACTCACGCCGCATGCGGTCAACGATAATCTCAAGATGTAACTCACCCATCCCGGAGATAATTGTCTGGCCGGACTCTTCATCGGTGTGCAGACGAAACGAAGGGTCTTCCGCTGCCAGGCGCTGCAATGCAATGCCCATTTTCTCCTGATCGCCTTTGGTTTTCGGCTCGATCGCAAGCGAGATAACCGGGTCCGGAAACTCCATCCGTTCCAGCGTGATGACGGCATTCGGGTCGGTGAGCGTGTCACCGGTTGTCACATCTTTCAACCCAACGCAGGCCGCGATATCGCCTGCGCGCAGTTCATCCACTTCGTGGCGATCGTTAGCATGCATCAGCACAATGCGCCCAATGCGCTCTTTCTTCCCTTTCACCGGGTTGAACACCGCGTCGCCTTTGCGCAGCACGCCAGAGTAAACGCGGATAAAGGTCAGCTGTCCGACGTACGGGTCGCTCATCAGTTTAAAGGCCAGCGCAGAGAACGGCTCGTTGTCGTCTGGATGACGCTCGGCATGCTGCCCATTCTCATCCACACCATCAATGGCGGGCACGTCCAGAGGCGACGGCATCAGTTCAATGACCGCATCGAGCATGCGTTGCACGCCTTTATTTTTAAACGCGCTGCCGCACAGCATCGGCTGGATTTCACCGGAGATGGTCCGCATACGCAGCCCCCTGATGATTTCCGCTTCCTCTAAATCACCCGTTTCCAGGTATTTATCCATCAGCTCATCGCTGGCTTCCGCCGCAGCAGAGACCATTTTTTCCCGCCATTCCTGCGCAGTACTCACTACGTCATCCGGCACAGGAGCATAGGTAAACACCATGCCCTGGGTGGCATCGTCCCACAAAATGGTACGCATTTTGATGAGATCCACCACGCCGGTGAAGTGTTCTTCTGCCCCCACCGGAATAACAATCGGGACCGGATTCGCTTTCAGACGCTCCTGCATCATTCGCACGACGCGGAAGAAGTCCGCACCCGGGCGGTCCATTTTATTGACGAAGGCCAGCCGCGGGACATGATATTTGTTCGCCTGACGCCAGACGGTTTCCGACTGCGGCTGCACGCCACCGACGGAGTCATACACCATGACAGCGCCGTCGAGTACACGCATGGAACGTTCCACCTCAATGGTGAAATCCACGTGGCCCGGGGTGTCGATAATGTTGATCCGGTGCGGTTCAAAGCCCCGGTCCATACCTGGCCAGAAACAGCTGACTGCCGCAGAGGTAATGGTTATCCCGCGCTCTTGCTCCTGTGCCATCCAGTCGGTAGTTGCCGCGCCATCGTGTACTTCACCCAGTTTGTGGCTCATACCGGTATAAAACAGGATGCGCTCGGTGGTGGTCGTTTTACCGGCATCGATATGCGCGGAGATACCGATGTTGCGATAACGTTCGAGAGGGATGGGTCGGGGCATAATATTTCCTTAGTCATTAAGACTGCGTTGTGACGACCGGGATGGTCGCGCGTTCGTTCGTTTGCTATAATAGTCCTATTGTACGAGTATTATCGAACTATTTTTTTACGGTTGACCTATTGTTGATATAGCTCAATCTGACACCAGACGCAGGAAAACGATGATCCCGAACCACCCTGAAACTGAACAAATACTGCTGGAAAATGTGCTTTTTGCCCTCGGTAACCCGCTACGGCTGTCGATTATCCGCAGGCTGGCCGATGGCAGCGAACTGAGCTGTAACGCGCTGCGCCCGGACGAGGTGGTGAAATCGACGATGACCCATCACTGGCGCGTGCTGCGCGACAGCGGCGTGATTTGGCAGCGCCCGCAGGGACGAGAAAATATGATTTCACTGCGCAGAGACGATCTTGATGCCCGCTTTCCGGGGCTGATGGCAATATTGCTGCAGACGAAGTAACGCGTGTGTCGTGTCGGGCGACTCCTCGCCGCCCGCCCCTCTCTCACATTGAATAGCCGGGTTTCTTAATTAAGTGATCCAGGTTGGGTTCAATTTCGGTATCCCAGACCTGCGCTTTCCAGTCGGCTTCCTGCACTTCATTCAGGGCGACCGAAATAGAGCGATCTTTACTGTTCAGATGACGGGTAATCACCTCGGCAATATCCGCCGCCAGCGCGGTTTTTTGGTCGTCGTTCAAATCACGGGGAAAACATTTGATATCTACGTGTGGCATATGCAGGCTTCCAGTTATGAATGTGAGTTCCACGTTATCAGATTATCTCGTTTGCCTTTAACACCTTGTGCAGTTCCGGCAGCTGGCACACGGTATCCGCAATCGCCGTTATCTTCGGCGTATTCGCCGCAAACCATGCATGGCGAGGCCCCCAGGTGCGTGCAACCGTGATGTAGACGTCAAGCAGCGTCAGCCGTTCCCCGAGCGCAAAAGGGGTGGCACTGAGCTGGCTGTCAAACCACAGATAGAGTGATTTTCGGTATTCAATACAGCTGTTTTTCAACTGCTCCGGCGCATCCGGCACCCAGCGTTCGGGGTAGTCGGCGTAGGTAAAGGTGGGATAAACGTTCGCAACAAACCAGATGAGCAACCGCTGAAACTGCTGCCGCTCAGCCTGGCCGACGGCAGGCGCAAGATCGGGACATCTGTCCAGCACCATCAGCGCAATCGCCGCCGTTTCGGTCATGATCGCCCCGTTTTCCAGTTCCAGCGTGGGTACCTGACACAGCGGATTGCGTGCTTTCAGCAACTCACGCTGCGGGCCGGGCTGGTCGAACCCGTCCACGTTGATAAATTGATAAGGGATGTCTGCCAGAGTCAGCATCACTTCACTGATTGCCGATCCCCAGCCGGGTACGCCATAGAGTTTAATCATGTTGCCCCTCCGGGATGAAAACCCTAAGTGTAGACATGACTAATAGGTTATCCCAGGCGGGTTCACGTCGGATTGCGTCACCGCTTCGCCCTCTTCTCCCCAGCGTGCCAGCACCCGCTGGTACTCTCCACGCGTAATAGCGCCCTCCAGCGCAGCCTGCAAAGCATAAACCAGCCCATTGCCCTTTTTGGTCGTCGTGGCGACATAGGCTCTCTTCGGCCCGAGCCCCACTACGCGCGTTTTGCCGGTCAACGCCGCTTTATAGGCTGATACGGATTGAGGCCCGAAGAACACATCCGCCCTGCCGGACTGAATATAGAGGTTGCCGGAAGCATCATCGGTCAGATAGACCGGCAGCGCAGGCTCACGACCGGCTTTTTTGTTCTCATCATTCCAGCCCAGCAGAATGCGCTCCTGATTGGTCCCGGAACCGACAATCACCTTTTTGCCTGCCAGATCTTTTGCGCTGTTAATCGCCTGGACTGCGCTGGTGGATTTCACGGAAAACGCCAGCGAGTCGACGCGATAGGTCGCAAAATCAAATTTCTCTTTTCGCTGTTCGGTCACCGCAATATTCACCAGTGCCACGTCATAGCGTCCGGAGCTGATCCCCAGCGGCCAGTCTTCCCAGGCCGTGGGAACCAGCTTCAGCTTTAACCCCAGACTGCCCGCCAGCAAGCGGGCAATATCCGGATCGCTGCCAATCCGCGTCCGGTTATCGCTGGCAAGCAGCGCCAGCGGTGGAGAGTTGAGCGCTGAGATCGCTACCGTGAGCGTGCCCGGCTCAACAAATTTATAGTTCGCGGGGATCTTCGCGACGGCCTGCCGATCTACCGTCACCGGCAGCGGCTGCTCGTTGGCGTGTAAATCGATACCCGCATGGCTCGCGGTCGTAAAAGCCAGACCTGCCAGAAAAGTATATTTCATCTGCGCTCCTTACAGCACTTTTGACAGGAACTGGCGCGTTCGCGGGTGCGACGGACGGGTTAATACGTCGTCACTGCTGCCCTGCTCCACAATTTTGCCGTCGACCATAAAGACCACCTGATCCGCCACTTCCCGGGCAAAGCCGATCTCGTGGGTGACGACCACCAGCGTGGTACCCGAGCGGGCGAGCTTTTTAATCACATCCAGCACTTCACCAACCAGTTCCGGGTCGAGCGCTGAAGTGGGCTCATCAAACAGCATTACCCGGGGACGTAACGCCAGCGCACGGGCAATGGCAATACGCTGCTGTTGGCCCCCGGAGAGATGGCGCGACCAGGCGTCGGCTTTATCGCGCAGCCCGACCACATCCAGCAGGCTGTATGCCCTTTCAACGGCTTCTTTTTTACTCAGTTTTTTATGGGCGATGGGCGCTTCAATCAGGTTTTCCAGCACCGTGAGATGCGGAAAGAGATTAAAGTTCTGGAAGACATAGCCCACATTGACGCGCTGTTTGAGGATCTCTTTCTCTTTCAGCTCGTAGAGTTTGTCACCCTGACGGCGGTAACCGATGTAATCACCGTCAATCTGGATAAACCCTTCGTCGACGCGTTCAAGATGGTTAATGGTGCGCAGAAGCGTCGATTTACCCGATCCGGAAGGCCCGAGGATCACCGTTACCGATCCGGGCGGGATCTCCAGCGAGACGTTATCAAGTGCTTTATGGCGGCCAAAAAACTTACTGACGCCGGTAATCGAAATATGCCCTTCAGGAGAGGTTTGCATGGACGGGCTCCTGTACTGATGCGGTGGATACGGAACGGACGCGACTGGCTACCCGGTTTTGATTAACGGCTGAACGGCGTTCGCTGCGGGCAAGCCCGCGCTCCACAACATGCTGAATGGCAGACAACACGGTGGTAATCACCAGATACCAGACCGCACCGACCATCAGCAGCGGGATCACCTCCTGCGTGCGGTTATAGATCATCTGAATGGTATAGAAGAGTTCCGGCATCGCCAGGACATACACCATCGCCGTGCCTTTCGCGAGACTGATAATTTCATTAAATCCGGACGGCAGAATCGTGCGTAGCGCCTGCGGCAAAATGATACGCACCGTGCGACGCCAGGCTGGCAGACCGAGTGCCGCCGCCGCTTCATACTGACCATGATCCACCCCCAGAAAACCGCCGCGAATGATCTCGGCGGTATACGCGCTCTGAACCAGCGTCAGTCCCACCACGGCGGTGGAAAACTGTCCCAGCACGTTGATGGTTTCGAAGCGACCCCAGGTAATGGCGGTGAAGGGTACGCCGAGCGAGAGCGTGTCGTAGAGATAGGAAAAGTTATAGAGAATGATCAGAACCACAATCAGCGGCAACGAACGAAACAGCCAGATATACCCCCAGGCCAGGCTGCTCAGCAGCCAGGATGAAGAGAGCCTCGCCAGCGCCAGCAGGCCGCCGATGACCACGCTCAGCGCAGTGCCGATCAGGGTCAACAGCAATGTCTGCCCTACGCCTTCAAGGATAACCGGATCAAAGAACCAGCGGGCAAAAACAGACCACTCCCAGCGCGGGTTAAAGGCCACGGACTGAATGACCACCGCAAGCACAAACAGCGCCACCACGGCACCGACAGTCCGCAGCGGATAACGCGCCGGGACCACCTTAATGGTTTCAACGTTGCTCATTGTCATCCCTCATGCTGTTTTACTGAACGCTTCACTGATCAGCGTTTTGGTGAAACGCAGCCGACCATCAAACGGCGGCTGGCTGTACTCTTCCGGATCGCGGTTCAGATCGAACTGCGGCTGATAGCCCTGGCTGATATACAGCCTGACCGCTTCCGGCTGACGAAAACCGGTGGTGAGGTAGATCTGGCTGTAACCGGCCTGTACCGCCCGACGCTCCAGCTCCTGGACGACGCGGGCCGCCAGCCCCTGTTGACGCAGCGCCTTGTGCGTCCAGATTCGTTTGATTTCAGCGGTGCGTTCATCAAACGGTTTATACGCGCCGGTGGCGATGATGTCGCCGTCACGCTCAAGGACAATAAACAGCCCCTGCGGGGCCAGGTACCACTCCGTGAGCTCCACTTCCGCGTCTTTAGAGAAGTAGTCGCCATAGCGGGCGGCATATTCACCGAATAATCCGTCGATAATGGGCTGAAGATCGGCGTCTTCCGGTGACACGTCCCGAAATTGCTCGCGCATAGCGCCTCCTTAGTCACCCAGTCCAGCCGGGTTCACTTCTGATTGAGGGATACGTTCTACCCCTTCCCCCCAGCGGTTCAGCACTTTGTCGTAATCGCCGTTTTTGATGACCCCGTTAAGTGCGGTCTGTACCGGCTCGACCAGGCCGCTGCCTTTTTTCAGCGTCACCGCAATGTGCGCCGCCTTCGGCCAGCCGCCGTCGACAATCCCAACCCGTTTCGTTTTCCCGGTCAGCGCCGCTTTCCATGCGCCAGTCACGTTCGGGCCAAAGAACGCATCTGCGCGGCCTGACTGGAGAGACAGGGTTTGTGATGCATCGTCTTTGGTGTAGATCGGGGTAAACGGCTTCAGGCCTTTCTTCACGTTCTGCGCATTCCACGCCAGCAGGATAGCCTCCTGGTTAGTTCCGGAACCTACGATGATGCGCAGCCCGGCGATGTCCTCCGCCTTCTGCAGCGAGGTAATCGGACTGGTCGATTTCACATAGAAACCGAGGGAATCTTTACGGTAAGTGGCAAAATCAAACTTCTCTTTGCGTTCTCTGGTCACGGTGATGTTGCTGATCGCCGCATCGTATTTCCCGGAGGCGACGCCGAGAGGCCAGTCCTCCCAGGAGGTTGGCACCACGTTCAGCTCCAGCCCAAGGCTGTCGGCCACCAGACGGGCAACGTCCACCTCGCTTCCGAGCAGCGTTTTATTGTCGTCGGAAAACACGGTCAGCGGCGGTGAGTTAAGCGCGGCAACCGCCACGGTGAATTTGCCCGGCACGGCGAAGCGATAATCTTTCGGCAGTTGCGCGATGGCGTCGCTGTTTTTGGCGGTATTGACGGGCGTTTTGTTGGCTTCCAGGCTCACGCCAGTGCCATTAATGTTCACATTCTCTGCCCAGACGGCAGGGGAAAAGGCCAGCGCAAGCGCCAGAATAAGCGATGATTTCTGCATAGCGAGGTTCTCTATTATTGTTGTGTGAACTGGTTTTGCGGTTCGTCTAAACCCAGACTGTCGCGCAGCGTAGTGCCGGGATAGTCGGTGCGGAATAACCCGCGGGCCTGTAACACCGGGACAACCTGGTCAACAAAACGCGGGAACGTGTCCGGCGTTCCACCCTGAATAATGAAACCGTCCGCGGCGAATGCCTCAAACCAGCCCTGCAGACCGTCTGCCACCTCCTCCGGCGTACCGGAAAAGCGCGGGCGCGGGGATGCCGCTTCGAGTGCAACCTGACGCAGGGTTAAGTTGCGTTCGCGAGCATTACGCTTAATTTCATCGGTCGTGCTGCGAAAACTGTTTTTACCCAGTTCACCGATGTCCGGGAACGGCTCGTCGAGCGGGTACTGGCTGAAATCGTGATGTTCGAAATAACGGCCGAGGTAATTCAGGGCATCGTTAATCGACACCAGAGCCGCGGTTGTCTGATACTGGTTCTCCACGTCCTCCGCGTCCTTGCCAACAATCACGCTGACACCCTGAAAAATATGTAAGTCCGATGCCCTGCGGCCATTGGATTCAAGCTGGTGTTTCACGTCGCGATAAAACGCTTTGGCTTCCTCTAACGTTTCATGATGGGTAAAAATGGCGTCAGCATGTTTCGCAGCCAGTTTTTTTCCGTCATCCGATGCACCCGCCTGAAAGACAATCGGGCGTCCCTGCGGCGTGCGGCCAATATTGAGCGGACCGGCCACCTGGAAGAAATCGCCGTGGTGATCAAGCGTATGCAGTTTTGCCGGGTCAAAGAACTGGCCGCTCTCTTTGTTGCGCACAAAGGCATCCCCCTCCCAGGAATCCCAGAGTCCTTTCACCACGTCGAGGTATTCATCCGCTATCCGGTAGCGCAGCGCATGTTCAGGGTGTTTCTCGCGCGAGAAGTTTTTCGCCGATCCCTCGAGCGGTGAGGTCACCACGTTCCAGCCTGCGCGTCCGTTGCTCAAATGATCCAGGCTGGCAAACTGGCGCGCCACGGTAAACGGTTCGCTGTAGGAGGTCGATAAGGTACCGACCAGACCGAGGCGCGAGGTCAGACTTGCCAGTGCGGACAAGACCGTTAACGGCTCAAACCGGTTTAAGAAATGCGGGATGGATTTCTCGTTAATATAGAGGCCGTCGGCGACGAATAAAAAATCAAGCTTCCCCTCTTCGGCTTTTAACGCCGTGGCTTTTACAAAATCAAAATTAATGCTGGCATCGGCGACCGCCGCCGGATGACGCCAGGCAGACATGTTCCCGGAAGCACCATGCAAAATGGTTCCCAGCCGCAATTGTCGGGTTGCAGACATATTCACCTCTTCAGAATTAAACGTGTTGCAGGGCTTTTTCCGCAAGCTGTGCAAAATAGCGGGCAGCGGGCTCAATTAATGCTTCATCCGGGTTGAAGGCCGGGTGATGTAAACCGAACGGACTGGCGCTGCCAATGCTGACAAACGCCCCGGGGATCTGCTGCAGATACACCGCGAAATCTTCCCCGCCCATATGCAGCTCGGCGTGCTGCGTTTCATACCCAGATTCTCTGGCGACGGCGGTGGCAAATTCGGCCCAGTGCGCGTCATTGACCAGCGCGGTAGGCCCGGCGTACCAGGTGATGTCGATCTGCGCGCTAAACGCGCTGGCAAACCCGGCGGCAATTTCGCCGACGCGTGCTTTCACATTCTGCTGCACTTCCACGCGGTGGGTGCGAAGCGTGCCTTCCAGCTCAACGCTTTCCGGCAGGACGTTCCAGGTATTGCCCCCGGTAATGCGCGTGACGCTCAGCACCACGGAATCAAGCGTGTTGACGTTGCGGCTGGCAACGCTCTGCAACGCCGTTACCAGCTGGCTCGCCAGCACGATGGCATCGTTACCTTCATGCGGACGTGCAGCATGCGCGCCTTTACCGGTAATTCGGATAACAAACCGGTCGACGTTGGCGTAGAACGGCCCACCGCGAGTGGCAAATTCCCCGACCGGCAGCCCCGGCTCGTTATGCATCCCGAAGATGGCACTGACATCACGTAAGGCACCGGCCCGCACCATACTTTTCGCGCCGCCAAAGTTCTCTTCAGCCGGCTGAAAGAGGATCCGCACGCGCCCGTTTAAAGACGCTTCACGCTCTTTAAGTTTTAACGCCGCCCCGAGGATCACACTGGTATGAATATCGTGTCCGCAGGCATGCATCACACCCGCACGCTGTGAACTAAACGGCACGCCGCTGCGCTCTTCAATGGGCAAGGCGTCAATATCGGCCCGCAGCGCGATCAGCTTTTTCCCCGTGCCGATTTCGGCCACCACACCGGTCTGAAGCGCATAAGGCAGCGGCGTAATGCCAGCCGTCGTCAGCCACTGACGCAGGCGAGCGGTCGTTTCGACCTCCTGGCCGGACAGCTCCGGGTTCTGGTGCAGCTCCCGGCGCCAGGCAATCAGTTGTTCGTCAAAACGCATACGGCGACCTCCTTGTTAAGCTTCGCCTGCGCCAGCAGACGCAGGGACTGTATTCGCGTTACGCCATCCGCAACGGGCGTATCAATAATGAATTCATCAATGCCCCATTTTTCGTGCAGGGCGTTCAACTGTCCCAGCACCGATTCGGCTGTTCCCGCCAGCAGCGACTGTGCCCGACGGGCAATGCGCACCGGCTCGCTGCCCGCCTGTCGGGCAAAGGCATAGGCCTGCTCTTCGCTGGCCACGGTGACGCGCTGCCCATTTGCCAGTTCGACGCCCCAGACTTCAACCTGTTGTGCCAGTGCCTCCGCCTCAGCCTGCGACTGGGCGACGATGACCTGCACCGCCACAATCGCATCCCGGGCGCTGTGGTTACGCCAGGTGGTGATGACTTCACGCAGCAGCGCCGGATCCCCATTCAGGTGAGCAGCAAAGACAAAATGCCAGTCAAGTTTCGCGGCCAGCAGCGCGCTTTCGGTACTGGCCCCCAGCAGGAACCCCTGCGCCGGAACCGGCGGCAGCGGCGTCGCGCGAACGGCCTCGTCCACCGACTGATTTTCCGGCTGGATCCAGTGATGAAGCTGTGTCAGCTGTTCGGCAAAACTGCCTTTTTGCTGTTGATCGAGGCCCTGCTGCAGCGCCCGGGTGGAGAGCGGCAGGCCGCCTGGGGCTTTCCCGACGCCCAGATCCACGCGTCCGGGAGCAAGCGCGGCCAGGAGGTTGAAATTTTCTGCGACTTTGTAAGGGCTGTAGTGCTGGAGCATGACGCCACCAGAGCCCACGCGGATACGCCGGGTTTGCCCGAGGATCCAGGCGATTAACAGTTCGGGTGAAGGGCTGGCCAGCTGGGGCGTGTTGTGGTGTTCGGCAATCCAGAAACGGTGATAGCCCAGATTTTCTGCCTGCTGTGCCAGCGCCAGGGTTCGCGCCAGTGCATCGGCAGCCGTTTCGTTTTCAGCGATGGGGCTTTTATCCAGAATACTGATTCGCCAGGACATGTTGCGTTCTCGTTTGACTTAACATGTCGTCATTATTAAAGGCGTATTTCACCTCTGAGAAACAATTAATTTACATTTGGTTTGCCGGAAATCAGATATATAAATCCATGCTACGCGTGTGACTTAAGCGATGAAATGAGGTTTTCCACCTCACTGCGGCGGGTAATGCGGACAAAATGAATATGGGCGTATTGCGGGTCTACCATATCGCGTGCATAACGTGCGCGGTTGCTGCGCCAGGTTTTGATTGTCCAGATAATAATGGACTCACGGCTCAAGAATGAGCGACGAAAACTCTCACAGTTTCCCGTACCGGGCCACAGTTCCTGTTTGTGCCAGGCGCGCGTGAACGCTCGGGTGACAGCCTGATACAGGGTTCGGGCGAACCCATAATCCACCCACACCACCCGATCCACGTCTCGCCATTTCACAGGACGCGTACGGTTATAGTTGCCATCAAGCACCCACTCCGCTGACGCCTTTAGCGTCGTCTCCAGTTTTTCCAGCAAGATAGCGTCCGGTGTGCCCTGCCAGTCCGGACACCAGTAAAGTCGGTCCATTTCAATGTAAGGAATATCCAGTTCTGCGGCGATACGCTTCGCCAGGGTGCTTTTTCCACTCCCGCTGGTGCCAATCACATTCACTTTCACCCTGTTGCCCCCTGTTGAAGAAAACCCTTAAAGCATAGCGTTTTCATCTTGTTAACGAAACGCTATTTCGGCGGGTCAGTTTACGTCGAAGAGTGATCTCCCGCTTTTAATTTGCCTTATGGCGCTTATTTGCAGGGTGCTACAAAAACGCACCGATAAATATTTTCATTTTTATTACATCGGACGTATTTTAAAAATAAAAAATACTAAATACAGGGTATTCCTGAACGCATAAATTTCGTAGAGAATATGCCGACAGTAAAAATAAAAACAAACCTTTCAAACTTGCCTGAATGTTTAACGGGCTCTTTTTTATTGATATATGACCATGGGGTTACTGATGCGGAATAACACTCCCGTTACACAAAACGAGTATTTACTTAACGAAGGTTCGACGCTTATGTCGACCACCAATACGCACAGCCATATTACCTATGCGAACTCTGCCTTTATTGACGCCAGCGGCTATAAAGAAGAGAGTCTTCTCGGTGAGCCGCATAATCTTATTCGCCATCCCGACATGCCTGCAGAGGCGTTTGGCGACATGTGGTTTACCCTGCAACAGGGTGAGACCTGGACGGGGCTGGTCAAGAACCGCCGCCAGAACGGCGATCACTACTGGGTGCGCGCCAACGTCACCCCGGTTTATCAGGATGAAACGTTAACCGGCTATATTTCTGTGCGAAATATTCCTTCGCGTGAAGAGATTGCTGTCAGTGAAAAACGGTATGAGAAAGTGCGCAATAATGAATTAAAACATCACCGCTTTTATAAAGGCCTGTTTGTTCGCCACGGTCTGTTCTCTTTTACGTCGCTGTTTAAACGCCTTAGCACCAGTAAAAGGATCCATCTTGGTATTGCGATAACCGCCCTGCTCGCCTGTCTGCAGCTGTTTATATTTGCCGATCGTATTGTTGAGACTGTCGGTCTGGCTCTGCTATTTATTGCCCTGGCCGTTTATCTTCATGCGCAAATTGCAAAGCCGGTAAAATCCATTGTCCAGCAAATGCAGCGGGTGGTTTCAGGACGTAAAGCGGACTATTACCATTTTGACCGCGTCGATGAAATCGGCCTGATGATGCGCATGGTGAATCAGTCGGGTCTGAACCTCCATTCGCTGGTTGACGATGTCGGTGCGCAAATCAGCGGTATAAGTACAATCAGCCAGCAGGTGGCTAAAGAAGGTATGGCATTACAAACGCGTACCGAAGAAACCGCAGACTTTCTGCAGCAAACGGCCTCAGCCGTGGAAGAAATTGCCAGCGCGGTTCAGCAGACGGCTGAAACGGCGAAAGACGCGATCCTGATGGCAGATCGCACCCGCACCAGCGCTCACCGCGGTGAAGCAATGATGAAAGAGACTATCGGCATGATGCAGTCCGTGTCGCAGGATAACAGCCAGATCGTCGACATCATCAGCGTCATCGATCGTATCGCCTTCCAGACCAATATTCTGGCGCTGAACGCGGCCGTTGAAGCGGCGCGTGCGGGTGATGCCGGACGCGGTTTTGCGGTCGTGGCGGCCGAAGTCCGCAACCTAGCCCAGCACTCTGCCACGGCGGCCAAAGAGATCAAAACGCTTATAGAGAAAAACGTTTCCAGCGTGAACGCCGGCGTGGAGAAGGTCGAGCAAACTGAATCGCAGCTCACGGTGATGATTGGCAATGTCATGGAGATGTCTTCTCTGATTAAGGAGATAGGCCACGCCACGCAGGAGCAAACGCAGGCGCTGACCCTGATTAACGCGTCCATCTCCCGCATCGGTACAATGACCCAAAACAATACCGGTATGGTGGATAACGTGACGGACGCCGCACACCATCTGACGCAGCGCACGACCCGCCTGCAACAGGCGATTGCCGTTTTTGGCGGTTGAGCAAAGGCGCCGTTATGAGCTGGTTGCTTTGCGCAATCATTAAGCGAAACTGATGATTAAAGCACCACTTCATTAATGGATTTGTCTAAAAACTCACCGCTATTCAGCGTGTTGTGATCCCCGTCTGCTCTGACCACACGATTTCCTTCGACGTGCATCACTTTCGGCACGGTTATATTTTGCGTCGCTTATGAATTGCAGGTAGGATGCCTCGCCATGTTTCGCCTTATCCATACGCAGAATGACTGGGAAGGCAACATGTGTTTGCGCAGAAGCAATCGTTTGTATTGCACTCTGCCAGGCAGGACTATCACGATAATGGTTCAGACAGGCAAACAGGTAACTCAATGAAAACAAGCAATAAAAGCGCAGCCGATCATCACGCTGCTAAACGTCGCTGGTTAAACTCCCATGAAGAGGGCTACCACAAAGCGATGGGCAACCGTCAGGTTCAAATGATCGCCATCGGCGGCGCTATCGGAACGGGTCTGTTTTTAGGTGCTGGCGCTCGTCTGCAGATGGCTGGCCCGGCTCTCGCCCTGGTCTATCTGGTGTGCGGGATCTTCTCTTTCTTCATTCTTCGTGCATTGGGCGAACTGGTACTGCATCGCCCTTCCAGCGGCAGTTTTGTCTCTTACGCCCGTGAATTCCTCGGTGAAAAAGCGGCCTACGTTGCTGGATGGATGTACTTCGTCAACTGGGCAATGACCGGTATTGTCGATATCACCGCCGTCGCGCTTTACATGCACTACTGGGGCGCGTTTGGTGATGTGCCACAATGGGTGTTTGCGCTGGGCGCACTGGCCATTGTCGGCACCATGAACATGATCGGCGTGAAGTGGTTCGCGGAGATGGAGTTCTGGTTCGCGCTGGTAAAAGTGCTGGCCATCGTGGTGTTCCTGGTCGTGGGTACGGTGTTCCTCGGTAGCGGTAAACCGCTCGATGGCAATGCCACCGGTTTCCACCTGATCACCGATAACGGCGGTTTCTTCCCGCATGGCCTGCTGCCTGCGCTGGTACTGGTTCAGGGTGTGGTGTTCGCCTTCGCATCCATTGAGCTGGTCGGCACCGCGGCGGGTGAATGTAAAGACCCACAGACCATGGTACCTAAAGCCATTAACAGCGTTATCTGGCGTATCGGTCTCTTTTATGTTGGTTCCGTGGTGCTGCTGGTTCTGCTGCTGCCGTGGAACGCCTATCAGGCGGGTCAAAGCCCGTTTGTGACCTTCTTCTCTAAACTGGGCGTGCCTTATGTTGGCAGCATCATGAATATCGTGGTGCTGACGGCAGCACTCTCCAGTCTGAACTCGGGTCTTTACTCTACCGGTCGTATCCTGCGCTCCATGTCGATGGGCGGTTCGGCGCCGAAATTCATGTCGAAGATGAGCCGTCAGCATGTGCCTTACGCGGGCATTCTGGCGACGCTGGTGGTGTATGTCTTCGGCGTGTTCCTGAACTACCTGGTACCGTCTCAGGTATTCGAAATCGTGCTGAACGTTGCCGCGCTCGGCATCATCGCCTCCTGGGCCTTTATCGTGGTCTGCCAGATGCGTCTGCGCAAAGCGATCAAAGAAGGCAAAGCCGCTGAAGTCAGCTTTAAGCTGCCGGGCGCACCGGTGACCTCCTGGCTCACTCTGCTGTTCCTGTTCAGCGTGCTGGTGCTGATGGCGTTTGATTACCCGAACGGTACCTACACGATCGCCACCATTCCTCTGCTGGCCGTATTGCTGATTGCCGGCTGGTTTGGCGTGCGTAAACGCGTACAAGAAATTCACAGTACGGCGCCGGTTCATCCTGATGATGCCAAACACGACGCCCCGCTGGTTGAAGAGACGTCGCGTTAATATCGACCTGCTGGTTAATACAAAGGGAAGGCATTGCGCCTTCCCTTTTTCTTTGTGTTGAGGAGCGAAATTTAGAGCGTGATACGAATCACGTCATCAGGCTGGGTGGCTTCCTGCTGACGGGTCGATTTTTGTTTTACCGTCACATACAGGGTTTTGCCATCAGCAGAGAGCGCCAGACTGTTCGGGTAGACCGGGGTGTCGAAGGTTTTGGTAACGTTGTAGGTTTTCGCGTCGATTACGCTCACCTTACCCGCTTCACGGTGCGTCACATACGCTTCGTTGCGCGCCGGGTTAAACAGAACGGCCAGCGATTCAGGCACGGCAATTTTCTTGATGACGCTGCCGTCCTTCAGATTCACCACCAGCACTTCCGGCTGCTTTGAGTCGGTTACGAACGCACGCTGTCCGGCGGTATCCAGGCTCAGATTCAGGTAGAAGTGCTCCTTACCGTCGTCCTGCACTTTTTTACGGCTGAGGATTTTGTGGGTTGCCGTATCAATCGTCACCAGTTCGCCATCAGCATTGGTGGTGTAAAGACGTTTTGCCTTCGCATCCAGCGCCAGGCCAGTGCTGAATTTACCGGTACTGCCGATGGTCTCTTTCAGCTTCAGCGTTGCACCATCCACCACCCAAATCGCGCTCTCCTGGCCTACGCCGGTGATGTAAACGGTGTTTGTGCTGTCATCGGCCACCAGCTGGCGCGGCTGCAGCGGTTTGACGGTTTCACTGCGCTGACGGTTATCCAGCACCAGTCGCCCTTTCACCTCACCCGTTTTGGCATCAATCGCGGTTACCGCGCCGTTGATGGTGTTACCAAACCACAGCGTCTGGGTGGCATTATCAAGGGTGGCACCGAACGGTTTGAGATCGTTATGAATGACCTGCGTCACGTCCAGCGTGACCGGGTCAAGGCGATAGACAATCCCGCCTTTGTCCGTTTTGCGGCTCTGCGATGTCGCGACCCACAGCGCATTCTCCTGCTGGCTCACGGCCATTTCATATGCGCCTTTCCCTACCGCTTTGCGCAACATCTCTTCGGCAGCATGAACCTGGAAGGTTCCGGCAAACAGTAACGCCCCTGACAGCAGAGACATACTCAGGCGCGGCGAGCACAGATGACGTAAAGACATAACAATTCCTTTTTTGAACACAGGGTTTACTGCTGACATCACTTCCGGCAGGCAACGTCATGGCATTGCCGTTTTGATAATGAGAATAGTAATCATTTATGAGTCAAATGTGGAGTTTTTCTTTCCTCCCCGGCCTTTCATTAACGCAATGTGCGGTTATAGTTTTCAAAAGATTTACAAAAGATTTAACATATATGGACATGTTCCATTTGGTACGTTTTTTCCATAACCGGTCTATTTCATGAAAATCATTTCTGCCCGTAAGGCAACGCTTCCACTGCTGCTGGTTCCTGTTATCTCTGCGCCTCTCACTGCGATGAGTGCCGATGAACAGACCATGATCGTCAGCGCCACGCCGCAAACCGTCTCGGAGCTCGATACCCCGGCGGCGGTCAGCGTCGTGAATGGCGAGGATATGCGTCATGCTGCGCCACGCATTAACCTGTCTGAATCTCTTGGCAGCGTGCCGGGGCTGCAGATCCAGAACCGCCAGAACTATGCTCAGGATCTCCAGCTTTCGATGCGTGGGTTTGGTGCCCGCTCAACCTTCGGCGTGCGCGGTATCCGTATGTATGTCGACGGTATTCCGGCAACCATGCCGGATGGACAGGGACAAACCTCCAATATCGACCTCTCCAGCGTGGACAGCGTAGAAGTGCTGCGCGGCCCCTTCTCTGCCCTTTATGGCAACGCCTCTGGCGGCGTGATCAACATGACGACCCAGACAGGGCAGCAGCCGCCGACCATCGAGGCCAGCAGCTATTACGGCAGTTACGGTACCTGGCGCTATGGAATGAAAGCCACCGGCGCGATGGGTGACGGGACGCATGCCGGGGATGTGGACTACACCGTGTCCACTACCCGTTTCACGACCAAAGGTTATCGCGACCACAGCGGCGCGCGGAAGAATCTCGCCAACGCTAAACTGGGTGTTCGTATTGATGACGTGAGCAAGCTGACGCTGATTTTCAACAGCGTGGACATGAAAGCCAACGATCCGGGTGGACTGAGTGCCCAGGAGTGGCATGACAACCCTCGCCAGTCTCCGCGTGGCGATCAATACAATACGCGTAAGACCATCAAGCAGACCCAGGCTGGCCTGCGCTACGATCGTCAGCTTAGCACCCAGGACGATCTCAGCGTCATGATGTACGCCGGCGAACGTGAAATGACGCAGTACCAGTCAATTCCTTATCAGCCTCAGCTGAGACCTTCCCACTCCGGCGGCGTGATTGATATGCAGCGCCATTACCAGGGGATTGATACCCGCTGGACGCACCGTGGCGAACTGCTGGTTCCGGTCACCTTTACCACCGGTCTGAACTACGAAAACATGAGCGAAGATCGTCGCGGATACGAGAACTTCGTGATGAACAACGGCGTGCCGGAGTACGGCGTCAAGGGTGACAAACGTCGTAACGAACGTAACCTGATGTGGAACGTCGACCCGTACCTGCAAACCAGCTGGCAGTTAACGCAGAAACTCTCCGTGGATGCCGGCGTCCGTTACAGCTCGGTCTGGTTTGACTCCAACGACCATTACGTGACCCCGGGCAACGGAGACGACAGCGGTGACGCAAGCTATCACAAGTGGCTCCCGGCCGGATCGGTGAAATATGCGGTGACCGATGCGTGGAATCTCTATGCTGCGGCAGGTCGTGGGTTTGAAACGCCAACCATCAATGAGCTCTCTTATCGTGCGGATAACCAGGGCGGCCTCAACATTGGCCTGAAACCTTCCACGAACAATACCTATGAAGTGGGCAGCAAAACCCGTATCGGTAATGGTCTGCTGACGGCAGCGCTGTTCCGCACCGATACGGATGATGAGATTGTCGTCGATGCCAGCGCTGGCGGTCGTACCAGCTATAAAAACGCCGGTAAAACCCGTCGTCAGGGGGTTGAAGTTTCCCTGGATCAGCAGTTTGCTGAGAACTGGAAGCTGAAAATGGCGTGGACCTATCTGGACGCCACCTATCGTACCAACGTGTGCAGCACCGGCGACTGTAACGGCAACCGTATGCCGGGCATTGCCCGCAACATGGGTTATGCCTCGTTTGGCTGGCAGCCGGAAGAAGGCTGGTATGCGGGATCGGATGTGCGCTACATGAGCGATATCATGGCGGATGACGAGAACACGGCGAAAGCCCCGTCCTACACGGTGGTTGGGCTGAATACCGGGTATAAATTCAACTACGGTAACTGGGGAATGGACGTCTTTGGTCGCGTCGATAACCTGTTCGATAAAGAGTATGTCGGTTCGGTTATCGTGAATGAATCCAACGGGCGTTATTACGAACCTGCACCGGGTCGTAACTACGGTGTAGGTCTGTCAGTCTCTTATCGCTTCGAGTAAGCAAAAAGCATTCTTTTTTGCTGAATATTATTTTTATAAATGGAATAACGCTCCTGATGGCAATAAGCCATCAGGAGTATTTAACCAGGAATATAATTCGCGGCAGGATATAGTCGCTCTGCTAAATAATCTCTCAGTTAAAATATTGTCGCTGTAAAAGCGTGTTCGCTTCGTCAATCAACGTCTCTATCGCCTTCTGACTGCCATCAACATCTCTTCGCTCAAGCGCGGACAGGAGCTCGGCGTAGTGATAAGTCGACACCTTGATGTCGTTAAGCTCCTGATGCAGATAGTTCATGCAAGGTCCAATACGCACCCATAGCTGCTCAATTAAGGCGCTGAGTGTCGGCATTTCCGCGTACTGATAAAGCGTAAACCGAAAGATGCGATTAGCATGCAGCGCCTGCTGAACGTGCCCGTTGCGCATGGCTTCATGGAATGTCTCTGATAGCTTGCGCAACACCTCCAGCTTATTTTCCGTCATATGCTGACAGGCGGCAGCTACCGCCATAGGCTCAAGCTGTTTTCTGATGGTGTTAATCTCGTTATAACGCTCAAGCGTGACCTCAGGAACCAAGAACGCCTGCGCCGGTGTGGCGTGTAATGCCCCAGACGACACCAGACGCAAAAGCGCCTCGCGAACCGGGGTAATACTGGTTCCTAATTTATCAGCAATTTCTTTGGTAATCAGTCGAGCGCCAGGTTTCAGTGAGCCTGTAATTAACGCGCCTTTCAAACTGAGTTCGACTTGCATGGTAAGACTGATCCTTTGCGCTTTTTCTAAATGGTCCAAATCAAGCATGTTCAATTCCTGTAGCTAATACTTAATGCTATTTTTAAACGCCGTTTTTTATAAACGACGCTGTTCCGATATATCCTGTATCGTCATGCCTGGTGATGGGAAGTCTGTAAAAATGTCAAGAAATGCAAAATTTATTTTTTTTCGTTTTCGTGCTCATCTGAACGGAAGGCGCGAAAAGCCATGTCCAGTTAATTAAAGACAATATATCGTATCTTCACAAATAAATATGGCGGGAAACCCCGCCATATTTTAGATTATTTATTGTCACCCGCGACGCGAATCACGACTTTGCCGAAGTTTTTTCCTTCAAGAAGGCCAATCAGCGCCTCAGGCGCATTCTCCAGGCCGTCTGTGACCTGCTCACGGTAGTGAATTTTGCCTTCCTGCACCCAGCGCCCCATCTCATCCTGGAACTCCTTGATGCGATGGCCGTAATCCTGAGCGATGATAAACCCCTGCATACGAATCCGTTTCTTCAGAATCGTCGCCATCAATAACGGCAAACGATCAGGCCCTTCCGGCAGACCCGTCGCATTGTAACCGCTCACCAGACCACATACCGGTACGCGCGCCGAGGTGTTCAGTAAGGGCAACACGGCGTCAAAGACTTTCCCGCCGACGTTTTCATAATAGACATCAATCCCTTTCGGGCAGGCCTTTTCCAGCTGGGCCGCGAAGTCATCGGCATGGTGATCCAGGCACTGGTCAAACCCGAGCACCTCGACGGCATGGCGGCATTTTTCTGCGCCACCGGCAACGCCGATCACCCGGCAACCTTTGATTTTACCGATCTGCCCGACCGTCGCACCAACCGGCCCCGTCGCCGCCGCAACCACCAGCGTTTCACCGGCTTTAGGCTGGCCGATGTCCAGTAGCCCCATATAGGCGGTAAACCCTGGCATACCCAGAATGCCCAGCGCCCACGAGGGGTGAGAAATATTTTCGCCCAGTTTCACCAGGCCGCTGCCGTCTGAAATTTCATACTCCTGCCAGCCGCTGTAGCCCAGCACCCACTCACCCGGCGTATAGTCCGGATGATTTGACTGCTCCACGCGGCTGACCGTTCCCCCCACCATGACCGCCCCAATTTCCACTGGCGGTGAATAGGAAGGTGCATCACTCATGCGGCCACGCATGTAAGGATCAAGCGACAGCCAGACCGTGCGCAGCAAAATCTGTCCTGCCTGAGGTTCAGGAACAGGCTGCTCTTCCAGACGAAAATTCTCCGCGACCGGCGCACCGTGCGGACGAGAAGCCAGAACCCAGCGGCGATTTTGCGAAACAGATTGATTCATCAGGAACTCCTTCTGGTACAAATGTCATTAGAGCCTGGCTCATGATCGGCGTAAACGCTTTAACTTTACGAGCCAGACTGGTTAAGCCGCACAACCAGATAGATACAGGTTTCATTCGTCTCATTAATGAACCGGCAGTCGTTGGGCGGCCCCAGCTCCAGGCAATCACCGGCGTGCATTTCATGACGGGTATCGCCCTCCTGGAAAACCAGTTCGCCAGACTGCAGCCAGATAAGCTGGCGCGCCAGCGCATACGACGAGGCGGGCATAGGGACATCGCTTCCCGCCGGCAGCTCAACCTGAACAAGATCGATGGGCAAATCGGTGCGGGGTGAAACGTGGCGGCGGAGGTAGTGTGTCTGAGGGTCACGCCAGACGGGCTGGTTTTCCAGACGCAGCAGCTTTCCTTCCTGCATTTCGGCCCTGGCGATCAGCGTTGACATGCTGATGCCAAACGCGCCGGATAACCGCGCGAGCAAGGTCGCCGTCGGGCTGCTGTCCCCTCGCTCTATCTTGTGGATCATGGCGCGCGAGACGCCGGCCCGGTCAGCAAGCTCGCTTAATGACCATCCTCGCGACTCGCGTTCAAGGCGAATTCGCGCGCTAATCCTTTGATTCATTGTGTCTGCCATAGTATTCATGACGTCATACTATAGTGTATGAACGGCATTTCAACGCGGTTTTGATAACAAAAAAATCTGGCTTATGTCATAGCCATCCGTCTGTACAGTTGTGTAATATCGTACTCATAACGTAATACTATAGTGAACAACACACTCAGAGGTTCAAACATGATCGTTCGTCATGCCTGCAAAGAAGACTGCGCCGCTATTGGGGAGATTTACAACCACGCGGTGCTGCATACTGCCGCGATCTGGAATGATAAAACCGTCGATACGGATAACCGCATTGCCTGGTTTGAGGCGCGTGCCCTCGCAGGCTACCCGGTGCTGGTGAGTGAAGAGAATGGCGTTATCACCGGCTACGCCTCGTTTGGCGACTGGCGCGCCTTTGACGGTTTCCGGCATACGGTAGAGCATTCTGTCTACGTTCATCCGGATCATCAGGGGAAAGGTATTGGCCGCACGCTGATGAACGCGCTGATTATTGAAGCGCGGACCCTCGGCAAACACGTCATGGTGGCGGGCATTGAGGCGCAAAACCAGGCCTCTATTCATCTTCATGAGACGCTCGGTTTTGTGACCACCGGCCAGATGCCGCAGGTGGGCACGAAGTTTGGCCGCTGGCTGGATCTGACCTTTATGCAGTTGCAGCTTGATGAGCGCAGCGATCCGGACGCTATCTCATGAATCAGTCTCTGACGCTGGCTTTTCTGGTGGCGGCGGGAATTGGCCTGGTGGTGCAAAACACCTTAATGGTGCGCATCACTCAGTCCTCCTCGACCATTCTTATCGCGATGCTGCTGAATTCGCTGGTTGGCATTGTGCTGTTTGTCAGCATTCTGCTGCTAAAACAGGGCTTCGCCGGATTTAGCGAGCTGGCCTCAACGATCCGCTGGTGGACGTTGATTCCGGGGCTGTTAGGGTCGTTTTTTGTTTTTGCCAGTATCAGCGGCTATCAAAATGTTGGCGCAGCGACAACCATCGCCGTGCTGGTGGCAAGCCAGTTGATTGGCGGGCTGGTGATGGATGTACTCAGAAGCAATGGCATCCCCTTGCGCGCGCTGATTGGCCCGGTGTGCGGTGCCGTAATGCTGGTGGTCGGGGCGTGGCTGGTCGCGAGACGCCAGTTCTGACCCCCGGCTCACCGCTACAGTATCGTACCGCCTTTGGTCAGCAATTCCTGACGGGCGTCCATCTCTTCTTTATGTTGCTTACCGTGATGTGCAATCGCGGTACGCAGACGCTGCTGCTGACTGTAGCGATCTTCACGGCTTAACGCTGCGTCATCGCTCAGTTCGATCAGCAGTTCATTCATTCGGCTAATCACTCCCTCTTCGATGGCGGTATCGACACGGGCGATAACTTCATTTAAATGTGACATTGTCACTCCTTGTCAGATGCCCGGCAGGCGCGGTGCCTGCCGGGAAAAATGTCAGTTCAGTTTCGCTTTGGAGAAATCGCTGCCCATCAGGCTCACGCTGTACCCCGTTACGTTGCTGCGGGTGGCGTAGAACGTTTTGCCGTTCGCCAGCGCAATCCACGGTGCCTGAGCATAGAAGATCTCCTGCGCCTGGCTGTAGAGTTTCGCACGCTCACCCGGGTTGCTGGTCAGTTTGGCTTTCTTGACCAGATCATCATACCCCTTATCGCACCAGCGCGCGGCGTTCGATCCGGTTTTGATGCTGTCGCATCCCAGCAGTACATCAGCAAAGTTATCCGGGTCGCCGTTATCGGACATCCAGCCAAACAGCGCGGAATCATGCTCCCCTTTACGCATACCGGAGAGATACTCGCCCCACTCGTACGAGACAATTTTGGCCTTCACGCCGACTTTCGCCCAGTCGCTCTGGATCATCTCCGCAATACGCTTCGAGTTAGGGTTATACGGACGCTGCACAGGCATTGACCACAGCGTCACGTCCGCGCCCTTCTCCAGACCGGCCTGTTTCAACAAAGCTTTCGCTTTTTCAGGATCGTAGCTGTAGTCCTTCAGATCGTTATTAAAGCCCAGCATATTCGGCGGAATGGGTGATTTCGCCACCGTACCGGACCCCATAAAGACCGCATTCACGATGGCCTTTTTGTCCGTCGCATAGTTCAGGGCCTGACGCACCAGCACGTTATCAAACGGTTTTTTCTCGGTATTGAACGCCAGATACCCCACGTTCAACGCCTCCACGGCGTGCAGCTTCAGGTCTTTATTTTTGTTAATAACATCAAACTGAACCGGTGACGGCGCAGGAATAATCTGGCATTCGTTGGTCTGCAGCTTCGCCAGACGCGTTTCTACGTTTGGCGTGATGGAGAAAATAAGGTGTTTCGTCGGAACCGCACCTTCCCAGTAGTTCGGGTTAGCGACGTAGCGGATCAGCGAATCCACTTTGTACTGCTGCAGAACGTACGGCCCGGTACCAATCGGCCAGGTATCGACATTCTCAGGCGTCCCTTTTTTCAGCATCGCGTCAGCGTATTCAGCGGAAAGAATAGAGGCGAAATCCATCCCCCAGTCAGCAAGGAATGCGGCGTTTGGTTCGCTCAGCGTAAACTGCACGTGATAATCATCAACCTTTTTGACGTCCTGAATCAGCTTGTCCAGGCCTACGTCATTAAAGTATTCGTAATTACCCTGCGAGACATTGTGATAAGGATGCTTAGGGTCTTTCTGACGCATGACGGAAAAAATAACGTCATCCGCATTAAAATCACGGGTCGGCTTGAAGTATTTATTGCTGTTGAACTTGACCCCTTTACGCAGCGTAAAGGTATAAGTCTTACCGTCCGGGGAAATTGTCCAGGACTCTGCCAGCGACGGTACCGGAGTGTTTTTCACCGGGTCGAAATTGATCAGGCGGTTATACAGGACCTGAGAGCTGGCCACGAATGACGGGCCTGAGCTGGCGATCTGCGGGTTGAAAGACTCCGGCGATGCTTCAGAGCAATAAATGATGGTGTCATTATTCGCCGCCCATGCGGCACCTGCTGGTAAGAGAGTGCTCAGTGCGAGAGCGAGCAGCGTTTTCCCTGTAGACATGGTTATAACCCTGGCAGTTTTATTATATTGGACTGTAATAACAGCACAGCCGCTATAACCTGGCAAATAACGAATCACTATCAGGTTATTCTAAAGCAACGTTTTCCGCTGGTTTTACAGCCAGTGCGCCAGAGGTTGATTTGCCTTAAGTGCCATTATTCGTCAAGCACAACCGCACCTTTCTATGCCACAAGAAATCGTCCCTTTTGGCGTCTCTTCCTCCGTTTGGTTGCTTCTCGATTTCGTTAAAGTAACGGTGTGAAGAAGTATATGGGATCAAATCGTGGCAAAAACTCTTTTACGCAGCGGTAATCTGGATGACTTTCAGGCCGTTGGCGGCGGCGGACAAGCCGTTTTTGAATCAGCGTTACAAATCCGGGAAGCGCTCCGGTTACGCAAACAGCAGGCGATTGTCGACTGTCTGGCTATTCCGCAGGTCAATGATGGTGGCGACCGTGTCGACTGGTATTCGCCGGTCGACGGTTGCGTAACCAGCTGGAAAGCGGCGAACGAAGACGATCGTTATCGCGCCCTTCGCTATCTGGAAAATACGCTGGCCAGCGTTGAATCGCTGAGTAAGAAGTGCCTGCAGTCGCCAAAAACAGCGCAACAGCTTTTCGGCTCCCTGCTGTCGAAAGCATTTCAGTTTCCCGGCGAAAATTTCCTTTTCCTGGTTGATGGAAAGCCGGTCATAAGCTTCTGGGGGTTTGTAAATCTCAATGAGAATGCGCGTGACGACGTACTCGACTGTTTACGCGAATCGCTGATCCCTGAGCCAGCCCCGATTGTCATTGAAGACCCTGAACCCGAGCCGGAACCGACCCCAGTCCTGACCTTTGAACAGGCCGATGAGCCGCTGATCGCCCCGGCCACGGTGGTGCGCATCACGCCGGACGAACTGTATACGCCTGAACCTGCGCCGGTCATTGTGCCGCCTGTGGAAGAACCCGAGCCAGAGCCTGCGATCGTAGCCAAAAAACGCCGCGTTCCCCTGTGGACGCTTCCGGTTGCCGCCGTGATCGTTGCCGCGATTGCCACCCCGTTGCTGTGGCCAAAACAGGCCCCTTCTGCCGAGCCAGTGGCTGTCGTTGCCCCTGAACCTGTCGCCATTGCGCCAAAGCCGATTAAAGCCGTTGAGCCACTGCCGATGAAATTACCGCTGCATCAGGCAGAGGTGGTCGCAAGCAAAGAAAAAGAGCCGGCTCCCGTTGCCACCCCAGCGCCTGCGCCGGTTGTGATTGCGGCGATCCCGAAAGACGCCATGGTCATGGAAGCAAACCAGGTGAAAGCGGGGTCGACGCGTTTTCTGAACGGAACATGGCGTGCGATCCTCGACGTGAGAGATCCGATTACCGGCAAACCACCGTCGCTGCGCTATCAGATCCAGAACAATAAAGGCTTCGCTCGTGTTGTTCACGGTGACAATGTTGTCTGCCGCGTGGAGGTTTTCTCCGGGCTGCACAGCAATGGCGAACTGATGATTAAGAGTCGCGGTAATGCCCGCTGCACAGACGGTTCACGCTACCCGATGCCGGAAGTTGCCTGTAAAGCAGGTACCAGCGATGTCGCTGAATGTAATGCCCGTTATGATGCCAAAACCGTCGTTCCACTGACGTTCAAGAAAGCAGGTGCCTGACCCTATGCTGGTAAATCTTTGCGACTATAAACAGAGCGTCACGCTTATTGCCAACAGCGGCGTGCAATTCCTCGATTTTGGCCTGACTCCGCAGGACACCGCCAGCAACGGGCGCTTCGTACGTAAAACCGCCAACGGTCCGCTTCTGCGTCTCGATTTCGATCTCGTCAACGGGCGTTACACGCTGCCGGGATTGAACGGCGGACAGCCTGAAGTGGTGAAACCGGAAACCACGATCCCACTGCATCAGTCCCTGACGGTGCTGGATGGCGTCTGGCTCCCCATTCCCTTCCTGCGCTTCAATCCGCCACGTACCTTTGTTGACGGGCCGGATAACTGGGCGCGTGTCCAGGTGCGTAAACTTGAAACGCCTGATGCGGCAGGTAATACACATCGCGTCACGCTCGCTCTCGACAGCCAGATTGCAGAGCATGCTACTGCCGCGCTGTCCCCGGTTGAAAATGACATTCTCAACGGCACCCGTTTCGGACTGGCATGGCGTGACGATGAGGTGGAAAGCTTCCTCGACCAGACCTGGATTGACGGCTGGCTGCGCGAGGCGTTTACCCACTATGCGACCGACGTCGAAAACCGCGCAGAACGCGACCTGCAACAGGCAATGCGCAGCTTTGAGTACCAGGCACACTGGCTCAACCTGCTGTCCATGCTCGGTGAACAGCTCACCGTGCCGGAAGTGAAATTTGTCACCCATACCCTCAGTACGCCGGCTATTCCGGTCGACCTGATCCTCGACGTCGGAAATACCCATACCTGCGGCGTTATTATTGAAGATCACGGTGATGCGAACGACGGTCTGCGCCAGACGGCCGAACTGCAGGTGCGCTCGTTAAGCGAGCCACAGTTCCTCAATGAGCCGCTGTTTACCAGTCGTCTGGAGTTTTCAGAAGCGCGTTTTGGCAAGCAGCACTTCTCGGTGGAAAGTGGGCGTGAAGATGCCTTTGTCTGGCCGTCTATTGTCCGCGTGGGCGACGAAGCCCGCAAACTGGCTACGCGCCGTCTGGGCACGGAAGGTAACAGCGGTATCTCCAGCCCGCGTCGCTACCTGTGGGATGAAACCCCGGTGGTCCAGGACTGGCGCTTTAGCCAGATGAACAGCAAAACCCAGCGCGAACCGCTGGCGACCGCGTTCCCGCTGATGAACCTGATGAACGATGACGGTGAACCGCTCTTTACGCTGCCGCAGGACGAGCGACTGCCGGTTTTCTCCCCGCAGTACAGCCGCAGCACGCTGATGACGCATATGCTGTGCGAACTGCTGGCACAGGCACTGGGGCAGATCAACAGCGTTGCCACGCGCCTGCGTCTGGGCTTTCCGGCCTCGCCACGCCAGCTGCGTACGCTGATCCTGACCCTGCCCTCGGCGATGCCGAAGCAGGAACGCGAGATCTTCCGTCGCCGCATGTTCGAGGCGATCGCTATCGTCTGGAAAGCGATGGGCTGGCACCCGCAGGACGACGATTTTGCCACCCGTAAGCACCAGGAAAAAAGCGTGGTGCCGGTACCTGCAATCCAGATGGAGTGGGACGAGGCCAGCTGTGGTCAACTGGTGTGGCTGTACAACGAAGCGATCTCACATTTTGGTGGTCAGACGGAAGCGTTCTTCGCCTCCCTCGCCCGCCCGGATCGTGAACCTGAACCAGGCGTTCAGCCGGGGCGCTCGCTGCGTGTCGCCTCTATCGACATTGGCGGTGGCACAACCGACATGGCGATCACCCATTATCAGCTGGATGACGGCTCCGGTAACAACGTCAAAATCACGCCGCAGCTGCTGTTCCGCGAAGGGTTTAAAGTGGCCGGTGACGACACCCTGCTGGACGTCATCCAGCGCTATGTGTTACCCGCCCTGCAAACCCAGCTGCAGAAGTCCGGCATCGCCGATGCCTCTCTGCTGATGGCCTCGCTGTTTGGTGACTCAGGACGCATCGATACTCAGGCGGTATTGCGCCAGCAAACGGCGCTTCAGCTCTTTATGCCGATTGGTCACGCCATCCTTGCCGCGTGGGAATCCAGCGACATCGACGATCCGCTGGCAGGCTTGCATGCCACCTTTGGCGATCTGCTGTCGCAGAAACCGACCCGCAACGTGATGAATTATCTGCAACAGGCCGTCGATCATGCCTTGCCGGCAGGTTCAGAAGCCTTCGATCTGTTTGCCGTTCCGCTGCACGTGAATTTCCGTGAAATGCAGGATGCGATGCTGGCAGGCCAGTTCACGCTGGCGTCACCCCTGCATGCGGTGTGCGAGGCCATTTCACATTACAGCTGCGATATTCTGCTGATCACGGGGCGTCCGGGCTGCCTGCCTGGCGTTCAGGCGCTTATTCGCCACCTGCAGCCGGTGCCGGTTAATCGCATCGTCTGGCTGGATAAATACCAGGTTCATGAATGGTACCCGTTCAGCCAGCAAGGACGCATTGGTAATCCAAAATCGACCGCCGCCGTCGGCGCGATGCTTTGCAGCCTGGCGCTTGACCTGCGACTGCCGCGCTTTAACTTTAAAGCCGCGGATATCGGTGCATATTCAACGGTTCGCTATCTGGGCGTACTGGATAACACCGTAAACACCCTGCGTGAAGAAAACGTCTGGTATCAGGATATCGACCTGGATAAACCGGGTGCGAAACTCGACGCTCGTCTGCACTTCCCGCTGCGCGGAAATGTGACGCTCGGTTTCCGCCAGCTGGCGAACGCGCGCTGGCCGGCAACGCCGCTCTATACGCTTAGCATCAACTCGGCCGAACTGGCCAAAGCGATTGCGGGTGACGGCGTGCTGAACGTGCGGCTCAAACTTTGTGGCGGCAATAAGCATGAAGGGCCTGAATCCTTCGCGCTGAGCGATGCCTGGTTGCAGGACGGGACGCCGGTTCCGCCTGATGCTTTAACCTTCAAACTGAATACTCTGGCCGATCGCCGTCATAGCGGCAGCCACTACTGGATCGACAGCGGGAGCGTATACCTGAAATGACTGCGACGATGACCACCACTCAGGCCTTAATCGGGTGGATAAATGAGACGCGCCTGAACGCCCCTATGCTGGATAACGAGGCCGATGCCCTTCTTGCGCGCATCAACGCGACGCAGGCACGGGAGCAGGCCATTGACCGCGCCCTGTCACGCCCGGGCAGTATTGGACTTTACGGTCATTCTCAGAGTGCTAAAGCGCATCTGCTTTTATCGCTGTGCGGCAGCGGTAATGGCCGCCTGAACGTTACGCCAGGCCAGCGTACATTTGACTATTTTTCGCACATTAATCCGGGACATGCCCTGACCAACATGGCCGTGCGGTTCACCCGCGGAAATACAGAGGTGATGGATGAGGCGTTCCCGCTGCGCCTGAGCCTGGTGACAGAGGCAGAGCTGGTTCAGCTGTTTATCGCCCGCACCACGCTGCAGCCGGACATCCGCGCCGTGGATAAAGCGGTCATTGAGACGCGCCTGGAGAAGTGGCGTGGCCTGCGCCAGCCGCAGGGTGTTCCTGGTATTACGGCTCAGGACGTGGGTGCCATCACCCGCTTCTGGCAAAGCTCAGTACCTGCCGCGAAACAACAAATTGATGATGCCCTGTGGCATCAGTTTGCACAGCTGGTCCCTTCGCTCGATCTCAGCACGCGTGCCAGCGTCTGGTCGCTGCTGTGGGGTGAGCAACAGGAGTTGACCCAGCAGTGGTTAAAGCTCGCTCATGTCCTGCATCAGACCAGCCATGCCGGAGCACTCGCCGCCCCGCTCAGCCTGCTGGTCGATAACTTCGGGCTGCCGGGCGAAGGGTTCCTGACTCACGGCACCTTTTCCCTTCCGGAGGCCCAGGAGACGCTGCTTCATCCGCTGAACAACGGCGAGATGCTTAACGCCATCAGTATCCCTGTCGATACGCTCGCCTTCCTGACGCGTGAGCTGGTCTTGCCGGTCGAAAGCAGCGCCCTGGATAATGTCGATATTATTGATATTCCGGTCTTTTCAGATAACAGCGCCGATGCACTGAATCAGGCTAAATGCCAGTGGTTGCTGGAGCATTATCGCCAGCAGCTGCAGCCGGACGTGCTTGTTATCTGCAATGCGACAGCCCAGCACGAGCAAACGGCTAAAAAAGCCCGGGTGCTGATGAACTGGGTCAAAGAGACTCAGCCTGTTGAAGAATCCGCCCTGCCGGGGCTGGTGTGGGCGATTACGCCTCACGACGCACGTTTTACCACCCGTCAGAACCTTGATGAAACGGTACAGCACCTGTTGGGCAAACCGGGTGTGCGCTGGGGGACACTGCAGGCGCTGGACAGCCACAGCATGCAGCGCGTGATCGAGTGGTTGTCTCAGGCCACGTTATCCGCTCAGCGACAGAAGCGTCTTAGCACGCTGAAAGCAATGCTGCGCCAGGAACTCTCGGCCCTGATGAAGGGGTATCTGGCACCGCTGGTTGAGGAACCCGGCGCCAGACGAACTCAGGCCGAAAACATGGTGCGCGTTCTGCAAAGCTCCGCCGCCCGCCACGGTGAACTGCTTGAAGGTCTTCTGCCGCCGCTTAAAGCCTTTGAAACCCTGCTGGCCGTTCAGCAGCCCCGCGAGGAGCAGGTGAACGGACTGTTTACGGATACCATTGACCTGTTTGCCGAGCATGCCCAGGAGAACGCCAGTCCATTCCAGACCAAAGACAAAGCTCGCCTGGCACATAAAGTCTGGATAAACCATCTGCGCCAGTGGAGCCGCAACGATGCCACTGCCGCGCGCCTTGGGCTGGAACCCGCTGTTTTGCAGCAAATTGCCGACGTTCTGGTGGTGGCCAGCTACCGACTGAACCTGCCGCAGCAGCTGCAGAACATTGTTGAAACCGACAAGTGCAGTGCAGCCCAACTGCATGCCGTGATGGGCAACTTCATTGGCTGGCTGGGCTACGATCGGACACCCGCAGAGGCACGCCCGGCGAGCCGCATCCGTAAAGGCCAGGCAATCTTTGTTACGCCGGTGGTCAACAGTACCGCGCCGCGCCTGACGCGTCTGGGAGAACAACCCGTACATGCGGCAACGGTGTATGTCTATGACTGGCTGGTCGCCCTCTATAGCCGGGCAATAGAGAACATCGATTTCCGCCACCCGCACGATGTACAGCCTGCCGCACGCCAGGCCTTACAAGATTTGTTACGATAGCGTTCCTGGCCCGCAGAGATGCGGGCTATCCTTTCAGGTCGTGGTCATACACTCTGCTAACGTCTGCGCCAGTGCCGACGGATTTTCCCATGACATGGAGTGTCCGGCCGCGGGGATGATTTTCACCTCAACGCCCCGCTTTTGCAGAGAGTCCACATCATCATCAGGTAGAGACCACTCGCCGAAAATCAACGTCACCGGACAGCGCAGAGACAAAAACTGAACCTCCCATTCCGGCTCTACCCCTTCCACCAGGCTGGACGCGCCACGCCACACGGCATACGGCGCATTGCTTTGCAGACTGCCCGCCCAGGGTGAGGTTTCTGCACTGAGCAGCGCATCATACCCCTGCGCCAGGAACTGTTGTTCCGTCTGTGCAGCAATAGAGCGGCTGAACATGCCACCTCCGGCGTGAAAATTGGGTTCCGACACCATCAACCCTTTTACGCGTGGCGCCATCAGTCCTGCTGCCTCGATAGCAATGCTGCCACCCATACTATGACCATATAGCCAGAAGCTATTGAGTTTGAGATGGTCCAACAGTTCAGCCACCACTCGCGCCTGCTCGCTGGTGCGATAACGATACTGCACGGGTTTGTCGCTGTAACCGCTGCCCGGGAGATCGATAAGAATGGCTCTGCGCGCACCAAACCGGGCGTCAGAGACGATACGAGGATATTCATAAGAAGAGGCGCAGCCTAACCCGTGAATAAACACCACAGGATCGCCAGAGCCGGGAAGATCGTGCCAGCGCACAACGCAGCCGGCCTGCTGCGAGTAAAAACTGTTCATAAGCACTCCTTTAACGATTCACTGTGTATTTATACAGTCTTCGTGTCTGGAATGCTATGTTCATCTTTTAAAACGGGAAGCGTGCTTCAGAAAAGCGAGATCAACAGCGCAACGGGAAAGCTCATTGGCCAGGTTGACCCCACCAGAAAAGCACTGAGCAGTCGGATACGTTTGCGGTCTTTAGAGAGGAACCAGGTAATTAATGCACAGACAGAAGCCATGATTGCGTAAAAAACCAACATCTTTTGATACAACGTCATTCTGTTTACCAGAGCCGAAAAAATAACCGCACGCAATATGCGTCATATGTTGATACAGATCAAGTTTTTTCGTTACAGAATAACCATTTGAATACTATGGATAATATACTGAAAGGAGAGGATGCCCGGCGCTGAATGCGACCGGGCATGGGGGCTTAGTGCTTTATCATCACGTGGCGGACAACGGTATAATCCTCAAGGCCGTACACCGACATATCTTTGCCGTAGCCGGATAACTTCATCCCGCCGTGCGGCATTTCGCTCACCAGCATAAAATGGGTATTAACCCAGGTGCAGCCGTACTGCAGACGCGCGCTCATCCGGTGGGCACGCCCTACATCGCGGGTCCAGACCGATGACGCCAGGCCGTACTGCGAATCGTTCGCCCATGCCAGCACCTGCGCTTCGTCATCAAACTCGGTGACACTTACAACCGGGCCAAACACTTCACGCTGAACGATAGCATCGTCCTGTTTGGCCCCTGCCAGAAGGGTTGGCTGGAAATAGTAGCCAGCCCCCTCTTTTTTGCTGCCGCCGGTCACCACGCGAATATGGCTCAGGGCTTTAGCCTCATCAACCGCCTTACAGACGCGTGAAAGATGGGCTTCGGAACTGAGCGGGCCCAGCTCGGTGGTTTCCTCCTCCGGCGCCCCCATTTTCAGGCTCGCCACCGCGGCACCCAGTTTTTCCACCAGCGCGGCATAAACGCCTTTCTGCGCATAAATACGACAGGCTGCCGTACAATCCTGCCCCGCATTGTAGAAACCGAAAGTACGTACCCCTTCAACAACCGCATCAAGATCGGCGTCGTCGAAAACGATAACCGGGGCTTTGCCGCCCAGCTCCATATGGGTACGTTTAATCGAGGACGCCGTGTGTCCAATAATATGTTCGCCGGTGGCAATAGAACCGGTGAGCGACACCATACGCACCTTTTCGTGGCCGGTCAGCGGATCGCCGACCGTTTTTCCGCGGCCAAACAGAACGTTCAGAACGCCTGCCGGGAAGATGTCTTTCGCCAGTTCCGCCAGCTTGAGGGCCGTCAGTGGGGTAATCTCCGAAGGTTTGATCACCACACAGTTACCCGCGGCCAGCGCGGGTGCCAGCTTCCATGCCGCCATCATCAGCGGATAGTTCCATGGCGCAATGGAGGCGACCACGCCCACCGGATCGCGGCGTATCATCGATGTGTGACCGTCAAGATATTCGCCGGCGGCCAGCCCGTTCAGGCAGCGGGCGGCGCCGGCAAAGAAGCGGAAAACGTCGACCACAGCCGGAATTTCATCTCCCAGCGCACAGTGCAGCGGCTTACCGCAATTGAGCGATTCGAGACGGGCAAATTCTTCGCCGTGGGCTTCAATCACGTCAGCCAGCTTCAGCAGACACTCGGCACGCGTTTTAGGCGTGGTTTGTCCCCATTCAATGAATGCGCGATCGGCGGCCCGGACCGCCGCGTCGACCTGCGCTGCTGACGCTTCAGCAATCTCCAGAAGTACCTCTCCGGTGGCAGGGTTATAGACCGGCTGTTTTTCCCCGTCCCCGGCGACCAGTTCACCATTTATCAGCAGTTGTGTTTGCATAGCATTGTCCTGTTGAAATCAATGTTATTTCCCGCTTCCGGCACTGTTTTCGCCGTCGCGGGTTAGCCACCAGGCTCCCAGAATGGGTAGGGTTGTGACCAGCATCACCAGCAATGCGACGACGTTGGTGACCGGCACGTCGCGCGGACGCCCGAGCTGATTAAGCAACCACAGCGGTAACGTGCGCTCGTGTCCCGCGGTAAATGTTGTGACGATGATTTCGTCAAACGAGAGTGCAAACGCCAGCATCCCCCCGGCCAGCAACGCCGAACCGAGATTCGGCAGGACCACGTAACGGAAGGTTTGCCAGCCGTCGGCCCCCAGATCCATTGACGCCTCGACCAGACTCCAGGAGGTGCGTCTGAAACGGGCAATCACGTTGTTAAACACCACCACCACGCAGAACGTGGCGTGACCGACCACGATGGTGAAAAAACCCGGCTCAAGGTCAATGGTTTTAAACGCCGTCAACAGCGCCAGACCGGTGATAATCCCCGGTAACGCAATCGGCAACAGCAGCAACAGCGAGATCGCATTTTTGCCAAAAAACGCGCTTCGCCACAGCGCCGCTGCAGCAAGCGTGCCAAGCACAAGCGCGATAGCCGTCGACAGCGCAGCGATTTGAAGTGACAACGTCACTGATTCAATGATGTCGCCACGCCCTGCTGCCACGGTGAACCACTTCAAGGTCAACCCCTGCGGCGGAAAACTGAACGCGGCGTCTTCGGTGTTAAAGGCGTAGGTCGCAATAATCAGCAGCGGGAAATGAAGGAAGATAACGCCTCCCCAGGCTGCCACTTTCAGGAACAACGGTGCGCGTTCAGAGTGCATCGAATGCTCCCAGACGTTTCACGAACGCCAGATAAAGAGAGATGAGGACAATTGGCACCAGGGTGAAGGCCGCGGCCATGGGCATATTGCCGATAGCGCCCTGCTGGGAATAGACCATATTGCCAATAAAGTACCCCGGCGGCCCCACCAGCTGTGGAACAATGAAATCGCCCAGCGTCAGGGAAAAAGTGAAGATTGACCCTGCGGCAATGCCCGGGATTGCCAGCGGCAAAACGACGTAACGAAAAGTCTGGCGTGGTCGCGCGCCGAGATCGGCTGAAGCCTGCAGTAACGACGCGGGCAGTCGCTCCAGCGCCGCCTGTACCGGCAGGATCATAAACGGCAGCCAGATATAGACGAACACCAGAAAACGCCCCAGCCCGGAGGTGGAAAGCGTGTTTCCGCCAATGGCCGGAAGCGTAAGGATCGCGGTCAGGATCGGCTCCAGCCCCAGGTGGCTCAGAAACCACTGCGCTACCCCGTCTTTCGCCAGCAGCAGCGTCCAGGCATAGGCTTTAACAATATAGCTGGCCCACATTGGCAGCATCACGGCGATATAGAAGAACGCCTTCCACTTGCCGCGGGTGTAACGTGCCATGTACCAGGCCATCGGAAACGCGAGGATAGCGCTGGCGATGGTCACCGCAATGGCCATCATCAGCGTACGCAGAATGATGTCATAGTTTGCCGGATTAAAAAGCGCCAGGATATTGGCAAACGTCAGTTCCGGCGTGACCGCCATGGTGAAATCGTCAAAGGTATAAAACCCTTGCCATAAAAGCGTGAGAAGCGATCCCAGATAAACGATGCCAAACCACATTAGCGGCGCGAGCAGCAGCAGGAACAGACCAAGCGATGGCTTACGCCAGAACAGTGCGGTAAGGCGGCTCATGCGGCTACGGTGGGCGGGAGGCGGCGCGACATGCGTGTTCATGTCACCTCTCCTCTTGCAGGCGAACCATGGCATCACGTGACCACGACGCCATCACCGCCTGCCCCGGCGTCACACCGCTCAGCGTTGCGGCATCGCTAAAATTGGCCTGGCTGACCAGCAGTTTTGCACCGTCAGCGAGTTTTAGTTCAAGTCGCGTTGCCGCCCCCTGATACTGTACTGCCTGCACCACGCCCTCAACCTGAACCTCACCGCTCTCATTGAGGCGAATATGTTCCGGCCGTAAAGAATAGATGCCTTCCATCCCGCACACGTTATGTGCCATACCGGCGTCAAACACGTTTGAGGTCCCGACAAAGCTCGCCACGAATGGCGTTCCTGGGCGCATATAGAGATCGCGCGGGGTGTCGACTTGCTCAATGCGGCCATTATTGAAAACCGCGACCCGGTCAGACATCGACAGGGCTTCCCCCTGATCGTGAGTGACGAAAATAAAGGTGATGCCGAGCTCCTGCTGCAGCTTTTTCAGCTCGAACTGCATCTGCTCACGCAATTTAAGATCGAGCGCGCCGAGCGGTTCATCCAGCAGCAATACCCGGGGTTCATTGACCAGCGCCCGCGCGATGGCGACACGTTGACGTTGCCCGCCGGAAAGCTGCGAAGGCTTACGCGTGACAGCAAAGCTTAGCCCCACTTTTTCCAGCGCTTGACGCGCCTGCGCATGGCGCGTTTTCTTGTCGATACCTTTGACCATGAGTCCGTACGCGACGTTATCGAGGATCGACATATGCGGGAACAACGCATAATCCTGGAACACGGTATTCACATCGCGTTCCCATGGGGGAAGTGCGCTCGCCTCTTTACCGAAGATTTTGATTGCGCCGCCTGACAGCTGCTCAAAACCGGCTATCAGACGCAGGCAGGTAGTTTTGCCGGAGCCCGAAGGCCCCAGCATGGAGAAAAACTCTCCGTCATGAATAGCAATGGTGACCCCATCTACCGCCCGCACGTCACCGTACAGACGGGAAACGTCATTAAACTCTACTGCGTACGTCATGTTCTGCTCCTGCGATTAACGGCCGCCCATGATGGCGATGTAATCCTGTGTCCAGCGGCTGTAAGGAACGAATTTGCCGCCTTCTGCAATCGGGGTTTTCCAGAACATGATTTTGTCGAAATAGTTGTAGCCGTTCGTTTCGCAGCCTTTATCGCCGAGCAATGTGCTGGCTTTACATCCTTCCGGTACCACGGGCAACGAGCCAAACCAGGCCGCCAGATCGCCCTGCACTTTAGGCGTCAGCGACCAGTTCATCCATTTGTAGGCGCACATCGGGTGCTTGGCCTGCGCGTGCAGCATGGTGGTGTCCGCCCAGCCGGTTACCCCTTCTTTCGGGAAAACAGTGGCGACAGGCTGGTTCTCCGCTTTCAGGGCATTGGCCTGATAGGGCCAGGCGCTGGAGGCCACTACGCCTTCATTTTTAAAGTCGCTCATCTGAACGGTGGTGTCATGCCAGTAGCGGTGGATCAGCGCATGCTGGTCACGCAATACCTTCAGTACGGCGGCATACTGTTTTTCTGTTAGCTGGTACGGGTCGGTGATACCCAGCTGCGGCTGCGTGGCTTTGACAAACAGCGCCGCATCGGCGATGTAAATCGGGCCATCATAGGCCTGCACGCGGCCCTGATTGGTTTTACCGTCAGGTAAATTCTGTTTCGTAAAGACGACGCTCCAGCTGTCCGGCGGCGTCGGGAACGTTTTGCTGTTGTACATCAGCAGGTTTGGCCCCCACTGATACGGCGTGCCGTAGACGTTGCCGCCGACGTTAAACCATTCACCTTTGACGATCCGCGGGTCGAGAGTTTTCCAGTTTGGGATAAGGTCGGGGTTAATCGGCTGAACGCGTTTCCCCATGATCAGGCGCAGTGAGGCATCGCCCGAGGCAGTGACCAGATCGTATCCGCCTTTCGCCATCAGGCTAACCATTTCATCCGAGGTGGCCGCGGTTTTAACGTTCACCGCGCAGCCGGTCTCTTTTTCGAACTGCGTGACCCAGTCATAATTTTTATCGGTTTGTCCCCGTTCGATGTACCCGGGCCAGGCAATAATATCCAGTCGTCCTTCCCCGTCGCCGATTGCCTTCGGTGGCTCTGCGGCGTGCGCTGTCATGAGGGTCATGCCGAGCGCGCACAGGCTGCTGCGGGCAAATTTTTTGCTCATAAGAATTACTCCTGTCGCAATGAAATTTAGCGGCAGCCGTGCCGTAAAAATATCTCCCTTATTAAACGTAGACCGCGCAAATGCGCCGCACCGTGCGGCTTAAAGAAATTTCATCAAGGTGTGACCGAGGGCGCATTCCCCGTTAACTGGATTATAGACAAGGAGTTAGCGTTGATAGGCGGTATGCAGATTTCCTATGATGCGGTACTGCGGAATATTCGCCCTACCGCCATCAGGATAAGGAATGATTATTTTAGAAAGGTGCGGAGATTATTATTCGAGCATGCTGCTAATTAATTTCCCTAACTGAATCACAGCCTGTTCTTCCCGCTCCCCCCACGCCCAGGAGGTATTAAACCGGAAGAACGGTGTCCAGGCGTCAGAGGTCGAAAACATCTTACCGGGGGCAATACTGATGTGGTGCATTAGCGCTTTCTCGCTCAGCAGCCCGGCATCCAGCTGCGCCGGGAGTTCCAGCCACAAAAAATAGCCGCTGTCGTTGTGATGAATTTTGACGCCTGCCGGCATATGGCGCAAAAGCGACTGCCACGCCTGCTGTTTGCGTTCGGCCAGCGTGCGGCGCAGGCGGCGAAGATGGGCGTCATAGCGTTTTGTCGCCAGGTAATCCACCAGCGCCAGCTGCATGGGTGAACTGGTCGATAAGGTGCTCATCAGCTGTAGCTGCTGAATGCGTCGCGCATGTTTACCTGCCGCCACCCAGCCGATGCGAAACCCCGCCACCAGACATTTCGAGAAGGACGAGCAGTGCAGCGTCATATCGTCACGATCCCAGGCTTTCGCTGGCAGGGGTTTCTCCCGGCCAAAATAGAGTTCGCTGTAGACATCATCTTCGATCAGGGTGACGTTGTGCCTGGCGAGAAGCGCGACCAGGTGCGCTTTTTTCTCTGCGCTGAGCGTGAAGCCGAGGGGATTTTGACTGTTGGTCATGAGCCAGCAGGCTTTGACTGGATACTCATTGAGCGCCTGCTCAAGCGCATTCAGATCGATCCCTTCGCGGACGTCCGTCGCCACCGACAGCGCTTTGAGTTTCAGGCGTTCAAGCGCCTGCAGTGCACCATAGAAACAGGGGTTTTCGACAATCACCCAGTCACCAGGCTCGGTAACGGCCTGCAGGCTAAGATTCAGGGCTTCGAGTGCGCCTGCGGTAATGACAATCTCATCCGGCGAGATGTTCATTCCCTGCTGCGCATAGCGGCGGGCAATGGCGTGGCGAAGGTCAACGTTACCCGGAGGCAGGTTCTCAATTACGCTCATTGCTGTGGCGGTTTTACTGACATTGGCCAGCGAACGGTTAAGTTGCTGCAACGGGAAAAGCCGGGGGTCGGGGAAGGCCGAAGCGAAAGGAACAACGGACGGGTCGCGGCTGGCCTGTAATACGTCGAAGATATAGGTGTTGATATCCACCACTTCGTCCCGCATCACCTGGGCAGGCGGCGCAGGTTGGTGTGCGGTCGGGCGCGAGGCAACGTAATAGCCCGACTGCGGCCTGGCGACGATACGCCCCTGGCTTTCCAGCATCTGATACGCGTGGCCAACGGTCATAAAACTCATGCCGCTGCTCGCGACCTGCTCTCGCAGAGAAGGCAGCTTATCGCCCGGCAACCATACGCCAAGCTCGATCTGCGAGATAATTTGTTGCGCCAGACGCTGGTATTTTTTCATCAGATTCTCCTTATGACCGACAGTGTATATCAGCAGGAGAAAAAGAGAAGATTTTGCTAACTGTTATAGTTAGCCAGATGCATTACTTACGCAGTTCGGTGACGTTACGCTGAGCGTGGCGGGCAGCGGCCAGATGATCGAGGGTAATCATCGACGATTTGCAAAAAATGCATTTTGCACCGAACGGGTTTTTCTCAGACACATCAAAAGCTGAGGTACGGTACTGCGAACCATGGCAGCATGGGCAGCGGAAATGGATATAAGAAGTCATAGGATTCTCCTGTAAACGTAAAAACGTTAATTGCTTAATGGGCCCTTCAGGCGATAGTGGTTTGAAACAAAAACTAATCGGAGTGTAGAAAAAGACCCAAGAGAGGCTGCGGAGAGGCACAACGTGATGAGAACTGCTTTATAAAACTACGTCAGATGCTTATTTGGACTCAAACCCAGAGAGTCATTAACGCATGTTGTTGATAACAAGGCAAGCTGTTTAATGCATAAATATCATAAAAATAATTTTTTTATTCTTTCACGCAAGCTATATCAGATGTGCAAAGCGTGATGTTTTCATGAACTGTTATAGGTAAATTTCGCTTTTCTGCGTCTGATACTCGTTATTTCGCCCCTATACCATAACAGCACACCGTTTGACATTGAGGTTGTGCATGTTTGGTTTAGATGCTTTTCATCTTGCACGGATACAGTTTGCCTTTACCGTATCCTTCCACATTATTTTCCCGGCTATTACCATCGGTCTGGCGAGTTATCTCGCTGTGCTAGAAGGCCTGTGGCTGAAAACCAAAAACCCGGTCTGGCGTTCGCTGTACCATTTCTGGTCGAAGATTTTTGCCGTTAACTTCGGTATGGGCGTGGTCTCCGGGCTGGTCATGGCCTACCAGTTTGGGACCAACTGGAGTGGGTTTTCACAATTTGCCGGCAGTATTACCGGCCCGCTCCTGACCTACGAAGTGCTTACTGCCTTCTTCCTCGAGGCAGGATTCCTCGGCGTTATGCTGTTCGGCTGGAATAAAGTCGGGCCGGGTCTGCATTTCTTTGCAACCTGTATGGTGGCACTGGGGACCATTATCTCAACCTTCTGGATCCTCTCATCAAACAGCTGGATGCAGACGCCACAGGGCTTTGAAATCGTCAACGGACAGGTGGTGCCGGTAGACTGGTTTGCCGTGGTGTTTAACCCCTCCTTCCCGTATCGCCTGCTGCATATGTCGATAGCGGCCTTCCTGAGTAGCGCCCTGTTTGTCGGCGCATCCGCAGCCTGGCATTTGCTGCGCGGAAACAACACCCCCGCCATCCGCGCGATGTTTTCCATGGCGCTGTGGATGACCCTGATTGTGGCTCCCCTTCAGGCGATGGTGGGTGATATGCACGGGTTGAACACCCTGAAGCACCAGCCCGCCAAAATAGCAGCCATTGAAGGCCACTGGGAGAACCCACCGGGTGAACCCACCCCGCTGCTGCTGTTTGGCTGGCCGGATATGGAACAGGAGCGCACCCGCTTTGGGCTGGAGATCCCGGCGCTTGGCAGCCTTATTCTGACGCACAGCCTCGACAAACAGGTTCCGGCACTGAAAGAATTTCCAAAGGAAGACCGGCCAAATTCCACCATCGTCTTCTGGTCATTCCGCATTATGGCGGGCTTAGGCATGCTGATGCTGTTGCTTGGGGTAACGGCGCTCTGGTTACGTTATAAAAAGCGCGTGTACGCTTCGCGTCCCTTCCTGTGGTTTGCCCTCCTGATGGGACCCACCGGGCTGATTGCCATCCTGGCCGGATGGGTCACTACCGAAGTGGGCCGCCAGCCGTGGGTCGTCTACGGGCTTCAGCGAACAAAGGATGCGGTTTCTGCGCATGGTGACTTGCATATGAGCGTGAGTCTGCTGGCCTTCTTCGTCGTCTACACCTCCGTATTTGGCGTGGGTTACAGCTATATGGTCCGCCTGATTAAAAAAGGACCTCAGCCTCATGAATCGTTTGCCACCGAGTCCGATGGACGTCCCGCACGCCCGCTTTCTGCCGTTACTACTGAACATAAGGAGCAACCATAATGGGTATCGATCTTTCCATTATCTGGTTTGTTATCATCGTCTTTGCCACGCTGATGTATATCGTGATGGATGGTTTTGACCTGGGGATAGGTATCCTGTTCCCGGCTACGCCTGATGCCGACGATCGCGATGTGATGGTGAACAGCGTTGCGCCGGTCTGGGACGGCAATGAAACCTGGCTGGTGCTCGGCGGTGCAGCGCTGTTTGGCGCATTTCCGCTGGCCTATGCGGTCATTATTGATGCCCTCACTATTCCGCTGACGTTAATGCTGATCGGACTTATTTTCCGGGGCGTGGCATTTGAGTTTCGTTTTAAAGCCACGCCGGCACACCGCCCTTTCTGGGATAAAGCGTTTATTGGCGGCTCGATCCTGGCGACCTTTACCCAGGGCATGACGGTGGGCGCGGTGATTAACGGCTTTAGCGTCACCGGGCGTGCCTACAGTGGCGGACCGTTCGACTGGCTGACCGTTTTTAACCTGTTCTGCGGCGCAGGTCTGGTGGTGGCCTACGCGCTGTTAGGCTCGACATGGCTGGTGATGAAAAGCGAAAACGCGCTGCAACAGCGAATGCGACGGGTATCCAGAACGCTCCTGACCCTGTTTCTGGTATTCATTGCAGTAATCAGCCTCTGGACGCCACTGGCGCAGCCGGCCATCGCCGCGCGCTGGTTTACCCTGCCGAATCTCTTCTTCCTGCTGCCCGTGCCGGCGCTGGTGGTGATCCTGAGCCTGTGTCAGTGGCGTTGCCTGAAGAACCCAGAGAGCCATCATCTGCCGTTTATCCTGACGTTAGGGCTGATTTTTCTCGGCTTTAGCGGACTTGGGATCAGCATCTGGCCGCACATTATTCCCCCGTCAATCACGCTCTGGCAGGCGGCGGCTCCGACACAAAGCCAGGGCTTTATGCTGGTGGGCGCGTTGTTGATCATTCCCGTGATTCTGGTCTACACCTTCTGGAGTTACTACGTGTTTCGCGGAAAAGTACAGCATGGAGAGGGTTATCACTGATGCAACAACCTTTCTGGAAAAGAGTCATGTGGCTGGCCATTATCTGGGGCGGCAGCGTACTGGCACTGGCGGCGGTCAGTATGCTCTTTCGCATGTTAATGACGGCCGCAGGGTTTAAGTCGCACTGATCGTATTGCGGGCAACGCCAACGTTGCCCGGTACCCGCCCGCACTTTCAGATAAACCCCATTAACGCACGGCAGAGTATCGTTACACTGAAAAAAGATTCACAGTATCTATCGTCTGAGAAGAAAAATGAAAAAGCTCATTGCGTTAAGTGTTATCAGTCTTGTCCTCACCGGGTGCGTTAATCCTGGTAAAGCCTCCGTTCAGCCGGACCAACTTAAGAGCCACCGTTTTGTGCTGGAGAATGTGGACGGGAAAGCCGTTAAGGCCACGACAACGCAACCAGAGATCAGCTTCAAAGCCCTGTCTGATATCAGTCTGGTTAATAACATTAGCGTTTCCGGCGTGATGTGTAACACGTTTAACGGACAGGGGAAATTGTCCGAAGGTGAGCTCAAGGTCAAAACGCTCGCCATGACGCGCAAGCTCTGTACCGAACCACAGTTAAACGAACTGGATCAGGCCATTGGCGACATGCTGCGCAAAGGGGCGCAGGTCGACCTGACTGAAGACCAGTTAACGCTGGCGACAGCCGATAAAACGCTAATGTTTAAGCGTGCGGAGTAATCAGTAGTTTCCGCAGGATCCTACGGCAAGCGACTGTTCACTGCAGCGTTTGCCGTTTGGCAATGCGCACATCCCGATAGCTGAGCCGTCAAGCTGGCGGGCAACAGACAGCGAGCCGCCAATCATCGCGCAGTTGGCTTGTCCGGAGCTGGACATCGCCGCTTTCATTCCCGGCGTTACGTGTGCCGCCGTTGCCTGCTGAACAGGTTCACTGCTGCATGCCGATAATAATAACGCGGCACACCCGACCCAAAATGCTGAACGCATGCTCTCTCTCCCCCATTAATAATGCGAAACCTATGCATAATAGGCATCACATGCCGTGTCGTCGAGAGCGAAAGTGCGTATTTATGCGCTCCTGAAACAATTTCTCGCAATTTTTTCGCCAAAAGATTGATCTACTCATTGATGTCGAGAATACCGAGGACACAAAAGCGAAAATCGTAAAATCCGACCTTTGCTAAACTAAGGGAATAATATTCAAAACCCGTTGTGTTTTTTTCGGGCTCCTTTTTTTGCGCAATGTAAGGGTGTTGTCCTATGCAAACTATTGACGGTAATGGTGCAGTCGCGTCCGTCGCGTTTCGCACCAGTGAAGTTATCGCCATCTACCCAATTACGCCAAGTTCTACGATGGCCGAACAGGCCGATGCCTGGGCGGGCAACGGACTGAAAAACGTCTGGGGCGACGTCCCAAGAGTCGTGGAAATGCAGTCTGAGGCTGGCGCTATCGCGACCGTCCACGGGGCGCTGCAGACCGGTGCTCTGTCGACGTCATTCACGTCGTCGCAGGGATTATTGTTGATGATCCCGACGCTCTATAAACTGGCAGGACAACTCACCCCGTTTGTGCTTCACGTTGCCGCACGAACCGTTGCGACACACGCCCTCTCCATCTTTGGCGATCACTCAGACGTGATGGCCGTCCGCCAGACCGGTTGCGCCATGCTGTGCGCCAGCAGCGTTCAGGAAGCACAGGACTTCGCGTTAATTTCGCATATGGCGACGCTGAAGAGTCGCGTGCCCTTTATTCATTTCTTTGATGGTTTTCGTACCTCTCACGAAATCAATAAAATCGTTCCGCTGGCTGACGACACCCTCCTCAATCTTCTGCCGCAGGCGGAAATCGACGCACATCGCGCCCGTGCGCTGAACCCGGAACACCCGGTGATCCGCGGGACATCGGCCAACCCGGATACCTATTTCCAGTCCCGGGAAGCAACGAACCCGTGGTACAACGCCGTTTATGATCACGTTGAGCAGGCGATGGATGATTTTGCCGCGGCCACCGGACGGCAATACAAACCGTTTGAATACTACGGTCATCCGCAGGCGGAACGGGTCATTGTGCTCATGGGGTCAGCCATTGGCACCTGTGAAGAGGTAGTGGATGAACTGCTGACCCGTGGTGAAAAAATCGGCGTGCTCAAAGTGCGGCTCTACCGGCCGTTTTCCGCGCGACATTTGCTCTCGGCACTGCCGGAAAGTGCGCGCACCGTGGCGGTGCTCGATCGCACTAAAGAGCCTGGCGCCCACGCAGAACCTCTGTATCTGGACGTCATGTCCGCGCTGGCTGAAGCGTTTAATTGCGGTGAGCGCGAAACACTGCCGCGCGTGATCGGGGGTCGCTATGGGTTGTCCTCCAAAGAGTTTGGCCCGGACTGTGTGCTGGCGGTGTTTAATGAGCTGAGCGAGGCTAAACCAAAACCGCGCTTTACCGTCGGTATTTATGATGACGTGACCAACCTCTCTCTGCCCCTGCCGGAAAACACGCTGCCTTCCACCGCAAAACTTGAGGCGCTGTTTTATGGGCTGGGCAGCGACGGTAGCGTCTCCGCGACCAAGAACAACATTAAGATCATCGGGAACTCCACGTCGTGGTATGCCCAGGGGTATTTTGTCTACGACTCCAAAAAAGCAGGCGGGCTGACCGTTTCCCACCTGCGCGTCAGCGAGCACCCTATCCGCTCGGCATACCTTATCTCGCAGGCTGATTTTGTGGGCTGTCACCAGCTGCAGTTCATCGATAAGTACCAGATGGCAGAGCGCCTGAAACCGGGCGGTATTTTCCTGCTCAATACGCCATACAGCGTGGATGAAGTCTGGTCGCGGCTGCCGCAGGAAGTGCAGGCGGTGCTGAACCAGAAAAAAGCCCGCTTCTACGTCATTAACGCTGCAAAAATTGCCCGCGAGTGTGGCCTTGCCGCGCGAATCAACACCGTGATGCAAATGGCCTTCTTCCACCTGACGCAGATCCTGCCGGGAGACAGCGCGCTAATGGAACTGCAGGGGGCGATTGCCAAAAGCTACAGCAGTAAAGGTCAGGTGCTGGTCGAGCGTAACTGGCAGGCGCTGGCGCTGGCACGCGAGTCTTTATTTGAAGTACCGCTGCAAGCGGTTGATGCGTCCAGCCCGAACCGTCCACCGGTGGTTTCTGACGCGGCACCGGATTTCGTGAAAACCGTGACGGCAGCCATGCTGGCCGGGCTGGGTGATGCCCTTCCCGTCTCCGCGCTGCCACCGGATGGCACCTGGCCGATGGGCACCACGCGCTGGGAAAAACGCAACATCGCCGAAGAAATCCCCATCTGGAAAGAGGAGCTGTGTACCCAGTGCAACCACTGCGTAGCAGCCTGCCCGCACTCGGCCATTCGTGCCAAAGTGGTCTCCCCGGAAGCGATGGAAGACGCCCCGGCCAGCCTGCATTCACTTGATGTGAAATCCCGTGATATGCGCGGACAGAAGTATGTTCTGCAGGTCGCTCCGGAAGATTGCACCGGATGTAATCTGTGCGTTGAGGTCTGTCCGGCGAAAGCTCGTCAGGATCCGGACATCAAAGCCATCAATATGATGTCGCGCCTCGAGCATGTCGAAGAAGAGAAGGTAAATTATGACTTCTTCCTGAACCTGCCGGAGATCGACCGCAGCACGCTGGAGCGTATTGATATTCGTACCTCGCAGCTCATTACTCCGCTGTTCGAGTATTCAGGCGCCTGCTCTGGCTGCGGTGAAACACCGTATATCAAGCTGCTCACGCAACTGTACGGCGACAGAATGTTGATCGCTAACGCCACGGGCTGTTCATCAATCTATGGCGGTAATCTGCCTTCCACGCCGTACACCACCGACGCCCATGGCCGCGGTCCGGCATGGGCGAACTCGTTGTTTGAGGATAACGCCGAGTTTGGTCTGGGCTTCCGTCTGACCGTTGACCAGCACCGCGCACGCGTGATGCGGTTACTGGAACAGTTTGCCGGCCACATCCCGGCGGAGCTGAATGAGGCGTTGCACGCCGATGCAACGCCAGAACGTCGTCGTGAGCAGGTTGCGGAACTGCGCAACGCTCTGCAGTGCGTAGAAGGTGCCGGGCAGCTGTTGACCGACGCTGACGCGCTGGTGGAAAAATCAATCTGGCTGATTGGCGGTGACGGCTGGGCGTATGACATCGGCTTTGGCGGGCTGGATCACGTGTTAAGCCTTACCGAAAACGTCAACATTCTGGTTCTGGATACGCAGTGCTATTCCAACACCGGTGGCCAGGCGTCAAAAGCTACCCCGCTTGGCGCAGTAACTAAGTTTGGTGAACACGGCAAGCGCAAGGCGCGTAAAGATCTCGGCGTCAGCATGATGATGTACGGCCATGTGTATGTCGCGCAAATCTCGCTGGGCGCGCAGCTGAACCAGACGGTGAAAGCCATTCAGGAAGCGGAAGCCTACCCGGGTCCGTCGCTGATCATTGCCTACAGCCCGTGTGAAGAGCATGGCTACGACCTGGCACTCAGCCACGATCAGATGCGCCAGCTGACCGCAACCGGTTTCTGGCCGCTCTACCGGTTCGACCCGCGCCGCGCCGATGAAGGTAAATTGCCTCTGGCGCTGGATTCACGTCCGCCTTCCGATGCGCTGGCCGAAACGTTAATGCAGGAACAACGTTTCCGTCGCCTCAACGCGCAACAACCAGAGGTGGCCGAGCAATTGTGGAAAGATGCCGCCGCCGATCTGCAAAAACGGTATGATTTCCTGGCGCAAATGGCCGGAAAAGCGGAAAAACCCACCCGCGACTGACTCTCCCTCTGCCCGGCTTGTCCGGGCATTTTTTTGCCATAAAAAAAGCCCGATGTATTCACACCGGGCGAGTCCAGATAATTAATGAATATCACGTTAATTCACTAAATGACATTCACATAAATTATGGATGAAAAATCTTAAAGGCATATAACGCCGCTGAGATTATCTGATTTAAGGGGCAATTAATAATTTTTATTTAATATGATTAGCTTTAAATCATTCATAAAACCAATGACTATTTCCGTCGCATAATCCGGTTAAGAATTAACTTAACTCGTAACAATTATATTTTATTATTCTTGGTCAGGAGTGATTTAGCATGAGACAGCTTTCTCGTGCGGAAAGTTCAATACGTAATTAAATAAAAACAACTGCAAAGGAATTCCAAAATGCAAAGAAAAGTACTGGCCCTGATGATTCCAGCGCTGTTAATGGCTGGCGCTGCGCATGCTGCAGAAATTTATAATAAAGACGGCAACAAATTAGATCTGTACGGAAAAGTAGATGGTCTGCATTACTTCTCCGACGATGCCTCTAAAGATGGCGATCAAACTTACATGCGTCTGGGCTTCAAGGGTGAAACCCAGATCAATAACATGATGACCGGTTACGCCCAGTGGGAATACAACATCCAGGCCAATAACACTGAAGGGTCTAATAACCAGTCATGGACGCGTCTGGCCTTCGCCGGTGTTAAAGTCGGTGACTATGGCTCCTTCGATTACGGTCGTAACTATGGCGTTCTGTACGACGTGGAAGGCTGGACCGATATGTTGCCTGAATTCGGTGGTGACTCTTACACCAATGCAGACAACTTTATGACTGGCCGTGCCAACGGGGTCGCAACCTACCGTAACACTGACTTCTATGGTCTGGTACAGGGTCTGAACTTTGCCCTGCAGTATCAGGGTAAGAACGAAGATGCCAGCAACAACCAGGAAGGCACCAACAATGGTCGCGACACGCGCCATGAGAACGGTGACGGCTTCGGTATCTCCACCACCTATGACTTTGGCATGGGTATCAGCGCGGGTGCTGCCTATACCTCTTCTGACCGTACCAACGAGCAGGTGATGAATACCACTGCCGGTGGTGATAAAGCGGATGCCTGGACTGCAGGCCTGAAATATGACGCCAACAATATTTATCTGGCGGCAATGTATTCTGAAACCCGCAATATGACCCCTTATGGCGATAATACGGATGCCGTGGCCAATAAAACGCAAAACATTGAAGTGACCGCGCAATATCAGTTCGACTTCGGCCTGCGCCCGGCAATTTCTTATCTGCAGTCTAAAGGTAAAGACCTGGCCAACGGTCAGGGCGATCAGGATCTGGTTAAATATGCTGACGTAGGCGCAACCTACTACTTCAACAAAAACATGTCCACCTACGTTGATTATAAAATCAACCTGTTGGATGAAGATGACAGTTTCTACAAAAATAACGGCATTAGCACGGATGATGTCGTTGCATTAGGTCTGGTTTACCAGTTCTGATCCCAAGAGCCCGCATCGTGATGCGGGCTCGTTATTTTCGTTGCGACGCCTGAAGCCAGCCCTCCTCTTCTCTCCCATCATATTTCCCTCTCTTCGCGCCTGTCGGCTCAGTGAATGTGTGAATCATCTCAAAAGGAAAATTTATGACGGTGTCGTTAAGGGTAAGTTTAAAGAAACCCGTGTACACTCACCTTATAGACTTTGCTTCATTAAGGATAACTGCATTGTTTGGTCGTGTATCAGTTGCCGTACTTACCCTTCTGGCGATTATATGGATGGCGTTAATTTTTGATTTTGGTGGTGTCGTTGGGCATCTCGGCGCGCTGTTGAACCATCTGGATGGCAGTTAAGGTTTCCCCCAAACAATACGCCACCAGCAGGGCCGGTGGCGGGAAACGTATCAACGGACTATTTTTTGACCGGCTGAGGCTTTTTATCACCTGACTCAGGCGCCTCACGCGGATCGTCTTTCTCAACATACAGCATATTTCTCTCCTGTTTCGGATACCCACTCCCCACTATAGGCCGCATTGTTAAAATCTGGCCAGGCGGCAGTTATGCTTCTTTTTGACGAAAAGAGAGGTAGCCGAAAACCCCGCTGTCGCCATCCGCGGGATGATTAACGCCGTCCATCACCGTCACTTCGGCAAAATCAAAGGGGGTCACATTTTCAAAACAGGCCACATTCACGCCGTATTCGTTGGGATTTGAACGCCGCTGATGGAAGGTATAAATCCCGCAGACCGAGCAGAAGAAATGGCGGGCTGTTCCTGTGTTAAAACGATATTCCGTGAGCTTATCCGCCCCTTTCGTTACGGTAATGCCCGACAGCGGTGCCGAGACCACCACGGCGCCCCGCATCCGGCAAAAAGAGCAGCTGCAGCGCCGGGCGGTATTTAATCCGTCTGAAAGTTCAACGGTAAACGCCACCGCGCCACAATGGCACTGTGCATGACGAATATCAGCCATCGGTTACACCCCCTTTCTCACGAGCTCGGCAGCCTTAACGAAAACCTCATCTTCAACGCCATCGCCTTTCTGTCTGCCGAGTCTGACCAGTTCACTCACAATACTGTCGCGATGGATGGGTTGCTGTGCTGAAACAAGACCGATAACGGCGGCACCAATTGCCAGTCCCACTAATCCCGTTTGTTCATCTTTGTTCTTCATGTTTGTGCTCCCTTGTACAACACAAAAAGCGTAGCAGGATTGTGGTAAAACGTGGCGTTGTCACGGATGCTATTTATTCTGTGATACAGGGCGTAACCCCTTAGCTAACAGGTGATGAGGTCGAGGTGTACGTGTCAGAATCGCGGCGCGAGGCCGTATTTGGGCGCATTAATGTTCGCGGCCCAGACCTTGATGTCGTTTTGAAGAAGTAAGGTAAAATCCGATTTCAGATGGTTAACCATGCCGTTAACGCTCTGTGCATCTTTCACCGAAAAATGCTCTATCCGGTTCTGCCCGACCTGAACACAATAATACGTGGCCGGAAGCACTTTGCCATTCACGTTAAGTTCTTGTCGGGTCCCGCCACAGCGCCCTTCGGTGATATAGGAGACCAGCAAATTTGCTGATTTCCGCTCAGGCTGGGAGATGCTCAACATGACCGGGAAACCGTCTGAAGTCTGGGTCATATCGTAAAGAACAGCATTTTTTATATACCAGGTATTATATTCCCGCTCCTGAAAAGCTGACCTCGAAGGCGCAGAAACGACCACCAGCATTGCCAGTGTAATAGTTTGAATTTTCATGAGATGTTGTCATCCGTGTCGTTGCACACATTATTCAGATCGTGCAAAAAACAGCAACACCTTAAGAATATTCCTACTACTATTGGCAGTCGTTTTTAGTTATCTACCGTGGTCAGCGCGTTATTGCATTCCGTTTGTACACGCTCAGTACGTTAAAACAGGAAAGAGTTGGTACACCGCCACCATCGCTGAAATACTGACGATGACACTGACAATGAAGTAGGTTTTGAAGGGCTGCTTTTGCGTTTTATGGCGAAACAGTTGCTGACCTATAATCGCCCCGGGCCATCCGCCGATAAGGCCAAATACCAGCAGTGTGGCTTCCGGCACTCTGCGCATGGCCCTTCGCGCCGCCATTTTGTCGGCGCCATACATCGCTAACGTCAGTACGTTGATAAGCAGGAGCCACAGGATGAACGGATGCGAGGTGAATAGACTTCCAATTGCGGCGATCAACAGAAGCAAATAACTAAAGCGATTGAGGGTCATAGCACAAGCCACTGGAATGTTCAGAGTATGTCGAAGCCGCATTATACGCGATATCACAAAGCAAGGTTGCTGCCATCCACAATTCAAAATCCTGTAAAACGTGCTGGCATTCGGCGCAACAATCCGTACCATACACGGCACACTTTCGCATGCTGGTGGTTAACCGCAGGCGCTGACCCGTCTTTTATTGCCAGTCAGATGGGGCACTAAAATGCGCAGAGGGTGTTTGAAATCTAAGCTTCATAGAGTGAAGAGATGAACAGCAAAGAGTGGGCAATGCGGAAAGAAGCTGCCCCTCTAAACCGTTTGCCCCACTGGTGCCCCATTTGAAATTTGAGTACAGATTAAATGCAACAAAATCAAGATATTAATAAGAAAGAGCAATACAACCTGAACAAACTGCAAAAGCGTCTGCGCCGTAACGTTGGTGAAGCCATTGCAGACTTCAATATGATTGAAGAAGGCGACCGCATTATGGTCTGCCTGTCAGGTGGTAAAGACAGTTACACCATGCTGGAGATCCTGCGTAATCTTCAGCAAAGCGCGCCGGTGAAGTTTTCCCTGGTGGCGGTTAACCTCGATCAAAAGCAGCCTGGTTTCCCGGAGCACATTCTGCCGGAATACCTGGAAAAACTGGGTGTTGAGTACAAAATCGTAGAAGAAAATACCTACGGGATTGTGAAAGAGAAGATCCCGGAAGGCAAAACCACCTGCTCGCTCTGCTCTCGTCTTCGCCGCGGCATCCTGTACCGTACCGCGACAGAACTGGGTGCAACCAAAATCGCACTCGGCCATCACCGCGACGATATCCTGCAGACGCTGTTCCTGAACATGTTCTACGGCGGCAAGATGAAAGGCATGCCGCCAAAACTGATGAGCGATGACGGCAAACACATTGTGATCCGCCCGCTTGCCTACTGCCGCGAGAAAGATATCGAGCGGTTCTCTCAGGCCAAAGGGTTCCCGATCATTCCATGTAACCTGTGCGGCTCTCAGCCGAACCTGCAGCGTCAGGTGATTGGTGACATGCTGCGTGACTGGGACAAACGCTACCCGGGCCGTATCGAAACCATGTTCAGCGCGATGCAGAACGTGGTGCCTTCTCACCTCGCGGACGTTGAGCTTTTCGATTTCAAAGGCATCAACCATGAGTCGGAAGTGGTGAATGGCGGCGATCTGGCGTTTGACCGGGAAGAGATCCCCGTGAAACCTGCTGGCTGGCAGCCAGAAGAAGATGACAATCAGTTTGAAGAACTGCGCCTGAATGTCGTAGAAGTGAAATAGTGAAATAACGCAAACGCGTCTCAGACCACCGTCTGAGACGCGTTTAAACCTTATTTCAGCAGACGAACGCGACAGGTTTTACCCTTGATTTTCCCGTTCTGCAGCTGTTTCCAGGCCTTATGGGCAACCGACTGGCGAACAGCAACATAAACATGTGCAGGATGTACCGCAATCTTGCCGATATCCGCCCCATCCAGCCCCACGTCTCCGGTCAGCGCACCGAGCACATCACCCGGACGCATCTTGGCTTTTTTACCGCCATCAATACACAGCGTTGCCATTTCAGCTTCCAGCGGAACGAGACTGACGTTGCCCGGTGCATTCACCCAGTTAAGCTTAATCTGCAGCATTTCAGACAGAATATTGGCGCGCTGCGCCTCTTCCGGTGCGCAGAAACTGATGGCCAGACCGCTGTTTCCGGCACGCGCAGTACGGCCGATACGGTGAACGTGTACTTCAGGATCCCATGCCAGCTCGTAGTTCACGACCAGCTCAAGCGATTTAATATCCAGACCGCGCGCCGCCACGTCGGTGGCAACCAGCACGCGGGCGCTGCCGTTGGCGAAACGGACCAGCGTCTGATCGCGATCGCGCTGTTCCAGATCGCCATGCAACGATAACGCGCTCTGACCTGCGGCATTCAGGGCGTCACAGACCGCCTGACAATCTTTTTTGGTGTTACAGAACACCACGCAGGAAGCGGGCTGATGCTGACTGAGCACCTTCTGCAGGAGCGCGATTTTTCCATGCTGGGACGTTTCATAAAACTGCTGCTCGATAGCAGGCAGCGCATCAACACTGTCAATTTCGATGGTGAGCGGATTTTTCTGCACGCGGCCACTGATTGCGGCGATCGCTTCAGGCCAGGTCGCCGAAAATAACAGCGTCTGACGGTCTGCAGGCGCGAAACGGATCACTTCATCGATAGCATCGCTGAAGCCCATATCCAGCATCCGGTCTGCCTCATCCATGACCAGCGTGTGTAATGCATCCAGCGAGACCGTACCTTTTTGCAGGTGGTCGAGCAGTCGGCCAGGCGTCGCCACAATGATGTGTGGTGGATGCTGAAGCGAATCACGCTGTGCGCCAAACGGTTGTCCGCCACAGAGGGTTAAAATCTTGGTGTTAGGCAGGAATCGCGCCAGACGACGCAGCTCGCCCGCGACCTGGTCCGCCAGTTCGCGGGTTGGGCACAGCACCAGAGACTGCGTCTGAAACAGCGCAGCATCAATATGCTGTAGCAGACCCAGACCGAAAGCCGCCGTTTTTCCGCTCCCTGTTTTAGCCTGAACGCGTACATCACGCCCCTCAAGAATGGCGGGCAATGCGGCCGCCTGAACAGGCGTCATGGTGAGGTATCCCAACTCGTTGAGGTTATCGAGTTGGGCGGCGGGCAGTACATTCAGGGTTGAAAAAGCGGTCACAATAGTCTCTCGTGGTCATCTTTGCGGTCAGATGGCGCGTATCCTCGCAGATCTCGGGGTTCGATGCGACAATTTAATCGGTTCTTCATCGGGCGGCGGGTCAGGCATGGGTTGCGGACGCGGAACAGGATCGGGCATCGGCGTCGGATCGGTGGGGATCGGATCGGACTGACGTGAATACTGCAGTTGCAGAGCGAGTAAGATGCTCATCATTCCCTCCAGGTTTTACTGACGTCCCTTTTAGGGTAGACGCTGGGGAACAGGAGGCAAAAAAAAGCCGACTAGTTAAGTCGGCGTCGTACGAATCAATTGTGCTATGCAGTAATTCAAAAAAGGAAGTAAGACAATATGGAGCGCAACGCCCATCGCTTGACGTTGCATTCACCTGCGGGAGTAATATTGCACCTTACGGGGTCATTGTTTATTGACTTCGCTCAATTAAAAGAGCGTTTTGATCTCCGTAAAAGCTGAAAAAAGCGTAAATTTACAGCCATTTACTACGATGCAACCACCATGCAACACCACCGATCAAAACAACTAACATGACGCAAAATGTGGTAAAGCCATAATGGGCCGCGCCGCCGGGAATTCCGCCCAGGTTCACGCCAAACAATCCCGTCAGGAATGTGCTCGGCAGAAAGACCATTGCCATCAGCGACATCGTATAGGTTCTTCTTGCCAGTGACTCCTGCATCACCTGCGCGATTTCATCCGCCATGACGCCCGTGCGGGCAATACAGGAATCGATTTCATCAAGTCCGCGGCCCAGCCTGTCGGCAATATCCTGCATTCGGCGTCGCTGATCGTCATTCATCCAGTTGAGCCTTTCGCTGGACAAACGCGCGTATACGTCCCGCTGTGGCGTCATATAACGGCGCATGACAATTAACTGCTTACGCAGAAGCGCCAGAAAACCGCGCGGCGGGATCTGCTGATCGAGCAGGTTATCTTCGAGGTCGATGATTTTATCGTGCAGCTCTTCGATAAACTCACTCGCATGGTCAGTCAGCGCGTCGCAGACGTCCACCAGCCAGCTTCCGCAATCGGTCGGCCCGGTGCCCTCTTTCAGATCGTTCACGATATCATCCAGCGCCAGAACTTTACGCTGACGGGTGGAGACAATCAGACCATCGTCCATATAAACACGCATCGCGACCAGCTGGTCAGGACGTTCATCGGTGCTGCCGTTAATGCAACGCAAAGTGATGAGCGTGCCGTCCCCCATTCTGCTCACACGTGGCCGCAGGCTTTCACCCGCCAGCGCATCACGCACGTTGTTCGGCAGGAGCGGCGTCGTGGCCAGCCAGTCGGCACTGTCCGGATGGGTATAGTTAAGGTGTAGCCAGCAGGGATGCTCATTATCAATAACATCGTTGTCTTCCAGCGGTCGGGCACCGCCACGACCATCCAGCACCCAGGCAAAAACTGCATCAGGAACGTTTAGTTCTGATCCTTTTATACTCTCCACCGCGCCTCCCCCTTTTCAGCTCTTTCGTTGTCAGTCTAGCTTTCATCAGGGGTTAAGCAACAACTATGTTTCGCATCGCGCTGAATTCGCTCAGGAAATAACCGTATTCCGCCAGGCGCCTTTTCAGACCGCACGGGAGGATAATTCAGCGGCGAGAAGTCGGGATAAAAGAGCCCGGTGACCAGGCTCTTTTCGCGCATCAGAGGGAGTGACCGGGACGCGAGTGGAATGACAGCGGGGCAGCATGCGAAGGCGTGGATTCAACCTGATACCCCTTTTCGAGCCGGAAGTTACGCGTCCGCGCCTGCAGTTCACTTACCTGATTACGCAGTACATCAGAGGATCCGTTGAGTTCTTCTGCCATCGTAACGTTACTTTGCGTGACCCGTTCCAGCTCAGATAAGGCCAGCGTAATCTGGGAAATGCCTTTCTCCTGCTCTGACGTCGAGGTGAAAATGTCATCCATCAACTGGCTGACATTGCCGGAGCCGGTCACAATTTCTTGCATATTCTTTTCAGCTTCGGACACAACGGTCACGCCCTGAGTAACGTTATTGCTGGTCACTTCAATCAGCGTTTTGATGTTTTTGGCGGCGTCCGCGCTGCGGTGGGCCAGGTTTCGCACCTCTTCTGCCACCACCGAAAACCCTTTGCCGTGGTCACCGGCTCTGGCCGCCTCAACGGCCGCGTTTAGCGCCAGGATATTCGTCTGGAAGGCAATGCCGTCGATCATCGAGATAATCTCCGTCATTTGCTGTGCACATTCGGTAATGGATTGCATATTGGTGGCCACCTGCCCCATCAACTCGCCACCTTTGCGCGCCTGCAGTGTCGCCCTGTTTGCCTGCTCGCTGGCCAGTCGGGTGTTATCGGCATTATTTCGGGTACTTGCTGCCATCTGCTCCATGCTGGCAGCCGTTTGCACCAGCGATGCAGACTGCTGCTCTGTTTTCACCGAAAGCTGCGCGCTACGCGCGGAGAGTTGATCGGACAAGGTCATGGCGGTTTGCGACGAGGCCCTGATCTCGCGTACCAGGGTCGCGATGTTGCTGGAGAGGCTGTTAATCCCGGGGATTAAACGCCCTGCACAGTTATTGCCAAATTCAGGGATAGTCACGCCAAGATTGCCTGCAGTCACTTCTTCAATACTTTTTTTCACCGTATTGATCGGCGTCACAAGATACTTTGTCATGTAGCCCCAGAGCAAAAATAGCGCAACGAAATTAATGATATTGAGTGAAATAAAGAGAGAGGATTTGCTGGAAAATAGAACAACGACACCTGCATCAACCAGGAAAAGACATAAAAGGAACCCGGCAATGAAGGTTCTGACACTAATATTTCTTAGCATGATTATATCCACGATTTTATATTTAGGTCGGCATTAAGATTTATAGCATTCGTGTTGTTGTTTGTCCTGATGAACAACGCTGGTTTCACCTTTCGCCGTTAGCCACCTGATATTTAACTTAAGTCAGATAAAAACAGGGTATTAGTGAAAATGTTATATGCAGCATCCTGTGATACTGGTTTCCTGCCACTTTAAGCGATACCATCGCCTGCGATGAGACAATATGGCCGCGCTCATATTTAAGGAGCTTTGCTGCAATTATTCGCCTTTGTTTAGCAATGCTTAATAGGTGCCGGAAAGAATATATTTTATATTCACCGCCAGCCTTAACGTTTTAATATGACCGGTCGTTTTGCACGATACATAACTCATATTATTTCAATGCGCATGTACGTTGCCAGTTAAAGACGTGCCCGGCAGGCGAAATCGGTAACCCTCTTTGGCGTGGGATTGCATAATGCTCAATATATCGTGGGACCCTGTGTTAATAGCCCTCTCGTATCTGGTGGCCTTTATCGCCTCATTTGTGGCCCTGGACAGCGCCGGAAAAATCCCGCTTTCCAGCCGTAAAACGGCGATGTTCTGGCGTATCGCCGGAGGCGTCACGCTTGGGATCGGGATCTGGTCAATGCACTTCATCGGCATGCTGTCGATGCAAATGCCGATGATAATGAGCTATAACCTCTGGTTAACCCTCGCCTCACTGGGCGTGGCGGTGGTTGCATCCACGGTCGCCATCAATATTGCCGTAACGGGTAAAACCCTTTCCCCTTTTCGATTGATCGTTGCCACGGTGCTCCTGAGCGCTGGCGTGGTCTGTATGCACTTTATCGGTATGGCCGCACTGATGCTGGACAGCCATATTCTCTGGGATCGACGCATTGTTGCCGTGTCCGTGTTGATTGCCGTTATGGCCTCCGGCGCGGCGCTGTGGCTGGCATTTCGCCTGCGGGATATGCGCAAAGGGGTGTTTATCAATCGTATTCTCGCGGCCTGCGTGTTGGGTGTCGCCATCTGCGCGATGCACTACACCGGCATGCGTGCCGCCCATTTTCAGGAAATGACGCATACCCTGCCCGGCGGTATCAGCGAGTTGGGGTTATCGGTCTGGGTTTCTGTCACCACACTGTGCCTGCTCGGCGGTATGTTAATGATTTCGCTCATCGACTCGCACCGGCGGACGAACCGACTGACCGACAACCTACGCCAGCTTAATCGTCAGCTTGAACTGCAGGCGCGGTTTGATGCGCTTACCGGTCTCGCTAATCGCCACCAGATGGACATTCGGATGCAGGATTGCCTGCGCAGCGCATTGCTCAGCAAGAAGCCATTCGCCGTGATTTTCCTCAACGTCGATCATTTCAAACGCATCAACGATACCTGGGGCCACAACACCGGGGATGAGTTGTTAATCTCTCTCGCGCAGCGCATTACCGCCCGCCTTACCCGCGAGATGACCCTCGCCAGGCTTGGCGGCGACGCCTTTATCCTGCTGGTTCCCGAGTGTGACGACGATAAAATCAACGCGCTGCTCACAACATTGCTGGAGGATATGCGCCGCCCGTTTTCACTTTGTGGGCACACGCTGAGCACAACAATCAGCGCGGGTGTCAGCCTCTACCCGCAGGATGGCGAGACGCTGCATGAGCTGAAGCTAAAAGCCGATGCGGCCCTGAATCGCGTCAAAGAGGATGGACGAAACGGCTGGGCCGTCTACCGGAACGAGATGTCAACGGCTATTCCGGCTAACCCCGGCTTCCTGCAGGAGTTAACTCAGGCGCTGGAACGCGATCAGTTTGAACTGTGGTATCAGCCGACCTGGCATGCAAAAGACTCCACTATTCACGGTTTTGAAGCCCTTCTGCGCTGGCGGCACCCTGAGCAAGGGGTGTTGCTGCCTAATCTGTTTTTACCGTCGCTGGAACAAACGGGGCTGATCATCCCGGTGGGGAACTGGGCGATTGAAGCGGCATGCCGTCAGCTTCATTTCTGGACAGAACAAGGTTTCAGCCAGTGGACATTGTCCTTTAACCTCTCCCCCGTCCAGTTCGAACAGCCGGATATCTTCCACATCATTTCGTCGATGTTGCATAAATATAATCTGTCGCCCTCCCGGCTTATCCTTGAGGTGACGGAAAGTACCGCACTGAAAAATCTCGACCGCAGTATTGAATTACTCAATGCGTTCAATCAAGCCGGGATTACCGTCTCGATTGATGATTTTGGCACCGGCTATTCCAACCTATTGATGTTGAGCGTTCTGCCCGCTAAAGAGCTAAAAATCGACAAGAGCTTTATGCACTCGATGCTGGTAAATGAAAAAAGCCGCAAGCTGGTGGAAACCATTATCAATATCGCCCGGACCATGGAAATGAATGTGGTTGCGGAAGGGATCGAGACGGAAGAACAACAGGTGGTGCTGACGGACCTCGGCTGTGATTACCTGCAGGGGTTTCTTTTCTCCCGTCCTTTACCTGCCGAACAGGTTCCCTGGCTGCTGCTGCAAAAAAACTCAGACAAACAAATTATACCCATTGGTAAAATTCATGCGGAACCCGCATATATTTCACAAAAAAATCATGCCTGACCGGGTTAAGTAGAGTATGTTTCAAAGGAGTCCACTCCCGTTAATTCTGTCATGATCCTCAGGCACATTGTGCCGATGTACAGGAATACGCTATGTCGCAAAATTGTTTTGATGCGCTGAATTTAATTAAAACCCCCGTGTGGCTCATTTCACCTGCTTCAGAACAGATCATTTTTGCAAATGTGGCCGCCGCTCAGATCATGGGCGATAAAACCCTGGATGACCTACGCAAAGGTACCTATTCCGCCAATGCGCATCACGTGCTGTCGATGTATGTGCCTGAACTGAAGAGTGAGCAGGAGGTCGTCGAAATCTGGACCATCTCCCGCGATGGACATGAAACCGCGCTGAGCTGCCGTCTCTCGCTTGCCCATTTCGTGCCCCAGGGGAATGTTATTGTTTTTGAAGGGCTGACGCAGCAGGTTCTCTCCGGGCTTAAGGCCAGCCGCTCCGCGACCTACCAGCGCAAAAAACAGGGATTTTACGCGCGCTTTTTCCTGACCAACAGCGCGCCAATGCTGCTTATCGATCCGTCCCGGGATGGCCAGATTGTGGATGCCAATCTGGCGGCGCTGACTTTTTACGGTTATGCGCATGATGAAATGTGCAGAAAACATACCTGGGAAATCAATACTCTGGGGCGGGATGTGATCCCCGTGATGACGGAGATTGCCGCGTTGCCGGGCGGCCATAAGCCCCTCAACTTTATCCACCGTCTGGCCGATGGCTCCACCCGCCATGTTCAGACCTATGCCGGGCCGATTGAAATTTACGGCGACAAATTGATGTTGTGCATTATCCACGATATCACCGAGCAAAAAAGGCTGGAGCAGGAGCTGGAACACGCGGCACTGCGTGATTCCATGACGGGCCTGCTCAACCGGCGTCAGTTCTATATCATCACCGACCAGGCCAATACCCATCATCTTCCCGCGCAGCAGCAATTTAGCCTGCTGCTGGTGGATACCGATCACTTCAAAAATATCAACGACCTCTTCGGCCACCTGAAAGGTGATGAGGTACTGATCTCGCTCTCGCGCACGCTGGAAGCCTGTAGCCGCAAAGAGGACCTGGTCTTCCGCTGGGGCGGTGAGGAGTTCGTCATCCTGCTGCCGCGCACCCCGCTCGACACCGCCCTGCAAATCGCCGAAACTGTGCGCGATGCGGTCGCCCGTATCACGATCCCGGGTTTACCTCGTTTCACCGTCAGCATTGGCGTGGCGCGACATAATCCGGGCGAGAGTATGGATGAGCTGTTTAAACGTGTGGACGATGCGCTTTATCGCGCCAAAAGTGATGGGCGCAATAAAGTCCTGGCGGCATGAAACTGGTGTATCTTCGTAAGCCCCGTTACAATGCCCCTCTCGAATAAATGGACCACAGGTGGGTAGATGTGCAATGGGAAAAACAGAAATAATACTCACCATAATTATTTTATTCGTTATTATATTCGGCTTCTGGTTTATTTTCAGCGGTGAGATCTGGTTTCTGGTGGAATACCTTGAGAACAGTATCTACCCCACCTTCGATGCGCTATGACGCATGTTTAATTCCTTGTTTCACCTACCGAATTTGTCAGGTATCAGCACCGGTAAGAGGTGCGTAAAATACGCAACGTTATCCTCCAACAAGTTGATAACGAATCATTAAATCATTTGCTTATTTCGCCCGTTCTCTGACGGGCTTTTTTTATTTCCGGCAATTCAGCTGTGCCAGGCTATATCTTAAACATCGTTAAACCTAAAGGTGAGAAATGATGAGCAAGAAAATCCTGATGTTGGTCGGCGATTACGCCGAAGATTATGAAACAATGGTGCCCTTTCAGGCTTTACAGATGATTGGCCATCAGGTGGATGCCGTCTGCCCGGACAAATCCCGTGGCGACTACATCATGACGGCGATCCATGATTTCGACGGTGCCCAGACCTACAGTGAAAAGCCGGGCCACCGTTTTATCCTCAATGCCGATTTTTCCGCCGTAAAAGAGCAGGATTATGACGCGCTGCTAATCCCGGGCGGACGAGCCCCTGAATATCTCCGGCTAAATGATGACGTGCTGAAACTGGTGCAGGCCTTCGACGCCGCGCGCAAACCGATTGCTGCGGTTTGCCACGGACCGCAAATGCTCGCTGCTGCCGGCATATTAAAAGGACGAACCTGTAGCGCCTATCCCGCCTGTGCGCCTGAAGTCCGCCTCGGCGGCGGGCACTATGCCAATATCGGTATCGATCAGGCGCACGTAGACGGTAATCTGGTCACTGCCCCCGCCTGGCCTGCGCATCCGCAATGGCTGGCGAAATTCAGTGCATTGCTAGAATAACGTTGCCCTGCTCCCGCCAGCAGCGCCTGACGGGAGCAATCCGCTGGGAATAATGTGTCCCCCGGCGATTTAGCGATCCTGCCTCTCCCACTGCGCTTCCCGCTCACGCGCTTTTCTGCGGGCTTCCTCTTTTTCACGATACAGTGGCGGATAGTAGATGTTCCCCCAGTCCCATTTACCGAACCAGAGACTCATCAGCGTACTAAAGATGATAATAAGTACGGTATAAAACAGAACGATTCCGCTTTCACCGCCGTGGCTGAACAGATCGATGACCAGCGAATGCTGCGCGTCGCTAAACCACTGCGGATGGTCATCAAGCATCATGAAAAACAGGATCCCAAAGAGTAAATCCCCGACTTTAAATCGCTCATGAAATTTCGTGCGCCAGTTTGCATTATGTTTTTCATAATAATTCAGCAGGAACTGGTTGTTTTCCTTCAACGCTAAATCAAGTACTTCGCCTGAAGGAACTTCACCCGACCTCTTCTGATAATCACTCTGCGCGCGCAAGAAATCCGGGAAGATACTGCTGTAGATAAGCTCATTGAGTAATAGCCTGACGATATTGGCTATAAAAGGCATCACGGTGGTGGCAATCAAACCTAAGGCGGCGAGCGCCACGCAGAAAAAACCCAGATGTTCGGTCCAGTTAAGTGTCTGAACAGGCCAGGTTAATATTCCTTGCCCGCTGTATACCAGCAGCGCCAGATCGGCGAAAAGGACAATATAGATGAAGCGGATAATCCATTGCCATTCCCAGATTTTATCCATAATCCCTAACCCTGCCGGGAAAGACGCTTTCTCTTTCTTTTCATCCGTCATCATTTACCTCCCCTTTGACTCACGGAACAAACATCCCTCGTTCAATAAAGAAAAACTGGCGCAAATGCGCCAGCTCTGAATTTAACGTTCACAACGAAGACCGGCGGTTCCCGGCTCGTCAGTGTTTCTCAATATACATCGTCCGGCTATAAGCCACGTCTTCCGGGTTATTAATGGGGTAACCTTTCACCCATGGTTTGATCAGGCGGCCGTTGGTGTACTGGTAAATAGGTGCGATTGGCGCTTTTTCCGTGAGGATTTTCTCCGCCATGTTGTAGTCTGCGTTACGCGCTTTCGCCGTGTTTTCGAGCGTCGCCTGATGGATAATTTTATCGTACGCCGGATCGTTGAAACGCGAGATATTGCCGCTGTGGGTTGAGGTCAATAACGACAGGAAGGTCGATGGCTCATTGTAATCCCCGACCCATGACGCGCGGATCACATCGAAATTACCGGTATTGCGGCTATCGATGTAGGTTTTCCACTCCTGGTTCTGCAGTTTGACGTCAACGCCGAGGTTTTTCTTCCACATCGAGGCCACCGCAATCGCGATTTTCTGATGGTTTTCTGACGTGTTGTACAACAGGTTCAGCTTCAGCGGGCGCTGAGGGCCATAGCCCGCGGCCTGAAGCAGCGTTTTCGCCTGGGCATTAAGTTCCTGCTGTGACATCTGCTCAAATGGCGAGGTTTCTGGCGTAAACCCTGCCGTCACGTCTGGCGTGAAATGCCAGGCGGGCTTCTCACCGGTTCCTAACACTTTGTCCGCCATGATGCGGCGATCGATGGTCATGCTCAGGGCGAGACGTACACGGGCATCGGCCGTGGGTCCTTTTTGCGTATTAAACGCATAGTAATAGGTGCCCAGCTGAGGCGGTGTATACACCTGTCCCGGAATGTCCTTGAGCAGCTTCTGATACATGTTTTTCGGGAACGATTCGGTAATATCAATATCATCCGCCAGATAGCGTTTAGTGGCCGAGGATTCCTGGTTAATCGGTATGAACGTCACTTTTTGCAGAACGGTTTTGGCGTTATCCCAGTAGTGTGTATTCGGCACCACAACCAGTTTTTCATTCACCACGCGATCTTTCAGAACGTAGGCGCCATTTCCAACCAGAGCCCCCGGACGCGTCCACTCTTTGCCGCTCTCCACATTGGCCTTTTGCACCGGATAGAAGGCAAAGTTTGCCGTCAGATTGCTAAACCACGGCAGCGGTTTATCCAGCTGCACACGTAAGGTTTTTGCATCTACGGCCGTCACGCCCAGCGTATCTGGCGCGGCTTTACCATCAATTATCGCCTGTGCGTTATGGATACCCGCCAGCGCAGCAAACCAGGCAAACGGAGACGTGGTTTTCGGATCAACCAGACGCTGCCAGCTGTAGACAAAATCCTGAGCGGTAACTGGAGAACCGTCAGACCATTTCGCGTTATCACGTAAGGAGAAGGTCCAGATACGGTTATCATTACTCTGCCAGCGCGTCGCCACGCCTGGGGTCAGTTCACCTTTCTCATTCTGATTAACCAGTCCTTCAAAAAGGTCGCGAATGACCTGTATCTCGGGTAATCCCACGGCTTTTGCCGGATCAAGGGAAGTCGGCTCATCTTTAATGTGTCTGACCAGCTCCTGTTTTTGCGCCAGTACCGTGCCCTGTGGCACATCAGCGGCGTACGAAAGTGAAGAGAGTCCGCACAGCAACAGTGCAGCACAGAGACGCGAAACAGGATGCTTCATAAGATCCCCTTTTATGAATTCAGGTAATAAGCAGATGCGTAATTATTTGTTTCGACAATGAGAATTGCAAATACCTTCCTCCGGAAAGTTGATATCCGGCAATTTTCCCGCCATACGGAAACTATTTGATTAACCGCGAGTTTTGCACAACACTGCCAGTAGAGACTTCTTTATCAGGATTTCCTATGGCAATCACCCGACCCAGAGCGGAACGCGGCGCCTTCCCGCCAGGTGCAGAGCAGTATGGCCGTTCATTTTTAGGCGCATCGCTGATTTGGTTTCCGGCCCCCGATGCCGATCGCAACAGCGGTTTGATCATTGCCGGCACGCACGGCGACGAGAACTCTTCTGTCGTCACGCTCTCGTGCGCGCTGCGCACGTTGACGCCCAGCTTACGACGTCATCACGTGATTCTGGCCGTCAACCCGGATGGGTGTCAGCTTGGGTTGCGCGCCAATGCGCGGGGCATCGATTTAAACCGTAATTTCCCGGCAGCAAACTGGCGCGCCGGTGAAACGGTTTATCGCTGGAACAGCTCCGCCGAAGAGCGTGACGTTGTCTTACTGACCGGCGACACGCCGGGCTCGGAGCCGGAAACACAGGCGCTGTGCCAGTTAATCCATAAGATCCACCCGGCCTGGGTTGTCACCTTTCACGATCCGCTGGCCTGCATCGAAGATCCGCGGCACACCGAGCTGGGCGAATGGCTGGCGAATGCTTTCGCCCTGCCGCTTGTCTCCAGCGTGGGCTATGAAACCCCTGGCTCATTCGGCAGCTGGTGTGCCGACCTGGGATTACCTTGCATCACCGCGGAATTCCCGCCGATATCGTCAGATGAAGCTAGCGAAAAATATTTAAAAGCCATGGTGGAGCTTCTGCGCTGGCAGCCTCAAAAATGAAGGACGCCGCTGGTAAACGTGAGTGCCGGTGAAACGTCAACCGCCAGCCATGTCGGGCCATCAAGATCGGCAAAACTGACATGATTTACCAGCGGCAACGCCGCGTTGATCGCCCGGGATGTACACAGCATGCATCCCAGCATGATTGAAAACCCCTGCGCCTGCGCCTGTTCTGCCAGTGCCAGCGCCTCTGTCAGCCCGCCGGTCTTGTCGAGCTTGATATTGACCATCTCGTAACGGCCCTGCAGTTCAACCAGGCTATCGCGCGTATGGCAGCTTTCATCCGCGCAGATGGGCAGCGGGTGGATAAAATTCTTCAGCGCCGCATCATCCTGTGCCGGCAGAGGCTGTTCCAGCATGGCTACGCCCAGGTCGGCCAGCAGCTGACATCGTGCGGCAAGGCCTTCGGGATGCCATGACTCATTCGCATCCACAATTAACGTGGCTGTCGGGACTGCCGAGCGGATAGCGACCATACGCTCGCTGATCAGACGATCGTCAAGCTTCACCTTTAACAGCGTCGCCCCCGCATCAAAGAGTGCTTTTGCGCTGGCGGCCATGTGTTCAGGCTCACCAATCACCACCGTTTGCGCCGTGACAACCGATGTCGGCAACGTGACGCCTAGCAGCGTCGTCAGCGAGGTTTGCTGTTTGGCAGCCTCCAGGCTCCAGAGTGCGCAGTCAATCGCATTACGCGCCGCGCCGGCGGGTATACGCTGCTGTAACGCCTCGCGGGTGAGCCCTTTTTCCAGACCGGGAACGAGCGTCATGATAAGTGCCATTACCGACGCCAGACTTTCGCCATAGCGCGGGTACGGCGTGCATTCGCCGACGCCCTTAATGCCGTCCTCTTCTATCTCCACCACAACCACACTGGCTTCGCTTCGACTGCCGCGGGAGATCACAAACGGGGTATGCAATGGCCAGGCTTCTTCATAGACCTTAACGCTTCTCATCACTGACTCCTTGCGGCCCGGAAAGGCGAAAAAATTGGTTTGCCGTGTTATCCGCTGATGGCATACACTAGCCACGACGTTAACTATATGTAAACAGGAAGATATCTATGTCACAACTCGTTCATTTCCAGGGCAACCCGGTTACTGTTGCAGGTTCCATTCCACAGGCTGGCAGCAAAGCACAGGCTTTTACTCTGGTGGCTAAAGATCTGTCTGACGTCACACTGTCTCAGTTTGCTGGCAAACGCAAAGTCCTGAACATTTTCCCAAGCATCGACACCGGCGTCTGTGCTGCATCCGTGCGCAAATTCAACCAGCTGGCGACGGAAATGGACAACACCGTTGTGCTGTGTATTTCTGCCGATCTGCCGTTCGCCCAGTCCCGGTTCTGCGGTGCTGAAGGCCTGAGCAACGTCACTACCCTCTCCACCCTGCGCAGCCCGGATTTCCTGGAAAACTACGGCGTGAGCATCGCGGAAGGCCCACTGAAAGGCCTGGCAGCGCGCGCTGTACTGGTTATCGATGAAAATGACAACGTCGTCTTCAGCGAACTGGTTAACGAAATCACCACCGAGCCGGATTACACTGCCGCGCTGGACGTGTTGAAAGCATAATGAATGCTTAGCATTCTATATAGCTTAGCAATCTAATGAAATAACAGGGTTTATTTCTCTTTGCAGGCTCTGGAAGACGACACATGAAAAACCTCGCACTGGCGGGGTTTTTTATTCCCTTCAAGCTGAATCGTTAAAGCTAAAACCTTCACCTTTCACATTTACTGTGCAATTAATTGTATAAAAGTTAACTTAATTGTGATCTTATTCTCATATTAGACCTTAAATATTCATATTTTCTTCCCCAGTGAAGCACATCACATTTCCCTTCAGATCAAAACATTAGATTTGCTGACGAAAGCAAATAATCGTTTCAGCAAAAAGGAAAGGAAATGAAAATTAAACTGGCTATTACGCTCCTTGCGGCTTTGATTTCGGGTCATGCTGCGGCGAAAACCTGGGTGCTGACAAGCGCTGAAAGCGGCGTGGAGAAAGGAAACTGGAAAATAACGAGCGATGAGCTGAAGGTAAAAGATCAGGCGTTCAGCATTGAACAAAAAGTGTTGCACGGTGGGAAACAGGAAGGCAGCAAAATCCTTGTTATCAGCAGTAAAAGTGGCCTGACCATTACCTTAAGCCCGTCTCGCGGCATGAACCTGCTCCATGTGGAAGGCTTCGGCACCAGAATGGGCTGGGATTCCCCGGTAAAAGAGGTCGTGAACCCGGCATATATTAATCTGGAAAGTCGCAACGGGCTTGGCTGGCTGGAAGGTTTCAACGAGATGATGGTGCGCTGTGGCTATGAGTGGACGGGGCATCCGGTCACGGCTGACGGCCAAATCTATACGCTTCACGGCAAGGCGGGCAATACGCCTGTCTCGCAGGTTGAAGTGGAGGTGGCTGACGCTGCCCCCCATGAAATTCGAATTCGCGGTTTGATCAAAGAGAGCACGTTCAAAAAAGCAGATTTGCAGACCATGACCGAACTGCGTTACGTCCCAGGAACCAACCAGTTCAGTTTGCACGATGTCCTGACAAACCATGCCGATTACCCGCATGATTATCAAATCATCTACCACAGTAACTTTGGTACCCCGATCCTCGAAGAAGGTGCACGCTTCCTTGCCCCGGTCGCGAGCGTCAGTCCATTCAATGACTACGCGAAAGCCGGTGTCAACGACTGGCAGACCTATGCCGGGCCAACGAAAGGCTTTGATGAGATGGTGTTTAACCTCAAACCGCTTGCGGATAACAACCACGAAACCCTCGCGGCCGTGGTGAATAAAGCCGGTGATAAAGGGGCGTCCATTCAGTTTGATACCCGCCAGTTGCCGGTGCTGACCTTATGGAAAAATACCGACACCCTGAAGCAAGGTTATGTCACCGGCATTGAGCCGGGTACCAGCTACGCCTACCCGGTCACCATTGAGCGCGAACAAAAACGCGTTAAGCAATTGCAACCGGGAGCCAGCACACAGTTTGATCTGACCTATACCCTGCTCCATAACCCGCAACAGGTGAAAGACGTGGAGAACCGAATTGCATCGATTCAGGGAGAGACCAAGGTCGACATTAATAGCACCCCTATCGCAAAAGAATGAGTAAAAAAAAAGCCTCTTTACAGAGGCTTTTTACCGTTATTCGTCACCCTTCTTCTGATTCAAACCATACTCTCGCAACTTATTGGCAATCGCCGTGTGTGAAACGCCAAGGCGTTTTGCCAGCTTACGGGTGCTTGGATAGCTACGATACAGTTGCGTCAGCACGGAGCGCTCAAAACGGCTGGTAATGTCATCCAGCGAACCTTCCATCGCCTCTTCACCTACTGACACCGTCCCGGCATCGTAATCCGGTAACAGAATATCCTGCGGACGCAGTTCATAACCTTCCAGCTGCGTCAGCGCGCGGTAAACGGCGTTCTTGAGCTGGCGAATGTTGCCCGGCCAGCCGTAGCGCATGAGCACCGTGCCGAGATCGGCTGAAAGCTTCGGACGCGGTACCCCCTGCTCGTCGGCAAAGCGCGCCACAAAGAGTTCGGTCAGCGGCATGATATCCTGCGGGCAATCGCGCAGCGGTGGGATATTCAGGGTCAGGACATTCAGGCGGTAGTAGAGATCCTCGCGGAATACCCCTTTTTGCACCAGTTCGACCAGGTTTTTCTGCGTCGCACAAATCACACGCACATCCACATGAACTTCGTGATCCTCGCCTACGCGGCGGAACGTGCCATCATTGAGGAAGCGCAGCAGCTTGGCCTGCATGCGTGGCGACATTTCACCAATCTCGTCCAGCAGCACGGAACCGCCGTTAGCCTGCTCGAAGAACCCTTTTTTACCTTCCGGCGCGTGACCAAATAATTCGCTTTCGACGGCATCTTCCGGAATCGAGGCGCAGTTCAGGGCCAGATACGGTTTTGCCGCTCGCGGGCTGGCCAGATGCACAGCATGCGCCAGCAGGTCCTTCCCGGTACCGGTATCGCCGGTAATCAGCAGTGGCGCGGTCAGACTCGCGAGTTTGCGCGCCTGGTCCACCACATGCCGCATTTTCGGGCTGACGGCAATAATCTGGCTGAATGCCCCCACATCCTGGCTGGAGATATTTTGCAGCTGACGGCCCATGCGCACGGTAGAACGCAGCATGATCACGGCGCCGGTCAGAACGCGCGTGTCGGCCTCGCCTTTCAGATAGACCGGCGTTATCTCCATTAAGAAATTCTGTCCGTGGATAACCACATGCTCGCTGTGGGTGTTCTGCGGATTGCTGTCCAGCCAGCGCTGGAAGTTAAAGCCGGGAATCAACTGTGCTGCGTTGTGGTTGCTGAGTTTTTCCTGACTCTGCGCGAACAGCTGGCAGCTGGCATGGTTAACACGCTCAACCTTACTTTTTAAATCCAGGGAGAGGAAAGGCTCTGGCATGGCTTCAAGCAATGCGCTCAATGCCAGATGCTCACGCTCCGACGGCATCCAGGGGATGGTGCGTACATCCGTAACGCCAGCGATACGGCGTATTTCTGCCATCAGGCTACTGAACGTATTAAATTCAATTTCGGCAAAATTGAGGTAAATTCGCCCGACAGGATCGATCTCAATGCCACGTAAATCAATGCTACGTAAAACAAGAAGATCGAGTAATTCGCGGGTCAGACCGAGACGGTCTTCACAGAAGACTTCAAGACGCATGGGAAATTCACCGTTTTAAGCCAATAACATTAAAATGATATGTCAGAACACGGTGATCGGGAAGATGGCTGTCAACAAATATTGACAGCCAGCACGATTAATGACCAAACCGGCTACTGAACCGGTTTTTTATTGAGCGTCTCTTTGAGCTGACCGATTAACTCACGTCGGAAATCCCCCAATCGCGGCTTATCGCCATCAATCCACGGCAGTGGACGGCACACTTCCATCGCTTTGATGCCCAGACGGGCGGTCAACAAACCGGCGCCAATACCCTGCGCGGCACGGGCAGAGAGACGCGCCGCCAGATCCTGCGACATCCAGTCCATCCCCACTTCCCGCACGAGCTCACTTGCTCCGGCAAAGGCGATGTTGAGCAATACCAGACGGAACAAGCGAAGGCGGCTGTAGTACCCCAACTCAATGCCGTATAAAGCAGCAATCCGGTTAATCAGACGCAGGTTACGCCAGGCGATAAACGCCATATCCACCAGCGCCAGCGGGCTGACGGCAATCATCAGGGTTGATTCCGCAGCAGAGCGGCTGATTTCGCGCCGCGCCTGGGCATCCAGCACCGGCTGCACCATGTGGGAATACAGCGTCACCACTTCACGATCGTTCTGGGTTTCATGGATAGCGGCATACCAGCGCTGAAGCGCCGGGTGTGACTGGTCAATACCCGCCTGACTGGCCAGCTTTTCACAAAACGCGCGGCCTTTGCCGGTTCCGTGACTGTGGAGCAGATCCCGCGCTTCATCACGCTCATGGGCGCGCTGTCGCAGGCGCCACAGGCGACGCCACTCGGTCGCAACAGACCCGACACCCGCCCCCACAATCAGAGCACCGGCAGCGCAGCCGCCCAACGCGACCCAGTCCTGGGTTTGCCAGGCGTTGACCGCCCACTGGACGCCTTGCCCAACCACGCTGACGCCAAACAACGCCAGCCCGGCAGTCACCATCTTTCGCCACAGGCTGCGTTTTGGGCGTAGCGCGGCTTCCACGACCGCTTCTGCCGGCCCCTCTTCAACAAGCAGCTCTTCGGTCAGCGCCGGGGCAAAATTATCTGCCTGCGGGCCATTAAACGTCTGCGCAGTTTTAAACGCCTCCGGGTGCTCTTGCTCAAGCGTTCCGGTAAAATCAATGCGCGGTTTTAACGGTTCCGTCATCGCAATTTATCTCCAATCAAAAACTCCAGCGCCGCATCCAGACGGATATGCGGTAACGGCTGATCGACCGTCATGGCCTGCGGGCGGAAGGCTTCAAACTGGAAGCCCTGGTTCTGCCAGAAGGCCGGCCCCGGAAGGCGGGCGGGCACTTCGCCCGGATAGACAGTAAGCGGTTCGCCGTCGCTAAGACGATTCCCGCGCAATGCCGGTATTTTCTCGCCATTAAGGTCAATCAACCCACTCTGTGTCGCCTGTACGGAAGCCAGTCCGAGGCAATCCATGCTGATCCCTTCGAACGCGGCATTCTGCCAGGCGTCCTGCACCAGTTGCTGCAGCAGCGACACCATATTGGCATGCTGATCGACCGTCACGTGATCGGCTTTTGTGGCCGCAAACAGCAGCTTGTCGATAACGGGTGAGAAGAGACGGCGAAACAGCGTGCGCTGCCCGTAGTGAAAACTTTGCATTAACTGTGTCAGCGCCAGGCGCATATCGTTGAAGGCCTGCGGCCCGCTGTTCAGCGGTTGCAGGCAATCCACCAGCACAATCTGGCGATCAAAACGTAAAAAGTGGTTTTTATAAAAACCTTTCACCACTTTTTCACAGTAGTAATTGTAACGCTCGCGCAGCATTCCGGCGTTAGTGTGTTTGTCCGCCTGGGCCAGTTTTGACTCCCCGATGCCATCCACGTCCGGCCACGGGAAAAACTGCAGCGCAGGTGCGCCCGCCAAATCTCCCGGCAGAACAAAACGGCCCGGCTGGATGAAATGCAGCCCTTCCTGCTTACACTGATGCAGATACTCCGTCCAGGCCTCGGCAATCGCCGCCAGCCGGTTTTCATCGGCAGGCGCCAGCGGATCCAGGCCTTCGCACAGTTTTCGCCATTTCGTCGACCACTCGGCGCGGTTGCCCTGCAACAGCCCCGTCATCTGTCGTGACCAGTTGAGATAGTCCTGTGCCAGCATAGGTAAATCGAGCAACCACTCACCGGGGTAATCCACAATTTCCAGATACAGGGTGGAGGTGTCTTTGAAGTGACGCATCAGCGATTCATTAGAGCGAAAACGCAGCGCAAGGCGAATTTCACTCACCCCGCGCGTCGGCGTCGGCCAGGCGGGCGGTTCACCATAAAGCTGAGCCAGCCCTTCATCATAGGTAAAGCGAGGAATGCCAAAATCGCGCTGAGGCACACGCTTAACCCCCAGCAGGCGCTCTTCCCGCACGGCGCTCAGCAGCGGCAGCCGCGCCCCACTGTGCAGGTTAAGCAGCTGATTCACCATCGCGGTGATAAACGCCGTCTTGCCGCTGCGGCTCAGCCCCGTCACCGCCAGACGCAGATGACGGTCAACGCCACGGTTCACCAGTGAATTGAGTTCGTTCTTAAGTCGCTTCATCGCCGTCCTTCATTGCCCGGAAGCCTCAAATACATTGCTTCAGAATACAATAAATGGGGGCAGATCGTTGATTATCAATTCTTATTTATTGCTATTGCCGTTTTCTCTCCAGTAAGATGAACGACATTGCTGTTAGTCAGGAGTGAGTAAGGTGTATGTCACCCACCATCTATGATATCGCACGGGTTGCCGGCGTTTCGAAATCAACCGTCTCCCGCGTTCTGAATAAACAAACGAATATTTCTCCTGAAGCGCGTGAAAAAGTGTTGAAGGCGATTGACGAATTAAATTATCAACCCAATAAACTCGCCCGCGCCCTGACCTCTTCTGGCTTCGACGCCATTATGGTTATTTCGACACGATCGACGAAAACCACCGCCGGCAACCCTTTTTTCTCTGATGTTCTGCATGCCATTACAGCCAAAGCTGAAGAGGAAGGTTTTGACGTTATTTTGCAAACCTCGAAAAGCAGTGAAGACGATCTGCTGAAATGCGAAAGTAAAATAAAACAAAAAATGATTAAAGGGATCATCATGCTGAGCTCACCGGCAAATGAATCCTTTTTCACAACGCTGGATGCTTATGGCGTACCGGTGGTCGTCATCGGGAAAGTCGAAGGTGATTTTCAGAATATTTACTCGGTCGACACGGATAATTTTCACGACAGCGCCACGCTAACAGAAACCTTTATTAAAAATGGCCGACGTAACATTGCCTGTCTGCATGCGCCGCTCAATTATCATGTTTCGATTGATCGTCTTGCCGGTTATAAATCCAGCCTGGAAAAGCACGGCATCGCCATTAACCCGGCGTGGATCATCGACGGCGGATATACCCATGAAAGCGCGCTTGCCGCGGCCACAGAATTGCTCTCCTCGGCCACGCCACCTGATGCGGTATTTGCCACCGACAGCATGAAGTTACTCAGCCTTTATCGCGCGGCGGATACTCTGGATCTGAGGATCCCCGAGCAGGTTGTGATTGCAGGATACAGTGACCCGATGCTCTCCCTCATTTTAACGCCAGCACCCGGGGGCTTTGATATCCCAACCCGCAAGCTGGGTGAAGAGAGCTGCAATCTTCTTTTCAGGCGTATCGCCGGTCAGCCTGCGCCACAAAAAGTGCTTGTCGATACCCATTTTACATTAGCGCCCTCTCTTCGCTAAAACCAGGGGCTGAAAGCCCCTGGCATCCGGTCTGTCAGAACGCGTAATTAACGCCAACACCCGCGTAGTGGAAACGGTCGCTGTCGCCTTCGTCATGGTTTTCCCATTCGTAGGCGTATTCCAGCGTCATGGATAATCCATTGTTGAAGTCATACGCGTACAGTAAACCCAGTCGGTTGAAATCGTGTCCTTCACGATCGGGATCGTCCTGCCAGTCCCAGTTCGACCAGCGATCCAGCCCCAGACGGGTATATGGCGTGAGCGTCGTCTGGCCTAATGAAACAGGCAGATACGCGCGAATTTCCTGCGTTGAAAATTCGCCGTTATTACGTGAACTGTCCATATTGAAACCGCGCTCAAGATAATAGTTCACTTTTGCAGAGAAGGTTTCATTAATGGTCCAGGTAAAACCCGTTTCCGTTTCTACACGGCTGTCGGCATAACCGGTTTTTTCCAGGTCATTCGCAAACTGATACATGGCAAACCAGCCACCAAAACGCCAGTCGTCGGACAATTTAATATCCCAGTCCGGCTGAATTTTGTAGCGCTGCATATTTGCGCTACCGTCTTTGGCACCGTGTTCATCTTTAAAGTGATAACCGTAATTACGGAAACCGCCGGTCAACCCGAGTGTAAAATCATCGGTGCCAATAAAGCGATAGCGTAATTCAAATTCCGGGCGGTCAAAATAGGTCCCACGGGTCATGCTGCTGTAATCAACCGGTCCTTCCTGATACATTGCCAGCGAAAGAGTCCAGGCATCCCATGTGGCATTAAACCATACAGAGGGTTCATATAATCCATCTTTATCGTCGCCCTGACCTTCGACGTTTTCAATTTCATACATGGCACCGATATTAAATTCCCAGTGTTTTGCTGATTCCGTTGCGTGCGCGCAGCTAACCCCTGCGCACAGAACGAGCGCAGCACTTCTTAGTAGAGTACTCATTTAAATGTTCCCTTTATAATTAACTCAAAAAAACCGGAAATTTGCATTTCCGGCGAACGCCTTTCTTATCTAATAGCCACTTCAGTATCAGCGTCGAAGAAATGACATTTATTCATATCGAACTGGATGCCGATATTATCCCCCGCCGCATAATCATTTACCGCTCCTGCACGAACGACCAGCTCATGCCCGCCCACGGTGGCATAGAGCATGAACTCAGCCCCGGTCAGTTCGGCCACGCTGACTTTTGCCGCAATATCATCCCCACGGCTTTGCAGCGTCAGAATATCTTCCGGCCGGATCCCAAAGACCACGGCTTTACGCTGATATCCGGCGGCATTCACCGCCGCCAGCGTGTCTTCAGGTATCTCCAGACGCAGCGTTTCCGTCACGAAATAGCGATCGTCTATCGCGCCCCGAATAAAATTCATTGCCGGTGATCCGATGAAGCCCGCCACAAACATATTCGCCGGTTCGTTGTAGACCTGCTTAGGTGCCCCCACCTGCTGAATAACGCCATCCTTGAGGATCACAATGCGGGTTGCCATCGTCATCGCTTCCGTCTGATCGTGGGTCACGTAAATCATTGTGGTGTTGAGCTTCTGATGCAGCTTGCTGATTTCAGCACGCATTTGCACACGCAGCTTGGCGTCGAGGTTAGAAAGCGGTTCATCCATCAGAAAGACGCCGGCTTCGCGCACAATCGCCCGTCCTAACGCCACGCGCTGACGTTGGCCACCCGACAATGCGCCAGGTTTACGCGTGAGGTAATCACGCAACCCCAGGATTTGTGCCGCCCAGTTCACACGCTCTTCAATGACCGCGGGGGGAATTTTCTGCATCTTCAGGCCAAACGCCATGTTGTCGTAAACCGTCATATGCGGATAAAGCGCATAGTTCTGGAAAACCATCGCAATGTCGCGGGACTTGGCGGGCACATCGTTCATGCAGACACCGTCAATTACCAGCTCACCGGCAGAGATCTCCTCCAGCCCGGCAATCATACGAAGCGTCGTCGATTTACCGCACCCCGAGGGACCCACAAAGACGATAAACTCCTTGTCCTCAATTTCGAGGTTAAAATCCTTAACCACATGGACCTGGTTATCGTAGATTTTCTGAATATGTTTCAGAGACAGTTGAGCCATTTTTAATTCCTTATCATTACCGTTCGGGATGCCCAGAAATCCGTCAGGCATTTCCAGGTCAGTTCCTGCGTTGAATGAAGTTGTAATCCCGCATGGTTCAGGCCAGGCCCAATCCCGACCGAGAGCATTCCCGCCGCGTTGATTGCCTCAACGCCGGCTGCAGCATCTTCGATTCCAATAGCCTGCTCGGGGCGCACGTTCAGCCCGGCGCAGGCCGCAAGAAAGATCTCCGGGTCCGGTTTTGAGCGGGCAATGCGCGAGGCATCGGCGCAGAAATCAAAAGCCCTCTCAATGCCCAGCGCCTGCAAAATACCGGGGGCGTTAAGGGACACTGAGGCCAGCCCGATTTTGACGTTCGCCGCACGAATTTCCGCCAGCACCTCGCGGATGCCCGGAAGCAGAGAATCCTGCGTCAACGACGCCAGAGACCCGACGTAGCGCGCGTTCTTTTTATCCGCGAGCGCCTGCCGCTGCTGGTCGTTAAACTCCCCCTCTTTTCCACCATGGCGCAGGATCCGCTGCAGCGATTCCATACGGCTTATCCCTTTCAGCTCGTCGTTGAACGCCACGTCGAGCGAGATGCCAATTTCCTGCGCCACGGCACGCCAGGCCAGAAAATGCAGATGCGCGGTATCGGTGATCACACCATCAAGATCGAAGACAACGGCCTCAGGCTTCATGATTTGCTCCTGTGGTAGCGGTCCCACAAAGAGATGTAAAAAAATCCCTGAAAGAACAGACCTGCCGATCCATTATGCACAGGGTTTTACCCCACAGCGTTAAGCTCACCGGTGCAGTGGTTTCAATCGTTAAAACATCATTTTCAAACGTGAAGTGCATGCGCGCGTTTCTCCATCGCAGCGGGAAAGCCAGTTTTCGCCAGTGGGCAGGCAGCTTCGGGGCAAGATGCAATTCCCCCTGGACGATCTGCATGCCGGCAAATCCCTGAATAACGCCGGACCAGATAGCCCCGGTGGCGGCAGCATGAATCCCGTCATCGCAGCTGTGCGGATCGTCGCCCAGATCGATGGCGACACCCTCGCGCCAGAAGGCGTAGGCCCTTTTCGTATCGCCACACCGGGCAGCAACAATTCCATGAATCGCTTTGCTCAGCGAAGAGTCGTGTATGGTACGCGGCTCGTAGTACGCCAGGTTGGCAGCACACTGCTGCGGGGTAAACCGTTCCGGCAGCAGGTAGTTGAGCATCACCACGTCGGCCTGTTTAAGGATCTGCATCTCGTTCACTTCCGCGCGGGAGTAATCGAGCAGAATGGTCTGTTTACCCGCTTTCGCCTTATAGCGGCTCAGATCGATAGCCGGTTTCGCCATGAAGGTATCATCCTGAGGAAGGACCCCTTCTGCGTTGGCTTGCGGTAACCACAAACGGGACATAAACCGGCTGGCATTCTCCATGAAGCCGGCATCTTCACGATTGAACATCGCCATAAACTGGCGCGCATAAGCGACATTGTGCCAGGCCAGATAGTTGGTGTACGCATTGTTATTGACGTGCTCCGTGTACTCATCCGGCCCGATCACATCGTGGATTTCCAGGCGACCATTGACTTCCGTCGCCCGCCCCATCCAGAACGTTGCCGTCTCTATCAGTAGCGTCAGCCCTTCGTTACGCATAAAAGCGTCATCATGTGTCGCCTGCCAGTAGGCCACGACAGCCCAGGCAATGTCCGCCACAATGTGATGTTCTGCCAGCGCAGAGGCCACTTTCTGGCGCGTGCCCGTGCGGATGTTGATTGCCGCATATTCCGGCGTTTCCTCCTGACCGCTCGCGGCACTCTCCCAGGGGAAAAGTGCGCCAGGCCAGCCGTTGCGACGCGCTTTTTCACGAGCCCCGGCCAGGTTGAGCCAGCGATAACGCAGCAGACTGCGGGCGACCTGCGGACGCGTAAAGAGATGGAAAGGCAGCAGGAAAATTTCGGTATCCCAGAAGACGTGGCCTTTATACCCTTCGCCGGTCAATCCTTTCGCGGCGATACTGCAGCGCTCATTGTCGGCAGGCGTCATGGCGGTCAGATGCCAGACGGTATAATCCAGCGCGAGCTGATCCTGCGGTTCCGCAGACGTTACCGCTACCCGCGCATCTCGCCAGACGTCTTCCCAGGCGCAGGCAGAGCTCTCCAGCAACGATGCGTAACCTCGCGCTGCGCACACCTTGAGTTCGGCCAGTGCGTTACGCGCAAACGACGCCTGCGAAAGGGCTTTGTCACTGCGGTGGGCGACCCAGACGAGCTTTTCAAGCGTGACAGTGTCACCCTGCGAAACGTTCAGGGAATAATGCGCACTGATGCGACGATTTTTAGCGGTAAAGCAGCTTTCGCTACCCGCTGAAAGCCGGCAGAACGCGGATATAACGACATCAGAAACCCGGTCCTGCGTTTCATACACGCCCTGCATACAATTCTGGTCGAATACCCGGACTGAAATCTCATCCAGATGCTGCCTGCCGCTGTTGGTTTGCGTCGCATCGATTCCGGTTTTCAACACCACCTGCGAGGGCCCATCAAGGGGAGTGATGGCGAATTGCATTGCCACTAACGGCAGCTGAGCGAGAGAAACGAAACGACGGCTCTCCAGGCGATAGCGTTTCCCGTCGGGCGAGCGCCAGAGCACGCTGCGACGCAGTTCACCATTGGCAAACGCCAGCTCGCGCTGCCACTCAAGAAGCGCCCCGGAAAGCAGGGTAAAATTCACACCATCCAGTTCAACCTCAATACCGGTAATATCCGGCAGGTTGATTAACTCCGTGGTCTCATTGCGACCTGCGCGATGATAAAGCCCGGCGAGATACATGCCCCTGGTTTGCTGGGTGTAATCCTCTTCGTGTGCCGCGCGAATGCCCATGTAGCCATTGCCGCAAGCCATGATGGAGGCGTATTTATTCAGACTGTGGGGAGAGAAGCCCGGTTCGGTTAAAACAGACACATTCAGCATAACGTCACGCTTTCCCCTGTATCCGCCGATTCATAAAGCGCGGCAACAAGTTGCTGGATAACCAGCCCCTGTTCCGCATCTGCGATCATAACCGGCTCTCCCAGCACATGGCGTACAAACGCCTCCATGCTGCGCAGGTGACGCTGGTCGTCTGCCTCATCACGCTGCATGAGGGTCTGTAAAACGCCCGCCTCATCGTGGTAAATGTGAGCCGGGAAGAGCGTGGCTCCCGCCTTTTCGCCACAGAATGAAACATTCATGATCGACTGCTCACGGATATTCAGCGCAAACGACGTATCCAGGCGCAGAACGCCGCCATTGCAGAATTCAATTGTGCCAAACAGAGCATCTTCAACGGTAAACCGGGCGGGATCCCACTCGCCAAACTGTCCACTGTTTTTACGGTTCCCCAGCTTCTGGAAGCTGTAGGCGGTCACCCTTTTTACCGCCGGGAAACCCAGCACATACATCGCGGCATCTAGCATATGAATACCGATATCGATCAGCGGTCCGCCACCCTGTAGCGATTTGTTCGTAAAGACGCCCCAGCCCGGCACGCCGCAACGACGCAGCGCCTGCGCCGACGTAAAGTAGATCTCACCTAACGCCCCGTTTGTGACAGCGTCACGTAGCAGCTGCGTGTCGAGCGCAAACCGATGGTGAAAATCATACGCCAGCACTTTTCCCGCTTTACGGGCCGCCCTGCGCATCTGGTCAGCCTGTTGCGGCGTCATGGCAGGCGGTTTTTCGCACATCACATGACATCCGGCCTCCAGTGCCGCCATGACATGTTCAAAATGGAACCGGTTTGGGGAGCAGACGCTGACCACATCAGGTTTTACCGCCTGCAGCATTTCAGATGCATTCTGCCAGACCGAAGGAATTGCATGACGTTCCGCAAACGCCTGTGCCTGTTCAAGGCCGCTGTCCATGACAGCGACCATTTGAACATCACTGCGAGTGGCGTAATACGAGGCATGCACTTTGTCCGCGACCTGCCCGGCGCCAATAATGGCGACGCGCAGAAGCGAAGGTGTTGAAGCACTCATCACGCTCGTCATCCTTAGCATTCACGCAGATACGTGAGTGAATCCTGGTAAGCCTGGGCCGGATCGTCGGCGCGGACACGGCACTCATACACCACGTAGCCTTGATAGTTGTCCGCACGAAGCTGCCCGAACAACGTGGCAAAATCCAGCGTCCCGCTGCCAGGCTGATAGCGATGGTTATCGGCGATATGCACATGACCCAGCAGATCCCGGTTGCGATGCAGCGCCTCTGTTAGCGAATCTTCTTCGATATTCATGTGGTAAAAGTCGCCGATGATCTGCACATGCCTGAGCGTGTTCTCTTCGATATAGCGACGCGCATCCGAGAGCGTGTTGATCATGTGATCCTGGTAGCGGTTGAGCGGCTCAAGGTAAACGGTGGTCCCGGTACGCGCCGCCACCTCATCCAGATAACGCAGCGAAGCACTCACCGCTTCGCAGTCACCTGCCAGGCTACGTGGAGAGGTCATCGGCGGCAAACGGAAGGTAAACATTCCCCAGGCGGCGGGCACAATAATCCCTTTTCCACCCACTTCAGCCAGCGCTTCCAGGATGCGTTCGATCTGTTTTAATCCGTTCAGACGACGTTCTTCAATGAAGTCACCAATCCAGCCGTCATATCCCCCGCAGGCGGTGGTCACCGGCAGGCCCGTGGCGGTGATTGCGGCTTTCACTTCATCGAGATTGTCCACCAGCAGTTTGCCGTCAATTTCATAGCCATCAAAACCCATCGCTTTGATGTACTGGAATTTCTCCAGAATAGAAGTCGGGAAAAAGGCCTGGTTTTGCGTTGCGATTTTCATTGATGCTCTCCTTAGCTTAAAAAGTGACGCCCATCTTGATGCTCAGTTCCGGATGCTGATCGACATACTTCATGTAGCTCTCAGCGCTGGTGGTAAAGGTGACAACCGGGTCAATCAGATCTTCGCAGTTCAGATAACCGTTCATCAGCAGTTCCCAGCAGGTCTCTTCAATACGCTTTCGGCTCCAGCGCGGGTAATCCGGGTTGGGTTCGCTGCAGGCGCGCGAGAAAACGATTTTCGCGTTATTGAAGTGGGCTTCACGCCCCAGATTGAACCCTTCTGCGAACGGTTTCGCGAAAGCCACGTAGGCGATCGTTCCACCGTAGGCGAGCCCGCGCAGCGCAGACTGCAATGCATCGGCAAAACCGCTGGTTTCGATAATCACGTCAGCGCCCTGCTTTCCGGTCAGTTTTTTAATCTCCAGACCGACATCGGTGCCAAACGGATTGAGGCAGTAATCGGCCCCGTGACGGCGGGCAATTTCGCAGCGATGTTCGATAGGATCGACACCGATGACGATGGATGCACCGGCTTTTTTCGCCAGCTGAATCGCAATCTGCCCAATGGCACCCAGTCCGACCACAACGACAAAATCCCCTACCCGCACGTTAGCATCACGCACGCCGCTCATGGCGAACTGCGCAGGGTCGTAACAGACGGCATTTTTCCAGGAAGACCCTTGCGGCATTTTGCGCAGCTTGTAGTTATTAACGGCATTCACGATGACCGTCTCCTGCAGCGGCCCATAGCAGCAGACACGGTCGCCCGTCTGGTACTCCGTCACGTCATCGCCGCATTCGATAATGTCGCCAACGATCATGTTGCCCAGCTGGAACTTACCAAACTCAATGCCCCGCGCCGCGCCCTCTTCACGCGGGGTAAACATCTGCCACTCCGCGTTAAACTCCTCATCAATGAAGGGACTTGCCGCCCGGAAATCTACCACTTCGGTGCCGTGTTTTGGCGCGCCGAAGCGCGCACGAATTTTCACTTCATGGACGGCAACAGGACGATCTTCATATTCCACCAGCGCCGCTACACGAGGCACTGTCGCAACTAACTTTTTCATGACTGACTCCTAGTTAAAACTGGCCGCCTCAGCCTTTAACGCCACCGGCGGTCAAACCACTTTTGATAAAACGTTCAGACAGTGCGTACATGATGACCACCGGAAGCGCTGTCACCAGCGATGCCGCCATCATCCGACCCCAGATATAATCTGGCGTGCTAAAGAGCGTGTTCAGCCCAACCGGCAAGGTGAAATTGCTGGCGCTGGACAGGAAAATGGATGCAAACAGGTAGTCGTTCCATGCCACCATGAAGCAGTAGACGAACACCGACACGAGGCCGGAAATCGCCAGCGGAACGGTAATGCGGAAGATAATTTGCAGGCGGTTAAGCCCGTCCATCATCGCGGCTTCTTCTATTTCATCCGGAATGGTGTCGAAATAGCTGCGCAGCATAAAGACGGCTGTCGGCAGCGTCTGGGTCACCATGGTGATAATCAGCGCCAGTTCCGTGTCATAGATCCCCAGCGCGGTGATGATTTTGAACAGCGGCACCACCAGCAAAATCCCCGAGAACATATAGACGGTGTAAAAACTCGCATTGATCGTCGTACGTCCTTTAAAACGCAGTTTGGATAACGCGTAAGCCCCCAGCGTGCCGAGAAAAACGGCAATCACCGACGAGGTCAGCGAGACCACCATGCTGTTTCTGAAGTAGTCCACAAACGGGAAGATCAGCGGATTAAAGATGTCGATGTAATGCTGCAGCGTCCACGCCTGCGGCAGGATGGTCGGATGGAGCGATATCGCCTCTTTCGCGCTCTTAAGCGAGGTCATTAACATCACAAAGAACGGGAACAGCGTGATGATCAGAAACACCGCCAGCCCCAGATAAAAACCGAGACGACCCAGTACGCGTTTATTTGTTGCCATTGAGGTTTACCCTTTTTCTGGTCAGCAGAATGACGGCGAAGATGATCACGAACAGCACCACGGAGATGGCAGCGGCTTTCCCGAGGTCATTGAAGGCAAATGCGGTCTTGTAGAGATAGACGCCCAAAATATCGACCTTGGTGGTCAGGAGATAAACATCAGCGAACATATAGAACATCCAGATGGTTCGCAGTGTAATCACCGTGGCCAGCACCGGCATAATGGCGGGCAGCGTGACGATACGAAAACGCTGCCAGGCATTTGCCCCATCCATTTCCGCGGCTTCGTACAGCGATTTATCAATGGTCTGCAATATCGCGAGGAACGAGATAAACGCGTAGGGGAAGTAACGCCAGATGGCGAACAGCACCACCAGCACAAAACTGCTGCCCGGGTTGTCGAACCACAGCGGCGCCTGGTCATACAGGTGCAACAGATCGACACCCAGATAGTTCACAATGCCGTAGCCGTTGTTGAACATGTATTTCCATGCAAACACCAGCGAGATGGATGGTGTGACGTAGGACAAAATCACCAGTGAACGCGCCGTTTTCCGCAGGCGAAATTCCCGGTTAAAAAAGAGGGCAACGGCCAGCCCCAGCGCCGTGCTGCCCATCACCACCAGGGCGGTGTACCAGAACGTCATCCACAGGGAGTGCCAGAATGCGCCATCGCTGAGGATACGAACATAGTTATCCAGCCCGACAAACACGGCGCTAATGCGCGGGTTAAGCGGCAAACGTAAAAAGCTGATTTCAATATTGGAAATCATCGGCCAGGCCACCAGGCCCCCCAGCAAAATCAGGCTGGGGGCCAACAGCAGCATGGCGAAAGGCATATCTGAACGACCAGAAAACAACGTCTTCATAATTTCCTTCCGCAGAGCGCTCCTATCGTTGTGAAATCAGGTCAGTCAGTCGCTTCTGGCTGTTGCGTAACGTTGCACTGAGATCCTGTTGACCTACTGTGACGTTATGCACCATGGAACTGATGATGCCGGACCCCGTTACATCACCCATGCGGGTAAAGTTTTTGTCGCCCACGGCGCCAAATACCTGCACATTCGGGAACTGGGCGATAAGCTCGTAGGGAAGTTGACCAAACGCTTTAATGACCTCGTTGTCTTTCCAGGAGTCCGTGCCGACGACCAGTTTGTTCACCGGCAGCGCGGCACCCGGGGACATCATCACCCAGTCAGACGCGTTCTGTGCCTGCTCCATCCAGGTGACAAACTTCTGTGCAGCCTGGGTTTCATCTTCTGTTTGACCGGAGGTGATCGTCAGCGATGTGACCATGCCGTAGACCGCTGAAGACGTTTCAGTCGGAACGACAAAGCCCAGGTTGGCTGGGTTGCCGTCTTTATAGACCGCCGGCAGGATATAGGTGGAATACACCGCCATCGGTGCCGAACCATTCATAAAGGCATCTTTAATCTCCATGACATCGTTCGAGCCCGGCATGGTGGTCGCGGCCAGTGCTTTATAGAACGCCAGCGCGTTCACCATTTCCGGGGTATCGATGTTGATTTTCCCGTTGGCGTCAAAAACGTTCGCGCCACCGGAAAGCGCAAACTGAGAAAACGCCTGCTCGGTCATCACGCTTTCCGCCGTGGGTAGCGCAATGCCATAGCGTTTTTTAGCCGGATCGTTGAGGCGTTGGCTGGCTTTCAGCAGCTGTTCCCAGTTATGCGGCTCCTCAATACCCGCCGCAGCAAGCACATCTTTGTGATACCAGACACCAGACAGCCAGGCGCTGATTGGCACCCCCGTCCAGGCTGAGCCGTCTTCCGTGCGAACGACACGTAAAATTCCGTCATAGAAGGTGTTTTCGCCCACCGCTTTGATGGCGGCGTTGATCGCATCCCGGTCCAGCAGCTGCTCTTTATCCATGACTTTTGCGTAGTCATGGCTGACCTCAATGACCTCGGGCAGCGCACCGGTGCGGGCCAACGTAATCACTTTGGTGTTGTAGGCATCCTCTTCTACCGGTACCTGTTTCACCGTAATCGTCGGGTTTTCTTTCTCGAATTTTTCAATCAGTTTTGTAATTACCGCCTGACGCTCCTGTTCAACTGAGGAGTGCATAAACTCAATGGTGACAGCAGAGGGTTTGTCATCCTTACAGCCTGACAACAAGGCGCACGAAACCAGTGCTGATATCAGCACAATTTTGGGCATATTCATGTTTAAGGTCCTTTTTTAGTTTTCTTTAATCCACAACACCTGCCATGGATTAAGGGTCAGAGTCGTACCAGTAATATCTTTCCCGGCGATCAATTCCCTGCCGGATGGAATATTCGACTCAAGCGTTTGAACGCGATCGCTGAAATTAAATAACGCGGTAACTTTTTCGCCACTTTGCGCAATACGCATTATTTTTAATACATGCTCGCCTGCCGTACTAAAACAAGCCTGACTGTCAGGGTGGAATGCTTTTTCTGCACGCCTCAGGGCGATTAATTCACGCAATCTATAATAGACTTTCTGCCGCAGGCTATTTTCGTTCTCAAGCTCACTGTCGATTGCACCGGCGAGGTATTTTTTGCGGTTAATCGCACGGTTATATCCCAGGCGCTCCACGCCCTCATAATCATTACGCGAGCCAAGAATACTTTGAATATAGACAGCAGGCACACCGGGGAAACTCAGGAGTACAGCATGAGCCAGAATAAACCGGGCAATACGGTGATTATCATCGCAGTCCCTTGTGCTTAACGCATCAAGATAAGTGACATTGATTTCATACGGGCTTCGCGTTCCATCCGGATTGTTTTTCCAGTTGACCAGCGCCCCCTCGGCCTGAAGTTTCTCAACCAGCGAGAGGATCTCAGACTCGGGTAAAATTCCGCGTAACGGATTGAGGCCAATCCCGTCATGCGAGGCCAAAAAGTTAAACCAGGTGGTTTTCGTGGAAGGAAGCGTCAACGACGACGCCCACTGACACAGCGCCCGGACATCCTGACGGTGTACCGCATGCAGCACAAGCGGCGGCAAGGAGAACTGATACACCATCTGCGCTTCATTGTTGCCGTCACCAAAGTAGGCAACGTTGTCTTTATGCGGGACATTGGTCTCAGTGATTATCACCGTACCCGGCGCGACAGCCTCGGTAATAGCACGGAAAAGCTGGATAAGCTGATGGGTTTGTTCCAGATGGATACAGCTCGTTCCGGGTATCTTCCACATAAACCCAACGGCATCCAGACGAATGTAGCGCGCCCCTTCAGTCAGGTAGTGCAGCAGCACGTCTACCATCGCAATCAGAACCTGAGGAGAGGCAAAATTGAGATCGACCTGGTCGCTGCTGAAGGTGGTCCACAGGTGGCGTACGCTGCCATCGTCAAGCGTAAACGGCGTGAGGAGGGGCAAAGCACGCGGTCGCGTGACGGCCGACAGATCCGTTTCAGGGTCAACAGAAATGAAGAAATCGTTATACCCCGGCATTTGCTTAAGGTAATTCGCGAACCATTGACTTTGCGCCGACATGTGATTGCAGACGAAATCAAACATCAAACTGGCTGATTGTTTTAATTCGGCGATGTCCTGCCACGTTCCTGTTTCTGGTGCGACGTCGTGGTAATCAATAACAGAAAAACCGTCGTCAGAAGACCACGGATAAAAAGGTAAAAGATGAACATGTGAAAAGGAGTGAGAGAGCCACTTATTATAAAACAGTGTGAAAACCGGCAGGGCTTTCTCCCCTTCTGCCGAAAACTGATCGGCATACGTAATCAGGACAACATCTTTTTCATCCCACCCCACCTTACGCTTATCTGTAATAACAGAAATCGCGTTATCAATCTTTTCCAGCAACACCGAAAAATGGGTATCGGAAAATGATTCCCCGTAAACAAGATTAATGATTTCTTTAATTTTAGCCTGCATTTTATTTTCCATGGTAGCGGTCCCACGGAACGCAATCTACTCCCATGAAAAATATCTGTCAACGGACCGGGACGCAGAAAAAGGCGATTGCAAAGCAGCTCAACGCAGTATTGTGAGCTGCCGCAAAGAAAGAAAGGGAAAGCGAAGAAGTATCGCTAGCCTGCCCCGAAAACGAGAAAGGCTAACGTACGCAGGAATTATTGGGGAAAGTAGCGGCGTGAAAGCCGTTTTGCCACTTTTTGCAGCAGAGGTTCGAGCGCCACAGCCAGCAACATTCTTACCGGCTTGCGGGCAACAGATTTTATCGCCCAACCCGCCACACCTGCCGGGCCGAAACGTAATGCCGTCAGCAGGACCAGTTTACCTGCGATTTTCAGGCCGGGTTTTACCTTCTGACCGGCCTGTTGCCAGTTTTGCTTCATGTATATTCTCTCTTAAAGCTGACGAAAACGGCTTCTCAGCGTGAAGGTGTCAGACGTGACATAGCGCTCCATCTCACGTAACCGCTTCTCCCCAGCGGCAAGTTGATCGTCAACCGCGTTCAGGAGATCGTTGCTGGTCGGTGCGCCTTCTGCGGCCAGTTCACCTTCCGGCATCGGGTCGAGTACAAACGACAGCACGATGTACGCCACCAGGGTGATAAACGCCAGACCGAAGAAGATCGACAGCACCGTTACCACGCGAACCAGTTTGACCGGGACATCAAGATAATGGGCCAGTCCGGCACAGACGCCGCGTACCATTCCCTGCTGCGGAATACGCCACAATTTTTTGTTCAGATTCAGTCCGGCCATTAACGGTCCCTCCAGTTTGGATGTTCTGCATCGAGGATATCTTCCAGCGCCTGAATGCGTTCGCGCATTTTATTCGCCTGTTCGGTCAGCTGTACGAGACGCTGTTGTTCACTCTGGGAAAGTTCACCACGTGAAGAACGGTTGCTGTAGTGCAGCCATAACCAAATCGGCAGAACAAACAGCACGAAAATGGTCAGGGGAATAGCCAGAAAAAGCGCGCTCATGTGTACTCCTTGTCTTACGATGCGTGGCGGCACACTCAGGTGCCGCACAAATTATTATTGGTTGTCTTGCTTCATTTTGGCTTTCAGCGCAGCAAGTTGCTCACTGATTTCATCGTCCGCTTTCAGGTCAGCGAACTGCTGATCCAGTGACTTTTGTTTACCAATGCTGTGACTTTCCGCTTCCGCTTCCATATGGTCGATACGGCGTTCAAACGACTCAAAACGTGCCATTGCTTCATCCAGCTTACCGCTATCCAGCTGGCGACGTACATCGCGGGATGAGCTTGCCGCCTGGTGGCGCAATGCCAGCGCCTGCTGACGCGCACGCGTTTCGTTCAGTTTGTTCTCAAGCTCACCAATCTCTTTCTTCATACGCGAAAGCGTATCATCGACCAGTGTGACTTCATGCTCGAGCGTCGCGACCATGTCTGCCAGCTTCTGTTTTTCAATCAGCGCGGCGCGGGCCAGGTCTTCTTTATCTTTACGCAGCGCAAGTTCTGCTTTTTCCTGCCATTCGTTAAGCTGAGCGGTCGCCTGCTCAATGCGGCGCGTTAACTGTTTTTTCTCAGCCAGCGCACGAGCGGAGGTAGAACGCACTTCAACCAGCGTATCTTCCATTTCCTGAATCATCAGGCGCACCAGCTTCTGCGGATCTTCCGCTTTCTCAAGCAGTGAGTTGATATTGGCGTTCACGATGTCGGCGAAACGAGAAAAAATACCCATAATGTGATCCTCATAGTTCTGTTATCGGGCGATGCCCTGCTACATAGCCAATACAAATACCGTGCCAAGTTTTTATCTTCTTGATTTTACTTGATGTGGTTGATTTCCAGGCATCGGCACACTATGCTCACCTGGTGAATATCACTAAGGAGTGGTTAATTTCATCATGGCTGGATACAAAGACAATTTACTCGGCGAAGCCAACAGTTTTCTGGAAGTCCTCGAACAGGTCTCCCGTCTCGCGCCGCTCAACAAGCCAGTGCTTATTATCGGTGAGCGCGGCACGGGTAAGGAACTGATTGCTAACCGTCTACATTATTTATCCGGACGCTGGGATGGCCCCTTCATTTCGCTTAACTGCGCGGCGTTGAATGAAAATCTGCTCGACACGGAGCTTTTCGGTCATGAAGCCGGTGCTTTTACCGGTGCCCAAAAACGCCATCCGGGTCGTTTTGAACGCGCCGACGGCGGCACGCTGTTTCTTGATGAACTGGCCACCGCGCCCATGCTGGTACAGGAAAAGCTGCTGCGCGTGATTGAATATGGCGAGCTGGAGCGTGTCGGCGGTAGCCAGCCGTTGCAGGTCAACGTGCGTCTGGTGTGCGCGACCAATGCCAACCTCCCGCAAATGGTGGCAGAGGATAAATTCCGTGCCGACCTGCTCGACCGGCTGGCCTTTGACGTCGTTCAGCTCCCGCCGCTGCGCGAGCGAAGAAGCGACATCATGCTGCTGGCAGAGCAGTTTGCGATTCAGATGTGTCGCGAGCTCGGCCTGCCGCTTTTTCCGGGGTTCAGCGAGTATGCAAAGGAGACACTCCTCGCTTACCACTGGCCGGGAAATATCCGTGAGTTAAAAAACGTCGTAGAGCGTTCTGTCTATCGCCACGGCAGCAGTGAGACCGAGCTGGATAACATTATTCTCGATCCTTTTCAGCGTAGCCCGCAGCCAGCTTCCGCCCCGCCCATGTCCGGGGCTTCCCCTGCACTTCCCCTGGATTTGCGGCAGTTCCAGCATGAACAGGAACAACAGCTGCTTGAGCAGAGCCTGAAGGTGGCGAAATATAACCAGAAACGGGCGGCTGAACTCCTGGGTCTGACCTACCATCAATTAAGGGCATTGCTCAAAAAGCATCAAATGCGCTGACAATATCAGCACTTACCCGCAGACATTTTTACGAAGCAGGCGTAAGTGCGATACACTTTGCAGATCGAACCTAAAAACCTTAAAAATTATGCGTCTGGTTTTATCGTCCTTCTTTGCACTTGGTCTGTTCAGCAGCCTGGCGTTTGCTGCGCCCGAACCCGCTACGCAACCTGATATTCGCGACAGCGGCTTCGTCTATTGCGTAAGCGGTCAGGTTGATACATTTAACCCGCAAAAAGCGGGCAGCGGCCTGATTGTGGATACCCTTGCCGCACAACTCTATGACCGTCTGCTTGATGTGGATCCCTACACCTACCGTCTGGTGCCAGAGCTTGCCGAAAGCTGGGAAGTCCTGGATAACGGTGCGACCTACCGTTTCCACCTGCGCGATGATGTCGCATTTCAGCACACGCCATGGTTTACCCCAACGCGCAAACTGAACGCGGATGACGTGGTCTTTACGTTCCAGCGTATCTTTAACCGTAATCACCCGTGGCATAACGTTAACGGCAGTAACTTCCCCTACTTCGACAGTCTGCAGTTTGCCGATACCGTTAAAAGCGTTCGCAAGCTGGATAACCGCACGGTGGAGTTTTCGCTGAAGCGCCCGGATGCCTCTTTCCTCTGGCACCTGGCCACCCACTATGCGTCCGTTATGTCTGCTGAGTACGCCGCGAACCTGAGCAAAATCGATCGTCAGGAGTTAATCGACCGTCAGCCAGTCGGTACCGGTCCGTTCCAGCTGGCCGAATATCGCTCCGGACAATATATCCGCCTGCAGCGCCATGCGCATTTCTGGCGCGGCACGCCGCTGATGCCACAGGTAGTGGTCGATCTTGGCTCTGGCGGGACGGGGCGTTTATCAAAACTGCTGACCGGGGAGTGCGACGTGCTGGCGTGGCCTGCTGCCAGCCAGCTCACCATTTTGCGCGACGATCCGCGTTTGCGCCTGACGTTACGCCCGGGCATGAACATCGCCTATCTGGCGTTTAATACCGATAAGCCGCCGCTGAACAACCCTGCCGTACGCCACGCGCTGGCGCTGGCCATCAACAACCAGCGTCTGATGCAGTCGATCTATTACGGTACGGCAGAAACCGCCGCCTCTATTTTGCCGCGAGCCTCGTGGGCCTATGACAGTGAAGCTAAAATTACGGAATACAACCCGGCAAAAGCGCGTGAACAGCTGAAAGCGCTGGGGGCGGAAAACCTGACGCTGCAACTCTGGGTACCGACCAGCTCTCAGGCCTGGAACCCAAGCCCGCTGAAGACCGCCGAGCTGTTGCAGGCAGATATGGCGCAGGTGGGTGTGAAAGTGATCATCGTGCCGGTTGAGGGTCGTTTCCAGGAGGCGCGCCTGATGGACATGAACCATGATTTAACCCTGACTGGCTGGGCGACCGACAGTAATGATCCGGACAGCTTCTTCCGTCCGTTGCTGAGCTGTGCGGCGATTAACTCCCAGACCAACTACGCCCACTGGTGCAACCGGGAATTTGACGGCGTGCTGCAAAAAGCGCTGGCGTCCCAACAGCTGGCGTCACGCATAGACGCCTATGATGAAGCGCAGAAGATCCTTGCCGAAGAGCTGCCCGTGCTGCCGCTGGCCTCGTCCCTGCGCCTGCAGGCCTATCGCTATGATATTAAAGGCCTGGTGTTGAGTCCGTTCGGCAACGCCTCCTTCGCCGGCGTGTCTCGCGAAAAAGAACAAGAGGTGAAAAAACCATGATCATTTTTACCTTGCGCCGCCTTCTGCTGCTGTTGGTGACGCTCTTTTTCCTGACCTTTGTTGGTTTCAGTCTGAGCTATTTCACCCCGCACGCCCCGCTCCAGGGGTCGTCGCTGTGGGATGCGTGGCTCTTCTGGTTTAACGGTCTGCTGCACTGGGATTTCGGTGTTTCAAGCATCAACGGGCAGCTCATCTCTGAGCAGCTGAAAGAGGTTTTCCCGGCGACAATGGAGCTGTGCATTCTGGCGTTCGGTTTTGCCTTAATGGTTGGTATTCCGGTAGGGATGCTGGCAGGGATTTATCGCAACAAATGGCAGGATAAATTTATCAGCGCCCTCGCCCTGCTCGGCTTCTCGATCCCGATCTTCTGGCTGGCGCTGCTGCTGACGCTTTTCTTCTCCCTCAACCTGGGCTGGCTGCCGGTTTCTGGCCGTTTTGATCTGTTGTATACGGTAAAAACGGTGACCGGGTTTGCTATCGTTGACGCCTGGCTGTCTGATTCAGCCTGGCGACATGAGATGATCGTCAGCGCCGTACGCCATATGGTCTTACCGGTACTGACGCTGGCGGTGGCACCGACAACCGAAGTGATCCGCCTGATGCGCCTGAGTACCATCGAGGTGTTCGATCAGAACTATGTCAAAGCGGCCGCCACGCGCGGCTTATCGCGCCTGACTATCTTGCGCCGTAATGTGCTGCATAACGCCCTGCCGCCTGTTATCCCGCGACTGGGGCTCCAGTTTTCCACCATGCTCACCCTGGCGATGATTACCGAAATGGTCTTCAGCTGGCCGGGGCTGGGACGATGGTTGATTAACGCTATCCGCCAGCAGGACTACGCCGCCATTTCGGCGGGCGTCATGGTGATTGGCTCTCTGGTGATTATTGTTAACGTGATTTCCGATATTTTGGGTGCTATGGCCAACCCGTTGAAGCATAAGGAATGGTATGCCCTACGATAACGTATACAGTGAAAAGCGCACACCCGGTGCGCTGCGTACCGTGTGGCGTAAATTCTATGGTGACACCACGGCAATGATTGGCCTTTATGGCTTCGCCGGGCTGGTGTTGCTCTGCGTTTTTGGCTCCTGGTTTGCGCCCTATGGTATTGATCAGCAGTTCCTTGGCTATCAGCTGCTGCCCCCATCCTGGTCGCGCTATGGTGAGGTCTCTTTCTTCCTCGGTACGGACGACCTCGGGCGTGACGTATTGAGCCGCCTGTTGAGCGGCGCGGCGCCGACGGTCGGCGGTGCATTTGTGGTGACGTTTGCTGCCACCATCTGCGGTCTGGCGCTCGGCATCTTTGCCGGGTCGACGCATGGCCTGCGCTCGGCGGCACTGAACCACATTCTCGACACCCTGCTCTCTATTCCGTCCCTGCTGCTGGCCATTATTGTGGTGGCGTTTGTCGGGCCACACCTGTCGCATGCCATGTTCGCGGTCTGGCTGGCGATCCTCCCCCGCATCGTGCGTTCGGTATACAGCATGGTGCATGACGAGCTGGAAAAAGAGTATGTCGTCGCAGCTCGCCTGGACGGTGCAACAACCTTAAACATCCTCTGGTTTGCCGTACTGCCGAACATCGCTGCCGGGCTGGTCACGGAGATCACCCGCGCCCTGTCGATGGCGATTCTGGACATCGCGGCGCTTGGTTTTCTCGATCTCGGCGCGCAGCTGCCGTCGCCTGAATGGGGCGCGATGCTTGGTGACGCGCTCGAGCTTATCTACGTTGCGCCGTGGACGGTTATGTTACCGGGCGCAGCCATTATGGTGAGTGTGCTGCTTGTCAACCTGCTGGGCGATGGTATACGCCGTGCAATTAATGCGGGGGTGCAATAATGCCGCTTCTTGATATTCGCAACCTGACCATCGAGTTCAAAACCGGTGAAGGCTGGGTGAAAGCCGTCGATCGCATCAGTATCACCCTTGCTGAGGGGGAAATTCGCGGGCTGGTGGGTGAATCCGGTTCAGGGAAAAGCCTGATCGCCAAAGCCATCTGTGGCGTGGCGAAGGATAACTGGCGCGTCACCGCTGACCGTATGCGTTTTGATGATATCGACCTGCAACGCCTCTCTCCCCGCGAGCGTCGCAAGCTGGTCGGCCATAACGTATCAATGATTTTCCAGGAGCCGCAATCCTGTCTTGACCCTTCCGAGCGCGTGGGCAAACAGCTGATGCAGAACATTCCCGGATGGACCTATAAAGGCCGCTGGTGGCAACGGTTCGGCTGGCGTAAGCGTCGTGCAATTGAGCTGTTGCACCGCGTCGGGATCAAAGATCATAAAGATGCCATGCGCAGTTTTCCGTACGAACTGACCGATGGTGAGTGTCAGAAAGTGATGATTGCCATCGCGCTGGCCAATCAGCCGCGTCTGCTGATTGCGGATGAACCGACCAACGCGATGGAACCGACCACGCAGGCGCAGATTTTCCGCCTGCTGACGCGTCTGAATCAGAACAACAACACCACCATTTTGTTAATCAGTCACGACCTGCAAATGCTCAGCAAATGGGCTGATAAGATTGATGTGATGTACTGCGGGCAGACGGTCGAAACCGCTCCGAGTGAAGACCTCATCACCGCGCCGCATCATCCGTATACGCAGGCGCTGATCCGCGCCATTCCAGATTTTGGCAGCGCCATGCCGCACAAGAGTCGCCTGAATACCCTGCCCGGGGCTATCCCGCTGCTGGAGTCCTTGCCGATTGGCTGTCGTCTGGGGCCGCGGTGCCCGTATGCGCAGCGTAAATGTATTGAGACGCCACGCCTGACAGGGGCTAAAAATCATCTATATGCCTGTCATTTCCCGCTGAACATGGAGAGAGAGTGAAATGGTCGAAACCTTACTGGAAGTCCGTAACCTGAGTAAGACCTTTCGCTACCGTACCGGACTGTTCCATCGTCAGACCGTTGAAGCCGTGAAGCCGCTCAGCTTTACCCTGCGCGAAAAACAGACGCTGGCAATCATCGGTGAGAACGGTTCCGGTAAATCCACGCTGGCGAAGATGCTGGCAGGCATGGTTGAACCTTCCGGCGGCGAAGTGCTGATAGATGACCATCCGCTGGAATTCGGCGATTACTCTTTCCGCAGCCAGCGTATCCGTATGATCTTCCAGGATCCGTCGACATCGCTCAACCCGCGTCAGCGTATTTCGCAAATCCTCGATTTTCCGCTGCGTCTGAATACCGATCTCGAGCCAGAAGCGCGACGCAAACGCGTTTTTGAAACCCTGCGGATGGTTGGGCTGCTGCCCGATCACGAGAGCTATTACCCGCACATGCTCGCCCCCGGCCAGAAACAGCGTCTTGGGCTCGCGCGTGCGCTGATATTGCGCCCGAAAGTGATCATCGCCGACGAAGCGCTCGCCTCGCTGGATATGTCGATGCGGTCGCAGTTAATTAACCTGATGCTCGAATTACAGGAAAAACAGGGTATCTCGTATATCTACGTGACCCAACATCTGGGGATGATGAAACACATCAGCGACCAGGTGATGGTCATGCATCAGGGTGAGGTTGTTGAACGTGGCAGTACCGCAGATGTTATGGCCTCTCCGCTTCATGAACTGACTAAGCGATTGATCGCCGGCCATTTCGGTGAAGCATTAACCGCGGACGCGTGGAGAAAAGACCGCTAGCGCGTTGGTGCAAGGGGCGGATTAACAACGCTCACCACACGCGAAATCCTCGCGGCGTTTTAACGCCCCTTATCCGACAAAAATGCCCCCGGCACACCCATTCCTTTAAGGGTTAACTGGCAGCTCGCGCGCGTTAACCCTTTCCTTTCACTGATGGCGTAACCCGCTTGCAAGCAGGACAAACACCTCAATCGCATGTGGCAACGTCTTCTGTGGATCGTCACTGGCGGCTATCAACAGTGCAGCATTGAGCGCAGCGCCATTTAACAGCTGTGCAGCGACGTTTGCATCCATGTCTTTCAGGACCTTGCGTTCAATCATTTTTTCTATGGTCTGACGGGTAGATTCCAGGCAGCTATTCTGGCTGGGCCAGTGGGCCGGGTCACCCAGAACAGCCGGACCATCACGCAGTACAATACGCTGCACTTCCGGATCGAGCGCCATTTTGATGTAAGCGACGCCTTCCGCCAGCAGTCGTTCCCAGTCATTCTCGGCGCTGGCGGCAATTTCCTTCGCCTTTCGTGCCATTTCGCTGTCTATCTGGGCGACCACCGCAGCCAGCAAGCCTTTCTTGTCAGTGAAATTATGGTATAGCGCTCCACGTGTTAACCCCACGCTTGCGGTCAACTCATCCATGGAGGCTGCGGCATAGCCTTTCTCGGCAAAAGCTTTGCGCCCTGCCTGTATCATTTTTTCGCGATTTTCCTGGGCCGTTTCGGCACGGCTTTTTGCAGCCATAAGACGTCCTTGGTTACGTTGTGTTTTTCCGTTTGACATACGTGGCGTATGTGGTTTAGATTTTGACATACGCCGCGTATGTTAATACGACCGCGTGATCTCAACAATACCCCCAATCGAAAAGGAAATGCCATGCACCCACGTGAACCTGTATTTCCCGCTAATCGTCATGCCCTCTATGAAGAACATGGCTATTCTGCTGCCATTCGCTCTGGCGATCTGTTATTTGTCTCAGGCCAGGTTGGAAGCCGCAGCGACGGCACACCTGAAACGGATTTCGGCGCTCAGGTACAACTGGCTTTTGATAATCTCCAGGCTACGCTTTCTGCCGCGGGATGTACGTTTGATGATGTGATCGACGTGACGACGTTTCATACCGATCCGGAAAATCAGTTTTCAACCATCATGGAAGCCAAAAAATTAGCGTTCCCCCGCCCCCCTTATCCGAACTGGACGGCCGTGGGGGTAAACTGGCTTGCGGGCTTTGATTTTGAAATTAAGGTCATTGCCAGAATCCCACCGCAATAAAGCAAGTATTTGGCATAAGCCCCACCGGCAATTTATTAATTACGTCATGACGCCACACGCTGTAGATATCGAATGAAAGAAAGTATTAGTAAATATATTCTCACCTGGGTAGAGGAAAATAATTTTTCTATTTTACATATTGATCAACTGGTTAAAGATACCGGGTATAGCAGAAGAACCATCGAAACATGGTTTAAAGAGAAATATCACCTCTCTTTAGGTGAGTACATCCTAAGGAGAAGGCTGAGCCTTGCGGCCATCATGCTCAGAATGACGTCGCTTCCCGTTACGGACATTGCTTATTTATTTCACTACCAAAGCAGCCAGGGGTTTTCAAGAGCCTTTAAAAAGATGTCGGGACTCACCCCTTCTGAATACAGAAATGCAAAAGAGTGGGATTTTGATATCCTTCAGCCCTCATTTTTATTAGACGATCTTAAAACACCCGAAATAACACTCTGTGAACTCAATGAGATTTTTCCGTATACCCATGAGATTATAGAGCACGATCATCTTTTTGATACTGCGGTGCACGATGTCACTAAAAAAATCAAAAAACTCCTGCTTGAGAATCGCGATCGGATCCAACAGCTTGCCATAGTGCCGCGCCGACCAGAACGTCTGGGTAAAAGCCGTTCCTATCTGGTAGAAGTCTTAATTTCATATTGTTTAGACAGCACTAAAACAACAAAGAAAGACACACTTTTACTTACCGGAAAATATGCAAAAATGTCCTTTGAAGGCAGCTGGGAATGTTATAGCGCCTATAACAAAATTGCGTTTGTTAAGGCAATGGTGACGAACCGCCTGACGTTGCGCGATGGCATTCATTTAATGCGTTTTAACGCCTGCAGCGATGAGCGCGTTAACTTTGATATTTACATCCCTGTGTTATAACCCCGTTTTTTCTTGCGCGTAAATCACACCGCGGGAGGCGCGCAACGCCGGTTCAGACCGACCCTGCGGCCTGTCTGCACACGGTTCTGTTTTTACCACCGTGCTTGGCCTCATACAGTGCTTCATCCACATCACGAATGATATCGCTACTGTTGACGTTTTCCTGAATGGCTGAGCACACGCCAATACTTAACGTTACCGTCAGGGGCACCGCGTACAGGTTACCCTGCCCGGTGCGTTGCTCAACATTCTTGCGAATACGTTCTGCGACGACTACGGCCATACTCCTGTCCGTGTCGGGCAACAGCAGGCCAAACTCTTCACCTCCCAGTCTGGCAAAGACGTCATTATCACGAATACTGTCTTTAATAATATCCACGACCGCCAGAATGACGCGGTCCCCCACAGGATGTCCCCAGGTGTCATTAATGGTCTTAAAGTTATCGATATCCAGCATCATAATGCTGGTGCCCTTTTCTGTTCTGAGCATGCGGAGCCGCTGAAGTGCCTCAAAAAAATACTTGCGGTTGAAGATCTGCGTAAGGGGATCGCGGTTAACCCGATCGCCAAAAAATCTCAGCAAGCTGAAGACATGTAACAGTAAGGTACAGATAACAAATAGTTTACTGAACACTTCTACCGCCCGGCTGATATACCAGAGCGACAGGTTATACGTATCGAGTAAGAGCAGGAAAAAGTTATAGGTGATCGCAGAAAGGCACACCACGATGATGCTGTTCCAGACGCCAGATGAAAAGCGTGTCACGTAAGTCATGTAGCAGGCCAGGGCCGACCAGAGAACTATCAGAGCGTTAACGTAGCGGACATCCCAGACAGGATGATACTGATCGGGGCGATACGCGGCTATCGTTAATGTCCAGGTTGGATTGTAGCTGCTCAACGCATGGGCCAGCACCGGGAACATAACCAGGGGGATTAACGATATTAGCGCCAGCCAGACCTTATTCCGTAATGTGAACCGTCGCCGTGCCGTGTGTTTCTCCACCCATACAGCAAGCCCCAGCAAAAAAATAAAACTTAACTGGCGGAAAAAATAAAATACCGCCGTATCGTTAGTTTTTAGCGTATGGGTTAACCCTGCGTCTTCAGGAAGCTGAATGACGATAATCGTTTCTATGAAATAGATGAGACCGCTCAGAAACGCCATGCTCAGGATTAACAGGGATAAATGAGATCGGTCAGACGCATACTGCATCTGGATAAAAATAGAGATAATGGTATCCAGAAAAAATAGCGCAATCATGACGATCAAATAGGTTGTCATGGGTACCCTGAAACCTGGAATATCATTAACAAAAAAGGAGTTCACCGCGATCATCAGTGCAAACAGCAGCGCACCGGACAGCACGATCATTTTCTCAGCCAACGTAATGTTATTCATGTTCATTAATACCGCATAAATAAAAGACGTGAAACGGCAGAGCGATTTACACCATTCTCTGCTTAACATCGAGGGGCAAACCGGGCAGGCTTGCCACCCTCTTTTCAGATGCTTCAGTTAACCGACCTCAGTCTGTTGAAGTGGATTATCCCGGTCGATGTCGTACCGAACCGGGATATTCCCTACTGCGCTTTACTCACCAGTGAGATCACCCTTACCGGCAAGGCCAGAGGCAACGCTAGCGCCATGTGCTGACATTCACCACATCGCCGTGGCTATTGAAGTCTACATACAGCCGCTTATTGTTCTGAAACGTCTGATAAACCGATTCCGAAAGCGCAAGGCTCGTTGCCAGCTCCGTCTGGCCTGCCACATGAGAGGCAGGAACGGCGAGATTCTGGTGTCTATAGCGGTTATAAAAATAGTTCTTTTTGCTGAGCTTACCGTAGGCGCACCAGCTACCGTCATACCGCATAACGGCATATTTACCGGAAAAATGATATTCCTGTTTTTGGTGCGACGTATTATCCGGTGACAGATAATCAATTATGATTTCAGCCATGTTTTCCCGGCTTTTATCCAGGCCTTCTGGACGCCGTCCCCTGATGGCGATTTCTTTTACCTCCCCACGATGATCAAGCAAAAGTTTTCTCAGTCTTTTGGTCACATCCTGTATCGCAGGATTAAAAATATGATCATATTCCGTCAGGGTATCGTTATAGGAAAACGTCCGCGCCAGCCGACATATCTTCACGTCAGGTTTACGGAGCCCTTCTAATAACAGTGAAGGATGGTAACGCTGGAAGTCCCATATTTCATCGCTTCGATATTGAGACGGTGTTTTCCCGGTCAATTTCTTAAACGCGCGGGCAAAACCCTGTCCACTATGATACTGAAAAATGTGAGCGATTTCGGTGACCGGCAGCGACGTCATCCTTAATAAAGACGCGGCATAGCTCATTCGTCTCCTGAGCATATACTCACCCAGCGACTGGTGGAATTGGTATTTAAACCAGATTTCGAGCGTCCTTCTGCTGTAACCCGTTTTTACGACCAGCCGATCGATATGCTCCAGAGATAAAATATTATCTTCAACCCAGTCTATAACGTGTTTGTTAATGATTTCTTTCATGTTTTGACTCTAACTGGATTGTAATACGTAAAATCCACTGAACGGATCATTTTGCGCAAAAACGCCCGCCTCTGGTTGGATGAGGCGAACCGGCCGCGCAGTGATATAATGGACGGATGCCTGTGAAACAGCGTGATAACGCGTTCGCTCACCCCCTTCCATGACATACGTCACGGGCTTTGAGCGAGAAATAGCGTGACACAAGGGGCACTGAGTGGGATATAATTTCGAGCTAATTTCGAATGACTTTGAAATGTTGCCTGTAATGCTATGATTTACAAGGCAAAAAATAAGCAATGAATATAAGGATTAAATCTATGGGTTTTCTTTCCGGTAAGCGCATTCTGGTAACTGGCGTTGCCAGCAAACTGTCCATCGCATACGGCATCGCACAGGCTATGCATCGCGAAGGCGCTGAGCTGGCGTTCACCTACCAGAACGACAAGCTGAAAGGCCGTGTAGAAGAGTTTGCCGCGCAGCTGGGTTCCAGCCTTGTTCTGGAATGCGACGTTGCACAAGACGAAAGCATCGATGGCATGTTTGCTGAACTGGCAAAAGCATGGCCGAAATTCGACGGTTTCGTTCACTCCATCGGCTTCGCTCCTGGCGATCAGCTGGACGGCGACTACGTGAACGCGGTAACCCGTGATGGCTTCAAAATCGCTCACGACATCAGCTCCTACAGCTTCGTGGCAATGGCTAAATCTTGCCGTGCGATGCTGAACCCAGGCGCAGCTCTGCTGACCCTGTCCTATCTGGGCGCAGAACGTGCTATCCCTAACTACAACGTTATGGGTCTGGCTAAAGCGTCTCTGGAAGCAAACGTCCGCTACATGGCGAACGCGATGGGTCCAGAAGGTGTGCGTGTGAACGCTATCTCTGCGGGTCCAATCCGTACCCTGGCAGCTTCCGGTATCAAAGATTTCCGTAAAATGCTGGCGCACTGCGAAGCGGTTACTCCGATTCGTCGTACCGTTACCATTGAAGATGTGGGTAACTCTGCAGCGTTCCTGTGCTCTGACCTTTCCGCGGGTATCTCCGGCGAAGTGGTTCACGTTGACGGCGGCTTCAACATCGCTGCAATGAACGAGCTGGAAATTAAATAAGCTGTGACTCTCTTCCCTCACGGGAAGAGAGTTTTCCTTCCTCCGCCCGACCCCTTCGTTATTCCGTTCAGCTATTTGTTATCACCTAACAATATTTTTCCCCACATCTGCCTTACGCCAGGATATTGATCGCCATTTTGAGATCAAGGAACGCCCATGGAACAACGCCGTTTTTCCGGCAAAGGCCACTGGTACCACGAAACCCAGTCAAACCACGCGCAGACGGATGTTCTGCCTCTGGTGCCCGAAGCCGCTAACGTCGACGATCGTTTTTTGCTCGATTTAGCCCTGCCTGACGAGATTGTCGCCGCCTGTACTGGCTGGCTCACCCCTGCCAGAACCTTATGCCACCTGTTGTTTCCGCTCTCAATCTCCGTTAACCGGCTGCATACGCTCAGCGCCTACGACAGATTGAGTACTGCATTAACGGTCGCGCAGGCCTGTGGCGTCCAACGGTTGTGTAACCACTATGCCGCCCTCCTCGCCCCGCTTCCCGGCCCTGACTCCTCACGCGAAAGTAACCGCCGCCTGGCACAAATCACCCAGTACGCCCGTCAGCTCGCCAGCTCACCTGATGTCATCGATGATAAAGCACAGCAGCAGCTTGATGAGGTGGGCCTGACAACCTACGACATGGTGCTTATTAATCAGATTATCGGCTTTATCGGTTTTCAGGCACGCGTGGTGGCCGTCTTTCAGGCCCTGCTGGGGCATCCTGTACGCTGGCTGCCCGGCCATCATATTCAGCCGCACACGCTGCCAGCCGCTCCTGAGTCCTGGGTGGCGCTTTTACCTGTCGTTGAACTGCGTTATGCCAGCGCGCATCAGCTTGAATCGCTTTCCCGCTGGCAGGCCGAACCCGCCCTTGAAGCGCTGACGCCGGTACTCAGCCATGAGCCCATCCTGCTCGACCTGACGGGTGAGATCCTGGTAAACAGCCATGATGATATTTCTCTTGATTCGCCGGCGCTTTCGGCGGCAATCGACTTGTTGACGCGTTCTCCGGACCGCTTCAGTGCCGCACAGTTCACCCCGCTCACTGAACAAGGACTGCCTGCGGTACGGGCGATAAAACTGCTCACCCGGAGCACGATGGATGGCTGGCTTGAACGCCTGAAAGTCGCGTTTGGCAAAGGGGAATAACCATACTAATTACCCAAAGACCGCTTGCTGTGACAGTGAGAATCGCGTAAAACTGTCAGCCGCTCAATGGCTACGAAAATAGAACATTATGTTTCAGGACAACCCGCTGCTAGCGCAGCTTAAACAGCAACTGCATTCCCAGACGCCGCGTGCAGAAGGGGTCGTAAAAGCCACGGAAAAGGGCTTTGGCTTCCTTGAAGTTGATGCGCAGAAAAGCTACTTCATTCCGCCACCGCAAATGAAGAAAGTGATGCATGGCGACCGCATTACGGCCGTCATTCATACCGAAAAGGAACGTGAGTCCGCCGAGCCGGAAGAACTGATCGAACCGTTCCTGACCCGCTTCGTGGGCAAGGTCCAGCGAAAAGACGATCGTCTTTCTATCGTGCCGGATCATCCCCTGCTGAAAGATGCCATTCCTTGCCGCGCCGCCCGTGGTGTTGAGCATGATTTCAAAGAAGGTGACTGGGCCGTAGCAGAAATGCGCCGTCATCCTCTGAAAGGCGATCGTGGCTTTTATGCTGAACTGACGCAGTTCATCACCTTTGGCGACGACCATTTCGTGCCATGGTGGGTGACGCTTGCACGCCATAATCTTGAGAAAGAAGCCCCGGACGGCGTAGCGACTGAAATGCAGGACGAAGGCCTGACGCGTCGCGACCTCACTGCCCTGGAGTTTGTCACTATCGACAGCGCCAGCACAGAAGATATGGATGATGCGCTGTATGCGGAAGAGAGCGCTGATGGCAAAGTGCATTTGACCGTCGCCATTGCCGATCCCACCGCCTGGATCGTTGAAGGCAGCAAGCTGGACGATATGGCAAAAGTCCGATCGTTCACTAACTACCTACCGGGCTTCAACATCCCCATGTTGCCGCGCGAACTGTCAGATGACCTCTGCTCACTGCGTCCAAATGAAGTGCGTCCGGTCCTTGCCTGCCGCATGACCATCGCCGCCGATGGCGCGATCGAAGACGATATTGAATTTTTTGCCGCAACCATCGAATCGAAAGCCAAGCTGGCCTACGACAATGTTTCCGACTGGCTTGAGAATACCGGCACCTGGAAACCGGAATCAGACGCGATTGCCGCACAGATCCGCCTGCTGCACCGCATTTGTCTGAACCGCGGCGAGTGGCGTAAAACCCATGCGCTGGTCTTTAAGGATCGTCCGGACTATCGCTTTGTGCTGGGTGAAAAAGGCGAAGTGCTGAATATCGTGGCCGAACCGCGTCGCATTGCGAACCGCATTGTTGAAGAAGCGATGATTTCTGCCAACATTTGTGCCGCTCGCGTCCTGCGTGACAAGCTGGGCTTTGGTATTTACAACGTCCACACCGGTTTTGATCCGGCCAATACCGAAGCGCTGGCGGCCCTGCTGAAGAACCACGATGTGCACGTTGACCCTGAAGAAGTACTGACGCTACAGGGCTTCTGTAAGCTGCGCCGCGAGCTGGATGCACAGCCATCCGGTTTCCTCGACAGCCGTATCCGTCGTTTCCAGTCCTTTGCTGAAATCAGCACCGAGCCGGGTCCACACTTTGGCCTCGGCCTGGAAGCCTACGCGACCTGGACGTCACCTATTCGTAAGTATGGCGACATGGTCAACCACCGTCTGCTGAAGGCGATCATTAAGGGTGAGTCCATTGCGCGTCCGCAAAATGACACCACCCTGCAGATGGCTGAACGACGTCGCCTGAACCGTATGGCGGAACGTGACGTGGGAGACTGGCTGTACGCACGCTACCTGCAGGATAAAGCGGGTACAGATACTCGCTTCGCCGCAGAAATCATTGATATCAGCCGGGGCGGTATGCGCGTTCGCCTGGTGGATAACGGTGCCGTCGCCTTTATCCCTGCCCCGTTCCTGCATGCCGTCCGTGACGAACTGGTCTGCAGCCAGGAAAATGGTACCGTGCAAATCAAAGGTGAAACAGTTTACAAAGTCACAGACGTGATTGACGTAAACATCGCTGAAGTTCGTATGGAAACCCGCAGCGTTATCGCGCGCCCGGTCGCCTGATAACCGCTTAAACTGTCGGCCGTTTCCCTTCGGGAAGCGCCGACAATTTTTCTTTTGAACCCCCGCCGCAAAATCATTATTTTTTCGTACTATTTTCAGCGTCTTCCCGCCCAAAATTGCCATAATTATCTACAGTAAAAGAGTGCCGTTATATTCGGTTACGTGAATTTTTATACAATAAATACCCTTTTTCGCCAGACGCGTTTTTTATAAGAAAACCGGGAAAAAACACGACGTTCATTTTGGGGTTGCCGCTGTTTCACAACGGAAAAGTCGACGGCAAATGAATAATTTGTGCGCTAATGAGCAGCTGCGGGAGAAAACATGATGGACGATCTGGAGCAGAATTTGCTGTTTCGTTACATGGGTACGCATAGCCCCTGGTGGCGAATGACAGCTGACAGCAACGCTCTGCACCTTGCCGCCAGCGAAAATGCCGATGTGACTGAGGTGGTGGCGCTGGATGATGAACAAGCCGAACTCATCCGCCAGTTAACCGTCATTACTTCCAGCATCTCCATGACGCTCTCGTTGTACGGCGAAGATGTCCCGGTTCATCTTGTGGGGCGCAAAATAACCCGAAATGAATGGGCCGGCACCGCGTCAGCGTGGAACGATACGCCCTCCGTGGCTCGTGACCTGGCTCAGGGCCTCTCTTTTGCTGAACAGGTTGTCTCTGAAGCCAACTCCGTCATCGTTATTCTCGATCATAACGGCAATATTCAGCGTTTTAACCGGCTGAGTGAAGAATATACCGGTCTGAAAGAACAAGAAGTTATTGGCCAGAACGTGTTCAAGCTGTTTATGAGCCGCAGCGAAGCGGCAGCTTCAAAGCGCAATATCACCGGTTTTTTTCGCAACGGCAGCTCCTACGAGGTCGAACGCTGGATCAAAACGCGTAAAGGGCAACGGCTGTTTTTGTTCAGAAACAAGTTTGTTCATAGCGGCAGCGGCAAAAATGAAATTTTCCTTATCTGTTCCGGCACCGACATTACCGAGGAGCGCCGCGCCCAGGAGCGTCTGCGCGTGCTGGCCAATACCGACACCATTACCGGTTTGCCAAACCGTAATGCGATCCACGAACTGATTTCTGATGCCATCGCCAGCCGCGGTGAAACGCAGGTAGGCGTGGTGTATCTCGACCTGGATAACTTTAAAAAGGTCAACGATGCCTATGGGCATATGTTTGGCGACCAGCTATTGCAGGCTGTCGCTCTGGCCATTCTGAGCTGTCTGGATGACGGTCAGGTGCTGGCGCGACTTGGCGGTGATGAGTTTATTGTCATGGCCACAGATACCTCTCAGGGCTCTCTGGAAGCGATGGCGTCGCGGATCTTAACCCGTCTGCGCCAGCCGTTCAGAATCGGCCTGATAGAAATCTACACCGGTTGCTCGCTCGGTATCGCCCTCGCGCCCCAGCACGGTAACGACAGGGAAAGCGTCATCCGTAATGCCGATACCGCCATGTACACGGCGAAAGAGAATGGCCGGGGCAAGTTCTGCGTCTTCTCACCTGAGATGAACCAGCGCGTATTTGAATATCTCTGGCTAGATACCAACCTGCGTAAAGCGCTGGATAACGATCAGCTTCTGATTCACTACCAGCCTAAAATTACCTGGCGGGGTGAAATCCGAAGTCTGGAAGCGCTGGTGCGCTGGCAGTCACCGGAGCGCGGCTTGATCCCTCCACTGGAGTTTATCTCTTATGCCGAGGAGTCGGGATTGATTGTCCCGCTGGGCCGCTGGGTGATGCTTGATGTGGTGCGCCAGGTGGCTAAATGGCGCGACAAGGGGATTAACCTGCGCGTGGCGGTCAACGTCTCCGCACGTCAACTGGCCGACCAGACCATTTTCAGCGATTTAAAGCAGGCGCTGAAGGATCTGGATTTTGAATACTGCCCTATCGACGTTGAACTCACGGAAAGCTGCCTTATCGAAAACGAAGAGCTGGCGCTCTCTGTGATCCAGCAGTTCAGCAAACTTGGCGCGCAAATTCATCTTGATGATTTCGGCACCGGCTACTCGTCTCTGTCGCAGCTGGCGCGGTTCCCTATCGACGCCATTAAACTCGATCAATCCTTCGTCAGGGATATTCATAAACAATCGATCTCCCAGTCTCTGGTGCGGGCCATCGTCGCGGTGGCACAGGCATTAAACCTGCAGGTCATTGCTGAAGGGGTCGAGAGCGCGAAAGAAGACGCCTTTCTGACCAAGAACGGCGTCAACGAACGGCAGGGCTTTCTCTTCGCTAAGCCGATGCCCGCTGCCGCATTCGAGCGATGGCTAAAGCGATATCAGTCGCGAAAACAACGTTAACTGGCTTTGCGTAACGCTCCATGATGGCGGTTTTGCAGCATCACCAGACGCTCCATATAAGCGATGTCTTTTGGCTCGAGGCAGAACGCCGCATCAACCCAGTCTTCCGTGATATCCATCAGTTCACTGCGCGGCAGTTGCAGTACCCGGGTTCGGGCGCGCAACATCGCCCTTACCCCGTTCAGCTTCGGTCGCAGCGTGTCGATGAAGGTTCTGACGGAGACGTAGCTCTGCCCGGGCTCAAACAGCACATCAACCAATCCATGTTGTTCGTACCATTCTGCCGTATGCGACTCCCCCTTGTAGATGAGTTCTTCCGCCAGTTTCATCCCTGCCCGACGTGCGACCAGCGAATATGCCCCCATGCCCGGGAACAGGTTGAAGGCAATTTCCGGGAAGCCCAGACGGGCATCGCGCTGAGAGAGAACAAAATGGTGTGCCAGCGCAGCCTCAAACCCACCGCCTAGCGCGCTGCCTTCAACCATCGCCAGAGAGACCGCGCCCGTATCAAACCCCCGCGACGCTGCGTGCACACAGTCGACGCAGGCACGTGCATACGCGCGTAAGGCTTCACGCCGTCCATTTTGAATGCACTCTACGAAGAACTGTAAATCGCCTCCCGCATTATACATTTCAGGAACCAGTGACCCGGTTACCCAAAAATCGACCAGATATCCGGACTGGCGAACCAGCCAGGAGAGGTTCATGATCTCCTCAATTAACGCATGATTAAAACAAGGACGAGGTTGCGCCCGCAGCATCATCCAGATGGTGTGCCGCTCTTCCTCGTAGTAGGCTGACAACTGTGTGAAACGTTCAGTATCGGTAAACAGGGTGCAGGTAGGCTGGTTGATAACTGTCATAGTCTAATTCCTCACAGAAAAAGCGCCTTGCGCGCAGTTTTAGACTAATCCACTCATTAAGCCCGCAGCATGTGGGGGAATAAATTTATCACTTTCATTAATGTGATTTAGTTATTGCATTTTTTCCCTTCTCTTTTGATCCCATTTTCTGCATCATTGAAAATATTACCTTTTCGCACCTGGGGTGAGATTATGTCTACTATTGATGCACAAGCTGTAGCACAACGTATTGATACCGTGCTGGATATCCTGGTGGCAGGCGATTATCACTCGGCGATCCGTAATCTGGAGATCCTGAAGTCTGAACTTCTTGCTCAGAAGGGTGCTGAAAACGCGCCTGAGAACGGACAGCCAAAAGCGCCGTGGGAAGTTTGATCCTGCTGTTTCCGAACCTGTTTCGCTTTATTAATTGGATGCTATGAATTCCCGACAACAAATCATTTTGCAGATGGTCATTGACCAGGGACGCGTCAGCGTAGTCGATCTCGCTAAAACCACCGGCGTTTCAGAAGTCACCATCCGCCAGGATCTTAACCTGCTGGAGAAACAGAGCTACCTGCGTCGTGCGCATGGATATGCGGTCCCGCTCGATAGCGAGGACGTTGAGACGCGCATGATGAACAACTACGCCCTGAAGCGTGAGCTGGCGGAGTTTGCCGCGTCTTTAGTCAACAATGGTGAGACGGTGTTTATCGAAAACGGCAGTAGCAATGCCTTACTGGCGCGCACGCTTGCCGAACAGAAAGACGTTACTATCATCACGGTCAGTAGCTATATCGCGCACCTGCTCAAAGAGACCCGCTGCGAGGTGATCCTGCTGGGCGGCATTTACCAGAAAAAAAGCGAAAGCATGGTTGGTCCCCTGACCCGCCAGTATGTTCAGCAGGTCCATTTCAGTAAGGCCTTTATTGGTATTGATGGCTGGCAGCCAGAAACGGGCTTCACCGGCCGCGATATGATGCGTTCTGATGTGGTGAATGCGGTGCTGGAAAAAGAGTGTGAGGCCATTGTGCTGACTGATAGCTCAAAATTTGGCGCCGTTCACCCTTATACCATGGGGCCAGTCTCTCGCTTTAGCCGCGTAATTACCGACGAACGTTTGAGCGATGAGCATCGTATTAAACTGGAAGATGACGGTCTTATCGTCAATATTATTAAAAAGTCGCCCTGAGTCCTTTAAGCGCCCGAATGTCGGGCGCCTATGTCCCTACTGTCTGAGATGATTCCTAACCCTCCTTTAAGAGTTTTTACCTGTTTAACCCGCCTTAAAGTCGTAAAATTAATGTTAGCGATATAACAGGAAGTGACTATCACCTGCGTGATTACGTAACGCCTGCGCGACCAGCTTTCACGGAAAACAGTTTTTAAGTATTCAATTCGTCTATACTTAAAGCGTAGCTCTTTCCGTGAATCGATAATTCAGGAGAAAGTATTATGACCTTAACCAGCAAAAAATTAGCCGCCGCTGTTCTGGCAATCACTGTAGCAATGTCCCTGAGCGCTTGCTCTAACTGGTCTAAACGTGACCGCAACACCGCAATTGGTGCCGGTGCTGGTGCTCTGGGCGGTGCGGTATTAACAGATGGTAGTACGCTGGGTACATTAGGTGGCGCTGCTGTCGGTGGTATTATCGGTCACCAGGTCGGCAAATAATTATTAAATAAGCCTCCACCGTACTGCGATATTAGAACGCATTTCAGGTCTGACTTACGCACGTAAAAAAAAGAGCCACGGCAAATGCCGTGGCTCATCTAATTTAGCCGCCCGCCAGTTTCACTTTCATGCCTTTGGCTTCGAGCAGGGATTTAATTAAATCACGTTTATCGCCCTGGATTTCGATAATGCCGTCTTTCACGGCACCACCGCAGCCACATTTCTTTTTCAGATCGGCGGCAAGCTTAACCAGTTCCGCGTCGTCAAGATCAATGCCGGAGATAAGGCATACGCCCTTACCTTTGCGCCCACTGGTTTGACGCTGGATACGAACAATACCGTCCCCCTTCGGGCGCTCGGCTTTCGCTTTTGGTTCGTCTATACGCCCACTTTCTGTTGAGTAGACCAGACGACTGTTTGAATCAGTCATTATGCCCCCTTTTTCAGTGATGCATTGATCGCCTTGAGCGTCTCTGAAGGGTTAGCCGATTGCGTCACAGGACGCCCGATGACCATATAGTCTACCCCTGCCGCCAGCGCCTGTTCAGGCGTCATAATGCGACGCTGATCGCCGGCCTCGCTGCCGGCCGGGCGGATACCTGGGGTAACAAGTTTGAAAGCCTGGCCCAGTTCTGATTTGAAACGCACGGCTTCCTGCGCGGAACAAACGACACCATCAAGCCCGCAATTTTGCGTCAGGCGCGCGAGACGCTCTGCATGCTCAGCAGGTGACAACGTCACACCGAGATCGCGTAAATCACTCTCATCCATACTGGTCAGCACGGTAACCGCAATCAGCAACGGTGCGTCGCTGCCGAACGGCAGGAGCGCTTCACGGGCCGCGGTCATCATTCTTGCCCCACCCGATGCATGCACATTGACCATCCATACCCCCAGTTCGGCAGCAGCAGCCACGGCGTGCGCGGTAGTATTCGGGATATCGTGGAATTTAAGGTCGAGGAAAACGTCAAAACCGCGCTGTTGCAGATCGCGTACGATCTGCGGTCCAAACAGCGTGAACATCTCTTTGCCAACTTTCAGACGGCAGTCGCGAGGGTCTATACCGTCGACAAAGGCCAGTGCCGCGTCACGTTTATTGTAATCAAGCGCAACAACAACTGGAGAATCAGTAATTACGCGGGAAGCGGAGGAAGTAACAGACGTCATGACCAGCCCTTTTCGTCTATGGGCGCGCAGCGGCGCGGAACAGATAAACGGCGAGCATTCTACCTGCCAGCGCTGAAAATTGACAGGATCGATTTACTCTCCTGCCTGGCCGGCAAACCGCACGGACTCGATGGGTTCTGAAAACCCATCAGTATGTTGTAACTAAAATAGATCGTTTTTAAAAATTACTGCCCATCAAGGCCTCGGATTGGCTTGATGGTCGACCATGCCCGGCATGAAGGACAGTGCCAGTACAGCGTATACGCCGTAAACCCACACTTCTGGCAACGATAGCGCGGTTTGCTTCGTACCTGCTCGCCTACCATGTCGCGCAGTACCATCAGGCTCTCTTTGGCGCGCCCTTCCTCTGCATCGTTGAGGTGGTAGTCCATCAGCTTATGGAAAACCCGCATGGTCGGATGACGTTGCAGCTGACGCGTAATATAGACCTGCGCGGTATCACTGCCCTCATACTGCTCAACCACGTCCGAGAGCATCAGTTCGGCAGTCGCGCCGGTGTTCTCTTCCACACAACGTCGCAGGAACGCCACCCATTCATCCTGCTTATCCAGTTGTTGATAGCAGGTTTGCAGCATGTCGAGGGTTTCACTGACAAGCTCTTTATCCTGGTCAATAACCCGCAACAGGCTCTCTACAGCTTTGGCATAGTCGCCATTTGCCATAAATACCCGCCCCATCATAATGGAGATACGTGCGCTGTTACGGTCAGCGGCGGCACCCTTTTTAAGCAACGCCATGGCTTTGTCCATGTCGTCGTTGCCCATTTGCTGAAGGGCCAGTTCACAGTAGAAGTGGGCTATCTCAACTCGCTGCTTATCTTTGCCCAGCTTCACCAGACGCTCGGCCGTATCAATGGCTTTCTGCCAGTCACTGGTGGCCTGATAAATCTGCAGCAGCTGCTGCAAGGCACTGACGCGGAAATCCGTTTCATCCACCAGCTGCGAGAACATGTCTTCTGCACGGTCGTACAGCCCCGCCGCCATGTAATCACGGCCCAGCTGTTGTACCGCCAGCAGGCGTTGATCGTAGGTCAACGAGGCGCTTTCCATAAGGGTCTGGTGAATACGAATGGCGCGGTCAACCTCGCCGCGCGAGCGGAACAGGTTTCCCAGGGTGAGATGCGCTTCAACGGTGCCCGTATCCTCTTTGAGCATATCGAGGAACAGATCTACTGCTTTGTCCTGTTGATTGCTCAGGAGGAAGTTCACCCCAGCAACGTAGTCGCGGGAGAGTCGGTTAGCCTCATCCTGTTTTGTTTGTTGCGCACTTCTGCGGCCCATATACCAGCCATAGGCTGCGGCTACAGGCAAAAGCAGAAACAACAACTCCAGCATAGTCGATTATTCCTTGACGACCGGCACACCAGAGCTTTCCGGAATGTCGGACGCAGGCGCAATTTGATGTTCGAGTCGTTTAATTTTACGTTCAGCGCGCGCAAGTGAAACACGAACTTTCAACCAGAAAAGACCGCATACCAGCCAGCCAATCGCAAAGCCCGCGGCGAATAAAACCGCCAGAAGGCTCGATACACGATACTCGCCCTGCGCCAGCAGATAGTTAAACGTCACCTGTTGATCGTTTTGTGCACCCAATGTGACTGAAATGACAAAAATCGCCAATACCAGTAAGAAAATGAGTAAATATTTCACATTACTTCCCGTTATGTGGTTCAAGCGAATAAAGTGTGTTCAACTCACCGCAATCAGCCTTATAAACTACCATTTTAGTGACGGGCGCGAAACGGAAAAAGTGACGCGCCAGTCATGGATTTATGGGCAAAACACGGAATATCAACCGTCAGGCGTCGCTTTGGTCCCTTTCGGCGATCTCTTCTTCCTCGACAGGCGGTGGCGTTAACGGACCGCAGATGCGTTCAGCAAGCCATGTTGCCAGCGTCACAAGCAGCCATGAGATCAGCGTAGCCACTACCAAATCCCGCGGCCAGTGCATCCCCAGCAGCAAACGACTGCCCATCACCCCTGTGGCCCAGACCAGTAAAATCGCGATCGTGACAGTACGTCGCCGTGGCCAAAGCAGCCCTACTCCCAGTAACGCCCAGCTGGCGGCAAACATGGTATGGCCGGAAGGAAAAGCAAACCCGGTCTCTTTTTGCCAGTGTTTACGTAAGAACTTCGGGATATCCTGCTGTTCCGCAAGCTGTTCTTTGACCAGCGCACCACGATCTTTACGTTTTAAATTGTAGAACTCATCCACCGGAACATGGTGCGCTTTTTCCAGCCAGACGACAAAAGGACGCGGCTCCTGGACATGATCTTTAACCCAGGACTTCACGCCCTGACCGATGAGAATCGCCCCACCCAGTATCGCAAAGAGCATCAGCGCCGCACGCAAACGAAAGCGCAAACACCACAGAAACCAGGCGCAAAGGATCACATGCGTGATAATTCCCCACGGCTGGGTGACCGTCTCCGTTATCCAGTATAATGTTTTCAGCCATGTGGCGTTCTGCCCCGGCTGCCACATCCAGCCTGAGACCCATACGGCCAGCGGCATAATAAGTAGAATGGCCGCACCTGCTGCCGTACGTCTGGCGATTGAAAGCATGTCTTCTCCTTTTTCGCTAAGCACCACAATCATAACTGAAATTCATCTGTTGGGTGGATATGTCGGATCGTGCGTTTAACGTCCATATAGCATGGCGCCCATTAGGCGAACGTGCTGAGCTTGTGGCAAAATGAACAGATACAGAAAGCCAAACAGGCGAAAGGCACGAAACGTGTCAGCCTACTCTGGAGAATCACATGCAGCTTAAACGTGTGGCAGAAGCCAAACTGCCAACCCCATGGGGCGATTTCCTGATGGTGGGATTTGAAGAACTGGCAACCGGACAGGATCATGTCGCGCTGGTGTTCGGTGACATTTCAGGACAAACGCCGGTACTCTCTCGCGTACATTCGGAGTGTCTGACTGGCGATGCCTTGTTCAGCCTGCGCTGTGATTGCGGTTTCCAGCTTGAAGCAGCCCTTTCTCACATCGCTGAAGAAGGTCGTGGGGTGCTGCTTTATCACCGTCAGGAAGGTCGTAATATTGGCCTGCTGAATAAAATCCGCGCCTACGCGTTGCAGGATCAGGGATACGATACGGTTGAAGCGAACCACCAGCTCGGGTTCGCCGCCGATGAACGCGACTTTACCCTGTGCGCCGATATGTTCAAGCTTCTTGGGGTAGATGAGGTCCGTCTGCTGACCAATAACCCAAAAAAGGTGGAAATCCTGACCGAAGCGGGGATCAATATCGTCGAACGTGTTCCGCTGATTGTCGGCCGTAACCCGAAAAACGCCCACTATCTTGATACCAAAGCCGCCAAAATGGGTCACCTCCTGAGCGAGTGATCGCGAGATGCCCGGCATCGCCATCGCGAGCCGGGCTGACTGCGTCAATCCAGCATTTTACGAATCACGTAATGTAATATGCCGTCGTTCTGGTAGTAGGTCAGCTCGGTTGCCGTATCAATGCGACACCGGCATTCAAGCACTTCCGTTTTACCGTCTGCTCGCGTTAACGTCACCGGAACCGTTTTACCCGGCTGCAGGTTTTGCAGACCACTAATATCAATCTGCTCTTCCCCGGTCAGTCCCAGCGTTTTACGGGTGACGCCCTGCGGGAACTCTAGCGGCAGGATCCCCATCCCGATAAGATTCGAACGGTGAATACGCTCGAAAGATTCGGCAATGACCACGCGAACCCCAAGCAGGCGCGGACCTTTCGCTGCCCAGTCTCGACTGGAGCCGGAGCCATACTCTTTACCGGCAATCACCGCCAGCGGCGTGCCTTCCTGCTGGTATTTGACGGCGGCATCATAAATCGAAACCACTTCCGTGCCAGGTAAATGACGCGTCATGCCCCCTTCCACGCCCGGAACCATTTCGTTTCGGATGCGGATGTTGGCAAACGTCCCGCGCATCATCACTTCGTGGTTACCACGACGCGATCCGTAGGAGTTGAAGTCCCGGCGTTCCACCCCCCGGCTTTGCAGATAGCGGCCAGCCGGACTGTCGGCTTTGATACTGCCCGCCGGCGAGATGTGGTCCGTGGTAACGGAATCGCCCAGCATCGCCAGAATACGCGCCCCGTGGATATCTTTAAGCGGAGCAGGTTCAGCCAGCATGTCATCAAAGAACGGTGACAGACGAATATAGGTCGAATCATCCTGCCAGTCATAGGTATCCGAGCCCACGACGTTAATTGTTTTCCATTCCGGTGTGCCTTCAAACACTTCCGCATACTCTTTGCGGAACATTTCGGTTGAGACCTTTTCAACGGCTCGCGCGATGTCGCGTGAAGACGGCCAGATATCTTTCAGATAAACAGGCTCGTTCTTGCGATCGTGACCAATCGGGTCTGTCGTGAGATTGATGTTCATGTTTCCCGCCAGCGCGTAAGCCACAACCAGCGGCGGCGAGGCCAGCCAGTTGGTTTTCACCAGCGGATGAATACGCCCTTCAAAGTTGCGGTTACCGGAAAGAACCGCACCCACGGTAAGATCGCCCTGCTTGATCGCCGTTTCAATCGGCTCTGGCAGCGGACCGGAGTTACCGATACAGGTAGTACATCCGTAACCCACGAGATTAAAGCCCAGCTCGTCAAGGTACGGGGTGAGTTTTGCCTGCGCCAGGTAATCTGAAACCACTTTAGAGCCCGGGGCCAGCGAAGCCTTAACCCACGGTTGTGGTTTCAGACCAAGCTCAACGGCTTTTTTGGCCAACAGCCCCGCGGCCATCAAAACGCTTGGGTTCGAAGTGTTGGTGCAGGAGGTGATAGCGGCAATAACCACCGCGCCATCCGGAAGTTGATACTGATGTCCATTCAGGACATAGTCTATTGGACGGTGATCTTTTTTCGCGACATTGACTTCCAGTTCATTGCTGGCGGCAAAAGCTTTTGGAACGTCCGGTAACGCGACCCGATCCTGCGGGCGTTTTGGCCCGGCAAGGCTCGCCTCGACGCTTCCCATATCCAGCTCAAGCGTGCTGGTAAATACCGGCTCATCACCCGGGTTTCGCCACATCCCCTGCGCTTTAGTGTAGGCCTCGACCAGCGCGACCTGCTCTTCACTGCGACCACTCAGGCGCATATATTCCAGCGTGACGTCATCGATGGGGAAGAAGCCACAGGTCGCGCCATATTCCGGCGCCATATTGGCGATCGTGGCGCGATCGGCCAGCGGCAGCGAATCCAGTCCGTCACCGTAGAATTCAACAAATTTACCCACCACCCCATGCTTACGCAGCATCTGGGTGACGGTTAACACCAGGTCGGTCGCGGTAATGCCTTCCGACAGCTTACCGGTGAGCTTGAAGCCCACTACATCAGGAATGAGCATCGACACCGGCTGACCAAGCATAGCCGCTTCCGCTTCAATACCCCCGACGCCCCACCCCAGCACACCGAGGCCGTTAATCATGGTGGTATGTGAATCCGTCCCGACCAGCGTATCCGGATAAGCCACCCACTCTTTATCCTGCAATTCACTCCAGACGGCTTTGCCCAGATATTCGAGGTTAACCTGATGGCAAATACCGGTTCCAGGCGGAACCACGCTAAAGCGGCTGAACGCCTGTTGCCCCCATTTCAGGAAGACATAGCGCTCGTGGTTACGTTCCATCTCCAGACGTACGTTTTCACCAAAAGCGTCATCATTACCAAAGTGGTCAACGGTCACGGAGTGGTCAATCACGAGGTCAACGGGAGAAAGCGGATTCACTTTTGCCGTATCGCCCCCGAGGCGCTTAACGGCTTCGCGCATGGCGGCTAAATCAACCACGGCAGGAACACCGGTAAAGTCCTGCATCAGGACCCTCGCCGGGCGATAGGCTATTTCTCTGTCGGCATGGGCACTCTTCAGCCACCCCGCCAGCGCCTGGATATCCTCAAGGGTGACGGAATCGCCATCCTGCCAGCGTAAGAGGTTTTCCAGCAAAACTTTCAAGGACTTGGGTAAACGCGAAATGTCCCCAAGCGTTCTGGCAGCCAGTGGCAGGCTATAGTAATGCCAGGTTTTGTTTTCTGCCTGTAATGTGTCCTTACTGGCTTCGCGTAGGGTTAACGACATAAGCTCCTCCTTAATTACAGAGATGTCCTGACAATCATCAGGGCTGTAATTAAAGATAACACAAAGATGTCGTAACGTTTTGATAACAACCCGAATTGATAAATTTAGGAATGGTCCAGTGAAGTGCGAAAACAAAAAACCCCGCCGCAGCGAGGTTTTGGATTTACAGGAAGGCCAGCCAGATGAGCTGAGACCAGAACAGGATCGACACAGAAAAAACGCCGAGCCATGACCAGTATTTGTGAGACATCATGTTATTCATCATAGGGTACACCAGGCATTATTTTTAAAAAGGCTCCGAGGTTTGCCCTCAGTTCTATATTGCTGATGTGTATTTATTAAAGAGTACAAAGGTGCAGAGTCTTTATTCAGACTATTTGCATCATTACGCAATTAACTAAATTATTGTTTTTTGGGTTCGTCTTCTGCGAACACATCAATAAAGGCTTGCTGCTGTGGCGTCAGTTTCCAGGACGCGGGGACAACGGTCGCAGGTGCTTTGCGTCCTTTGTGACCACTGTCACGATGCTGACACATCTGTTTTACCGTTTCTGTACGTACCGTCACTGCCATATTCAACCCCAATATTTCCAGGCAAGGAGAGCAACCACTACCCAAAACAGGGCGGAGACGAGAAAGACCGCCAGCCAGGCTTTACGCTTGAGCGCAGGATCCCTTTGCGGTTCTTCACTTCCTGAAGGCATTGCTAACCTCATACAATCGATATCGCTTATCATTTAGGACCAAACAATTGGTACAATTAATCATCTGTTGAGATAAATCCTAAAGAAACTTTAGCCGAAAAGCCAGTGAATTTACGCATCAATGGGTGGGAAATATTCAATCTTTTGACCAGAAATAAATAATTGAAAAGAAATATTTGCGTAGCCGTAAATTAGTTTCTACTTTTGTCGCCAATTCACGACATTAAAACCATACAGATTAAATGGGTAATGACATTATATGGCAGGGAAAATGTAGATGATGATAATTATGATTTAGCTTTAAGGAGTTAATTCGGTATCTTTCCGTGAGGGAAAGATACCGGGAGTGATTATTTTGCCGGAAGTTTGATGTCTTTAAACATCTCTTCAATATCTTCATTTGAACGTAATGCAACCGCCGTATCGACCACGTCACGCGTTAAATGCGGGGCAAAGCGTTGAATAAAATCATACATATAGCTGCGCAGGAAGGTGCTGCGACGGAAACCAATTTTGGTCGTACTGTGGCTGAAAATATCGTGCGCATCAAGACGAACCAAATCCGGGTCTGAAACCGGGTCGACGGCCATGCTGGCAATCACCCCAACGCCCAGGCCAAGCCGCACATAGGTTTTAATGACATCAGCATCCGTGGCGGTAAAGACAATGCGCGGCGTTAATCCCGCCCGGTTAAAGGCCGTATCAAGCTCAGAGCGTCCGGTGAAGCCGAAGGTGTATGTCACTAAAGGATATTGCGCCAGCTCTTCAATAGTCACCGACCCTTTCCCCGCCAGCGGATGATCCGGGGTCACTACAATAGAACGGTTCCAGTGGTAGCACGGTAGCATAACCAGATCGTCATACAGGTGAAGCGCTTCTGTCGCGATGGCAAAGTCCGCGTTGCCCTTTGAAACCGCTTCAGCGATTTGCGTGGGCGAGCCCTGATGCATATGCAAAGAGACGCGCGGATAACGTTCTATAAAGCCCTTAATAACGCCTGGCAGCGCATAACGCGCCTGAGTATGCGTTGTGGCAATATAAAGCGAGCCTTTATCCGGCCAGGTATGTTCACCCGCCACGGATTTAATAGCGTCAACTTTGGAGAGGACTTCCCGGGCAATACGAATGATTTCCTGCCCGGCGGGTGTCACCTGCGTGAGGTGCTTACCGCTGCGAGCGAAAATCTGGATACCCAATTCGTCCTCCAACATACGAACCTGTTTGCTGATGCCCGGTTGCGAGGTATATAACCCCTCAGCGGTAGAAGAGACGTTAAGGTTGTGATTCACCACCTCAACGATATAACGAAGCTGCTGTAATTTCATGCCAGACCATCCGATTTAGCGCACGCGGTCAATCGCTTAAGACGATTTGATAATAAGAAAAGGGTTAACTATAACCACTATATCATTTATAGCCTGACTGTATAGTACGGAACAAAAAATAATAACAAGGTAATAAAAAAGGGCCGGAAGTCCGGCCCTTTTACAGGTAAGTTACGGTAAGGGAAGATTATTTCTTGCCTTCAACCCATTTTCCGTCGACAAAGAAGGCGGACCAGCCGGTCGCTTTCCCCTCTTTCTCAGCCGCAACGTACTGCTGTTTTGTTTTACGGCTAAAACGTACCACCGTTTTATTGCCTTCAGGATCCTGCTGTGGCGCATCGGCCAGATAACGCAGTTTCTCAGGCAGACGGTCGCGGAAGCGATGCAGCTCTTCCACCAGCGGCGCGCGGGTTTCACGCGATTTCGGGAAGGTGTTGGCCGCGAGGAAGACCCCGGCAGCACCGTCACGCAGCACGAAATAGGCGTCAGACTTCTCACACGGCAATTCTGGCAGCGGAACCGGATCTTCCTTCGGCGGCGCGACTTCACCGTTACGCAGAATCTTACGGGTGTTCTTACACTCGTCGTTGGTGCACGCCATGTATTTCCCGAAACGCCCCATTTTCAGGTGCATTTCCGAGCCACACTTCTCGCACTCAACGATAGGGCCGTCATAGCCTTTGATGCGGAACTCACCCTCTTCGATCTCATAACCATCACACGTTGGGTTATTCCCGCAGACGTGCAATTTACGTTTCGGATCGATTAGGTAGCTGTCCATCGCCGTGCCACATTTCTTACAACGACGTTTGGCACGCAGGGCATTGGTTTCTGCATCGTCACCTTCCAGCACGTTAAGAACTTCGTTCTCAGGTACCAGGTTGATGGTGGTTTTGCAGCGCTCTTTCGGCGATAACGCATAGCCGGAGCAACCGAGGAAGACGCCTGTTGTCGCAGTACGGATCCCCATCTTACGGCCACAGGTTGGGCAATCGATGCTGGTCAGTACCATCTGGTTAGGCAGCATGCCGCCCTCTTCAGGATCTTTCTCCGCTTTTTCAAGCTGGTTGGTAAAGTCGCTGAAGAAGCTGTCGAGCACTTTCTTCCATTCCGCCTGATGGCTGGCAACCTGGTCAAGGCTGTCTTCCATCTGTGCGGTAAAGTCGTAGTTCATCAACTCGCGGAAGTTAGCTTCCAGACGGTCGGTTACGATCTCACCCATTTTTTCAGCGTAGAAACGGCGGTTTTCAACACGCACATAGCCACGATCCTGAATGGTCGAAATGATTGACGCATAGGTTGACGGACGACCAATACCGCGTTTTTCCAGCTCTTTTACCAGCGATGCTTCGCTAAAGCGCGCAGGCGGCTTGGTAAAGTGCTGAGCTGGCACGAGGTCAACCAGAGAGAGTTCATCCCCTTTGTTCACCGCCGGCAGCGTTCGGTCTTCGTCGCCTTTACGCAGTGCAGGCATGACTTTCGTCCAGCCGTCGAAACGCAGGATACGGCCACGCGCTTTCAGACGGAAATCACCCGCACCAACGGTAAGCGTAGTGGAATCATACTGCGCGGGTGTCATTTGACACGCGACGAACTGGCGCCAGATAAGCTGGTACAGCTTCTGGGCGTCGGCTTCCATATCCTTCAGCGATTCCGCTAACACAGAGACGTCAGAAGGACGAATGGCTTCGTGCGCTTCCTGTGAGTTCTCTTTGCTGGCGTACTGGTTAGCGCTTTCCGGCAGGTATTTCTTACCGAAATTGTCACCGATATAGCCGCGCACCATGTTAACCGCATCCTGACTCAGGTTAGTCGAGTCGGTACGCATGTAGGTGATGTGACCCGCTTCATACAAGCGCTGGGCCATCATCATGGTTTTCTTCACGCCATAACCCAGACGCGTGCTTGCGGCCTGTTGCAGCGTAGAGGTAATAAACGGTGCGCCAGGCTTACTGCTGGTCGGTTTGTCTTCACGCTCCAGAACCTGATAGCGTGCTTTTTCCAGCAACGCCACCGCGGCCATGGTCTGGTCACGGTTTTCAGGACGGAAAGGCTTGTCGTTCTGATGGCTCACCTGCAGCGGCAGAGCATCCCCGCCCGGCGTGGTGACATTCGCGTCGACTTCCCAGAACTCTTCTGGCACAAACGCTTTAATTTCGCGTTCACGTTCAACGACAAGACGCACGGCAACGGATTGCACACGGCCTGCGGACAGACCACGGGCAATCTTTTTCCACAGCAGTGGAGACACCATGTAGCCCACAACACGGTCCATAAAGCGACGTGCCTGCTGTGCGTTTACACGGTCAATGTTCAGTTCGCCCGGCTTTTCAAACGCCTGGCGAATCGCATTCTTCGTAATTTCGTTAAACACTACACGGCTGTAGCGTTTGTCATCACCACCGATCACTTCCCGCAGGTGCCACGCAATGGCTTCCCCTTCGCGGTCAAGGTCGGTTGCGAGATAGATGTGGTCTGCTTTTTCAGCAAGCTGTTTCAGCTCATTAACAACTTTTTCTTTCCCGGGCAGCACTTCGTATTGTGCATCCCAGTTATGCCATGGGTTAACACCCATGCGGTTGACAAGCGCGCTACGTTCATCCTTTTTAGGCTTTTTAGCCCCTTTGGTGGAGGTAGAGTCTGCGCTCTTTTTGCTGGCTGAG